>Ga0209476_10000003_pt1 | contig 457391 bp, 419 predicted proteins | sample KloWWTrecipitate_FD_187179 | JGI IMG/M metagenome (GOLD analysis project Ga0209476, IMG submission 187179) | Active sludge microbial communities from Klosterneuburg, Austria, studying microevolution and ecology of nitrifiers - Klosterneuburg... | ecosystem: Engineered > WWTP > Aerobic... | reverse complement strand
ATCACTCAGCTAAGGCTTCTCTTACAGACCCCATCACCATAAGGAGGCGGGATGTTCGAACGGTTCACGGACAAGGGTCGCAAGATCATCATCCTGGCACGTGAAGAAGCCGAGCGCCATCAGAACGATTACCTGGGCACCGAGCACCTGGTGTTGGCCATCCTTCGCGAGACGGATGGGATTGCGCTGATGATCCTCAAAAAAATGGGCCTCTCCACCGAGCAGATTCGTCTCGAGATCGAGCGCAATCTTCCGGGCGGGGGCACGACGATGACCTTCGGGGAAATTCCATTCAGCCCGCGGGTCAAGAAAGTTATCGAGTACGGGGTTGAAGAAGCCCGACTGCTCGGGCATAACCACATCGGCAGCGAACATCTGCTGTTGGGTCTGCTGCGGGAAGAAGAAGGGATCGGCGGAAAGATTCTCCGGAGTCTTGGCGCCAACCTCCTGACCGCCCGACAACTCACGGTGACCTTCTTGCGTAAATCTGCGCCGCGCGAGCGGGATCGCAAGAGCAACACACCGGCACTCGACGAATTCGGACGTGACCTGACTCAGCTGGCCCAAGAAGGGCAGTTGGATCCCGTCATCGGTCGTGCAGACGAAATCGAGCGTGTCTTGCAGATTCTCAGCCGACGGTCGAAGAACAACCCGGTCCTCATCGGCGAATCCGGCGTGGGGAAAACCGCCATCGTCGAAGGCTTGGCCCAACGCATCATCGCGTCGGAGGTTCCGGACAACTTGCTGTCCCGTCGCGTCATCGCACTTGACCTGGGCTCGCTGGTGGCCGGCACGAAATATCGCGGCCAGTTTGAAGAGCGCTTGAAGGTTGTGATGAAAGAGATCGTGCAGGCGGGCAACATCATTATCTTCATCGACGAATTGCACACGCTGGTGGGAGCGGGAGCGGCAGAAGGATCCATCGATGCTTCCAACATGCTTAAGCCGGCCTTGTCCCGCGGCGAGATCCAATGCATCGGCGCCACAACTCTCGACGAATACCGCAAGCACATTGAGAAGGACGGGGCGCTCAAACGCCGCTTCCAACCCATTCACGTGCAACCGCCCAGCACGGATGAAACGGTACGGATCATCCAGGGATTGCGAGACCGGTACGAGGAACACCATGGCGTGGAAATTACGGAAGACGCCATCGTCGAGGCGGTCAAGTTGGCAGATCGTTACATCACCGACCGGTTCCTGCCGGACAAGGCGATCGATCTGATCGACGAAACCGGCTCGCGGGCAAAACTGCAAACGTACGCGCTGCCGACTGAGCTCAAAGCGCTGGAGCAGGAGCTGAAGAAAATTTCGCGCGATAAAGAGCTGGCGATCTCGATGCAAAACTTCGAGGAAGCCGTTCGCCATCGCGAAGAAGAAGAGCGCCTGCGAAAGCTCCTCGATGAATCCAAGCGGGAATGGAAGAAGAACCAAGAGAAGCACAAGCCGACCATCGGCAAGGAAGAAGTCGCGTACGTCGTGTCGAAGATGACCGGCATTCCGCTCTTCAAATTGGAAGAAGAAGAATCCAATAAGCTGCTCCGCATGGAAGAATTCCTCCACAAGCGGGTCATCGGCCAGAACGAGGCCATTTCGGCGGTGGCACGTGCCATCCGTCGCTCCAGAGCCGGCCTCAAGGAAGCGAAGAAGCCCATCGGGTCCTTTATTTTCCTTGGCCCGACCGGTGTCGGAAAAACGGAATTGGCGAGGACCCTCGCGGAGTTCCTCTTCAACAGTGAAGATGCGCTTATCCGAATTGATATGTCCGAGTATCAGGAAAAGTTCACGAGCTCGCGGCTCTTCGGAGCCCCTCCGGGTTACGTGGGCTACGAGGAGGGCGGGCAGCTCACCGAAAAGGTGCGGCGGCGTCCCTATTCGGTCGTGCTGTTCGATGAAATCGAGAAGGCACATCCGGACGTGTTCAACGTCCTGCTGCAGGTGCTCGACGACGGCGTCCTCACAGACAGCCTGGGCCGAAAAGTCGATTTCAAGAATACGGTCGTCATCATGACCTCGAACATCGGCACGAAGATGATCCAGAAGGGCGTGTCGCTCGGATTCCAGAATGATGAACATGGCGGACAAGCCTTGCGTCGAAAAGAAGAGGTGATGGGAGAACTCAAGCGTTCGTTCAGCCCGGAGTTCTTGAACCGGATCGACGAAATTGTGATCTTCCATTCCCTGGAGAAGGAGCACTTGATCCACATCCTGGATATCCTGCTGCACGAGCTGAATCTCCGCCTCATCGACAAGAGCGTCAGCATCGAGGTGGAGGACGAGGTGAAGCAGTGGCTCATCAAGGAAGGGTACGAACCGCTCTACGGTGCGCGCCCGATGCGCCGCATTATTCAGCGGGCGATCGGCGATCCCCTGTCCGAAGAACTCATCAAGGGTCGCTTCAAGGAAAATAGAAAGATCAAAGTCGTCCTGCGTGACGGCGCGCCGGCCTTCATCGAACAGGAAGCCATGGCGGGCGTCTAGCCCGAGCAGGTAACGTTTCCTCAAGATCGATCGACTGGCGTTCTTTAAGACCACCCGGCAACCCCCGCGGTCCTCAACCGGACCCGGGGGTTGTCGCATTTTCTGGCAGGATCAATAGCTGACACGATTTCCTGACGAACAGCAACACTCGCAGTTTACGGCCACTGTGCGTTATCCTACAGCCCGGAATCCGGCCTGTTCTCTCGCTCAGATTCAAGCGCAACGATTATGCCGGTTGTTTCCCCTATGAAACCTCGCGCATCCACCACGATTCTGGGAATTGAAACGTCCTGCGATGAGACTGCCGCAGCGGTGCTCGACGGTGAGGGACATGTCCTGGCCAACGTCATTTCTTCCCAGCAAACCGTCCATGAACGGTTCGGGGGCGTGGTGCCGGAATTGGCATCTCGTGCCCACATTCAAAATGTGGATCACGTCACACATCAGGCTCTGGACGCAGCAGGTCTCTGCTGGCAGGACCTCGGTGCCATCGCAGTCACACAGGGGCCAGGCCTGGCCGGCGCCCTGCTGGTCGGCATCAGTTATGCCAAGTCCTTAGCGTATGCCCTTGGCATTCCGCTGGTCGGCGTGAGTCACCTCGAGGGACACATCGCCTCAGCCTGGATCGACAGGCCGTTATTTCCCAGAACCTGCGTGGTGTTGATCGCCTCAGGTGGACACACGCACCTCTTTCATGCCGGCGAACATGGGGACTTCCGCCTCATGGGACGAACGATCGACGATGCGGCAGGGGAGGCATTCGACAAGGGCGCCCAGATGCTCGGGCTCGGATACCCGGGTGGCCCGCTCATCGACCAAGCGGCACGGAAAGGCCGTCCTACTGCGGTGAGATTCCCTCGATCACGCGTGCGAACCGGCCGACTGGATTTCAGTTTCAGCGGCCTGAAAACGGCGTTGCTCTACCACCTCCAGCGCATGGATCAGCAGGCCATTGCCGAACAGCAGGCCGACCTGGCCGCCGGGTACCAGGAAGCGATCGTGGACGTCTTGGTCCGTCAGGCATTCGCCGCCGTGCGACAGGCAGGCGTCTCAGCCCTTGCGGTCGTCGGAGGTGTCTCGGCCAATTCCCGGCTCCGAGCGAGATTGACGGAACGGGCAACCGAGGAGGGGATTGAATTGGGCCTCCCAGCCCTCTCATACTGCACCGACAATGCGGCCATGATTGCGGCGGCGGGACAACGAGCCCTGCTCCAGGGCAAGCTGGCGTCGTTCGAGTGCGAAGCGCTGCCGAATTATGCGCTGCCTTCAGGGGCGAGCGGCGGAACAGCCCGTCACAACTCGTAGCGTTCGAGTACCAAGGAGCCTCACCATCCCAACCATTCACGGTCAGATCAGCGGTCTAAAAGCCAGTCACCTCGCTGGTTTGGAGCGACTCTATCGACGCCGCGTGCCGGCCTCGGCCGTCCTCACGGCCGAACTGGCACGGACAACCAGTCAGCTCGCACGAGAGATGCGCCGCCCCATCGGTCTTCTGATCACCCGTCGAGGCATTATCGAGCAGGTGCTCGTCGGAGCTGGCTGTGCCCCTACATTCGAGTCTCTGGCAAAGTTCAGGGTCGGATCACATTCCCTCCGCGGTCTCCGGCTGATTCGTGTGCAACTCCACGATGACCCGCTGAGCCAGGATGATGTGACACACCTGGCGTTGTTACGGCTGGACCTGATCGGTGTCCTCGGCGTGGACGACAAAGGCGAGCCCAGCCTGATTCATCTCGCGCACCTCCTCCCGCCTAATCAACAGGGAGAAGTCTGCCGCATTCTGAAGCCCGTCCCGTTCCATGATCTGGAGCTTCAACTGGACAGCTTCCTGCACACCCTCGAAAGCGATCTGCAACGAGCGGACAGCACGCATGACGTCGCCGGAGGGAGCGAATCCGCCATTCTGGTCAGCGCGGCGCCTAGAAGTCACGCCGAGCAGGAAGAGCATTTGGACGAGCTGAAGGAACTGGCCGAATCCGCCGGGGTCCGGGTGCTGGATCGCATCGCCCAGCGCACCCACGAAGGGTTCGAGCGATACTTGCTCGGAAAAGGCAAACTGAAAGAGGTTGTGATGCGCGCGCTCCAGAAGGGAGCCGACCTCGTGATCTTCGACCAGGATCTTGCCCCGGCGCAAGCCCGCGCCATTTCCGAGGTGACAGATCTCAAAGTAATCGATCGCACGCAACTCATTTTGGATATTTTTGCTCGGCGCGCCCATACCCGTGAAGGAAAAGTTCAAGTGGAGCTGGCTCAGCTTCGGTATCTTCTGCCGCGACTGTCCGGGCATGGCACCTCGTTGTCGCGCCTCGGAGGGGGAATCGGTTCACGCGGCCCCGGTGAAACCAAGCTGGAAACCGATCGCCGCCGCATCCGCGATCGCATCGCGCACCTGGAGCGGGAAATCGATGACGTGGCCCGCCATCAAGATCAGCGCCGATCCCGCCGTGTGCGCCAGGGGCTTCCGATCCTTTCCATCGTCGGCTACACCAATGCAGGCAAATCGACGCTGCTCAACTCCTTGACACAGAGTCAGATCCCGGCCCAGGATCGTCTCTTTGAAACCCTCGACACGACGAGCCGCCGCCTTCGTTTTCCTCACGACCGCGAAGTCATCGTGACTGATACGGTGGGGTTCATCCGGGATCTCCCCAAAGATCTTGTGGGAGCCTTCCGCACCACGCTGGACGAGTTGCGGGATGCCGACCTACTCCTGCATGTGGTCGATGCCTCGGCCCCCAACGTCGATCAACAGATCGCCGCCGTCGAAATCGTCTTACAATCGCTCAACTTGGACACGATTCCCCGCGTGATGGTCATGAACAAGTGTGACCGCCTCTCGGCACACGAAACCGACGTCCTCTGCGAGCGGTATCACGCAATCGGAATCTCGGCACCGAACCGTGAGACGTTGCGCTCATTGATCGCGCACCTCGAAACCATCTTGCCCGCCAACCCGACACTTCCGGGACAGGAGGAAAACCCCGACCAGCCGCCCCAGGATCTAGCGCTTGCATCTCACTCCTGACCTCTGCACAATTGGCCGCCACTACACCGCATCATGAAAGTCGCCACAACAGATCAACAGGCCGGCGTGACGGCCAAACGTCGCCTCGCGCGGATATTGACCGCATTACGAACGACATCACCGGCCATGAAAGTCGAACTCGACCATCGCACGCCCTGGGAGTTGCTGGTCGCCACGATCCTGTCGGCGCAATGCACCGATCAGCGGGTGAACCAGGTCACCCCGAATCTCTTCCGTCGCTATCAGCACCCTCACGATTACGCTTCGGCCGACCCTGCGGAATTGGAAGCCCTCATCCGGCCGACCGGCTTCTTCAAAACCAAAGCCAGAAACCTGATCCGCTGTGGGAAGGCTGTGGCCGAGCAGTTCCACGGTGAGGTGCCCAATACCATGGAAGCACTCACCACGCTACCGGGAGTCGGGCGAAAGACGGCAAATGTCCTTCTTGGCAACGTATTCGAAAAGCCGGCCATTGTGGTCGACACACATGTAAAACGAGTGGCCGGGCGGCTCGACTTGACCCGCCATACGGATCCCGAAAAGATTGAGATGGATCTGCAACGCTTACTGCCGGCAGACCAGTGGACGGAAGGATCGCAACGGCTCCTTCTGCATGGCCGATACATCTGCCTCGCGCGCACACCGAAATGTCGGCACTGTCCGATCTATACCGATTGCCGTTGGAAGGGGAAAGCCGCACGATGATTCGAAGCATGACGGGATATGGGAAGAAGGACGGGACGTCACAGAAAGCCGGCGTCACCGTGGAGATCCGTTCAGTCAATCACCGATTTCTTGAAGTGGCAGTCAGACTGCCCCGATCGTTGGCACAACTGGAGGAGCAGGTTCGAAAAACCGTCCAGCAACGCTGCCTCCGCGGACGAGTCGACGTATCGGTTTCGATCCATTCCGCCGGCGGCAGCCTGAAGACGGTCCAGATCGATCAGGCATTGGCCAAGCAGTATCATACCGCCCTCAAGAAGCTGCAGAAAACACTGGGACTGCGCGGAGCGGTGGATGTCTCCACGTTCGCGGGATTCCGGGACATCCTGTCCGTGTCCGATGAGCCGGTCGATGCCGGGCAACTGACGAAAACCGTCCTACGGGTACTGGGAGGCGCGCTCACGGACATTGAGAAGATGCGCCGACGGGAAGGGGAGGCGCTCGCCAAAGACCTGGTTCTCCATCTGGATGCGATCCGGGAGGCCAAGTCCACCGTGGCGGACAAGGCCCCTGTACTGGCCAAACATGCATTTGAGCGCATGAAAGGCCGGATTCAGGCCCTCTTGCAGTCCGAATTGCCGGATCCGGCTCGTCTCCAGCAGGAACTAGCGGTGTATGCCGACCGTTCGGACATCTCAGAAGAATTGGTCAGACTTGAGTCACATATGCTACAGTTCGACCAGCAGCTCCACAGTAAGGAGTCGGTGGGGAAGACCTTAGAGTTCCTGCTCCAGGAAATGGGACGGGAAGTGAATACCATCGGCTCAAAGGCTAATGACGCAGACGTTGCCGCGTTGGTCGTTCGAATGAAAGCCGAACTGGAAAAACTGCGCGAACAAGTTCAGAATGTCGAATAGTGTCGGCCCTGCGCCGGCATCGAACAACCTATGAGCACCGCGCCTGTTTCAGCCAGCGATAAACCGTCCCAAGTACGGCGAGGCATTTTGTTTATCATTTCGGCTCCGTCGGGGAGCGGGAAGACCACGTTGTGTAAACAAATCACAGCCAACGTCCCAGGGTTGTGGCATTCGATTTCGTATACCACCCGTAAACCGCGTCCAGGCGAGGTGGATGGGCAGGATTATTATTTTCTCGATGAGCCGACTTTCCGTCAGATGATCGATCGGAATGAATTCGTCGAATGGGCGCATGTCTACGGCAATTTGTACGGCACACCGCGTAAGATGCTGACCGAGAAAATGGAACAGGGCATTGATGTGTTGCTCGAAATCGATGTGCAGGGCGCCCGCTCAGTGAAAAAAAAGTTTGAAGACGGCGTCTATATCTTCATCCTGCCGCCGTCCTTCGACACGTTGCGGACAAGGCTTCAAAACCGGGCTGGGGACTCACCAGACGAAATTCAACGCCGCCTGCACAAGGCCAAAGAAGAAGTCTGGAGCTACCGGGAGTACTACTACATCGTCCGGAACGACGATCTGAAGCAATCCTTGAAAGAACTGGAAAGCATTTTTCTGGCGGAACGGATTAAAACCAAACGCTTGAATATGACCTGGCTGGAAGAAAAATTCATTCTCGACAAAGAGGGAAAGCAGGGGAATTCCTCCTCCGCCCCCGCATCAAAGGAGCACTTGCATCATGGGTGAAATGTTAAGTCTGTTACCAGAATACGCCACCGGCGAGTTCGATTCACGACACCGGTTGGTGATCATCGCCGCACAGCGTGCCAAACAACTCGTGCAGGGCGCGCGCATGTCCGGCCCGTCAAAATTCACCAAAGAAACGAGCATCGCGCTCGACGAAGTCTTGCGGCATAAAGTGAAGTTTCTGATCGGACAGGAAGCCCGCGACGCGATCAAGGAATCCAAACGGGTCAAGGAAGGCGAGACGGAACGCCTGGCCATGATGACCGGAGAAGACGCCAAGGAAATCAAGAAAGAGCTCAGCGTCTACGTCGACGATACTGTCAAGCCCGCCCCTGCTCCGGAGGGCGAGGAGTAGCCCCGCTTCGTGCAGACCACCGGCCCCTCACTCACCGGTGTCCGCCTTGTGCTCGCCGTCACAGGGAGTATTGCTGCTTATAAGGCTGTCGGGCTCTTACGCCTGCTCCGTCGCGAAGGCGCGACGGTGAGCGTCGTCATGACGGCGGGGGCCTGCCGGTTCGTGACTCCGCTGACCTTCGAAGTGTTGTCCGGCTCCCACGTGGCAACCGACCTCTTCGAAGCCCACCAGGAAATGTTGCATCTCTCCTTGCCGGAGCAGGCGCAAGCCATCGTGATCGCCCCGGCCACCGCCAATTGCCTGGCCAAGGCCGCCCTGGGCCTTGCCGACGATCTCCTTTCGACCATGCTCCTCACCACCCAATGTCCCGTGATTATCGCACCGGCCATGGATGGGGACATGTGGCATCATCCGACCGTTGTGGAACATGTCGCCGCGCTGAGAACCCGCGGTGCCATCATCGTCGAACCGGAAGCAGGCCCCCTGGCCTCAGGCCGATCAGGGCAGGGACGGCTAGCCGATGAATCACAGATCCTCTCGGCACTCCACGCTGCGCTCCACCCGCGTCGAGATTGGTCTGGTCGTCGTCTGCTTATCACTGCCGGCCCGACACAGGAAGCCATCGACCCGGTGCGGTTCATTTCCAACCGATCGTCTGGAAAGATGGGGTATGCCCTCGCCGAAGCCGCACAAGCACGCGGCGCGGATGTCCTGTTGGTCTCCGGACCTACAGCGCTGAAACCACCCGCCGGGATCGAATTCTGCCCGGTGACAACAGCCGAGGAAATGCGCAACGCCGTCATGAGCCGGTTTACCTGGAGCGACACCGTCATCATGGCTGCCGCGGTGGCAGACTTTCGTCCCACACAACCCGCTGCGCAGAAACTCAAGAAACGGCAACAGCCCCTCACCAACCTGGCCCTGACTCCGACCGACGATATTCTGAAGGAATTGGGCGAGCGACGAACGACACAGGTGCTCGTGGGGTTTGCCGCAGAAACGCAGGATCTGCTTGCTCATGCACGGGAAAAACTGCAAGCTAAGGGCGTAGACCTGCTGGTTGCCAATGACGTGACGGCAGTAGGATCGGGCTTCGGGGCAGACACAAATCACGTGTTCATCCTGGATCGTGACGGCAACGCCGAGGAACTCCCCCTGTTACCCAAGCGTGACGTTGCGAACCGTATTTTAGACCGGGTCCTGGTCACGCAGACCTCGTGCCGGTCGGCGAAAAAAACATCGCACGAGCGATCGTCTCAGAAGGAGTAGGGGCGTGGCGTCATCACCGCGTATCGATCCATCCATCGCCGCACACATCGATCGTCTGGCCACTGCCGTGGCAAAAGATCCACGCTCGAAGGAATTCCTCCCCCTTGCCGACGAATACATCAAGGTCGACATGTGCCAGGAAGCCGCAGCCGTGCTGGAGGACGGTCTCAAGGCCTATCCCGGATTTATCACCGCCATGACGACACTGGGCCGCGTCTATGATCAACTCGCTCAGCCCGTAAAGGCCAAAGCGATCCTCGAAGAAGTCGTCAAGCAGCGCCCGGACAATCTTCGTGCTCATCGCATCCTCGCCAAGCTGTACAAGAGCGAGGGGAACAATGAAATGACCCTGCAGTCCTGCACGGCCATTCTAAACGCCAATCCGTATGACGAAGAGGCTCTCTCCCTCAAGCGAAGCATCACCGGCGCACCTGAGGAAGTTCCACCGACGAAACGGGACAGAAAACGTCCCGCGCCAGAGGCCAAAATCGAGACCGAAAAACTCGTCCTAGCGGCCGAGTCGCTTGTGGTTGCCCCACTGAAGCCGATGCCAGAAACCATCGCCCCACCCAGCCTTGAACCACCCGTCCTCAAGCATGCGGCCACTATCGCACGCTTGGAAGCCTGGCTGCGAACCATTCAAGCCCAACGCGTTCGCTGACTTCGTTGCCCGGCAATCGAACACGCGTTCCTCCACCCCCGGAACAACGTTTGACCCACTCCTGACAGCCTGTTAGAATGCCGCCGCTGCTGGCATCTCTATCCATTGCAGCCTACTGATAACCGGGGGCGCGCGACTGACACATGCGGCGGCTGCTAGTGCTTCATGGTCCCAATCTCAATCTCCTGGGGACGCGAGAACCCTCCGTCTACGGACAGGTGTCCTTGACTGACATCGACAAATCGATTGTCCGTCGTGCAGGCGAACTGGGGATTGCGGTGCAGACCAAACAGACGAATGTAGAAGGGGAATTGGTCACCTGGATTCAGAATGCCAGGGGCCATTTCGACGGCATCATCATCAATCCGGCCGCGTATACCCACACGAGCGTCGCGATTCGCGATGCGATTGCCGCCGTCGCCCTGCCGACGGTCGAGGTACATCTGTCGAACATCCATCAGCGAGAGGAGTTTCGCCATCACTCCTTCATTGCCGGGGTCGCCCTGGGACAGATCTCCGGATTCGGCCCTACCGGCTATCTACTGGCGCTGGAGGCATTGACCTCGCACCTCGAGACCGGCGCCAGGGCAGCACGTCCTCGGACGGCCTCGAAGAATAAACCCGCGGCTTCGCGCCGTTGAACTTGTTGTACCAAGGAGAGTTGTTGTGATTTCGACCGCAGAGTTTCGGAACGGCAGCCCGTTAATGGTAGAAGGCCAACCCTTTTATATCGTGGAATTCCAGCATGTCAAACCCGGCAAGGGCGGGGCATTCGTCCGAACGAAGCTGAAGAGTTATCTCTCCGGTAACGTCCTCGACAGGACCTTTCGTTCTGGAGAAAAATTCGACACCCCCCAGATTGAAGAATGCGACATGCAGTTCCTGTATGCCACGAACGACTCCTACACCTTCATGGATACAGAGACCTATGAGCAGTCGACCTACGAGAAGAGCCAGTTAGGGAGCAACGCCGACTTGCTCAAAGAGAACATGATCGCGAAGATTCTCATCTATGAGCATCGGCCGATCACGGTCCTGTTGCCGAACTTCATCGAACTCAAGGTGGTCGACGGCGAGCCGGGCGTGCGGGGCGACACGGCCTCGGGCGGCAACAAGCCGGTCATCGTCGAGACCGGCGCCACGATCAAGGTCCCGCTCTACCTGGAAATCGGTGAGACGATTCGCATCGACACGAGAACCCGTGAATTTGTGGAGCGCGTGCGTTGAGCTCAGCAGGGAAAAAGCCAAAAAAACGCCGCGATAGCGGCAAGCCGATCGTCTTGCCGAGCGCGTTTGCCCCTCGCTCGACGGCCTCGGACACGCTGCTGTCTCCGGACCAGGCTGCGCAAATTCAGCAATTGGCCGACCTCCTGAAGCGCAACCATTTAACGGAGTTGGAAATCGAGCGCAGCGGAGTCCGCATCCGCATTCGGCACGAACCGGTGATCCGGACGACCGCGGCCCAGACCGTGGAAGCCACCACGAACCAGTCGGCGTCAACCGGCACGACACCGGCGACACAGACCCGTCCGCCAGCAGAAACGGACGGGCAGGTGACGATCACCTCGCCCATCGTCGGTACCTTCTACCGCTCGCCCTCTCCCGATGCAGATCCATATGTGGAGGAGGGAGACTACGTGAAAAAGGGGCAAGTGCTCTGTATCGTCGAAGCCATGAAGCTCATGAACGAAATCGAATCCGAGTCCGACGGGCGGATCACAAAAATACTGGCGGAGAGCACTAAACCGGTTGAGTATGGACAACCTCTCTTCTTGATAGACCCCAACGCCACGCCCTAGCCCGCATGATTCATGAACACTGCTGCTGCAATCGCCGATCCGGTGCTCCGAGAAGCCTTTGGCCGATGGGCTCGCAACGTGCCTCAGCGATGTCGCGAGCAACCATCGTGACTCATGCGGGCTAGCGCCCGAGAGATCATGAGGGTTCATGGCGAGACGCCCGGGGATGCGTGCCTTATGAATCTGGTGTCCAAGTCGTGCGGCACGTGCCGAATCATGCCGCAGATCCGAGTCAGGTCTCAGCCGTGGCAGAGCAAACCGTAAGAACCAGGCGAGCGCAGACCGCAATCCGTACCGGAGTATTCTGTGTTTAAGAAAGTGTTGGTCGCCAATCGTGGAGAGATCGCCCTGCGAGTGATCCGGGCCTGCAAAGAGCTCGGCATCAAAACTGTGGCGATCCACTCCGAAGCCGATGCCGCGAGCTTGCACGTGCGGGCAGCGGACGAGCACGTCTGCGTCGGCCCGCCGGAAGCCGCACTCAGCTATCGCAATATCCCCAATGTGCTGAGCGCAGCCGAAGTCACCGGAGCCGATGCCATCCATCCCGGATACGGATTCCTTTCAGAGAACGCACACTTCGCAGAAGTCTGCGAATCGATCGGCGTCAAATTCATCGGCCCGACCTCGGAAAACATCGCCCTGATGGGCGACAAATCCAAAGCACGGGAAGTGGTCGCCAAGAAGGGCCTCCCGGTCACCCCCGGCAGCCCCGGCGAACTCCGAAGCGAACAGGATGCGCAAGAGGCCGCGAAAACCATCGGCTTCCCCGTGATCATCAAGGCCTCCGCCGGAGGCGGCGGACGGGGCATGCGTGTGGTGAACAAACCGGAGGAGCTCGCGCGGGCGTTTCAAGCGGCGCAAGCCGAGGCGAAATCCACCTTCGGTCATGACGGCGTCTACCTCGAACGCTACTTCCTCGAACCACGACACATCGAAGTACAAATCGTGGCCGACAATCGAGGCCATGTGGTCCACCTCGGCGAACGTGATTGCTCCATTCAACGACGTCACCAAAAGTTGGTGGAAGAAACCCCGTCGCCGGCCATCGATGAAGAACTACGGCGCGAAATCGGCCGGGTGGCCGTCCAGGCCGTGAAAGCCATTCGTTATTGCAACGTCGGCACGGTGGAGTTTCTGCTGGATAAGGACCGCAACTTCTTTTTCATGGAAGTGAATACCCGCATCCAGGTCGAGCACCCCATCACGGAAATGGTGACCGGGATCGATCTCGTGAAAGAACAGATACGGATCGCGTCAGGCATGCCCCTCTCATTCAAACAGCAGGACATCAAGCTGAACGGTCACAGCTTCGAGTGCCGGATCAATGCGGAAGACCCGGAAAAGTTCACGCCCTGTCCAGGCCAGATCACCAAATATTCCGCGCCTGGTGGATTCGGTGTACGTGTCGACTCCGCAATGGAACCAAATGCCGTGGTCGTTCCGTACTACGACAGCCTGATCGCCAAATTGATTACGCACGGACGTGATCGCCAGGAGGCGATGGCCCGCATGCGCCGCGCACTCGATGAATTTGTCATCGAAGGCATCAAGACGACGATCCCGCTCCATCGGAGAATTTTTAACGATCCTGATTTCCAGAAGGGGCATGTCTCCACGACATTCCTCGACCGCTTTCTTGCCGGCCAGTCCTCCTAACAGGTTGCTGACACACAGATGTCAGCTCTGTGTTTTGCCAACCGGCTGAGATCATGTATCCCATGCCCATCACCCGCAGGCCGTTCACAATGGCCGTCCAGCAAGGCCGCAGCAAGCGACGTGGCGACTCGTACACCTGTCGTACGGTGAGCCATGGAGCGACGCGAGCGCGCCGCTGGCAGACTGTTTCAACGGCCCGCTAAATGACCAGGGAGCCCGCCACGTCTCAGGCCACTCGACAACTGCTCTTGAAAGGGCTGTACCTCGTGCTCGACCCCACGGTCAGGCCCGACCGCCCGCTGCCCGATTTCCTGCGGGAAGCAGCCGCATACGGTATTCGCCTCTTTCAATACCGAGACAAGCAGGCCACGATGAAAGACGCCTATGCAAAGGCGCTCGCACTGCGTCAAGCCGCCACCGACGTCGGCGCCCTCTTGATCGTCAACGATCGCTGTGATTTGGCCATGGCGGTGAACGCGGACGGGGTGCATCTGGGCCAGGACGACCTGCCCATCGCCTACGCCCGGCGACTGATGGGGCCGGGAAAAATCATCGGACTCTCGACGCACAGCGCAGCCCAGGTGCGCGAGGCCGTCACCGCACAGCCCGACTATGTGGGGTTCGGCCCGATTTTCAGGACCGCTACCAAAGCCGATCACGACCCGGTGGTCGGACTGGAAGGATTACGCGCCGCACGCGCCTTGACCACGCTGCCGATGTTTGCGATCGGGGGAATCACGACTGAGTCGGTTGACGAGATTATGGCGACAGGGGCGGATGGTGTGGCGGTGATTGCTGCAATCCTCAAGGCACCGGATCTCGGCGCGGCTATCCGGGCATTTCAGCAGAGCTTGTCCACACCAGATCGGCAAGCTCCCTGATCGCACGGCTCTGCGCCAGCATCTCGACAGCAGCAAGCCAATCGGAGCAACACTGCTGTCGAAAGGGCAGCGGTCCCAACACGGGAACACCGGCTCGCTCCTGCAACAGCGCAACCGTAGAGGCGCACTGTGCCTGCTGTACAGCGGTCGTGGACGAAAGGGTCTCATTCAACACGACAGCCACGATTGCCAGCCCACGGTGCCGAAGGCCTTCCAGCGTCAGCAACGCATGATTAATCCCGCCTAGCCCGGTCCGCCCGACAAGCACAACCGGCAGCCTGATTCGGCCGATCAAGTCACGAAGATCCCAACCCTTCCCCATCGGCACAAGCAAACCGCCGGCGCCTTCAACCACAACGCAGGCGTAACGGGCCGCAAGTCGTTCGTACCCTCGCACGATCTCCTGCATCTCGATCACGACGCCTTGCGCGGATGCAGCGGCGAGGGGAGCGAGCGGCGCAGAGAACCGATAGGGAGAGACCAGATCGAGCCCATCATCTACTCCTGCCTCTGCCATGAGTCGCCCCGCGTCGCTTTCACTCAGTTGCCCGGGAAGCACCCCGGTTTCGACCGGCTTCATCACGCCGACGGAGCAACCCACCTGCGCCAGCCTCCGGACTAACGCAACAGAAACGAGAGTCTTTCCGACGCCCGTATCCGTCCCGGTAACGAACACCCCTTTGGTTGTTGCCACTCTCTTTTCACCTCACACGCTGTGAACAGAGATTCGCCCTCCGAATTCGACGAACGGCGATCGATACCGACGAATGAGTCATCAACAGGATGCTCAAAACGGCCCCCAGCAAAGCCTCAGGGAGTACGATGACTGAAGCGTACGACCGAGAACCAAGCCGGCGGGCGTTTTCAGCATCCTGTCACAGAATGCGACTGTCCAGGTTCCACACTTGCCCCGACATATCGGAGAGCTGCGCCAGGTGGCAAATGGTCCTGCTCACATCAACCAGATTCGAAACACGCCCCAGCACGTGGTCGCCGAGCCGTTCCCCGGTGGGAAAGGAGTCACCGGCAAGACCTGTTTGTTGCCAGCCTGGGCAGACCAGATTCACACGAATATTGTACGATCCCCATTCCCGCGCGGCGGTCTTTACCAGTCCTATCAGCCCGGCCTTCGACGCCGCGTAGGCAACTTGGCCAGCCGTTCCCTGCAAACCAGCGTAAGACCCGATCACAACGATGGATCCGCCGCCCTGTGTGCTCATGCCTTGCGCCGCCACGGTCATGCAGCGATAGGTGCCGGTCAGATTCGTGTCGATGATCTCTTGCCATGCGTCTTCCGGACAAGTCATCAGGAGATGCTTCGACGCAATGCCCGCATTACAGAGCAGGATATCGAGCCGGCCCCGTTGAGCCTCGATCGCATGCAGCATCGCCTGGACATCATCGCTCGATCGTACATCCGCCTGATAGAGGGCCCCCTGACCACCGGCATGCTCGAGGAGAGCAAGGGTCGCTTCGGCCGCCGGCCGCCGGTGCAAGTAATGCACGCCCACCCAATACCCGGCCTGGGCGAAAGCCAGACAGAGCGCACGACCGATTCCACCGGACCCACCGGATACCAGAACCGTACGGCCTTCACGAACGTCTTGAGTTGCGAGGGGAACCTTGAGCATCACGGCGAGCGATTATGAAAGGAGGCACGGGAGAAGGCAAGGCGGACCAGCCGGCTTGCTGCAGGGAATCGGGTATGGTACCGTGATTTTTTTGACTGGAGGACAGCCGTGATCGTTCAGACCTTGGTGCGCTCGACCGTGATCGCAGTGGGCATGTGCGGGTTCCTGGGCATCCCGTTGGGGCATGGAGAGGCCCACGCAACCGAGGCAGGGCAGACCATCGCCCAGTCTGCCGACTATTTCCCCGACACCATCGGCACACGCTGGCAGTACCGCGGACAGATCTCAGAGGGGCCGCTGCAGACGATCGAGCATAAATATTTTTCCAACGTGTCGTCAGTGACTGGAACTCGGAATTTGAAAGGCGGCCCGACGGTCACCGTGTTCCACGATACCAACCCCGGTAACCATGGGCCGTCCGACAGCTTCTACCGGCGCGATGCCGCCGGTGTGGTGTACTACGGCTCCGAGCCGGGCACGCCGCTCGAGAAGCAACTGACGCCGTACCAGATTATCCGCTTCCCGATGAAAGTAGCCCAATCCTTCCAACAGTTCAATCGGACGGACACCGATTTCGGAAGCGATATCGATGGGGACGGCACCAACGAGCATGTGGACGTCGAAGGCGTCTCAACCGTGATCGGTCAGGAATCGATCACTGTGCCCGCAGGCACATACCCCGACGCTGTCCGCGTGGAAGCGCGCATGACGCTCAAAATTCATCTCTCCTCAGCCGATCGGACGGCGATCGGCACCGACGTGATGACCGCCTGGTTTGCAAAGGGTGTCGGGCTGGTGAAGTATATCGAACGGCAGGAATTGGCCGCGCTCAAAGAAGACCGGGGCAACATCACCGATATCACGGAAGAACTGGAAGAGGTCAGCGTCAAATCTGCGCCCACCCTACAGGGTCGGAGCGAATCCGCGCCGGAGCGTCTGCTCGCTGACGACACGCGCGACCATGAATTGTTTCAGGTACTCTTCGCCCCCGGCTTTCGCCCCTATACCCGATAACCGGTGACCGCCGAACGGTTGCCGACCGACCAGAGCCCCGGTGATCGAACGGTTGATGTAGAGGTTGCCGACATCGAACGCCCGACGCGCCAGCTCGATATGCCGGGGACTGCGTGAGTAGAGCCCCCCGGTCAAGGCGTAGGCGGTGCCGTTGGCGAGCTGGAGCGCCTGTTCGAACGACGAAGCCCGCATCACGGCCAGCACGGGGCCGAAAATTTCTTCCTGCGCCAGCCGGTGAGCCGGCTCAATGTCTGCGATGACTACCGGTCCCACGGCATAACCAGGGCCTTCCATCGAGCGATCGACCACCACTCGCCCTTCGCGTCGCCCGATCTCCAGATACTCCCGAATCCGTTGTTGCGCCCGCCCGTCGATCACCGGACCAAGCTGGGTAGCCGAATCCTCAGCCGCTCCGATGCGAAGACTCATCACCGCATCGGCCAGCCGTTGAATGAACGCATCGTGAATCGAATCCAGGAGGATCACCCGTGAACAGGCGGAACATTTCTGTCCCGCATAACCGGTAAACGACTGCACCACACCGGTCACGGCTTCATCGAGATCGGCCGTGTCATCCACGATGATGGCATTTTTCCCGCCCATTTCCGCAATCACTCGCTTGACGAACCGCTGCCCCGGTTGGTGCACCGCAGCGGCCTGCACCATGCCCAATCCCACATCCTTCGATCCGGTAAAGGCAATCGTCGCGACGGACGCCTGGGCCACCAACTCACGCCCCACGTCCGGGCCACCCGGCACGTACTGCAGGACGCCCGCCGGCACCCCAGACTGCCTCAGAATCGTGGCAAGCCGGTACCCCATGATCGACGCGCGCTCGGACGGTTTCAACAAGACTGGATTGCCGGAGACCAGAGCCGCCGCGGTCATACCGGTGGGAATGGCGAGCGGGAAATTCCATGGCGCAATGACCACCGCCACTCCACGCGGACTCCAGAATACCTCGTTCAATTCACCGGGATACCGGCCCAGGCGAGGCGGCGGCTCAAGTTGCTCCATTTCTTCGGCGTAGTACACGAGAAAATCGATGGCCTCGGCCACATCGGCATCGGCCTCGCGCCAGGGCTTGCCCTCTTCAAACACTTCCCAGGCCGCCAGCTCCCAACGTTGCTCACGCATCAACGAAGCGGCCTTCCGCATCACCGCGACCCGCTCCGCAACCGTCCGATATTTCCATTCCTCCGCACGTGACTCGGCGACCTTCAAGAGACCCGCGACATCAGCAGGTTGATAACTCTGCACAATGCCGACCAGTTGATCTGGTTGAGCGGGATTGAACGAGCGCAGATCCGGGCCTGTCGGGAGGTATGTATTCAGCGTCGAGACCTCAAACCGTTGCCCCAATCGTTTGCGGACCAGATCGAGCGCCTCAGCCATGGCGCCACGAACCTGGGCTCGTGAAAAATCCGCGGCCGGCTCATTCACAAAGTAAGCACGCTCAATGCTGGAAGCCGCTCCTGCTTCATTCGTCATCGAGGAAGGAGACGAGGGGAGAGTCGCCTCAGGCGGAGAGAGCAACAACGACAGCGGCTGCGACTCCACATATTCCTTCCGCAGGAACGATTCGTTCGAGGTGTTCTCCAACAACCGCCGCACGAGATACGCCATACCGGGAAGAAGTTCTCCGACCGGGGCATAGAGCCGGAGGCGCCGGCCGCGATCACTCATCGCATGCTGAAACGGCTCGGCCATGCCATAGATCATCTGGTATTCCCAGGCATTCGGCGGCAGCCTGAGCGCCTCAGCCACCGCTTCGACCACGGCCAAACTACGGAGGTTATGCGTGCCGAAGGCCGGCCGGATCACCTGGCTCTGTTCCAGCAGCACCCGAATGAGCCTCTCATAACTCACATCCGTCTGTGCCTTGTGCTCGAACAGCGGCATCGGCCAGCCATGTTGCCGGTAACGAGTCGCGTCGGAGTCCCAATAGGCCCCCTTCACCAGCCTGATCGTGATAGGGACCAGCCGCTCCCTGCTCCAGGCCAGCAGCCGTTGCACATCTTCGTACGTATCGGTGCGATAGGCCTGCAGCGCAATCCCCGCATGGGGAAACGTCCGGTACGGTTCTTCCATAAACAGGCGCATGAAGATCGAAAGAATCAATTCCTTCGTGTCCGCCTGTTCCATATCGAAAATGACGGAGGCGGGAAGGGTGCCGGCGAGATTCAAGAGCGGCCGCAGGCGGGCAGCAACGGCACGGTAACTCACCTCCGGATCGATAGGGTCGAGCTGCGAATAGAGGGCCGAAATCTTGATCGACAATTGCACGCGGGGCAGGGGACCAAGATGATCTCGTTCGAGTAACGGCACAGGAGACCAACCGCGACACGCTTCACCGAGGGTCTGCACAGCCACGAGGCAACGATCACGATACGCATCCGCCTCGCGCTCGCTGACGCTGGCCTCGCCCAGGAGATCGACTGAAAAAGCCCTGCCGTCCTCCCATAATTTGCGAATCGTCGGAACGGCCTGGTCAATGGAGGCCCCGGCAATGAAACTGGTAGCCATCTGCTCCACCTGATGCCGGATGGCCTTGCCACTGAGCGACGCGCCGAGCTTCGTGGACGCCAGCGCCTTGAGTCCCCATTGCGCGCCGAAGAGATGTGCACTCATCTCACCAAAATACTCCTCGGCCAACCGCACAACCTGCGCATCAGTCTGCAACGACGGCAGGACATCGATGAATCGGAACAACTGGGCTTTGAAGGCGGGATCTTTCATCGCCAGGTTGATCGCCGCCTGTGACCACCAACGCGAATCGAACAGGCCGGGGGCCCGCCCGCCGGAACGCCGGGCCAAGTCTTCACCGATCGCGCGGATACGGGGTTCCAGCAGGGTGGGGTCGAGCGTCATCGGTTCCTCCTGCGCCATACACAACGTCTCATTGCAGTATACACCGCAGGGCAACACTTGAATATTTGGACACACCGATCAACGCCTGATGCATCAAGAGCTTTCAGGGAAAGTCGCCTCGTGGAGAGCAACCACATCCGTCGGCTTCGTCAAGGAAGGCCCATCGATTGAAATGATTGCCAGGCCCCTCCATACACCGCCACTGTGCGGCAACGCCAACAGACGCAGTGTCTCTTCGAGACCATGGCCGACAGGAGATCGGCCTCTCTCGAAGGGCTGACAGCGGCCACCGCATTAACGATGCGACAGGCCAATCTTCGGTTAATTCAAGATCGCTGGAATAGTAGCCTGGATATGCACACTATGGCACTCTTACTCCAGATGCCCTGGTTCGACGGAAACTGAATCAGGTGCGAGCCGAGGTCAATAAAGCCCGCATCGCGCTGGTGCAGCCAGAGGCAACGCCATGTCGGCCCAGGCGTGGTTACGGGCCGAAACGAAAGAAACGGCCTTTTTGATGTAATCACCACCGTCACGTCGATGAGGTAGGGGAACCGCACAAGCTTGGTGGCATGAACAGTTATTCGTGGGAGCAGAGGACACGCAGGCCTTGCAGGAGGTGCGGTGCCAAGGCGGCGAGGTGAGAGTTGGTCGGAGCCATTGAGGACAGAATACCCTGGGCGACGCCATGCGCCTTCACGGAAGCGAATTGACCATGAGAAGTCGACGACTCGGACTGACGATGCAGGTGCTAGGCGCTGTGATGGTACTAGGTGGGCTGGCAGAAACGAGCCATGCGGGGCTGTTTGGAACAGACGAGGCGCCAGGCTCGCCAACGAGCCACCTCTACTGACCCCATGAGGCTGCTGGCCGATCTCGACATTGCCCCCTCGTACCGTTGAGTTGATTTCATGCCCTCTCCGGCCACGCAAAGCCGTCGTTGATCTCACTAGGCCTCGAGCCTTCCACGATTGACTCCCTGAATGCCGCCCTCCACCGAGTGCTTCCCGGCCTCTTCCCGGCCTTGAGCAGGCACTTGACTTGAGCGCACCCCACCGTGGCGAGCAATCCATTCGGTTGCGACGGCGCCGATCGCTACGCATCACTACTTGAAAATCAACCTGCCGCTCCGGTAGCATGCGCCGTTTGCCTTGACCTACACCATTTCCACGGCGGTGCTCTGTGGCGAAGAGTTGCGCACAGGTTCCGAAGGAGTACGATGGCCGACTCGACCACACAATCTGTCTGCTGGGGCACCGTCGCCCTCTTCACTTCAATCACGTTGCTGGCCTTCATCGGCGTCCCGCTCTTCGGCTACTACTATGACTACACCGTGCTCGATTGGGTGCTGCTCGCCGTCCTCTATATCGTGACCGGCATGGGGATTACGGTCGGATACCACCGTATGATCACCCATCGTAGCTTCGAGAGTCGCCCCTGGGTGAAAGCCTGCCTGTTAGTGATGGGAGGGTGGGCCGTGCAGAACTCCGCCCTCTTGTGGTGCGCCGACCACATCCGCCACCATGCGCACACGGACGAAGAGGCCGATCCCTACAATGCGTCGAAGGGGTTCTGGCACAGCCATGTCGGCTGGTTGTTTTTCGATACCCCGTATCGTGAGGACCGGTTCGCCGCAAAATTACGCACTGACCCGATGATCATGTGGCAACACCGGTATTACTGGGTGATTGTCGCCTCCGGCTTGTTGTTGCCCTTCGCGGTCGGCTATCTGAACGGTGGATTCATCAGCGGACTGGGGTGTTTCCTGCTCGCCGGCGTGCTGCGGACGGTGCTGGTTCTGAACTCCACATTTACGATCAACTCCCTCTGCCATATGGTCGGCACCCAGCCGCACGGCACACAGGACAGCAGCCGCGACAGTTGGCTGATCTCGTTCATCAGCTTCGGCGAGGGCTACCACAACTATCACCACACCTATTCGCACGACTATCGAAACGGAACGAAATGGTACAACTTCGACCCGTCAAAATGGTTGATCTATTCCTTGTCTCTCCTGGGACTGACCTATAACCTGCACCGCGAACGCACCTAGCAGGATGGAGGTCGGGCGCCATGGCACAGGTGGCCCGAAACGATGGCACGGATCGCCCATCGTGTAGACCTGCTTGCCCCTCGATGATCACTGTTGGATTGCACGTCGAGAATGGATCACCGTGCACGACACATTATTCTCAGCGTCCCTCCCGTTCCAGTGAGTCCTCTTCTACCCAGCATCGCACTGCGTCTACTGGCCCATTTCTTTTCGTCGCAACGATAGCTTAATATGCAATGAAACCTGCGAATTCCATCCCGACCCGCGAGGTGGAGGAGGCATTATTATGGCTGAGCAACAAGGTGGCGCACCGCCGCAAGAAGAGGCGGCCGCCAAGCCCAATATTATTCCCGGCGTCAAACACGTCCTCGCCATCAGCAGCGGCAAGGGCGGCGTCGGCAAATCCACCGTATCCGTCAATCTGGCCGTTGCCCTTGCGCTCACCGGAGCCAAGGTGGGACTGCTGGATGCCGATATCTACGGCCCCAACATCCCGATGATGATGGGCGTCGAGAAAGCACCCGAACAGCAAGACGGTAAAATCGCCCCGGCGGAAAGCCACGGCGTCAAGCTGATCTCCATGGGCTTTTTTGTTCCTGAAGATACCGCCGTCGTGTGGCGTGGTCCGATGGTGCATACGGCCATCCAACAACTCTTCCGGGATGTCCTGTGGGGCGAGTTGGATTACCTGCTGATCGACCTGCCGCCGGGAACAGGCGACGCACAACTCACGCTGACGCAGTTGGTGTCTCTGTCGGGCGCCGTCACGGTCACGACTCCGCAAGAAGTGGCGCTCCACGACGTGCGCAAAGGTATGATGATGTTCCAGAAGGTGAACGTACCCTTGTTGGGCATCATCGAGAACATGAGCTTTTTCCTCTGCGGCCATTGCGGCGAACGCACTGAGATCTTCTCCCACGGGGGAGGAGAACGGGCGGCGGAGAAACTGGGCATTCCCTTCCTCGGACGGGTGCCCATCGATCCGGCTATTCGCGCCGGCGGCGATACGGGAAACCCGATCGTGGTCGCCAAGCCGGATTCCCCGCAGGCGCAGGCGTTTCGCGAGATCGCCGCGAAACTTGCCGCAGCGCTACAAACAGGCGAGGCAGGAGCGGCGAAGAGCCGGATTGCCAGTCTGTTAGACAAAATCAAACGTCCGGCCACCGGACACTGACCGGGCACCGGATCACGGAAGATGTACGCACTCAGGGAGGATGTATGGGCGAGTTGATCAGAATCGCAGGAACCGCCGACGTGAAGCCGGGAGCCGGTATGGTGGCGGAAGTGAACGGCAAGGCCATCGCCGTATTCAACGTGGATGGTGCCTTTTATGCCATCGACAATACCTGTGTCCATCGAGGCGGCCCACTAGGCGAGGGCGATGTCGAAGGCGATGTCGTGTCCTGCCCGTGGCACCACTGGCAGTTCAACGTGAAGACCGGAAGCTGCATCAACAATCCTTCGGCAAAAGTAACCGTATACGAAGTCACGGTGGAAGGCACCGACATTAAGGTCCGGCTGTAACACAGGCGAGACCGCGTCGGTCGTCAATCGACCGCCACAGACCGATGTGTCCGACACAACAGTGAATGGAGGCTCCGATGGCAGACAATACCTTGCCCCTGAAACACATTGAAGTCGCCGAAACATTCGTGCGGCTCTACGTCTTTCTGACGCAGTATATCGACCGCTGCGAAGATGAAGCCGCACGCAAGGAGTATCCGGAGGCCGAACTCCAAAAGCATCTCGGCGAAACCCGCGCCAAGATGATGGACATCTTGAAGGTGAACCCTGTCGTCAAGGGCAAGGTAGAGAAAGAATGTGAACGGGTCCTCGCACTAGGCAGCAAGTGTCTGATGGGCGGAACCGAAAAGGTGGCCGCGCTGGATGTGTTGGGAGCCGAACGCGTCATTCTCAAAAACAAGACCATCGCCTTGAGCGATCTGTTGGCCGTCTACCGCGCGCTGTAGTCGTTCATGTCCACCCCGGCTGGAGAGAAACACCAACTCGCCGGCTTTGATGCCCGGGAGCGGGGGTTCAATCGTCCGGTGGAATTTGCGCGAACTGCCTCGGGATACCAGGCGACGTTGCGCTATGAAACGACGCACATCGTCACTCCTGAAGCGCCGAGTACCGCCGAGGCCCTGCAGCACTTGATCGCCCTGCTCCAAGCGCAAGGATACACACAATTGCGCAGTCAGCAGAGTTATCGCGACGGCATCTACCTCGGATCGCAGGAGCTGTGGGTGGACTATCCGGACCGGCAGGCAGCCCCGGAGGTCGGACTCCTGGGCTTGCTGAAGAAATGGTTGGGACATTCACCTAAGTGACGGCAGGCGCCGTCCGCGTGCCGTACCCCGACGACATTGACTCTCCTTCGCCTCACGCCTATAGTCCATCCAGATCAATAGCCCGATCCTTCGCCTGCAGGCCTGTACCTGACTGGATCCGGCACCGGAAAATTCACGATGTTCTGGGTTCACCTCCTGCTTCTCACCCTTGTCGCACTCCTCTTGCCGGACGGGGCAACCGCCAAGGTCTATCGTTGCCAAGGCGCCAATGGCCGCACCATCCTGACAGACCAGCCGAAGGGCAAACCAGGCTGCGTCGCGATCGACACGGCCACGCCCTCGCTCCCGGGAGGATTCACCCCGCCGGTGGAGCCGGACGAACCGGCACAGACTGAACTCCCGGCGAATTTGATTTTACCATTCATTTCGGATGCCCCGATGGTTCCTCACCAACCGGGCCCTGGCGATCCGGTTTTGTCAGCACCGGCTGCAAAGGAGGCCTCAGAAAAGGCCGCCCCCGAAGCGCAACGTTGCTCACCACGGGTCAACCCGCTGAATCCCTTCGCCGGCGTGAATTGTTCACCGGCCTCAGGCGAGACACCGGCGGAGAAGTAGAATCTGTAGCCCTTCGCCGCACACGTCACCACCAGGCTCGATTGACTCTCCCGATGCCCCTTCATATAATGCCGAAACGAACCGTTTAAGCTGATCTCACAAGCACTTATGTCTGCGTTCTCCGCTGGTTTTTTATCCCGTCGCGCACAGGATCTTCGAGCCGGTCTCCGGCACGCCTTTGCCGTGCGTCCCGAACAAGCAACCTTCACCATCGATGACTTGGCTCTGCTTGAACGGGTTGCCGACGCCGTCGTCGAGCGCCGCATGGCGGCACCGGCCACGCTGTTTCTCGAATCGATGGGGCCCATGAACTTTCTCGGCAGCCAGGCGCTGCACTTCCTGGCTCCCATCATTGAATGCGTGCTGACCGGCACGGAGCTCGCACAGATCGCGCGCCTCCTGGAGCAACGTGATTCCATTCATCGCCTGACCGCCCTCATCGAAGCCAAGGCCACGGCTCCTCAGGGGGCGTCCGCTCAATGACGGAACAGCCTCACGCGCCCGCAACACCGGCAACGGCCCTTCCCCTGAACGTCATCGTCGCGACCGATTGCGGCAGCACCACCACCAAAGCCATTCTGATCGAAAAGGTCGGGGAGGAGTATCGCCAGACCTACCGTGGTGAAGCGCCGACGACCGTCGAAGCGCCGTTTGAAGACGTCACCCGAGGCGTCTTGAATGCCATCGCCGAGATCGAAGAATTGTCCGGGCGGACGATTCTGGACGGCGACCGCATCATCACCCCCAACCAAGCGGCGCAGGGCGATCCCAAGCGAGGCGTGGATATTTACGTGTCCACCAGCAGCGCCGGCGGCGGATTGCAGATGATGGTCACCGGCGTGGTACAGAACATGACGGGAGAAAGCGCTCAACGCGCCGCCCTCGGCGCCGGCGCTATCGTCATCGACGTCCTGGCCTCCAACGATGGACGGCTGCCGTACGAGAAGATCGAACGGATTCGAACCATGCGCCCGGACATGATCCTGATGTCCGGCGGCACCGACGGCGGCGCCGTGACCCATGTGGTGGAAATGGCGGAGTACATTGCCGCCGCCGATCCTCGACCGCGCTTCGGCAGTACCTACCGACTGCCGCTCGTGTACGCCGGCAACACAGACGCCCGCCCGCAAATCAAAACCATTCTCGGCGAAAAGACCGCCTTGGATTTCGCCGACAATATCCGGCCGGTCCTCGAGCGCGAAAACCTGGCGCCGGCCCGCAACAAGATCCATGACCTATTTCTCGAGCACGTCATGCAGCAGGCCCCCGGCTACAAGAAACTGATCGAGATGGCCGGCGCGCCCATCATGCCGACTCCGGCAGCAGTCGGCGTCATCATGGAGACGATTGCCAAACGCGAACACATCAATCTGATCGGCGTTGATATCGGCGGGGCCACCACCGACGTGTTCTCGGTCTTCAACGGACTCTTCAATCGCACGGTCAGCGCGAACCTCGGCATGTCCTACAGCATTTCCAACGTGCTGGCGGAAGCAGGGCTCGACAACATCATGCGCTGGGTGCCGTTTACCATCGACGAACAAACCCTGCGCAACCGCATCAAGAACAAGATGGTGCGGCCCACGACGATTCCGCAATCGCTCGATGAACTGCAGATCGAACATGCCATCGCGCGTGAAGCCTTGCGGCTGGCGTTGATTCACCACAAGTCACTCGCCACGGGGCTCAAAGGCATCCAGCAGGAACGCACTATTTCCGATGTGTTCGAACAGCGGACTTCCGGCAAAACCCTGATCGATCTGTTGACCCTGGATTTGATCGTCGGCAGCGGCGGCATCCTGTCGCATGCGCCACGCCGCATTCAATCCATGTTGATGATGGTCGATGCCTATGAACCACTCGGCGTCACGACACTCTCGGTTGACAGCATTTTCATGATGCCGCACCTCGGTGTGCTCTCGACCGTGAACGAGCAGGCTGCCACCGATGTATTTGTGCGGGATTGCATGGTGTATCTCGGCACCTGTATCGCTCCGATCGGGCAGGGAAAAGACGGGGAGCGCTGCGCCGACTATGAACTTGCGTGGCCGGACGGACGGATGGAGAAGGGCCAGCTCGCATTCGGAGAGCTCAAACTGTTTGCGCTGACGCGAGAGCAGCAGGCCACGGTGACAATGCAACCGGCCAAACAGGTTGATCTCGGCAGCGGACCAGGACAGTCGTTCACAAAAACAGTACAGGGTGGCGTGGTCGGCCTCATGCTCGACGGTCGTGGTCGCCCCTTACAATTACCAGGCCAACAGGCTGCCCGTGTCGCCACCTTGAACAGATGGTACCAGGCAGTCGGACTGTACCCGACGGGGAGCTAATGGCTGATAGCGAATGGCTTATGGCAAGAAACCGAATGCGGATAGCCCATGCAACCAAGTTGGTCATGCAATCCGTTAGAGACAAGCCATGAATTATTCGCTCTTGGCTTCGGGCTCGTTGCCATCGGCTATTAGCCATCAGCTCTTATCATGAGGAGGTTGCTCTCGCGCCCTGCGGCGAGGCCGCAAGGCGCGAGAGCCCCGAGTCGTACCGGAAGTTGTACGGTGAGGGGAGCGAGCAACTGAGAACGAAGCGGTAGGGCGTTTTCAGCAACCGACAATGGCGCATTCGTATACACCAGGCTTAACCGTCACCGAACGGACCACCGTTCGCCGCAGGCGTATTCTCCCGCTGCCCGGAACCGTCCTGGTCGAGGTAGGAGCCCCCGTGCACGCCGATACCGCTGTGGCCCGCGCGGAGTTGCCGGGCAAAGTCGTTCCGCTCAACCTGGCCAACCAGCTGGGCATTGCACCGGATGAGATCAACGACTATCTGGTAAAGAAGGAAAAAGATTCGGTTCAGAAGGACGACGTGCTGGCCGAGAACAAACCCTTCATCAAATGGTTTAAAACGGAAATCCGCTCGCCGATCACCGGCAAGGTGGAATCCGTGTCCACCATCACCGGCCAGATTCTATTGCGGGAACCGCCGCGCATCCTCGAACTGCGCGGCTATATCGACGGCTCGATCGTCGAAGTCCATCCCGATCAGGGCGTCACCGTCGAAACGACCTGCAGTCTGGTGCAAGGAATCTTCGGCATCGGCGGGGAAACCAGCGGCGAATTGGTCATGGGCGTCACATCGCCGGAGCAACCCCTGACGCCTGAGCTGCTGACGCCGGCGATGAAAGGCAAGATCGTCGTCGGAGGCGCATTCCTGCCGGCCGCCACCATGACCCGCGCCAAAGAGCTCGGCATCGTCGGGCTGGTCGTCGGGGGGATTCACGACAAAGACCTGCGCGCGCTGCTCGGATATGACCTGGGCGTGGCAATCACCGGCAGCGAACAGGTCGGCTTCACGCTGATCCTGACGGAAGGGTTCGGCACAATCCCGATGGCGCCCAAGACATTCGCCCTGTTGTCCTCCCGGGCGGGCCAGAAGGCGTCTATCTCAGGGGCGACTCAAATTCGAGCCGGTGTGATTCGTCCGGAAATCATCATCCCCCAGGCGGCACTCGCCGGCGGCACCAAGCCTCCACGGATCGAACGCGAAGGCATTCAGCTCGGCGATCCCGTGCGAGTCATCCGCGACCCGCTGTTCGGCAAGATCGGCGCCGTGTCCGGCCTGCCCTCAGAACTCAGAGCGATTCCCACCGAGAGTGAAGTCCGCGTGCTCGAAGTCCGGTTTCCCGACGGCACGACCACCGTAGTGCCCCGCGCCAACATCGAAGTGATCGAGGGAGCATGAGCCGCGTGCCACACTACCTTCGCCTCCTCTCTCTGGCCCTCGCGATGCTCGCGTGCCTGCCGTCGTTCCTCCCGGCACAAACCCTCCCGCAGCGCCTTCGGGTCATCGATACCCCCAGCGATGGGGGCGGCAGTCTCACAGTCCTCTGGGCTCCCTCGGCAAACGACAGCGCCACGTGGAAATATCAAATCCTGCTGCATGAGGGTAGCGTGCCGGCAGACCCGTCCGCATGGAAAGTCGTCGCCGAATTTCCGGCAAACACCCGCTATGTTCGCGAGGGCAAGACCGCCTGGTGGACGAGGTCCGGCGACCCCGGCGATCATCTCTTCCTGCTCAAGAACGGGAAGGGCGTCGAGCTGAAAGCCAACCAAGCCTATGCCGTCACAGTGGCTGCCGCGAACGGTCAGGAACGGGTGATCGCCCTACCGATCGTCGCCTCGCCGGAACCGAACTGGATGAATTGGAACCAACTCAACAATCTAGTGCTGGCCTTGATGTTCGGGGGCGTCGTGTTCTACGCCATCAACCTGGCCAGGCGGAAAGAGATTTTCTTACGGCGGATTCCCGGGCTCGATGCCGTCGATGAAGCCATCGGGCGCGCGACGGAATTGGGCAAACCGATTCTCTACATGACCGGGGCGCACGATATGAACGATCCCTCGACGATCGCCGCCGCCGTCATCCTAGGGCGTGTCGCCAAGAAGGCCGCCGCCTATGAAACCGAACTGCTGGTGCCGCACCGCGAGCCGATCACCATGGCCGTGTGCCAGGAAATTACCAAACAAGCGTACATGGAAGCCGGCAAGCCGGACCTCTTCAAGGAGGACGCAAACTTTTTCATCACGAGCGATCAGTTCAGCTACACCGCGGCGGTGGACGGCATCATGCTTCGCCGGAAACCGGCGGCCAACTTTTTCATGGGTTCGTACTTTGCGGAATCGCTGCTCCTGACCGAAACCGGCGCCAGCACCGGAGCGATTCAAATCGCCGGGACGGACTCCGATCACCAGCTGCCGTTTTTCGTGACGACCTGCGACTACACGTTGATCGGTGAGGAACTGTATGCCGCCAGCGCCTACCTGTCGAAAGAGCCGATCCAGATCGGCACCCTGCGCGGGCAAGACCTGGGGAAGGCCTTCGTGTTGGTTGTCATCGGAATCGGAACAGTGCTGGCCACGCTCGCCGTCGTCACAGGCAACAATTGGGCACAGCCGCTGCTCGACCTCTTCAAGGATCTCAAATGATTTTTCTTCGCCGCCAACTGCCGCTGCTCATCACGATGGTCACCGGCCTCGTCATGGCCGCACAGTATTACGTGCCGCATCCGGCCTCCGAGCAACTGCTGACCACTGTCACCAAATGGCTACAGATCATCGGCGGCTTCGCCCTCGTGTTGGGGATTACCAGCCTCTTTCACGTGCATGCGTCAAAAATCAGGCGGAAGGAAGCCGGCTGGGCGTACAGCCTCGTCCTCTACGTCGGGATGCTGGGCACCATCATCGTCGGGCTCTGGAGCGGCGGGAAAGAAAGCATCGACGGGGCGCTGACGTCTTTCGGCTGGGTCTACTCCTATACCCTCGTGCCGCTGCAGGGCACCATGTTTGCAATCCTGGCCTTCTTCATTGCTTCCGCCGCCTACCGGTCGTTTCGGGCGCGCAGCCGTGAAGCCGCGGTGTTGTTGGTGGCTGCCGTCATCGTCATGATGGGGCGGGTGCCGCTCGGCGAATATCTGCTGCCGATCAGCGGCGACCTCTCCAGCTGGATTCTGAATGTCTTAAACGCGTCGGTGCGTCGCGCCATCTTGATCGGCGTGAGCCTCGGCGCTGTTGCCCTCTCGTTCAAGATCATCTTCGGCGTCGAACGCTCGTACCTGGGCGGAGGCAAGGAATAACGTGGCGCGTCGTTCCTATCGCGTGAAGCGCAAGCGCTTCCGAATGACAGCCCCTTCACGGTTCGCGAGGAACAACTGATGAACCTCGCTGAACATATGTTGCGCATCGACCGGCGGATCATCTTTCTGGTGATCGGCCTTTGCACGCTTCTGCCGCTGCTCTTTCCCGTGGGCCTGCCCATCAAGATTTCCTCGGAAGTGCGTGGCGTGTACGACTATATCGAAGGGTTGCCCGAAGGATCGGTCTTCCTCTTGTCGCTGGATTTCGATCCCGCCTCCAAACCCGAGCTCTATCCCCAGGCCATCGCCATCCTCCGTCATGCCTTCAAGAAAAACCTACGCGTCGTGGGCATGACCCTCTGGGTGTCCGGCACCGGATTGGCCGATCAAATCCTCTCGCAAACAGCCAAGGAAGCGGGCAAGGAAAACGGGAAGGACTATGTATTTCTGGGCTGGAGCCCAGGCGGCAGCGCCGTCATCCTGAACATGGGGCAAGACCTCTACAATGCCTTCCCGGCTGACTATGGCGGCAAGGCCACGAAGGGACTGCCGGTGCTAGCCGGTGTACAGAATCTGCGCGATGTAACCTATGCGGTGAGTTTGGGCGCGGGCAATCCCGGCGTCGAAGCCTGGTACGTCTTCGGCAAAGACAAATACAAGTTCGAACTCGGCGGCGGCTGCACCGGCGTGATTGCGCCTGGTCTCTATCCCTTGCTCAGAAGCGGCCAAATCAACGGCTTGATCGGCGGCCTGCGCGGAGCGGCGGAATATGAAACCTTGATCGGGCAGAAGGGGAAGGCGGTCGCCGGAATGGATGCGCAGTCGGCCACGCACCTCGCCATCATCGTGCTCGTCGCCATCTGTAACATCTTTTACTTTACGTTACGGCGGCAGCAGCGCCGGCACGACGGGTTAGGATCGTAGCCGCATGGATCTTTCCTTCGATGTCATACTCGGCGCCTGGATCGCCACAGGGTTGACCCTCTTCATCCTGTCCTTCCTGTATGAGGACAATCCGCTGTTCAAGCTGGCTGAGCACCTGTACGTCGGCGTTTCGCTGGGGTACACGATCGTCAAAACCTACGACACGGTGGTCATGACCCTGATCCTGCGGCCGATCCTCGAGAAGGGAGAATGGTCGCTGTTGATCCCGGTCGCCATCGGCATGCTCATGCTGACCCGATATGTGCCGAAAGCCGCCTGGCTCTCGCGGTATGCCTTCGCCTTTATCGTGGGCATCGGCGCCGGTCTTGCCATTCCCCGCACCATTTCGTCGTTCATCCTGAAGCAAATCGAGGATACGGTTCGCCCGCTCCTGGCCGTGGCCCCGGGCGGCGGCATCACGTTCGATTATTCGTTACTGAACCCCGCGAGCCATCTGAACGGCATCATCATCCTGATCGGAGTGGTGTCAGTCCTATTTTATTTCTTTTTCTCCGTGGAGCATTCCGGACCGGGCAAGGCGGTCGCGCGCGCCGGCATCCTCTTTCTGATGATCTCCTTTGGCGCAGCCTTCGGGTATACCGTCATGGCCCGCATGTCCCTCCTGATCGGCCGCCTGACGGACCTGATCGAATTCTCCGACGCCTCCTACGGCCGCCCCACACTCTGGCTCTTCTTGTTGACCGTCGCCACCCTCATCGTGCTCAGTCGGCGCAGTGGCGCCCATCCGCCGAAACAGTAGTGGCTTCCTCAGAGCGTATAGCGTATCGCCAATAGCTGGGAATCAAGGTCCTGTAACCCGTTCGAAAGGAGGCGGGCTCCTGCCATACGCTATAAGCCATCAGCTCTTTATTCCCAATGGTGGGTGCAGCACCGTTCACGTTTTATCTTTCACCACCGACCTTGCGTCTGGAAAGTTGCCTCCGCTACAATGCCGCTCATTATGGAATCAACGCCGACCATCGCCGCTAAAGATCCCGCGCAATATCCGCTGTTGCGCAACCTGCAATTCTCGCCCATCAAGGAAGGGGAGGAGCAGTACATCGTGCTCTGGGACCCCACCGGACTGAGCAAGGAACGACTGGTCCTGCCGTTGAACTATTTCTTCATCGTTCAGCATCTCGACGGGGAACACAGCGTCCAGGACATCGGTGCGATCTACCTGAAGCGGTTCGGCGAGTTCCTGATGCCGAACAAGGTCGAGCAGTTACTGGCCGATCTGGATACGAAATTATTCCTGGAAGGGCAGCGTACCGAACAGGCCAAGCAGCAGGCATTGGACGCCTATCGTCACGCCCCCGCCCGGTTGCCGCAGTTTGCAGGCCGCAGCTACGAAGCCGACGCCGCTAAACTTCGTGCCCAGATCAACGGCTTCTTCACGTCAAAAGAAGGACCGGAGGTCAAGGCATCGGAACATGCGGGCAAGCTCATCAAGGGCCTCGTCGCGCCGACCTACGAACTGAAACATGCCGGACCGATTTATGCCTGGGCTTACAAAGAATTGCAGGAAGCCCAGCAGCCGGACCTGTACGTGCTTATCGGCACCGCTTACTCGGGACTCGAACAACCCGTGGCGATGACGGACAAGGATTTCGAGACACCATTGGGGCTCGTGAAGGTCGAACGTACGATCACCGATCGACTGCGCGAGCAGATTCCTTCAGCTTTCACCGACGAATTGGCACACCACAATGAACATGCATTGGAATTTCAGCTGCCGTTCCTGCAAGAGAGTCTCGGCAAGGACCGGGCGTATACGATTGTTCCGATCCTCACATCGTTTTCAGCGGACAGCTTGCGCGATCCGCAAATACGGGAGCAGGTCGAGACGTTTCTTCAGGTCCTGAAGGACGCCCTCGTGGCCACCGGCAAAAACTACTGTGTCGTCGTGGGAGCGGAACTGGCCCACATCGGCATGCGCTACGGTGACTCCGCGCCGCCGACGGATTTCTCCTTCCACCGCTGCATGCAAACCGATCTCGAAATGCTCAAACATGTCGAGAACCGCGACCCGGAAGAATTCGCAAAATTCATTCAGAAAGAAAACGATCAACGCCGCATTTCCGGCTTCTCGCCGATCTACTCGTTGCTGCGTTTGATTCAAGCGGAGACGGGGCAGGTGTTGCGGTACGATCGCGGGATTACGGATCAGTATAATTCGACCGTCACGTATGCCAGCATGGCCTTCTTCTAGTCCGGACGATGAAAACAACCGTCGGCGTCGTTCTCGCTTCGCTCAGGTCCTCAACATACTAATCAGTACGCCTCGGCCCTTCACTTGCTGCGGCCTTGCCGAACGGTCGTTTTGATCGTCCGGGAGGCAGATTGCTGAAACAGGCCCCCAGCTTCGTTCTCTCCTCGAAACCATCCTCAACGTAGCCTCATGGGAAAAGAGCCTGTCTCGGCAGGCTCATGGCGGGCGCGTAAGAATGTCACGCCTCCGGTGCTTTCATCGGCTGCGGGCTCGTTGGCTGACCTGTTTGAGCAACCTGCATCGGAAGTCATGCCGTCATGATAGATACGCCTCGCTCCTTCGCTAGCTGCGGCCTAGGCGGACAATCGTTTTGACCGTTCTGCTGACGGGTGTTCTTCGAAGCTCGCCCAGGGAACAGATTACTTCACGTATACCACTCCGGGTAGGTCCTTAAGATCTGAATCACCCGTAATGACCTCGGCATCCTGGTCTTGAGCCGTCGCATAGACGATCGCATCAGCCATTGCCAAACCGTGCCGAAGGCTGATATCCGCAGCCAAATAGGCGATAGATTCAGTGAGCTGCACCACCTGAGTGGCATGAAGTCGTCCAGAGAATAATATGGCTGTCTCCTCACCACGCTCGCGTTTAATCTTCTTATACACCTCATACAACACAATCGTCGGCGTGATGATGTCGTATCGGGAAGTGAGATACACAGCGTAGCGATCAGCCAACGGTCCGCCTGTAAAGAATTCGATCCATCCGCTAGAATCCAACAAAATCTTCACAGCCGATCCTTCTTCTCCCGAATGCCTGTTTTGGACATTCCCTTGAGGGCCCCCTTCAGTAACTTAAGCGGCACTTCCGGAACAAGGGTAATTACTCCGCCTTTTTCCAGGACTTGCAGGCGCTGCTGAGGACTCAGGTGAAGCTTTTCCCGCACGTCTTTGGGGATCACAATTTGAAACTTCGTCGAAATGGTGGTCATGGACATCGCAATGCCTCCTTACCAATCATTTATCGATCATCCTATCGTCATACACTGTACCCGTCAAGCGCGAAGGCCATGCCTACGAACTGGCTTTCCAGCCTCACGAGATACGTTTCACGTTTGACCCTTGACGAACTCGGCAAACTAGCAGCGTGTTGACACACTGTTCGCTGCCTCCGGGAAAGGGTCGGTGCACAAGGTGGCAATCGGAGCTAGCGCCCTGCAGGCTGTTCAGAAAGGCTGTCCAGCAAGGCCGCAGCGAATGAAGAGCTGAGGCGTACCCTTGCGGTACGTTGAGGCTCTGAATGACGCGAGAACGCCGCCGGGCGGCCATTCTGAACAGCCGGCTAGCCCGCATTATTTGTGACGGTTCGTCGCGAAAGTGCGAAGTCGCACAGCGAGACGGGCGCGCGGAGTCGTGAGAGAGGAAGGCATCCTTGAACAGGATGTCGACAGACCGAGCGGCGAGCCCGCCCGCCGACAGGCTGGTCGCAGCTGCGAATCCGCGATTGCAGCAGAAGCGCTCATGAATCATGCGGGCTAGTAAGCGGGCATGCCGCCGGCCGGATCGGTATATCTGGTGGGCGTAGTGAAGCGGTCCCAGGTGGTGACGACGCCTTCCTCGAAGTACACACGGAACGCACTCGTCACGCAGGCATCTCTGCCGATGGGCGGATAGAGCCAGACCGTGACCTTCCGGCTTTCCTCTTCCACTTCTTTCTTACAGACCGGCTTGCCCAGCGCGAGATACACCTGGTCCTGGTTCATGCCGCGCAGGATGTGCCCGTGATCGACAGCCCAGCGCACGCCTTCAGGGTAAGACGGATAGTGGTCGCTCATCAGCCGGTGGCGTTCCGTGTCGCACCCGGATAGCGCGATGGCGAGCAGGAGAAGGCTCATGAAAAGGATTCGTTTCACCGGCACCATGGCATGCTCCCTTATTCAAGCCCCGTTTATTCGTCTCGACAGCGTCGTGGGAGCAGGAAAAGAATGGGACGTTCAGCACGGGAAACAACGCGAGGGCAGGCGGTAGTGTCTGCGGGCGGCATTCATATCGCGAAGTCCCGCAGAGAACACAGAGCGTGTCAGGACCTATCAGAGCTTCTGGCAGAGCTTCCGGCTTATCACTCAGAGCTGATGGCAGGAGGAAGTACTGTTCTCCTCCGTACCCGGCATCGGCCGTCCGCTTACGCCTATTCCTTCACCGTCACCTTCATCCGAATGGCTTCAAGCGGATTATCGCGCTCGTCGCGGGGCAGCTTCGCAATCATGTCGATGATTTCGATCCCTCGGATGATTTCGCCGAAGATGGAATAGCGACGATCCAATCCGCCGTTGTCCTGGAGCGAGATGAAGAACTGCGACCCGTTGTCGTTGAAATCGCGGGTACTGTTGCCGTCGCGCGGCATTTTCGCCATGGAAATGGCGCCGCGCTTGTGCGGCCGGTCGTTCGGCTCGGGTGAGAGAAAGAAACCGGGTCCTCCGGTGCCGTGCGACATCCGGTCAGGCGTCTTGCTCAGCGGATCGCCGCCCTGAATGATGAACCCCGGCACGACGCGGTGAAACGTGGTGTCGTCATAGAAGCCCATCTTCGCCAGGTTGATGAAGTTTTCGACATGGCGTGGCGCATCGTCCGGGTAGAACTTAATCTTGATCTCCCCGAACTTGGTGGTGATGGTGGCACGTGGATCTTTTTTCTGAAATTGCATAATCATGGAGCCAAATCTAACAGGGCGGGGATTCCAACGGCAAGGGGGCGGAGCGGAGCGGCAGACAGCGGACGGCGCGTCACGACTCACGAGCTCCGTTCCAACAGGCATGATTTCCCGCGGTGAACGGCGTATTCTGTGCCCAGCCTCTCGGGCCGTCGATGACCGGGCTCAGTGGAGTATGCACCCAATGGACACAAGTGGGGGACATCGTCGGCACCGGCAAGCGGCTCAATAAGGGCCGTTCAGCAAGGCTGTCCACCAATATCTCACGGACACACGGCGACTGAGATGCACCCGTGCGGTACATCACAAGGAGGCCTGCGACCGGGAACGCCGACGGCAGTCGTGAGCATCAGCCTGCGAGGGGAGATCTATGCCTGACACAGTCGTTCTGAATGTCGATTTGGCGGATGTGTGGGAAGAACGAGGACGGAAAAAGCTCATCCGAACGGTTGCCTGGGGCGACGAAGTGACCGTCTTGAAAGTAACCGGCACCTACCTTGAAGTCAGCACCACCGTCTTCCGCAAGAAACCGGACGGCAGCATCCTGCCTGAAGCCATCACCGGCTACATCGAACCAAGCAAGACTTCCCCCATCAAAATTGCCGATTTGACCAGGCCCCTCGCAACTAATCAGGTGCTGAAAGTAAATTTTGTCGATGTCCAGCAAGGCGACGGCGCGGTCATCGAGTCGCCGGACGGAAAAATCATCCTGGTCGATGGGGGAGACAACCAGATGTTTGCGCGCTACCTGGCTGGACGATTTCGCGACACGACGGCCGAGCATCCACAACCGATCGACTGCATCCTCGTCACCCACGGGGATGCCGACCATTTCGCCGGCCTCCCCGAGATTCTCACGTCGGAAACGAACAGGACAAAACGCAAACGCTTCTTCATGCAACCGAAGCGGGTCTACCACAACGGCATCGTGAAACGCCCAAGCAAGATGAACAACAAAGCTGTTCCCGACACGAAACTCTTGGGACCCACGAAGACCGACAACGGACACCTCTACCTCGTAGGGCTGGAGGACAATCTGCTCGACGTGGCCGACTCGGAGATGAACGAGCCGTTTCGCGAATGGAAAAAGACCTTGGCCGTGTACAACAGCCGCAGTGAAGTGGCGTTCCGGCGGCTCCAGTTCGGCGACAACCAGGCTTTTGAATTCTTCAACCGAGGCGATCTACGCATCGAAACCTTAGGGCCGATCACCACCACGGTGAACGGACAACCGGCGCTGAAATTTCTCGGTGAGCCACCGAAAGGACCGCGGATCGGTCATGAGTCCTTGAACGACCGCGACGAAGGCTTCACCGGTCATTCCGCCTCCCACACCATCAACGGCCATTCGATCGTCTTCCGTCTGGTCTATGGCGGGTTCAGCTTCTTGTTTGCTGGCGATCTCAACGATGAAGCCAGCCGGTTCCTAGCACGAGAACACAACCGAGGGAGCCTTAACTTGAGATCGGAAGTGTTCAAGGTGCCCCACCATGGATCAGCCGATTTCTCCGGCGCGTTCATTCAAGCGGTGTCACCGATCCTGAGCGTGGTGTCGAGCGGGGACGAAAGCGCGCGAAAAGAATACATCCATCCGCGAGCCACCCTCATGGGAGCCTTGGGTAAATGGTCACGAGTGCCCGAACCGCTCATCTTCGTCACCGAGTTGGTGGCGTTCTTTGAAGAGGAAGGCCCGTCCCGCCTGCAGGACGACAAGAAGGCCAAGAAACGTGGTCCGTTCTACGGCTTCAGCCGCACCGCCTACGGTCTCGTGAAAACACGCACCGACGGCAAACGTCTGTTTGTCTATACCGATAGCGGAAATGTCCAGATGAAAGAGGCCTACGCCTATGACCTGGATTCCTCCGGGGTGCCACAACCGACCGAGGTCATCCGCGCATGAAGAGCAGGAGTGGCTCAAGCCCATCCGGACGAGCCGCGTGTCTTTCCCCCTCGAGAGACGTTTCACAAGCAACGAAAGGCGGCTGTTTTGATCTCCAATGCCCCAGATGTCACGATCGTCGGTACAGCAGCCGGGGAGCATGCCTTGTCCAAATGCCGATTGCCGACTATACTCAAAGAACTTGGCCTTTTCGCCCTGCTCTGAACAACCAAAAGGAGTCCCGCATGAAGACATCGACAGGAACGCGAATCGTCATGGCCGCGATGGTAGCCGGCGGCCTCAGCCTGACCATGGGATGCGCGGCCGACCCGCAGGCGGGACAGCCGACGGCAGCCGAGACTGCTCGCCAAACCCGGGAAGCCGTCAAGCAAGACGTGAAGACCGTCACGCAGGGCACGAAAGACCGTATTCAAACCGAGAAGACCAGCGCCACTCAAGCTGTGACCGATACCCGCGATGCCATTAAACAAACCGGCGAGGAACTCAAGCAAGAGGGTGCGGCCATCAAGCAGGACGTGCAGGATATCAAGCAGATCTTCCAGGACGGAACCAAGTAAGAAAAGACACCCGACGGAAGACGCAAGACCTCGGCCGTCACGGAAACCTGATCCATGGGGTGGTGCTGCCTGCGCGGCACCACCCCGCACAGGCTAAGCCCCTCCGTTACACCTACTCCCGCAATCTCTCGCTCGCATCGATCTTCATCCACGTCACGCCGCTGCAGAGGGCGATGAGGGTCGCGAGCAGCAACGAGGGGGCTCTCCCTCTAAGCTCGGCTAGCCAGAGGGTGAGGCCCGGAGAGATGGGCCCGCCTTGATTCGCGACCCTATTCATCACGCCTGACAACCTATTCGCCTGGGTCTTCGAGAGTCCAGTCAAGCGCGCAGCCGACTTTCTGTCACTCACGCCAGCACCGCCGCTTCGAAAACCGGCGCCGGTCGGCGGACAGCCCTGTGCGGTCTGCTTGACAGTGTGAGCCAGACTGCCTAGCCTGATTGCTGCCCGTTGCACTTTTCGGCTGCCACCTTCGCTTCCCATGGGAAGAGGAGAAATGCGTGCCCGACAAGGACGCGACGTAGACGCGACCCGGTACGGCATCCAGCCTCCGCGGCCTCATACACATCGGATAGGAGGAATCCTCACATGAGTCACCATGACAAGACGAAAGCGCAAAAAAGCTCGCTGCCGGCCACGACCGTCACGCCGGTTGCGGCGGCGATCGGTGTGGTGCTGCGAGGCGGCCAGGTTCTACTCGTCCGCCGCGCGAATCAGCCGGACGCGGGGAAGTGGGGCTTTCCCGGTGGCAAGATCCATCCGGGTGAACCGGTCCAGGCTGCCGCGGCACGGGAGGTGGCGGAAGAAACTGGCCTCGTCGTGCGCCCGCTGCACGTGTTCACGGCGGTCGACGCCTTCCATCGAAACGCAAGTGGACAGTTGGTGACTCATTATGTGTTGATTGCCGTGTTATGCGAGTGGATTTCGGGCGTCCCGCAGGCTTCTGGTGATGCGTTGGAGGCAGAGTGGTTCCCGGTCGAGACGTTGGACTCAGTCGACATCGTCATGAGTCTTGACGTTGCACGCGTCGCGTCGATGGCTGCGAGGGTCCGTGAGGACGTTCAATGACCCCACCGAACGCTTGTGTATAGGTGGCAATAGCGACAGTGCTTGGAGTCTTTTCTAGAACTAGCCGAGATCCATCACTTCTTTGACGGCATGAGTTATGGCCCTAAGTTGGATCGCGCTGAGGCGAATCAACGGGCCTTCGATCAATCGTTGGTTATCGATCGCGCGGAGTTGATCCAACAGCAGATCGGAGTCTTTCCGAAGTTTGCCCTGGGCCGTAATTCTGAGCCGGAGCGGTTCCGCGTCGTCGATGAGCTGGGTGGTGAGGGGAATGATCAGGGTGGAGGGATGTCCAGCATCGAGCAACGCTTGGGCTTGGACGATAAGCACAGGTCTGGTCTTTCCCGGTTCCGTCCCACGCCGAGGGCTCAAGTCGGCCAGCCAAATCTCGCCGCGCTTACGCATCCAGGTCTGTCTCAATCGCATCAAACTCCGCGTTGATGCGCATACTTTCGCCGCGCACTTTGTGCGAGGCTTGAGTGAGTCGATCGGCACGAAGCTGTCGCTCGGTTTCGCGGTTCATGCGTTCCAAGGATCGTCGGATGTACGCCGCCCTCGATACGTGGAGTGATTCGGCATAGCGGGTGCAGCGCTTGAGCAATTCGTCCGGCAATGTCACTGTAATGGTACTCATCGATACCTCCACTTACCATCAACTCATGATATCGAATTGTACTATACCAGAGGAAGATCGGCGTGGCAAACTAGGTAGATGACGAATGGCCCGTGCTGTATGTTCAGATCGACGTCCCCGTGCAGATGACACCGTTCCACCGCGTCACTCACGTAATCTCTCGCTCGCATCGATCTTCATCCACATCACGCCGCCGCAGAGGGCGATGAACGCCGCGACAAGTAACGAGGCCGTCCAACCCCACTGATCGGCGAGCCAGGGGGTGAGGCTGGGGGAAATCACCCCGCCCACATTCGCGCCCATGTTCATCACGCCCGACAGGGTACCCGCGTGGGCCTTGGAGAGATCGGTCGTCACACTCCAGTAAGCCCCCACCGTAAAATACAGCCAGCCGGCCCCCAGCGAGAGGGAGGCGATGGCGACGGCTTGTGAGTCAGCCCAGGCGCCGACGGCGATGAGTCCACCGGCCAGCCCCATGCCGATCATGCCGACGATCATACGGGCCTTCGTCAAACCGAGGGTCGAGACCAGGCGGTCGGTGGTCCAACCACCAAGCGGACAGAAGACGAGGATCGCGACAAAGGGTGCAGCCGCGAGCCAACCGCCGCGCAACAGATCGATGCCGCGCACGTTCACGAGGTACAGATAAAACCAGGACATGTAGATGTAGGCCACGTAGCCGAGGCAGGCATAACTCAGCACCAGCCAGCGCAGGGATGACGAAGCCGCAAATTGCCGCCAGGGAACAACCACGCGCGGGTGTAACGAAGCCGCGCCGTCTGCCGCCTTCTGCTCCCGGGAGCAGAGCACCCACAACAGGGCCACCACCAGACCGATCAGGGCGGACAGGTAGAAGACCGTCTGCCAGTGATAGTTCACCATGACCCAGGAGGCGAGGGGAGGGGTGATTGCGGCGCCGATACCGATGCCGCCGATGGCAATGCCGATGCCGAGCCCACGTTGCGCCGGGGGAATCCAATCGGCCACGGCGCGATTGAAGTTCGGCAGGGCTACGGCTTCACCCACGCCGAGGAGAAACCGCACGACGATCAAGGCGCCGACCGTCCCGACCATGGCAGCCAATGGAAGGGTCGCAGCGACCGCCGTCAAGGCCGTAAACAACGACCACCAGAGCAACGCACCGGCCAACACCACCCTGGCACCCCAACGATCGCCCAGCCATCCGCCGGGAATCTGACAAAGTGCGTAGCCGAACACGAAGGCGGAAAAGATATAGCCCATGTCCTGATCCGTCAGGCCATAGGCCGGCATCATTTGTCGCGCCGTCACGGAGATGTTGACCCGATCCATGTAGGTCACGGCGCTGATGGCAAACAGGAGGCCGAGGATGCCCCATCGCGGTTCGGTTGCCGACTTGCCGACTGCCACTCAGTCCTCCGGTTCTCAGCGCCATGCGCGAGCGCGGGGCATTATAGACCGGCTCGCACCAACCGAAGAAAGTTATTTGCGAGGCCTGCCCCAAAACCGTCATTCGTCTCTCGTGAAGCGTCACTCGTTCAGAGGCCATCAGCCGTCAGTTTCGATCCTAAACGAAATACGCTTCACGAGAGACGAGATACGGTCGTCTACGGATCCCCTTCACAAGATACGTGCCTGCGCGGCCACGCCTCGTATGGATTTCCCTCTTGCGCATCCAGTACACTGCACTTTTGACCTGCCAATGGAGGTGGAGTGAGGGTTCGTCCGCGCGTTGTGGTGCTATCGCTGCTCGGCCTCGTGGTCGTGGGTGCGCTCCTTCTCCTCTATTCACGCGAGCTGTTCGGCGTCGACGTCATCAAGAATTTCTTCCTTCAGCAACTCGAAACCAGTCTGCGGCGCAAGATCGAGGTGGATCGGATTAAGCTGGTCGTGCTGCCCAGCCTCCGGCTCGAGCTCTCCGACGTCGCTGTTTATGGTCACGACGACCCGACACACATCGTCTTCCAGGCCAAAGAAATCGATATTGTCCTGCGCCTCCTGCCGCTACTGAAAAAACAGGTTGTGGCCAAGCGGATCTTTCTCAACGAACCAACCGTGACACTGGTCCGCAATCGGTCGGGGCATTGGAATGTGCTCGCTGGGCTCCCGTCCGCGGCGAAAGACGAGTCGGCCTATCAGATGTTCAGCCGTCTCCTGCAAGTTCGCGAAGCCACGATTCAGCACGGGCACATTACGATCACGGACGAAGCCCGTCCGGACGGCGTCCGCTCCACCCAGCTCGAATCGGTCGAGATGGCCCTGAAGGTCTATCCGAGCAAGGCCCAGGGCGACCTCCACATCTCGGCGTCGTTGCCGGCAGAAGCGGTCCCTTCGTCGTTTTCCCTAACCGGCACCATCAGCTTGAGCGAGTCCTCTTCATCGCTGTCGGCCGAAGCGCCCTATTCCGTCCATCCGGTGTTTCAATTCGACGGTGAGATCGAAACCAGCAACCTGCGCCTGCGTGAAGCTGCCGATTTCTTCGGGCCGCGCCCCGTGCCGATTCAACTGCAAGGCGGCGCCAATCTGCACAGCCGTATCCGCGTGGCGCCCGGCGTGGCGGGGTATGATGTGGTGCTCACGGAGATCGCCGCGAATGTCGATGAGCTGACGGTCAGCGGCAAGGCCAACCTGGCGGGACTCTTGACCTCGCAACCCACCTTCTCCATCACGTTCGCCGCACCCACAATCGATCTCAAGCAACTCTTCGCCCGCATGCCGGCACAATGGATTCACCCCCAATTGCCGGGCATCGTCGAACAGCGCCAGTTGGGCGGAACGGTAGAAATTCTCTCGGCCACCTTGACGGGCGCCACGGCGCCCAGCCCGCAATTGTCGCTCACAGGTGACTTCCGAATTGAGAAGGGCACGGCGCTGATCGGGAGCGACCGGGTGTCGACGCAGAATCTGGCCGCCAGCATTTCAGTCGAGCCGGGACGTATCCGGGTCGGTAAAATCACAGGTACCTACGGCACCCTCCAAATGACCGACGGCAAAGCCGTGGTGTCGTTCCTGGATGAAGGGCCCTGGATGGAATTGGACATCAGCGGCGATATGACGGCGTCGGATTTGGTCAAATTCCTAACCAAAACGATCCACGCGGACCGGCTCACCTCACTGCTCGCGCAATCGCGTGAAATTGAAGGGCAGACACATCCGACCTTTCGCCTCGTCGGACCGCTGGACAAACCAGAAGGCATCACCTTTGCCGGTGGGGAAGTGCTGGCCGAGCAGGTCAGCCTCATGAATCCTTCTTTGCCGCAACGGCTCACGGCCATGCAGGGTCGCATCGTCTTCTCTCAAACAGGCGGCGCACAATTCGATCAGGTCACCGCCAACGTCGGCGAGACGCAGTTGCAATTCAACGGCATGATCAGCGGCGGCACGCCGAGCGTCTTTCAGGATTTTGTCATCCGAGCGAAGGGCAGCGCCTCCCAGCTTCGCCAGATGGTCTCCGCCGGAACCTTTCCGGATGATTTGCTCTATGGAATGGTGAACGCGAAGGTGCAGTTATCCGGTCCGTCCGGCACGCCCCATTTGCGTGGAGAAATCGGGCTGAACGAAGCCAAGCTCGTGTTGCCGATGGTCGGAGAAAAACCGCTGGGTTCCCCGGCCTCCTTGGAACTCGACGCCGATGTCACGCGGGGAGTCGGCCTGGTTATCTCACGCCTGGAAATCGTCGTCCCGCCATTACGTCTCCCGTTAAAGGGGCGTGTCACCCTCGGCGATCAGTTTTCGATCGACGCATCACTGGCATCCGGTACGGTCTCGTTGTCGAGCCTGCCCGAGTGGATTTACCGCAGTGGACTTGAAGCGGGCAATCTCGAAGTATCGATGGATGTGAAGGGCACGGACGCCGAGTGGAGAAACTGGCGCACGGGCGGGTGGCTGGCGCTCACCAACGGACTGATGACAGTGAAGGGCGTCGAGGGCCCGGTCGAGGACATCTATCTGCGCCTGAAGTTTTCCAAAAACATCGCCGACATCAAACAACTCTCGTTCCGCATCAAGGACAGCGACGTCAGTCTGTCGGGGGTGCTGAAGAACTGGACGACCAAGCCGGTCATCGCGGTCAAGATCGAATCGTCGCAAATGGATCTCGACCTGCTGATTCCCAAAGGACACCGGTCGCCGATCCGTGAATTTCTTGAGACCCTGGCCTCGACGAGTCAGGTCAGTGCGACCGCCACGATCGAAAAGGGCCTGTACAAACATCTGCGGTTCGGTGGGTTGTCCGGGCGACTGACCATTCAAGACGGCATGCTCGATCTTGACCGGGTCGTGGCCCAGTCCGGAACCGGCCATGCGGCAGGACGAATGGTCGTCCGTCTGCCCAAGGAACAGCCGGCTGAAACCGAAACCTCGATCAGGATGACCGGCATCCCGGCCGAAGCCCTGTTGCCGCTGCTCGGGGCGCAGGATCATCCGGTGACCGGAGACATGAAGCTGACCGGAGTGATCCGCGGGCATGGACGGAACCCCCACGGCATCCTGCCGACCCTCAACGGCAAAGTCGAACTGGTGATGCAGGACGGACGCATCCTCAAGACGGAGAAACGCGCCATCTGGAAAATTCTCTCCATTCTGAATCTGCCGGCGGTGTTGCAAGGCAAAGTGGATCTGGAGAAAGAGGGGTTGCAGTACAACCGCGCCAGCGCCACCATCACGATCCAAAACGGATCGGTGAAAACGCAAAATATTGTCTTGGACAGCCCGGTGCTGAAGATTTCTGCCGTCGGCAGTTACGACATGCCCACCGATCAACTGGACATGATTTGGGCGGTAAGTCCCTTCGGGTCCTATTCGCAATTCCTCAAATCGATTCCGCTCTTCGGACGGTTGATGGCCGGGGACCGCAAGGGCTTGGCGACGGCCCTGTTCCAGGTCAAGGGCTCCATCGACGATCCGGACGTCACCTACATGCCGATGAAGTCCTTCACCACGGGATTAACCGGTGTCGCGCAGCTTGCGTTCGATCTGTTGAAGAATACGGTCATGCTCCCGATCGACATTTTATCGCCACAGGAAGAAAAGGATCCGGTATTCGATCCGGCGCTGGAGATCCAAACGCCCTCGGCCGCCGCGCCGCCGAGTGAGCCCGCACCTACGGCACCGGCACCGGCCGCGCCTTGACCACCTCCGGACCGCGTGATAGCATCCACCTCACGTGAACGCCTCCATCTCATGAGCCATTCGACCGAACAGAGCCCCCATCCCGAGCAGAGCGCCGTACTCTTTATCGCCGCCAGCGAAACAGAGTCCAATCTGTATTACGCCACCCGTTTCATCGCGCCCGATCCGTTCATCTATCTCGAAGTGAAGGGCGAACGCCTCATGGTCATGAGCGACCTGGAAGTGGACCGGGCGCGTCATCAGGCGACAGTCGATCGTGTGTTGTCGTATTCCGAGCTGGAACGGCGCGCCAAATCGATGGGTGCAAAAGACCCGGGTACGATCGATGTCGTCCATCTGGTCTTGCAGGATGCCGGTCTGAAAGAAATTCTGGTCCCTCCGACCTTTCCCTTTCTCCATGCCGCCCGACTGCAGGAACTGGGCTATCGGCTGCGGACCAAGCGTGAACCGTTCTACGAACAGCGGGTCACGAAATCGGCCGAAGAGGTTCGGCACATCGAAGCTGCTCAACGCGCGACGGAAACGGCCGTGGCCGCTGCGCATCAGAGCCTCCGCCGCGCCGAGATTCGCGACCACGTGCTCTGGCTGGATGGGGAAGTCCTCACCTCTGAACGGGTCAAGAAATTGATCAACGTGGCCCTGATGGAATGTGGGTGCATCGCACAACATACCATCGTGGCGGGGGGGGAGCAGGCCTGCGATCCCCATGATGAAGGCAGCGGGCCGCTGCCGGCTCATCGCAGCATTATTTTCGACGTCTTCCCCCGATCAGCCGACTCTCGTTACTTCGCCGACATGTCCCGCACCGTCGTCCGCGGAACACCCTCGCCGGAATTAACGCGCCTGTATCACGCGGTGAAAGATGCGCAGGAAGAAGCGATCACCAAAATTCGCGACGGGGCCGACGGGGCCGCCATCCACCAGGGCATCTGCGATCGTTTCGAGAAGGCGGGGTACAAGACGGGCCTGGTCAACGGCCGCATGCAAGGCTATTTTCACGGCACCGGCCATGGCGTCGGATTGGATATTCACGAGGCGCCTCGTATCAGCCGAACCGGTTCGCTGCTGCAGGAAGGACATGTCGTGACGGTCGAGCCCGGCCTCTATTACCCGGGCCTCGGGGCGGTGCGTATCGAAGACATGGTCCTTGTGACAAAAGACGGTTGCCGGAATTTGACGAACTATCCGAAAATATTTGAACTCGGCTAGTCGGTCCGACGAAGACACACGTCCCCCGTTTTCACGCTTCACGCCCGATGCGTCACGTGTCACGATGTTATGCGCCTGACCTTCACCATCCAGCGTTTTAATCCCGAAACCGATCAACGGCCTCACCAGGAAGAGTATCGTCTCGACATCGGACGAGGCATGACGGTGCTCGAAGCCCTGATCCGAATCAAGAACGAACTCGACGGCCGGTTGGCACTGCGTTATTCCTGCCGCTCCGCCATTTGCGGCTCCTGCGCCATGCATATCAACGGCACGGAGAAATTGGCCTGCCGCACCTCCATTCGGAAAGAACTCGAACGCCACGGGCGCATCTCCATCGAGCCCTTACCCAACCTTCCGGTGATCAAGGACCTCGTGGTCGATATGTCGCCGTTCTGGGATAAGATCCGGGCCGTCACGCCCTGGCTGACCCCCGTCACACATCCGACGAAACGATACGGGTCATCCGGGCAACTGCGGCTGCCACCCGAGACGTACCAGTTTCACAACGTGGATGCCTGCATCATGTGCGGGGCCTGTGTGGCCGCCTGCACCTCGCATGAAGTCTCACGGGGCTTTCTCGGTCCGGCGGCACTCGCAAAGGCCGCGCGTTTTGTCGCAGACCCTCGTGAACCGGCGGGGGCCAAACAAGCCAGACTGGCTGCGCTCCAGGAGGCCGACGGGATCTGGGATTGCACCCGCTGCAACATGTGCGTGCAAGTCTGTCCGAAGGATGTCCAGCCAATGGAGGCCATCATTCGACTGCGCCGATCCTCCCTCCGGCATGAATTAACCTCCGCAGAAGGCGCTCGGCACATCACCAGCTTCGTCGAACTCGTCCGTCATGATGGACGGTTGAATGAAGCAGTGATGCCGTTGAAAGTCCTTGGCTTCAATCTCCGACGAGTACTCGATGTCATGCCGCTGGGAATACGGATGTGGCTCAAGGGCAAGGTGCCGTTGCCGTTCGGCCACACTATTCCAGGCATCAAACAGGTCCGGGCCATCTTTGCCGCCGCAGGCCGTCGGGCTCCGCGCAGCTGACGCCCATGCCGGGCTCCTTCCGATTCCTCGACGACATCGCGCTCGCTGATATGGCCTTCGACGCAGAAGGGGAGTCCCTCCCGTCCCTATTCGACGCCGCCACACAGGCCCTCGTCGAAAGCCTGGCGGATCCGTCGACCATCGCCGACACGTGGCACCACAGCGTAGACATGGAAGAACCGGACATCGAAACGCTCCTCTTCGAATGGCTGGGCTGTCTCGTCTATCTGAAGGATGCCCACAGCGTGGTCTTCCATCAGGCGAGACTCTCGCTGCATCAGAAGGCTGCCCCTGCAGCCTGGTGCCTCCATGCGGAACTGACCGGTGCACCGGTTAATCCCGCGACACAAGACCTGCGCTCCGACGTCAAAGGTGTCACCAAACATCTGTACGCGGTCACACAAGAGGGAAAGCACTGGAAGGCCAGGGTGGTCTTGGACGTGTGAGACCTCCCTTTCCGCAGAATCACTACACGCATGCTCACAACAGATCGCCAATTAGGCCACGGGACGCGAATGCCTCGAGGAATCTCACCCTGCGTGGTGAGGATTGAGTGCCCGGGAACGACGTTGGAGACCTTCTTCAACACCCGGCTGAACCTATGAAACTGAACACCGACATGCAGGTCGTCAAGATCACGGACTACCTCTGGGAAATTCCGCCTTCAGAAAAGCCGGGCATGCTGGTGCCGGCCCGCATCTACGCCAGCGCTGCCATTCTGGGCGCGATGGACCGGGGTGTCTTCGATCAAGTGACCAACGTGGCCTGCCTGCCAGGGATCCATCGTTATGCGCTCTGCATGCCTGACGGACATTGGGGATACGGGTTTCCCATCGGCGGTGTGGCGGCATTCAACCCCGAGGACGGAGTCATCTCTCCCGGCGGCGTGGGCTACGATATCAACTGCGGGATGCGGCTGATCCGCACTGACTTGTCACTTGCCGAGGTGCAACCGAAACTGGAACTGCTCATGACCGAGCTGTTCCGTCGTGTGCCGGCTGGTGTCGGATCACGGGGCTTCGTGAATCTGTCCCGGCGTGATTTTCGCGATGTCATGCGGCAAGGAGCAGGCTGGTGTATCGCGCAGGGATATGGCTGGGAAGAGGATCTCGAACGGATCGAGGAGCGCGGGTGCCTGGAGGGCGCAGATCCTACCCATGTGACGGACTACGCCATCGAGCGCGGCATCAACCAACTCGGCACCCTGGGATCCGGCAACCACTACCTGGAAATACAAGTGCTCTCCGACAAGGGCATCTACGACCGTGCGACCGCCGCAGCCATGGGATTGACCGGTCGCGACCAGGTTGTGGTGATGGTCCATTGCGGGTCCCGAGGATTCGGCCATCAAGTGGCGAGCGACTATCTCAAAATATTTGAAAAAGCCATGCGTCGATACGGCATCTTCGTCAACGATCAGCAGCTCGCCTGTGCGCCGTTTCGCTCTCCGGAAGGGCAGGACTATTTTGGCGCGATGAACTGCGCCGCCAACACCGCATTCGCCAATCGGCAGGTGATCACCCATCAGATCCGGCTGGCCTTTGAGGCGGTGTTCGGCGAAAGCGCCCGCCGCCTGGGGCTGCAGTTGATCTACGATGTGGCGCATAACATCGCCAAGGTGGAACGCTACCAGGACGGGGAGTGGCTCGTGCACCGCAAGGGAGCCACTCGTGCGTTCGGGCCAGGGAGTCCGGAACTTCCGGCCTGTTATCGAGGGATGGGCCAGCCGGTGATCTGCGGCGGGTCGATGGAGACCGGGTCTTATCTGTTGGTCGGCACCGATCAAGCCATGCAGGAGACCTTCGGGTCGACCATGCACGGTTCCGGCCGAACCATGTCGCGTGCGCAGGCCAAACGCACCGTGCGCGGCGAGCAGCTCATGCGCGACATGAAACAGCACGGGATTCTGGTCAAAGCCGTGTCCATGTCGGGACTGGCTGAAGAAGCCGGGTTCGCGTATAAAAACATCTCCGATATCGTCGACACCGTAGAGCACGCGGGAATTACAAAAAAGGTGGCGGAACTGAAACCAATCGGCAATATAAAGGGCTAGCCCTACACGAGCCCAAACCGATCATGGATCAACGCCACCATCCACGTTTTCCCGTCCACTTTCGGAGTTCCTTCAGTTCAGTCAACCGCGTGGGAGGTGACGGAACCGTCATCGACCTGTCGATGCGCGGGTGTGGCATCGTCGGTTCGACGGTCGTGCATCCCGGCACCACAATGGAACTCCATATCCACACCTCGGCAACTGACCCGCCGCTGGTCATTCAGCAAGGCGTCGTACGGTGGTGCCGCGACGGCCGCATCGGGCTCGAGTTCATCTCGCTGCAACCGGAGGAATGGGCGCGACTCCAAAGCATTGTGAAAGAACTGACTCGTCAACCCTACGAACAAACTCACTCCTCACAAGACCGCCTCAATACCTGACGTGCCCGTCCCGCTAAGGAGGATTCATCATGGCCCACGCGCCGCTTCGCACGTCTCGATTACCTCGTACTTGGTTGCCGGCAATCCTCATCAGCGTCATTATTTCCGCCTGCTGCGCAGCGGGACTCTATGTGCTGCTCGCACAGCAGGATCGCTCGCTCGTCACCCAACGCAATGCGGCGATGGTCATGGCAACCGAGCAGAGCGCACGGGCCATGGCACGCACGGTGGCCTGGTTCGGTGAGTCGCTGGTCGACGACAATTTCGCCACCATGCAGCGGACGCTCGAGCAACATGCGAACCAGGCGAATTGGCTCGATGCCGCAGTCATCACAGAAGACAACACCGTCGTGGCGACCAGCAACCTTGCCACCCTTGGAACTCAGCTCTACGATCCAGCCTGGCTGGCTGCGCGAAAAACCCAGAGCGGCTCCCTTACCGCCGGGATGGATAAAGGGAGACCGGTCATAATGGTGATTGAGCCATTCCGTCAGCAGAATCGCATCGCGGGATGGATCAGACTGGTCATTGCACTCCCTCCAGACTCCGCCGCCCTGCGCTCCGAGGATGATTTGGGACGGGACGTGGCGCTGGTGATCGGACCGTTGCTCCTCATAATGATCCTCCTCTTGAGTCTGACCATGCGCGGTCTGATGCACCGCGTCCGAGTGCTCCTGCTCGATCTCTTGATGGACGCCAAGAGTCAAACCCTGGCTCCGATCGAAAACAGGGCCGAACCCTCTGAGCGGGGATAATGCCCGGCGGCGCCTAGCCGTAATACAGGCCCCTGAAATCATGTGTTTCACTTAAGAAGTATTCCTACATGTCTACGCCACAGAAACTGTTAATTTTCTAGCGCTTCTTGGAAATTTTGCTACGCTCAGACAGGAACGCCATACACCGAACTGTCAGAATGATCCGAGGCGCCCTGGTAGCAGAACGGCGTAGGTTTCTGTAGACGTGCGGTGCACCTCATTGTAATCCTGAAGCCGACACCATGACGCTAACTCATCCCACCATCCTTGTTGCCGACGACGATCCGCTGTCACGACTCTTTGTCCGGAACGCATTGGAACCGGCCGGCATGACCGTGATCGAAGCCATGGGAGGCAAGGATGCGTTAACGAAGTTCGAGACCCTGGCACCGGACCTTGTCGTGCTGGACATCATGATGCCGGACATCGATGGGTATCTGACCTGCTCCCGGCTTCGCACGCTCCCCCGTGGGAAACGTGTCCCGATCTTGATCCTTACGGGATTGGATGACGCCAATTCCATCGCCCAGGCCTATGAACACGGCGCGACGGACTTCATCACCAAACCGGTCAACGCGACGATTCTCTGTCATCATGTCCGATACATGCTCCGAACCAACAATGTGCTCCATGCGCTCATCCGCAGTGAATCTCGCCTTGAATTGGCCCAGCGTATCGCCCGCATCGGCAACTGGGACTGGAATCCCGGAACCAATCGCTTCACCATGTCGAATGAATTGTGCCGTCTGGTCGGCATACGTCCGCATGATTTTTCCGGAACCTTTGAGGCCTTCCTCAATTTCGTTCACCCGGACGACCGCCCGGTGGTGAACGGCGCGCTCGAAAAATTGATCGCCCAACATACCCCTTGCGACATCGACCACCGGGTAATGTTGCCGAACGGCACCGACTTCATCATTCATCTTCAGGCGGAAGGCGTGCGCGAAGAGGAAACGGGTGAGCTGACGGTCATCGGAACCGCTCAGGACATCACCGAACGGAAACAGGCCGAACGGGCCATCCATCGATTGGCGTATTACGACAGTCTCACAGGCCTGGCCAATCGCGTCTTATTTAAAGATCGCCTCTCCAATGCACTCTCCTATGCTGAGCGTCACCATCAGCATCTGGCGACCCTCTTCATCGACTTGGATCGTTTTAAGGTGATTAACGATACACTGGGACACACGGTGGGAGACCGTCTGCTCACACATGTGGCGGAACGGTTGAGTGAGTCGGTTCGCCTGAGCGATTCGGTCGGCCGACATGCCGACCACGAACCGCCCCATGCTCTGGCGCGGCTCGGCGGGGATGAATTTACGATTCTGCTCACCGCCTTGCCGGCGCCGGAAGATGCCGGCAGAGTGGCCCGGCGAATTTTAGAGTCGCTGGCACACCCCTTCAGCATCGACGGGCACGAAATCTTCATCTCAGCCAGTATCGGCATTTCGATCTTTCCCACTGACGGTTCCACCGTGGAGGCGTTGCTCAAGAACGCCGACACCGCGATGTACCACGCCAAAGAGCAGGGGCGGAACAACTGCCAATTCTATTCGTCCGGCCTCAATGCCGCCGCCGCCGAGCGCCTCGATCTGGAGAACGAACTCCGCCGCGCATTGGAACGGGAAGAGTTCCTCGTCTACTATCAGCCGAAACTGAATATTCACTCCCGCAAGATTCTGGGCGCGGAAGCGCTCGTTCGTTGGAAGCACCCCAAACGCGGCGTGGTGCCGCCGGGCGTCTTTTTGAACGCGGCCATCGACACAGGCCTCATCCGACCGATGGACGAATGGGTGCTTCGTGAGGCCTGCCGTCAGGTCAAGGCGTGGGAAGTGGCCGGACTGCCGCCCATCACCGTCTCAGCCAACGTATCCAATTCCCTGTTTCACGGACGAACGCTGCCGACCACGGTCGCCGATGCACTTCGCGACTCCGGCCTGAACGCCTCGCAACTGGAATTGGAACTGACCGAGTCCATCGCCATGCGGGACGTCGAGGCGTCGGTCACCATGTTGGAAGGTCTCCGTACGATGGGAGTCCGCCTCTCGATCGACGACTTCGGAACCGGCTATTCCTCGCTCAGTTATCTCCAGCGATTTCCCCTGAGCCGGCTGAAAATCGATCAGTCGTTTGTCCGCGATTTGCTCACGAATGAGAACAACGTCAAGATCACCCGGGCCATCATCGCGATGGCGCACAGCCTGAATCTCTCGGTCTTGGCGGAAGGGGTCGAAACAGAAGGACAGCTGGAAAAGTTGCGAGAGGAAGGCTGCGATGAGGTTCAGGGCTATCTGTTCAGCCGACCGGTCTGTGCCGAGGATTTTGAACGGTTACTCAAGGGCGATGCCGATGTCCGTACAGCAGCGTAATGTTGATCCGCCGGTTGATCAGTCCCTCCTTAAACGCGATGTCATCGGTTTCGTGGAACAGATCTGAATTGAAGACCACCGCTCGGTTCGCGCGATAGGGAATCTTGATTTCCTGAGCCCCCTGGGACTTCAGCCACTCATAGATTCTGCCTCGGGCCTTGTCGCTGTTATACGTCTTGAAATCCCAGTCCCCCGGGGCTTCTTTATCCCACACCACCAATCCGCCGCTCTCCGGATTCAGATTCGCTTCATCGGGTGTAATCCAGAAATTGACGTTGACCGCCGCGGCATCGGCATGAATGTTCAGTCCACGCCTGGCGCTATCATGTTTAAACGCCCAGGCCTGAGTCAGACGGTGCGCGCCGAAGATACGCGGTAACCGGCGCCGTAACTCCTCGGCAATTTGCAGCAGCAGGGGAGAGGCGAAGCCGTCGCCCAGAAAAGCCCCGATATAGCCGTTCTCGTAGTCTTTCTTCCAGATCGTCGAGGTCCAGCAGAACTGCCTCAACCGGCGCAAGGCCTCATCCGTCAACAGCCCGTCGATGTACGTCGCCTCCGGCTGCGTCGCCAGATACCGGGCCTCGATGGCTGCGCTGTCCAAATCAGGCGCCAATGCCCCGCCATCGATCGCCTCGCAAGGGGCGACATAGATCAATCGATTGAACGACGGCGCAATGGGTTGCATCTCAGCAGGGGACAAGGGCACACGATTGGGAGCAGCCGCCCCCACGGTCTCCGATGGAATCAACTTCGCATGCAACTGTGTCAGCGCCTCGTGATAGGGACGCCATTCGGCCCCCACCAGACCCTGCTCATCCAAATACTGTAGTTGCTCCGCATCATGTTTGAGGCGGGAACGAAAGACGGTGGTCTCGCTCACAGGGCGGCCATGCGCATATTTGGCGTGGGCCGTTTCAGCGAAGCAACGCAGAGCCCGCGGCATATCCTCTCGCCAAATCCAGGCGATACCCAGGTTATAGAGCGCGGTGCCATACCCAGGGAAGATCTGAAGCGCGCGTTCGAAACAGCGGATGGCCTCATCCGATCGACCCTGTTCAAGCAGGACCAACCCAAGATTGTTCTGGGCCTCCGCGTGCGTCGGCTTCAAGGCAATCGCCCGCCGATACGACTCCGCGGCCTCATCCAATCGCCCCTGCGCCTTCAGCACCACGCCGAGGTTGTTGTGCGCTTCAGAATGCTCGGGGTTGAGAACCAGCACCTGCGCATAGGCAGCCTGCGCATCGGTGAGACGGCCCAGTTCCTTATAGGCATTCCCGAGATTCGTACGGGCTTCGATATAGCGGGGATTCCATTGAATAGCCTGGCCATAGGCATCGACTGCCTCTGTGGTGAACCCTGCACGTTGAAGCACCACGCCGCGGTTGAACCAATAGACCGGATTGCGCGGAGCAGCGGCGCAGGCCTGGGCAAGCCAGGTGATGGCCTCTTTTAGATTGCCGCGTCGATAGGTGAGGAGCCCCAGACCATGGAGGGCATCCGGCTGTGCTGGTGTCCGCTCGAGCAGGGACCGGTAGCCCCGTTCGGCTTCATCCAGCCGCCCAGCCTGATGATGCATTTGCGCCTCACGCAGAAGCGCCGCTGACATGTCGGTGCCTCCGCCATGTTTGCCATGCAATTTGTCATCGCGACGGCGCTCATTCCGATTCACGACCAGCCCTCCGGCGGTGGACGTACGGATCGACCAGAGAGTAGCGCACATAAGGCCTGGGGGTCAAAGAGGAAGACGGCGACAGGAGAACGGGAGATTATGCGGCCTGAGGAGGACTCTGTTGCTTGCGGCGTTGGCCTAGGATATCGAGGGCGGCCACGCGATACCCTTCGGCAAACGTGGGAAAGCTGAAGATGGAGTCGATAAACCGATCAATCGTCGCCCCGTCCTGCAGGGCCATCTGGCCGATGTGAATTAATTCGGTCGCATTCTCGCCGACGATCTGTACCCCGAGCAATCGCTCGCCGGAGGGATCGGCAATGAGCTTTAACAGTCCATTGCAGGCTCCCGTGATCTGCCCCTTGGCAATTTCTGTGAACCGCGCGCGCCCGACCAGCGGGCCGCGGTAACGGGCAGCGGCCTGTTCCTCATCAAGTCCGATCGACGCGATCTCGGGAATGGTATAGATCCCGACGGGAACCTGGTTCAGGGAGTCCCCGATGGGAATTCCCAGTGCGTGACTGACGGCTCGGCGACCGTCTTCCATCGCTTGTGAGGCCAGGGCCGGAGGGCGGCCTAACATGTCACCGGCCGCGAAAATGTGAGGGAGCTCGGTTTGCCCATATTCGTTCACGGGAATGCGGCCCTTTTCATCCAACGTCAACCCTGCCGCTTGGAGATTCAATTCCTCGACGTTCGGTTGCCGCCCCAAGGCGACCAACATTTTTTCGCTCTTCACCGCCATGCCGTTTTCCAACCTGGCAATGACAGCGGAGACTCCATCCCACGCCACCTCTATGACGGTATGGCCGACGTAAAACCGACCGCCCTGCTGCTCGATGCTGCGTTGAAATACGTCGACGATTTCCTTATCCATGAAGGGGAGTGGACGCGAGGCCTTGTCGATGAGGGTGACTTCCACCCCGAGCAACGCGAAGGTCGCGGCATATTCGCAGGCGATCACGCCTCCCCCGACGACCGTCAACGAGCGGGGCAAATAGATCATCGACAAGATCGAATCGCTGTCCAAGACATGTTCATGGTCGACAGGGATTTCAGGAATCGAACGCGGCCGGGATCCGGTCGCCAGGACAATCGTATCGGCTTGGAGCCCCTGCCTGGCGCCATCGATCGCCTCCAATTCAATCTCGTGCGGCGAGAGAAATCGGGCGCGCCCGTGCCGATAGGTGACGCCGTTACGCGCAAGTTGATCGGCCATGTAACATTCGTGCGCCTTGACCACTTCATCCAAACGATGCAGCAACACGGACATAGGCACATCAGACCGCAGCCGTCCCTCGAACACTTCGCTCGACCGTTTGAGTCGCTCGAACTGTAAGGCCGTCTCGCGCAGGGTCTTACTGGGAATCGTCCCCCGGTACACACAGTTGCCGCCGATGCCCTGTTCCTGTTCGATCAGGACGACTTTCTTGCCGGCTTTGGCGCCTTGGATGGCCGCCTTCTGCCCGGCAGGACCGCTGCCCACCACCACGATGTCATACGCGTTGGAACCGATCACAATGGCATCGCCTCCACAACAACCTGCACCTTTTCCTTCAAAGCCAGAAGCATATCGATATCTTTTGGATACAAATTGAGATCGGCAAAGACCGCATGCTCCCGCACCGTCGCTTCATCGAATCCCTCCGGATCGAGAAAATGCGTGGCCAACCGACCGGCGAGACAGGTCGTCATGCACTCTTGTTTGGCCGTTTTTGCATACTGGTAATCGTTGTGAAAGCCGATCGACTCCACCACCGGGGGCGGGAGGCCCCAATCTTCGGCTACGAGCAACCCCACCTGGATGTAATAGCCCTCGAGGAGTTGATGGAGCCATTCTTTCGTCAAGGTACAATTTTGTTCCTTGGCCAGCGCCACCAACGTCTGCAGCACGACTGGTTTGCCGATCCCGTGCAAGAGGCCGCAAAGATAGGCACTTTCGACGTTGAACCGGCGCGTGCGCGCAATTTCCTTGGCATAGGCGCCACTGGCCAATGAATACTGCCAGAGACGCTTGACTTCATCATCCCATCCCGGCACCTTAAATGCGCTCCCCTTGATGGAAGCGGAAAATGCCAGTTCCGACATGAGGTTCATGCCCAGCATGGAGACGGCATGTTGTAGGGACACCACCGGGTTACGTGTCATGTAGGCTGGGGAATTGGCAATTCGAATGACATGGGCCGCCAACGCCTGGTCCTGATGAATGAGGGCCGCCAGTTTCGCTGCCTCCGCATTCGGATCATAGACCATCGCCAGAATCCTAGAGGCGACTTGAGGGAGCAGAGGGAGCTCGATCGCGCCCTTCTGGATACGCTCAATGAGAAGTTGTTCCAATGGCCCTGTTGAAGCCGGGGTCGCGTCCGTGGTTCTAGCTGGTTCAGCGCTCATAGGCCTCACACCACAGCTCAAGGTTTCGGGTTCTTCTGCGTTCTAGAGCCTTTTCGGTTCGTTTTGCCAAAAACCTTAACCCTGCGAAATCCAAGGATGGACACAGAACATGCGGCAGAGTGAATATCATAGGCCTACATACATCGGACGGCTCATGCGCCTCAGAAATCACGAAGGAGTCTCCTCATGATCGTTGGAAAAACACTGGCTCTGTTGAGTCTGCTCGTCGGCTGCCTCACGGTTTCGGTCTGGGCAGCGCCACCCGACCAACCACCCTCTTCGACGGCCGACAAGGTCATCCGGGATACCAAGGAGGCGGTCGAATCCACGAAACAGTATACGCGCGAGCAAAAAGACAGCTTCTTGCAGGCGGTGCAAGCCGAGCTGGGCGACCTCCAGATCAAGATGACGGAACTGCAGAAGAAGACCAGCGTCGCATCGGCGGAAGCCAGGACCGAACTGCAGAAGGCGATTCAGGACCTTGAGCACCGCAAGAACGAGGCCCGGAAACGGTTTGATGAGTTGAATGCTTCGACCAGTTCAGCCTGGAGTAAGATGAAAGACGGCTTGAACGAATCCCTTGAAGACCTCAAGAAAAGCTATCGCGAGACGCTCTCCAAACTGCCGTAGTCGAGCCCCATGGCTCACCCCGGTCAGAGGATCATCCAGATGCAACCTCACCCTTCTTCCCTCAATTACCATGCCAAGGCATCTGCCACAGGAGCTTCATCTCGGCCTGTTCACCGAGGGGTGAAATACGCTATGGTGAGACGAGCGGATCAGACGAACAGGCGACCAATTCCATGCCATTGAAATTTGCTCTCTATCCCGGCTGTGCCGCAAAAGGCGCCACACCTGAACTCTACCAATCCACGATGGCCATCGTCGGCCGCTTGGGTATCGAGGTCGTGGAACTGGCCGCGTCCTCCTGTTGCGGTGCCGGCGTGATCGGGGAGGCCGATCCGGATCTCGCCCTCGCGCTCAATGCCCGAACCTTTGCCCAGGCAGAGCGGCTCGGACTGGACGTGATGACCATTTGCGGCACCTGTCAGGGAGTGATGAGCGCAGCCAACCGGCGCCTGAAGAACGAACCGGCCACCCTCCAGCGAATCAATAAGATCCTCGCGCAAGACGGCATCAACTACGGCGGCAGCATCCAGGTGAAACACCTGCTCTGGATTGCGGTGCGGGATCTCGGACTGACTCGAGTGGCCGACACCGTTCACTCTCCCTTTCGTGACTTCCGTATCGCCCCCTTCTATGGTTGTTACATGCTACGACCGTCCTGGGAATTGGGATTCGACGATCCGGAAAACCCCAGTTCGCTGGAAAAAATCATTCGCGCCGTCGGCGGAGAACCGGTCGCCTACGCCGGACGAACCAAGTGTTGCGGTTTTCCGATCATTTTGGAGAAAGAAGCCATCGCGGTCGCCATGGCGGGAACCAATATGAAAGACGCGAAGGAGCACGGCGCAGACTTTATGGTGACACCCTGTCCGCTCTGTCACATGAGCCTAGACATCTATCAGGAACGAGCAGGGCGGGCCGTGAAGGCCGCGCTGAATCTCCCCATTCTCCATCTCCCGCAACTACTCGGCCTCGCGATGGGCCTCCCCGCATCGGACTTGGGTCTTTCGCGTCACCTGATTTCCGTCGACCCGATTATCACGCGCCTGCACAGGCCTGACACCGTTTCTTCATCCTTACCCGCGGAGCCCACGACATGAAAGTGATCACGCTCTCAGACTATCAGCAGTTCAGTGCCGAGAAAATGAAGAAGAATAACCTCTTCCAAACACCCCGTTTTTTTTGTGATATCTATTGTTTCGAGCCGGGCCAGGAACAGAAGGGCCACATTCACGGTGAGCAGGACAAGATTTACATCGTACTGGAAGGAGAAGGCACCTTTCAGGTCGGCTCAGAGAAGCAAGTACTCGGCTCGGGGCAGGGTACCATGGCGCCGGCGGGTGACGAACACGGGGTGCAGAATCATACGCAGCAGCAGCTGAAAGTGCTGGTGTTTGTCGCGCCGGGTTTGTCGTAACATTCCACCATCCTCATTCGTCACTCCACGCGCATCCGCTCATACCAAATGACCGCTCACTTTCGCGGACTCAGCGGCTTGTGCTTCGGAAAATCAAGAATGTCGATGAAGTTATTCCAGCGGGGATTGAAAAACAGCAAAGGTTGGTCGGTCCGGAACTCCTGGGTATGGATGCTGAAGAAAAGGTCGAACCGTTGCAAGCATCCGTTACGGGTGTGGCGGGGAAGGGGCTGCGGAGATGCAGGACTTCATGATCGAAACCGAGCACTGCCGGCTCGACGCCACACCGTGCGCCGCCGTCGCGAGGGATTCCGGCGTCACTCCAGGCTGAACGACATCCACCAGTGCATGGTCCGGCACGCTTTCGACATCAACATGATTAACGCCGGGAATCCGGACCAAGGCCGCGACGATGGACGGGCGTTGCGAGACACAGTCTGGTCCTGACAAGGAAAGGGCCACGCGCTCCTGCGAGGTTTCGGCAACGACTGGGCTCAGTAAGCCGCCGAGGATCAGGGAGTTGCACGCCAGTCTCGTTACCGAAAAGCGCATAAGTACCTCCCAATAACCACACACCGGGTACAAATTCATTGTTCACGATTACCGGTCCCTGAGCCCAGCCGCCCGTGAGGGCCGGCTGGGCTCGTTCACAAACACCACTCGTCTTACTTCGCTGGCAACTCCCACGGCACCATCGGCATCAACGGCGCCGGCTTGGCATCTGGACCTGCCAGCAACACCGCGATCGCCCCCCGCAAGGCCCCTGTGAGTGAATGGGTCACCAGCGGATAGGCTCCGGCAGATTCCACCACCACATCGAAGGTGGCCGCGCTACCCGGTCCCACCACGTAGGTTTGGACGCCCTTCAGATTATTGGCAGGGTTGCCGCTCTCATACACGTTGTCCCAAATCTCGCCGATCGGGTGAAACGAAGAAAACTCGTTCGGGCCCGCATTGACGAAATAAATCCGCACCCGCTCTCCTGGCTTGGCATCGAGTTTTCCCCCGCCGGTCACGAAGGGGTGATATTTGAAAATGCCGCCGTTGAACATCATGCCGTCATACTTGCGATCGAACATCGCTTGCACATCGTTTGGATTCTTGAAGAACTCAGACTGCACCAACACGTACTCGCGATCCGCCTTCGGCCACACTTTGGCATCCTTCGGATCCACAATGATCGCACCGAACATCCCGCGCGCAACGTGCTGGATCATGGGCGGTGCGCCGCAGTGATAGAAAAATACCCCCGGCTTCTTAGCCGTGAAGGTGAAGCTGATGCTCTCGCCGGTGTTGACGGCCCGATAGTTTTTCAAGAAATCGACTTCAGCCGCGTGGAAATCCATCGCGTGCGGATTCTTGTTGGTGCTGGGGTTCGTCAACGTAAAATTGACGGTATCACCTTCCGTCACCCGCACCACGGGACCTGGAAACTGCCCATTAAACGTCCAGGCGGCATACTTTTCCCCGCCGCCGTCGATGACGATATCCGTCTCCACCGCCGTCATCTGAATATCGTGGGTCTTGGCCTCGACGGGCATGGCCATACTGGCCACCATCCCCAGCGTCAGTCCCAACAGCGCCGCCACCTTGCACCGGTCGCGCCCGTGATTGTTACCCCGTGCCTGTTCGTGCATTCATGCCTCCTGTAATTCGATTGATTCTCTCTGCGCCTGAAAGCTCATTTGCCCCCAGATCGACATTCCAGCAAGGAATGTTGCGCATCTGCCTACACCATACGCAGGCCGAAGGCAAGAAAACATGACAAATGTCATGTTTTTAAAGATACACGCCCTGTCGTGAAAGAAATTACGTGGAAGCGAGGAGCTTGAGCTTCAGGAGATCACGAATAACGAGGCGGGCGGCCGTTCCGGATACCAGGCGATCCTTCTTGAAGCGCGCCATGATTCGGATGGCGGTTTCAGTGGTCACGCCTACCATATTCGCCATATCCTGACGAGTAAGACGAACGGACACTCGAATTCCGTTCGGTTCCTTGATGCCGCTTCGTTCAGCCAGGTTTACCAGCAGAGCCGCCAGGCGCTGGTCGGCTCGATCCAGTGCGAGGACCTTCGCTTTTTCCTGCGCTTCATTGAGACGGTTGCCGAGGTATCGGATCACTTCCATCGCGGCATCGGGATTCGCGCGCAACATCTTGAAGTACGCATCCTTTTTCATCCGCAACACGCTGACATCCCCCATGGGCTGGGCCGTGCCCGGATGGGAAGCGCCGTTGAAGGCCGAGGCATCGCAACAAAACAGGTCGCCGGGCATGAGCACTTTCAAGGTGCACTCCTTCCCGTCGAGCGACGATTTGACGCACTTGACCGACCCTTCCTTGACGATATGGAAGTACTCCGTGGGATCACCCTCACGAAAGATATACTGTCCCTTGCCGTAACGGGTTTCCGTCATTTCGCCCAGGACCTTCTGGCGATCCTGGGCGCTGAGGATCTGGAGGAGAGGAATCTGATTCAGCCCAACCGGAACATCGGAACCGGATTGTTCAGCGGGAGGCTGTTTTGGCGATTTCTTTGGCAGCTTCGACAATCGAGCGTACTCCAATTCCGAAATGATCGACGAGCTCATCCGGTTTTCCGCTACGTGGAATCTCCCGAACCGCCAACTTATGCACCCGGACACCTTCCGAGGCCAGTGCGCTCAGCACGGCATCGCCGATACCGCCGTGCGCGTAGTGGTCTTCGACCGTCAGGAACCGTCCACCGGTCGCCCGGGCACAATCCAGCAACGTCGCCCGATCCACCGGCACGATACTGTACAGGTCGACCACACGAGTGGTAATCCCGGCCGCCTTCAACTGGTCATGGGCCTTCAAGGCTTCGAATAATGTGACACCTGCCGCCACGATTGTCAGCTGGTCGGCTGCGCTCTGCCGGACAACCTTGGAACCGCCGATCCGAAACGTCTCATCCGCGCCATAAATCACCGACGTCTTGGGACGACCGGCCCGGAGGTAGACTATCCCCTTATGCGCGGCAGCCACTTCCACTAGTTTGTACATCGAGAGCGCGTCGGACGGGTACAGCACCGTCACACCGGGCTGCGCCGACATCATCGCCAGATCTTCGAGTCCCATCTGCGACGGGCCGTCTTCACCGATGCTCACACCGACGTGAGTGCCAACGAGTTTTATGTTCGACTGACTGATCGCGGCCATACGAATGAAATCGTACGCTCGCGTGAAGAACGCGGCAAACGTAGCCACAAAAGGAATTTTTCCGCAGGCCGCGATGCCGGCCGCAGCACCCACCATGTTCTGCTCCGCGATAAAGTTCTCCAGGAAGCGGTCGGGAAACCGTTTTCCAAACTTGTCGCTATAGGTGGAATTTTTCACATCCGCATCCAGCGCCACCACCTGCGGGTTGGCTTCACCGAGCGCCAGGAGGGCGGCTCCGAAGGCTTCACGCGTCGCCGCTGAGTCACCGAGCTTGTACGGTGGGGGTGCCATCGTCCCCTTGGCGGGGGCCGTGGCTTTGATGGCGGTCGGCACCGGAATCTGAAGTTCCGTCGAGCTGGGTTTAAGTTGACGTGTCAGCTCATCCAGGGCCTTCTGCGTTTCTTCGCCCTTCTTCAAGGGCTTTCCATGCCAGTCCGGATGATTCTCCATGAAAGAGATGCCGCGCCCCTTGAAGGTCTTTGCCAGCAACACCGTGGGTCGCCCCTTGGTCCGCGCCGCTTCGGCGAATGCCGCGACGAGGGCACCGACATCATGACCGTCCACCACGATGGCATGCCAGCCGAACCCGGCCCATCGGGCACGGTAGGCCTCCATGTCGTGCTGCAACATCGTGGGGTCGCTTTGCCCCAACCGGTTCACATCCACGATCGCGCACAGGTTGTCCAACGCCGTGTGCCGCGCCACTTCCGCCGCTTCCCACACGGAGCCTTCGGCGGATTCGCCGTCGCCCATCAACACATAGGTCCGGTAGTCAGTCTTGTCGATCGATTTGGCATTAAATGCGAGACCTACTCCAGCCGGCAATCCCTGCCCCAACGAGCCGGTGGCCATATCCACGAATGAGAGGCGGGGAGTCGGATGACCTTCGAGATCGGACCCGAGGGTGCGCAATTTGAGCAATTCCGATTTGGGAAACAACCCGGCTTCCGCCCAGGCTGCGTAGAGCAGGGGCGCCGCATGGCCTTTCGAGAGGACGAATCGATCGCTATTGGGTAATTTCGGATTCTTCGGATCGTACCGCATCACCGAAAAAAACAGGACCGCGACAATGTCTGCGGCCGAACAGCAACTGGAGGGATGTCCGCTCCCGGCTTCAGTCGTCGCCTTCACACTGTCTATGCGAAGGTGTGTGGCCTTATTGGCCAATGCGGTCAGAAGGTCAGGCGTGGCGGTAGAAGCAGCAGAGGCAGTCATGCGCGATCCTTTCAGAGATGGGAGCTGATAAATTCCGGGTGACTGGATGATCGTCGAGAGAGTCGAACCGCCTCTCAACGGCACGAAGCTAACAAATGGCATGCAGGGAGTCAATGAACGCATCGCCTTGAAACGCCGGCCGATCGGGACACAGGATTCTTGACACGGTAGGAGCAACTCGTTAAGATCGGCTGGCCTTTAACGCTCATCCTGTGAGGTGGGTAAGGAGATTATGACCACACGACACGGCAACCCGCCGTCCGACAGCCCGCACCTTCTCATCCAAACCGGTGGGAAGGTTTTTTTATGCCCCATTGAGTGAACCACCTATGACAACCGAACCCGCAACAGGCAACCGGCAGGAACGTGTGGTGATGGACGCCGGCGATATCGCCCGCGCCGTGACTCGTATCGCGCATGAAATCCTAGAACGCAATAAAGGCATCAAGGATCTGGCCTTGGTGGGAATCCGAACGGGGGGCGTGCACCTGGCGCATCGTCTCGTGCGGCGCATCCATGACATCGAGGGTACCCAGATCCCGATCGGCGAATTGGACATCACACTGTATCGAGACGACCTGTCGCTCCGAAAGGATCAACCGATCCTCCGCAAAACCTCGGTGCCATTCAAGATTTCCGATCTCAAGGTGGTGCTCGTGGACGACGTGCTTTTCACCGGCCGCACCATTCGTGCCGCCATGGATAGCCTGATCGACCTGGGGCGACCGGCAGAAATTCAACTGGCGGTGCTGGTCGATCGCGGCCATCGGCAACTGCCGATCAAAGCCAATTACATCGGTAAAAATATTCCCACGTCGCGCGAGGAGGCCATTGAGGTCCATCTCGAAGAAAACGGGGAAGAAGACCGTGTCGTCATCCTTAGGGCGTAACCGGAGACATTGTCGTGGGGCTCAAACGGAAAGACCTGCTCAGCCTGACCAACCTGTCGGCGGATGACATCTCGCTGATCCTGGAAACCGCGGACTCCTTCAAGGAAGTCTCCGGCCGGGAGATCAAGAAGGTGCCGGCGTTACGGGGCAAGACAGTCGTCAACCTCTTCTTCGAGCCGAGCACGAGAACCAGAACGTCGTTTGAACTGGCCGCCAAACGGCTCAGCGCCGATGTCATCAATTTTTCTCCCTCCTCCAGCAGCGTGGTGAAGGGAGAGACCCTCCTGGATACGGCCAGAAACATCGAAGCCATGCAGGCCGATATCATCGTCCTGCGACACTCCTCGGCCGGCGCGGCGGAGACCTTGGCGCGGGGCGTGAAATCTTCGGTCATCAATGCCGGAGACGGGTGGCATGAACATCCAACCCAGGCATTGCTCGACCTGTACACCATTCGCAGTCGGCAACTGGAGTTCGCCGGGCTACGCGTCGCGATTGTCGGCGATGTGGCACATAGCCGCGTCGCCCGCTCGAACATTTTTGCCCTCACGAAACTCGGGGCGGAAGTGCGTGTCGTCGGACCGCCGACCATGATCCCCCTGCAAATCGGTCAACTCGGAGTGCAGGTGTACCACAACCTGGACGAAGCCCTCCGAGGCGTGCACGTCATCATGATGTTGCGACTCCAACTGGAACGACAGGGACGGGCGCTGTTTCCGACCATTCGTGAATATGCGCGACATTATGGATTGACCAGCGAACGCGTAAAGCTGGCCGAGCCCGGCGCCATCGTGATGCACCCGGGTCCGATCAATCGCGGAGTGGAAATCGCCCCTGACGTGGCGGACAGTCTTTCGTCCGTCATTCTCGATCAGGTGGCGAACGGCGTCGCTGTGCGCATGGGTATTTTGTATCTGATGTCGGGAGCGGGCTGAGACGGGCCATGCGACCGAGTGAATCCTTTTACCTTTTCTTTTGTATGAGTACACGATGACACTATTGATTCAAGGCGGTCATGTGATCGATCCCGGACGCGTGAACGGCGTGGCGGATGTCCTGATCGAGAACGGAATAATCTCTGCCGTCGGAACGGCCCTCAAGGCTCCGGCCGGCGCCACCATCATTCAAGCCAAAGGCCAACTGGTACTGCCGGGATTCGTGGATCTCCATGTCCACTTCCGTGAGCCTGGCTTCGAGTATAAAGAAACGATTCAGTCCGGAACGGCTGCCGCCGTCGCGGGCGGATTTACCACCGTCTGCGCCATGCCCAATACCAATCCCGTGAACGACAATCAGGCCGTGACCGAATTTATGCTCGAGCGCGCGAGGGCCGCAGGGAACGCCCACCTCTATCCGATCGGCGCCATCACGAAAAAATCGGAAGGCAAAGAATTGGCTGAAATCGGCGACCTGCGCCGGTCAGGATGCGTGGCCATTTCCGACGATGGCAAGCCGGTCATGAACAGCCTCGTCATGCGTCGCGCCATGGAATATGCGCGGGCGTTCGACGTGCCCGTCGTCGACCACTGTGAAGATTTGCACCTCTCCGAAGGCGGATGTATGAACGAGGGCCTAGTCTCGACCGAACTTGGCCTGCCCGGAATTCCCTCCGCGGCGGAAGATGTCATGGTGGCCCGTAATGTGTCGCTGGCCGAATTGACCGGCGCCCGCCTCCATCTTGCGCATATCAGCACCGCCGGCTCGGTGCGAATGGTGCGGGAAGCCAAGGCGCGCGGCCTCAAGGTCACAGCAGAAGCCTGTCCGCATCATTTCACGCTGACCGAAGAACTGACGCGCGGATACAACACCCACGCAAAAATGAATCCTCCGCTGCGAACCCTGCAGGACGTCCAGGCGATCAAGGAGGGGCTCCGCGACGGCACCATCGACGTGATTGCCACCGACCATGCCCCGCATGCGACGCAAGAGAAGCAGCTGGAGTTCACTGAAGCGCCGTTCGGCATCGTCGGCTTGGAGACCGCGCTGTCGTTGACACTGGCGCTGGTGGACGAAGGCGTGCTCACGCTCGAATCGGCAGTGGAGAAACTCTCGACGGCGCCGGCGAAAGCCTTCAGCCTCAATGCCGGGACCCTGGCCGTCGGGGCTCCGGCCGATGTGGCCATCGTCGATCCCAACAGGCAGTGGCAAGTCGATCCTTCACGGTTTCGTTCCAAGAGCCGCAACACACCGTTTGCCGGATGGAAAGTGAAGGGACAGGTGACGACCACCATCGTCTCCGGTCGCGTCGTGTTCGAACTTGAGCCCTCTGGTCGGCAGGCATAGGAATTTTTGAGACCGTGCGCCAAGGACTGATCGCCTGTATTACCTGTGAGTTGCTGGCCCTGGCGGTCTGGATCGGCGGTTTGTTGGTGCTCGTCGCCGCCGTGATCCCTGCCGTCTTTAATACATTCGGCGGACAGGACACCGGCGGGTTCTTCCTGACACGCGCCTTCGACGGGTACAATCGTCTGGTGCTCGGATCGGCGGCGATTCTGATCGCAGGCATCCTCTGGCGGGCCTGGTTGTTCCAACGGGGCCTAGCCGATGATGAGATCACGAGAACCGAATGGTTGTTGCTGGGAGCCATGCTCCTCACCGCTGGAGTCCTCACGTTTGTGCTGCATCCCCAAGCGGCAGCCCTGCAAGCACAGGCGTTCGCCTCCAAAGGGGATGAGGCGCGGAAAGCGGCGTTCGAAGCATTCTTTCAGCTGCACAAACCGGTACGGGTCTTATATATCGTCAATGTCGGACTCGGAATCGCACTGCTGACCGTACGGGTGCGATCCTGGGTTCCTCGCTAAGGAGTCATCTTGAAGAAAGCGATTCTTGCGCTCGCCGATGGAACCTGGTTCGAAGGACGGGCCTTGGGAGCAGAAGGAGAAACCGGCGGCGAAGTGGTGTTCAACACGGCCATGACCGGGTACCAGGAAGTATTGACCGATCCTTCCTATCGCGGCCAGATCGTGACGATGACCTGTCCCCAGATCGGTAACTACGGCGTCACGCCTGAAGACATCGAATCCAACCGGATCTGGGCGGAAGGTTTCGTCGTCAAGGAGTCCAGCCGTCTGGCGAGTAACTGGCGCAGCAAGGCCACGCTTCAGGAATACTTGCAGGCGGCGAACATCGTGGCGATCGAGGGCGTCGATACCAGAGCCCTCACCAGACACCTGCGGGAGCACGGCGCGCAGCCGGGAGTGATTTCCCACACCGACCTCGATCCGCATCGTCTGGCGGCCAAGGCCCGGAAGGCGCCGAGCATCATCGGGCGTGATCTCGCCGCAACCGTCACCTGTGAGCGACGATACGCCTGGACCACTGGAACCGGAGACTGGGCGCCGAAGCTGACGCTGCCCGAACCCGGGGCCGCGCAAACAGCACGAAACACCTGGCGTGTGGTGGCCTATGATTTTGGCGTCAAACAGAACATTCTCAGGCGGCTCGTCGATGTCGGCTGCGACGTCACCGTGGTGCCCGCATCAACCCCGGCCAAGGACGTGCTGGCGCTGAACCCCCAGGGCTTGTTTCTCTCAAACGGGCCGGGCGATCCGGAAGGAGTGCCCTACGCCATGGACGCGCTGCGGGAGTTGATCGGCCGGTTGCCGATCTTCGGCATCTGTTTAGGTCACCAACTGCTCGGTCTAGCGCTCGGCTTTTCGACGTACAAGCTGAAGTTCGGCCACCATGGCGCCAACCATCCGGTGATCGACCTCCGAACCAGAAAAGTGGAAATCACCTCCCAGAACCACAACTTCGCCGTGCGATTCCCGATCGGCCAACAAGCGCAGGGGCAGGGGATGCCGATCGTGGACACGCCGTTCGGGCGGGTGCAACTCACCCATACCAGCCTCAACGACGGATCGGTCGAAGGGCTGATGTGCCTGGACCGCCCGGTCTTCTCCGTCCAATATCATCCGGAAGCCGCACCGGGCCCGCACGATTCGGCCTATCTCTTTGAACAATTTGTTGCGTTGATGGAGACTCACCATGCATAGGAAGTTCTGTACCGGTTTCGCCGTACTCGTCCTCGCCCTGATGCAGGCCGCCTGTGTCACGATCAACCTGCCGCCTGGACCGGGCTCGTTGGAAGAACATAAGGTCAGCGGAACCGGCAAAGACAAGGTCTTGCTCATGGACGTGTCGGGCGTGATCAGTTCGGAGAATAAAGACGGATTTTATTCCTCGCCCGGTATGCTCGCCACCGTGAAGGAAGAGTTGGAGCGGGCCACCAAAGACGACCATGTGAAGGCGGTCGTGCTCCGGATCAACAGTCCGGGGGGCACGGTCACCGCCTCCGACATCATTTATCACGAGCTCAAGTCGTTCAAGAGCAACAGGAAGATTCCGATCGTGGCCTCCATCATGGATGTGGGCGCCTCCGGCGGGTACTATATTGCCGCCGCAGCCGATACCGTGTTCGCTCATCCCTCAACCGTCACCGGCAGCATCGGCGTCATCATGCTGACCGTTAACGCCAGAGGACTGCTCGAAAAGGTCGGGGTGGAGACCAACGCCGTGACCTCGGGACCGCGCAAGGATATGGGTTCGCCGTTCCGGGCGATGCTGCCGGAGGAACGCGCGATTTTCCAAGGGGTCATCGACGGATTTTACCAGCGGTTTCTCCAGGTCGTGCAGGAAGGCCGCCCAAACATGAACGGCGAGACCATCAAGAAGCTGGCTGACGGCCGGATCTATTCGGGTGAACAGGCGAAAGCCTCCGGGCTGGTCGATGACATTGGGTATCTCGAAGACGCCATCGAGCTGGCGAAGAAGAAGGCCGGTCTGACGGAAGCGCGAGTGGTGACGTATCGACGACCGGGTGAGTACCAGAACAATATCTACTCGCGACTGGCGGCGCCCGCGCCGAGCCTGGCTAATCTAGCGAACATCGATTTGCTGTCCGTTGTGCGAGGCGGGTCCCCGCAGTTCATGTATCTGTGGATGCCCTGAGCCGATGAGTTGCATCCCGCACCTGGTGCTGATTGAATGGAGTGGACATGATGCATCCAGCAGGCCAGCATTCAATCGACGGCATGCTCAGGACCCCGATGGGGCGACGGGCGGCGTTGGCCCTGGGAGTCCGCTTCGCCTATCTTCTCTCGACGACGGTGGGATTGGGTGCGATGGCTGGACTGATGCAGTCTCTTGCAGGCTGTCAACGGGCGCCCGGCACGGCACGAGACCAGTTCATCTATATTTCAGAAGAAAAAGAAATGGCGATGGGCCTCTCGGCCTTTCGGGAAGTGCTCCGGCAAGCGCCGCTGAGCGACGATCCGGAGATCAACGAAATGGTGCACCGGGTCGGGAACCGCATCGCCAAAGCGGCGAACAAGCCGGAATATCAGTGGGAATTCGCCGTCATTCAGGACGATCGCACGATCAACGCCTTTGCGCTCCCTGGAGGCAAGGTGGCGGTGTTCACCGGAATCTTGAAGGTGACAAAGAATGAAGACGGATTGGCCACCGTCATGGGTCATGAGGTCGCGCATGCTCTGCAGCGTCATGGAGCGGAACGGATGAGTCGCAGCGTGCTCGAACAGATCGGACAACTGGCGGCCTTGGGAGCCGGTGCGGCCGTGGGGCGACCGGATGCGGCCATGGCGGCCATGACCGTTTACGGAGTCGGGGTTTCGTTGCCCTTCAACCGCCGGCAGGAATCGGAAGCGGATTTCGTCGGCCTGCGCTTGATGGCCGACGCCGGATACGACCCGCGTGAAGCGGTCGCGTTCTGGGAACGGATGAGCGGCTGTCCGCGCGCCATGATCAATAAACTCTGTTTCCGCTCCCAGCAGGCCATTCCGGAATTTCTCTCGACGCATCCGTCCGATGTGACTCGTATCAATCAGATCGAGGCCTGGATCCCGGAGGCCATGAAACACTATCATCCCGCAGGACAGGCCCCGGTTATCCCGACCGGACCGATCCAACCCTACCGACCACCGGTGGGGCCCATGCCCGAGGCGCCTCTGCCGACCGGCTAACTTCTTGAGTAGAGGTCAATTGTGCCACGACGGACAGACATCCGCTCCATTCTTTTGATCGGCTCCGGCCCCATCGTCATCGGGCAGGCGTGCGAATTCGACTATTCAGGCACCCAAGCCTGCAAAGCCCTGAAGGAAGAGGGCTACCGCGTCATCCTGATCAATAGCAATCCGGCTACGATCATGACCGATCCGGATTTTGCCGACCGGACGTATATCGAACCGATCACACTCGACGTGGTGGAGAAAGTCATCGAATGCGAACGGCCGGATGCGCTCTTGCCCACCATGGGTGGACAAACGGCCTTAAACACCGCCATCGGGCTGGCCAAACGGGGAGTCCTCGAAAAATACGGCGTCCAGTTGATCGGCGCGTCGATCGCGGCGATCCATAAGGCCGAAGACCGCAACGCGTTTCGACAGGCCATGTGGAAAATCGGCCTGCGCGTGCCGGACAGCGGCGTGGCGACGTCCCTGGCCGAGGCCGAGCGTGAATTGGAGCGGATCCGCTTCCCGGCAATTGTCCGCCCCTCCTTTACCATGGGCGGAACCGGCGGCAACATTGCCTATAACATCGAGGAATTCAGGACGCAGGTGGAATGGGGCCTGTCCATGAGCCCGGTCCGCCAGGTACTCGTCGAGCAATCCGTCATCGGCTGGAAAGAATTCGAACTCGAAGTGATGCGCGACCTGAAAGACAATGTCGTCATCATCTGCCCGATCGAGAACCTCGACCCGATGGGCGTACACACCGGCGACAGTATTACTGTGGCCCCGGCCCTCACCTTGACCGACAAAGAGTACCAAATGATGCGGGATGCGGCCGTGCGCATTATTCGGGAGATCGGTGTCGACACCGGCGGAGCCAACATCCAGTTCGGCCTGAACCCGGTCAACGGCGAGATGGTCGTCATCGAGATGAATCCGCGTGTATCCAGGAGCTCGGCCTTGGCTTCGAAAGCGACGGGATTCCCCATCGCAAAGATCGCCGCCAAGCTGGCCGTGGGTTATACGCTCGACGAACTTACGAACGACATCACCGGAGTGACGAAGGCCTCGTTCGAGCCAACCATCGATTACGTCGTCGTCAAAATTCCGCGCTTTGCCTTTCAGAAATTCCCCGGAGCCGATCCCACGCTGACCACACAGATGAAATCGGTGGGCGAGGTCATGGCCATCGGGCGAACCTTTAAGGAGTCGCTCCAGAAGGCGATCCGTTCCATGGAGATCGATCAGTTTGGATTCAGCTCGAAGATGGGACTGGATCTCGCGCTGCCGTCCGGGCTCGACCGGGAAGAGGCGACAGAGCAGGTCCGCAAGTCCGTGCGTACGCCGCTCCCGGACAGGATCTGGCGGTTGGCCGACGGCATGCGTCTCGGCATGTCCAATCAGGAATTATTCGCGCTCACCAAAATCGATCCCTGGTTTTTGCAACAGATCCGTGAAATCGTCGAATTTGAGTCTCGACTCGTCGCAGAGCGGTCAACACTCGGCGCCACAGGGCTGCAACCGGATCTCCTGATCGAAGCGAAGGAGATGGGCTTCTCCGACCAACGCCTGGCTCAACTCCTGGGAGTGGAACAGCAGACCGTGCGCAGCTGGCGAGTGGCCCTGAGCCAAGGGACCAGGCCCCGCAGCGTGACCTACAAACGCGTCGATACCTGTGCCGCTGAATTTGAGGCCCATACACCGTACCTCTATTCAACCTACGAGCGGGAATGCGAATCGCGGCCGACCGAGAGACAGAAGGTCGTGATTCTCGGCGGCGGACCGAACCGAATCGGGCAGGGGATCGAGTTCGACTACTGCTGTGTCCATGCTGCCATGGCCTTGCGGGAGGAACGGATCGAAACCATCATGGTCAATTGCAACCCGGAGACGGTCAGCACGGACTATGATACATCCGACCGACTCTACTTCGAACCGCTGACGGAAGAAGACGTGCTCAATATCGTTGAGCGAGAACGGCCGATGGGAGTCGTCCTGCAATTTGGAGGACAGACGCCCTTGAAGCTGGCGCTCTCCCTGTCCCGAGCCGGCGTCACGATTCTCGGCACCAGTCCGGATGCGATCGACCGCGCGGAGGATCGGGCTCGCTTCCGCGAATTACTCGACAAGCTCGGTTTACGTCAGGCGGAGAGCGGGATGGCCCGCTCCGTCGACGAAGCCTTGAAGATTGCTGCCAACATTACCTATCCCGTGATGGTGCGACCCTCGTACGTCCTGGGCGGACGGTCGATGCAAATCGTCTATGACGAGGCAGGGCTGCTCCACTACATGAACACGGCGGTGAAAGCCTCCACGCAGCATCCGGTGCTGATCGATAAGTATTTGCGCGATGCGATTGAAATCGATGCCGACGCCATCTCCGACGGCACCACTGTGGTCGTCGCAGGGATCATGGAACACATCGAGGAAGCGGGCGTGCACTCCGGCGACTCGGCCTGTTCACTGCCTCCGTACACCCTGGATGCCACGATCATCGAGGAGATCCGGCGACAAATGACGGCCCTCGCTTTGGAACTCGGCGTCATCGGCCTCATGAACGCGCAATTCGCCGTCAAGGATCAGACGATCTACGTCTTGGAAGTCAATCCGCGCGGTTCGCGGACCGTGCCGTTCGTCAGCAAAGCCATCGGCGTCCCACTTGCTAAATTGGCCATGAAGGTGATGGTCGGCAAGTCGCTCCAGCAATTGAATTTCACCACCGCCCCGACCCCCACGCACCTCTCGGTGAAAGAAGCGGTGTTCCCCTTCACGAAATTCGCAGGCGTCGATGTGCTGCTCGGTCCGGAAATGAAATCTACCGGGGAAGTCATGGGAATCGACAGCGATTTCGGATGGGCATTCGCCAAATCCCAAGCCGGTGCCGGTGCCATTCTTCCAACTTCCGGCACCGCTTTCATCAGCGTGAAGGGCGAAGATCGGTCCCTGGCCAGCGACGTCGCTCGGCGACTTGTAGAATTGGGGTTCCGCATCACGGCCACCTCCGGCACCGCACTGTACCTGAGCGAACAGGGGATGCGTGTCGACGTCGTCAATAAAGTCCAGGAAGGACGCCCGCACATCGTCGATCATATTAAGAACGGGGAGATCGCGCTGGTCGTCAATACGGTGCGTACCGCTTCAGGGCAAACCGACTCTCTTTCTATTCGCCGCGAAGCCTTACACAAAGGTGTTCCGTACTACACCACGATGCGAGGAGCCTTGGCGGCGGTGATGGGGATCGAAGCCTTGCTGAAAAAGGGGCTTGCCATTCGAGCGTTGCAGGAGTATCACCGGGTGAAGTGAGCGAGGGAAGACGGGGCAGACGCACCTGCAAGGGGTTCCCAGGTTGACTGCCGGAACGTGCGCGTCGTGCTGAATGCGGTGCGAGCGGAACGAACACCGAGACGTCAGGCCGGAACCCAGTTTCACTGGTCATCGGGGGGAAGAGATGCCGACACCGATTACGAAAAAAGGGTATGAAGCACTGAAAGCCGAATTGGACCGGCTCCACAAAGTCGAACGACCGCGGGTGATTGAGGCCATCGCGGAGGCTCGCGCCCACGGTGATCTCAGCGAAAACGCCGAATATGATGCCGCCAAAGAGCGCCAGGGGTTTATCGAAGCGCGACTGGCCGAACTCAAAGGCAAGCTGGCCGATTGCCGGATCATCGAGATCGCCGGCCGCACCAGCGAAACGGTCGTCTTTGGCGCAACGGTGGTCCTGATCGAGCAGGAAGCCCAAGCCAAGAAGCAATATACGTTGGTGGGGCAGGATGAAGCAGATCTGAAGTATTCCCGTATCTCCGTCCAATCGCCGGTCGGGCGGGCCCTCATCGGCAAACGCGTAGGGGATATGGTGGAAGTGACGACTCCCGCGAAGATCGTGGAATACGAAGTGATGGAAATTCGCTTCGAAGAATTGTAAGCACCGATGCTAAAGGCCACCGCTGCCGGACGCCCGTCCTGTCCTAAACCAACTTCCTGCATCCGGGATTTGCTTGTGCCATGCCGGTAACGATCCCGCTCATCACCCTGCTGACGGATTTCGGCGAGCGCGATTATTTCGTCGCCAGCATGAAGGGTGTGATCCTCAACATCAATCCACAGGCCAGGATTGTGGATCTCTCGCATCACGTCACGCCCCATGATGTGGCGGATGCCGCATACCTCCTCAAATCTTGTTACCGCTATTTCCCGGACGGCACGATCCATGTGGCCGTGGTAGACCCGGGCGTGGGTGGGACCAGATCACCGCTGCTCGTCTCGTCTTCTCGCTATGTGTTTATCGGGCCGGACAACGGTCTGTTCACCCATATCTACCAGGAAGAACACGGCATTGAAGTGCGCCACCTTGAGAACCGGCAGTATCGACTGGACTCCGAGGGCGCCACGTTCGATGGACGCGATCTCTTCGCGCCGGCCGCCGCCTGGTTGACCAAGGGCCAGCCAATCGGCTCGTTCGGTCGGCTGCTGCCGAATTACGAACGCCTCCCGATTGCGGAACCGGCCTGGGACAAACACGTCCTTGCAGGACACATTCTGTATATTGATCGTTTCGGCAATCTCATTTCCGATCTCACCGCCTATCACCTCAAGGAAGTGCGCGGGCTGAGCAAACGTCCCGAGCCATACATTCGCATCGGCGGTGTCACCATCGACGGGATGGTGCGCAGCTATGCGGAGGGGTCGCCTGAGACGCCGCAGGCCCTGATCAACAGCAACGGCTACCTGGAAGTCTTCCTTAAAGAAGGTCGCGCTGCCGACCGATTGAACGTCTCACGGGGCCAGCGGATTGAACTCTGCTGAGTCTCCGGTGACGCCAGCCTCACGAGGAGGCTGGCCCAGCCTATGCATCGCCCCCTCACAATTGACAGGCCAAAGATGTCGATGTTTTAATGACACCAGTGGAATGTAGGCTGGGACGAGTGGGGTCGTCACCCGGAACATGTTGGTTTCTTTGCGTCTCTTCTCACTGGCCATTCGGATCCTAACCTTCGCCGTTGTTCGACCCGACGGCATCCCGCCCTCCACCCAGATGACACGCTTCGCTTCCGCAGCAGAACAACCGATAGGGAATTAGCAATCAACGGAGTGCCATGAAATCACGTCTCTGTTATGTGTCCGCTCTGCTGCTCGGTCTGGCATGCGCGACCTGTACCCGGGCCGATCCGCCGGCTCCCTCGACCCCACCGGCGACGCCTCCCGTCGCCGCCGGCCATCAGCCGGAGATTCCGACGATGCTCATCGATGCATCGCCCTCGCTTCCGGCCCTGACCCTCTCGGCCCGGGTGACCTATGCCGAGGATGGCTTTTCGAGAATTTCCTCTCCCCTCCAGGGGCCGGTGCTGGATGTCCGGGTCAAACTCGGCCAAGCCGTCAAAGCCGGCGATGTGTTGATGGTCATCGATGCGGCCGATATCGCCAAGGCCTACGCGGCCTACGTCGAAGAAATTTCTGAGTTGGGGCTGGCTGAACGCAACTACGAATTGACGAAGGACCTGTATGATGCCCAGGCCATGTCCCTGAAGGACCTGGAACATGCGGAAAACGACCTCAACCGCGAACGGGCTGAATTCAAACAGGCGAAAGGACAGCTGCTGTCCCTACGCGTGCCGGCGGCCGAACTCAGCAAGCCGCTTGCGCAGCAACAAATTACCTCGCGGTTCGAACTCCGAAGCCCATTGACAGGAACCGTCGTCGAACGCAACGTGACACCGGGACAAATCGTCGGGCCTGCGTCGGACTCCCCGCTGTTTACAGTGGCAAATCTCGATCGGCTGCAAGTGGTGGCGGACGTCTATGAGCATGACCTCTCAGGCATTCGGGTGGGTGCCCTCGCACCGATGACGGTCGAGGCCTATCCGGGCATTGAGTTCCCTGCCACCATCAGCGTGATCGGAGATGTGGTGGATCCTGCCACTCGTACGATTAAGATTCGTGCCTCCGTCTCGAATGCAGATCGCCGGCTGAAGCCCGAGATGTTCGCCCGTGTCACCATCCCCGGCCAGACCATCCGCCCGAAGATTGTGATCCCCAAACAAGCCATCCTTGAACACTCCGGCAAACAGTGGGTGGTGTTACAAGATGAGACCGGCCGGCTTGAGGAACGTGCCATCAAGATCGACAGCGTGACCGACAATCAGGTGACGATTCGCGAAGGGTTGACCACCGGAGAACGGATCGTGCTCACCCCCTCGGCCGTCGACCATCTCGCGGCTGGTGACACCTCTCCCGGCGGGGCGTAGCGACAGAAGAACGCGGCAGGTCCTACAGAGACGCAACCAGAATGCGAACCAGACCGGAGAGATCCTCAGAATCCAGTCGGGCGACTGCCCGATTGGTCGTGTTGGTATAGGCGGCTTCCAGAGAAATCGTCGTGGGATGGCCGTAAATCGGGTCCAGATGCAACGCAAACATCCCCTTGCCCACGATACTGTTCGTATCGATCAGTCCATCACTCGAACTGGTGCTCGTATACCCTCCCATCGCGCTGACTAATAACCGCTGACTCTGTTTATACAGCAACGACAGGGACGCCATAGGCGTCTGAATCGTCGCGCCGGACCAACTCTGGGTCTCCGTCCGGTAGCTCAGCGTCGGAGCCAGGGTCAAGGTGTTCATGGGCCGATATGTCGCCACCAACGTCTGGGCAAAGGCGGTCGATTGGGAGCTTCCTCGCGTTTCATCGTTCGTCAGGATATAGCTCGATGAGAGCCGCGCGTTCCAGGTGAGTCCTGCATAGGAAAGCGCGGCTTCCATGCTGTTGCTCTGACTCCGCTGCGGGATAGCGCCGCTGGGATCGAAACTGCTCGCGAGGGCGCTTCGCGTATAGGTCAGACTAAGTTCGGGCCACGCCGGCTTGGCGACCGCGAGACCGATGCGATTGAAGGTGTGTTGAATCCTGGCCCGGCTCGGATCCAAGTCGACATTATTCCAGGTTTGACCGGATGAGCTTCGGAGCTTGGCAATCCCCATTCCCCATTCGCCCCACATTTCCCGCACCGTCTGATCGGGTGAATTGAAAAATGCCTTGCCGGCCGACCGATAGTTGATGCCGTATCGGAACTGCCCGTTCGTGCCGGTCAACGCCATCCGCACCATGCGTTTCGTCCCGTCATCTCGCTGATCGATACGCGAAGGAATGCCCGCATCGTTCGTCGCGTTGTTGGCCACCTCGCCCTCTGTCGTCAGCTGCCCCTTAAAAAATGTCGACGCCGCCACCACACCTTTTGTTTGCGGCCGTTCCGAATCAGGAACCAGGTCTTTCAAACGCGTCGACGTAGGCGGCGGTGCAAAGGAGGTGGTGTTGAAAGAGGCGTGCAGCACGGGAGACGCAATCGAAAACGGGATCGACGATGAACCGGACTCGCGGGCGGTGTCCGTGAACTGAATCCGTTGCAGGAGGAGATCTGATTGTTGGGCCTCCTCCGACTGAGCCGTCAACGGGAGGGCCAACAGCAAGAACCAGCCCCACAACATCAGACGGCCTGTCATACCGAACAATCCGTCGAGAGGATGTCGTGGTGCAGCATGAAATCAAGTGTAGCACTCGATTCTCAGCCGTCCGGGCGCCTGTGGGGATGCACAAAAACCGTCGAGGGATGTTCATCGGTGAACGCGTGACGCCGCGTTCCGACACATAGAAATCAGCCGCAATGACGGGAGGTTCTACGCCGGAGATGCACTGCCTTCGGTCACGTCAATGATGGCCCTGTACAAAATTGCCACCATCTTGGTTAATTCTTGAGGGCTGGTTGAGAGGGGAGGGACCAATGCGATGACGTTGCCGAGCGGTCTCATCAGGAGCCCGCCTTGCCGGCAGGCTTGGGCCACGCGATGACCGATACGCATGTCAGGCGGGTAGGGAGTACGCGTCAAGCGATCCTGCACCAATTCGATTCCGACCATCAAACCACATTGCCGAATATCGCCCACATGACTCAACGAGGCCGTCGGACGCAGCAGCCGGGCGAGCAGTTTGGTCTGCTTTCGAACGTGCGTGAGCGTCTTCTCACGACGAAAGAGGTCCAGGTTGGCCAGGGCCACGGCGCAGCCCAACGGATTGCCCGTGTAACTATGGCCATGAAAGAACGTTTTCCAGTCTTCATACCGTCCGAGAAACGCTCGGTAGATCTCCTCGGTCGCCAGGGTGGCTGCCAACGGCATGTATCCACCCGTCATGCCCTTGCTGATCGCCATGAGGTCCGGGGTCACGCCTTCATGCTGGCACGCGAACATTTTGCCTGTGCGGCCAAAGCCGGTCGCTACTTCGTCAGCGATCAACAGGACGTGGTACTTCGTACATAACTCGCGCACACGAGTGAGGTATCCGGGCGGCGCGGTCATCATTCCCGCCGCCGCTTGAACAAGTGGTTCCAGAATGACCCCGGCCAGTTCGCGGTGCCGAGTTTTCAAAAGTCTTTCCAACGGATCGATGCAGGCCATCTGACAGGCGGGATAGGTCAGGTTCAGTGGGCAACGATAACAGTGGGGCGGATCGACTTGATGGGTAGGAAACAGCAGCGCCTTGAAGCGCGCGTGAAACAATTCGATGTTCCCCACGCTCACGGCCCCGACCGTGTCACCATGATACGCGAGTTTTAAGTGTACAAAGGACTGTTTGGAGCCCGCCGTCGGCCGCCGCTGTTGCCAGTATTGAACCGCCATCTTCAGAGCCACTTCAACTGCCGTCGACCCGTTGTCGGAATAGAACACTCGACGTAGGCCTTTCGGCGCAATCCGAATCAGCTCCCTCGCCAGTCGAATGGCCGGCGGATTGGACAGACCGAGGAAGGTGGAATGCGCGATCTGTCCGAGCTGCGTCGTGAGCGCACGATCCAATTGCGGATGCCGGTGACCGTGAATATTGACCCAGATGGACGACGTGCCGTCGAGATACTTCCGGCCCTCGGTGTCGATGAGATAGGCCCCTTTGCCCTTCTCGATGATCAGCGGTGTTTCCTGTTCCCACTCCTGCATCTGCGTGAACGGATGCCAGAGATAGGCATGGTCCCAGGCCGCGAGTGGAAGACCCTTGGATGTGTGCTTCATGATGGATGGGAGAGTGTAGATCTCTATCGCGCGCATCCGCGCAGGGGTGAGGGACAACAGCGCGCCACGCGCGGATTATAACGGCGGGCGATTTCTTTGACAACCTCGGGAGTGGTCACTATAATGAACCGATTTTGGGGAACATGAACCAGGATTTGCAAAGTCTCATCCGAAATTTCTCGATCATCGCCCATATCGATCACGGTAAATCGACCCTCGCTGACCGGCTCCTCGACGCAACTGGCGCAGTCACTGCGCGAGAGGCGAAAGAGCAGATCCTCGATGCGATGGACCTGGAGCGTGAGCGCGGCATCACGATCAAAGCGCACGCTGTCGCCATCCGCTACAAGGCTCAGGACGGGAAGATCTATTTACTGCATTTGATCGATACGCCTGGTCACGTCGACTTCACGTACGAAGTCTCGCGCAGCCTCGCCGCCTGTGAAGGCTCGCTGTTGCTCGTCGACGCGACGCAGGGAGTGCAGGCGCAGACCATTGCCAACGTGAACCTGGCCATGGGCAATCACCACACGATTATTCCCGTCATCAATAAGATCGATCTCGCCAGCGCCGATGTCGAAGGTACGAAACAACAAATTTCCGATGTGCTTACCTTGGATGCCAGCGATGCCATGTTGGTCAGCGCCAAGGAAGGCCGCGGCGTTCCGGAGGTACTCGAGGCGATCGTCAAACGGATTCCACCGCCATCCGGAGATCCCGATCGCCCGCTCAAGGCGCTGATTTTCGATTCCTGGTTCGACAATTACCAAGGCGTGATCGTCCTCACCCGCATCATCGACGGCTCTGTGCGACCCGGCATGAAGATCAAGGTCATGTCCAACGACCGACTGTTCGAAGTCACCGAAGTCGGACAATTCACGCCGAAACGGACCAAAGGCACCCGACTCATGACCGGGGAGGTCGGCTACCTCTGCGCCAACATGAAAGAAGTAGCCGACGTTAAGATCGGCGACACGTTGACCGAGTCGGCGCGCCCGACCGAACAGCCGTTTCCCGGCTACAAAGAAGTCAAACCGCTGGTGTTTTGCGGGCTGTACTCCACGGATACGGCTCGCTACGAAGACCTGCGGGATGCACTCTTGAAGCTGCGATTGAACGACTCCTCATTCATCTATGAGCCGGAAACCTCACTGGCCCTCGGGTTCGGTTTCCGTTGCGGCTTCCTCGGTCTGCTCCACATGGAAATCATTCAGGAGCGGTTGGAGCGCGAATACGGATTAACGCTCATCACCACCGCACCGACCGTCATTTACCGGATTCTAACGACCAAAGGCGACGTGCTCGAACTCAATAACCCGGCGGACCTTCCCGAGCCGAGTTCGATCGCCTCATTCGAAGAACCCTTCATTCTGGCGACGCTGATCGCACCGGAGCGATATCTCGGCACCTTGCTGCAATTGTGTCAGGAACGGCGCGGAATCCAACGAAGCATTCATTACCTGGATCCCACCCGCGTCGTGATTAGTTATGAGTTGCCGCTGAACGAAGTCATCCTCGACTTCTACGACAAGTTAAAATCAAAGACGCAGGGCTATGCGTCGCTCGACTATGAACTCCTCGGCTATCGGGAATCCGAACTGGTACGCCTCGATATTCTGCTCAACGGGGAACCGGTCGATGCCTTGTCCTTCATCACGCATAAGGAACGGTCCTATCAGCGCGGCCGTCAGGTGGCCGAGAAAATGAAGGAACTCATTCCCAAGCAGATGTTCGAAATTGCCATTCAGGCGGCCATCGGCAACAAGATCATCGCGCGGGAGACGATCGGCGCCATCAAGAAGAATGTCACGGCGAAGTGCTACGGCGGCGACATCTCGCGCAAGCGGAAGTTGTGGGACAAACAGAAGGAAGGTAAGAAACGCATGAAAGCGGTCGGACGAGTCGAGGTACCGCAAGAGGCGTTTTTGGCCATTCTCAAGGTGGGCGAGGAATGAGTCTCGACCCCAATCCACGCCCCGACGAGTTGTCCTCGACGACCGGACCAGCAACGTCTCCCACCCCGCAGGAACCAGCGCCAGGCGATGCGCACGTCGTCACAGCCGCCCAGCCGGCTCACAAGTCGATCCTGCGGGAATATGCGGAAGCGATCATCATCGCCATGTTGCTCGCCTTTGCCATCCGCGTTTTCGTGGTGCAAGCCTTTAAGATTCCCTCCGGCTCTATGATTCCAACGCTGCTGGTCGGCGATCATATCTTGGTCAGTAAGCTGTCGTACGGCCTACAATGGCCGGCCGACTGCAAATTCCAGCCTGGATTTCCGCCGGTCACCTGTTACTCCTCGCGGACACTTATTCCATTCGGATCGATCCAACGCGGCGATATCATCGTCTTCCGGTTTCCCGAAGATGAAGACAAGGACTTCATCAAGCGCGTGATTGGTCTCCCGGGCGATACCATTCAGGTGCGGAACAAAGTCGTGCACATCAACGGGACCCCGTTTGACGACCAGGCCTTCACGCAACACACTGATCCCCCCGTGCATGACGGGCGCATCAGTCCACGCGATAATTTCGGCCCGATCACGGTGCCGGAGGACGCGTATTTCGTGATGGGAGACAATCGGGACCACAGTCTCGATAGTCGTTTTTGGGGCTATGTCCGCACGGAAAAAGTGCGCGGCAAAGCATTTCGCATTTACTGGTCGTGGAGCGGCCAAGGATCATGGACGGAATGGGTACGATGGGAAAGGTTAGGAAAAGCCATCCATTAGGGCGGGCCGGACAGGCCGGCACCTCAATTGGGCAAACGGGTGAAGACGCGGCGCTGGATCCGGCGGCACTGAGCGCCTACGTCCAACGGTTCTCCCAAGCCAACGTGCTGGTAATCGGGGATTTGATCCTCGACCACTACGTCTGGGGACGTGTGAGCCGGATTTCTCCGGAAGCTCCTGTTCCGGTCGTCCACGTTGAATCGGAATCCCTCAAACTCGGCGGCGCGGCGAACGTCTTCAACAACATTCTCGCGCTCGGCGGCCAGGCGGATATCTGCGGCGTGATCGGAGCCGACGAGAGTGGGCGGCTGCTCCTGAAAGAACTGGGTGGGCGCCGGCAGGGTCGTGGCGGCGTCGTCATCGATCAGAGTCGGCCCACGACCAGAAAATCCCGGGTCGTCGCCCACAATCAACAGATCGTCCGGTATGACGTCGAACGACGCACGGAACTCTCCGCGCTGCTGCAGCGCCGCATTCTCCGTTACGTGGAATCACGTCTGAAAGAACTCTCCTGCCTCGTCGTCTCCGACTATGCGAAGGGTGTGGTCACCGCGTCGCTGATGACGGAGTTGACTCGATTGGCCGGGCAGCGCAAAATTCCCATCGTGGTCGACCCCAAGGTGGAGCATTTCAGCTATTACAAAGGTGTCACCGTCATCACCCCCAACCATCTCGAAGCCACCCAGGCGGCGGGCGTGCAAGGGGATGACGATAAGGCCATCACGAAAGCCGGCACGGTCATCCGTCAGCGATTGGCATGCCAGACCGTCCTGGTGACCAGAGGTGAGCGCGGCATGAGTGTCTACCAGGCCCATGGCGACCATTGGCATATTCCCACACGCGCCCGACAGGTCTATGACGTCACCGGCGCCGGCGACACCGTTGTCGGGACGCTGGCGCTCGCCCTGTCAACCGGCGCAAGCATGCGGGAAGCCGCGGTGCTTGCCAACCAGGCCGCCGGCGTGGTCGTGGGCATGATCGGCACCGCCACGGTGACCGCCGCGCAACTCACGGATGCCCTGGGGCAGAACTGACGTGAAACGGTCGGTCACGGTCGTCATTCCAGCCCGGTATGGATCCTCACGGTTCCCGGGCAAACCGCTGGTGGAGTTGCTGGGCAAACCGATGATCCAACACGTCTACGAGCAGGCGAAGGCCTGTCGCGTAGTCGACGAAGTCCTCGTCGCGACGGACGACGAACGCATCAAAGCGGCCGTCGAACGCTTCGGAGGGCAGGTGCTCATGATGACGGAACCCTATCGCACCGGCACCGACCGCGTGGCTGCCGTCGCACACACCCGAGCCGGTGACTGTTTCGTGGACCTGCAGGGCGACGAGATCCTGCTCCATCCCGATCTCATCACCGATCTGGTCGAGCCGTTTCTCGCGAGCGACGCCACCATGGGCACATTAAAGCGGCGGATCGAATCCGACCAGGATCTCCACAACCCGGGAGTGGTCAAGGTGACCACGGACCGCGACGGCTATGCGCTGTATTTTTCACGTGCGCCGATCCCGCTAGTACGGGATGATCCCAAACGGGCCGCCGTGCCTGGATTACATTTCATCCACTTGGGCCTGTACATCTATACCCGAGCGACCTTGCAGCGGCTGACCGCCCTCCCGACAGGTACGTTGGAAGAGGCTGAAAAGCTCGAGCAGCTGCGCGCGTTAGAGAACGGAATACGCATCCGTGTGTGGGAAACCACCCATGGCTCATTACGCATCGATAGCCCCGAGGACGTGCCCGGCGCGCTGAAACAACTGCGCACCCGTGAGGCCGAACTCGGCATCACTCAACCATGACGAGAGAAGGTGTCACGATGAGCAAACTGATCTTTGTGACCGGTGGTGTCGTATCGTCGCTCGGAAAAGGGCTGGCGTCCGCGTCTATCGGCAATCTGCTGGAAAGCCGCGGGCTGAAGATCACATTCCTCAAGCTCGACCCTTACATCAACGTCGATCCAGGGACCATGAACCCGTACCAGCATGGAGAAGTCTATGTCACGGAAGACGGGGCGGAAACCGACCTCGACCTAGGCCACTATGAGAGGTACACCTCCCTGACCCTGACGCGTGAGAACAACTACACCACCGGCCGGATCTACCATGCCGTCATCACGAAGGAGCGACGGGGTGACTACCTGGGCGGCACGGTGCAAGTGGTGCCGCATGTCACGGATGAGATCAAGCAATGCATCATGCGCATTTCACAAGGCACGGACGTCACCATCGTCGAAATCGGTGGAACCGTGGGTGATATCGAGAGCCTGCCATTTCTGGAAGCCATCCGGCAGATTCCCTATGACGTCGGACGTGACAACGTCCTATACGTCCATCTCACCTTGGTGCCCTACATCGGAGCGGCCGGCGAATTAAAAACCAAACCGACGCAGCATTCCGTCAACAAGCTGCGTGAAATCGGTATTCAGCCGAATATTCTGTTGTGTCGGACAGACCGCTACCTGCCGCCGGAGCTCAAGGCCAAGATCGCCATGTTCTGCAACGTGGAAAAAGATGCGGTCATCACGGCCAAAGATGTCGAGACCATCTACGAAGTGCCGATCGTCTTTCGCAAGGAAGGCCTGGACGAGTTGATCGTCCGTCTGCTCAAGCTGGAAACCGGCCCGCCGAACCTCCGCGAGTGGGATGCAATGGTGCAGAAGATCAAACATCCTAAGCATGAGGTGTCGATCGCGCTGGTCGGGAAATATGCCGGCCTAAAGGAGTGCTACAAAAGTCTGGCCGAATCCCTGGTCCACGGCGGCATCGATCATGAAACCCGCGTGAACGTGAACTGGATCGAATCCGAAGAAGTGGAGCGGCAGGGGACCGAGCGTATTCTCCGCGAAGCCGACGGCATTTTGATTCCAGGCGGATTCGGAGCACGAGGGATCGAAGGAAAAATCGTGACGATCCAATATGCGAGAGAACATCAGATTCCGTTTCTCGGCCTCTGCCTGGGCATGCAATGCGCCACCATCGAATTTGCGCGCAACGTCGCCGGGCTCGCCGGAGCCAACAGCGCTGAGTTCGATGAACGGGCCCCCCATCCGGTGATTCACCTGATGTCCGATCAACAGTCGGTCAACGACAAGGGCGGCACCATGCGGCTCGGCGCCTATGCCTGCAAGCTGGGCGAGGGGACGCTGGCGCAGAAGATGTACGGAGTGAGTGAGATACGCGAACGGCATCGCCATCGATATGAATTCAACAATGCCTATCGCGAACGGTTGACGGCCAAAGGACTGATTTTGAGCGGCCTGTCTCCCGACAGCCGGTTGGTTGAAATCGTCGAGTTGCAGAACCACCCCTGGTTCCTGGCTACGCAGTTTCATCCGGAATACAAGTCACGGCCGCATCACCCGCATCCGTTATTCAGCGGGTTTGTAGGGGCGGCGTTACGGCGCAAGTGTGGCCACTAAATGGGATGCTGAAACCGGCATCCATCTGCGTTCTCGGTCGCGTGCATCCTTGCGACGTACCCGAAGGGTACGCCTCAGTCCACACGCTTCCTGCGGCCTAGCTGGAAGACCGGTTTGAGCATCTGAGGAAGACCAGATAGATTTGGAGACTATGGCGTACGAAGTTGATCTCGGACAATTTAAGATTGGGGCGGGGAATCGGCCGTTTTTGATCGCGGGGCCCTGCGTGATTGAAAACGAACAACTCGTCGTGGATACAGCGGGACGTATTGCCGAGATTACGAAATCGATTGGGATGCCCTACGTCTTCAAGTCGTCTTTCGACAAGGCCAATCGTACCTCCATTACGTCTTTTCGCGGGCCGGGGTTGGAGAAGGGCCTCGCCGTGCTCGCCAAGGTTAAGCAACAGATCGGTGTGCCGGTGTTGACCGATGTGCACACGGAGGAGCAGGCCACAGAAGCCGGTCGTGTGGTGGATATCCTGCAAATTCCGGCTTTTCTCTGTCGCCAAACCGACCTCTTGATGGCTGCCGCCAAGACCGGCAAAGTCGTCAATATCAAGAAGGGACAATTTCTCTCGCCGCCGGAAATGAACAACGCGGTGAAGAAAGTGGAAGACAGCGGGAACCGGCGCATCGTGTTGACCGAACGAGGTTCCTCCTTCGGCTACAACAATCTGGTGGTCGACATGCGGTCGTTTCCTATCATGCGGCGTTTCGGTTATCCGGTGGTGTTCGACGCAACCCACAGCGTGCAACTGCCCGGTGGGGGCGGCACGAAATCCAGCGGGCAGCGCGAATTTGTCGAACCATTGGCCTGTGCAGCAGCAGGAGCCGGCTGTGACGGGTTCTTCATGGAAGTACACCCCGACCCGGATTCCGCGTTGTCTGACGGACCGAATATGGTCCCGCTTCATGCGCTCCAATCACTTCTCGAACGGGTACTACGTATATGGGACGCAGCCGCAATATAACCAAGTCCGCAACAGCAACACCCTCCAAGCGCGCCGCGCACCGCCCTCTGCAAGATCCCAGCGTACAGGAGGGGAGACGCGTCTTGGAAATCGAAGCCCGCGCCGTGCAAGACCTGACCGCCCGGCTCGATGAACGCTTCGCTGCGGCGGTCAACTTTCTCTATGAATGCCAGGGGAAGGTCGTCATTTCCGGTATGGGCAAGTCCGGGTTGATCGGCCAGAAGATTGCGGCGACATTAGCCAGCACCGGCACTCCGTCCTTCTTCCTGCATCCCGCTGAAGGTGTTCATGGCGATCTCGGCATGCTGGCTCGACGGGATGTGTTGATCGCTATTTCCAATAGCGGCGAGACACAAGAAGTCCTCCAATTGTTGCCCTTCGTGAAGCGCATGAATATTCCCGTCGTGGGGATGACGGGCAAAATGGCCTCGACCCTCGCGAAAAACAGCGATGTCACACTGGATGTATCGGTGAGTGAAGAAGCCTGCCCGTTGGGATTGGCCCCGACGGCCAGCACCACCGCGACCCTCGCCATGGGCGATGCGCTTGCAGTCGCGCTACTTCAAAAACGCGGTTTCAAGCAGGACGATTTCGCACAGTTCCACCCTGGCGGTACCTTAGGGCGGCGGCTCCTGGTCAAAGTGCGTGACCTCATGCAGCATGGCGATCACCTGCCCTGCGTGCGCGACAATGTGTCCGGCGCGGATACGATCCTGGAGATGACATCGAAAAAGCTCGGCATGACGACCGTGGTCAACGCCAAGGGGACGCTGTACGGAATCGTGACCGACGGGGACTTGCGACGCTTCATTCAAGCAGGCGGGAATTTCAGCACAGTGACCGCCGGGGATCTCGCCAGCCGCCGACCGAAAACCGTTGGACCAGACGAACTGGCCACGACGGCCGTTGCGCTGATGGAACGGTTTTCCATCACGGCGCTGGTGGTCCTGGAGGGGCAGAACCGCCTGGCAGGGGTCATTCACTTGCATGACCTGCTCAAACACGGCATTGTATAGGGGAGTCGTCACACGCTGCGCGTCGAAGGGACTATGGCAGAAAACTGGAAACAAGCCGGGTTGGTACTGATGCGGTCGGCAGGGCAGGAAAGCAACATCAATCTGCCCAACGTACTGACGCTCGTCCGGATTCTCTTGATCCCGGTCTTCGTCATGCTGCTCATCGACCCGACGCCGGATCGAGCCTTGTCCGCGGCCATTGTATTCGTCGTCGCAGCCGTAACGGATCTGCTGGATGGATATGTTGCGCGCAAGACCGGCCAGATCACAAAACTCGGACGGTTGCTGGACCCGATTGCCGACAAGCTGCTGGTGTTGTCGGCTTTGATTCTGCTGGTGCAAGTGGATCGCGTGAGCGCGCTGGTGGCTATTCTGATCATCGCGCGTGAAGTCGCCGTCACCGGCCTGCGGGCGATCGCGGCATCCGAAGGCTTGATTATGTCCGCCGAAGCCACCGGCAAATACAAAATGGCGTTACAGGTGATCGCCATCGTGCTTTTACTGCTTGAAGGCACCGTGGTGGAAGCGATCGGCAATCTGCATCTGGCCGGTATTGTCACTTTGTATCTGTCACTCATCCTGGGCTATGTGTCAGGCGCACAATATGTCTGGAGCTTCTGGCGTCAAGTCGGAGCGAAAGGTCTGTAACCGGACGACTCGACGGACGCTCGCACCCGGTCATTCGGTCAACGATTGATGGACAGTCCCTGGCTCATCGGGTTCCTCATCCTTTCCAGCTATCTCCTTGGGTCGATTCCTTTTGGGGTTGTCGTGTCACGCCTTCTGGGTGCGGTCGATCCACGAACCGCCGGCAGCGGGAATGTAGGATTCACCAATGTCTTGCGTGTGAGCGGGAAAAAAGCCGGTATCCTCACCTTACTCGGCGACATTGGAAAGGGCTGGCTGGCCGGGTGGGTTGGCACCATGCTGCTGCATCAGGAATCGGCCGTACTCTGGGTCGCGTTGGCCTCCATCATCGGGCATCTACATTCGGTGTTTCTGAGGTTTAAGGGTGGAAAGGGTGTGGCCACCGCATTAGGCGCAGCCCTGGGAGTCGCTCCGTGGATCGGACTGACCCTGATGGGCCTGTGGGTCGGCGCCGTGTTTCTGTGGAAATATTCGTCGGGTGGCGCGCTTTTCGCCTTCGCCATGTTTCCATTCCTAGCGCTGTTGTTTCATCGATCTTGGACGTTTATCGGATTTGCCTGTGTCGTCAGCCTCTTGATTTGGGTGAGGCACAAGGACAATCTGGTTCGATTGTGGAGCGGGACGGAATCTCGAATCGGACGCACGAGTTGACATAATATATCTTATCAGACATTTATCCGATGTTATCTTTTGAGCTGTTGGCTCGCATCCGCAAAGAACTCTCCCTCACCGGCAGCGCGCTTTACGAAACGATTGTCGCCATCGCAGAACGCGTCAACCGCAAGGTCCATGTCCTGCGCCTCCATGGTCAAGCGACGACGATTCTGAACCAGATCCACGCCATCCATCGGCAGATCGGACGCCGCATCGCAGGTCTCGGCGTCACGCCGACCGGAGCCAGCCTTTCACCCTCGGTATCTTCCCCCACGCTTCCTCCGCTGGAAGATGCCATCCGCATAGCCTCCGACCGCATCAAGGAGCAACAAGCGGCCTTGCAACAGATCGAGCGGCACATTCGCGACCTCAAGGTCGAACTGGCTCACGAGGACTTGCTCACCATGCAGCGAGAACTGGGTTTGCGTGACGCCTCGATCGAGCGCGTGGTCGTCGCTCGCGGCGCACCGGTCATCGGCCATCCGATCGGTGAGTTCGACCTGCCGACGACGACCCGCATCGTGGCCGTATTTCGCGGCCCCTTTCTCCTTCCGCTGTCCGATTCCATGACGCTCCGGCCCGACGACATCGTGATTCTTGTCGGCCTTCGCCATGACCTGGCCCACTGGCTGCCCCATTTCCAGCAACCGGCTGCATCCAAGTCAGCCTAAGCTTCCTCACTTCCGTTGCCGCTCAAGAATCTGTTATTCTGACGTCGAGCCTGGTTCGTGAGTGAGATTCGCCCTCGGAGCGTGCCCAGCATGAAGACACAGACGTCTTTCGCGACAGCACTCGTGCTCAGTCTCTCTGGCTGGCTGGCAGGCACCCCAGAGATCACCCTGGCCGCTGCTGACATCGCGCCACCCCCTCGAAAAATATCCCCCGCGTTACGCATGCTGGAGGAACTCCAAACCGTCATCACCGATTTAGCCGAGGAGGCCAAACCCTCGGTCGTCAGCATCTTCCCCATTCAAAACGCAAGCAAGTTACGCGACGGATCAGGAGAACGGGTCCCGAACTCGACAGGGTCCGGCTCCGGGGTCATCGTCGATCCTCAGGGGCACATCATTACGAACAACCATGTCGTTGGCGAGGCCACGGAAGTTGAGGTTCGCCTCTCCGATCAAACCAAACTTTTTGCACAAGTCATCGGCAAAGATCCGGATACCGATCTGGCGGTGCTGAAAGTCACCACCGACCACCCCCTCCCCGCGGCCCGATTCGGCGACTCCACCGGAGTGAAGGTCGGACAATGGGTGCTGGCCGTCGGCAATCCCTTCGGTTTGGATCGCACGGTCACCCTCGGAGTGGTCAGCGGCATCGGACGGGAAAACATCAATCTCTCACGGTACGAAAACTTCATCCAGACCGACGCCTCCATCAATCCTGGGAACTCCGGCGGACCGCTTTTTAATTTACGGGGGGATGTCATCGGCATCAATACGGCCATCATCAATTTTGCCCAGGGGATCGGATTTGCGATTCCTTCCAACATGGCCAAACAGGTCATGAACCAGCTCATTTCGAAGGGAAAGGTCGTACGGGCCTGGCTGGGCGTCGGCCTGCAACCGCTGACACCTGACCTGGCCAACAAATTCGGCGTGGATGAAAACGAAGGTGTCCTGGTGAACGAAGTGTTCGAACGGGACCCGGCAGCCTTAGCCGGTATCAAGCCCGGCGACGTCATTACCAAAGTCGATGGCGCCCTCGTCGACACCCCGAACAAACTCTCACGCCTGGTCGCCGCGTTAGACCCTGGATCCACCGCGCGTGTCGAAGTCGTGCGGGACAGCAAACGCCTGACTCTGAACGTGGCCTTGAGTGAACGCCGGGATACGGTGGTCACTGCCTCGCTTCCTCAGAGCAAAACCGACCTGAAGCTGGGTATCGATGTGCAGGACCTGACCGCGGGCCTGGCCGAAAAATTCCGCCTGAATGAAAGTCGAGGCGTGTTGATCTCGAAGGTCGAGGCGAGCAGTCTGGCCCAAGCCGAAGGACTACGGGAAGGCGATTTGATCAAGGAAGTGAACCGCGTCGACACGGGTACCGTCGGAGAATTCACGGTGGCCGTCTCCAAGGTCAAACGTGGCGACACGATTCTCCTGCGCGTCCTGCGCGAAGGGCGGGCGTTCTACGTCGTACTGAAGCCAGCCGATCGGTAAGCGGGACCGCCTGCAAATCATTCCTTCCGGCAGATCCCGCCGCTCAATGCGCCACGGCCCCGTGGCGCTCCATCTTGTGTTCCTCAACGATGCGGCCGGCCAACTCGCGCGGCACCTCTTCGTATTGAGCATACTCCATCGCGTAACTCCCCTGTCCTCCCGTCAACGAATTTAACGACGCGGCATAGTTGAGCATCTCGGCCTGGGGCACCAGAGCCTTAACGATTTCGATGTGGCCGTTCGCCTCGACCAGGACAATCCGGCCTCGCCTCGCATTCAAATCGCCAAGGACCGCCCCCACACATTCGGCCGGCACTTCGACTTCAACCGTCATCAACGGCTCCAGCAGGATCGGATGGGCCGATTCCAACGCTTTTTTCACTCCCATCGACCCGGCAATTTTGAAGGCCAATTCGGACGAATCCACCACATGGTAGGAGCCATCGTAGACGGTCACTCGCACATCGACGGCAGGATATCCGGCGAGCGGCCCTTCGTGCAGCGCCTCTACCACACCCTTTTCGACCGCTGGTACGAAGTTGCGCGGAATGGCGCCGCCGACGATCTTGTTCTCGAACTCAAACCCCTGGCCACGCGGCAACGGACCGACTTCCAACCAGCAATCACCATATTGGCCATGGCCGCCGGTCTGTTTCTTATATTTCCCCTGTGCCTGGGCCACGCTGCGAATCGTTTCGCGGTAGGGAATCTTCGGCGCGTGCACGATCACTTCCGCGCCGTACTTGCGATGCAGCTTTTCCAACGCGACATCGATGTGCAACTGTCCCATGCCGCTCAAGACCATCTCCTTCGTCTCCAGATGACGAACGAACTCCAGGCTCGGATCTTCTTCGATCAACTTATGCAGCCCCAAGCTCACTTTCTCGATATCCGTCTTCGATTTCGGGTCGATCGCAAAGGACACCACCGGCCTGGGACATGGTATGCCGGGATATCGGACCGGCGCATGTTCATCACACAGCGTATCCCCCGTCAGACTATCCTTCAGCTTGCCGATCGCAACGATCTCGCCGGCCACCGCACGCGTGATCGGCGTATATTTTTTGCCGAAAATTGAGAACAGATGCCCGCCCCGCTCCCTGACCTGCCGCGTGGAGTTATACACGGCGGTATCCGACTCCAGGGTTCCTGAGTAAACCCGCACATAAGAAAGACGGCCGACGAATGGATCAATAAGGGTCTTGAAGACGACGGCGGAAAATGGATCAGACGGCCGCGGCTGCCTATTGACTGGCTCCCCGCCTTCCATCAACGCCTCACCCTGCAGCGGTGCGACTCGGGCCCGATCAGTTGGTGAGGGCAATAGATCGACGAGAGTCTGCAGGAGCGAGTGCACCCCGATCTGTCGCAAAGCCGATCCTCCGACGATGGGCACCAGCAACCCGCGTTGGACTCCGGCCCGCAGTCCTTCCAGTAACGCCTCCTCCGTCAATGCGCCGTCGGTTAAATACCGTTCGAGCAGGGCCTCGTCTCCCTCTGCCACGAGCTCCGTCACGCGACGCCTGGCTTGATCAACTCGGTCTCGCCACTCAGGCGGCACCGGCTCTTGCTGTGATTGCGAGTGGTCCGGCCGGGATGTCACCACACGATTCTGCAACAGATCCACGGTGTCGCCCAGTTGCGCACCGTTACCCATCGGCAGGATCAGCGGAACAGCCGTCATTTCCAATTCCTTGGTCAGGGCTTCCACCGTGTTGTCGAATACGGTGTCGTCCTTGTCCAAGTCATTGACGAACACGACACAGGGTAACCCGGCCTCACGGATCATCGACCAGAGCCGCTGGAGAGCACTACGCACGCCCGTGACCGCACTCACGACCAGCACCACGCCGTCGGCCACACGCAACGCCGATCGCGTCTCGCCGATAAAGCTGGGCGACCCCGGGGTATCGAGAAGCTGGAGGAGGTGATCGTGATAGGAGCAACGAAGGACGGCCGTGTTGACTGAGGTACGATGATGGATTTCCTCCGGTTCGAAATCCGACACGGTGGTTCCAGTAAAGATAGATCCGGGAGCGGAGAGACTGCCCGCGCAGTACGCCAGTGCTTCAACTAACGAGGTTTTGCCCGATCCCGCATGCGATACCACAGCCACATTCCTGATGGATTCGGTGAGGGGAACGTTCATGATGACCTCCTCCGGTGAGCCCGCGGCCGCTAGGGGCCTGGTTAGAAAGATACGTGCAGGTGATGCCATCCTTTCTCAAAAAACTCGATTGAATTCTGCCGGGAAGGGCGCCGGCGCAGCCTGTTGTCGGGGTTCATGCCGTGACGCCTTCCCCATTCAACCACCCCTGGTCGGCAAAACTGACATAGCGCCCGTCCCCCACGATGAGGTGGTCCAGGACCTGAATGCCCAGGAGCACGCCGGCAGACACCAACCTGGCCGTCAACACCCGATCCTCCTGGCTTGGCGTGGGATCCCCGCTGGGATGATTGTGGAGAAAAATGACTCCGGCGGCAGACGCACGCATGGCGGGAATAAAGACTTCCCTCGGATGCACGATGCTCAACGTCAGGCTGCCTTCAGAAATCGTCACGTCGCGGATGACCTGGTTCTTGGCGTCCAGCAACACCACAGCGAAAATTTCGTGCCGTAGATCCCGCAACCGGGCGTGGTAATGCTTAAACAAATCGGCGCTGGAGCTGATACGTGTTCCGGTCGTCAACGGCGCGGACACCGCGCGTTTCCCGACTTCTATCGCCGACTTCAACTGCGCAGCCTTGGCAGGACCCACTCCGGGAATGGCGCACAGCTCCTCGGCGCTGCAATGCAGGAGGCCGACAATGCCTCCGACACGATCCAGCACCTCCATGCCGACTTTTACAGCAGAGGCGTCCTGCCGCCCTACGCGCAAGAGAATGGCCAATAACTGCGCGTCAGAGAGGCTTTCCGCACCCTCACGGAGCAAACGTTCGCGCGGGCGTTCAGTTTCGGGCCATTTTCCGATCCCTCGCCCTGCTTTTTTGGGTGTCATGGCCTACTTCCTACGACAAAAAAATGTCAGCTTGCACCTTTTTGTGCTGGAGACTTGACGCCTGGGGTATCTCGTGTATGGTGGTATCCATGCGCAAGTGATTGAAAAACATAGACTTGACATTCTGGTTCGGCTCTTGCTTGAGAGGTGACACAGCTGTAAACGTCACCACCCAGGAGGAGCAAATGGAATGTCCGAAGTGCAAAGGCATGATGATGTTGGAACGGTTCTCAGACTTCTTCCTCATATTCTACGCATGGAAGTGCATTAACTGCGGAGCCATCATCGATCGAACGATTTCGGCAAATCGGAGGAAGAGCCTCGCCGCCCGCGAAGCTCAACCGGTCGCGACCCGCTAGTCCGGCAAACGCTCGCTCTGTTCTCTGTGATGATGTGGTGGTGTGACGACCTTGGAATTTCGGCCACCTCCTCAGCCCGCGTGAACCGAGTCTTGGTGTCGCCCGATTATAGCGAGCCTCTTCCCACGCGTCAAAGCGCGCCCCCTCCTCTTCGACGTCTGCAGCGCTCCCCGCCCCGCGGCGGGGAGAAGACTCTTTCGGCACCCCATCGCCCCCCTTCACCACTCATCACCTTGACCCCTTCAAAAACGCTGTGTTAGAGTTTCCTACTTCTTAGCCAGAGACGAGTGGTTCTCACCCGAATACGATCATGCGCGTCATCGCAGGGCTTCATCGGGGCCGACGGTTGTATGGTCCCAGAGGACAGGCGATTCGACCGACGTCCGACCGAGTGAAAGAGGCCCTCTTTTCGATCCTTGGCGAACGGACCACGGGAGCTCGTGTGCTCGACCTCTATGCCGGTACCGGCTCGATCGGAATTGAAGCGCTGAGCCGTGGAGCGGCACATGTGACTTTTGTGGAAACTGATCGTCAGGCCCTGCGCCTGGTCAACTCGAATCTTGAGCAGTGCGGTCTCCAACAATCCGCCCAAGTCTGCGCCTGCCAGGTCAGCCAGTTTTTCAGGCGGGCAACCCAGTGTTCAGGCCCTTACGATATTGTGTTTTGCGATCCGCCCTATCAATTGACCCCGGAAGTCATCGCCATGGCGCAGAAATGGGACGCCGGATGGCTGGCCGACGACGCCGTGTTGATCCTTGAGCACGGAAAGAATGCGGAGATTCCCCAAACCCTGGGGCCGCTCTCTCAGGTCAAACGGTACGACTACGGTGATACCGCGCTCACACGATTCCACGTCACACCGAAAGCATCCCAATCCCAATGAAGATCGCCGTCTATCCCGGTACATTCGACCCGATCACGCATGGACACAGCGACATCATCCGACGCGGGTTTCGGATGTTCGAAAAGGTGATTGTGGCGATCGCGCCCAACCCTGGCAAACACCCGTTCTTCACGGTGAAGGAACGCCTGGAGATGGTGGGACTGGTGACCAAAGATCTGCCGAACCTCGAAGTCACGACCTTCGAAGGGCTGCTGGTAGACTTTGTGCGAGAATGCGGTGCCCATGCTATTCTGCGCGGCCTACGGGCAATTTCTGATTTCGAACATGAGTTTCAGATGGCGCTCATCAATCGCAAACTGGCGGAAACCGTCGAAACGGTCTTCCTGATGCCCAGTGAGGAATATTCCTATTTGTCTTCCACCATCATTAAGGATGTCGCCAGCCATGGCGGGTCGCTCCAGGACTTTGTGCACCCCGAAGTGGCTCGGAGGCTCCAAGAACGAATTCGGAGTTTCAAAGGATGAAACTTGCAGCCCGTGTCGGACGAATTGTCCCCTCCCCAACCCTCAGCATTACCGCCACCGCCAAATCGATGGCGGCACAAGGGATCGATGTCATCGATTTCGCATCCGGAGAACCGGACTTCGATACGCCCGAACCGGTGAAGGCAGCGGCAGAAGCTGCCATTCGCGCCGGCTTCACGAAATATACACCCTCATCGGGCATCGACGAATTGCGCGGAGCAATTGCGGATAAGTTAAAGGAAGAACAAGGACTCCATTACGAGAAGTCCCAGATCCTCGTGTCCTGCGGCGCCAAACATTCGCTGTACAATGTCGCGGAGGCGCTGCTTGAAGCAGGGGATGAACTGATTATCCCCGTCCCCTTCTGGGTCTCCTATCAGGACCAGACCCTGCTCAACGACGCCACACCCGTCCTCCTCCAGACGCGCGAAGAAGACGGATATACGATCAACCAAGATGCCCTGGAAGCGGTCATCACCCCACGGACCAAAGCCATCATCGTCAACAGTCCCTGCAACCCGACCGGTGCCACCTACGACCGGAACACCCTCGAGGGGATTGCGGCTGTCGCCATGCGCCACGACCTGGTCATCATCTCGGACGAGATCTACGAGAAAGTGCTGTACGATGGCACCCAGCACATCAGCATTGCGACCTTGAGTCCGGAAGTGGCAGCACGAACTGTGGTCATCAACGGAGTTTCGAAAGCCTACGCCATGACCGGCTGGCGTATCGGGTACGCCGCGGGACCAAAGCCCCTCCTGACGGCCATGGCCAATATTCAAAGCCAGAGCACCTCGAACCCCTGTTCGATTTCGCAAAAGGCCGCGGTAGCGGCGCTGCGCCTTGGCAATCCCTTCACCAAAACCATGGTGGCAGAGTTTGACCGTCGCCGCCGCGTCATGGTCGAGCGTCTCAATACCATGCCCGGCGTGACCTGTCGTATGCCCACGGGGGCGTTTTATGCGTTCCCGAATGTGAGCGGCCTGCTGGGCAAGCGCTGGAAGGATCAACCCATCGGCTCCGCAGCGAATCTGGCAACCTATTTACTGAGCGAGGCCCAAGTCGCGGTGGTGCCCGGTGAACCGTTCGGAAGCAACATCCATATTCGACTGTCCTATGCGACCGCCATGGAGGCGATTGAGCGAGGACTGACCCGGATCGATGCGGCGCTCCGTCGTTTATCCTGACAAGCTGAGCCTCACGGATATCGCCCCACTTGATTGTGCGTAATTCGATGCTACTAGAAGATGATACAGCGACGCCGAGAGACCCGCGCATGAGCATACCGCGCGACGCTGGATAAGCAGAGGAGGAAACACCCGTGCCAATCTATGAATATCAATGTACCAGTTGTGCCCACCGCTTCGAGGTGAAGCAAGGCATCAAGGACGACCCCATCAAGGAATGTGTGCGTTGTGGGAAAGAAGTGACGAAGCTGATCTCATCCCCTGCCATTATGTTCAAAGGCAGCGGATGGTACATCACGGACTACTCGGACAAGATGAAGCCCGGTTCTGGAAGCGATACCTCCGAGAAACCAGCAGCCGCCAGCACCGATAAGACAAAAACACCGGCCTCTTCTGAAAGCGGCAGTACGAGTTCCACGACCACCCCGGCCCCGGCCGCTGCGGCAGCTCCAAGCTCCGCGACGCCCTCGAGTACAAGCTCAAGCTCGTCCGGCACGAGCACCTCGGGCTCAACCTCCTCATCGTCCTCAAGCACCTAACACGTTCTTGACAGACGGCTGCCCCCACGCGCTGTTGCATCGGCTGCGATCACGCATCCCCTCCACAGCGGACACAGGTCGCTGAACGTGGTCACACCGTAAGACCGCCGCACCATTCGAGGCGCACCCGGACTGTGGCTTCGACGAGGGAGTCAGCCGCCATGCCGTGTCGGCCTGAAACGGACCTGTGCGGTGCGTTGAAGCCCGGGACGATGCAGGACTCTGCCGTTGACAGACTGTTTCTCTGGCGTATCGGTCTATCGTGCAACGAGGACGAACACGACCGGCAGCGGGAGTGACGGGCTGGTTACCTCACGGGGGCGGGTTTTGGTTTCTTAATACTGAGCGACGACTTCGTGGCGGGCTTCTGCGTCGGCTTCACGGACTTCTTGCCCGCCGGTTTTGCTGCCGACTTGATGACACTGCTCTTCGTCGTTTTCACGGCGCGCTCTCGAGCGGCGGCGATCGTGCGCTCCAGGTTCGCGATCATCACGGATTTTTCCTTATTCACCCGCGTCAAATCTTCCACCCGAATCTGCAGTTCCTCTTTCGCCTTGTTCGCAGCGTTCAGCTGATTCTGAAGCAGCGCCTTGTCTGCTGCCGCCTGTTGGGCTTCCGAGTGCAACTGCTCGATCTGCGCCTGGAGAGCCGGCGGCCAGAAATCACATCCTGACAGCAGAAGCATCGCACCGACCCCGAATAGAGACAGTCCCATCACCGCGCGACGTGAATGCATGAGCATAAGTGGTCCTCCCATGAGGGTGAATTATACCGACTACCGAGCCTCAAATCATGATGAAAGTTCGTAACCTTGGCGCGCAAGGGCCGTACGGATCACGTCCGTCGCCAGCACCCCGGCTCGAATCAGCTGCGGGCGGTCGCACGCATCGACCATGGTAGAGGGGAGACCTCCCGGCGTAGGCCCTCCATCCAAAATGAGCTCCAGGCCCTCCCCCAACGCGCCCTGCACCGCCGCTGCGTGGTCGAGCGGGGGTTCTGAAGCACGATTGGCGCTGGTTCCGGTCAGGGGGCCAGTGTGCTGCAGCAAATGCCGGAGCTGAGGCAAGGGAACATACCGCACTCCGATCGTTCCCGTTCCCCCCGTCAACAGCGCCGACAGATCGGGCGCCGCAGGAAACACGATGGTAAGCGGGCCGGGCCAGAACAGATCCATAAGAAAGGCGGCGGCGGGTGGAATCGACTGCACCAACTGAGGCAATTGGTCTCGACTGCCGATGAGCACCAGAATCGGCTTATCGGAGGGCCGCCCCTTCAACTCAATCAGGTGGCGGAGCGCCGCATCATCCGTCGGACGGACTGCCAGGCCGTAGTAGGTCTCGGTAGGCAGCGCGACCACGCCATGCGCATCTAACACCCGCCTGACATCAGGTAGAACGCGGTCGCAGGTTGCATCTGTAAAGGGAAGGACCAGAGCCATGGAATAATGGCCGAGGACTACTCGGATCAGCTGTTGTGAGGCAAGGCGCGATGCGCGATATCGGTTCGATAATGGCATCCTTCAAACAGAATCGACGGCACGGCTTGATAAACCTGCGCCCGCGCATCGAGCAAGGACGGCCCCCAGGCGGTGATCGCTAGAACTCGTCCCCCCGCAGTCACCACACGATTCGAATCCCGCTTCGTGCCGGCGTGAAACACCGCGACACGTGACTCGCCGGATAAAACAGGCAGCCCCTGAATGGGGATGCCGGTCAGATAGAAACCGGGATAACCCGGCGACGTCATCACCACGCAGACGGCCGTATCCGGATGCCACTCCACGGTCAGTCCATCCAGACGGTGCTCGACCACCGCCTCCATCACCTCGACCAGATCGGTTTTCAAGAGCGGCAGCACGACTTCAGTTTCAGGATCTCCCATACGCGCATTGAACTCCAGTACATAGGGGATACCCTTGACGACCATGAGTCCCGCGTAGAGCACACCTTGAAAGGGGCAACCCAGGCGAGCGAGCGCATCCACAGTTGGTTGCAGCACCTGACGCATGACCTGTTCACGAAGCGCGGCCGTGGCAATCGGCGCCGGGGCGTAGGCACCCATCCCGCCGGTATTCGGACCGGTGTCGCCGTCTCCCACACGCTTATGGTCCTGAGCCGGCACCATGGGCACCACAGTCTTCCCATCGGTGAACGCCATGAGCGTTACCTCTTCGCCGTCCAGGAATTCTTCGATCAACACACGATGTCCGGCTTGACCGAACACGGAGTTCTCCATCGCATCGCGGACCGCCTGCTTGGCCTCCTCGCGCGTCGTAGCCACCACCACGCCTTTGCCCTGTGCGAGCCCGTCCGCCTTGACGACAATCGGAACCGGCTGCTCGTCCAGATAGGCCAGCGCCTCATCCATCCGCTCGAAACTGCGCGCGGCTGCGGTTGGGATCCGATTGGCGGCCATGATGTCTTTGGAAAAACTCTTGCTGGATTCCAATCGAGCGGCGGCTTTGGTCGGACCGAATATCTTCAGTCGCGCCTTGCGAAATTCATCCGCAATACCCAAGGCCAGCGGCGCCTCAGGGCCCACCACGGTGAGATCGATCTGCTCTTTGAGGGCAAACGCCTTGAGGCCCTCAAGATCATCGGCCTTGATCGGCACGCAGGTGGCAAGACCTTCGATGCCCGCATTCCCCGGTGCGCAAAATATCTGCGGCTTCCTCGGACTTTGGGCGATCTTCCACACCATGGCATGTTCGCGCCCACCACCACCGACAACAAGAATCTTCACAGCTCAACCTTTACTTTATGAGAAGTGAACACGATGCTCGTCCCTGAGGCTTCTCAAAATGGTCGTCCAGCAAGGCCGCAGGGAAACCAGAGGCTGAGGCGTACCATGGTTGGTACGTTGAAGCCTCGGGCTGACCGAGAACGCAGCTGGCGGCCATTTTCAGAAGCCGATTTAGTGGCGGAAGTGGCGCATGCCCGTGAGTATCATCGCCATCCCATGTTCATCCACGGCCTTCGTCACCTCGGGGTCGCGGATCGAACCACCAGGCTGAATCACACAGGTAATGCCGGCTTCCGCAGCCGCATCGATGCCGTCACGGAACGGGAAAAATGCATCGGATGCCATCACGCAGCCCTTCACTGGCGACTGAGCTTTCATGACGGCCAGCTTCACCGAGTCCACCCGACTCATTTGTCCGGCTCCGATGCCCACGATTTCGCCCGGCCGCCCATAAATGATGGCATTGGACTTCACATGTTTGCAGACCACCCAGGCAAACGCGCAGGCGGCATATTCCTGTTCGGTCGGCTTGCGCGAGGTCGGAACCGCCAACGCCTTAATGTCCTTGATCACGCCCAAGTCGCGATCCTGCACGATCAACCCGCCGACCAGCTTCTTGAGATCGTACCCTTCCGCAGTCGCCTTGCTCAGCGGTCCCACATCCAGAAGACGGATGTCCTTCTTGCGCTTGAGTTCAGCCAAGGCATCCTCGGCGAAGCCCGGGGCGATGACGACCTCGACGAAGGTCGAGGTGATTTCCTTTGCCGCGGCCAGATCCACCGGCCGGTTGAACGCAATCACGCCACCGAATGCCGACACGGGGTCAGTCGCGCGCGCCTTCACATACGCTTCCACCGGCGTCGCGCCGAGTGCGCAACCGCAGGGGTTATTGTGCTTGATGATCGCCACAGCGGTCTGATCGAACTCTTTCACCAGCTCCAGCGCTGAATTGGAGTCGAGGAAGTTATTATAGGACATGGCCTTGCCGTGCAGAATTTTCCCGCGCGACACGGCCGGCTCCTTGGCGTTCATTTCACGATAGAACGCCCCCTGCTGATGCGGGTTTTCTCCGTACCGCAAGGTCTCCACACGCTCAAACTGCAGCGAGAGAATGGCGGGAAATTTCACCTCGCTCCCCTGCACCTGCTTTTCAAGATATCCGGCGATCAAACTGTCGTACCGAGCCGTATGCTGAAACACCTTCATCGCCAATTCCCGTCGCAACGCGGGCGTGACGGAACCGGCTTTCAGCGCTTCCACCACACGGCCGTAATCAGCGGGATCAACCAAGACCAGCACGTCTTCATGGTTCTTCGCGGCGGATCGCAACATCGACGGACCGCCGATGTCGATATTTTCAATGGCCTCCTCGAACGGACAATTGGGCTTTGCAATCGTCGATTCAAAGGGGTAGAGATTGACCACCACGACATCGATGTTACCGATGCCATGTTGTTGCATCTGCGCCACATGATCGGGAACCCGACGGCGGCCGAGCAGTCCGCCATGAATTTTCGGATGCAACGTTTTCACGCGCCCGTCCAGAATCTCCGGGGACCCCGTATAGGCGGCCACGTCGGTGACCGCTACACCCGCCTCGCGTAACGCCTTCGCAGTTCCACCGGTAGACAACACTTCGGCCCCCAGGGCCGCCAGTCCCTTGGCCATCTCAACGACTCCGGTCTTATCAGAAACACTGATCAGTGCCCGCGCAATGCTGGCCATGATGAACTCCTTCAACTATTGATATCGTGTGGGTGGGAAACCATCAGCTAGACGAAAAGCGCCGTGACAATACCAGATGGCTCACGGCCACTGCAAGCCGACGACACCTGATTAGGAGGCCGAACAGGGCTGCCGTGCAAGACGACTTCAGACGGCAACAGCCGCCCCCTCTTACGCAGAATCCAGGCTAGCATGAGTTTAGGCGATGTGATACCCTTCCGCAGATAACGATACGTCAACGTGAGGTGACGCATCACGGCAATCAAGTAACACTCGAAGTCTTGAAACGACACCAGCCCACCGGCGACTCGATGCCGCAGCGGGGCCTCGTGCCTGAGACGATAAGGGCTTGCGCATGTCGCGCGGAATTATTTTCAGCGTAGGACTCTTCGCCCTCACATTACTGGCGTTCCTCTGTATCCCTCGACACCTGCCGGTGACGTCGTCGGCCACCGGTCACCCTGCGTTCAGTGCCCACATTGAAAACGGCCAGCTGACCCTCTCCGGCGCGGTCGCCAGCGAGGACGCCAAAGCCGCCGTCATCGCGCGCGCACAGGATCTCTCAAAGAATCTCAGGCTCCGTGTCACCGACAACCTCGAGATCATCGAACACGGCGAGGCCGCCGGATGGGAAGCCACCCTCCCCGCACTCCTCACCCAGATGGTTACCCTCCAGCACCATCAAGCTACCATCTCACTCTCAGGTCAGACAGCCACGGTGAAAGGCGCGGCCGCAAGCACCGACGCGAAGACCAAACTGCTCCATGATATGGCTTCATTACTGGGAACCTCCGTACACGTGCAGGATCAGTTGACCGTGGCCTCGGCCGGTTCCGTGAGTCAGGCCAACCTTGGTTCCGCCGGCCAGCCGTCCGCCACGCCGCATGCCTCCCGTGCGCAAGTGCAAGCCGGACTGGATGAGGTCCTGCGGGGCGAACATATCGCCTTCGAAAGTAATAGCGCGGTCCTCACCCACAAAGGGCGCGCCGTGATCGACAAGCTCGTGCCGGCGCTCAAACGGGCGCCCGACGCGGTCATCGAAATCGGCGGGCACACCGACTCGTATGGCGATCCCGACTACAACTTGCAACTGAGTCGCACCCGAGCGGAATCCGTCCGGCAATACCTGGTCGAACATCAGGTGTCGAATCGGTTGACCGCCGTTGGGTATGGATCAACACGCCCCCTGAGCCAGGACCGGACGCGCGCCGCATCCAAGAAAAACCGGCGCATCGAATTTCGCGTGAAAGAGGAACGGTGAACCTATGGGAGCCATGATTCTACAAATGATCGGGTGCTTACTGGTGGCGGCGACCATCGGGGTGATGATGGGGTGGCTGCTCCGCAGCTTTGCCACCTCTGAAAAACGGCAGCAACTGTCTGAAATCGCCACCCGGCTCCGCGGGCGAGAACACGAACTAGACACTCTCAATCATGAGTTGAAGGTGCGCACGTCTGCCGTCCAGATGCTGGAAGGCAAGATGATGACCTCGGAAGCGGCGCTCAAGGACCTGACCGCCGATCTCGCCACAAAAGTTGAACAGCTCACCACGCTGCAGACCGAGGTCCGCGAAAAGGGAGTGCGTCTGCATGCCGCCGAACGTGAACGGGACACTCTGCGACGCGAAGTCGAAGCAGCCGAGGCGAAGATCAAGGCACAATCGACGGGATTTGCCGAGATGCAGGCACAGATGGAGAATGCCGAAGATGTGTTGATTGCTCGCGATCAGGAGATTGCGACCTTGAAGACCTGGGTCGAGCAACTGGCTCCGAAAGATGCCGAGATCGCCAGACTGCGCGCGCACACCCAAGAGCTGGAACCGTTCCTGGAAAAAAGCCGCCGCCTGGAACGCGAACAGGAACAGGACCGCACCCGCGCTGCAGCCGCACTACAGGCCACAGAGCAGGAACTCACACAGACCCGGGCACGCCTCCAGGCAATCGAACTGGATCTCGCCAACCTGCGAACACAGAGCCAGGAAGATCTCACGCGGTTCGAGAACACCCTGCAGGAACGGGAGGCGGAGATTCAGAAACTGCGGGCGACGGTCGATGAATTGGACCTGCTCCGCAGCGAGGTGGAGAAAAAAGATATTGCGCTCCGCGAGGCCGAAGAGCGTCGCGTAATGGATGTGAGCGAGCGGGAGGAAGAAATCGGCGCACTCCGCAAGCGACTCGTCGAGTATCGCGTGGCTCAGCGGTTCAGCGCGCAAGCGAAGTCGGCCGGAGGCACAGAGTCGAGATCACCCAATACACCTGCACCCACGGGCATCGCGGGTAAAAGCCATCCTTCCCAGAAGGACGACCTCAAACAGATTCGCGGAATCGGCCCGGTGATGGAGCGCGTCCTCAACCGGATGGGCATGTTCACCTTCCGGCAAATCGCCGAGTGGAAAGAACACGACCTCGAACATATGGCGTCGGAGCTCAACACTTTCCCCGATCGGATTCGCCACGACAACTGGATCGACGGCGCCAAGGAGCAGCATTTCCTGAAGTACGGGGAAGAACTGTAACCAGCGGTCCATCCGATCTCCCGATATCCTCCTCCGATTCGCGCACCTCGATACTTCACCTCTTACCAAGCCCTCGCCACTCCTCCCGTTGTGCCTGCCTTCACTCGTCGAGGCTTGGACGAAGCAGGAACGGTCCATAGACCAGGGCAAACAGCAGATAGGCGCCGCTCCACGCAGCCCCGGCGGAGCCGAACATCAGATTCGTCGGAAGACCGGTACCGGGCCCAAAGACCCGGAGCATCGCGCCGAGTATCACCAGGAGATAGATGCACATCGTCGCAGGACCGGCATGCCGAGGTCGCCCAGTATGGCCGAGGCTGGCGCGAGTCATCACCGCCAGGGTCATCACACCGACCGCACCGGTAGTCAGCGCGTGTACGGCATCTTCCTTGACAAGCCCAGTGCCCAATAGCGCACCACCGAGCACCAGCATGGACAAGACGAGCCAGCCATAGCCCACATGCAGGCTCAGCACGAGCGGTTCACGCCAGGTGAGCCAACCATACCAGCGCATGAGGCGAACAAAATTCACGGCCCCGGCAACGAGGAAGATCCAGCCTGTTGTCACCGCCTGCGGCTGCACCGTCCAGGCCAGCGCCGCCGCAAGCACGAGCGCGATCGAGAGCCCGTCAAAACGTGAAAAGGGGGCCGGGCGTTCTCGATTCCCCTGCCCCACCAGAAACTCACGCGTGAAGTTTGGGATAAGTCGTCCACCGATGAAGGTCAACAGGAACAGGTCGAGCGCGAGGGCCAGGCGTAGCGCAAGGTCGGTCTCCGCGCCAGTGAATGCAAGGCCGTGAAAGGTGATATTCGCCGCGGCATACAGACTGATGGCCACTCCTACCGGGGCATGGCCCCAACTGTGTCCCGCCGCAAGTTCCCGCCACAGCAGACCCGCAAGCGCGACGAGAAAGGCCCCATCCACAACGGCAGACACCAGTGGCGTCCCGAGAGGAATCGCCATGGCCACACGTCCCGCCAGCCAGAGGATGAAGAGCCCCATCAGCTCACGGCCCTGAATGGCCGGGCGATCCGTCCAATTAGGCACCGCCGTGAGCAGGAAGCCGGCAATCACGGCAGGGAGAAACCCGAAGAGCATCTCGTGCACATGCCAGTCGCGAGCGGAGGCGAGGAGGACCGGGTTCCCGGCCCCGGTCAGGATCAGAATCCAAACAGGAACAGCCACACCGGCAAACAGCGCAGCTCCCAGAAAAAACGGACGAAATCCGTACGAAAAGAACGCCGTCATCGGCGCGGCTGCGCTCCGTTCCATTCCATCGCCCATCGCCTTCACTCCCTCTCTCTCACGCTGCTGCGCAAGCACAACCGCCATAGTACTACGACTGCGCCGGCCAGTTCACGGTAGAGCCTACCGATACGATCAAACAGGCGGGACCGGGCGACGAGCTACTCAATCTCGTACCCGCGAACCGGCAGGTACGGACCAGGCGCGTGCAGCAATTGAAACGCTTCGCGTGCATCACCCCGTACCGTTTCCGTGGAATGTGCGGCAATTGGAGCCGTCCCGATCTCAACCGGCTCCCGACGGATCTCCTGACCGGTCCGGCTACGATACACCAGCTCGTCGGTATCCAGATCGTATTCAGGCAACTCGGGGCTCTCCCAACGCTGCATGAAGTAGTGCGCGTAGAACGTATACAGACCGTGCTCCTTACGGTTCCGTTGGAGGACATACTCGGGCATGTTCTGACTATCCAGATCGGCATGGTAATGCTGCAACCAGAGGTAGTCACCGAGAATGACCAGTTTGACCAGTGGAGCATCGGCATAGAGCTTCAGCTTCACGACCTTGCCGATCGCCTTCAGACGCTTGAGCAACGCGATGCTCTGTCGGACCTCCTCACGAAAGGTCGGATACGTGCAAGCCGGATGAGCCAAGGCCTGCATCCGCGCCCGCGCCTCCTGGTTGAACGGATTCACCAGGAGGATCTTCGCCTCCAGACACTTATCCAGCACCGACGACAGATCGCCGACCTGGTCCACCAGGGTGCCGGCGCCACTGGATCCAATGACCATAACCGAACGTCCGGAGCCCTGCTCATCTTTCAAGGCTTGAATACGCTGACGCGCCTCCGGACCGCGCCGAGGGAAAAAGGAGACCAGGCCGGCGCCGAGTGCCACTTCGGCGAGCGCCCGATCCCGCAGACTACGATGGATATAGTTGAAGCCACCCATCAACAGCACAGCGGCGATCATCTCGACGGCGATGAGTGAAAATTTGTCATGTTCGACATGCGACCAAAACGACAGGAACTGGCCGGCGCCCATCGGTAGGAGGAGCGCAATGCCTGCGCTCATGGCGACGATGACGATGTGAGACAGGCTGCCTGCCGCATGGCGGAGGAATGCCCGGGAAATGGAACAGAATTCGTGAAACAACGAGACACCTCTAGAACAGGTAAAGAAAGATTCCCACGGCGGTGACGAGCTGGCGGTGCGAACGACGGAGGAACAACCTTCGGCGGTAGGCTCAGCGGAAACGACACATCTGCGGGCACAAACAACAATCGCGTAAGACTTTTGAGATTCGAGGGCGGCTGCCCCCGGCTACAGAAGGTCTTACGCGAACACCTGCACTGTACCAGGTCCGTTCACGTGAAGCAAGGACGGCGTGCAGAGAGCGGGGTATCCGAGTGCTGGCTCGGCAACAGTTGCTTGATTCAGTTCGTGACTTGCCCCATCAGCCAATCCATCGCGTCCGATGACGCCAGCCACGCTTCGGCAAAACTCGCAATATATAGGACCGCCTCGTTTCGGTCTCCCGGAGAATAACTTTCCGGCAACGTAGCCGGCGGTTTCCGCTTGCCGGCAAAGAAGCCTGCTACATGCGGATTGCAATCCATGGCCTCCAATAAGGCCGCCTTGGCCGCGACCTCATCACCCCGACGAAGATCCAGCAGGACGCGGCTCCAGAGGAACGCGGCCGACGAATCATCCGCATATCGGCGAAAAAGACGCTCTGCTCCAGCATCGTCCCCTTGCACAAGATAACGGCTCAACAGCCCATGACGAATGCCCTGGTTATCATCGGGGTTCAGTTCCAATAACGCTTCGCAATGCGCGATGGAATCCCGATTCCGACCTAGAGCCCATAAACAATCGGCCAAGCCTTGGCACGCGCGCATGTACGGTCTGGTTTCGATCATGCCCCAAAAGTGGCCGGTGTGTTCGCGAAAAAAGGCCTCTCCAAGACTACGCCGCCCGGCATCAACTCCCTGCTGATAGAAGGTACGGGCGTCCTCTGCTGACCGAGCCTCTGTTTCCGCCAACACATTGTAGGCATCTGCACAGTCGGGGAAAATCTCCAGCGCCTGGCGGGCAAGCGCGGCAGCTTGCCGATCGGTCTTCGCTTCCCATGCCTGGTAGATTAACTCCTGCGCCTGTTCAGCTGCTCCCTGCGTCCGAGAGCGTGGAATCTTCCCACCCTCCTTCTCCATCAGACGCTGCATGAACTGCGTGGCATCGTCCAAACTCTCAAACGTCTGCTCCCGCATGATTCGACTGAGATCAGCCATGACCCCTTCCGCGCCGAAGCGGTCCGTTTGCGGCGTTGCCGGAGTCTTTTTCGATGCGGCCCGTTTACCTGTGCGCTTCTGAGTCATACTCATACCCTCCGACGAACCATGTTGCCATTGCCTTTCTGAGAACACAATACTGGGGTAGCCTTCAATTGCGCGCAGCCTTCTTACCCACCCAACCCTCCGGCGCGCCGCGACGCGCCGTTTACCCAGGCGAGGGCCTTCTGAGGCCGCGCGTTGCGTGAACAAAGGAGACTGTTAGGCCGCCTTCGCCCCTCTCCGTTTGACTTCAACTTTGCCTCTCACTACAATTCGCTCGTGGCATCACAATTCGTTCATCTGCATCTCCATACTCAATACAGCCTCCTCGACGGCGCCAACCAGATCGACCCCCTGATGCAACAGGTGAAGTCGTTCGGGCAACCCGCCGTCGCCATGACCGATCACGGCAACATGTTCGGCGCGGTGGAGTTTTACCGGAAGGCCAAGGAAGCGGGGGTCAAACCCATCATCGGGTGCGAAGCCTACATGGCGCCAGGCAGTCGCCTGGAAAAGAACTCTCACCTCGCGCACAACGACTACTACCATCTGATCCTGCTCGCGACAAACCTCAAGGGATACCAGAACTTAATCAAGTTGGTGAGCAAAGCATATCTTGAAGGATTTTATTATAAGCCGCGGATGGATAAGGAAATTCTTCAGCAACACCACGAAGGATTGATCGGCCTCTCAGGCTGTCTCAGCGGCGAGGTCGCCTACCTCATCGGACAGAAGGATCTGGAAGGTGCCACCAAGGCAGCCGGCGAGTATCGAGAGATTTTCGGCAAGGACAATTATTACCTCGAACTCCAGGCCAACGGATTAGAGCACCAGCGCATCGCCAACGACGGCCTGCTGGAGATCCATAAGAAGCTCGGCATCCCGCTCGCCGGCACCAACGACTGCCACTACCTTAAGAAGGAAGATTCCCGCCCGCACGACCTCATGCTGTGCTTGCAGACGGGGAAGACGATCAATGATCCCAACCGCATGAAGTTCGATACGGACCAACTTTATGTGAAGTCCACCGCGCAGGCACTGACTGAATTCAAAGAAATGCCGACGGCCGTGTCGAACACCGTCAAGATCGCCGAGGCCTGCACCCTCGACCTGGCGTTTAATAAGACCTACCTGCCCCAGTTCAAAGTGCCGGAAGGCTACACCCGCGAATCCTACGTGGAGCAACTGGCCATGGAAGGGCTCACGGCACGCCTCAAGGAACGGCCGAGCTCCATTCCCGAGATCGCCTATCAAGTCCGACTGAAAGAAGAAGTCGCGGTGATCTGCTCGATGGGATTCGCCGGGTACTTCCTCATTGTCTGGGACATTATCAAGTTCGCACGCTCACGCGGAATTCCGGTGGGACCGGGACGCGGCTCCGCCGCCGGCAGCCTCGTCGCCTACGCCTTGCGCATTACCGATCTCGATCCGCTCGTCTATTCCTTGCTCTTCGAGCGGTTCCTGAATCCTGAACGTGTGTCCCTCCCCGACATCGACATGGACTTCTGCATGGATCGCCGCGATGAAGTCATCAACTACGTCATCCATAAATACGGCGAAGACCACGTCGCGCAGATCATCACATTCGGGACGATGAAGGCGAAGGCCGCCATTCGCGACGTGGGCCGCGTGCTCGAAATGCCCTATGCCGAGGTGGATCGAATCGCGAAGCTCGTCCCGGATGATCTGAAGATGACCCTCGACAAGGCGCTCGAACAGGAACCGCGCCTCAAGGAACTTGTCGACAAAGATGTGAAGGTGAAGGAACTCATGTCCGTGGCGCAGTCTCTCGAAGGCCTCGCCCGCCATGCCTCCACCCATGCGGCCGGTATCGTGATCTCCGACCAGCCGCTCACCGAACACGTCCCACTGTATAAAGGCCCCAAGGACGAAATCGTCACCCAATATTCAATGGGCGATGTCGAAAAAATCGGCCTGGTGAAATTCGACTTTCTCGGACTGAAAACGCTCACCATGATTCACCGCGCCGAGACGTTGGTGAACGAGGTGCGCCCGGATCAGCCGCCTCTGCGCGTCGAGCAATTGCCGTTCGACGATCCCGACACGTTCGCGCTGCTGTCGTCCGGAAAAACCACCGGCGTCTTCCAGCTGGAAAGTTCCGGCATGCGCGACCTCCTCATGGGTCTGAAGCCGGACCGGTTCGAAGACATCATCGCCATCATCGCGCTCTATCGCCCCGGCCCGATGGACCTCATTCCGGACTTCATCAAACGCAAACAGGGCAAGATCCCGATCGCCTATGAGATGCCCGAGCTCGAGCCGATCCTGAAGGACACGTACGGCGTGATCGTGTACCAGGAACAGGTCATGGCCATCGCCAACAAGGTGGCCGGCTTCTCCCTGGGACAAGCGGATATTCTCCGTCGAGCCATGGGCAAAAAGAAGCCGGAGGAGATGGAGAAGCTGCGCGTCCAATTTCTGGAAGGGGCGAAGCAGAAAAAAATCTCTGAGAAGAAGGCCGACAAACTGTATGAGTTGATCCAGAAATTCGCCGGCTACGGCTTCAACAAATCGCACGCCGCCGCTTATGCGGTGGTCTGTTATCAAACGGCGTACCTCAAGGCCCATTACCCGACCGAGTTCATGGCGGCGTTGATGACCACCGACATGGGCAACGCCGACAAGATCGTCGGCTACTTCACCGAATGTCGCGGGCTCGGCATTCCGGTGCTCCCGCCGGACGTGAACCAGAGCCAGAAGAATTTCGCCGTCGTCGAGACCAGCATCCGCTTCGGACTCGCGGCGATCAAAAATGTCGGCGAAGGCGCGGTTGAATCCATCATCGAGGTTCGTAACGAGACCGGACCGTTCCGCTCCTTTTTCGATCTCTTCCGCCGGGTCGACCTGCGCAAGTTGAACAAACGCATGATGGAAGGATTGATCAAGGCCGGGGCGTTCGATTCCATGGGCGGACGGCGCTCGCAATACCTGGCCGTGCTCGATCAAGCGATGGACGAAGGCATGAGCATCCAGAAGGAGCGCGCGCTCGGACAGACCAGCATCTTCGGCGACGAGACAGTCGGCCTGCCGCAAAATCTGGCAGACCCGGCCTTGCCCGATGTACCCGAGTGGAGCCAGGGTGAATTGTTGAAGTATGAGCGGGAATTGACCGGCTTCTACATCAGCGCCCATCCGCTGGCCCGGTATGAAGCGGCCATCCAACTCTTTGCCAACACTACGACCATGCAGATCCCCGATGTGCCGGACGGACGAGAGGTCAAACTCTGCGGCATCATTACGACCGTCAAATCCATGCTCACCAAAAAAGGCGACCGCATGGCCTACATCACACTCGAGGATTTACATGGGCTGGTAGAAGTGATAGCCTTCCCCGACCTGTATCGAGACCATGCCGAGATGATCGTGCCGGAACGGGTCGTGCGATTGACGGGCACCGTGGATCGCGGCGACAAAGGCACCAAGTTGCGTGGGACCAAAATCGAACCGCTGGCTGATTTGCAGAACACAGGGATCTCGCGGGTGATGATTCGCCTGCATGACGGCCCGACGGCCTCCACCCGATTGCCGATGCTCCGGCAGGTGTTCCAGAAATATCCCGGTGCGTCGAGCGTCTCCCTAGTCATGGCCCTCGGCGGCACGATGGAAGCGCGGACCTCTCCCCTCCCCAACGTCAAGATCACTCCTAGTGAGCATTTTGTCGCCGATATCGAGGAAGTGCTAGGCAAGGGCGCCATCACTTTGGTAACCTAGGCCAACCTAGGCAACACCCTTAAGGGGGTTCAGCAGTATGAGAGACTACCTCGACTTTGAAAAACCGATCCGCGAACTCGAAGAGAAAATCGAGAAGCTGGCCTCAGCCGAGTCTCCCAAGTCCGGCACACAAGATGAAATCCGCAAGCTCCGGACGAAACTTGCGCAGGTCGAGCACCAACTTTATACGACCCTGACGCCCTGGCAGCGCACCCAACTGGCCCGCCATCCTCAGCGGCCCACGACCCTCGACTATATCAACGAACTCTCGCGCGAATTCCTCGAACTGCACGGCGACCGCAGCTTCGGCGACGACCGCGCGATCGTAGGCGGCTTCGCCCGCTTCAACGACCGGTCGGTGATGATCATCGGCCATCAGAAGGGAAAGACCCTCAAAGAGCGGATGCAGCGGAACTTCGGCATGCCCAATCCGGAAGGGTATCGCAAGGCATTGCGACTTATGCGACTGGCGGAAAAATTCGGCCGTCCGATCATTACGCTGATCGACACCCCGGGCGCCTATCCCGGCATCGGCGCCGAAGAACGCGGACAGGCCGAAGCGATCGCCAGGAACCTGTTCGTCATGTCCCGGCTGACCGTACCCATCATTTCCGTCGTCATCGGCGAAGGCGGCAGCGGCGGCGCCCTGGCATTGGGCGTGAGCGACCGCATCCTCATGTTGGAACATTCCGTCTACTCCGTTATTTCTCCCGAAGGCTGCGCCGCGATTCTCTACGACGACCCGTCCAAGGTGCCGGATGCGGCCGCTTCGCTGAAAATGACCGCCCAGGATCTAGTCGGACTCGGCATTGTCGATGAGGTCATCCCCGAACCGCTCGGCGGCGCGCATCGTGATCCCAGAGCGATGTGCGATCGAGTGGCCAAAGCCCTCTCCAATCAGCTGTATGCCCTCGTTGAACTACCGACCGACCAACTCATCGCTCAGCGCGATCAGAAGTTCCGTAAAATCGGGGTCGTCGGCGGACTCGTCCCGGTGGGAGCCTAGCCCGTTCACCCCATCGTCCCGGCACTTCCACAACCGACTCCACGCAACCGTCACAGTGACACTCGGCTCCGGCCATGTGGCCCCACTGAATTCACTTAAATGCTTGCCCCAATTTTCCCTTACCCGCCAACTTGTTAGACTGCCGCCCGCTGCGCGCGCTGAGTGACAACCGCCTCGACCAGGACCACGTGTCGACTACCGGCTCACACGCTAGCGTTGCTCGCGGCATCATCATCCATCACGTGACAGACGTTAACCACAGGAGGGCGGTACGGGTATGGGTATGTCGAAATCGATCGTGAACGCATTCGTGCTCACCATGTTCTGGAGTTGGGGAATCTGGACAGGAGGCGCCTTCGGGCAATCGCTGCTCACCGGCATCCCGCTGGGTGTCACGCCTCCTCCAATCTTCTCCGCACAAACGCCCGGGCTGGATGGCCGCTCTTCGTCGGATCCATTGTGGACCGATTCCTTGTGGCACGCGGATGAAAAGGGCATCAACCGCTTTTTTCCGCAGGACGGATTCCTCCGCGTACGCGGCTGGGTGGACGGCGGGTATACGTATAACGCGAGCAACCCGCGCAGCAACTTCAGCGGGCCCTACAACGCCATCGACCGGGATATTCCTGTCCTGAACCAGTTGTATATGATCGTCGAAAAACCGCTGACCGCCACCGGTAGCAATTGGGGCATCGGCGGACGCTTGGATTTCATGTATGGCTACGATTACTTCCTGACACAGAGCAATGGCGTCGAGCGGCGTGAGAACGGCGCCCAGCGCTGGAACGCCCAGGGGCAGCACTACGGACTGGCCATGCCGCAGGCCTATGCCGAAATCGGCAACCAGACCTTCTCGGTGAAGGTCGGTCACTTCTACACCATCATCGGCTACGAAGGTGTACCGTCCATCAATAATTTCTTCTATTCCAAATCCTACGCCTACCAATTCGCCGGCCCCTTCACCCACTGGGGCGGACTGGCCACCTGGCACCTGAACGACCGCATCACGCTGCAAGGCGGCCTAGTCAACGGCTGGGATTCGCTGGACCGGACGAAGGACAGCACCACGGGGCTGGCCAGCATCAAGTACACCGCGCCTGAGGATCTCTGGTCGCTCTCCTTCTCCATGGTCACGGGCAACGAACCCAGCGCCGTGGCCACACAATTTGAAACCCGCACGCGCTACAGCCTGATCTTCACGGCACATCCAGCCGAGCGATGGGAATACGTCTTCCATCATCACTATGCGTATCAGAACCAGGGGAAGGTCGACGGCGGCACCGCGCGCTGGTACGGCATCGACAACTATCTGTACTATGCGCTCACCGATCAATGGCGGGCGGGTCTGCGCTTCGAGTGGATGCGCGACGAAGCCGGCACCCGGGTCGGCGGCAACCCGGTGCGCGACAACCCGAACCTCGGGCCATTTGCCGGATCCTTCTATTCGCTCAGCGCCGGCCTCAACTATCGGCCGCACCCCAATGTGTTGATCCGTCCCGAAGTACGCGCCGATTGGTTCGACGGGCAGCGCTCGCCGTACAACGACGGCCTGAACAAGAATCAGGTCTTGGCCGCCATCAACGGCACGCTGCAGTTTTAGCACGAGGTGGAACGGAGCAGGCGGGTCGGAGACTACCGGCCTGCCTGCTCGGCAGCCAGCAGGCCCAACGCGGTGAATCGATCCTGAATGACCGAGAGGATGTGCTGTCGAAGTTCGGTTCTGTAGGGCGAGAGCGAGGGATCACCGAGATAGCGATCCACCGTGCGAGGCAACTTCTTCCACCAGGTGCGTGCCGCCTCCCGTGCCTGTTGAGCCCCCACTTCCCCACCCGCCAGAATGATCTTGAGTTCCTGCTCGAAAAATCCGACATGCACCTGTTCGTCTTCGAGGATGTCCGCCAGGTCCGGCCGCACCGTTGCGAGGAGCGTCGCGAATTCCAGTCCGAGCGCCTCATATCCGAACAACAACACCGCCAACATTTCCCATTGCGAGGGTACGGTCGGGAGCATCGGCGCCCGCTGTGAGGTCGTGCCGAGCATCCCTTCGAATTGCCGCAGGTGATCCTGTTCGTCGATCTCGTGGCGCTGGAGGAACGTCTGCACATGGCGGGGAAGGTTCTGCATCTGAGCGGCCCGCACCGCCCACAGCGCCATAGCTTCGGCACGCAGAAACCGTTCGAGCAACGCCTTTTCACACGTCTGAGGCAGAACCATCATCGAACCATTACTCCTCACTCGGAGGAGTGAGCGGGCCGGCCCACTCGCCCTTCGTCAGGCCGACTTCCTGCGAAGCTCCATCAGGCCACTGGAAATACCCCACCTCATCCACATAGAGGATCAGCGGATCCATGTCCTCTCCCAACCCACGCCACCAATACCACCCGGCCTTGGCCGGTTTGTCGCTTGTCCATCCTAAACTCGTCATGATCCTCCTATAAATTGTGAAGCGTCTCTCGTCAGGGAAAAGAACGTATGGCCAGTGGCGTATAGCCGTAGGGCTGGACGAAACTATTCTCACAACTCCGGCGATAGGTTATCCGCGCCGGCGACTGTCCCATTCGGTAGCGGCTATGTGTTATAGCCTATAGGCTCCTCAGGAGACGCACCCTACCATGGTCCGATTACCAATAGAAGAGGCGATCCCGGCTCTCCGCCAAAGCCTGGCAGCCGGCCGCGCGGCACTATTAACGGCGCAGCCAGGCGCGGGGAAAACCACCGGTGTTCCGCTGGCCCTGCTGCACGAACCCTGGCTGACAGAACAGAAACTGGTACTACTCGAACCTCGGCGACTGGCGGCGCGCGCGGCCGCATCCTATATGGCTGCCACGCTAGGAGAACCCGTCGGCAAGACGATCGGATACCGCATTCGTCACGACAGCAAGATCGGACCGGATACCCGGATCGAAGTCGTCACCGAAGGCATCCTGACCAGGCTCCTGCAGCACGACCCGTCACTCGCCGGATACGGCCTCGTCATCTTCGACGAATTTCATGAACGCAGCCTGCAAGCGGATCTTGGCTTGGCCTTCGTGAAGGAATCACAACGCCTCTTCAGACCGGACCTTCGCGTACTCGTCATGTCGGCCACACTCGACTGCGCGGCAGTGACGCGCCTGCTGCAGGATGCAGACACCATCTCTTGCGAAGGCCGCCTCTTCCCCGTCACCACGCAGTATCTCGACCAGCCGATCGAAGGGCATCTGGAACCGGCGGTGGTCCGGAGCATTCGCCAGGCCCTCGCGCGTGATACAGGCAGTCTGCTGGTGTTTCTCCCCGGCATGGCGGAGATCCGGCGCGTCGAACGACAACTGCTCGCCGCCTCGCTCGGCCCGGATATGCTCATCGCGCCACTCCATGGAGAACTCCCGCAGCATGAGCAGGAACAAGCTATTCTTCCCGCACCCGAAGGGCGACGAAAGATTGTGCTCGCGACCTCCATCGCCGAGACCAGTTTGACTATCGAGGGGGTGCGGGTCGTGATCGATGCGGGACTGATGCGGGTGCCGCGCTTCGATCCCCGCTCAGGGCTCACCAGACTCGAGACTATTCGCGTGACCCAGGATGCGGCGGATCAACGGCGCGGCCGCGCAGGTCGACTGGAACCGGGAACATGTTATCGTCTCTGGACAACAGCCGAACAGCAAGCGCTATTGCCACGCCGCCCGCCGGAAATCCTGGAGGCAGACCTGGCACCACTGGCGCTGGATCTCGCAGAATGGGGCGTCGTGGAAACGAGCGAACTGTCTTGGCTCGACCCGCCCCCGGCAGGCGCCTTCGCCCAGGCCCGTGCTCTGCTGCGGCAACTCGGGGCGCTCAATGCGCAAGGAGCCCTCACCGCCCATGGTCGCAGACTCGCTCACGTCACGGTCCATCCACGATTGGCCCACATGATCGTGACCGCCGTGCCTCTCGGCCTGGCTGCTCACGCCTGTGACCTGGCGGCGCTGCTGAGTGAACGCGACATTCTCCAAGGCGGACCGGGCTGGCGACATGCCGATCTGCGTATCAGAGTCGAAGCCTTACGAGGCGTCAGGGAACATCTTGCCGGAGCGACCGTCAATCGGACCGGATACGAACGGGTGCGACGCGCCGCCGAACAATGGCGCCGCCAGCTGCAACTGGCAGGCGCTTCCGGTGACGGCACCGAACACACCGGCACGCTACTGGCCTTGGCCTACCCGGATCGCATTGCGCAACGCATCACGGGCAGCGAGGGACGTTATCGTTTAGCCAACGGCCGAGGTGCGGCATTTCAAACCGTACAGGGACTCTCTCAAGACGAGTATCTGGTGGTGGCTCAGCTCGACGGCACCGGCGATTGGGCGCGTATTCTCTTGGCCGCGCCGGTTGGCTTGGCAGATCTGCAGCAGCATTGCGCGGAGCAGATCCAAGCCGTCGACCTGTTGGAATGGGATGACCGGTCGGAGTCCGTTCGCGCCAGACGGCAGCGCCGATTGGGACAACTCATCCTCGATGATCGGGCCACCCACGACCCGGACCCGACTCAAGTCGCCGCCGCGCTGCTCTTCGGCATCCGGAAGGCAGGCCTCGCCTGTCTGCCCTGGACCAACGAGCTGCAACAGTGGCGCGCACGCGTCGGGTTTCTTCATCGCATCGACCCCACCTGGCCTGATCTGTCGGATGCCGCGCTCGAAAAACACCTCGAAGCCTGGCTGGGGCCATTCGTCAGCGGCCTCACGAGCCTGGCGCAGGTCCGCCGCCTCGACCTTCAGCCGCCACTCGAAAGCCTGCTCACCTGGCAACAGCGACAGGAACTGCCCAAGCTCGTGCCCACCCATCTCACCGTGCCCAGTGGCTCCCATGTGAAGCTGGATTACGACCAGCGCGAGACTCCGGTGCTGGCCGTGCGCTTGCAGGAAATGTTCGGCTGTCAGGACACGCCGCGCATCGCGGGTGGAAGGGTCCCGGTGATGGTGCATCTGCTGTCGCCGGCGGGACGGCCTGTCCAGGTCACGAAAGACTTGGCCAGCTTTTGGCGCTCGGCCTATCAAGAGGTGAAGAAGGAACTGCGCGGCCGGTATCCACGCCACCACTGGCCCGATGATCCACTCGCCGCCACCCCGACAAACCGTACGAAACGACGCACGTAGGAACAAGTCTCGCCAGGTGGATCCGACCGGCGCTTGCTAATCTACGACAATTGCCGCATTCTACGTGCACCCTGCTCCCTGCTTGCGACCGACGAGATGCCGATGGACCATTTCGCGATCATCACCGCCTTCGGACAAGACCGTCCCGGTATCGTCGCCCTGATGGCCGATAGCCTCTACCAGCTCGGCTGTAATATCGAAGACACCTGCATGACCCGCCTACGCGGCGAGTTCACCATGATGCTCATGGTGCGCCTGCCGGAGGGAATCGTGGCCGAAGATCTTGGCCGACGCCTGATGCCCTACACGACGCCGCTGGACCTTGCCGTCTTATGCAGAGCGATGCCCGACCAGGCGGCCAGCAGACAGACGGCCCTGGAAATACCGACGTTCATGTTGTCGGTCTACGGGGCCGACCATCCCGGCATCGTGGCGCGGGTGGCCCGCACCGTCGCCCAGCACCAAGGGAACATTACCGACATGAACACCCGTGTGGTCGGATCGGGAGATCGTCCCATCTATGTCATGGTCCTGGAGGTTCAGTTGCAGGAGGCCCAGCAAGCCGACCAGCTCAGACAGGCCCTGGAACAATTGAAGCCGCTGCTGGGTGTCGACCTGACCTTTCGTTTGCTCGAAAGTGTCACCTTCTGATCGTGGCTATCCGTCCGATTCTGCAGTATCCCCACCAGGCACTCAAATCCACAAACGCCGCCGCCGTCCCCTCCGATCCCGCCGTGCAAGCGGTGGTTCAAGATATGCTGGATACGCTCGCCGCATCACCCGGCGTGGCACTGGCGGCGCCCCAGATCGGACAGGCGGTGCAGGTGATCGTCGTCGATGTGTCGCGCAAGAAAGGCGAGCGAGGCCATGGGTTGGTCGTGCTGTTGAACCCGGTCATTCTCTCGCTGGAAGGGAAAAAAAGCGTGCGGGAAGGCTGCCTGAGCGTACCGGACTATACGGGAAATGTGCTGCGCTACGAAGAGGCGCTGGTGGAGGGGCTGACACCCGAGGGCCGAGTCGTCACGGTGAGTGCGTCAGGATTCGAGGCGCTCGCCTTTCAGCATGAAATGGACCATCTGAACGGCCTGCTCTTTCTCGACCGCATTGAGTCGCTCAGCACCGATCTCTTCAGACGAAAAAAATAACGCCCGACACCGACGAATCATTTTATCGGCCGCCATCCCTTAAGGCGTGCCGCAATGGCTTCATGTTGCTCCGCGGTGAGCATAGCCGACAGGGCATCACGACGAAGCCTGGCTCGACTACTGTCCTGCCGACTCGCGAGGGAATACCAGAAATACGCTTCCAGGACGTCCTGCGTCACGCCCTGCCCCTGCTCATACAACATGCCCATGTCCCGTTGCGCTAAGGCATGGCCCTGATCGGCCGCCAACTGCAGCCACCGCACCGCTTCGGCCTCATCGGTATCGCCGAGACTGCCCGTGAGCAGGGCCTGTCCCAACATCCACTGAGCATTCGCATCCCCCTGCCCGGCGAGCGCCTGCAGCTGATGTTGGGAGGACGGATCAGCCATGGCGAACGGCAGCGGACGACACAACAGCACCATCGTCGCCAGCAGCACCCATCTCCATCTCGCATGAGTCGTCACCCGCGCAGCCCGTCCGTTCACCATCGCCTCCCCTCCGCGAGAACAGTCACCCGTCCACATAGCCGTCGTACTTGCGCGTGCACCGACCAACATCCACTCCGCCGTCCCCCACATCGCATTACCGCGATGCCTCACACATCAGACACACGATGTGCATCAACATCCAACCCTCCAGCCCATGGCGACCGAGGAGCCTCGTGCTGTCCGTCCGCACGTACCGACGCTCACAGGCCTGTTCGCTTATTTACCAACAAGAGGCCGGTGATCAGAAGCGCCGGTGTGACTACCCTGCTGCCACTCAGAACATGATTCGTGTATACCCGTAAAGCCGCGGCCATCATACCATCACAGCTAGGTGACATACATAGATCCAAGCACACCTCACCCCACGCTCCACATCGAGCCTCCAAGCGATCTCCTTTTCTTTCAGCACCCGGCAGTGTACAGTCACCCCAGGCGATCCCTCCGCAACAGCTCCTACGCGTGAGTCCTATGGGCAGAACAGGTCATCCGAAATCCAGCGCGCAGGACCAGGCACAACCGTCGCGACCGGTTCCGGCTGCCAGAAATCCAGCGCGGAGCACGTCACGCCCGAAGGCAACCACCACCAAACGAGTCACACTGGATCGTCTACTGTCCAAACTAGGCATCGCCAGCCGGAGTCAGGCACAGGAATGGATCAGAGCAGGACGGGTTCGCATCAATCAACGCCTGGTACGCGCACCAAACATCTGGGTGGACTGGCCCGGCGATGTCGTCTCACTGGACGATCAACCGATCCAGCAAAGTCTCCTGCGGTTCATTCTTTTCCATAAACCCAAAGGTGTGGTCACCACACATCAAGACGAACAGGGTCGGCAGACCATTTTCGATGTGCTTCCCCCGGAGATGAAACGCCTGCATGCGGTTGGCCGGTTGGATCAAGCGACAAGCGGACTCCTCCTGCTCACGAACGACTCGACGCTCTCCAGCTTCCTGACCGATGTGACGCAGCAGGTGCCCCGCCTGTATCTGGTCACCGTGCGCGGTGAGGTCACGGACGAGACGGGTCAAGCCTTGCTCGACGGCGTACATGATCAGGGCGAGCATTTGCACTGCGCAGCCGTCACGATTCAGAAACGCTCAGGACGCGAATCCCACCTGGCCGTGACGTTGACCGAGGGCAAGAATCGCGAGATCCGGCGGCTATTCAAAGCGCTGGGACATGAAGTGACCAGGTTACGACGGATTCAATACGGCCCCTTCACACTCGGCGATCTTCAACCAGGCGCCTGGCGCGAACTCCCGATTGAAGCCGCCCGAGCGCAACTCCAATTGCCGCCGGCCGACACGACCCGAGTATCACAGGCAAAACCAGACCTGCTCCATAAGCGAACAACCTGAGTGCTCACTCACACCCCATCAGTCAGCTGAAGTCCTAGCAGGCTACGGCGCACTCCGTGAACATTGGCCTCACCACTGCCCCTTACGCCTGTTCCCCTACGCGTTTCAGGCTTTCTGTCGCGGCAGATAAAAGAACTTGCCAACCTGCCTGCCTGTGCTATGGTGAATACAGCACACGAAATTTCTGAGAGTGACTTTCCGCATTGTCGTAACAGTCGCCCCCAGTTGTAGTCCACTCCAACCAAGACTCGCAGCAGCCACCCTGTGATATGGGAATGGCCCCCCTGCGATCGCAGGAAGCGCAATAGAGGAGCACGAGAGCAATGCCCCAAATGACAAAGCGATTGGCAACCATGGTCACCATGCTGGCGTTTGTCGCCACCGTCGCCGGACCGACGATAACGGCTGCAGCCACCCCGGAAAAGGCCCCGGTCGAGATCAAGGTGCGAGTCAGTGAAAAGGGATTCATGGATGAGAAGGGCCGGACCTATGGACCGAAACGAGCCCTGCAGATCCCCAAGGATACGGTGGTGAAGATCACCTTCGTCTTCAGTGAAGAAGTGACGAGCCTGGCCGTGGGAGATACACACCAGATTACGATCAGGGCCGAAGACGGCTGGAAACAGGAGACCGGCTCAGTTTGGGTGATGAACCGGGAATCGAGCGTGAGTTTTCTGGCCGGAGAGAAGGGCCGAACGCAATATCGCGCCTATTGTATCCTCGACTGCATCGGGATGGAGCACCTCACGAACCTTTTGATCCAGGTCATCTAGGCCCCCAACGCTCGTCGTTCATATCTCGCCTCTCGTCGGCAGAAACGAGCCTATGGCATACAGCTCATCCCGTGTGGCCTATGGCCAGAAATCGAGATCGGGCGGCTTTATTTTCAGCTATACGCCACCAGCCATACGCTCTGACCTTGCCGAGATACGCTTCACGCTTCACGGATGTCGAGAACGACGCCGGCGGGATTTTTCCGCATACTGTTAATAGCCCCGTCCGGTACTGCCTCCTCCGCCCCCACTCATCCGATTCAGCGGAAGGGCCTCATATTTGGTCTTCAGCTCCGGATGTTGCGCGAGATATCCTTTGACTGCCGCATCATCAGCAAACACATCCTTGCTGCGCGCACGGTAATCTTCAAGCGTTAAACCATGCTTGGACAAGAGTGTGGTCAGTTTCGCGTTGATGTCGTCGCTCATCTCCTTCATTTTCTCCGGCGACGGCCGCTGTCCGGACCCGTAAGACTCTCCACCCTTGAAATAATTCGTCATCATTTCGCCGATTTCGATCCGGGCGTTCACAAACTTCTCCACATCGGCCGGTTCCGTTGCCAGACCATTCCCTGCGAACAGCACGACGCCCAATGAGACCCCGACAATATGGCGTGAGAGATACCTACTCATAATGTCTCCTCAACGAATGGAATCAACAATGTGGTTACTGTCGGGCATCATAGCATTTCAGACCACCACTGTGCATGGAAGGCGAAACTCGTACGGCCTCATTCGATCGACAACCGTGCCCAAATCCCCGTGGTATTCCACATGGAAATACGTTCGAGCAAGGTCCTGCAGGTGTGAGCCGAGGTATCGGGAGAAAAACCTTCACGGCCGGAAACAATGCTCTGGGGGGGGTGTAATAGTGGAGATAGCCTACCTAGCCGGTTAGCCTGGCTCAAGGTGCACAACACCGTTAGAGACGAACGTGCGCTCTGTACGCCCGATCATTCATCATATTTCCGGGCATTGCCGTAGGACTTCTCGACGGGATACTTGGCCTCGTTCTTCTTTAACTTCGACAGCACCGCGGCATTCACATCCAGACCCAGATCATGACAAAGGTAGGAAAGCAGAATCACCACATCGGCAATTTCATCCTCCACACGCACTCGTGCCGGGCTTTCCAGGAGACGGGCCGCCTCGTCATGAGATTTCCACTGGAAGACCTCCAGCAACTCACTCGCCTCGACAGTGATGGCCGCCGCGAGTTCCTTGGGCTTGTGAAACTGCTCCCAATCGCGCTTCCGCCGAAACTCCAGCACCGCAGTCAACACATCGTCGTTCAACATCGGGGTTCATTCCCTCGAATCACGTGCCGGATCAGGCGCGAACAACTGCCACGAACAATACGTTGCTCGCCGGGCTCAGAATACGTTCGGGGCGTAAGACACAGCGTCCATTCGTGCAAGAGACGCTATCGCTGGTTGGTGCGGGAGGCGGGACTTGAACCCGCACACCTTTTACAGTACAGGATTTTAAGTCCTGGGCGTCTGCCGATTCCGCCACTCCCGCAGAGAGAAAAGTATCGGGGCGAAATCTAACATCGGGCTCCCGGGGGGTCAAGCGATCGGCAGAACATCTTCACACGTGCAAGCGGCCTGTCCCTCCCGAGACAGGCCGTTGCAGTGTCATTGCTCTATCGAAACCAGTGCCGACAAGCCGGCAGGCTTACGCGGCTTCTTTATGATCGTCTCGCTTCACCAATGCTTTACTACGTTCCACCATAGTGGACACGCCGCTCTTCACCGAGCGACTGAACCGGGTGGCCTGGACCTGTGCCCGCTTCGCATACCGCGCCACGTCGCGCCTCGTTTCCGCCCCGCTCTTCGGTGCCAGGAGTAACCCCAGCGCCGCACCCACAATTGCGCCCCCTCCGATAATGGCTGCAATCTTCGCTGCTTCACGCCCCTTGGTAGACATCGTGACATCCTCCCTTTGGTACAACAAGGTTTACTGTCCACTGACTTTCGGCGAGAGCTACTGATGACTACAGCATCAACCGTGCCACAGACGCGTGATGCGGATTCACTGGGTATTTCTGCGATGCGTCAAAATCGGGTTAGCGACTTCTCATAAAGGGTGCTGTTTTGTGAACAACGGAAGGAGACAACCGTTTCAGAAAAGCGACAGGTGTTCCTAAGGAAACCAGCTGATCGGGCTGCAGGCCTTGCCCGGCAAGGCTTCAAGCCCAGCCTTGCATTGCAGAACAGGCTCACATAAGATCGCGAAACTATGTGGGGTCCTTCTATGCTGTCCTCGTTACACGCCATTGTGTATCCCGATATCGACCCGGTCTTCTTGCGGTTAGGGCCACTCCAGTTCCGGTGGTACGGCTTGATGTATCTCATCGGACTCACCCTGGCCTACTTCATCATCGGGGCTCGGGCCAGGGCACAGAAGCTGCCGCTGAATAAGGATCAGGTCTACGATATGATCGTCTACGCGGCAGTCGGCGTCTTTGCCGGAGGCCGATTAGGCTATGTGCTCTTCTATAACCTCTCCTACTATCTGGAGAATCCGCTCAAGGTTTTCGCCGTCTGGGAAGGCGGCATGTCGTTCCATGGCGGCCTGATCGGCACAATTGTGGCCCTCATCCTGTTTGCCAGGCGGCAAGGCATGACGATCCTGACTATTGCCGACCTAGCGGCCGGTGTGACCCCGGTGGGTCTCGGACTGGGGCGAATTGGCAATTTCATCAACGGCGAACTATACGGCCGCCCCACCGACGTAGACTGGTGTATGGTGTTCCCGGCCGGCGGCATGGCCTGCCGCCATCCTTCCCAGCTGTATGAAGCGTTCCTGGAAGGACTGCTGCTCTTTACCGTACTCTGGCTGATCACGCGCCGCCTTCCGCCACCGGGAACCGTCTTCGGCGCCTTCCTGGTAGGCTATGGGATCTGCCGGATTGTAGTGGAGTTTTTTCGCGAGCCGGATGCGCAGATTGGATTCATCATCGGCACGATTTCGATGGGGCAGATGCTCAGCATTCCCATGATCGTGGCGGGAGCGGTTATCCTGGCAATCGCGTCTCAGCGAAAACGCCCGCTCCAACCAGACTCAGGTTCAGCCGCCCCGCTCTGAAGCGTGGGCGGCCGTTGCCGCCCCCTGCTACTTGGGGTTGGCGTCCATCCAGGATTTCCGGTCTAACCCGATATCGCTGTCATATTTCCGAAGAGGCGGGGCGTCCCAGATCACCTTGTTACCTGGAGCCAGGTTGGCCGCGGCGACATAGTGCTTCTTGGCCTCGGCTTTCTCTCCCAATCGCTCCAGCGTCAACCCCAGATTGTAGTGCGCTTCCGCCAGAGTCTGGTCGGCTGTGATCGTCGCCACATACACCTGTCGGGCTCCAGCCCAATCTTGTTGTGCGAACAACTGATTGCCCTGTTCCAACTGCTGACTCACCGCAACGCTGGTCCCCGCCGCTGCATGCAGCGGCCGCAATTCCACCTTGTGTTGGCCGGCACACCCGACCAGCGCCATCGTTACCGTTGCCGCCCACACGAGCACCCTCATGCCACCCTCCTTTGTACTCACACCGTGACCGTCATTCCTTGCCGCAGGAAAATGAATTCGAAACCTGCGACGGATTCACCCAACGCCTGTTCCACCGCCATCCGGTACAACCGTGCCTGTTCTCGATAGAGCTCAACCCTCGCCGCTACCTGATCCGCCGGGATCATATCCGTCTTATAATCGGCAATCCAGATCTCGCCATCGATGCGGTAGAGCAGGTCGATGGCCCCTTCCATGATTTGCCGACCACCGTTCCAGGGAATGAGAAATGGCACCTCACGACCGATCACAGTCGCCCGGCGCAATCGCTCGTAGGCCGGAGACTGGGCGAAGGTTCGCAGCAAGTCTCGCACCTCCCCGATCACCACGTCATGCGTCGCCGTATCCCGTTCATCGAGCGCCAGTGAAATGTGGTCGATCAAGGCTACCTGCGCGTCGACATCAGCGGTAAAATCCCAGTATTGCAGCAGCCGGTGGACCATCGTCCCCAGGGTCTTTCCCCGCGTCACCAGCCTCACCTGCCCTGCTTCTCGCTCGACGGCCGGAGCGGGTTTCTGCAGGAAGTCGGACGGTGAGACTTGCAAGGACTCCGTTCGCTGCGCCTGCCATTTTTGGTCGCGCTGCATCCAGCGGTCTGAAAATGCCCGGTCAGTGACCACGCCCTCCAACACCATCGGACGTTCGCGCTGTCTCGCCGGCGGACGATCATCTCCCTGGAGGATGGTCTGACGCAAGCCGACACCACCGACAGAAATGTCCTGCTGATCGGTTAGCCCGAGCTCCACGCCGGCAGCCTGTTCTAACAATTCCAGCAACGCCCCCCGCACCCGCCGCCGCGGCAGAGCTCCGGATAAGACCAGACGCTCCCTCGCGCGCGTCATCCCGACATAAAACAGCCGACGCCGTTCCGCCTGTTCACGCGTACGCGCCTTCTCAGCCACCAGTACCGCGCCCAGGCTACACCGGTCCCCCAGATCGAGCCCCTGCACACCGGTCGACCAATCATGCCAAATGATCGGTCGCGCAGGACCGCGGCCTGCACCATCTCCATGATGTAACCCGGCGAGGATCACCAGCGGAAACTCCAAACCTTTCGCCTTGTGGATGGTGAACACACGAACGGCATCCAGGGTATCCTCCGAGAGCGCACTCTCCGCTTCTTCCGGTTGCTCCGTGAGCCGATCCAGCATCAGCGCGACAAATCCGGTCAACGTCAGGTTCGGGCGATCCGCCAGGTCCGCCGCCATCTGGCGAACCTTCAACAGGTTGGCCACCGCCTGCTCGCCGTGGAGGGACGCCGCCGCCAGTTCGAGTACCGGCAGGTGTGTAAAAATGAGGTCCAGCACCTGAGGGAGCGGACAACGGGGCGCCAGCTCATGCAACCGCGCCAGCACGCCGTACAACCGACGGAGCGGCTCGGCATGCGGACTGCTCCAGTCTGTCAGGCGATCGGTTTCGCGGTAATCCAGCGACTCCCGTTCCTGCAGCTCGGCCAACGCGGAGTCAGGCAGGCCACCCACTGCCGATCGAAGCAGCCCCACCAGGGCGACGCGATCGTGGGGATTGCCGACGCACCGGAGCATGTTCACGAGATCGATCACTTCCTGCCGCCGATAAAAATGTTTTTCCCCGTCGATGATGTACGAAATGTCGTGCCGGCGGAGGGCTTCCAGGTAGGGCTCAGCCTGAGTCAATTTTCGAAACAGGAGCGCGACATGCCCTGGGCGGAGCCCGCTTTCCGTTCCCCTTGACGCTCCCGCGTCTCCGGCCGGACGGAGCAAACCTGACACCAAGTGCGCAATCTGTTCCGCCTCCACCCGGGTTGCTGCGGCCGAATCCAACTCGTCCTCGTCCTCCGACGCGACCAAGCGGAGTTCTACACCGGGATTGCGAAACTGACTGGATCGATTCGGTTGTACCGTGAGCGGGACATTCGGCGGCTGAATGGACGGCTGCGCGACCAGAAGCCGGTTGAAGACGCCGTTAACCAGATCGAGCACCTGCGCATGACTGCGAAAATTTGTGGCGAGCTCGCAGCGTAACGCCCCGCTGCGTTCCAGGCGATCGACCACATGATCGAACGCTTCGATATCAGCCCGACGGAACGCATAGATCGACTGCTTCGGGTCACCGACGATGAACAGTTTTCCCGATTCGAGTTCCGTCTCTCGCCATGAACCGGCCTGCGTGTTGAGGCGTTCGGCCAGGTACAGCACGATCTCGTACTGCACCGGGTCCGTATCCTGAAATTCGTCGACCAGCAACGCGCGATAGTCCCGCTTCAACTGCTCGCGGATCGCAGGATGATCGCGCAGCAACGTCCGGGCCTTGCCGACCAAACCATCGAAGGTGAGCCAGCCGGAATCCAGAAACGACGTTCGCACCGACTGCACGAACGGCGAGAGCACAGCCAGGAGATTCTGCAGGAGTGCATGGTCGACCTTAAGCAACCGCGTGGCGATCCGTTGCAACGACTCGACTTCCGCATGATCATCCTCTTGCCATCCGGTCGGTGCGGCGCCGAGGTCTTTGGCCAGCAACTCCTGCGTCTCACGTGAGAGAGCGCGCAGACCGTTGATCCCATCGGCAAGCAGGAGTGCGAAGAGTTCCGCAACCGCCGCCAGCATTAGCTCGATCTTGCGTCGCTTCGGGCGTTCATACCGTGCGAGCAGATTTTCCGCTAGCGCCTTCCTACTGGAGAACCAGTCACGCAATTCCGGATTCAGGCCCGTCTCGGCCACCTGCTGCGCCAACCCATTCAGATCGATCAAGTCACTGTGCAGACGGTAGGCCAGCTCTCGCAGTTCGTCGAGACCGAATGTGTCCAGGAGTTCTCGCCAGCGTCTGTGATCACTCCCCGCCGCGCCTAGCTCACGATCCAGCCACAACTCCCACTCAGCGGTGAAATGTTCCTCGAAGCGCGATCCATCCTCGTCCGTTTGAAACGTCGGTGTGACCCCGGCTTCGATCGGGTACAGGCGCAACAGATGCGCGGCAAAACTATGCAAGGTTCCGATCTGCGCTTTCTCCACATCACGAAGTGCGGCATCGGCCCGAGCCACGATTTCATCGGTCGTCCATCCATATCGTAGGCGTAGGTCGGCGATTGAAACCGTGCCACCGCCCACCACGGAATTGTCACGGCCTTCCGCATTCACCAAGGAACGAAGACGCTCTCGTAAACGAAGTTTCATCTCGGCGGCGGCTTTGTTGGTGAAGGTGAGAGCCACGATGCGCGACAGGTCCAGCGGATCGGTCCGGCGCATGAGCAGATATATCAATCGATTCACCAGCAGCGTCGTCTTCCCGGTTCCCGCCCCGGCGATCACCACGACATTCCGGTCGAACGTGGTAGCCGCTGCTTCTCGTGCCGCCTGGTCTGGAATCGAGGCCGGTTCAGTCACGCGCCACCTTCTGCGATCGCACATCCCGCAATGTCCTGGACGGTGAGGACCGAGAAGCCCGCCACCAGCTCGGCTGATGGGTTCGGCGACACGCGGTCGAAAAGTCACAATGGGTACAGTGGGCATCCGGGGCGATGAAATATTGCCCGGCGCGTATGCCGTCGAGCAGCACCTGCATCGTCCTGCTCAATATCGGACCGGACGGCCCCTGCCAGGCTGACGCGGCAAAGGCCACACGCTCAACCGCAGGATCGGCATGCGGGAGCAAATAGAGAAACTCGACCGCTTCAGGCAATACTCCCTGCTGACCGTCTGGCGAGCCGACAGCCGCCATCAACGAGTACAGCGCAGGCTGCAGTCGTTGCGCGCGCAGGGCCGCTTGCAGGAGATTGCGATCCTTGGCCTCCACGCGATCGTTCGCTCGATACTTATAATCGATAACCCTCAGCGCGCCAGACTGCGGATGCCGATCCACCCGGTCCCATCGTCCACGCAGTGGAATCTCCTCGCCTTGCGATCCATCCGGCACACTCCCTATGGCATCCAGTTCGAATTCAGCGGGATGGAATCCCGAGGCCAACGCCGCGTCACGATCGAGAATGATTGTCGCTTCGATCAACCGCCGGACCGATTCCTGTGCCAACTGCCAGGTCAGGGCGTAGCCGGTTCCATGTGTCCTGGCGTACGCGTCAAAGGTCTGCGCGACGGCCCGAGCGACCTCCTCAGTGATGGCAGAGGAGGACAGTACCGTAACCGGCCAGCCCAGTTGGATCAGCGCCAGATAACAAAGTCGCAACGCGCCATGACAGAGCTGCCCCATTGCCGGAGGGGTCAGTTCCATAGAAGGAGTCTGACGCACCGATTCAAGGTTGAGCACCTGCCTGGAAAAATATTGAAAGGGGCAGCGGGCATAGGATTCCAGCGCCGTCGGTGAGAACCCGCGTTCAGTGACCGCCTTCCAATGGGCGCCTGAATGCTCGAGCATCCCGTCGTACGCGCTCAGGGCCGGATGCCCGCTTTCGATGACGCCTTGCGCTCCCAGCCCGTGGGAAAATAACAATCCGTCACGCCCGACTGCCTCCAAGAGCGCAGTCACATCGCAACCCTGCAGTACCGTACTCACGGTGAGCTCTTCCCTCGTCTGCAGCTGCGGCGTGAAGAGCGGAAGATCGACACGGTCCGACCATCGACGCGGAAGGGCGAGGAGAGATGTCGTATCCGATGGGTGCGGCACCACCCCGACCGCATCCAGATAACTGGACGGCACCAGCGGGCGACCGGCGGCATCCGCCCGTTGATAGGAGAGATACAATCGTTCCTTGGCCGACGCTCGCAACAGCTCGAACAGCAGTGCCTCCTCTCCATACCCCTGCAGCTTCTGGTCGATCTTGTAGCCCAGGGTTTCGCTCAGGACCAGTCGATGCCGATCACGGAGAAATCCATCCTCATGGATGTACCGGGGAAACAGTTTTTCATTCATTCCGATCAGGAAGAGGGCCCGAAATCCAAGCCCGCGGGCTGCCATCGCATCCAGCACCTGTACGCCCTGGTGCGAAGGGGGGGCCAGGGCGCAGGTCGTTCGCGAGACGATCTCCGCGAACGTGTCTGTCCATTCGTCCCAGGTGATATCGGCGCCGAGCCGGTCGAGTGCGTGCAACTCGGCGAAGACTCTGGACAACGCCTCAGGCACGTCCTGGGCATCATCCCCCTGTGCCGTCGCGTCGATGGAGGTGGATAACCCGAAGGGAACGGTCAGCCCGAGAGGAACGGTCAGATGGGTGTCGGCGAGAGCGCAGAAGGCGTCGGTCAGGGCGCCATATCCGCCCCGATCCGGAAGGTGCTTCAGATCCTCGATCAATGGCGCGAGGCAGTCCCACAGCAGGCGCAGTTGCACCCCGTCGATCGAGAACGCCTCGAGTTCTTCCGCAACGCTGTCCTCGCCGTCGGTCGCCCAGGAGTCCAGACGGCCCAGGTGCGCCAGGCGTGTCCATTCCTCTTCCCCACGAGTAATTCCGAGCGTCTCCACTGCCACGCGCCAGAGGTCGGGACGGGGCTCAACCTCGTGCGTACCCGTCGTGAGGCGGCGATTCCATGGGGAGGTCAGCACTTCCAACATGGCCGGTCGATGCAAGCCGTTTTCCTTCAGTCGCGCCAGGTGAAGCAGCGTCTTCACGGATGGTTCCTGTAACAGCGGCACCGTCGCACTGGAGACAAATGGAATGCGATGCTGGTCGAAGATGCGTCGCAGGGATGCCTGGTATGGCACGAGGGTACGACCCACCACCCCAATCTCACCGAAGGCATACCCATTGGTCTCTACCAGCGAAAGAATCTGCTTGCAGACCAGCGTCAATTCATCGTCGAGACCGGCGGCATTCCGCACTTCAACCGATACATTTACTTTCTGAGAATCGGGAGCAGAGTCACCGGTTGTCATACGCGACCGTTCGCCTGGACCTCCGGCAATCGGATAGAGGTGTCGCTCTAGAAACTGTCGCGCAAAACCGTAGGCCGGTTGTTCGCCGAGCGGGAAGTAGACCGTGAGCGGCAGGGAGACACTCAACGCTTCCAGAAGAGTCAGCTGAGTTTGCGTCAGATCGTACGACCCGTAGTACCAGAGACCGGCGAGGCCACGGAGAAAGGGAGAAGTGGACACACAGTCGGTCACGAGCGCGGTCAAGTCATCCGGAGATCCCACCCCCAACGCCGCACTGCCTTCCCGTAGCGCCGCATATAACGTCAACAAGCCTCTGAGCTTCTCACTGTCTTCCGGCGGGAACTGCCCTTCCTCCACCGCGCGTAACGCCAGGGCAGAATCCACCGTGGCATCCTTGAGGTCTCGCAGACTGGCCCACAAAGCCGGCCAGGCGCCGGACGGCAACTGCGGCAAACGAAGTACCCCGGTCTGTGGTACGTTGCGCTGCGCGAGATGCTGCAGCAGGCGCTCGAAAAACATGTCGGTGACGAGTTCGATCCGTCGTTCTGCGCCGGCTCCCCTCGCAGCAGTGCGACGCTCGCGATCCAACTGCAGGGCAAGTTGATGAAACGAGAGAATGTGGACATTCAGCAGCGCGAGCCCCTGCTTCACGACCAGCAGCTGCTTAAGCGAACGACGCAACTGATCCGAGGGCACGACAAGCGCGACGGCGGCCTCGGGATGGCCGGCCTTGAGAGCACGAAGATCGTGAACGAGTTGCGTTTCGAGTGTGGGATGGAACTGGCCGGTGACGAGGCGGAGCATGGAGACCGTGGGCCATCAATCGTGAAGCGCGAAGCGGAAGGTCGCAGAGAGTGTCTCGCAACCTTCCGCACTTCACGCGTAAAAGGCGAACATGCCCTTGGTTGCTAGCCGGTTTCCGGACCAAGCAGCTCACCGTTGCAATCGACGCAGGCCCAATCGCCATCGATGAACTTCATCGGGTCCCCGCACGTCCCGCATTCAGGCGGCGGTCCCTTATCGATCATAGGAAGAATCGGCAGTTCGAAATCGTCTTCATCGGGAACGGTCATATCTCTCCAGTCTCACGCGCCCTGCGGTTTCATCTTCAGCTGCAACGCCTTTTCAGCGCTTTGACGAGGCGGCACACCCACGAAGGTCAGCCGGCCATCGATAATCGTCGCGGGCACGGCCCGGACCGAATGCCGATTCGCCAATTCCTGACCATCCGGGGTCGTGATATCGACCTCGCGATAGCTAAAGCTATACTTTACCCTGAGTTCCTTCCACAGGCGTTTCGCTGATGGACAGGCTCCGCAAGTCGGTGAGTGCAATAAGGTAATGTTCGGCATGGACAACCCCTCTCCTTAACGTGAACGGATCTTAACACCCGCGCGGAGGGCCACGCAAGCAAACGCAGGCCTGACATTCCTCATCGAGCCGTATATACTGGCTGCCACATCATTTAGAATCGCGTCATTCACGCATCATCGTCTTGCTGAGGAACCTATGGCTCTCCATCCTCGTGCCGGTCAACCGGCACAGCCGGAACAATTGATCAATCTCGAAAAAGTCGAACAGGCCTACTACGGGGAAGTGCCGGACCCGTTCGATCCGCAACAGCAGGTGAGTTTCGGCACCAGCGGACATCGTGGCTCCTCTCTCCGCCGTACCTTCAATGAAGCCCACATTCTCGCGATCACCCAGGCCATCTGCGAATACCGGGCTCAGGCCGGAACCACCGGTCCTCTGTTCATCGGCAAGGATACTCACGCGCTCTCCGCACCGGCTCAACGCAGCGCGCTGGAGGTGTTGGCCGCAAACGGCGTTCAGATCCGCATGGATCAGACCGATGCCTATACCCCCACGCCGGTCATTTCACACGCCATTGTCACCACCAATCTAGGCCGGACCTCGGGCCTGGCCGATGGCATCGTCATCACCCCTTCGCACAATCCACCCGAGGACGGCGGCTTCAAATACAATCCGCCACACGGCGGCCCGGCCGATACGGAGGTCACGAAAGCGATCGAGACTCGCGCCAATGCCTTATTGGCAACAAAGTTACATGGCGTAAAACGTGTCCCCTATGAACAGGCGCTGAAGGCGGCGTCTACCGCGCGGCATGATTTTATGGGCCACTATCTCGCGGACCTCATCAACGTCGTCGATCTCGAACGCATCAAAGCAGCAAAGTTGCGCTTGGGCGTGGATCCATTGGGCGGTGCGGCGGTGGCCTACTGGCGTCCCCTAGCCGAACGGTATGGATTGGATCTGCACATCGTTAACGAGTCCGTTGATCCGACCTTTCGGTTCATGACTCTGGATTGGGACGGCAAGATCCGGATGGACTGTTCGTCCCCTTACGCCATGGCCTCGCTGATCACACTGAAAGACCGCTTCGATCTGGCATTCGGCAACGATACGGACACGGATCGCCACGGCATCGTGACGCCGGGCGCCGGCCTGATGAACCCCAATCACTACCTTGCCGCCGCAATCTCATATTTATTTACCCATCGCCCGGGATGGAAGGCCGGTGCAGGAATCGGCAAGACCGTTGTCAGCAGCAGCATCATCGACCGGGTAGCGGGCAGTCTGCAGCGTCAATTGGTGGAGGTCCCGGTCGGCTTCAAGTGGTTTGTCCAAGGCCTTCGCGACGGGTCGTTAGGGTTCGGCGGAGAAGAAAGTGCGGGCGCAGCATTTCTCCGTCGTGACGGCACCACGTGGGTCACCGACAAGGACGGCATCATCATGGATCTCCTTGCGGCGGAAATGCTCGCGGTCACCGGAAAAAATCCGGCACAACTCTACGCGGATTTGACAGCCCATCTCGGCGAGCCGGTGTACGAACGGATCGATGCACCGGCCACCAGAACCCAGAAAGCGGCGCTCCAGAAATTCTCCCCACAGCAAGTGCAGAGTCGGGAGCTGGCGGGAGAACTGATTACGTCCATGCTGACGGACGCGCCGGGCAACAAGGCCTCGATCGGAGGGTTGAAAGTGACGACGGCCAACGGCTGGTTCGCCGCGCGTCCCAGCGGAACCGAAGACGTCTATAAACTCTATGCGGAAAGTTTCAACGGCCAGGCCCATCTCAAACGAATTCAGGAGGATGCGCAAGCATTGATCAAGCAGGTCTTCTCCAACGCCGGAGCCTAACAGGATGCTGAACAGGTGGGCGAAGGCGGATGTCGCTTCCTCTGTGAGATCCATGAAGCGTCGTTCGTCAAGCGACTCGCGCGAACAATAGAATCCGGCCGATGAACGGGCCAACCCGGCCATTGTGCGTACCCCTGCGCGAGCAACGCCCTATGACATCCCATCCTTCGGAAGACCAGCTATACTTAAGTCAGTATGCCCAGACTATCTCACACGCTGCGCACCGTGCTGGTCTGCGCCGCCCTGAGCGGCTGCGCCGCACCGGCCTCTCAGGGGCTCCGTCAGGCGGTCACCCCGCTTCCAGACTGCTGCCGCACAATCCAGGCCGGCCCGCGCACACAGGCGATCGTACAAACAGCCGTCAACCTGGTCGGCGCGAAAACAATCGAGAGCCAGGGGCGTCGTATCGCCTATGATTGCGCCGGCGTGACCCGCGCCATCTACCTCGCCAACGGCATCGACCTCTTTGAAGGAGGGGCCGGCGACGGGAAGGTCAACGGCGTGGGGTTGATCTACAATCACCTGCGGAAACATGGACAGCTTCATCGCGGTCCAGTCGTGCAAGCCGGCGATCTGGTGTTCTTCGACAATACCTGGGACTATAACGGGGACGGCCTCGTCAACGATCCCTTGACCCATGTGGGAGTCGTGGAGACGGTGGAGCGCAACGGCACGATCGTCTTTATCAGTCGGGTGTCCGGAGCGATTGAACGCTACCGGATGAATGTGGCCTACCCGCATATCCACCGCACCGCCGACGGCCGCCTGCTCAACGATTACATGCGCCGGAAACACTGGCGGGATGGGGAACGGACGCCCTACCTGACGGGAGAGTTATTTGCCGCCTTCGGCACGAGGGTGGTAGAGTCAGCCTCATCACCAGACAGAAGGTAAACACCTTGTCCCCTACTGCTCCCCGCACGACCCGTTGCCCCGAATGCCACCAGCCTACGACGTGGCAGGACAATCCCTGGCGTCCATTCTGCTCGGAACGTTGTCAAACGATCGACTTAGGGGCTTGGGCGGGAGAACGCTACCGAGTCGCAGGGCCGAGCCTGACGGTGGGGGGATCCGAATCGTCTTCACCGGACGATGTGTGACCGGCCGATCACACACTATTCGCAGCGACAGTTCGCCTTGTAGTCCATACACATCGGACCGAAGCTCCGCTCGCAGTCACAACTACACTTAGGCGTCTTATCGGCCGGACAGGTGATCTGGCAAGTCTGCTTGATCCCCATGCCGCAGGACACGATCTCGCACGAGTTGGAGCCCTCCGCAAACAACAACGGCAGTGATGGCGCGACCGGAGCCTGGGTCTGCTGAAGGACGCGGCCAGCACTCTCCGATGCCTGGGTGATCGCTGGATTGTTCTCTACGCCAACTTGCTCTGCCCACACCGGCGTCGCAACACCGATCAATAGGACAACCAGCAGAAGCCCTACACTTCCCGCCCTGCATCGCGATGAATACCTTGTCATGCCGTCACCTCCCTTTCAGACGGCAGCAGGATAGGAAGAATCGCCCGTGAAATCAAGTCTCGAATCATCGCGTAAAACAGTCGATGGCCGGATCGCGCCCGGTTCCGAATGACATGGCCGGTAAGCCCCACCATTTCTCAATGACGGTCGCGTACAGGGCCCGATAATCGAGCGTATGCTTCAGATCCCCGGCCTGCAGATTTTTCAGTGAAGGAGGCGCACCATAGAAACCGCCTTTCACTCGTCCGCCCATGAAGAAGTGCGGGGCCGCCGTGCCATGGTCCAACTGCATCACACGCCGGATTTCTTCAGGCGTTCCACCGAACGTGGTGCGGGAGAGAAAGTGGCGGGCCTCGTCGAATGTGAGAGACATGCGTGAACTCTCAGGACGATGAGGGCGACACTGTCTCTCTTAACGACATGGCACGTACATGGTTGACAGAACCGCTCCGCACCGCTTGTCTACCCTGGTAACTATCCTAGTAGCCAACGCGGTTCTTATTTCTGTAGGATCGCGTATGCGTCGAACCTGGCTGCTCCTTATCTTACTCGGCCTTCTCGTCATCGATACCGGCTGCAGTACTTCACCCGGCCCCCGTCTCACGGGGGCGATTCGGTATTTCAATATCCGGACAGACGTGGCGCCGCGCCATCTGATCGTGCAAGTCGGCGATGAGATCCGGTGGCAAAACCTGAATGCCCATGCCGTCCAGTTACGAATGCTCGAAGAAACCAACCCGGAGTTGATCGCCTGCGACAAAGGCTTTTCGAAATTCGGCGTGTTACAGGATTCGGTCATCATCGCACCCCAGCAGTCTGTCAGCCTCTGCTTCTCGAAACCCACCACCATTCGCTTTAATGTGTGGCTCGAAGCCGACAATCCGCAAGGCGCCATGACCCCGACCGGCAGCGTTCGCATCGAACCCTCCGCCTCGAAACGCAGTTCCTAATCTCGATCGAATTCGCCAGGGCCGGAGGCCTGTCGAACTCACCGATGGTGAGATCCTCTACGCCGACACTCGTTTGTCCGAGCGGCCAACGATCGTTAGCAGGGAATATTGATGGAGGGATCGCAGAATAGCGGAGGAATCACGGTAGGACGCATGAAGCGTGAGGACGGATCTTGCGACCCCATGGGCGCGGTCAGCGCCGGTCCACCCGTCATGCCGGGCAACCCCTTGCCGATCGTCCCGAACGACTTGCCCTGACTGGAGGGGATGGTGTTACTTTGCGGCGCGCTGGCCCCGGAGGCCGTGGCCGCAATCGTCGACTGCTGTGCGAGAGGGTTCAGGAGCGGGAGCGTCCCCGGTAGCTGAGGGTTTTGTCCCGGTTGGTTCTGTTGGGTCGATGCCGGTGGCGAAGTCTGGGCAATTACGAACGACGGAACCACCAGCATAACCACACTGAGGCAGAGGATCCGGATATCTCCGTGAACCAGCCCCGGATACGATGTACCATGCCGACTCACAGAGGCTCCGTTTCTTCGACTACACCGGTTGCCGACAAGGCCAGCTACATACCGTCATAGAGGGCGCCGGTCGTCTTGGCCAGTTCGGTGGAGGCGCGGACATCACATTGTTCGAGTACCACGTGCACCCGTTCCTTCAACGACCACCGAACAAAGTCCGCCCGCTAATCCAACCAGTCTTTTTCCTTCAGCTTCCTCGGCAGGTACTTCTTGGTCAGATATTGAAAGTCTTTGTTCGCGAGTGCGTCCAGTTCGTATTTTAACCCGCTGGTAAGCATCCGTTTAATTTCCTGCTGCCAGGCCGGCTTCTGGAACCATTGATAGTTCAGCAGTTCTTTCGCCCGAGTAATGTCTTTCTCATTCAGCTTGATGCCCACATTACGCGGCAACTCATACCGCTCCGGATCGGCGCTGGAGAGTCCGATAAACTTTGCTTTGGGAATCGCCATACGCTGGCTCTCAAACGCAAGGTTGATCGAGCCCTGCTTCACCACCGAATAAATATAATACCCCCAGGGATCGTTGTCGACCAGCACATACACCGGCAACTTGTACTCCTCGTGGAGGCGGCGTGCCAGCCGTCGCACCCCTCGTGGCGGTTGCCCGTTCCCCGTCAACAACACGCAGTTGTATCGCCGCCAGAACTTATCTTCCGACAACCGGTTCCACTGCGTACCTTTCTCGACCAGCAGGAGAAAATCGGCGGTGCAGCGGCGGATCTCCAAATATTCCGGTTCAACGATCGAGGGGACAGAATACCCGCCCTTGCCCAGCTTGGCACAATCCACCCTATCGCCGTCATCGCCGAAGACCACTGGCCCGACGATGCTGCCGCTATTTTCCGCCCGCACATGGAGTTCCTCTCGAAGCGCCACCAACGAGACTTCCAGATCCTCGATGATCGGGTCGGACTCGTCCTGCGTATCGAAGGTATTTTCATGGGAGTCTTGAATCGTATGTTTTGTCCGATAATAAATTTCCCTGAGCGAGGTGGTCAGATCGGCTTGCTGCAACTCCGCCAGCGCATCGGCCACCAACATCGTCTGCATGAATTTCTTCGCCATCCCGACATTAAAAAACGACCGGGTCTGTTTCTTCTCGCCCATCTCGATCAGCCCCCTGCGGGGATTGAACGACACGTTCGACAAGGCGCGAATCGGAATCTCAAACGTCGGGTCTTTGGCCCGTTGCGCGGCCGCGATGACCACATCGGCCATCCCGACGAGCTTTTTCCCCACAGCCCCGGTCTTCTTCGTCTTTGCCTGTGCCATACCCTGTCCTATGTCCTTTTCCGCGTAGCAGATGCCTGCGCGGGTTTTTTCTTGCGCGGAGCCGCCTTCTTCTTTGGCGGCGGCTCATCGACAAACAAGGCTTGCTGCCCTGCTTTCACCTTCGGCGCCACGCCCTTCGCCGTAGTTCCTCGATCGCTTGTCCTCCGCTTGGCTTTCACCAGGGATTTGGCCTTCGCGATCGGCCCGACCTGGGCGGGCTCGACCGGAACCGCCGGCGTCCCGGGAGTCCGCTCGGCAATCTCGGTCTCTCCCTCGATTCCTTCAGCCGTCACGATGATCGAATGCGGCAGGCCTTCAGGTCCGGCGCCTGTTTTCCCAAGGGCCTCATCGGTCTTGTGACCTCCCGTGCGTGAACTGGCGATCTTATGCAACTGCTCCTTCAATTTCTCCGTGGGCAGGTTTCCGCCTTTGAGTCGATTACAGGCGGCCACGACTTCCTCGATATAGAGATCGAAGATATTGCGGCGACGGAACTCGCTGGCAGCCCGCTCTCTTCGCCGCAGAAAAATCCCCAGCCGCCGACCGGCTTCGCGCAACGCCAGAGTGATTTCCTTCTGAATTTCGTCGTAGTCGGCAATCGCTTCTTTCGACTCGCTGGTGAACGGTACCCACACGGAGGCCATGTGCACAAAAATCACCATCGGCCCGGCAGGCAGCGCGCCGCGGGACTGCGACACCCCATAGTTTCGCCACGTCGTGCTGAGCACCGCTTTGAACGTGGCGCAGGCCGATTGCTGATAGAGCAACGGCACCCGGTTCGCATACCGGATGACCCGCGCCTGCTCGGTATCGTTGCCCTGGTCTTCCCCCTCGGCCAAAGGCACGGACGCCTGCTGCGGTTTCGTTGCTTCGTCCGGTCCCTTGCCGAAGGCCAACCCTGCTTCGATGACAAAGGGATAACCGCGATACACGGCCGGTGGCCGGCTCACGGCCGTATAAAACTCCCCTTTGATTTGTTTATAGAGACCCGAGAGGATCGCCTTCTCTCCGATCGGCGAGATGCAGTTCGTGGGCGGCGCCATGATCTTGGTGGTCTGAATCGTCTTGTACAGCGTTTCGGCCGCCTGGTGCTTCACATCGCGAGGCTTGGCAGTGGGCGGCACTTTCGCCGCCTTGCACATCTCCTCGGCCAGTGCGGGCGACACCCGGCAAAAATCGCTCGCCAAGAAACTGGCCACCGTATGGCTCTTCGTGTCCTGCAACATCTTGAGCAAGGCCCCGAACTCGATGCCATACGGATGCGGCTTGATTTCTTTCGGTGAAGGCGGCAGTTCGTGATAGGTCCGGGGATACTCTTTCGTTTCCCCTTCCGGCGTGTGGTACACCAACCGCACGTGCGGATTCGCAATCGACGTCTGCTCCAGCCACTCATCGACCGACGCGCGGCCTTTCTGGTAACGGCCTTCGACTTCGAGCGCCACCTCGGTACCTTGAGGCTGAGCCCACTCAATCTGTTTATTCTCGTGCACCAGCGGCTCGTTCTTCTTCGTATCGATTTGCACTTCGAAATAATGTGCCGCGGCGCGAGGTCCCGTGCGGGAAATCACCTTCACCGGCTTGCCCGTCGTGAGCTGACCATACATACCGGCGGCAGAAATGCCGATCCCCTGTTGTCCCCGGCTCATTCGCATGCGATGGAATTTTGAGCCATACAGCAATTTGGCGAACACACGGGGAATCTGTTGACGGACAATCCCAGGCCCGTTATCGGTCACCGTGATCCTGAAGCGCGTCGCCTGACTAGGTGTAACCGGGGCCTGTCCGTTCGCGACAGTTTCGAGCCTCACGGTGACATCCGGTAGGATGCCTGCCTCTTCGCAGGCGTCCAGCGAGTTATCCACGGCCTCCTTCACACAAGTCAGCAGCGCTTTCCGAGGATTATCGAAGCCCAGGAGATGCCGGTTCTTCGTAAAAAATTCGGAGACGGATATTTCCCGCTGCCGCGCCCCCATCTCGACTGCCGTCACCGCACTCGACGCTTTCTCGGCTGAAGCGGATTTTTTTCGCGATGAGACCGATTCTGACACGGTGGAGTCGGATGGGGGCGCAGGCACGGGAGATTCAGCACGCGGCGATGATGTCTTGGTGGCCATTCAACCTCTCACGCAAGGAATTCACACTGGAAGGGATCACTCGGTTCACCCGATCAATACGTACACTCCTCGTCGTTTACAGGGAACACTCATGAGAGTCAAGCCTTGAGAGTATTCTCGTCGTTCTCTCGAGATCGAAAAACACGATGCCACGGTGGACACAGTACGGAGGTGATCGAAGGGGAGGACGTGAGAATCGATGAGGCGAGGATGGTGTCGAAGGTTTGGGTGGGAGGAGGACGCACCTACCGAGGAGAGGTAGATACGGCGGAGATCTCGGGAGGATTTCAGGCTTCCCAGTACGAGCTGGGCATGCACACCACCCTCAACACTCAATCCCCTTTTTGTACATATTCCCCCGGGGCGTTAACTCCCCCCACTCAATTACGATAGGCCTCCTGACGCCGGTGAGTCAAGAGCCGGAGCAGGCGATTTATGAACCGTCTGTGCGTGCCTGTCGATGTGTAATGGTCGGGTGATGGAGCCAGGCAGCCTCGACTCGGACCTCCGCTCCGATAGGGCAGTACAACGGCACCGAGGTATTGTTACTCTCGACTCGCGCCCTCACGGTGCCACGTTCGTTCTCCAGTTCCAATACCCCCAGATGCTCATGGAGATCGACGACACAGGTGATGCTGCGCGACTCACGATCACTCACGATCGTCTTCACCACCACCGGCTCTTGCAGCGTGAGCAGGTCATCCGGTCGGAAGGTCGGTTGGTCCTTTATCTCAACGGCAATCACCACGCCTGTCCCGGCCAGTATCGCGCACACCCCGAATACAATGGCATTGGCCCGCTGCGGATAGTGGATCTTCAACCAACGAACGGCTGTGCGGATGCCTATGACGAACAGAAGGCCGACGAACCCCAAGGCAACAACGGTCAACCCAAACCGAAGGTTCATACGGTCCCTTGTGCCTGGTCGATGGCTGCCACGGAATACGTTCCGTTCGTCGTCATCAATGGAGTCAGCGTCATACTGAAAGAAAACTCCGTGCCGTCTTTCCGGACACCGACAAGGTTGCGCACATGGCTCGCCGAAAGGTCTTCCGTCCGGGCACGAAAAACCGACGGCCCCTCTGGAGATGCAGCACGCAACCATGCCGGCAGAAGGCATTCAACAGACTGTCCAAGAAGTTCGCCTCGCTCATAACCGAACCGTCGGTCGATCTGGGTATTCGTCCGCAGAATCTTGCCTTCGGCATCCGCCACGATGATGCCGTTCGATGCCGATTCCAGCACCACACGCAGGCAATCCGCACTCTCACGCAGCGCCTCTTCGGTCCGCTTCCGTTCCGTGATGTCTTGCGCGAACACCAAGACCCCGAGCACATTCCCCTGCGGGTCCAGATAGGGCACCTTGTCTGTTTGCACCCAACGTTTTTCCCCCGCTTCTATTCGATAGGGTTCGATGATCCCGAGCTTCGGCCGCCTTGATACGATCACCGCCAGATCATCCTGATGATACCGCTCGGCCTCCTCCGGATAAAATTCATCGGTCGACCGCCCCTCGATCTCCGCCACGGTTTTCTTGATGGATTCTGCCGCGCGCCGATTCGCCCTCAGGATACGATTGTGGGAATCCTTATACCAAACCATGGCCGGGATCAAATCCAAGAGCACCTGTTGCTCGATCTGCTGTTGCACGAGGCGCGCTTCCGCCTCCTTCCGCGCCGTGATATCCCGCACGATGCCACAGTGCACGCGTTGACCAGCAGAGATCCAACTGCTGAGTGACATCTCGATCGGAAACTCCCGGCCATCCTTGTGCAGACCATGCATGGTCACAACGGTGCCCTTCAAACGCAGATCGCCCGTCGTACGGACCCGCGCCAACGCCTGTTCATGCCTGGCACGGTACCGTTCGGGCATAATCATGATCAGAGACTCCCCCAACACCTCTTCGGCCCTGTATCCGAACAAGCGCTCGGCCGCACTGTTCCAGGATAGGATCCGACCCTCCCCGTCCGCAAGGACAATGGCGTCCGGAGCCGTCTGCACGACTTCGCGAAACCGATCCTCGCTGGCCGTAAGGGCCTGCTTGGTGGCCGCGGCCTCGACAGAGAGATGCTTCACGCCCACAGCACGACGAATCAGAGCCTTCAATTCCTCAGGATCATACGGCTTCGTCAGGTACCCGAACGCGCCTTCGGTGAGGGAACTGTGTTTTTTCGCAACCTCGACAAAGGCCGTCAGCATGATGACCGGAAGGACCGGGTCAACCTCTTTGAGAAGCGTGAGTACCGAGAGTCCGTCCATATCCGGCAGCATCAAGTCCAACAACACCGCAGACAGGGATTCGACTTTTGCCTTGGCAAGTGCCTCGGCACCGGTGCCGGCTACCGAAACACGGTATCCGACATGTTCCAGGAGGTCATGCAAGACGAGAGCGATGTCGGGATCGTCGTCGACGATGAGGATCGTGGGAGGAGGAAGCGCGGTCACGCTGAGCGTGGTCTTGGACATGGTGGTCAACGAAACCAAGGGAATCGTCGTACAACCCGTCTATTGCTTCGGAGCTCATTGTCCTCTTTTGGACGACAAGAATCCAGTCCTCCATTAACGAGTCCCTGCGTGGCTCATCGCTTCGGCCACCCGAAGCCATGGGCCCAGCGAAGACTCGGCGCCGTCTCGTCTCACCGGCTCGCTCGAAGAACCCTGTGTCACTCAGAACACCTTACTTCTTCCGGTAGACATTCAAGCCGATTTTTTCCTCCCGGCCTGGAATCGTGACATTTCCTTCCGTCGAGGCAATGATGGTGGTCTTTCCCGAAGCCGATGGCCCGAACTCTTTCGACAAATCCACCTTGATGGTCAGCACGGTTCCTTCGACGGTCATCTCCACATTTTTCATAATGCTCCCTAATCCTTCAGGACGAATGTAACCTTCAACGCCACACGATACTGGGTGATCTTTCCGTCTTCGATATCCACTTTTTGATCCTCTATCCAGGCACTTTTCACGTTCTGCAGGGTCTTATTCGCGCGAGCGACTCCAAGATGAATGGCATCATCAAAACTCTTCGGGGATGCGGCAATGATTTCCGTCACACGTGCAACAGACATGATAGCCTCCCTGGTTAGATGATAGGCGACACACTCGCCACATCAGGCTAGGCCGAGCATAGAGGCCTGTCAAGCCTACCATTCGACCGCATGTCAGCGCTGCGACCCGAGACCGGCGCACACGAACGCATCGACCTCGAACTCTCCCGGCTGATTCTTGCACGTGAAGCGTCCGTGTCAAGCCACGACGACACGGAAGTCATCGGATGGTCTTCGCCTCACGACCTGTCGATGTTGGATTGAGCAGGAAGCCCCCTCCGCGAGTTGTTTGCGCCCGTGACCGAAGTCGCCAAACAAATCACAACCCTTTCAGCCCGATGCCGCCAGGCCGCGCGTCGACCTGATTGGGAAGTCGTCGAAGTGTGGGCCAACGTGCAGCGGAACGGTGGCGCAAATTCCCATCCCGGAAGTTTTTGGGCGGGTGTCTACTACGTGGATGTCGGCGAGACCTGTTCGACTCAAGAAAAGGGTGGCGAACTGCAGATTTACGACCCGCGTGGCTGCCTGCCACGAATGCTGGCCCCCTATCTCCAGTACAACATGGCCGAATTGCACGATGCCAGAACCAGCATATCCTATACTCCTGCGCCCGGACAATGCCTCCTGTTCCCCGACTGGTTGTTTCATGCCGTGAATACGTATCGTGGAACCGCACCCCGAATCAGTGTGGCCTTTAATTTAGCTCCCGTCATCACGACCGACTCTCACGCCGCCGTCGGCGCGGAGCGTTCGACGACTCGCACCGTCCCTGCCCCCTCTCGGGCACACTCTCGCGCCCCTTCACCGGATGACGCGGCGCGCTGATCCCCTGAACATCCTCACGGCTGGGAAGCCCGGAGGTAGAGCACCGCATCGCCGACGAACGGCGCCACGAACCGGGTCCGCCCGGACAGCCGACGCGTCGGTTCCACATGCGTTTGGTCCAGACGTGGGTTAAGCCATTCCACCGTAAATGAACCGGAATGTTGCTGCAAATCCAGTTCAATGCTCTCAGCGCCTCCGGCGGCACCGTTGGAAGGCGCATAGACGAGATACGCCCGCCCGGGATCCGCCAAACAATAGCGGCTTGAGCACAGGTGGCTCTGTGGAACCATGGTTCGGAGCGGGATGCGATCGGCATACCGCTTCGTCTGCCCGAGCGAGAGGAGGACTCCTTCGCGGCTGTCTCGTACCAGCTCGAAATACTCGGCATCCGTCGCGGGATCGTACGGATCCATATAGATCGGGTTGAGGCCCCTGGTAAAACTCTTCCAGACCCAATCGCTGGTCCCTCCGACTCCCCAGAGATGATCCGTATCATTGATGATGACCTTGCGCCCATCGTTGGCAGGTGGGTCGTCCCGATAGGCGTATTCGGGTGTATACGGAGCCGGAACTGCCGGTGAGACCGCCTCCGCCCGCGACTTCCAGAGATCTGCTTCCTTGCTCCCCCAGGGTGCACTTAACAGCACCGGATGTTGCTTCGGTTTGGTTTTCTCATAGTCGTGAATAACCGCGACAAGATGCTCCTGCCACGCGACCGAGCCGGGCGTGCTCTCATTCGCAATCTCGTAGAGCACATTGTCGAACGGATTCACCGCATCCACGACCTGCCGCACAAAGTCTTCCTGTCGGTCAACCATCGCCGCATCCGTCAACGAATGGGTTTCGGATCCCTCGCCATCGCCGTCGCGATCTCCATCCACGCCGTTGACGTTATTGCTGTGATGAAATGGATGGAACGCCCAAGGGTTCTCGGGTCTCTCAGGAGTTTTCCGTTCGATACCCCACCCTTGGAACAACATCACCGCGACATACATACCGTGCCGTCCGGCCTCCTCCACCCGCGCCGACACTCGCTCGAAGAAGAGCGGATTGATGCGATTCACATCAAACTTCGGCCCTCCGTCCAAGGCAACACCTGGTCCCGTCCGCAGGTACGGCATGGGTTCAAACAGCGCATCCTCCTGACGCCAGAGCCGGAAAAAGTTCAGATGATATCGCGTCAAGAATCGTAAATATTCGCTGTAATCAAAGGACAGCCGGCTCTTCTCCGACACGACATCCTGAAGGTTCCTCCATGTATGGGATCCGACGAGATACACCACACGGCCCGAACCGTCCGAAAAGTATCGCGGGTTCACGGCGTCGACTTGGAGTGGACCACTGGCTTGGACGGAGCCCGACTCGGCAGGTGTCCTGAGTTCGGTGCACGCAAGCACGTTGCACGACAGCATCAGGCCCAGAAGGTACGCGCCAAGCTTCCTCACCCGCAGCAATTCAGTTGCCTCCTTGATGTTCGCCCTGAGTTGCAGTGATCCGGCTCGTTCAACTCTCTGCAGTTAGGCTGCGCACACCACACCGAATGTCATAACCGGTGACTACGGCACTGCGTTTGCTTGGATGAAGAGCGCCTGTTCCAACGTGCGAAAGAATTGTTGGTAGGGTTCGGGGGACTCGATGGCCTTGAGGTAATACTGCGCGCTGGCCCGCACGACCAGCTGCTTGTCTCCGCGCGGCCGAATCGTGACCGTGAGGCGCACAAGATTGCTCCGGTGATAAAACGGCCCCCAGCTGCGGAACTGCCGCGTGAGGATCAGGAGCCCGTCGTCCCGATATAGGTGATAACTAGGATCACCCCATGGCAAGGATTCATAGTCGTCGAATTTCTTGCCGGAAACAATACCCAACGTGTCATCCAACACCTCCACGGCAAAACCGAGGTCCTGGCAGGCAGACACGACGGCCTGAATCGTTGTGAGGCGATCGGCGGTGTCGAAGACTCGGCTTTGAGCGGCCCGGACTTTGACCTGGCTGGCTTCGGATAACCAGATCTGGTCGCGCGAATCCCATTGATTGTCATGACGCCATTCATAGGGCGAACAACCGGCGGCCAGGGAGATCAATAGAACAACGCCGACCACGAACAGTCGGCTGCCCGAACAGCTGTGTCGAGAGAACATGGGCTGAGTAGAGCAACGCACCGTCTAGTCCTTCACCAGAAAGAGCGAACGTTCCACCGCCGCAAAGAAATTTTGATACACCTTCGGGTCTTCGATCGGTTTGCTGTTGTAGATTGCATTGGCGCGGATCATCGTTTTCCCGTCCGGTTGTGGGCGCACGGTCACGGTCACGCCAAGCACATCGTAATAATTCGGTTCGGCAAACCGGGCCGCCGTGACGAGTCCAAGCGGCTCATTGGCCCGCTCGATGATAAATCCCAGATCTTGCAGGGCCGCGATGACGCCGCGCATCGCAACCATATGCTCCTTGACCTCAAAGGTACGGGTCTGCGCGCTCCGAATTTTCATTTGCGCATCGGTCGATGTGAAGAGCTCTTGCCGCGGCTCCGGCGCGACACAGCCATACACCATGACACTCCCCAACATAATCGCAACGGCTCCGGTCACCTGTGTCCAGTTCATGAATCCTCGTCGTTAGATCGAATGCGGCTCCAGGAAGACCGCCTTGGAGAGCTTGGCAAAGAATTGCTGATACATCTCAGGATCCCGGATCATTTCCATTTTTTGCTCACCAGGCGGGATGTAATTGCGGTCGGCCTGGCCGTCCCCCTTCCACACCGCCCGATAGAAGATAATCCGGACTTCCTGCCGCGAGCGTGCCTCGTTCAGCGGTCGCGTCACAAGACTGGCCGCGATTTTCTGGTGCAGATCGATCGGGATGACGACATGCCCGAGCGACAGCAGCCAGATAAAGAACCGGTTACGATACTGACCGTACTCACGGGCACTGCGTTCTTTCGCGGCTCGCAGGAACCCGACTTCCCGCACACTTTCCTCAACTTGAAACCCGAGATCTTGGAGCGCGGCAGCCGAGGCGGACAACAATTCCCGATCGTTCTCCGTGTCGAAGAAACGAGTTTGCATGGCCCGATTCGCATTACTCTCCGGCGTGAGTTGAAACAATTCCGCCGGCTGCGTCGGTTGCGCGCAACCCAGGAATAGCAGGGGCTGCCCAACGCACAACACCAGGGCCGCGACGAGGCGCAGCAAGAGTCGACCGGTCTTCTTAGAACTGAGTAGAGTTGTAGGCAAAATCTCGAACCTTTTTCTCTTCGTCGTACTTGATGATAATTGTGAGGGTGCGTTGACGTTGCGAACTGGAGTGGTCGCTGGAGTTGGTTCCCAGAATGATCAGACCGGCATAGGAAGAACTCGCCGTATCCACCCGATCGGTCGACACCTTGTCGTAAATCCAGACCTCGCGGCGCTTATCGTCCGTGGTGACGATATTCGGCGAACCCAAGAGTTCCGCCACCTGCGCAGCCGACATCCCGACTTTCACCTCGCCCTGGACACGCCCGACAGTCAACCGGTCTTCCTTGATCTCGGCTTGCTTACCGCCGCACCCGGTTCCACCCATGAGCACGCACAGTCCTACCACTAGGAATCCCCATCGCATGTGTCTCATCGTACGCGTCTCCCTTCCTCGCATGACCATGTATGCACCCCGCCGTTGGCCCATCTTATCCTGTCCTCCCTCGCGATGAAAAGCCTGCTCCCCACAGAGGAAGATCATCCGTCCAGGCACCCTCCCTTGCAGAGCTGGACAATTCGCCGAAGGCCGCTACAATGTTTCCACTGGGAGGTGACTTCATGCCGATGCCGGATGCCCTGTCGAATGATGATGTTGAAGCCGCGTGGAGAACGTTCACCGAGCAGGCCCGAACCGGTGTCTTGCTGACGCTCCGGAACGGGCATCCGTTCGGCTCTCATGTCCCCTACCTGCTCGGAATCGACTGGTCTCGTGTCTATCTCCACTTAAGCCGGCTGGCCTTTCACACACAGCACCTGTTGGAAGATGCCCGTGTGAGCGTGTTTCTCGCCGAGCCGGACAAGCCAGGGAAGAACCCGCTGGCGCTGCAACGGATCAACTTGCAAGGGACGGCCTCAATTCTTCCCCCGAGCGATGGGTCCTATGAGTCGGTGAAGCAGCGGTATCTGGCAAAGTTTCCCCAATCGCAGATGATGTTCGGTTTCGGCGACTTCGCCTTGTGGGAACTCCAGATGCGCGAGGCCCACCTCGTGCTGGGGTTCGGCCAAGCCTACCAAGCCCACTCCACCGCACCGGGACAGTGGCACCATCAGACGCCCAACAAGAAACCTTGACCCTGCGCATTTCCCGCTCCAGATCCATCATCAATCTTCCCCATAGCCTCAGCCTCGCGGGCTTCGCCCCTCCAAAGCACTAGCCTCTCTGCCGAAGGACCAATGGTGATTCACGCACCTTGTGCAGTACTCTGCGCAAGGTCACATGAGTTCATCGAAAGGACTTCGCCCCATGTTTCCCTTCTTTGTCGTGGTGGCCAGCTATATGATGCTGCTGGTCGGCCTTTCTATCGCCTCACCGGGCATCGGTTTCACCGGATCGCTCATAAACCTTGTGCCGGGTGCCTGGCGAGATGGGGCGCACGTGCCGGCCTATGGCCTGCTGGCCTGGTTAGTCATGCTGGGCTTCCGTCGGCGCGGTTGGCCGCTCAGCTACGCGCTGTTTGTCGGAATCGCGTGTGCAGTGGTGTTTGGTTTGTGGACGGAGGTCGCACAGGGGCTGGCCCCAGGACGGGAAGCCTCCCTCCACGACCTATTGAACGATCTATTGGGCGCAATGATGGCGGGCACCGTCATGGTATGGCAACACACCACCCAGTTTCGATGGTGTGCATTCGCGCCGACGATGAGAATGAACCTCTGTCACCTGATGAAAGGAACCTTGCGGAGATGAACACGGCCTATCACGAACGCGGGACCAGGCGCATTCCCGTTCAATACCCCATCTACTATTCAAACGGGACGTTCCAGACCATCGGTGTCACGGAGGACTTTAACACCTCCGGCGGGCGTATACGCGGCAAGGAACAGGTGAGTGTGGGAATGGAGTTGGTAGTCATCATCATCCAACCAACCCCTGAGGCCCCCATGCTGGTCCGGCGTGCCACCGTCCGTTGGTCGAAAGGCCAGAACTTCGGCATCGCCCTCTCGGACGTTCCCCCTCAATCTGAATCCGAACTCAAGGCCATGGCCAAAGTGATGCTCCCAGGCCTCTGGTCTTGCCTGAACTGACATCCACGTCACAAATTAGGAAATTCTCCCCACCGGAGGGAGGATCAGAAGGACCGCTCCCCCCGAGGTCACACCCCTCAGAGCGTTATTTCCGCCGCAGATGATCCCAAGGCTGACGCGGCCCGGCGAAGAACAACTCCATTAACACAAAGAACATCATGAGGAGTGCGCCCAGCCCGATCGCCACGGCCCAGTTTTCCCACGACATACTCAGCCTCCTTTACTCCACCCTGGAATCGGTAACCGATTCCAGGGTGCTCCGTTACCGACCAGAACGGTGCAGTTGCAACAGTGTCTCCAGTTTCCAGAGCGGAATGCCGTCCACTTCCTTCTTGCTGCTAAAAGCCAACCCGCCGACAAACAACGCAATCAATCCCAGGCAAGCCAGGACCAGAGCACCGCGAGAAATATCTGGGGTCGCACTGGAGTGGTAGGCGACCATCGAACCTCCAACAGGTGATTCATCGAGGAACGCTAATCGATCCACCAATGCATCGGTGCGCACCGCCGCACTCATCGCACTGGCGAGTTGAATCTGCCCGGCCGCCTTCGCCTCCGCATACCCTTCTTGCGCCTGCGTCACTTGCACGACGGCCCGACCGATACGCTCCTGTATCGTCGCGGCCATCTGATCTTCTTCCTGAATGGCTTCGACTATCGACCGGCCAAGCATCGCTTGCCTCGTCGACTCGAACTGGTCATGCATGCGCTGGCCGATCAATTCGGCCCTACGAATGAGCGCCGTGTTGAAGTCGCCCGCGTACTGATCGGCCGAGAGAACTCCACTCGCAAGGCCGCGACGCGTCTGATTCACAACGGCCTTACCCATGACAAATTGCATCCGTGCCCGATGATCGGCTTCCTGTCCGAATGCACGCAACTCCGCCAGCACCAGCGGACTCAGCAACGTCGTCGAGAGTAGCTGAGACTCACTTACCGCCCGGTTGAGCTCCATGGCGGACGTAGAGATCGCGGCACCAGCCTCCCGGTCGAGCAAGACATCCTGAAGAATCGCTTGGCCTAAAACCGGCTGGAGATACTGCATGCCCGCGGAAGGACCCTGCGTCACGCTGGTCATGTTTACTGCGGGAGCGATCGGTGCCTGCCAAAAACCATCGGCAGCCGTCACCAATAGATAGCCGCCGAAGAGCGTGGCCACCAATCCGATGGCAACCATGACATCAACGAGGTCATATTTTCGTCCCATGATGCCCTCCTATCCTGCCTCGGGGAGTTCGGCGCGGGGCAAACAGGCAGGATGCCGGCGCGCCGGAAACAGATCCGCACCAGATTGCTGTCGTCTCAGCATAAAGACATCCTCCTTGATGGGTGTAGGGCGGAGCAGAACATCTGCAGAATAGAAATGTATCCCCTGCTTGCGAGGCACAACGCGCAGGTCGAGAAGTCTGAAGAGAATGGTCGCTGCTGAGGGCTGCGGCCGGAGGAGAAGGGACAGCGCTGGCTTGGTCACAGCGGCGGTCATGTTCGCCACGGAGGACCATGTGACCACCTGCAGAAAGGGTGGCATTGAACAACGCAAACAGTCTATGCCTCGCTCAAAGGGCAGTCAATACGGCAAGAACGAAGAGCGGGCGCGGGTTGCCGGGCACAACTCATTTTCGGCATAAATTATGACGATGAACCCATTCCAGGCCGGAGATTCAGTACAATGTTGGATGTGCCTGTATGGCCTTCTCCGCACACAGCAGGACGCCATGCCAACTACCCCCACGCTCATGCTGCTGGTCGTATGGATACTTCTCGGCCCGGTTTCCATCACGGCTTCCCAGCCGTCGACATTTCAACAGCGCGACGGAACCACCGGCACCCTGTCTCCGCTGGATGAACAACACGCCATCTATTCCGATGCCCATGGGAATAAGAGCGTCACCCATCTCGGATCCGGCCTTCCCTCACACACATTCAGTTCTCCCCATGGCGGAGCGCCTGGATTCGTGACCCCGTTCGGAACCCCGACGCCACCAAATCTCATCACACCGCCCCCGCTGCTGCCGCCCCAACCTCGAGGCATGGCAACCCCGTATCCACAGGCGCCCTCATCATCCTGGCGACAATCGGGCCGATAGGGCCCGAGCGACCAGGCTCCGATCATGCCCGCCCCAGTCAACTTACAAAAGAGCACGGTTGAATCTCTTCAGGTCTTTCGTTAAGTTACGGGCAATGACCATCTCCCGCGCACGCCTCATCCTGCTTGCCTGCGCGAGCGGTCTCCTCTATCCCCTTTCCTTCCCCGCGTTCGACCTTGGCATCTTGGCCTGGTTCGCGCTGGTCCCGCTGCATATCGCGGTCGAATACCTCGCACCCGGCCGCGCCTTTCGCATCGGATGGCTCTCCGGCACACTGGCCTTCACGGGCTCGATGTTCTGGGTCATTACCGCTATGAACGTCTACGGGAAGGTCCCCTTTCCGATTGCCACGCTGGTGATGCTGCTGCTCACAGTCTACCTCGGGCTCTACATGGCCATTTATGCTGGGGGACTGTCGTGGATCAGAACTGCGTTCCCGACGCTTGGCTTCTTACCGGCACCGTTTCTCTGGGTGACATTGGAACTGATCCGCACCTACTTTCTCTCCGGCTTGCCCTGGGCGCTATTCGGCTATTCCCAATATCAATGGATCCCCATCATTCAGCTGGCCGACCATTTCGGGGTGTACGGCGTCTCATTCCTCCTGGTGCTGGTCAACGCCGCGATTGCCGAAACGATTATCTGGAGCCTCAAAGCCTATCGCGGATTTCAGATTCGCTCCTTTCCCTGGCCGTCATCGGTCGCGGCGGCGGCCGGATTCGGCGTGGCCCTGTTTTATGGCACCACGTTGCTGTCTGCCGCTCAGCACACACCCGCCCGCACGTTGTCGGTGGGAGTTGTACAACCGAATGTTGAACAGGCGCAGAAATGGGATGTGGCGTTCCGTCAGGAAACCATGGCGCGCTACGATCGGCTCACCGCGGGATTGGGCGACAACTTGGATCTCATCGTCTGGCCTGAAGCCGCCACGCCCTTTGTCTTTGAAATGGAACCGCAATACCGCGCGATCGTGCAGGACATGGCCCGCCGCGCCGGTGCCCCGCTGCTCTTCGGCAGTCCGGCGTTACGACGCCATCCGGACGGGCGCCCCTTCCTGCTCAACAGCGCCTACCTGCTCGCAACGGATGGCCAGATCCTCGGTCGCTACGACAAGCAACATCTAGTGCCCTTCGGCGAATACATTCCATTCCACAACTCCCTGCTGTTCTTCCTCGACAAACTGGTCGAAGGAATCGGCGACTTCGAAGCCGGCCCGGGCTCCACGTTGTTGATGTTCAGACCTCATGAAAAGACGCCACCCATTCCAACCCCGGCGACCAATACCGATTTCCATGTGAAATTCGGCGTCGTTATTTGTTACGAAGTGATCTTTCCTAATCTCGTGCGAGAGTTTGCAGCGAACGGGGCTGACTTCATGGTCACGGTCACGAACGACGCCTGGTTCGGTCCATCATCGGCGCCCTATCAACATTTTGGCATGGTGGTCTTTCGTGCCGTCGAAAACCACGTCGCCTTCGCGCGGGCAGCCAATACCGGCATCTCCGGATTTATCGACCCGTACGGCCGTATCCTGCAACAGTCACCGATCTTCTCGCAGGAGGCGCTGAGAGGGACGATTGCCGTCGGCCATCAACGGACCTTTTACTCGCAATACGGTGATCTCTTTGCTTATGCCTGTGCTATACTCATCGCGCTTTTATGCCTGACCGGCTACTTCTCACACGACACAGAACCGGCCGGTGGTGAACCAGCCGGGCGACCGGCCTGAGAGAGAAAGGACCGTGCCATGTTAGATGATGTCCGGACCCGTGTGCGTTCCCTCGGCGAACAGCTGGCCCAACTACGGGGGCATCTTTGACCTGGCTCGGATGACCGCTGAACTCAACGATATCGAAGTCAAAACCTCCCAGCCCGATTTCTGGAAAGATACGCAGGCTGCCGCCAAGGTGAACCGCCGCAAAGCGGCCCTTGATCGCGAACTGTCGCGCTGGCGAGACACTGAACGCCGGCAAAACGACATGGAAGCACTCCTGGAACTGGCGCTGGAATCCGGCGATGCCGGGCTGGAGCAGGAACTCATAACCGAACTCGAGCCGTTCGAAAAAGCCGTCGCCCAATTCCGCATCGAGTTATTGCTCTCGGGCGAATTGGACTCGAGTAATGCCATCTTCGCCATCCATCCCGGGGCCGGCGGAACCGAGTCGCAAGACTGGGCGCAAATGCTGCTGCGCATGTATGTGCGATGGGCCGAACAAAAGGGATTTAAGGTCGAAACGTTGGATCTGCTCGCGGGAGACGAAGCCGGCATTAAGAGCGCAACCCTGTCCGTGACCGGCCCCTATGCCTATGGTTATCTCAAAGCTGAAGCCGGCGTACACCGCCTCGTGCGGATCTCCCCGTTCGACGCCAACAAACGGCGACATACGTCCTTTGCATCGGTCTTTGTGTATCCCGAGCTCGAAGACGACGTGCAAGTGGTGATCGACGACAAAGATCTTCGGGTGGATACGTTTCGCGCCGGAGGCGCCGGCGGTCAAAACGTGAACAAGGTCGAAACCGCGATTCGTATCACCCACATTCCGACCGGTATCGTGGTCCAATGCCAAAACGAGCGGTCGCAACTACAAAATCGCAACGGCGCCATGAAAATTTTGAAGGCGCGCCTGTTTGAAGTGGAACTACGGAAGAAAGAAGCCGAGTTCAATGCCATCGTCGGCGAGAAGAAAGATATCGCCTGGGGCAGTCAGATCCGGTCCTATGTCTTCCAGCCCTATCAGATGGTAAAAGACCACCGGACGGGACACGAAGTCGGCCAGGTCTCCGCCGTCATGGATGGTGAGCTGGATGGGTTCATCGAAGCCTATCTCCAGAGAAAACTCACCGGCGGGAAAGCCCCGGAGCCGGCCTCAATGAAGGATGACGACCTGTAAAGAAAGGGAGCTGATAGCCTATGGCCTCTAGCAGATAGCAGGAACCGGAGCTTGTTCCGGACCATCAGCTATTCGCCAACAGCCATACGCTCCGTGTGATCATGGATGAACTGAACGATCAACGCCAACAACGTATCAAGAAACTCGACCACCTTCGGCAACTCGGTGTGGCGCCTTATGGCACGCGCTTCGAAGTCAAGGACCGAGCCGGCCAACTCACGCGCCTGCACGGTGAAAAAGCCAAAGACGTCCTCGAACAGGAGCACATCAGTTGCACCATCGCCGGCCGTATCGTCGGCCTGCGCCGTTTCGGCAAAGCCGCCTTCGCAGTCTTACAAGACGGAGCGGACCGCCTGCAGGTCTATCTAAAAAAGGACACCCTGGGCGACCAAGCCCACCAGATTTCAGAGGGACTGGATCTCGGCGACTGGATCGGGGTCACGGGTATCCTGTTCCGCACCAAGACCAACGAGTTTACCGTCGAGGTGAAAACCCTCACGTTCCTGAGTAAGGCACTCCGCCCGTTGCCGGAAAAATGGCATGGACTCACCGATGTCGAAACCCGATACCGCCAACGCTACGTCGATCTCATTGCCAATCCTCAGGTGCACCAGATTTTCGCGCTACGCAGCCGGATCGTCTCCGGGATCCGCGCCTTTCTGACCGAACGCGGCTTCCTCGAAGTCGAAACACCGATGATGCATCCGATTCCCGGCGGCGCCGCCGCGAAACCCTTCGTCACGCATCACAACGCCCTGGGTGCCGAGCTGTATCTTCGCATCGCCCCGGAACTGTACCTGAAGCGACTGATCGTCGGCGGCTTCCCACGCGTGTTTGAAATCAACCGGAACTTCCGAAACGAAGGCATTTCAACGATTCACAATCCCGAGTTCACCATGTTGGAGTTCTACGTCTCCTATGCCGACTATCACGATCTGATCGTGCTGACCGAGGAACTCTTCGGTCGGTTGGCGCAGGACATTCTCGGCAGCACCACCATCGACTATCAAGGCACCGCGATCAATCTGGGATCGCCCTGGCGTCGATGGTCATATTACCAATCGATTCTGGAAGTGAATGACCTGCCGCCGTCTGTCCTCACGAATCGAGACGAGGCCCTCGCGGCGGCCTCACGCCTGGGCGTCGAGGTGTCTCCCAAGGAATCCCTGGTGAACATCCTCAACGAGATTTTCGAAGAGACCGTCGAACCGCGCCTCCAGCAGCCGACGTTCATCACCGATTACCCGATCGAAATTTCCCCGCTCGCGCGCAGAAAAGATTCCGATCCTTCACTGACCGACCGATTTGAGCTCTACATCGCAGGGCGCGAAATCGCCAACGCCTTCTCCGAGTTGAACGATCCGCTCGATCAACGGGAACGGTTTGAAGCCCAGGCGGCCAAACATGCGGCCGGCGACGAAGAAGCCCACCGAGTGGATGAAGACTTCCTGCGCGCACTTGAATACGGCATGCCGCCCACCGCAGGCGAAGGCATCGGCATCGATCGCCTGGTCATGCTCTTCACCAATCAGTCCTCCATCCGGGATGTCGTCCTCTTCCCTCAGTTGAGGCCTGAAAAGTAGACATGGCGCTGCCCTATGAAATCTTCATCGGATTGCGTTACCTGCGCGCAAAGCGACGCAACCGCACCATCTCCTTCAATACCATCGTCTCCATCGCCGGAATTACCCTCGGCGTCGCCGCCCTGATCGGCACGGTCGGAATCATGACCGGGTTCAAGGAAGATGTGCAGGCCAAGATTCTCGGCACCACCGCGCACATCCTCGTGAACGACCGTATGAAAGAATCGATAGTCGACTACGAAGAGCAAGTACAGAAGGTCGTGGGCGTTCCGGATGTCGTCGCGGCCACCCCGTTCATTTTCCGCCAGGTCCTGCTCACCTCTCCGTCTGGCGTCCAAGGCATTATTCTTCGCGGGATCGATCCGACGCGGGAAGGGACCGTTACCGAGCTGGCTCATAACCTCGTCAACGGCGCTCTCGACGATCTCTCCCATCAGAATAAAGTGGTTATTCCCGACAAGGAACGGGAACCGAACGGTCCCGACACGGCCATGCGCCCGGGAATTATTCTCGGGAAAGAGCTCTCGATGCGGCTCAGCGCTTTTCCGGGCGACACGCTGAATGTGGTCTCTCCGGTGGGACCGGTCACCGGCGCCAGCATGACGCCGAAAATCAGGCAGTTCGTCGTCGTCGGGATCTTTCACTCCGGCATGTACGAATACGATTCCTCCCTGGCCTACATCGAACTGGGTGAGGCCCAGAAGTTTTTCAACATGGGCGCCAGTGTGACGGGCATCGAGGTCAAGGTGACCGACGTGTTTCGCGCCGCGGATATCGCCCGCGCGATCGAGCACCATTTGGGATTCGCCTTCTGGGCCCGGGACTGGATGCAGATGAATCGCAACCTGTTCTCGGCCCTCAAACTGGAAAAAACGATGATGTTCCTGCTGCTGGTCTTGATCACCATCGTGGCCTCCTTCAACATCGTCAGCACGCTCACCATGATCGTGACAGAGAAGCAGCGCGAGATCGCCATCCTGAAAGCCATGGGCGCGACGCGTAAAGGCATCATGCGTATTTTCATGCTCAACGGCCTTATTATCGGTTGCTCCGGCGCGGCCATCGGTGTCCCGCTCGGATACACGTTTCTCTGGCTGATCCAGACGTTTTGGACATTCGACCCGACCGTGTATTACATCTCCCGCATTCCGGTCCATGTGCTGGGATCAGATGTGCTGCTCGTTGCGGGGTCGGCAATTTTGATCAGCTTTGTGGCCACGCTGTATCCATCGCTCCAGGCAGCCAAACTCGATCCGGCGGCCGCCCTGCGTTATGAATAACCCGGCGCGCGGAGACGTTCCTGAACATTTCGCCTTGAACATGTCGCAGTACCGTGCATAAATGATTGACGTCGTCGATCTCTACAAATCGTTTCCGATGGGTGGGCGCGAGCTGGTGGTGTTGAACAACATCAACCTGCACATCAAACGCGGCGAACTCATCACCATCATGGGCGCCTCCGGAGCCGGCAAGAGCACCTTGCTGCAAATCCTGGGCACCTTGGATCGCCCGACGAAGGGCACCGTTTCGTTCGACGGCCAAGATCTGTTTCAACTCACGGAGCAGCAACAAGCGGAGTTTCGGAACAGGCGGGTCGGGTTTGTGTTTCAATTCCACCACCTCTTACCTGAATTCTCGGCGCTCGAAAACGCCTGCCTCCCGGCCATGATCCAGAAACGTGACATGGCCGATGTCGTCGGCGAAGCCACCAAACTCCTCAGCGAAGTCGGTTTGGCGGATCGGCTCCACCACAAGCCGGGAGAATTGTCCGGGGGCGAACAGCAACGGGTCTCCGTCGCACGCGCCTTGATGCAGCAGCCGGATCTGGTGCTGGCGGATGAGCCGACAGGCAACCTTGACTCCCACACCGGCGAGGCGCTGTTCGCACTGCTTCGTCAATTGAACCACTCCCGTGGAACGACTTTCGTCATCGTCACCCACAACGACAAACTCTCGTCTCAGGCCGACCGGATCGTCTCCATGCAAGACGGGATGATCGTGTCTTCCTAGCGCATCGCTCGTCGGCCACCTGGAAGCGGTTGCTCATGCGGTCAGAATGAGCGGCCAGGCCGAGCCGGTGTTTTCTTGACGACTTCAGGATCTTTTCGTAGACTGACTCAGCATTGTCACTGAAAGTAGCGTTTGAGCGATTGTATGAAGATATCGTGTACACCATACGTCCGATTCACGGCTCTCTGTCTGACCATCCTCCTGCCGATTCAGGCGGCTGCGGTAGAATTTGTGTTCGTCGGCTCACGTCAAATGGGTATGGGTGGAGCCGGAGTAGCCACCACCTCCGATTCACTGGCCACCTATTGGAACCCTGCCGGCATGGCGATGAGCAAAAAGTTCGATATCCGCTTTCAAGGTGGCGGCCAAGTGGTCGATCGCGGCGATGTGTTTGATTCGCTCAAAGACATCAACAACCTGAACTTGAACGATACCTCGGCCGGGAACATCGCCCGCCTCCAGCAGCAAATCGATCGCCTCAACCGTCCCGGCACCAACCTCACGGCGGCGGCCTCCGGTGGCCTCTATGTCAAAGGGAACTTCGGTGAACATGCGTTGGGGTTCAACGTCTCCGATGTGGCCACTGCCGGCGGATTCCTCCGCAGCCCGGTCGGATTTACGAATAACGGCACCAACCTCAGCGTCAACGGGCAATTCGCCATGAACGGGCTGGAAGTCCGCCAGGCCGCCCTCTCCTATGCCTATGCCTTCATGGATCGAATGTTTTCGATCGGTATCACCGGCAAGCTCATCCAGGGTGCGGCCTATACGGGTGCGACAAACATCCGCGGGGCCAGCGACGATATCAAAGTGTTTGAGGACATCGGACGCGCCAAGATCTCCACGGCCATCGGGATCGACGTGGGCGCGATGTTCCGCCCATCATCCTGGTTGCGGATGGGGATCGTGGCCAAGGACATTAACGCACCCACCTTCGACGCGGCGAACGGAGACAAGTTCAAATTGCTCCCCCAAGTCCGTACCGGCGTGGCGGTGAACCCATACAACTCCCTGACGTTGACGGCAGATGTGGATATTACGAAGAACAATACACTCACCCCCGGCGTCTATAGCCAGGTATTGAGCCTCGGAGCCGAGCAAACCATCTTGTCCGAATTACTCTCCTTCAGGGCCGGCGCGTTTAAGAATATGCAGGACGCGAAGACGCCATTTATTCCGACCGCAGGCTTCGGACTTCGCATCCTAGCCTTGCGCATCGATATCGCCGGCGGGTATGATTTCAGAGACCAGGCGGCCTTGGCATCCGGCTCGGTTGCCTTCACTTTCTAGAGCGACCTTCGCACTGAACCAATCTGCTACACTTGCTGTACGAACCATGACACGATACACAGTTCGGACCATCAGCGTGATGTTGTGCCTTGTGATGACCGGCTTCCTGGCCGGTTGCGGAGGCTTACAAGAAATGTGGGAAGGACCGGCTGCACGCGGGTTCTACCCTAAGACCATGGCTATCCTCCCGATTTCAGGCACCTACGATAGCGCCCGGGAAGACGTGGAAGAGGTGGTGGCGAAGGTGCTGATCAAGAGCCGGCGCGTCGAGAAGGTGGTGCCGCCCGACCAGGTCACCGATACGTTCCAGACCACCAAAGACGCATTCGACGCCCTGGTGACCTACTTTTCACGCATGGAAACGACCGGTCAATCGGACAAGAATTCCGCAATCAAGATCGGGCAGGCACTGGCAGCCGACTCACTGCTGGTGGTCAAGGTGAATGCCTGGGAATACACGAGAGAAGAAGGCGATAACATCGCCCGCGTGGGTCTCAGCATGCGTCTGGTCGACGCCATCAACGGCGCCATTGTCTGGAAGGCGCGGCACCAGATTCAGGAAAGTTACCTCTTCATTCGTCCGGATATGCGAGATCTGGCCACCAAGCTGACGACGGACATGGTCAAGTACATGCCGCCCGAGAAACGGTAACCTTACCCGCCCCGTTTCGAGCCACCCTCCCCGACGGCTCCTCTACGCAGATTGTCGATCGCCAATCCGAACTGATTCGAGAGACTTGCGAGTTCCAGCACATCCCAGTTGCTGAAGGGCTTACCGCTGCGTCGGTTCACCACTTCCAACACACCCACCGCCCGCGTTCCCATGCGAACAGGCACCGAAACTAACGAGGCGACCGACAAGGCAGTCTGCCATCCCTGGCCGGCGACCAAGCGAGCATCCTGTCCCCCCTGTGTGATCAGCACGGCTTGGCCGGTACGATGGACGCCGGTGGCAATCGGCGACTGAAACACCGGCAGTCCGGCTGCGCGCTCCCCGGCAACCGTATATAGAGTCAATGTTCCATCGCCGGCCGTGAGGAACAATGCCCCGGCCTCCGCCTCGACCAAACGCACCGCGGCATCCAGCGCTCGACGTAATTTCTCCTCCTCCGCCAGAGATGAATTCAACAGGTCACTCACCTGCTCCATGTGTTGAATCCGCAGGATTTTCGCCGCATATTTGACGGTCAGTCGAGCATGGTCGAGAGCCACAGCCAGCCAAGGTTCGACGGCCGCCACCACCGCCACTAACTTGCGTGCGGTCAAGCGCGACGACTTCCCGCTCTGTACCATGACGAGACCTTCCATCCGTCCGATCCGATGGAGTCGAAACCCCTGCAGGGCGCCATGCAGCATGCGGCCTTGCTGCTCGGTCTTCGCCAACATCTCCCGCCACTCTGCCGCAACTGAACCATGCACCGTGCCGGCCTCGGCCAAACAGATCATCTCGCGTGTCTGCTCATCACGCATATACACGGCAATCCCCTGCACTTTTGTCAGCTGCGAAAATACCTGAACGAACGCAGCCGACACGCCAATGGGGGAACGGACTTCCCCGTCAGGACCAGACACCGTCTCCAGTAAACGCTGCTGCACAGCGCGAATCACGCGATCCTCACCCATGGCGGCAGGGCCGCGGGCGGCCGCCTTGCGACGAGGCGCGACCGCTGTAGTTTTGGATGTCGTTTTGCGATTGGTTCGACTGACCTTACGACGAGCTACGGCCATGGCATCTCCTCATCTAAAGCGTCACACGTTGAACGGCAGGGAATACTCTCCACTGCCAGGCATGCACTGAATTCGAGCGACAATACGGAGTCAGGAACCGCCATTGTGGTCTACTAGACCAGATGGACAGAACTCCAAGGGACTGATTCCAAAAGATCTTGGCTGAAGGGCTGAAAAGAAGATTGCGGGGGGACAGAGGATTTTCCGACCTAGACCGGCTGCATAGCCTCCTTGAGGGATCGTACGAACGCACCCACTTCCTCAACGAGTCGGCCATCCTGTCCATGCGCTCCAACACGACGTACAATTGCGCTACCCACGATCACACCATCGGCTACCTGCGCGACCCGCGCGGCATCCTCCGGTGTAGCCACGCCGAAGCCAACGGCCACAGGCGTCTTGGTGTATTTTCTGATTTTGGCGACGTTTTCACCCACGCTCGCCATATCGTGTAGTTTAGCCCCAGTGATGCCCGTGATGGAAACATAATAGACAAATCCGCCGGACTCCTTCGCCACGTATGCCCGGCGCGACGCCGTGCTCGTCGGAGCCAACAGGAAAATGAGATGGAGCCCTAGCGCATCGGCCGGGCCACGCAACGGCCCCGCTTCATCGGCCGGCATATCGGGAACGATCAACCCATCCACACCGGCATCCGTGGCGAGACGGCAAAATTCTGCCTCCCCCAACGCATGGATGTTGTTGTAGTAGGCCATCAACACAATCGGGATTTGGGTTGAGATGCGCAGATGCCGTACGGACTCCAGAATTTTCCGCAGTGAGGTACCGCTTTGCAGGCCCCGCTCGGCCGCCTTTTGGATCACCGGCCCATCGGCGATGGGATCGGAAAAGGGCACCCCCAACTCAATCACGTCGGCGCCGGCCCGCTCCAATTCGAGTACTAACTGCTCGGTCTCCTGCAACGACGGATCACCCGCCATGAGATAGGTAATCAGCGCCTTCTGCCCCGTCGTCTTCAACCGACTAAATGTGTGATCCAAACGATTCATTTTTCAGGAATGCCTCCGCATGTCTTTCGTACCTCGTCGTTCGTCACTCGTCCTTCGTCCGAAAAAGAGTCTATGACAGATAGCGTATGGTCAACGATGGCGCGTAGGAGTCTTGTAACCAACTATACGCCATGAGCCATAGGCTCCGGTCTCCTACGAGAGACGCTTCACGAGAGACGTCTCACGTGATCGGATTACAGCGTCACGCCTTTGATTCTCGCCACCTGCTGCACATCCTTATCACCCCGCCCAGACAGGTTCACGATCAGGACCTGGCTCTTCTTCATGGTGGGCGCACACTTCACCACCTCGGCAATGGCGTGGGCACTTTCCAACGCAGGCATGATCCCCTCCTCCCGTGCGAGCAGATCGAATGCCGCTAAGGCTTCGTCATCCGTGACCGACGTATATTGGGCGCGGTTGGTTTCCTTATAGTAGCTGTGCTCCGGCCCCACCGCCGCATAGTCCAAACCAGCTGAGACGGAATGGGTGAGATTCACCTGGCCGTTCTCATCCTGCAACAGATAGGTCATGGTCCCTTGAAGCACGCCGGGTCGACCGCCTGCGAATCGGGCCGCATGTTTGCCGCTCTCAACACCCAACCCGCCGGCTTCCACCCCGACCATTCTGACTTTCTTATCTTGGACGAAGGCGTGAAACAACCCCATCGCGTTGCTGCCGCCGCCGACACAGGCGATCAGACAATCGGGAAGGCGACCTTCCGCCGCAAGGATTTGCTTCCGGGCTTCACGTCCGATCACAGATTGAAAATCTCGGATCATCATCGGGTACGGATGCGCGCCCAGGACCGACCCCAACACGTAGTGCGTGGTCCGCACATTCGTCGTCCAATCCCGCATCGCTTCGCTGATGGCATCCTTCAATGTGCGGCTGCCGGCATCCACGCCGGTGACCGTCGAACCAAGGAGTCGCATGCGGAACACGTTCAGCGCCTGCCGCTGCATATCTTCCGTGCCCATGTAGATCTCGCATTCGAGACCGAACATCGCGGCCACCGTGGCCGTCGCCACTCCATGCTGGCCCGCGCCGGTCTCCGCAATGAGGCGAGGTTTTTTCATGCGTTTCGCCAGAAGCGCCTGCCCGATCGCATTGTTGATCTTATGGGCACCGGTATGACACAGGTCTTCACGTTTCAGATAAATCTTCGCGCCGCCCAACCGCTTTGTGAGTCGCTGCGCAAAGTATAGGGGCGTCGGCCGCCCGACATACTCTTTCAAATAATGCCTGAGTTCGGCTTGAAATCCCTTCTCCCGACGCGTGCGCTGATAGACCTCTTCCAACTCCAGCAGCGCGGGCATCAGGGTCTCGGGAACATATCGTCCGCCGTAGGGGCCGAACCGCCCATGTCGATCTGGTATCGCCATGTCTCTTCCTTCAGCTAGTCGTAAAAAATAAAAGTATAGACGCTACCCTAGCGGGAGACAAGCCTGACGGCCTGCACAAAAGCCCGGACCTTCGCATGATCCTTCCGACCCGGCGAGGCCTCGACTCCGCTGCTGACATCGACGCCATATGGCCGCACCTGCTCGATGGCCTGCGCGACATTCTCCGGCGTCAACCCTCCGGCCAGGAGGATACGTGTCACCGCTGCCGCTTCGGCGGCCAGCGACCAATCGGCCACCTGGCCGGTCCCGCCATAGGCGTCTGGCGAAAACGCATCCACCAGAAATCCCCGCACGCCGGCGCGGCCTTGAAACTCAGCCAAGGCCAGAAACGAGTGCCGATCCCGGAGACGAATCGCCTTCAGCATGGGTCGCCCCAGCTGCTCACAATAGGCCGCAGTCTCATCGCCATGGAGTTGCGCAAGAGCCAGGCCACAGCTGTCCATCACATCGCGCACCACTTTCGCATCTTCATTCACGAACACTCCGATCGGCAACACAAACGGGGGTAGCTCCTTCACGATGGCCTTCACCACCGCCATGTCCGCGCAACGAGGGCTCTTCTTATGAAACACAAACCCCACCGCGTCCGCGCCGGCTTCCACTGCCACCGCCGCATCCTCGGCATTCGTCAGACCGCAGATTTTGACCTTCACCGCCATCACGTCAGCAACTCGTCTTGCTCTTCTGCGTGCCGTAGAACCCGCGATAGGACCACTGGCAAGCCTGTCCTTTACCGTTGAACGTCAAGCCGATCAAATCCTGCCGCCCGTCCTGCTGAGCAATCGACCACTCGCATACTTCGCCGCCATCCTTGAACGAATGGCACCGCGTGGGAATGCCCATTTCCTTGATGCGGTCGTCTTTGCTGCTGCCCATCCAGGAGTCCCACTTCGGGGAATATTCATGGATCTCCTGATTCACGCAACCGGCTAAGGTCAGTAGCGCCGCCATCATAGCGAGAGAACATCGCGTCTTCATGGCTTCTCCTTGTTGGATTCATCACCCAGCAACTCCCGAATCTTCACGCCAATATCCTGCGCTCGGATCAATGACTCGCCGATCAGCATGGCATGAACGCCGGCCTCCACCAACCGCGTGACATCCTCCCGCTTGTGAATCCCGCTTTCGCTCACGATCAGCTTGTCACCGGGAATGCGCTTCGCCAATCGTAGGGTCACGCCCAGGTCCGTCGAGAAGGTCTTGAGGTCACGATTGTTGATGCCGATCATCCGCACATCCGGGAGCCATTCCAACACGGTATCGAGTTCTCGCTCATGGTGCGTCTCCACCAGCACATCGAGCGACAACTCTTTCGCCAGGGCCGAAAAGTCGATCAGTTGGCGTTTCTCCAGACCGGCCACAATCAACAAGACCGCATCGGCGCCATAGGCCCGGGCTTCGTAAAATTGAATGTCCGCCACCATGAATTCTTTATTCAGCGCAGGCAGGCCGACGTTCCGTTTCACCTCAGCGAGATACTCCAGGCTGCCCTGAAAAAAATCCTTATCCGTCAGCACGGAGACAGCCGCGGCCCCATGCTCCCGATAGGCTTCGGCGATGGCCACCGGCTCAAACCGCTGTTCAAACTCGGGGCGCAACAGGCCCAAGCTCGGTGAGGCCTTCTTGACCTCCGCGATCAGTGCGGGCCTGGTCGGTGTTCGTCGCGCGTCGAGGTTCACCGCAAACCCCAGCGTCGGACCGGCGTCGCGAATTTTAGTCTTCAGATCCGCGAGGTACCCGCGGCTGTTCTTGTGGCGAATTTCTGCCCTTTTATGTTCGAGAATACGATCGAGAATCACAATGTCACGAGGCCTTCTTGGTAAATGCGATGAGCTGTTCCAGTTTCTCCATCGCCGCACCCGAGTCGATGGTCTGCTGAGCCAGTTGAAACCCTTCCTGCAACGTCTTCGCCTTGTGCCCGGCCACGAACGCCGGCGCGGCGTTCAGACACACAATGTCGCGCTTCGGCCCTTTCCGTCCCCGAAAAATATCGCGCGTGATGGCGGCATTGTCCTCCGCACTCCCACCGACTAACTCTTTCGGCCTGACGCGCGTGAGCCCGAATTCCGTCGGATCGATCGTGTAACTCGATACGACACCGGCTTTGCCTTCTGAAATGCGTGTCCGGTCCGTGACGGTGATCTCATCCAGGCCATCCATACCGTGCACGACAAAACAATGTTGCGCACCCAGGTGAAGCAGCACCTTGGCCAACACCTCCGTCAGGCCGGCGTCGAAGACACCCACGACCTGGATGCGAGCGCCGGCCGGATTGGTCAACGGACCCAGGATATTCAGCATCGTACGAATCCCCAGCTCCTGCCGCGGCTGGGCGCAGTGTTTCATCGCGCTGTGGTAGAGCGGCGCGAAGAGAAACCCAATTCCCACCTCGTTCACACAATCGGCGACCCGATCAGGTGGCAAATCGATCGCCACACCTAACGCCGCCAGCACATCGGCACTGCCTGATTTGGACGAAACCGACCGGTTCCCATGCTTCGCGACGGTCAGACCGGCGCCCGCCACCACAAACGCCGCAGTCGTCGAAATGTTGAAAGTATGAGCCCGATCGCCGCCGGTCCCGCAGGTATCGACCACCTGGGAGTCTCTGACGCGGATCTTCGTCGCGCGGGCCCGCATGGCCTGCACCGAGCCGGCGATCTCCTCGACGGTCTCTCCCTTCATGCGCAGCCCCATGAGGTACGCGGCAATCTGGGCTGAGGTCGCCGCACCGTCCATGATCTCGCCCATGACGGCTTCAGCCTGTTGCTCGGTGAGATCCGACCGTTCGGCTACTGTATGGATGGCGTCTTTGATCATGAGGGGTGCGATCAGGATCGGCTATCGGCAATCAGTCAGAAGACCCCGCAGAGAACACTGATTGCAGCTGGTCGACGGCTGTGGGCTAGAGTTTCAAGAAATTCCTGAGCAGCTCCTTGCCCGCGGTGGTGAGGATCGACTCCGGATGGAATTGCACCCCCTCGATGCCCAACGTCTTATGCCGCATTCCCATAATCTCCCCTTCAGCCGTCTCGGCGCTAATCTCGAAACAGTCCGGGAGATTCTTGCGGTTCACAATGAGCGAATGATAGCGGGTGGCCTCAAACGGGTTCGGAAGGTTGCGGAAAATGGTGCGACCATCGTGGCGCACCATAGAGGTCTTGCCATGCATCAGACGCTCGGCACGAATCACTTCGCCACCGAACGCGACCGCCAACGATTGGTGTCCGAGACAGACGCCCAGCAACGGCAATTTGCCCCCAAAATATCGAATCGCCTCCACCGATATACCTGCCTCGTTCGGCGTGCAAGGGCCGGGCGAAATGACCAGCCGGCGCGGCTTCAACGCCTCGATCTCCTGGATGGAAATCTTGTCGTTCCGGTAGACGACCACATCTTCCCCCAACTCGCCGAAATATTGCACGAGGTTGTAGGTGAAGGAGTCGTAATTGTCGATCATCAACAACATATGAATGCTCGGAGCGTATGGCAGATGGCTTATAGCACGGACAAGAAGGTTTCTTCCCATCAGCTATATGCTATTGGCCATGCGCTCTTCTCCTATTCCAATCCCTGCTCGGCGAGTTCGATCGCTTTCATCATCGCCCGCGCCTTGTTGCAGGTTTCTTCATATTCATGTTCGGGGTTCGAGTCGGCCACGATGCCCGCGCCGGCTTGAATATAGGCCTGCCTCCCCTTGATGACGACGGTCCGGATGTTGATACACATGTCCATATTGCCGGAGAAACCGAAATACCCCACAGCGCCCGCATAGGGACCACGGCGCGTCGGTTCCAACTCCTCGATAATTTCCATCGCGCGAATCTTCGGCGCCCCCGACACGGTCCCCGCCGGAAAGCAGGCCCGCATGACGTCGTACACCGATTTGCCCTTTTCCAATTGGCCCGTCACCTGCGACACGATATGCATGACGTGAGAATACCGTTCGACCTGCATCAGCGACTCGACTTTCACCGAACCGCGCGCCGCCACTCGTCCCACGTCGTTCCGGCCCAGATCCACCAGCATCACATGTTCCGCCCGTTCTTTTTCATCCGCCAGCAGACGTCGTCCGAGTTCTTGATCTTCTTCCGGCGTCTGCCCGCGACGACGCGTGCCGGCAATGGGACGCAACGAGATCTGCCCATCTTCACACCGCACCAGCGTTTCCGGCGAGGATCCCACCAACTCCACGCCGGCCACACGCAGATAATACATGTAGGGCGAGGGATTGATGACCCGGAGGGCACGATAGAGCTGAAATGGCGTCGTATGGATCTGTGTTTCCCAGCGCTGCGACAGGACCGCTTGCACGATATCGCCCGAACGGATGTACTCCTTGGTCCGCGTGACCATCTTCTCGAAATCGGCCTTGTTCATGTTGGAAGTGAAGGTAATCGGCTTCCGGCGGCGCTTCTGGCGTGGTTGCCGCAGCGGCCGCTTCAACCGCGCGATCATCTTTTCGATCCGCGCCGTCGCATGACGATAGGCGTCACGGATATCCCGTTCCTTGGTCGATTCCAGATAGGCGTTCGCGACGACTTTGATTTTCTGCGACACGTTGTCGAAGATCAGCAGTGTATCGGTCAGCAGAAAAGCGAAGTCCGGCATTCCGAGACTGTCTCGACGCAGCGCCGGCAGCTCCTCGAACGTCCGCACCATATCGTAGCTGAAGTAGCCGACCGCGCCGCCGACGAACCGGGGCAGGCCGGGCACCGTCACCGGGCGATACGCTTCCATCAATTCCCGCAGCCGCTCCAACGGGTTGCCGCGGCTCTGAATCCGTAGATTCTTCTTCCCGCGGGTCAACACCAGATCGCCCTTCTCTTCACGAACCACGGCCGAGGAGCCGCTGCCCAAGAACGAATACCGTGCCCAATTTTCACCGCCGGCCACACTCTCCAGCAGATAGGCCGTCGGCCCATGGTCGATCTTGGCAAACGCCGACACAGGCGTCTCATAGTCCGCCAAAATCTCCCGATAGAGCGGAATCAAATTGCCTTCCGCCGCCAGGGCTCGAAACTCATCCAGGGTGAGAGAGTATTGCTGTCTACTCATACGACACGACCACGTCGCACTAAGGCCGGCTGACAATCAACTTCTGCCCGACTACGACCGTGTTATTCTCTAGATTGTTCCACTTCCGCAATTGATCCGCACCGACATGGTACTTCAGCCCGATACGATACAACGTTTCACCGGAACGCACGGTGTGGGTGGTGCCGGCTGCGGGCGCTGCTGCCGCACCGAGCGCATCCGCTGCCGTCTGCTCGTGACCGAATGTATCCTTGGCCGCTTCCTTCGCGGGCTCCAGCCCCAAGTCCGACGCCACATCATCGACGGCGGTCGTAAAGTCCTTCTTCAACGCCGACACGGCCTTCTTGCTCTTGGACGGAATCGTCGTCAGGCGCTTCATGTCTTCATGCGCCCGCTTCTCCAGCAGGCTCGCTTCCTTCATCGCCTGCGCCTCTTCCTGAATCTGAGCCGCCTGCTGACGCACCGCTTCCACCTGCGCGCCGAGTTCGCGATTCCGCGCCTCATAGTCACCCAGCTCGCGCTTGCTTCGTTTGACTTCACTGTCTAATTCGGCGCTTCGTTTCTCTTCCTGCGCCAGAAGTCGCTGGAAGTTCAGGCTGCGCGCTTTCTCGGCTTCATACTTCTCCGACATCACGCACCCGCTCAGATTCAAGCCGGTCAATACAAGCAGACCGATGGGAACTACCACTGCGCGTCTCATCCGTCCGTTTCGCTCACTCATCATGTCGCTCCTTCGTTGCTGCCCACTCAAGGGAAGGCTTTCCAATGCCATCAAGACAACCATCGCGTAGCGCATCCGCTTCCAATTCGCAGCCTTTGAAAGTCGGTAGAATACGGTCCAAGGCAGCGAAAGTCAAAGTGAAATGGGCCGATCGGACGTTTGACCCCCTCCCCGCCCCTATGCTACCGTTCGCACGAGATTGCCGTTCCGCCCATTCTATCCAATCGACGACACGAAAGACCATGTCATCCACACAACCAGCCGCTCCCCGAACACTCGCCATCGAGGGCATCACGCTCCACCTCGCTCAGCCCATGACGATGGGCCAGGAATGGATCGGGAACCGGGAGGTGTTGAAACAGCTGCTGGCCTGCTGGCTGGTGATCGACGAGCGTGACCTGCCGCTGTCTCCCCGCATCACCGGTCAGCCGGGGATCGGCAAGACCACCCTGGCGATGGCGGGGGCCCGCGAACGCAAGCAGGATCTCTATGTGTTTCAGTGCACCGCCGATACCCGCCCGGAAGACCTGCTGATCACGCCTGTCCTGGCGGAATCCGGCACCATCAGTTACCACGCCTCACCGCTGACTACCGCGGTGCTCACGGGCAGCATCTGCGTGCTGGACGAGGGCAACCGCATGAATGAAAAAAGCTGGGCCTCTCTTGCCTCGCTCCTGGATCACCGGCGCTGCGTGGAATCCATCATCGCGGGCATTTTGATCCGGGCCCATGCCGATTTCCGCTGCTGCGTGACCATGAACGAAGATGCGTCCACCTACGAGGTGCCCGACTATATCCTGTCGCGCTTGCAACCGACATTGGGCATGGGCTTCCCCGCGCGCGAAGACGAGCTGGCGATTCTTCGGTACCATTTGCCCTTTGCCCCGGCGGAGATGCTGGCCATGACCGTCGAATTTCTCCAGGAAGCCCACCAGCTCAGCCTAGAATATTCCGTGCGCGACGGCATCCATCTGCTGCAGTATGCACTGAAGCGTCGTGCGCAGGACCCGGCGCACCCGCTGTCGGCCGATGCCGCCTGGCGGGAATCACTGATCAAAGTCCTGGGCGACGAAGCACTCGACCTGCCGACTCAGTCACGCCGACGCAAGCGTGCCTTGGGCGACCAGGCCCTGCCGCAAGGCCTCGGCGATTTCTTTTTCGAAAGCGACGACCCCCTACATCCCGGCCGATAATGGCAGTGTCATCCTCCACCGCCGACTCCGTCTTCCGCCTCTCACCGCGCATCGAATTGTTCCCGCTTCTGCATGGAAGCGGAGATGTCGCTCAAGAGGTGCGCGACCGGCTGACCGACCGCCGATACGACTGCCTCGCAGTGCCGCTTCCACCCTCCTTCGAACATCCGCTGGAAGACGCCGTGCTGGGCCTGCCGGCGATCAGCGTGATCGTCCAGCCGGAACGCGAGCAGGAAGCCGGCGCCATCGTCAACTACGTGCCGGTCGATCCCTGCCAGGCGGTCATCATGGGGATTCGCGTGGCCATGGGAGAAGGTATCCCCAGGGCCTATATCGATCGCGAAACCGCCGTCGTGGAACCGGTGCCCTTCGTCTCCCCCGATGCCTATGCGCTCAAACGCCTCTCCTACGCCGCCTTTGCGGCGGCGATGGTGCCCACGCTCACGCTGCCTACGGAAGGTAGCCAGCAGCAGGCCCGCATTGCCTGGATGGCGTTTCAGCTCCACCAGCTCGAAATGGAATACGAGCAGATTCTCTGCCTCTGTCATTTCGCCGACTGGCCCTGGATTCGTCAGGCGTACCAGCAGCGAACCGACTATCAAATCCCGGCGCTCGACTTCGGGCGGCCTGAACGGTATCTCGTCGAGCCGGCCTCGCTCTATTTCATCTTAGGTGAACTGCCGTTCCTGACGGAGCTGTATGAACGACGCCGTGCCACCGTCCATTCGGACCGCCACCTCTCCATCGATGGGATCAAAGAACTCCTGCTCGAAACACGCACACGGTGGCAGACCGGCCATGATGCAGAGGGCCAGACCGTTCCCACTTGGGTGACACCGCAGTTACTGCAAGCCTACCTACAGTATGTGCGAAACCACGCGCTACTGGACCGGCGTTTGACGCCCGATCTCTACACACTCGTGCTTGCCGCAAAACAGATGGCGGGGGATGATTTCGCGGTTCGCCTGCTCGAAACCGCCAAGAGTTACTCCTATCAAGACATTGAGCCCAGCCAGGTTCCTCGTCTCTCGGCCGGGCTCGGGCAATTCGCCCTGCCGGACGAGCAGATTGTGCAGGCAAAAAACCGGCTCCAGGGGACGCCGCTCACCTGGCGTTCGCTCTCGCTCCGGCCACGACCGCCGGGTCGCACGAGCCGACAGTGGTCCTATCTGTGGAATCCACATCGGCAATGTTCCTGGCCGCCGGAAGATTCCAAGATCGAAAGTTTCCACACCCATGTCCGCGAGCAGGCGAAGGCCATCATCGGGGCCGATCTCGCCAAAAGCGAGAAGTTCACCACCTCGATGAAAGATGGGATCGACATCCGGGAAAGCCTGCGCCATTGGCATCAGCGACAGAAGCCGGGTCGTCCGCAACGGATGGAGATTTACGTCAAAGAAATTCCCCCCGCGCGCGGGAACGTGGATACCGTGATTTTTTTGTTCGATACCCCAGGTGATCCGGAGCAGTACAGCTGGCAAGCCACCTGGTATGCCGAACATGCGCAGGAGTCCACCCTCTGTTTCTATGCCACTCCCTTCCTGAACAACATGATCGCGCCGGGCATCGGGCAATCGCGTTACGGTGGCGCCCTGTTTATTTTCCCGCCCCGCCCGATCCCCGATATTTGGACCGACGAGGCACTCGGATTTGCCAAGACGCTCGAAGAGCGTTTGATTGCGGCCGGAGCGGTCCATTCACGTGAAACACACCTGGCCCTGGTGACACCGGTTCCGCCCAAAGCGCGCTGGAGGCAGATTGCCAAACAGTTTGGTCGGCAACTGGTCCCGATTCCGTTGAGCCGGTTTTCAGGCCAGATGATCGACCGTCTGCGGCGGTTCCATGTCTTGAACGGACACGAGATCCGCAGCTTCGCAGCCCAATTTATTCGTGAGTAACCAGCCCATGTCTCATCAACCAGTCGAACAACGGATCGCCGATCTTCGCCGGCACATTCGCCATCACGACCACCTCTACTACACGAAGGACCGGCCGGAGATTTCCGACGCGGAATACGACCGGCTCTTTCGCGAACTGGTCGAACTGGAAACCGCCCATCCCGACCTGGTCACCGGCGACTCGCCGACCCAACGAGTCGGCGCACCCCCGCTGGACGAACTCACCAAAGTGTCACACGAAAAACCGATGCTGAGTCTCGACTCCATCACCGATCAGGATGATGTCCGCGCCTTCGATACGCGGATGAAACGGGAGCTGGAAACCGACCAGATCGTGTACACCGCGGAACCGAAGTTCGACGGCTTGTCGGTGGAACTCGTCTACGACCGGGGCACATTCGTGCGTGGCGCCACCCGCGGAGATGGGATGGTCGGCGAAGATGTGACGATCAATCTGCGAACCATCCGCGCGCTGCCGCTGCAGCTCGATCCTCATCCGACCCTGCCGGCGCACCTGGTCGTGCGCGGCGAGGTGTACATGCGGCTGGATGAATTTCAGGTATTGAATCGCCGCATGACGGAACGGGGTGAGGAAGGATTTGCGAACCCGCGCAATGCCGCCGCAGGCTCGTTGCGGCAGCTGGACAGCCGCATCACCGCGGCGCGCCCGTTGACCCTGACCTGTTACGACATCATGTCGGTATCAGGCACGTTCCCCGCCACGCATTGGGACGAATTGGAGTCCCTCGCAGCCTGGGGCCTCCCCGTGCCGGAACACCGACAACGCTGCCACTCGATCGACGAAGTCCTCTCGTTCCAACAGACCACCGATGCGATGCGGGACTCGCTTCCGTTTGAAATCGACGGCGTCGTCGTCAAACTCGACCGTCGGGCGTGGCAAGATCAGCTTGGCAGCAAATCCCGCAGCCCCCGTTGGGCGATCGCCTATAAATTTGCGCCTCGAAAAGAAATCACGGTCATTCAAGACATTGTCGTTTCGGTCGGTCGCACCGGCACCCTGACACCGTTGGCCTTACTCAAGCCGGTGGAAGTCGGCGGCGTAACGATCAGCCGGGCTACGCTTCACAATGCCGATGAGGTGGCACGCAAAGATGTTCGCGTCGGCGATACGGTGAAAGTCGAGCGAGCCGGCGACGTGATCCCGGCCATCGCCGAGCGTGTCGCGGTCCCCGGAGAAACGAGGCAGGACCCGTTCGTCATGCCAGACCATTGCCCGGTATGCGGATCAGCCGCGGCGCGCGAGGGAGCCTATTTCTACTGCACCGGCCAGACCCTCTGCCTCGCGCAACTGAAGGGCTCCATCGAACACTTCGCCTCCAAGAGCGCGTTGAATATAGACGGGATGGGAAAAAAGACGGTGGCCCAGTTGGTCGACGTAGGACTGGTCCGCGACCTGGCGGACCTCTACAGTCTCACCAAAGAGGCGATCCTCACACTGGAAGGGTTCGCCGATCGGTCGGCGACGTTGTTGCTCGAATCGATCGACCGCAGTAAATCCGTCTCTCTCGACCGGCTGTTGATGGGACTTGGCATCAGACAGGTTGGGCAGCATATCGCGCGCGTGCTGGCAAAACAGTTCGGCACCCTGCCGAAGCTGATGTCGTCGACGCAGGAGGACTTGCTGCAGGTTCGCGAAATCGGCCCGGAGATCTCTGCAAGCCTCGCCTCGTTTTTCACTGAAGAACGGAACCGAGCAGTCATCACGCGCCTGATCGAACGAGGCCTGACGATCGCTCCCCCCTCGGCTGAAAACACAGCCGGCAGCCAGAGCCTCGCGGGCAAGACATTCGTCTTCACCGGCGGCCTGGCCGGGTATAGCCGAGATCAAGCCAAACAGCTGGTGGAGCAATTCGGAGGGCAGGTCTCGTCGAGCGTCAGCAAGAAGACGTCATTTGTGGTGGCGGGAACCGATCCGGGGTCGAAACTGGACCAAGCCCAGACACTAGGAGTACGGATTCTGACAGAAACGGAATTTACCGCTCTAGTGACGCCTGAGTGACCGGCACATGCTCATCGATGATGGGCTCATGCGTGATGGGATGTTTCTCTTCTTTATAGATCTGCACGCTCTTGATCACGCGCGGATCCGCCTCATGAATGACCAGGCGGCAGTTCGCAATATGCACTTCTTCACCGACCTTCGGTATCCTGCCCAACTCGTGCTGCACCAGGCCGCTGATCGTCACGGCATCGTCGCCTAAATCCACCTTGAGGAAATCGTTGACCTTCCTCACCTCGGTGCGCCCATGCACCAGGATCTGGTTCTTGCCGATACGCTTGATCAACTCTTCGGTGATGTCGGTCTCGTCGACGATCTCGCCGACCACTTCCTCCAGCAGATCTTCCAACGTGACCAATCCCATCACGCCGCCGAACTCGTTGACTACAATCGCCATGTGGCGTTTGTCCAACTGAAACTGCTTCATCAGGTCGTCGGCGGATTTCGTATGCGGGATGAACAGCGCAGGCTGCGCAATGTCGCGAAGCTTCATCTCCGTATGACCCTGGGCCAACGCCGTCAAGGCCTTGGTCTTGTAGAGAATCCCGATAATGTTGTCCAACGTCCCTTCGTACAACGGGATCCGGGAATATTTCGACTTGAACAGCAACTCCTTCGCTTCGCGCAGATACTGATTGCAGTCGAGCGAGAACATGTAGATACGCGGCGTCATGCAATCTTCCGCTGTGATGTCCTTCAGCTGGAAGACGTTCTTGATCATCTTCACTTCCTGCGCTTCGATCGCGCCGCTCTTGCTGCTCTGATCCAGCATGATCTTCAGCTCTTCTTCCGTGACAAACGGCACGTTGAGCCCTTTGCCGCCGGTCAACTTATAAATGAGCGGCACCACGAAGAACATGATCGGCGTGAGCACCTGCTGGGCCGCATAGGCCGGATAGGCCATGTTCAGCACCACAGGAACCGAGTATTTGGCAGCCAGGGTCTTGGGTACCAAGTCGGCAAATACCAACAAAACAAACGTGAGAATACCGACCAGAACCGCGAAGGCTTCGCCCAGCACACCTTCCAGCCCCTGTCCTCCGAATCGATTCAAGGCAATAATCGTCGCCAATGAGGCCGTGGCGGTGTCGATCAGTCGATCTCCGACCAGGATGGTCAGCAGGAGGCGTTGCGGATCGGTTCGAAGATGAAGGGCCATTTCGGCCCGCTTGCTGCCCGTATCGGCCAGCGCCCTGAGCTTCGTATCGTTGACGGAGTAGAATCCGACCTCAACGACAGAAACCACCGCCGACAATAGAATGAGGACTATCAGTACGATAATGTCCATATGACCTATCGAGGTTAGAGGTGCAGACTCAAGTTGAAGGTGTGAATGATGGAACCTTGGATCAGTTCGAAGCCTGGGGTTCGAACTGCAAGACTTGCCCTCTGTCGTGAGAAGACAACCAGACCGGGTCCTCTCGGGTCACTTTCATCCATCGCGTATTACAATTAGCACAGGTAGACAGATGCATCAAGCACTACAGCAATTCCACCCCGGCAACAAATAGTCAGCATATCAGTCATTTAGGATATTTGCCATGCTCCCGCCCCTCAAGGATTCCCCGTAGTCCCCCCTACCGCATCGTCGCGCACGATAAATGGGTCGGTCTCCAGGGCCCGTCTCAGATGCGCGGCGGCTTGCTCGGCGGCGGCCTCTGTTCGAAATTGTCCCGCGTAGACTCGATACCGGCGTCCGTCCGGCAAATCAATCCCGACGATCTTGGAACCAGGATAGGCGTCCTTCAGCCGCTCGACCAGCACTTGCGCGTTGGCCGGATCGGCAAAGGAACCGACCTGCACGCGCAACACCCCCATCCCCCCGGCTCGTCCCTCGTAACTAATCACCCGGAGTTCGATCTCATCGGTGCCGCGCCCGACCATCCCGACGGCCTGGGCTCCAGCCAGGGACAGGTCCAAAATTCTCCCGCGCGCAAACGGCCCCCGATCATTGATCCGCACCGTCACCTGGCGGCCGGTGCTCAGTGATCGCACAACCGCCACCGATCCCAGCGGCAAGGTCCGGTGCGCGGCGGTCAACTTGTGCATGTCGTAGACTTCCCCATTTGCCGTGCGGTTACCGTGGAAGCCAGGCCCGTACCAGGACGCGCTACCCCGCTCGACAAACCCCAACGGATAGCCGGGCGGGTACGACGGACGCGCCGGACTCCAGCCGGAACACCCGCTGAGCCATGTGGTGAGGAGAAGAATGAAGAGGGGGAAAAGAAGACGGCGTATGCTTGTCCTCTTCTCCCCCAGCATGAGGCGGACTAAAATTCGTCGAGTGAATGGGTACGCAACACCCCGAGGGCTTTGGTTGTGTTCGACACAGTCAGTACGACAATCGCACGTTTGCCTTCCCGCGACGGGGTACAATAGCCGCACTTCACATTGATGCGCGCCCTGGTGAGCGAATCGGCCACCTGCTTCAAGGCGCCGGGTTTATTCTCCAGACTCAAAATCAGGGCGGTCTCTTCGCGGAACTTGATCTTAGATTTTCTGAGCGCAATACGAGCCGCGTCCACATCTGCCACGATCAACCGCAGCTTCCCGAGTCCGGTGACCTCGGGTGCAGAGAAGGCCTTGATGTTGACTCCCGCAGCCCCCAGCACGGCCGCTACTTCAGCCAGCACCCCGGGCTTACTCTGTCCACTCACCACAAATTGCGTCGTTGTCGGCATGGGCTCCTCTCCCTCTGCTGAGTCAGTTCGTCTCGAATGTTAGCGACTGTATCCATACAGCCACTTCGCGCTGGTGCCGCCGATGTTTCTGACGGTATGGGACATTCCGGCCGGAATGAGGATTTCCTCGCCCGGTTCGGGTCTGAAACACCGGCCCCCGAACTCCAGTTCCAACCGGCCCTCGACCGGCATCACCAGTTCGTCGGTCGTGTGGCGGTAATCCTCCCACACTTGACCGGGCGGATCAACCCAAAGATCACAACTGAAGCCCCTCGCCTGCCATTGCTTGGCGACTGCCTGCTGATCGACCGTGGCCCGATTCCTTTCCTTCGGCAGCGAGTCGAAGCTGTTACACAAGAGCTTTCCAGCCTCTTCGCTGTGCGACGGATGATAAAGCAAATCCTGTGGCGCGGCGAGTCTGCCGCCCGCCAAGATCCCAACAGGAGCGCCATCGTTCGCTTCGTCTTGCTGACAGCAGACCGTTTCCACCGTAGCACTCACTAGAGCGCCCTTCAGCCATAGACTGATCGGTCTGTCCCCTGACACATACGCATCAAGGCGCGGCTGCAATGTGCCCCGTTCATGCTCACATGGAGCCTTTTCGGCAATGGTCTATACTTTGAGGAGCAGGGCAACTCCATGTACAATGCCCGGGCAGGCCGCAATACGGACGCGTACGGCCCCCAGTCGACTCAGGAGGCAGCATGATGAAGGTTAGTCGGTCGCTCGGCCTGGTACTCATTTCCATTCTGATCACTGCCTGTAGCTACTTCCAGAACCGCGAAGCGGCGTATCTTGATTCTGCCAAGGGCTGGGCCACTCAGGCCCAGGTACGGGAGAAACTAGGCGCTCCAAAGGCCATTCAACAGGCTGATGGAGGAACGACGGTGTGGGTCTATGAATTGCGGGAGCAACAGTCCGGGAACCGGCTGACCGCTCCGGGAACATGGTGCGAACGATATCTCGTTACCTTCGACGACAAAGCCGTGCTGCAGAAATGGAGGCAGGTGTCCCATTTCCATGGCGGTGAACTGATGCCGCAGGAATGCATGCCGGGAACGGAGCCCTAGAGACCGAGGAAATGCGCAACAAGCAATAAGAAGCCCCGGGGGGCTCCCCGCCAACAGGCTGCGATGATGTCGATGAGCGAAGTACCGTGATGAGACGTAGAAAAGAAGTGGGGCTGGCAGTAGAAGAGGACGGGTGTTGCGTAGAGAAATAGACGAAGCGGCTTACTGCAGAGTTCCAGATGATGGCTCAGAAAATGTCAGGAAACGGCGGCGATCTCGGACAGACCCGGTCAGACGGACACGCGAACGCGCGCGGAACGGTGCCCGTCTATTCCGAAATACACCGGGCAGCGCAGATGGCACATGAGTACCTTCAGGATAATTACGAGAAAGGAGGTGGACGGGTGGACACAGATTCGGCTACCCCAACCTCACTCATCAGGGCCCCACATCCATAGCCACCCCTTGTTCCGCCATGGCCGTCGAAATGTTCGCGCTACCAATCTTCACCTGGGCCTCAGACATACCAAGCGTGATGCCTTCAGGTCTGATCTCGAACCCATCCCAGGGAATACGAGCCACGTGGCCTGTCTGAATCACCACCACATCGGCAAAATTAATCTGCCGGGTGACTAAATCCAGAATCAAGCGCCGAATCAGCCCCCATTCCTCTCCCGCCCGATTGTGGACAATCCAATGATCGCTTCCCATACACGTCCCTCCTTCCGCTTGACCTCGCGATTTACGTATGACCAGATACTTCTCATGGAAACACGGCACACTCGATGTACGAGTGGAGCCTCCTCAGGCACTCCCCTTCAAGCGGCCGCGCGTCGTAGGGACTTGCGGCTGCGCATATTCATAGACGTAGGACGGGAGCGACTGACTCCCGACTGCATTGAGCACCACGTGAAGCGGCTTGCGGCTTCGCAGTGAGCTCACGGCCCGTTTCACCACGTCATGGGGCGTAGAGTTGGCCCGGACCACGAGCAACAAAATATCGGAATGCCCGGCCAGCACATTCATGGTGGCTTGAGGAAGGATAGGCGGGGTGTTCAAAATGATATAGTCGAAGCGGTTCCGCAGCCGATCGAATAGGGCCGCCAGTCGATCCGTCCGCAGCAATTCCGATGAATTGACCACCGGATTTCCCACCGGCATGATCCAACAGGGCACCTCGCCGAAACCAGCTACACATTCATCGATCTCAAGGTCGCCGGCCAGATAGTCGGCCATGCCCCCCTTGGGATGGCCTTCCATAAAGTTGTGAAGTCCAGGGCATTTCAGGTCGCAGTCTACGAGTAGCACCCGTTTCCCCAAATCGCGCGCCAATGTGTATCCGAGATTGATGACCGTTGTTGTCTTTCCCTCACCTTTCACGGCACTGCTGACCGCCACAACCGTCGATTGCTTTTCCGCTCCCAGAAGAAATAATCGTGTAGCGGCCACGCGATACTGCTCCGAGACGATCGCATTGGGCATCCATTTGACGACAAAACTACGATCGAATAAGTGATCGTTCGATCCATTGTTCCCGATCTCCCCGGCCGGTAGCGGCACGAGGCCGGGCGTCGGCTGGATCGATTTGGCCCCGCGTCCGAAGTGATACGTCGGAAAGAAGCGTCTCCAGTTCGAATAGGCATAGTCCAAGGAAAAATCGGGAATGGCGGCCAACAGCTGCGGGCCGAATACCGACTCGACATCCTCCGGCCGTCGGAACTGAGGGTTCAGCTGTTCGAGGAGCACCGCCAGTCCGACTCCCATGGCACAACCCATGAGCAAACCGAGCATCAACACACGTGGCTGATTCGGCCGTTCGGGGACCCGTGGGAACTTCGGTCGTTCCAAGATTTTCAGCTGCGCGCCCTTCTGCCGCTTTTCCAGGTTCTCCGCAACAGACGCATGCAGCCGTTTGTCCAACAGCGATTGATAGCTCCCTTTGAGATTCTCATAATCCCGCATGAGCGTAAGCAGGCCTTGTTCGATCGCTGGGGCGGTCTCGACACGGCTGTCATAGTTCTTCTTCTCAGCCCGAAGCGTCTGCTGCCGCTGTTTGAGCAACCCCAGCTCGCTCCCTAATTCACTTCGTTGTTTCTTCAGGTCCTGATAGTAGGGATCTTTCGTTTGCTCATTCGATCCCGCGGAATCCGGACCATATTGGCGATGCAGCTTCTGCTCAAGCTGGTTGATCTCCTCTTTCGTCAGGGCAACCTCGGGATACCCGTCCCAGAATTCAGATTCCAGCTGCGTCAGTTTATTTTTCAAGTCATTCAGGCGGGCGAACGACGGATTGGGCTGGACCGGGCCATTGACCAGCGCAGGAATCGTGACACCGAACTCGAGGTACTTCTGAAGCGCATTCTCCACCATCACGAGCCGGTCCGATTGACGATGGATACTTTCGCTCACCAGATTGAGATCATCATGTAAGCGATCGAGCGCGCGCAGATTGGCCTCAATCTGCTGCGGAAGCTGGCCGACATGTTGCGATTTAAACTGGCTGATTTCTTCCTCTTTCCTGTCGAGCTGCACTCGCGTCCGGCTCACTTCGTTATCAAGAAACTCAGTGGTCCCTTCTGCCGCTTTCGTACGATCCTTGAGATCCTCGTCAATGAGCATGGCCGAGATCTTCGAGATGACATTCATGGCCGTAGCCGGATCCTCATGAGCGAAGGAGACCGTGAAAGCGCCGATCATGTTCTGGCCGGGCATATTGCCCTTGCTGACGGTTGTCACCTCCAGCGCGGCATTCATTTGGAGTACCGCCCATTCCGGGCCGAATTCCTCCACTTGCGCCGGATAGAGATTCAACTCCTTGCGAATTGCGTCGAGGCGCATGCGGTCGCGCACTTGAGTTTCAATGACAAAAATGCGGCGGTCGAAATTACTGTTACCCTCAGCGTTTGACTGCACGTAACTTTCAGGCACCTTCTGATCCTCAAGCAGGATCAACGTATCCGAGCGATACACTTTCGTAGCCACCTTGGAGTAGATGAACGCGGCCCCCAAAGAAAGCACAATTGCGCCGAGAAGGATCCATTTGCGGCGCAACACCATGCCCCAATACTCATGGACCAGGTTTGCTGCGGAATTACCATTCTGCGCCACACTAGTAGTTTGACCCATAGCCTCCACCTTACCTCTTACGCTCAACATACGGATAACGATGCTTGATGCCGCCGAACCCGAATCCTACCCTCGAATGCGCAGAACCATCCACGCGCTCCTCAACCCAGTGAGCGGCTTAGGTTACGGATGAGGCGCCGAAATGGCCGCCTCGTCCTCAATCCACTCGGTGCCTAACAGACCCACATCTTCGACCTTGTCCGGAGGGCGAAACTCCGGAACGAGTTCGCGCAACCGTTCGATCGCCTTGGCAGAGTTGTTCAAGTAGGCCGCTGCTTCTATGGCCATCATCATGCCGGCAACCTTGCTCACATCTGTTCCGCTCAGCCGACGAATCCGCAAAATCTTGCCCAGGGAAGACCGCTCCGCTATTTCTTCCGTACCGACCAACTCTTCATACAGCTTTTCACCCGGCCGTAATCCGACAAAACGGATCGGAATCTCCCGCCCCGGCACAAACCCGGACAAACGGATGAGATTCCTCGCGAGGTCCAGCACCTTAATCTGCTCGCCCATATCGAGAACGTAGGTGGCCCCCTGTTCACCCAAGGTCGCAGCCTCCAAAACTAGGTGAACGGCTTCGGGAATCAACATAAAGAAACGGCGGATGTCGGGATGGGTGACGGTCACGGGACCACCTGCCCGGATCTGTTCTTGAAACCGCAGCAACACGCTACCGTTGCTACCCAGCACGTTTCCGAACCGGACGGTCAGGAACCGTGTCGCGCTACGATCGGCCATGTCCTGCACAATCAGCTCAGCCGCACGTTTCGTGGCTCCCATCACGCTGGTGGGATTCACGGCTTTGTCCGTCGAAATCAGGACAAATCGTTCCACCCCGCAACGATCTGCGGTTTCTGCGGCGATCCGCGTCCCAAGACAGTTATTCTTCAGCGCTTCCGATGGGTTGAGTTCCACAAGCGGGACATGTTTGTGGGCAGCCGCATGGAATACGATGCAGGGCCGATACCGGGTCATCGTTTCCATAAGGCGGCGTCGGTCTGTCACGTCACCAAGTACGGGGTGGATCAGCGAAGACAACCCCTGATCCTCCAACTCCTTGGCGATGGTATACAGACTGTTCTCATGCCGTTCATAGAGGACCACGGATTCGGGTCGCATGGCGGCGATCTGGCGCGACAGTTCGGAGCCGATCGAACCACCGGCGCCGGTAATCAGCACCCGCCGGCCCGCAATCATATCGACCATAGCGTCGGTCTCCAATTGCACCGGCGCCCGGGCTAATAGGTCCTCCACGGCCACGTTTCTGATTTGACTCACCACACTTCGATCACCCAACAACTCCTGCATACTCGGCAACATCTTCACCGAGACTTTAAAGGGGCCGATGGCCGACATGATCTGCCGCAAGACGTCAGGGGTCACGTGCGGAAGAGCCAGCACGACCTCATCCGGCCTTTCGGCTGAGAGAATCGGAGCCAACTCCCCGCGTGCGCCAAGCACCTTGACCCCATGAATTCTCTTGTGGCGAAGGGGAGCACGATCGTCGATAAATCCGATCGGCTGGTAGCGGGAGGTCGGACTCTGTCTCATTTCTCGCACGATTCGTTCGCCCCGGTCACCGGCACCGATAATAAGGACGGTTTTTTTCGGGCGATAAATCACCACCTCGCGCAGCATCCGCCTGGGGAGTCGCACACCGGCGACAAATCCGATAAGCAGCATCGCATCGACAATAAAAATCGAGCGCGGGTATCCGGTCACCCCCATACCCCAGCGTGTCCATCCATAGAGAACCACCGTGCTGGTGATCACCCCGATGACGATGTTCTGCACATCCCAGAGGCTGGTGTATCTCCAGAGCCCTTCGTTGAGGCGAAACATGAAAAAGGCTGCGGTGCGAATCATCACCAGCCATGGCAACACAAGGAGAAAGGTTCCCCACTCCGCATCCGGGATCCGCCCATCGAACCGCAGCCAGAATGCCAGGTAGTTGGCCAAGATCATCAGGCCGATTTCGAGCAACATAATCAGGGGGCGCCGCCATTTCAACACAAAGGCGATCACTCGCGGACCAATGTCGGATGCCTGCGAAGGTCGCGTCACCTGGAGATCCGGCAAATCACACACCAGCAGCGGGATCTTCAACAGACAGAGCAGCGTCTGGGCAACGATCGCCAAATCCAATAGGGTCGATGCATGCTGAACATAAAACTTCGCCAGTTTGATTTTTTCAGGCAGGATGACCATCACGTATTCTTCGACGGGATTGGCGGCAGCAGCAAGAACGGCCGCCTCGTCGATGTACTTCAGGGACGCAAGATCGGTCAGCCCGGGACGCACGGAGAGAATCTCTGCGTACGCATCCGAAAACATATCAACATACCGAGCGACTTCCGGCCTGGGACCAACCAGGCTCATATCCCCAAACAGAATGTTCAGCAATTGAGGCAATTCATCCAGCTTGGTACGTCGCAGAACACTGCCGACCCTGGTCACCCTCGCGTCCTGCCCGACCGTGATCGGCCCTCCCAAGGCCTCGGCACCCGCAACCATCGTGCGGAATTTATAGATAAAAAACGGCCGAAAGTTCCGACCGATACGTCTTTGCGTAAAAAAGACGGGGCCCGGCGACTCAAGCTTGATCAGAACTGCGGCGATCAGCCACAGCGGCCCACTCACCGTGAGGGCGAGTAGAGCGACAACGACATCGACGGCACGCTTTATCATCTCCGATTCCCTTTCACAATATCCCTCACCACCGTGATGACACGCTGAATATCGGCCTCCGTCATCTTCGGGTACAGAGGTAAAGACACGATTCGTTCAAAAGCGGCCTGCGCCGTCGGAAAATCACTCGGTTGATACCCATACGTCTCTCGATAGTAGGGATGCAGGTGGAGCGGAATGAAATGCACGCTGCACCCAATCCCCGCCTGCTGTAACTGCGCAATGAACTCGTTTCGGTCGATGCGCAGGGCTTCGAGATTCAATCGGATCACATAGAGATGCCAGGCATGCTGGACATGAGCGGCCGCAGAAGGACAGAGAATTTCCGGCACATCATGAAAACCGTCGCGATAGAGCGCGGCCAGACGATCACGCGATTTCCAGAATCGATCGCATTTGGCCAACTGCGCCAACCCCAACGCGGCGGCAATATCCGTCAGGTTGTATTTGAAACCCGGAGAGAGGATCTCGTAATACCACGACCCCTGGGCCGTATAGCGACTCCATGCATCGCGACTGAGTCCATGCAGACTCATGATCCGGACACGGGCGGCAAGGGCTGAATCATCCGTGGTCACCATGCCACCCTCTCCCGTCGTGATGTTCTTCGTGGCATAGAACGAAAAGCAGGTCAGTTCCGACAGACTCCCGATCATCTTCCCCCGGTACCGCGCGGGGAGCGCATGCGCGGCATCCTCGATGACGGCAAGATTGTGTGCGCGGGCAATCGCCTGAATCCGACTCATTTCGCAAGGATGCCCCGCGAAGTGAACCGGCACGATCGCTTTCGTTCGCGGGGTAATCGCCCGTTCGATGCAGTCCGGAGAAATGTTCAGCGTATCGGGCGTGCAATCCACCAGGATCGGCTTCGCCTTCAGATAAGCCACCACTTCGGCAGTAGCCGCAAAGGTCATCGTCGGTACGATCACTTCGTCCCCTTCGCGAACCCCGATGGCTTCCAATGCCAGATGTAAGGCAGCCGTGCAGGAATTCACCGCAATCGCATGCCGGGCGCCGACCATCGCAGCGAACTCGTTCTCAAATTGTTTGGCCTTGGTGCCGGTCGTCAGCCATCCGGACCGGAGGACCTGGACAACTTCGCTGACTTCCTCTTCCCCGATATCAGGCATATGAAAGGGCAGAAATTCGGACATGAGTAGGTCTCCTTCAACAACTGACGATGCGCTGATACGAACACATATGACCCGATAGATTCCGGATCAAGATTTCCAAGACCTGAATGATAGTGGTGTGTGGTGAATCGCCGGAGAGGCCCTACCACTCAATTCAATCAGAGGCGATCGAAAAAGAACGAAGCCCAGAAGACGGACACCAGAATCGTGCCTGCGCCAACCATGAGCAAAAAGAGACTCAGCGGTGTGGACATAGTCAGCAGGTACAGACCATCGAGCACGACGAGAACGCCCAAGGCGCTACTCACGGCACAGAGCCTTGCCGAAGCGACAGACTTGATTTGATAGTAGAGACTGCTCAAAAGCCCCAGGGGAAATACCATGGCGGAGTACAGCGACCATTCGAGCGAGTCACCCGTATAACCTGCGACGATCCGGCGTAGAGACTCGCGGGGTTGTAAGCGCACTCGCGCCCGCTCGATGCCGTCGACGTACATCGTTTCTGTTCCCTCGCGGTACGTCGCCACGATGTGCTGGGTCGCACGGGTCAAGGGCGCATCACTGGTTGATAACGCAGGATTGGCACCGTTGTATCCTGAAATCGGGGTGCGCAGACGAAAGACGACATCCTTGGATTGTTGCCCGAGCGTGAAGTTACGCACGTCTGTATTTTTTGAAAACGAAACAATTCTGGCCGGCCCGGTCTGCGCCAAATCTGCCGGAGTCACCCACGCCTCAACCGACAACTCCTTGTCGGCAAGCAGCCCGCCGCCAACCACTTGGTCTGGTGCGAGACGGGACGCAATCACCGTATCCGCACTGAGGGTGAGCCCATTGGGAAACACCCACGCAGTGCGCGACAGATCCTGGATATACAGATCCGTGGAGGGCCCCTTCGCAGCCCGATCATGAACGATGGCTCCGGCCTGCTCGGAAAAGTCGTAGTAGAGAACCAGTCCCTGTTTCGTTCGCCTCTCCTGAGAATCAACCAGAGGCCCCAAGGAAAAATGGGTTGTGATTTCATCGGACGGCAACGCACGATCGTACACCGCGACCAAATGGAAGGTCCCCAGCCAGGGTCGATTCATGGTCCCTTCGTTCCCGAGCAAGAGTCGGTAGGTCGGATTCCAGTTACTGAAATCACTCGCCAACGGAAACGGCCATGCAGTGAAGAAAGCCAACAAGAGGACGTATCCCGCCACTATCCATCCCAGCCATGCAGTCGCGTAACAGGTCTTGGCCCAGACCTCGCCAGAGGCGTGATAGGCCGTGTTCGCAAGCACCCCCAGTACGCCGCCCGCCATGCCACCCACGGTGTTACAGACAATATCCACGAAGGACGGGGCACGTGTGAACAAGAGCTGGGCCAGTTCCACTCCGGAACTCAGTGCGGCCGCCCCGATGAAGGCAAGGAGCAGCCTGATAAACCAGGGTCGCCGGGACATCCCCGGCAACAGGACCATCAAGCCCCCGCATGGAATGAAAAAAACAACGTTGCTCCAAACATCCCACGAAGTGACGTTGGAAAATCCAGACCAGCCCTCGAAATGATCGACAAATAGCTCGGTAATTGAAGCGGCATGGGGAAGCGACCACGTAAAGGGTGCTAGCCCGAATATCACGACATACACGAGATACAGTCCCAACAGCGTCATGACCACTCGGTCGCGCCGCCAGACTATTGTTCCCGCGCCGCTTCGAGCCAACGCAGGGCAACACCGGCGACTGAGAGACTGACATGATGTGACACTCCTGAACAGACGCAAGGCTCTCTCGTTACCTCCCTTGCAGGGACCGCGAGCCTGACAGGCCAACAACCGTCGGTTCGGAGAAACCATGATCGAGAATTCGGGCAACCGCTTGAGATGCTTCGCCCCTCCGCCAGGGCCACTCGCCCGACCGGCCTGGACCGGCGGTCAGGACGGCGTTCACGATGGACTCCGGATGAGTCCCCACCAGACGATTCCATCCGCGCTCGACGGTCTCGACCCACTCGGTCTCCTCCCGAAGCGTGATACAAGGCACCCCGAGCCAATACGCTTCCTTTTGTATGCCGCCCGAGTCCGTCACAATCGCCTGAGCCATGGATTCCAAACGGACCATGTCCAGATAGGACACCGGATCAATCAGCAGCAGCCGGTCGGAATGCTCACAGGCAATGGACCCCAGTTGCTTGCGAGTCCTCGGGTGAACGGGAAACACAACGGGCAGCCCGGTATCGACCAGGGTACGAAGCGCGGTCATGATCTGCGCCAATTGCGGCAACCGATCGGTATTGTCTGCGCGATGCACGGTCGCCAACAGATACTGCCGAGGCGTGAGGCCCAACCGCTCGAGTATCGTCGAGGCGCCCTGCGCACGATCAGCGGTATCCAGCAGTGCGTCATACATGACGTCGCCGACCAGATGCACGCCGGCGGTGACCCCCTCCCGTCGAAGGTTTTCGACGGCTGTGTCGGTCGGGCACAGCAGCAACGCAGAGAGTTGATCGGTCACCACCCGGTTGATTTCCTCCGGCATTCTGCGGTTGAAACTCCGGAGTCCCGCTTCCACGTGCACCACCGGCACATGAAGCTTTGACGCAGCCAGGGCCCCGGCAAGAGTCGAATTGGTATCACCATAAACCAGCACGGCGTCCGGCGCTTCCTTCTCTAGAATCTGCTCAATGCCGGTCAGCATCGCTCCGGTCTGCTGTCCATGCGGCCCGGAGCCCACGCCGAGCTGGTATTGCGGAGCGGGAATGCCGAGCTCACGAAAGAAGACGCCGCTCATGGCATCGTCATAATGTTGTCCCGTATGCACCAGCACCTCATCGGCCACTGCGCGCAACTCACGAGACACGGGCGCACACTTGATGAATTGCGGACGTGCGCCGATGATCGAGACGACTTTCATTGCGCAAGTCCCTCGCGCACGGTCTGAGCCACATAATGCTGTTGATCTTCATTCAACTCAGGATAGATCGGAAGCGCCACCAACTCTCGACAAGCGCGCTCGGCCTCAGGATAGTCCCCTTCCTTGTATCCCAGGCTCTGAAGGCATTCCTGCCGGTGGAGCGGGACCGGATAGTAGATCTCCGTGCCGATGCCCTTGGCTTTGAGATAGTCACGTAGCGCATCCCGTTTAGGCACACCGATCACAAACTGGTTGTATATGTGGTAGTGCCGAACCCCCTGCTGCTTGTAGACCGCCTGCGGGAGGCGTATGCCGAACTCCGATTCGACGTTGAGGGATCGGAACAGCGATTCGTAGAGATCGGCATGGTGCTGGCGGAGGGCCGTCCAGCGATCCAAATAGGGTAACTTGACGTTCAATACGGCAGCCTGGATCGTGTCGAGCCTGAAATTTCCGCCGAGAATACGATGGTAGTACTTGGGCTTTCCGCCCTGGACGCGGAGTACCCGCAGGCGCTCAGCGAGGTGCTCGTCATTGGTCACGATCATACCGCCGTCACCCAGTCCGCCCAGGTTCTTGCTTGGGAAAAACGAGAAACACCCCATCGTCCCCATGCTCCCCGCCCTGCGTCCATCGCCATACTCCGCCCCGATGGCTTGTGCCGCATCCTCCACCACCGCCAGATTGTGCGCTAAAGCCACCTGAAGAATCGGTGTCATATCGGCGCACTGACCATAGAGATGCACCGGAATGATGGCCTTGGTACGCGGAGTGACGGCGGCGGCAATCTGCCTCGCATCAAGGTTGTAGGTGATGGGATCGATGTCGACGAAAACCGGCGTGGCTCCGACGCGAACGATCGCACCCACCGTGGCGAAAAATGAGAGCGGCGTGGTGATGACTTCGTCGCCGGGTTTGAGATCCAATGCCATGAGTGCCGCCACCAGCGCATCGGTTCCCGAAGACACGCCGATGGCGTATCGGGTGCCGGAATAGGCTGCGACCTTCTCTTCCAGTTCGCTCACCTCACGGCCCAGAATAAAGTTGTTCTGGTCGAGTACCCGTTCCATGGCGGCCAGCAGGTCTTTCCGAATCGGTTCATGTTGAGCTTTCAGGTCGAGCAGTGGCACGTTCATACAGCAACTCCTTGATTGGGGGACATACCCTCACCGGATGACAGGACCGGCCTCGCATAGGAACAGCGCATAACTTGGAACAACGACGGGCGCTACATCGCCGCAGTGAGCAGCGGGAGCGTCGTTCTCTGAGCGACTGCCGTGGCATGGTCGCGCATCGTGACGACGCGGAAGGTGTCACTCAGTGCGGCAAGCAACGCATCGATCATGTCCAGCTTTTCAGCCAGCGGCAATTTCATGCCGGGGAAAAACTCGACTCCCGTCGATTCATGACTGCCTAAAAAATCCAACGGGTGGAGCAACAAGGATGGTTCGACACCGGCGAGCCGACAGAGTTGTAAGGACGTGCGAAAATATTGCTCGGCCAACATCCGGGAATAGAGACTCAGATACACCACATAGCTAAAGTGAATCGGGACCCGAAAAAAGGGCATCGTCGTCACGGGAATTTCAATGAGGCCTTGCCCGCCCACATCCCACCGATAGGGCTGAATCCTCCTGAACCCGTCACGCAATCCGCCGAAAATCGTGCTCCGACAGTCGGCTTCTTCCCGGGTGAAGGCACTGGACATAAAGAAATACGCGCGCGCCAGGGGACCGATGAACGTGGGCAGCGTGGAGGCATCATAGAGATATCCCCGTCTGGCCAGTTCGGTGACCGTGGTTTCCGACAGGCTGTAACCGGGCCCCCGGAACCCGATCGGTCGTTGCCCCGTCGCCCGTTCGATGTGCTCCTCAGCCATCGATAGTTCACGAGCCATGCCGGCTTCATCGTACCGGTGCAGCCAGGGATCGTGATGAAACGAATGGCTCCCGATCTCATGCCCTGCCGCGGCAATGGCCCTGAACTGGTCCTGGTTTCTTTCTAGCGCGGCATCCTGCCCGACGAGAAAAAATGTGGCCTTGAGGTCATGCCCGTCGAGGTGGGCGAGAATTCGAGGCACTACCACATCGAGGTACGACGGCAGCGTTTTCCAAGCAGGATTGCCGTGGGTCTTCATATAGGCCCACTTATCGTCCAGGTCGCAGGAAAGACTTGCGATTGGCTTGCTCATTGCTTCCTTTTTGATTTTCACGGAAGATGACTCAGACATGACAGGCATCTTCATATGATCCAATCTATGGACTGGACAGGGTCGAAAGAGCGGATGCGGATCGATCCTCCGCCGTCTCGAAGCAGAGATGATGTTCCTGGACGAACTCGTTCACGGCTCGAATAACAGCATTGTTGTTCAGCGTCGAGTTCACGAATTGCGAGGTATTGAGGACGAAGAAATCTGTATGCCGCGTCGTGACACGAGGGACCCGCTTCGAGTAATCCAACACTTGCAGAGGTTGGACCTTCGCAGCCTTGTTGAGATGCAGACCGACGACATCCGACTCGCGGAGATCCGGAAACAGCCTGCGCGCCCCCTCAAAGAACCGCTGGGTAATCGTCTCGTCAGGGAGGTGGAACTCCGGATCACCGGTCGGCACATACTTCGGAAAATAGGTGAGGTAATAGCCCGCCGTCTCGTCGGTCGGCACAATACTGCTCATGCCGATCACTCCGGTAAAGGGCACATCGGCGTCGGCAAGATTTAAGGTGTAGTACGGCAGCAGCGGCCGCCGCGTCACCAACACCGGACACACCACCCCCAGATACTCGATAGGGTCGGCCGAGGCTTCTACCGACACAAGTCCCTGCGTCGCCAAGGGACTGCCCGCATCGATCGGGCCGGTCCAAATGACTTTATCAAAATGCTCATGACCGCCGTTTATCTTGATGGTGATGCCGGCATGCGCGCCTGGCTCGATGGCTTGGACAGGGGTATTCAGCCTGATTGTTCCACCGGCCGCCTGAATCAGCTCTTCGAGCCGAGTGATGACCGTGCGATACCCGCCGGATACATAGCCCAATTGATTCCGTTGGGCCGTCGTGTCACGGGTGGAAAACAGGCGGGTGATGTACGACCAGATAAACACCGCCGACACTCGTTTGTACTGTGCTCCCAACTTGGCTAACAGCAGGGGCTTCCAAAAGGCCTCATAGGTGCGGCGCCCGCACATACGAATCAGCCACTCCTCCACGGACACTGACTCCAGCTCCCGCCAATCCCGAATTCGATTACACGCGAGAATCGTGCGCGCTAATCGTAGTTTTCCAATGATTCCAACCAGGGGAAATCGCAACAATTCCAGCGTGGTGCTGACTGAATAAAAGCGTCCCTTCGCATAGAGGCCGGCTCGCGCCGCACTCCATCGCAGGCGATCACCCAACCCGATTTCATGGAGATACTGAATGAGCTGGGTATCGGAGGACAGGATCACGTGATAGAAACGATCCCACCAGAAGAGGCCGTAATCATGATAGGTCGTCAACCCGCCGGCCTGACGCTCGCGCTCCAACACGGTCACACGGACGCCTCTGGCCGAAAGGCGTTGAGCCAATGCCAGCCCCATGATTCCCGCACCGATTATTCCGACACGCAACGGCACACCCCTTCCAGTCTCGATGTCAAACGGCTTAGATCCTGATCGCCGTCTCCTGCAAGCTTGGCGACTCGCTGGCCACGACCGTCGGACTCACGAGCGATCGCTGCCAATTAATGGTCTGCAACAGCCCCTCTTCCAGCCCGACCCGCGCCGTAATACCCAGGATCCGCTGTGACCGCTCGATGTCGGGCACGCGTCTCCGAACATCTTCATACTTGCCGCCGGTAAAGCTTTCGTAGGAAACAAAGGTGCATTTGAGCGGCCATGGCGTCCCGGCCAGCCTGTGAATGGTGCGAGCGAGATCGAGAATGGTGATCTCGTGCGTGGAGCCCACATTCAAAATTTCACCGTTGGCCTCAGGCGTGATCATCGCGGCATAGATTCCGTCGACGGTGTCGGCGACGTAGGTGAAGCTGCGCGTCTGCAGGCCGTCGCCGTGAATGGAAATGTCCCGATCGTTCAAAATGGCATCGATAAACACCGCCTGCGGGCCTCCCCACCAACTGACATGATTTCTTGGTCCATAGGATCCGAAGAATCTCAACACCGAGACCGGAAGCCCATAGGCCTCCTGATAGGCGAACGCTAAGTGTTCGGTGAACAGTTTGGACACGGCATAGCCCCAACGGGCGACCTTCGAAGAGCCGAAGACAGAATCATCATCTTCAGCGAACGGCAGCCTGGGATTTCGTCCATACACGTCGGAAGTCGACGCCAGCACAGCTTTGCAACCCGCCTTTCGGGCCAACTCCAAGACGTTTTCACAGCTTCGTGTATTGACGCGAAGGGTCGCCAGGGCATTGCCGTACCGGGGAATCTTGTGCGAGGCCAGATGCACGAGGCAGTCGGCGTCCTCGCCGAGGTCGCTGAATGCGGCGGGGTCGGTCGCATCGCGCTCGAGAAATCGAAAGGCAGGATTGCCCAGATGTGCCGCAATGTTGCTCAACGACCCCTTTGACAGATCATCCATTCCGATGACCCGATGGCCGGCGGCCAACAGGCGGTCTAAGAAATGCGAACCCAAAAATCCCGCCACTCCCGTCACCAGAATGTACTTGGATGAAGCCGATGATAGTGACATGCGCTCGCCGCTCTTTCGTGGTTGTGCCCGATGTGAAACCTGCACGACGCACTTTGTCTTCGGTCGCGTCGGATTCTTATCTCTCTCGTCGTCGACTGTCACACGTGTTCGTTGTCTCGTGAATACCGATACATCGAATTGACCAGATGGAACGTTTCTTCGAAATACCGCTTGCTCTGCATGGACAACAACCCGAGGCTGATCAATTGAATACTCAGCATCGACGACAGCCCTCCGATGATGAAGGTGTGAGGAAACGCCTGATAGGCTTGTGCGACCGCCAGGGAAGCACGCGTCATGATCCAATCGTGTTGAATCAGCGGCGCATAGGCGTCATAAAAATGAATGAGCATCCAGGCATCGGCGTAGACGGCGAGCACCGCGAGCACCATGCCGGGGAGCAGAAAAAACATGAACGGGCGGAAGATGAATCCCGACACGATCGTCGAGAGCACGTGCGGCAGCATCTTCATGCTGGAGTTCCGCCCCTTGCCCGCCTCGTGCTGAAGTCTCCAGTCGAGATGCGCGGGGATTTCCTCAATCTGAGCCCGAAGCAACACCCCCTTGTAAATGATTTCGGGGCTGATCTCCTGACCGCGAGCCCTCAGGCTCATCGCCCGGATGAACGGTCCGTCATACACGCGCACCATGCCGGTCAGGGTCGAGAGGTTGCAGCGGGCGAAACCGGCCAAAAACCGATTGGCCCACCGGCTCATCGTGCGTCGAAGCCACGGCACGTCGCTGACCTGTCCGCCGACTGCATACGGCGATGCCACCACTATCGTGGCCTGAGTCTGTTGAATCCGATCGAGTAACTCTCCGACATGTTCAGGCGCATAACTCAGATCGCAGTCAAGCACGACCACGTACCGGCCCAGGCTGCTCTGAAATCCCGTACGGAGCGCATAGCCAAGGCCTCGATTCTTCGGATGATGCACCACCCGAATCTCGTTCCGTCCCTTGGAGAACTCCTCGGCGACCAGCGCGGTATGGTCCGTGCTGCCGTCATTGACGACGATGATTTCCCACCGATACTGCGCGTCCAGGGTGCTCATGTACCGGCAGACCTTCGCTAAGGTCGAGGGCAACATCGCACCCTCGTTGAACGCCGGAATGACGATCGAGACCAGCGGCTGATCGGTGCCTCCCCGGTCTTGGCGGAGAGGCTCCTCCTTCGAGGAAGTCAGGTGTTCAGCCGGCGCGATCGGTTCGGATGACGTGGTGACGAGCATGACAGGCTCCAAAAATTAGATGGCTTGCAGCAGCGAGAACGGGATTACAGGACAGAGACCTGAGGATCGAGGCGCGTTGATTCAGATTGTTAGTCGGGTCGACGAAGGACCGGCAGTCTGCGGACCCTCTTATCGAGGCTTTTGGGCCAAGCACACAATTTCGTACCGTCGATCGGCAAGCGCACTCAGTTTTTCGATCGCCCAGATCCCCCACTTCACGACAGGGCTCGGGAGTTGCGAATGCTCGAAGAACGCTTCCTGCGAGTAACAGCGCACCGCCTGCATCCCGCTTTTCCCGACCAGGGAGCTAAACCCGTTCCTGGAAAAGAAATACGTATGGTAGGTGGGATGAAGAGCCAAGGCCGGATAAGACACTCTCCCTCCGGAAATCCGGTACAGAAACAGTCCGGCGCGGGCGAGCAGGCTATCTTCATCCGGAGTGCAGAAGAGGGCGACACCTCCCGGCTTCAGCAACCGACTGACCTTTTCCAAACACAGGACCGGATCGACCACGTGTTCGATGATGTCCCACATGGTAATCACATCATAGGCTGCGGCGGGCAGCTCCACCGATTCGAACGAGGCCGTTATCACCTCAGTCCGAACGGCGCGTCGCGAGACCTGACTCAACTCCGGCGACAGTTCGACCCCGGAGACCTTCCATCCACGCTGTTGAGCCAGATTCAGGAACGCCCCGGACCCGCAGCCGACATCCAGCAATTTCCCAACCCCAACCATGGATTCGATCGCCGAAAGCGCCTTGACGTAGTTGGCATACCGCCCCCTGGCCAGCTCCTTGAACTCCCGGACGTCATAGGAAAAATAGGGATTGCGCGAATATTCTTCTCCGGTATACATGGCGGTGATATCGCCGGCGGAATACATGTTGGTGCGCCAGGATCCCCCGCATCCGCGACACTTGAGCACGGAGAACTGAGCAAAGCGATAGACGGCGTGCAGATCGGTTCCCTCACAGAGCGGACACTGCGTGAGAACGCGCTCGCTCCCCTTGCTGAGGGAGCGAGCCACCATCGTCTGTGTCATCCCAGTAGCCATAACTACCCTTCCAAGACCGTCGCTAACACCGCCGGCTGTTCTTCAACCCCGGAATCGGCCGGCACGCGCGACACTCCAGATGCAGCCTTGCGATAACGCGCCCCACAGGCACAGTGCGAGGTCTCCGCTTGCCATGTCAGTTTCTCGCCGCATTCGCACATCCATCCGGAGACCCTGGCGGGAGATCCCATCACACAGGCATAGTCCGGAACGTCCCTGGTCACCACCGCCCCGGCCCCGACAAAGGCATATCGTCCGATAGTCGTGCCGCACACAATCGTGCAATTGGCGCCAAGCGTGGCGCCTCGCTTCACCAGCGTCGGTTTCAGCTCCGACATGCGAGGGATCTCGCTGCGCGGGTTAAATACGTTGGTGAACACCATGGAGGGACCGCAAAACACATGGTCTTCCAGCGTGACCCCTTCGTAGACCGACACGTTATTCTGCACCTTCACACCGTTGCCGAGGACGGCGTTCGGGCCAATCACCACATTCTGCCCAATCTTGCAGGACTGACCGATTTTGGATCCTTTCAAGACATGCGAAACATGCCAGATACTGGTTCCTTCCCCGATGTCCACGCCCTCGTCGATGAAGGCCGACCCGTGCGCAAACCAGGAGCGCGGCGCTGGGGACGAAGTCGGCATGTGCCTGCGCTCCTTCCGTTCCAGGGCTTCCTGACATCGCTGCAGCACCGAAAGGACCCTCAACCCTTCCTCTCCATCTGTCCGTGGACGACGGCGAGTCTGCAGACACTCGAGAAAGTGGGCGCACTCCTCGCGAAGCGGTTCGGACTTGTCCAGCTCCACCGGTTGCGCCTCAGCCCTGTTCGCCACTGGGACCTGCCCCTTCCATTGGATCGAGTGCGGATACAGCAAAAGCTTGTCTTTCTTCTCCATGTCGTCGAAAACCGCCATTTTGCGATCGCCGACGACGATCAACTTCTGCTCCTTGAACGGATGCAGCCAGGACACGAAGATGTGCGATTTCACCCCGCTGGGAAACGACAGCATCGTGACCGTAATATCGGCGATCTCCTGATGAAGATAGTTGCCCCCCTGCGCCGACACGGCATTCGGCATTTCGCCCAGCAAACCAAGAACCACGGAGACGTCATGCGGCGCGAAGGACCACAGAATGTTCTCTTCGCGGCGGATCTTTCCGAGATTCAATCGATTGGAATACACGTACTGAATGCGCCCCAACTCCCCGCTATCGATCAACGCTTTGAGCTTGAGAATCGCCGGGTGATACCAGAGTAGATGGCCGACCATGAGGAGACGCCCCTGCTGTTTGGCCAACGCCACCAACGATCGGGCTTCGTCCTCGATCAAGCACAGCGGCTTCTCGACCAAAACATCTTTCCCCGCCAGGAGCGCTTGTCGCACCAACGCCCCGTGGGTCTCAGCCGGCGTGGCAATCGACACAGCCTGAATACTCTCGTCCTGCAGTACCTCGGCAAAGTCGGCGACCGCACGACAGCCCGGATACTGGGCAGCCAAGGCATCCCGCGTGACCTTATCCGTGTCGCAGATCACCGCCAAGGCACCGAGTTCGGCAAAGTTACGGACAAGATTTTTCCCCCAGTATCCGGACCCGACAACTGCTAATTGAGGCACTTTTGATGTGGATGCAGTCTGATCTGTATTCATACAAATCATCCCTTCTTAGTTAACAGGTGAGGCGAGATAAAATCTTGTGAACTGACTACTAGTGACACACTAGTCGCAGCAACAATAACGGCAGTGGACAAAGGCAATCGGGATTCGTCCAACGGTGTGAGATTGAGGTCGAATAAAGATGGACCGGTAAACGCATTTCCCGACCAGAGGAGCCGTGGTTCTGCCATCACCTATAGGGCGTTCTTTAGAGCTTCCCGGCAGGGTGTCGGCCTACCCTCCTCGAATACGCAACTAATGGCTCGTATTGAGGCGAACTCCGACAATGAGGCTACAGATTACTTGTCTAGCTGGTGATGTCCCTAGGGGAAAAAGGCGCTCATTTCTTTTGATCGTCTAAACCCATTGGCAAGATACAAACTTACAGATCGGCAGCAATTTTCGCTTCCGACCACTGTTAGCACCGTGTGGATTCCGAAGAAGAGAGAATCTCCTTACTGCTTGCGGATGATGCCCAAGTAATGGGTGTTCATGATTTTGAGCGATTCACATACCATGCAGCCCAGCCACGAATAGGGAGCAACCCTGCGTGAAACTGGAGGTGCGAGGGTTACTCGATGAAGCTGAATATCACACCGAGGAAACAGTTCGAATATCTCTCGTTTTCGAATACCTCGCACATCGCGATTCTTGGGATTGTCGGTGTGGTAGTCATACCAGAGAATGCGACCCGTATCTTTCAATACACGCAACATCTCCTGTGCCATCCGCTTCTTGGTGGCACTATCCAGTATGGACGTAAAAACTGTGAACTGGCAGATCAGATCGAAGTGACTATCCTTCAGCGGCAGAAGAGTCGCATTGGTACAATGAAGTTTCACACCGCTCGGGCAAAGCTGTTGTGCTACCGCAATTCGATCCTCCAGGAGGTCGATACCCGTTAGATTGTCGGGAGATGCTCCCCATTTCACGAACTCCCGAATCCAATAGCCTTGCCCACATCCCACTTCGAGGATTCTCTTGTCACGAAGAGCGACAAGGTGATTGCGTCTAAGCGCAGCCAGCAAGGCTCGCTCCAGCTGCTGCACCCGAAACAGCTGCCCCTGATTGAACCAAGAATAGAGCGCTGAGGGTTGCCGATGCGCATACGCCAAGCGAATACGCGCCTCTTCCTCTTTTGCGCCTGAGGCATGACTGCCAGATAGTAGAGAAGAGGTATCTTCATTCAACATTGTTTCTGACCATTGCCTCAGATCGGTTAGCACCATGGACCGGAGAAATACTCAGATCCAAGAGACGGGAGACTCATCAAAGGATCGACCTTCACAAGTGCGAGCTCATCGTGATCAGCACTGACGTCAGACCTTGACCCAATGAGCCGTACCGTCGCCGCGTTCACCCGAGCAGAGCCCGGAGAGCATTACTTCAAATCGCTCATTAATTCGGTCACGGTTGTAATGTTCAAACGCATGCTGCCTGCCGTTCTGACCAAAACTCACACGCATTGGCTCGTTATGGTGTAAGGCACAAATCGCATCTGCCATCAATTGTGGCGCCTCTGGGAGAACTACGATACCGCATCGCCCAGCCTCTACCACATGCTTGGCTTCACCGAGAGCTGCCAAAACAATGGGCACCCCCGCAGCCATCGCTTCGAGCAACTTGCAGGGGATGGCTCCTTTCAGGACAGGAAGGTCCCTAAGCGGGACGACCATGGCATCGAATCCCGCAAAAATCTCCGGCATCCGGTCGACAGGCTGTGGGGGGAAGAACTCAACATTTTCCAGACGCTCCTCCGACACTCGCCGCATGAGTTTCACCTTTTGAGGACCATCACCGTAAAAGGCAAAGGCAACCCGGTCGTTGTCGCGGAGAAGACGTGCTGCATCAACGACAGTTTCCAGATCCTGCATCAGGCCATGGAGACCTGCGTACCCAACGACAAACTTACCGGAAGCAGTGTACGAACGCTGTAGCCTTCTGCCTCGTGCATCATCAGTCTTCCTGAAAAAGTCGCCCTCAATCCCATTGGTAACCAGAGCGATCGTTGCCTCCGGCACTCGCGCACGGACACCACTGACAATTCCTTGCGTCTGACACGTGATCAAATCAGCTCTCTGATACAGGAACAATTCCATGCGATGCGCCAACGCGATCAAGGTTTTATTCTTCAACATCCCGAGATCTACCGCAGAATCGGTCCAGAGATCGGAGATATTGAACGCAAATTTAGCCCGTTTCAGCTTGCTGATGAAGAAACCAGAAAAACCCGTAAAAAGGGGGGGGCATTCTGTGATCACGACGTCCTGCCTACCAACCTTGTTGACGGCCATAACCAGCGCCAACGCAGAGAAAGAGAGGTAATTCGCCAGTCTTCCGAAAAATCGAAGGCCGGGCCGAGTATATAACCAGGTTCGAAGGACTGTGATCCCCTCTTCAACTTCCTCGACAATCAATCGATTTCGATACTGGGCATGGATATTCCCGCTCGGATAGTTCGGAACCGCCGTAAGCACAGTCACAGAATGGCCCGCTCGCTTCAGAAAACGAGCCAGACAGGACAAACGATTCTGAGCCGCTCCTACCTCAGGGGGATAGTACTGCGTAAGGATCAGTATGCGCATTGTTCAGCCTTTAGTTTTGGGAAACAGACCGATTTACAGCCTTCGGCAAGAGCTTGACGCGGAGGGGTCGACTACCATAGATTCTAAGTCCTACCGTTGCCGGCACACGTGGCTGTAGTCTCTTCCATGCTTCAGATGACTTTTTTGAACAGTGTCCGTAATTGCGGATTCTCATAAACCATTGAGAAAAATGACTTTGTGAGTGTCTTGAGGCAGGCCCATTCTGGGCATGCATTCTGCTTTATTTGACAAATGAAAGTTGCGTATCTGTCGTATATAGCCCTGGAGGGCCAGATGGTCTATGGAAACACGGTGAAGAGAAGAAGCGCGTATCTAATCGTGTTCGGTTTGAGCCTGCTCATCACCTTTGTTAATAACCTACAGGTACAGGCCTCAAGCTACTATGTTGCCACCACGGGCAATGATTCCTATTCGGGCTCTGAACTCCAGCCGTTTCAAACCATCAAGAAGGGCCTGAGCGTGCTGTCAGCTGGTGATACGCTCTACATCCGGGGAGGAATATACCCGGAACGCATCGATAGCAACGCACAATCCATCCCGACCGGCAGTTCCTGGCAGGACGCGCCAGTGATTTCAGCCTACTCAGGAGAAGCGGTGGTTTTGCAGCCAATCGGTGGGACAGCGGTCATTAATCTCGCTCATGCCTATATCAAGTATGTCGTGTTTAGCAACTTGATTGTAGACGCCTCCGGCCTCCAACGAACCTGCTCGACTGGCTACGGTTGCAGTTACGGCGTTAGCGGAACAAATGGTGCCCATCACGTTCGTTTTGTCAACACGGAAATCAAGAATGCTGCAGGTTCAGGTGTCTTAATCACTCGAGGTTCATCGAGTGCACCGACCTACTTTGAATTCATAGGATGTGACGCACATCACAACGGAATAGATCCCAGCGATCACGGGTATTATTTAGCGACGAGCGGGAACCTGGTTCAAAAGGGTAAGGTGCACCATAATAGCGGCCACGGCGTGCACATCTATACGGGCAATGTCTCGGTTACTGCCGACAACAACACGATCGATGGGAACGACGTCTATAGCAACGCAGTACTAAGCGGGTCGGCCCCAGGCATACTGCTGGACTACGGCACGGGTAATCGCGCTATCAATAATATTGTCAGAGGGAACAAGAATGGCATTCATGTTGGCAATCACTGGACATCGGGTTTCAGCGCAACCGGCACAAAAGTCTACAACAATACAATTTTCGCCAACCTGCCCGGGGTAGGACTCAATATCGCCTCCAGCGCTTCCCAAACCGAAGTTAAAAATAACATTATCTACAAGAACGGCAGCACGATATTGAATACTGGCAGTAATGTGATCAACACGAATAACCTGCTTGTAGATCCTCGTTTTGTGGATGAATTTAACGGCAACTTCAAATTGCAGTTGAGCAGTCCAGCCGTTAACCAGGGTGTCCTTCTAACCGAGGTCCCTTATGACCTCACAGGTATCACTCGCCCCCAAGGTGGTACACATGATATAGGCGCGCACGAATATTCCTCCACGAGCACAGATACCATTCCGCCAACCCAGCCGGTCATTAAATCAATCACTACACCCTAGCAAGAACCTTCGCACAATGGCTGGCTGAAGGTCCTATTCGTGCAACTCTCAACCTCAAGCAGGATAAGGTGTTTCTACTCTACCCGCGCCATGCAGCATCTCCTGATAAAACTCGGTAAGCTGGCGGGCCGTATGATCCACCGAGAGCGGGCTGATTGCCTTCCCAGCCTCTATTCTTTGGGGATGCCTGCACACACTCTGTAACTTGTCCGCTAAGTCCTTGGGAGTGGGCTCCGCGAGATAACAGCCACGAATACCGTTAATTCGCTGAGGTACGTCGCCAACCGCTACAGACACGATCGGCAAATTACAGGCCAAGGCCTCCTTCACGATAGTCGGGGACCCCTCATGAAAAGATGTAACTAGGAGCGCATCACTGGCATTGAGCCAAACAGGCACCTGGTCGTAGGTGACCCCACACAGTTCATGGATTTCAGCATTCACACCTAACTTTCTGAGACAATCCAATGCAGCATATGCTAACGCAGGACGCTTAACTGGATCGCCGGTATTTTGAAAGAGGATATGGAAGCTCCCCTTCTTCCACCCCAACAGGCCGCAACAATAATCACGGTCATGTGGCTTAAATAGGTTTAGATCGATTCCACAAGGGATCACCCGAACTTGTGATCTCCCCTTATCGGCTGGTAGCGATTGCCGTAAGTGCTCAGCCACGAGAACCACGCCACTGCACCGTTTGGCCGCCTGCTTCGACGCGAGAACCCCACAACCCGCAATCAACCTTCGACGGAATCGCTCAAATGGTTGCCCTAATAAATCCGATCCGTGAAAGCTCACCACTACAGGTCTATCCTGCACAACATGCGCCACAAGTCCTGCCATGATACCGCCGTACATGACGTGCACAAGATCAGGCTGATACTCAGCTATTTTTCCCTGCACCAGTGCCGGCAGATGAGCATAGATGCGCATCCCCAGGCGCACTCGATCCAAGAGCAGCACTTCCACATCCATACCTGCTCGTCTGAGCCCCTGGATCTGCTGTTCAATGAATCGCCCTGCGTGTGGAGCATGAGGACTCGGGAACAGATTTGTGACGGCAAGCACGCGCATTCGATATTTCTCAATCCTAGCGTCTAGCGACAACTCGCCAATAAATTAAACAACCAATAGAGGTACTAAATGCTATGAAAAAGATACTACTGAGCGATGAGACGGCCTCAAACAAGACCGCTTAGCATTCGACGATCATTTTCACACAAGCGCATTAAGGCTTGAGGCGTTGTGCAACGATCAAAAGAGACTGTCCAAATGGGCGCCACAGTCTGGGTTCTATGCGGCTAGCAATAGGTACAACATATCGATCAAATACTTCTGCCGCACTGGGAGAAATTTCAGTTGAGCCTAAGACTCGACCAGTCAACCACCACGCAAAAAATCCCACCAGATTCCAGTACTCACAGCTCACAATTTTGAACCCGGCTTTTTCAAATAGAGAGCATAGTTGTCTCTTCTTGTATCGCCGGTGATGTAAGAATAGGCGATCAAGGCTTCCATAGATCGACTCAAAAGCCGGCACCCAGTGCACCGAATAACCTCCTGGTCGTAGAACATCAAAACTGCAGGAGAGAATCTCATCGTGTTCCCCATCCGGCACATGCTCGAGAACGTTTGCCGATATCACTGAATCAAATCGCTCTCGATAAGATGGCCGACGCGCCAATTCTTGAAGCGACACGCACTCCATTAGTAACCGAGTAGTTGCCGGTACTCGTTGGCGATGCCTCTCAATCATTTGTTCATCGGTATCGATGGCAACTACTGCACGCTCATCACCAAGCAAAAGGGCTGTTAAATTACCAATCCCAGCACCGAGTTCCATGACGCGCGATCCTAGATAGGGACGCATCACTCCGTAAATCCATTGATAATACTGAACACTTTCGGCAAGCGTTTCTAGGCAATAGGGGGAACTCGGATGACCACCATCTTGGCCCTCACTAGGCCCTATTTGTTTGATCATATTCACTGCGAACTCTTTTGAGCAACCACTAGGAGCGACAAGCCGTCCCATGGCAACCATCGATCAATTTTCTTCATACACGGCGAGAGCACATCTACCCACGAAACTGATTTTGGCGAGAAAAACTGGCGGCGACATATCTTACTTTCGAAGAACCATCCGATGAGAACCAACTTCCCAAACCATCGCTCCTCCACAGCCGAAAGTCCTACGGCTCTGAGAAGACCCTTAATAGACTCCCGGCTATATCGACGCCGTCTTCCTAGAGCACTGTCGAGGCTCCCATAGAGGTTATGTTGAGCTGAGAGGAGGAGTACTACTCGACCTCCAGGACAAACGGAAGAGGCAAGTGAATCCAATGCCACCTTATCGTCATCCATCAACTCAAGCTGGTTGATGCTGATGACGGTATCCGGATTGACGCTTTTTGCCCATTCCGCACCCTGTTCACTAAACACATCCTGCTCTGAAATTGTCACATTGTCTCGGTAATCCATGTTACAGGACAGCTGCAGTCGGAATTCATTAACCGGCTCTGTAAGAATGAGTTCCTTTCCGACCAATATATGTTTAGACAAATTTCCTACACCTGCACCCACCTCTAAAACACGTGTTCCCATAAAGGGTTCAATTTCTTGAGCGATAGCCTTTTGGTATCGTGGGGCTTTCGCCATAGCCAAATGCCGGAGCATTGCAGCATCGAAACAAGGAATTACATCGAAATACTTAAACTTCACTATTAAGTAAATAGCTTCCAGGCCATCCTTCCAACCGATTTTCTTCCCGTCACTATAACCACGTGGATTATAAGAAATCGGCACTTCAACTATCCTTGCCCTGACAGCAATGAGTCGAGCGGCAAGTTCGGGCTCAATACCGAAACGGTCCGTGGTCAGACGGAGGCTCTTGAGTATTCTTAAAGGCATGGCCTTATAACATGTCTCCATATCGCTCAGGTGGGCGTCATGAACAATATTAAAACACGTGGTCAAAAGACTGTTACCGAGCGAATGCCAGTATCCCCTAACCTGACGTTCATTACCGCTCAGGTAGCGACTACCAAATACTGCATCCGCAGCACCATTAATCAAAGGAGCGATAATCCGAGAATAGTCATTCGGATCGTACTCAAAGTCGGCATCCTGGATAATAGCAAAATCCCCACTGGCTGCACTTATCGCAGTTCGGATTGCCGCGCCTTTTCCTTGATTATTCTTGTGGTGAAGGACCGTGATCCGAGAGTTATCTAACGCTAAAGCATCAAGAACCGCCCCACTTCCATCTGAACTGCAATCGTCAACAATAAAAATCCTGACCTCCACCTCATTCGGTGATGAGAGTACTCGATTGATGAGCCGTTTAATTGACTGAACCTCGTTAAATACAGGGATAAGCACAGCTAGCACTGGCTTAGGACTGATTTCATTCGACAACTGCCGCTCAGGAGATACGGCGGGCTCGGTCGGTTGGAATGAGCGAATAACGCGAATCAGTCCGATGCCTCCCAACAGCGGAATGATCAATTCGAGTGGCGCCCTCATTCTCGCACCCGCACCGAACGTTAACCCTGTAGAAAACGTCAACGCAGTGCAGGCAATTAAAATTGCAAACAACCAGCCTTTGTCTGTGAGTCCATCATCCCAGCCCGGATCCGGGGAACATCGCCAGCCGACATAAGCTAGTCCGAGATATACAGCCCATAAAATTGCTAGAAACAAATAGTCGCCACGGAAATTCATCCGCGCAGGACTCAATACACCTGGGGACGGATGCACAGCATGCTCAATTGCATTCAGCACGAAACTCCAGATCGTTAATACTGGATGGGCTGCGAATACCTGTGCTGCCTTTTCCCACCTTTCTTTGTTCGCAAGTGCGAGCGATTGTCCTGAAAGATTGTCCGTCGACATCGCTGTTCGCTGAACTTCCCATCGATCTCGAGACTCGGCCTGAGCTGTCACTCGGGAGGCTAGGTAAAACCATGCTGCTTTCCCTGGCACATCGCTGAGGCCATTGAATTGCGCCACCTCGGAGTTGCGAACAGACCATAGGTATACAGGAGTCAGTGCACTCACAATCATTACAGTGAGCAGCATCAAGAGGCCTTTTCGCCTCAATCCGCAGCGAAGAAGGGTGACCACTCCAAGGATGATGAGAATTGGCCAGACAGGTCTAACCAGCACAATCCCACCGATAAGTGCACCTGTCACCGCAGCCCAAAGCATAGTCATACGTTGGGATTTTGTGTCCTCAATAAGCTTAATAAGAAGAAACGCCGCGGCAAGCAAGAATACATATAATCCCTCGGTGAGAAGCAAGCCACTATAGACAATGCCCCACGGAGAAAAACACGCTAACAGACAACCTGTAAATGCCATGACCGGAGGAAGAATTTTATTTGCTAACCAATACAACAATAAGATGGTGGTCGAAAGAGCAATACTCTGGGTAATGGCAAGGGAGTGCACATCCTTCCCCACGATTGACATCAGAGCTGCTAGAAATACTGGATAGCCAGGCGTTCTCGAGACCTCTGGATTCCCATGATCGTTCAGATATGCCCCTGACTCGATTAAGCTCAGGGCCGGAACCAGATAGGTCGGTGAATCCGAGTCGGGAGGGGCTAATTGAGCAGGATCCGCGACTACTGCCATACCAACTCGCGGTCCTAGAGCGCAGACAAGGATAGTTAAGGAAGCTAAAATAAAGTGCTGCTTCAGCCAAAGGGAGAATCTACCGTAAGGGCTTTTTAGTCGGCTACATCTCCCTACGTAGATCGATTCACCCGATGTCATTTCAGCGACGACACTGTCGCCCCTAGTATCTCGGAATCCGCTATTAGTAGCCATAGGCCATTCCCCTTTGTACGAGCGGATTCCTCATCGACGGCGTAATGACAAAATTGTGAGAGAAGGTCGGTGAGGGCAGCTGCGGGGCGGAGCCGCGCACCAGCAATACTTCACACATAAATGTCGCGATCCCTCCGAAAACACAATGAGGTTCTGGTAACCGTCGGACAGTAGAGTAACGGCAGCAAAAAGACGACCTTAGGAAGCGCGAGGATAGGACAACATATCTACGTATCCAGGATACCTTTCTCGTGCGGTTAAGCTTCCTTGTCAGCCCACCCTGCCCCTCTATAGGCATGCAAAGTCGCCGAAACAAACTGCTGCAAACTGAACTTTTGTTGCGCTTTCTCTCGACCTGCTTCCCCCATACGGCGACAGAGCTCTACGTCGCTCAGCAAGAGACGGAGACGCTCCACGAGAACATTTTCATCGTTCTGGCTAACGAGAAACCCTGTTCGACCATCATCGATCAGATATGAAATGTCCCCGGCCTCCATTGCTACCACCGGAAGACCGCAGGCCATGGCTTCCATCACCACATTGGGGCAACCTTCGCTTTCCGAAGTATGAATCAGAAATTTTGCCCCTCGTAGCAAAGTAGGTATATCGTGAACGGCACCCAGAAACTCGACGTCATCGGAAAGTCCCAAATCCGCAACTTCACGTTCGAGTCTAGATCGAAGAGGACCCTCCCCTGCGATGCAAAACCGTATAGGCACTCTCCCATCTGCGTTGACCGCACGAATTACCCTGAGGCATCGATCCCAACGCTTTACCGGCAAAAGCGACCCTACGCCGACGGCATAAGCTCTTTTCATTGGCTCCGCTTCTAAGCACCGAAAGACATTTAGATCTAACCCATTCCTCACCACCGCGAACTGTTTGGGAACAAAGAACGCCGACTCTTTCTGGGCGGCAACCGCACAAGCGAGACTGTTCGAAATGTGGTAGGAGGGCCACCGAGCATTCAAGGCGCCCCTCAATTTACCCCCTGCCATCTTGGCGGCAGCAAAATCACTGCGCAATGAACCAACGGCCACAGTCTCTGTCCCTGAGGCAGCATAGTAAGCCGCGAAATTTGTATGAAATCCGTACGAGTGAATGACTTCAGGCGCGAGGGCCCGCGCCAGCTTTCGGAACGCCCGAAGTTTCGTTATCGGTGAGGCAGCTGAGGGCAGTCCATAGATCGGGATTTTTAGAGCGGCAATGTCTTGATAATATTTTTCCTCCGGATTGAGGTTCCAAGCCACCAGAGCCGGCCTGTAGCGGCTACGTTCCAGCGTGGACAGGAGATAGTACAGCTGTCGCTCCAATCCACCGAGCGCAAGCTGCCCGACCACATACAAAAGACGACAGGAAGCCTGCGTCAGGATGGATGGATCCGCCTGCTCTCTTGCGTGAGTACTCATGATCATACTCACCGTTTGCACGCTCCTTGTTCCTGAGATTGCAAGCACGAGACAACGATCTCTTCCAACCGCCGTGCGCTCATATCCCAACTCAGATTTTGTCGAAGTTGTTCTCCAATTCCAGCCGATCCATCCCATACAGGGCATGAACCATCGGCAATGGAAGAGAGTGTCCTAGCCAAAGAATCAGAAGACCCATTTGTGAACAACCATCCCCGCGCTCTTTCCGCGAGGCGTTGATTCCCCCCAATGTCAGATCCGAGAAATGGCACTCCACAAGCGAGGGCTTCCAGTACCGCGTTGGAATAGTTCTCGTAGCGGCTCGGCATGACGAACAGATCCATCGCTCGATACCAATCGGCCAACCGTTCATGTGGCACATCGGCTTCCATGTGGACGAGTCGCCCAGCGATTTCTTCATTGAGGACAGTGCGAAGTTTTCCCTCTTCCTCCCCTGATCCAATGATGAGCAGCCTTGCATGAGGGATTGAACTGAGGAGTTTCTTGAAGGCTTCGGCCAAAAGATCAATACCTTTCACATAAGCCAGCCGCCCAACGTAGCCGATGACCCATTCCGCGTTGGTCCAGCCAAGCCGTTGTCGCGCCACAGATTGGCCTGGTTTGAATACATCGCCATCCAGGCCGATCGGCAATTCCATAGCATGCTCGCCTAGAAACTTACGGATGTGACGTAGGGCATCGCCATTGGCGCAGACTGCATGGATCCCCTTCAACAGCGGAGCCAGATCTGCGGAGACGGGACCGGGTAGCCGCAAAACAGTGGGACACACTTTCGCAATGTGTCCGGCTAATACCGAATTCCCATGGACGTAGACGGCATCAAAGTCCTTCCAGCGGCCGTTGAATTCCAGATCGACTCGACGCGCAAAACGCTGGTCGTGCCACCGGACAGTCCTCCAGCACAGCGCCCCTTGGAGGCGATCCCAGGTAGCTCGCAAGGACGTTCCCTCCGGAATCCATCCAGCCAGTCTCGACAAGACATCCTGACCTAATTTCCTCGACCAATATCCGGACAGAGGAAGTGGAGCGATCTGGGCAGGCAACGTGATCGGATGATGGCCCCTCGAACCGGCGATAAAGGTGGCTGCAACAGTATGGCCTCGTTTGGCGAACGCCGAGAAAAGGTTTCGGGTAAAATTTTCCCCCCCTCCACGCAACACGCCTAACTCGGAATGGACAACCAGGATATTCACGACCGTGAGACCAAGCCTATTTATGTATTTCTTGCGCCGAGGAAATCGGTTGCGATCTATCCAGCCGATCCGGGTCTTTCATCAGGAGTATCCATCCTTGGCTACTAGCAAGGCGGACCATGCGCACGAGACCTACGCCGGCGAGCAGAGGAATAATGAGCTCGAGCGGAACTCGATAACGTGAGCCTGCACCGAATGAAATACCTGCCGTCAGGGTCAGGACACAGCACATGCCGAGTATTGCCAATAGCCAGTTCCGATTAATGGCATCGTCCCCTTGACTTGCCCCCCAGGCCTGCCTCATTCCGATCGCGGCACACAATACCAACGCCGCCCAAATCCCTCCTAGCATCAATGCGTCACCTGAAAAATTCAATCGAGCCGGGGCCAAAATGCCGGCATGCGGATGAACAAATGGCTCAGCTGCGTTCATTCCAAAAGCATAAGCGGCTGCATACGGATGTTCGCGAAGAAGAGCCTTCACCCGGCGCCACCGCTCTTCATCAGCTTCTTGGGGAGACAACACCCAATGTGCTTCATCTTCTTCAGCTGCCCGGAGCATTGCCCAACGATCCCCATCCGCCCCAGAAATCTGTGCTTTGACACTAGACGAGAACCATTGCCAGGCCGCCTTCCCAGAAACATCGGTAAAGCCGTTGAACTGCGCCTCATGCATATTGCGCATTTTCCAGAGGTGCACCGGTACGGCAGCACAGACCAGCATGGCAGCCACTAGCAACCAAGCCCGGAGTCTTTTATCGGGATACAGCGCAAATACTACAACTGCCACAAGTGGGATCAAGGGAAGTACGGGTCGCACAAATACGGCGGCGCTCGTCAGTAGTCCGATCAAACTGCCACCGGCTATGACCATCACGACAGTCCGCGCGTACTGAACGACAAAATACATGGCAAGGAACAGGAGCGAGAGCACAAGAAGAAACAGACCGTCGGTGAGGAGAAACCCCGCTCTTACCGCTCCCCAGGGGGAAAAGGCAGCTAGCAACGCTCCCACAAATGCCATCGGCGGCGGAAGTAGTTGCCTCGCTAACCAATACAGAACAAGGACGCTCAATGACACGATCAGGGTTTGGGTGATCAACAAGGTCCGCAATTCCGTACCAACCACAGACATGAGGACCGCCAGAAATGCAGGGTATCCGGGAGTGCGAGAAATCTCAGGCTTATGATACCGATTTAAAAAATAGCCTGATTCCCATAGACTCTGGGCAGTTTCGATGTAGGTTGCTGAATCCGGGAAGACGAGTTGGCTCACCTCCGCGCGGCACGTAAGAGCGAGCCGCATGGAGAGCGAGCATGCCATGATAATCAGCGATGCGAACACCACATGAGATCTTAACCAGTCAGAGAGGTGCTGGTATCGATTCAGAGTGCGGAGAGGAATCCCTTGAACTCCCTGATCTGAACAGTGCGTGTTTACATCACTAATGTGCATATTGAGGATCACCTGGTCAAGTTACGTTCCCGAGCACAGGAGCAGCGAGCAAACAGGATAGCGCCATTCTATTGTGCTAATGTCAACCAGCAGTCCTTTGCCGGCTCAATCATGCTGCTGGCACGTCTGGACGCAGAGAGGGAGGGCAATACTGACCATTGCCCACGGTGCCATAAACGTCCCATTACTCGTGTTGACCACCAGTAACACGTACGTGAGAAGTGGGAGGTAATATATGGAGTCTGGCATATTTCTGGCTGTGGAAAGAAATGCGGCTTTTGCCGCTTTGATACAATGAGCGATAAAAAACATCAGCGGCACAACTCCAGAAGAGACGGCAATCAGGAGAAATCCATTGTGCGGGGTAAAAAATCGTCCATCAGGAACAAACATGCCCGCGTGTGACGCCCCTAATCCAACCATTGGCGAGTTTAAAAATGCATCAATCAGAATCGGCCAAACTGTCGTTCGGCCAGTTTCTTCTCCCGCTCGCAGGCCGTAGGATTTCAGTGCCGCATCGAACACTCCCAATTGAATTGCTGCATAGACCAGCCCTCCCAGCAGGAATAGAAGAAGAAATCCCTCTCGGAGGAGACGCCGTGAGGCAACCATAATTGCAATTGCGATTGCGATTAGCGGCGACCGGCTGAGAGTGAGAGTGACGAGGTACAGACAAACTAACCCGAATGCCCAATACAATATCCTAGAACCGGCGACACTGGTAGAGAAACCGGCCAGTATCAGATATAAGGCACAGAAACCGTACCAGTACCCGAGATCATTAGGGTTTGCGAAACCTACGCCGCTCTCCAGCCCAATCCGCTGATATAACCCTGCTGACACGGATATCTTCATGAAGGGAATCATAGCGAAACCCATGGCAACCGTAAAAAACGCAAAACGGCGGAGAAAACCAGGTTGGTTGGATAACCATTGGACGACGACCAATGCGGGAAGCCAAATGCCGAAGCCACGCACATATAGTTGCGTGGAAGACTCGTCGTGCACTAGCAGTTGAATCAGCAAATAAGTGATCCCGCATCCTAATGCCAAACCAGCCTGCTTCAATACCAACCCACAACTTGCAGCATTCTGTACAAACCATAGGGTCAGAAGGAATAACATGAGAAAGCCGACCCCAATATTCCCCACAGTCAATCTGAGCGGACCACCTAATACGGTGTAGAAGATAACGAAGTAATAGCCCACCTCCGACGCAGAGAGACCTGATAGGAACGGGGGCTCCTCGCAAGAAGGGGTCATCGACACAATCTGACCTCCCATCAGTTTAGCTGCCCCCAGCTCTTGTTTTCCCAAATAAGACTTGCTGAACACGAAACGGTGGCAACTCTCATCTCCCTACCCCAGATTGCTACTTGTGCCACAGAACTGTCGTTGCAGCACATCATGACAGTCTCATTTTCGAGGGAAGCGCTTCTCTGAACACCACCGATACAGCCTGGGGCGAATGCCGCTTCACGACAAATTCACGAGCCCGAATCCCGATGGTTTCGCGGAGATCGACCTGTCCCACCAGACGTTGGAGGTCCACAGCTGCCTGGGCGACGGTGCCGGAAGCCATTCCAAGCCCCTCGTCCCTCAGCAGTCGGTCCGGGTCAACTGTGAGACTGACGACGGGCGTCCCACTGGTCCAAGCCTCAAGGAACGTACTGGGAAACCCCTCGGAATCTGATGTTGAAAGAAGGACCGCCGCCTGAGCGATCACATCGAGTGATTCTTCCGGCGGCACAAGCCCTCGATAATCGACATTAGGCAACGCCTGAAGCGCAGAAACCATCTGCTCACTATACCCGGCCTGTGATCGATGCCGGCTCACCCCACCGCACACGACAAATCGAATCTGCGGAGATCGTCGAGCGACTTCGACCAGTAAGTCCGGCCGTTTGTGCTCACGGAGCATCGCAACCCACGCCACATAGGGCGCACGACCGGCGTGAGCCGTCGCATCCTCTGACGGCGTGACGACCCCAGGCAATACCGTAGCTTTCGCGCGCCATCCCGGCAATAACTCGGCCAGTTGCTGGCTATGCTGAACGAAGATCTTGTCTGCCCGCATGAGCCCCCAGGCGTACATCGGCCACAAACGAGGGTGTAACGACAGTGCCTGGCGAAAGCGAAAATCCATGTCGTGCATCGCAGAGAAGATCGTCCGTACACCCGCCATTTTAGCGAGTTCCACGGCTGGCCCCCACCAATGATCCGCACATTGCCAGAGCCACCAGTCCGGGCGCTCCTCCCGAAGAACCTTCCGCCACACTCCCAGAACATGCCCGCCGTCCAACCCGAGAAATTGCACTCCGTCCACCGTCATTCTCTCGCCGACCGGTACCGCTCTCCGAACCCCCACTGTGACGTTCCAGCCATCGGCTGCCAGCGCTCGCAGCAGAAGCCAGGCGTATCGTTCCGCACCTCCGGTTGCGCCGGGTGCGTTCAAGGCATAGTCATAAATGAGGTCGTTGATGAAGAGAAGCTTCATGATGCCCGTAAAGAATGCCGCATCATCCAGGCCAGCGTCACGAATGGATTCCACAACTCGCGATCGATGCCTCCCTCCGCAAGATTGATGGCATTGAGGCGCTGGAGATAATCATAGTTGAAGAAGTCGACATTCGCCCGTCCCCACTCTAATACAGTCGCCATGGCTGGTCGCCACTGCCGGGCCAGTAAACTGCTGACGGGTGTATTAAACCCGTGCTTGGGCCTGTCCCACACCTGTCTGGGCAACAGACGTTTCGCAATCGGTTTCAAGAGCGCCTTTAAAGATCCATCGATGATCTTCCTGTCCGCCGGCAGCGGAAGTAACCGATCCAGCAGGAGTTCATCGAGAAACGGGACCCGCACTTCGAGCGAGGCCAGCATGCTGGCTCTGTCTGTCTTCACGAGACAATTCTCGCTCAAGTATGTTTCCAAGTCAGTCCGCATCAGGCTATCCATGGTTGTGGTGTCCCCGTATCGCCCAGCCACGCGATCCCACGGTTCAAAGTAAGAGGCTATGTCGGCACGGTCGTGGTAGGGAAGCGAAAGCACCTGACGAAGATCCTTCCGAAAGACGGGAAAATCTCCATACCGCACGCGGGACCAGCGAAGCTGATCGCGGGAAGACAATGTTCGCTGGTAGATATTTGCCATTCCTCGCGGGCGCCAGGTCGTGGCGCGTAACGCTGCATCCAGCATAGAATGTCCCGGAAAAGGCCGGGGCTCTTGACTCACAAGGTATTTCGAGTAACCGCCGAAGACTTCATCGCCGCCATCACCCGACAGCGCCACTTTTACATGGCCGGCGGTGAGCTGCGCCAACGCACAGGTCGGAACTACCGCCGGGTCGGCAAATGGCTCATCGAGTCGACCGAGAAGATCTAACACTCCCTCCGCTGAAAGGCTGTCCCCGCGCAGCACCGTATGGTCGGTGCCGAATTCCTTTGCCACCAGTTCAGCAAGGGGGGACTCGTCAAACGCTTCATCGTCGAATGCGACTGAAAATGATTTGACCGGCCGGCTACTTTCCCGAGCCATGAGGGCGACGATCAAGGACGAATCGATCCCTCCGGACAGAAATGCCCCGATCGGAACATCGCTGACCAATTGACGCTTGACCGCCCGCCGGAGCAACTCCTCGATCTCCGCCTCACAGGGCGCCACAGCCGACTGGTCCACGAGGGGTGGATGCCAGTATCGCTCAATGCGGGGCGCCGCGTCCCCCAATCGCCACTCGAACCGACTCCCAGGCTGTAACTTGGAGACATCGCGCAAGATGGTGCGCGGGGCCGGAATATAGTCGAACGTCAACACATCGCGCACGGCCACGGGATCGATCGATCGGAACGCTTCGAGCGCGATGAACGGCTCCAGTGTCGAGGCGGCAACGAGCGCCCCTTTGTGCATGGCCCAGGTCAGGGGTTTGATGCCTAATCGATCGCGTGCCCCGAACACGCGCAATTCGAGCCGGTCCCATACCACGAAGGCGAACATGCCATTCAGCCGTTCAACGACGCTCACTCCCCATCTACGGAACCCTTCCAGCAACACTTCGGTATCAGAATGTGTGGTGAACGTCACCCCGTCTCGTCGAAGCTCTTCGCGCAGCTCCGCGAAGTTATAGATCTCACCATTAAACACGATCACGTGCCGGCCATCCTTACTGAGCATAGGCTGCTGACCCATGCCCAGATCGATGATCGACAGACGCCGATGAAACAACTGGGCATGCCGATCCCGCCATTCACCTCGTTCGTCAGGGCCTCGGTGCGCAATGGCGTTCGCCGCCCTGCACGCCGATTCCCAGTCAATGATGGGAGCACTTTGAAAGACGGCGAGAAAACCGCACATACTCACCCCGATTGTGCGCCGCTGAAGAGGAAATTCCTGCCGGCGACGAGTTGACTCCACCTGCACAAGACGGGCCGCTAGGAGCCCTGAGGTAAAGCTTCTGAGTTGAGAAGCGCAGTTCCAACGGGAACCCATCGGACCTTCGGATCCGCCACCGCACGTTGGATCAGTTTATGAAGATGCTCCCTGACTGTGGGAGACTGAGGGTCTCCCGTTGTTTGGTCGAACTCCCAATAGTGCGTCGCGGCACAAAATACACCGCGAACCGCGCAGGCCTCGTCAAATCGCTTGAGATTGTTCTGAAACCTGGCCATAGGCGTAATGGGATTTCCGGCAAGCTCCTTATGGTCCGCCAAATCAAGCACCCAGGGAATACCATCCAACCCCTTTGCGCGACGACTTCGTAGTCTCCACCAGGTTTTTACGGTGCTCGGAGAGGACCATGACCAGCCGCGACGCATGCCGGCCACGCCACCGAGGTGAAGCCCCGCTTGGGCAAGCCCGATCAACCCGCTTTTACCGATAGCATTGTGGGGCGGAACGAACACCCGCACAGTCGTGTGGAGGAGTTGCTCAAGGTATTGTTTACCCTCGAGGACCTTTCTGGCCAACTCCGTCCCGTCCATGAATTCCCATCGTATACCGGGCACATCGTGATGGTACCCATGCAGCATGGCTTCGTATCGACCGTCTGCGATGCCACGACGGAGGTAGTCCACCAAGGCCTTATTGTCTTCGAGCGGATGGATCGACCATTGCTCGCGGTAGGCCACCGGTACCCCCTTACTGCTCCCTGCCCGACAAAATGGAATGATGGCCAGAGACACCGGTCCCTGCTTTGTAACCTCACCATAGGCTCGCTCCAAGTCCTCGGGGGAGGTAAAAAAACTCGTATCGTCGTCGCGGATGCAGAAATACACGTGGCCTTTAGATCTAGAAAAGGTTGAAATTGTAAAATTGGCGCGTTGCCTGAGGGATCAGAAACCTACCCAGGAAAGAACGCGTCTGGGAAACTAGCGGCTAGGTTTTTTGGCTAAGACAATCGAGGTTGAACCCAAGTGATTAAACGGCCAGAATCGGAGATAAGAGATCAGTTCGGCCTTCCAATTGCCACTTCCGCGCCACTTTTCCGTGCCAGTCGTGAAGTATGAGATCGAAAACCCGGCCCGACGTAACTCCCTCAGTAGGACATCTGATGGAATTTCTTGCACATCGAAATTGGTTACATGTTGGCTCCAGTCTCCTGATCGCAACTGAAACGAGGGGGTCTGGACCTCGGCGCGATTTCTCCTGAGGAGATAGTTGAGGATCGCCCGCAAATGTGAACCGGTGTGCTGACCATGAAATCCTGATCCGCCGTTTCCGACGCGAATGAGCAGTTCGCCTCCGTCGATTAACACTCTATGGAGCTCGACCAGTGCATCTTCCCATCCAACGACATGCTCGATTACCGATTGCGAAAAAATAAATGTGAAGGTCTTGTCCGCAAACGGAAGCTGTTTCAAATCAGCTGTGTGATACTGGGCGTTGGGTGGCGCGCCTTCGCGCGACATCTGTACTCCAATGCTCGAAATATCGACCCCGACAAAATTTACATCAGTATGCCGTCCGGCAAACCAATTGGTAATGCTGCCCGACCCTGACCCGCCTTCGAGAACATGCGAGTTTGGCCGACAATGAGCTTCAATGATTTGCTTCACTTCCGGTTCCAAGACCGGTCCATCCTGCCGACCATGCCAGGTTGCCATCATTTCATAATAAAGACTGTTCGAGTTGAAGACCTCACTCACTGTTGAATCCAGTCTCTTGTCGTAGCTCATGACTCTCCTTCCGCGGTGGCCGGTCATATAATCACTTGCAATGTTCATCCTTCGGTCAATAGAGCGGTCGACGCCCCGCCTAAGTCTGTTCTGTAGTAGGTAAAGAGGAGCAAAGAACGGCGTGCCGTGAACTCACTCTCAGGGTATTAGCAATCGACGGATGTGCTCAACCCTTGCGCGTAACGTGGCGGGAACAGTTTGCGCCCCAGGGATAAAGGCCTCCTTAGCAGGCAGCCGTTCCAGCGCATGTGCCAGTGTCTCCGTCTGTCGCTCTGCGCAGTAGACGGCGCATGCCTTGCGATCGGGAGCCAGCGAGGACAGAGTTTCATCTGACCAACGATCAAGCAGAAGCCGCAGTACCCTGGTGATGTCCTCCACTGAATCCACATCGGCAACCGTCATACACCCAACACGACGAAGAACATTTTGGGTCTCATCGGAGGGGAGTATACCCACAATGGGTCGTCCGGCCTTCAGATATCCAAACAGTTTGGCTCCAGCGAACAATTCGTAACCATTGATAGTCGGCAGACGCCCTAATACGAGTAGGGCATGAGCTTCTCGTTGCATACCAGCAACCTCGGCATGAGTCTTCGGCCCCATGGTTTGGATCATGCTCGACAATCCTCTCGTGTCGGCTTCATTGGCTAGCGAGTCCATCCCTTCGCCTACAAACAGCAGGCGTAACTGCTGTGCGAGCGACGGCTCTTTGGTTTTTAAGATGACCAAGGCTTCGAGAAGGCTATCATAGCGATACGTATCAAGCGTCCCGGTATACAGAACATTGCATGTGTCTCCAGTCACGGTGACATGCTCTTCAATCGGTGACTCATATCCATTAGGGATGATATAAATCTTCGATGCCTCCAGAGCGCCTCGATACGCTTGCCAAAAACACTCGGCCTCCGTGTGATACCGAAAGATCACAGCTTGCGCCCCTCGGAGCAGTTCATACATTCTGATCCTGTCACGCCTGATAGCCCAGGAGGGACGCCTCGATTCGAAGTCGTTATGTGTAATGGTCCATGAGTCCCGGAAGTCGAGAACATAGGGAATACCGCTTTTCTGCGAAGCAGCCCGCGCAACATACAACGCACTGACCGGGCCGGCGGTGGCCCAAATCACCGATACTCGGTCTCGCCGGCAGACCTCGGTTACCGCATGGACTGCGCCCTTGATCCAGGGACTTGCCATATCTGGGTGATACCACCAGGCCTCAGCTAGGCGTATCACTTCTCTAAGTTTCGCGCGGAGCGTACTGGACGCCCCATTCGAGACTTTGCCACTACTCGAAGGCGCAGCCCCCGATGACATTCCAACTACGCTCCGCCCCCGCCAGGACTGAAACTTCCGCCACAAATCGGCACTGTTGATGCGAATAATTTCCGTATCGACAGGAATCGCTGCTACTAGCGTTGGATCGTAGCGTTCATATTGGCTAGGAACAGCTGTCACAATGGTGGTGGCCCACCCAAATGTCGGCAATTGCCTAACGAACCGTAACGGGCGATGTGAACCTGCATTTCCTTCTGGGGGAAAGTGATATGCAATCATTACAAGCTTTGGCATCTAAACCACGAACCCTGTTTGTTTGATGGAATGGGCCACTGTGTCATCGTCTGCGACCCCAGCTGCCGAAACCATGCCCTGAATGCAATAGCGAGTGAGAAGGTAGTGACCGGACTTCAAGGACCGTCCAGCCATCCGCATCAATGCATGACTTCAAGTTGAATGAGCGCATCTTCAATAAACAAGGGACTTCTCGACGCGTCTAGGCCGGCTAACAACCGCGTGGTGAGGTCGGCACTTCGCTCCATATGATCGAGTTGATATCCAATCTCTCCATGAAAGGCGGCCACCGTGTCCCTCTCCCCTGCTAACCTGAACAAATTCTTGGTTTGACCGGCACTGTCCAAGTCCTCATCAAAACCACGCAGCTTAAAATCATAGGCCACACGACTTCCAGTCGATAAGTTTTGTGCCAGGAATCGCAGAAATTGTGTGAACCGGTCTGCCTTGATATAGGGGGCCACACCTTCCATGAAGACCAATGTCTTTGCCGGCTTCTTCGTCGTCAACCAGGCCTCGAAATCCGACCAACTGTCGGCATTCAGGTCGATAGAAACATAGGCAAGATTTCTATTACAGCCAACTCGCTTCGCCAAGTCCTGCTTGATCTGGATCGCGTTCGGCTGATCACACTCCAACACCTTCACGCCTTTTTGCGTCAAAGCCTGTTCAAATCGATAGGCCCGCGTATCCGTCCCGCATCCAACATTGATGATGTACTGCACATTATTCGTAATCGCGTTCAGGAATAGGGCATCGTAGTATCGCGTTCGTGCAAGGAGGTAGTAGTAGATGGGATCGGTCTGCAACGCAGCAACGATCCTTGGGCTCAGCCATCTGCATCTCCACCGTCGTAGGACCGGCAGAAACATGCCGACTAGACTATCGGGATTCTTCAGTTCGCGTTGTTCGTGAATTGATTGGATATAGCGTCGTTCTGCTACTTTCAAAGAATTACTGAATGCTAGCTTCTTCATCTCGCTCTCAATCCTTTAGTCGTGGTGCGGGACGGGAACTCACGTGCGCTCGAGGCTGGCACGTCAGATTCGGGGAAGTGATGTGACTTCTCAGAGGCGCTGTCTAAGCGACGAATCGTGCCATTTCCATGTTCTATCGCGGTCTCTACCGTTCAGCTACGAAGGCCTATCCTCGCAGCGAGACCACACTTGCTCAGATACGCAGAGTCTTCTCAAAAGATGGAGGGAGAACTGACACTGTTTGCGCACCACACTGCGACATCCCGGCCTTCTCCGAATAAGGCGAGGGAATGCAACTCTTTGCAACTTTACTATCTTGAAGGAGAGCAATTGGCTGTGAGGCGACCGACGATCCTCGTCGAGGTGGTAAGCGGATTCAACAACAAGTCGAAGACCTTCAACGCGATAGCCTTTGCAACCCGCCGCACCGCAAGCGGATGTCCGAGTCGATCGAGGGTGTTCCGGTGATACGACCAGAACCCCTTTGCCCTGTTGCGAAACACCCGGGAACCCAGAAAGGTGTAATACTGATCCCAGATCTTCTCTGTTTCCTGCTTATATTCGTCTGCACTAAGATAGGCCGGTCCATACTTGAGCAGAATTTCGATCTCAGGAAGCCACATGCAGACCTCATCGAAGGTCGATGCATTCTCCGAATGCACACGGGTATAGCTTAGTACCTGGTGTACAAAACCAAAATCCCTATCCGTGAGGACTTCAAAGCAGGCTTCAGCATCAGCATGCTCATTGTCTACATTGTGAAACGCTGGACGGCTTCTCACCACATCCGACGCAAACAGCACGGACGTAGGTGTCCCAAAGACAAAAATCCCGTTCAGAAAAACCCTTCTACACACTTCCCGGCCGGTCATAAATGAACTTGGATACGGGAGTCCATCCCAAACCACCCGTTCCTTCCGAAGTCCATACGCCCCGACCACTGCGACCGTCGGATTCGCCTCGGCAAGTTCCACCATCTTGGCGATGCAGTCGGAAAACAACCAATCGTCCGCATGCACCATCTTGCAATATTTGCTGTTCTGAGAAACCTGTCGAAATGCGATATTGTGGTTTTCCTCCCTCAATACGAATTGCGGATTCGTGGTCACGCGAATCCGTGGATCTCGCGCGGCATATGCTTCGGCAATCTTGAGCGTGCCATCTGTGCTGCAATTATTGATGATGTGATATTCCCAGTTGTCATAGGACTGGGCCAGCACACTTTCAATGCATTCGACGATGTACTTTTCCCCGTTGTAGACAGGTGTGAGCACGGTTACTAATGGTTGCGCATTCGGTGGCATAGACAGAGACCTCACTTAGCAGTACTTAGATAGAGGACGGCAGCCCCGTCAAAGGGCACTCCAAAGTTTTGAATACTTCCCCCGGTCGTCGTACCGACAACAACGGATTCACCCGTACTGACGTTGAGCCACTCGACTAAAAACGGACCGGTCGCCGCTGACAGGTCCACCGAAACTATCTTCTTGACCATTTCCTTCCGGAACAAGAACCGAAGCACTTTCCCCGCCAAGGTCCTTCTAGTCGATCCGTAGTAATCCAGGGGCAGATACACCACATAACTCGATTCACGATTTGTCAGGCAGTAACCGGATGAAGCAATCTCTGTGGCAGGCAGCATCGTCTGCAGTGGGATTCGTCGCGCAAGTCCCAATATGTGCCCCATCGCGCGCCGAGTAGAATCCCATGTCTCCCGATTCTCAGGCTTCTGATATTTGGCAAACCGAGGTTCGTCGAGGTCCATAAATATTGCTTGATACCCTCGCGTAAAACTTTTCCAGACCCACTCCGGAGTCCCGCCAAGCCCCCATAAATGATCAGTGTCGGCCAATACAACTTTGCGTCCATCCGCGGGGGGAGGGGACATCTTGTACGTGGACTCCGCATCCTGTCTTCCCGGTATGGCCCATTCGTTCGGCGAAATCCAATCAGCCGGACTGGAGAAGAGCTCCGCATTATCACCATAGGGATATTCCACGGTCATTCCTACGGGGTGCTGTTTCGGTTTGCCGGCCTCGTACTGTTTGATATATCGAATCAGGTGATATTGCCATTCCTGTGAGTCGCGGTGGCTTTCATTGCTGATTTCATACAAGACGTTATCAAAATCGTTTAATGTATCGATGACTTTTCCCACATACGCTTCCTGCACCGCCGTCACCGCGGGAGACCGGAGCGTGTGTACTTCCTTGCCCTCGCCGTCATGATCGAGATCACCATCAATGCCATTTACATTGTTCTTCACATTGAACGGATGGCCTAACCAGGGATTGACAGGCTCGCCTTTCCCTTCGATACTTCCGCCCTGAAACAGCATCACGGACGCATAGATGCCACGATCCTGAGCCGCTTGAACCCTCGCCCGCAAGCGATCGAAATACTCCTGGTTGAATTTGGTAAGATCAAATTTGGGTTCGCCAGAAAAATCCGTCTCCGGTCCTGTTCGCTGATACCGCGATGGCGCATCCGGCCATTCTCCTTGATGCGGAGGTACCGGCGCATGCTCCCATGTCCACATCCGGATAAAGTTGTGATTGTACGACTCGAGCCGCTGAAGATAGGCGGTATAGTCCAGGTCTGCCTGACCGCTCCAATCCTGAAAGTTGTTCCAGATGTGCATGCCCGTCAGGTAGACGGCCTTGCCGGTTTGGTCTGAAAAGTAACGCGGGTTTGACTTGAGCACCCTCAAAGGGCCTTTGGCCTGGGTGATCGTGGTTTCAGGGCTCGCCAATGACAAAGACGGAATCAGCCAACATCCAAGCGCGGCGATCATAAGGATACGACTACCGAGAGAGCAGCTCGGGAGGCCTGCGATATTCTTTAGACACTGCCACACCATTAACGTCAAACCAGTGTGGTTCATTCAAGAAACCAATCTTTCAATAGGCACTGATTCCCGCAGATCGCTCCTCATCTTGATGACACGGGCAGGAGATCCGACGGCGATGGCTCCATCTGGGATATCTCGCGTTACGACGGAGCCAGCACCTACAACGGCCCCTTTTCCTATGCGTACGCCGGATAACACAATTACTCCACACCCCAACCATGCGTCGTCATCCACACGAATGGCTCCCTTGGTTTGCAAGGGCTGCTCGCCTATCGGTACGTTGGGAGCCACCCCATGATCATATGGGTAGAATGCACAGCCAGTCGCAATGTGCACGCCGGTTCCGATCTCAATAGGGGCAAGACAAGCGGTAAATTGGCACCGGGGCTGAATATGCGTATTTGCGCCGATTGTGATACGACCGCCTTGCGCCGTTTGAATATGTGTATCACCGTAAATATGCACCCCTTTTCCCGTTTCGATCGGACCACCATCCCGATCTTGATACAAGACGACACGGTCGCCCACGAACACATTATTCCCCAGTGTGACATCTTCGCCGTGAATGGTCGCTCTGAGTGACACATACCCTCGCCGGTTAAACCAGGCGAGGCAAGAACGCCCCCGATCCGGCGGCACAAACCACGTCGCACACCAAGTCGCTATACGTCCGATCGGACGGACCCATGCCCACAACATAAAGAAGTGGGCACAGTCAAGCATGAATTTTCTCAAGACCGGCATCAGAAAGATAGCTATCCGAAGAGTGGAAGAACCGATCGGTGGTCGGGGCCGAAACTTCGCCGCGATCCTAAATTATGATTTGAGCTGTTTTTGAGGTGCGGCATGAAACGCTTCCTGCATGCTCTCTTCGACTTGCGTCTCCCATTTGCAGAAGGGCCGAATAACGCCCGGTACGTTTCCCAACCAGCCCCCTCGTGATAATCCTTCTTCAAAAGAATCGACGACGTGAAATGCGACGGCATCCCGCTCATAGAAGTGGCAATGATCCGGAGCCAGAGTCCAGATCGCCACGCCCACAAACAAGGCCCCCTCGTTCAACAGATCACCGGGGATCCATCCCGTGCTGGTATAACGGCCTGCCGGTCGCGGCCGGCGCATCCACGTCCGATCAGTATCCTGGGCCGAGAATAGAAGCACACCTTCACTATTGTGGACGCTGAAACAGGGATGAAACATATACCCGGACTTGAGAACCTCATATTCAATCTCGACACCGACCGACTTTTGAATCTCGACCAAATCCGTCGGTTGACCATCTTCCCCCCGTGCCCGCACCGCCCGAAGACGCACGACATCGCTACCTGGCGCCCGCGCAGGATCGTCCCATTCGCGTACCTTCGTGCTTCCCTCGCTGGATGAAAGGTATCGGGTCACCAATTGACTGGCGGGTCCATCACCCACGACCCCGCCATTATCCAAGAGAATGACGCGTTCACACAGACGAGTCACCGCCTGCATGTTGTGGCTGACAAAGAGGACAGTGCGGCCTTCTTTGGCAACCCCCTCCATTTTTCCCAGACACTTTTTTTGAAATGCCGCGTCCCCTACGGCCAGCACTTCGTCCACTATGAGGATCTCCGGCTCCAGATGCGCTGCGACTGAAAAAGCCAGCCGGAGATACATACCGCTGGAGTAATGCTTGACTGCCGTATCGATGAATTTTTCCACTTCGGCAAACGCCACGATTTCGTCAAACTTCGCAGCGAGCTCCTCCCGCTTCATCCCGAGAATGGCTGCATTGAGCTGAATGTTCTCCCGACCGGTCAGCTCAGGATGAAAACCCGTTCCTACCTCTAAGAGCGACCCCACCCGCCCGTACAAGGAAACCTGTCCCACGGTCGGTTCCGTAATCCGAGAGAGAATCTTCAAGAGCGTACTTTTGCCCGCTCCGTTCCGGCCAATAATCCCGACGACTTCCCCCCGACGAATGTCGAAAGACACATCCTTCACCGCCCAGAACGTGTCATTAGTCGCGGCCGCCTCCCCTCGGCCACTGAGGAGGCCCTGCATCAGCTGAAACGGAGCGCGGATTACATTCGTGATCGTGTCACGCAGCGTCGAATACCGCTGCGGCTGCCGGCCGACACGATACTCTTTCCAAAGTCCCTCAACCCGAACTGCCAGATCAGCCATACTTTTCACACCCTGTCCGAAAAGGTGACTTCCATTCGTCGAAAATAGAACGCGCCCGTAATCATTAGGACCACGCTCGCCAGGGACGACACCAACAACATCGGTCCGGGCGATGTCTCGGTCCCAAGCAAAGCCCAACGGAATCCCTCAACCACACCTACCATCGGATTGAGACCATAGAGTGTGCGCAATGGCTCGGACAGCAGGCTACTCGGGTAGGCAATCGGCGTCGCAAAGAGCCAGAGCTGCGTGAGGAACGGAATCACGTACCGCACATCACGGTACTGCACGTTGAGCGCAGAGAGCCAGAGCCCGACACCCAATGCAGCGGTACAGGCCAAGATGAGGAAGAAGGGCAACCAGAGCACGGCCAAAGACGGCACAATGCCGTAATACAACATCATGGCAATCAGCACAACGAACGAACAGAGGAAATCCACGGATCCGGAGACCACACTAGCGATCGGAACTGCCAGGCGCGGGAAATAAACCTTCTTTAACAGACTTGCGTTCTCGACGAGGCTTCCTGACGATTGGGTAATTCCGCTGGAGAAGAACATCCACGGCACCAATGCCGTGTAGACGAACAGTGGATACGGAATCCCATCCGACGGCATCTTTGCCAGCCGCCCAAAGAATAGGCTAAAGAGCAGCATCGTCATCACGGGCTGGAGAATCGCCCACGCCACACCGAGTGCTGTTTGTTTGTACCGAACTTTGATATCTCGCCAGCAAAGAAAATACAGCAGCTCGCGATATTGCCACAGATCTTTCAAGCCGAGCTGTTGCCACCCCTTCCTGGGGCGGAGGACCAGCAACGGCTCCTGCGAGACTACCGCCCCCGCTGCGGCTCCTAATTTGACTGCCTGCTCCACGTATTCACCTCATTTCCGCAGTGCATACTATGCCTGCACCTGGCCGATGCCGTTCTCCGCCCTGCTCAGGCACGAACGCCTCAAACGTTGCCGCTATTTCCATTGCACTGTCAGGGAGAGCATCACGACATCGCGCTGCACCTCGAACGGCGCGGCGACTTGCTTGATCTTAAAATCGCTGTAGCTGTACGAAAAATCCAACGCCATCGTCCTTGTCAGTTTGTACTCAACCCCTGCCAAGGCACTCACGTTCTCAAACTTGATGGTTTTCCCAGGAACAATCTCGTTATATCCATAACTGACGCTACTTCTGAAACTAAATCGACTGGAGAGACGATGCACGACGGCCACTTGGGCCACGTTGCTGATTGTGGCACCTGCCGCAAAGAAAAATGACGGGGCAGCCCGGCGCGACAGGTCCAACCTGAGAGAGGTGGCACGTTCAGGATTGGTCGCCAAGGTCAACGAAGCACTCGGGAACGCTTGGCTTGCCGGCTCGATGAGTGTAGCGCCCCCCCGAAGCGTAGCCGTCCACTCTGGCATCACCCGCACATAACTTGCCGAGACCTCCTGCGTGTTATAGGCTAGATTCTGTGCGATCCCCGGACCGGCATTGGTCAGGGATTGAGACACTAGACTCTGTTGATACGATAGCGCCACATGATCCACGGGACTGAGCCGAAACCCAGGACCAATCGACCAGGTATGGATGTTGGTATCAAAAAAGGCGGCTCCAGTACTCGTCAGTGCGACAATTGAACCCACCCGGTAGGTAGAGAAAGAATAGCTACCCTGCAAGGCAAGCCCTCTGAATATCGGGAGTTCACCGTTGGCAGACGCCGTATTCGAAAAGGTGTTGGCTCGAAATCCCTGAATACCCCGGAGAAAAGGATCGTCGACTACTTGGGCTTTGGTCCCAGTCACGAAGCCAGGTTGCTCAGGCGTATAGCGAAATCGTTCGACAATGAGCAATCGCGCTCCTTCTGCAAACTGACCGACCCATCCATCGAGCCTGGCATAGGCTTCTGCAGTCGTGGAGACATAATTCAGCCCCGTATTGTAGGCATAGGCGTTGGCATCCGCGCCTCCGCTGAGACTGGCTTCGACAGCCCGCGACTTGTGGAGAACCTGCAGCCCGCCGGCAAGTGTCGAAACAAAATCGCTCCGACGTTGTCCCGCGGGAAGCAATTCCGGTGGAGCATAAAACACATTGGTGTCGTATCGTTCCGATAACACCGCCGAGGGGATGACCTTCGTATCGGCATGCGCCGGCAGAGGCCGACTAGATTCGAACCCAATCACCATTCCACACATAAGAACCATGGCAAACCAGCACAGCCTGCCATATCTCTGTTTGATCCTGCTATGACAGCCCAATTCAATCACCGGACAACGTGTTGCGTGTGACCGTTCTCTCCCCGTACCCGAATGACGGCAACATTGAGGATCTAACGGCCGCACAGATCTCCGGAGATCGGATTGTAGGAGACATGCGCCAGTCCGGAATCACCTGAGCGTTGAGATAGAGTAGACCTGTTGTTATGGAACGATGACTGTATCACCGGAGAGCAGAATCATGTTGCCCGGTTCTCCTCGCCCGACCAGGAGATCGTCATAACGAATGGGAATCCTCGTTTCATGGATCTTATTGTCTCCATTCAAACGGTTGCGGACGACTTGCAGGTTATTTTTCTTTGCGTATTCCGTAAAGCCGCCGCCCATCGAAATGGCCTGCAGGAGCGTAACGTATGACTTGGCCTGATACTTTCCCGGCTTGGTTACCTCTCCCAACACGAAGATAGAATAACTATTGAGCTCTTTGACACTGACTGAGACCGCCGGATTGCTGGCGACAAACTGCTTCAGCCGCTCCGCAATCCGATGGGCGAGCCCATCCGCGGTAAGTCCCGACGCCTGTACGTCACCGATCAAGGGCATGGAAATCAACCCATCCGGGCGAATGGCCGTGATTCTGGATAAATCCGCGTTTTTCCATACCGTGATTTCCAGGAGATCCTCCGGCCCCAGCAGAAAGCCGCTCGGCGCCTCATACTCACGCTCCTTAACAACAGCGGCGCACCCCACTAGAGACACGCTGGTGAAACTGACCGCGCAAAGCAGTACGATGAAATTGGTTACATATTTAATATGCATGTCAATTCTGCCTGAATGAATGATGTCTTATTGTTGCTGCTGACCCGGGAACACGACCATGGACTCGCTGGGCACCACGATCGTATCTCCGGCTCGAAGTTCAAGGTTTCCGGCAATTCCTCCGCGCAGGACGATATCGTCATAGCTGGAGGTCACAGTCTGCATCGTCGATCCGTTGTCGCTAAATCGAAAAATTACCACCTGATTTCTCGCCGCCACCGGCGTAAACCCTCCCGCGATCGTCACCCCTTGCAAAAGCGTGGTCTTGCTCTTGAGCGGATATTTCCCCGGCTTCATCACTTCACCCAAGACGAAGATATTGTAACTGTTCACTTCTCGCACACTAATGGCTACAACCGGATTTTGCACATACTCTTTGAGCTTGCGCGTAATTTCGTCTGCCAGTTGCGACGGAGTCTTTCCTACCGCCACGACATCACGAATCACCGGCAATGAAAATTTCCCGTCCGGTCGCACCTGTACCGTTTTCGACAGATCCTGGTTTCTCCAGACGGTAATTTCCAAAATGTCTTCGGCCCCGATAGTGTACGCATCGGTGACGATGTTGGAAAGAGCATGCCCGCTCGAATGCGTCGGCCCTGTCGTAAACGCCGGGACGCCCTCTTTGCCACCCATCTCAGGCGAACCGACGGAGGCCGATGCGCCCGGCGATTGAGAGAATGCCGGGGCGACTCCCCACATGATTGTCAATCCAGCTGCTATGGCGATAAACCAACGCATTGTATGCCTCCACACGGTTAGAAATTCACAACGCCCAAGCCCCGCCGGCCGCTGCATTAACATTCTCGACTGACATCCTTCACCAATGCAGCCCGCAGCGAAAGATAGTCTAGCGACAACTCAGCATATCTATTCTTCAGCCGACGATGCTCCATCTCCAATGACCGGAGACGATCTCGCGCAGGCTTTCGCACCTCGCCCATCTGTCGTCGCCATCGATAGAGCGTCGCCGTCGAGACCCCATGCTTGTGCGCCAGGGCCTTGATGGTCTGCGCCGTCTCCATCTCGAGGACGATGGCTTTGATTTGGTCGTGGTTAAAACGGGAGTTCGGCATGATCGATTCGTAGAACACGCCCCTGCCACATCCGAAGATGGCGTGGAGAGACGGGACAAACGGAGGGTTACTGCACGGCGACGACTTCACTCATATCGATGTGGACGGTTGCGGCTTGCTGGATGAGGTTCACACGAATGACGAGACAATCGTGGCCTGCCTTCCGGAGTAGTTGTCCTCGCAGCCCCATCAACGGACCTCGTACGACTTGCACCCAGGCTCCTTCGACCAGGTAATCATGGCGTTCATACGCTCGCTCGCTTTCGGCCAGCGTCCTGATCGCCGCAAGTTCTTCATCAGGAATCGATTCCGGCATCAGCGACCCGACGATTCGAACGATACCCGGCGTTTGAAGTACAGCATGGCTATTCATCAGCGAAAAACGGGCGAAACAATAGCCGGAAAAAAGCGGGCTGGCCGTCCAGACCTTTCGATCCGACCACTGACTCAACTTGTTCGCCAACGGAAGAAACGGCTCAATCCCAATGCCGGCCAGGCGATCCCGAACCATCTTTTCGTGACGAGAACGAGTGCTGATCGCATACCAGCGGAGATCGACGGCAGCGGCAGTGGTCTCCGAATTCGCAAGCTCAGGAACAGATTGAATGGTGGTCAACATAGCTTCGCCCTCTGAGTCCCATCAGTACGTGCATCTTTGTAAAGATTTCTCACCGCGTTTACATCGGACAATGGTGCTGATCTTGGGCGCAACCACTTTTTACCATCAGCACCTTTGTGCCAATGCGACACCATACAAAATGTGTACGAACGGACAACAATGAATACGGGTATTTACTTCGCCAGGATTCTGCGTTCATGCCTAGTGCCATCAAGCCTCTCAACCTAGAAAAATAACCAGCCAAAATACTGGTAGATAGACAAAGTGTACAATCATGAACAATTAAATTACCTCACGAGCACTTTCACATGGAACCCAGCAAACCGTTTGCCCACAATCCTTTGCGGTCAATGAATTAATGGCAATTCCTCATTGCCTGGAGACAAACAGCTATGAGAATATGCGTCATGTATGCACACTCAATCACCCGTTCAACCTAGCACCGATTGCGTAATTGGTTATTAACTATATAGAGACTATTCGGACCTCCCACCCGATGCTCGGTGGGGTGCGGTTGACCCAGGAGGATTGATGAGCGGAATCGTAGAACTACAGACCATCACGTTGGTCACTATCTTAACCAACAACTATCTTCTTCGGCTCGGCCTGCAGAAGCTTGTGGACGAGGCGAAATCGATTCGGCTGGTTGGGCACGCCGCACATTCCGACAATCTCGATGAGATTCTCGCGAACGAGCAGCCTCACATCGTCATTCTCGATACGGAAATCGGCGGCGGGGCACCGGAGCTGATTCGAAAGATCAAGCGGGCCGCACCAAGGATCAAAACGATACTTCTCAGCGGATTCGATGATATCGAATATTCCCGGCAAGCGCTTGCTGCCGGGGCCGATGGCATCGTCCTTAAAGTGCAGCCATCCGCCGTCCTCCTCGCGACCATCAACTATCTGGCCCACTCGCGCAAAGCGGTTGCGCTGCCGATCGACCACGCGTCTACTCAGTTACAATTGAACCATTCCCCGGCAATTCTAGCCCCGCCAAGCCCCTCCCCTGCCCCCTCGAAGTGCTCAGACGGGCTGACCGAACGGGAGCGCGAAGTGGTTCGACTGATCGGGGAAGGTCTCTCGAATAAAGACATCGCCGACCGCCTCTGCATTTCCAGCATTACAGTTCGACACCACCTCACCAGCATCTTCGATAAACTCGGCGTGTCAAACCGCCAGAAACTCCTCATTAGAGCACACCAGCAAGGGCTGGCAAGATCATCTGCCCTAGCCTAGGGCTCCACACTCACACAACTGTCGGCGGCTCGCCCCCCCCCCCCTACTGATTGCAGGCAAGCTTAGCGCGGTATCCATACTGCTGCTAGTCTGTAAGATGATGCGATGGGACGAGCCCTAATTCTGGGGCATGCCCGAAGGATTTCCCTAGGGCCGCGCGGCTGTCCGACTCGAACTGAACAGATGGGAGCCGATCCGCTCGCATTTCGGACTAGCCGGCTGATCAAACACCCTGGAGAGAGCCTCAGACCGGACAGCAGTCGATGCGGGAGGAACGGTGCAGAGAACTATCCCGTGAGGAAATGAGCACTCCAGAGCTGCGAGGCACCAACGACAGGCCAGATTTCAAATCGATGGGGCAGGGACACAGCTTGCTGGATACAGGCTGGTTTTTTTTTGGAGCGGGCGATGGGATTTGAACCCACGACAACTTGCTTGGGAAGCAAGGACTCTACCACTGAGCTACGCCCGCCCCTCGCTGCAGAGGAGCTGAATCCTACGCCGGAGCCGTTACTAAGTCAAGGCAACTGCCGCGAGCCACTTATGCCGTATACTCCGCCACCGCAAACTTACGGCGACCGACGCGCATGTAGAGCGGCTTGCCGACCACCAATGGGATGGCGGCGTTGGCATCGGTCAATTTCTGCTCATTGATCTCCACCCCACCCTGCACGATCAACCGACGGGCCTCGCTCTTGCTCGGCACCAGCCCAGTCTTGGCAATTAAATCGACCAGGCCGATCGACGGGACGGCGGGATCCTTCACATCGGCTGGCGTCATGATCACATGGGCGTCCGGCTGCTCCGGAAACTCTCGCGCCTGAAACTTCTGCTGAAACATCGCCCTGGCTTCGCGACCGGCCTCCTGCCCGTGGTAACGGGCCACAATCAGCTCCGCCAGCGATTGCTTGGCTTCCATCGGGTGAGCCGTCTTGATGCGGCCTAGGTCTTCCGTCGTCAGCAGTTCGTAATAGCGATGCATCAGCGCATCGCTGATCGACATGAGCTTGCCGAACATATCGGCAGGCTGATCCTCGAGCGCGATGTAATTGCCGAAACTCTTGCTCATCTTCCGCACGCCGTCGGTCCCCTCCAGGAGCGGCATGGTGATGACGGCCTGCGCTTCCTGCCCATAATCCCGCTGCAGATCCCGCCCCATCAGGAGATTGAATTTTTGATCGGTACCGCCCAACTCGACGTCGGCCTTGAGTGCGACCGAATCATAGCCCTGGATCAAGGGATACATGAACTCGTGAATACTGATCGGCTTCTCCTCCGTGTACCGCTTGTGGAAGTCTTCCCGTTCCAACATGCGAGCCACGGTGTAGTGCGCGCTCAGCTCAATCAGTCCCTCGGCCGTCATGCTGCTCATCCAACGGCTATTGAACTCCACCAGCGTCTTTTGAGGGTCCAGGATCTTGAAAATCTGGCGTTCGTACGTCTTGGCATTCTCCAGCACCTTCTCTTTCGAAAGCGCAACCCGTGTCTCCGATCGGCCCGTCGGATCGCCGATCATGCCAGTGAAATCACCGATGAGAAAGATCACCTGATGCCCTAAGTCTTGAAAGTGCTTGAGTTTGTGGATGAGGACCGTGTGGCCGAGGTGCAGGTCCGGCGCGGTTGGATCAAACCCCGCCTTGACGCGCAGCGGGCGGTTTTCCTTGATCGAACGCACCAGCTTCGATTCCAACTCGTTCGGCTGAATAACTTCAACTGTTCCACGAAGTATCAGCTCTAATTGTTGTGCTACCGGAGTCACAGAGTTCCTTTATGTCGAGACAACGATCGAGTATTGGTCACGAGCACATGAGGACGAAGCCGATCGAACTTCTTGCGTCCGATGCCCTTCACCTGCCGGAGGTCTTCAACCTTCATGAAGGGCCCCTTCGCAACCCGATGCTCAATCACCCGCTGTGCCAGCTTCGGCCCAATGCCAGGCAAGGCCTCTAAGTCCGAAACCGTCGCATGATTGAGATCCACCTGCCGCGCGACCGCATGGTGCACCGGACGCACTGCAGGCACCGGCTCCTCGCGCGGCGCGAGCGACTCCGACACCTGAACCGGCTGTATCGTCGGAACCTCTGGCACCTTTAGGACAAGAGTCGATTCGCCACCTGGCGTGAACGTGGTCGACGGAGAAACTTGAACCTGCCGCGACGCCGCTCCAGTCTGAGCAACCACCACCGGTTGCGCCGAATGAGGGGCGACCTGCCGGATCGGCGTGACCGAGCCGATCCAGATCAGCGATCCCAAGGTCACTCCCAGCATCGCGAGTTTAATGAGGAGTGAACGCACCATTATGTCGACGGCTTTCGCGCAAGATGAATGGCGTGGCCATGAACGTCCTCCATCGCCTCCATGAGCCCCTCGGCCAGGGTCGGGTGTGCGTGAATCATCTCCGCCACACGCGAGACAGTCGCGCCAAGATGCATCGCCAACGCGGCTTCATGAATGAGATCGGTGGCATGGGCTCCAAGAATGTGCACCCCCAGGATCCGGTCACTCTCCGCATCGGCAATGACCTTCAGCAAGCCTAGAATGTCCCCAGAGGCCTGCGCCTTCCCCAATCCGCCGTAGCGGAAACGTCCGACCTTCACCGCCTGCTGCGGATCTTTCCCGGTTGCCACACACCGGTCGCGCGCCTGCTGTTCCGTCAACCCCACCCGTCCGACTTCGGGTAACGTAAAGATGCCCGTGGGGATGACATCATAGTCGATCGTCTTGGCATGGCCCATAAAATTCTCGACGGCCACTTTTCCCTGTGCCGATGCCACATGCGCCAGCATGGCCTTGCCGACGACATCCCCGATCGCATAGACGCCGGCCACGTTCGTTTCCATCCGTGCGTTGACCACGATTTCTCCGCGTGGCCCGACCTGCACTCCAACGTTCTCCAGTCCGATACCGCGCGAGTTAAACCCTCGCCCCACGGACACCAACACCTGTTCTGCGTTGAACGACAGTCCGTTACGAAGGTGGGCCGTGACCAGGTCGGGCTGCCGGACAATACTGTCCACCGTCACTCCGGTGTGGATCTCCACACCCCGCTTCTTCAATTCCCGCTCCATGCTCTGGCTAATTTCTTCGTCTTCCAAGGGAAGTAGCCGCGGCATGAGCTCGACCATGATGACCTGCGTCCCTAGCCCGCTATAGAGAGACGCGAACTCACAGCCCTCCACTCCTCCGCCCACAATCAAGAGGCTCGCGGGAACCCTGCTGAGGTCCAACGCCTGCTTGCTGGTGATGATCTGGGTGCCGTCGATGGGGAACAGGGGCAGATTCGGCCAGGATGAACCGGTGGCAATGATCACGCCGTCGGCTTCGACCCTGGTTTCGCTGCCATCCGGTTTCTGCACGCGAATGGTACGCGCATCCAGCAATGTCCCCGTCCCCTCTACGTGTTCGATATTCCACGTTTTGAATAATGTGGCAATGCCTTTCACGAGCGTGGAGACGACTTTGTTCTTGCGAGCCACCATGACGGCAGGATCGTACGTCACCGGTCCGCTGAGTTGGATCCCGAAGTCCTTGGCCTTTTTCGCCTTGTCGCCAAGCTCCACGACCGACAACAACGCTTTGCTCGGGATACAGCCCCAATTCAGGCAGACCCCGCCCAAGGCTTGGTTTTCGATCACGGTGACACGCGCCCCAAGCTGGGCCGCGCGAATCGCCGCCACGTATCCGCCGGGACCGGCGCCAAGAATTGCGAGGTGACTCATAAACGATCTGATGACATATGACGATGGTGGATTGGTGATGGATCAGGGACGCAAGAGGTCGAACGGCACGACATCACCCGATCACCACTTGCTAATGTTTCTGTTTACTCAAAAACGTTTCGTACTGGCCGGCCGTCATCAGCTGTTCCACTTCAGCCGGCGCAGTGAGATCGATAACCGCCATCCACCCCTTGCCATAGGGATCGGAATTGACGACCTCAGGATGGTCCTTGAGATCGGCATTGATCTTCGCGATGGTTCCGCTGACCGGCGTATAGATCGTGGAGGTGGTTTTAGTGGACTCCACTTCGCCGATCTGCTGACCGGCTGTGACCTTGGCACCGACCTTTGGAAGGTCGATGAAGACGATGTCGCCCAACGCATCTTGCGCGAAATGACTGATGCCAACTGTCGCCTGGGCGCCTTCGGCACGGACCCATTCATGTTCTTGGTGGTAGCGAAGATTAGACGGTATCATGACTCTCCTCTTGGATAGGTCGCTGCCCCCAGCGGCGTTCTCAGTCTGCCACTCTCCTCACCGTACCAGAACCGGAGTACGCCTCGGAAACTGGCCGGCCTGCGGCCTTGCTGGAAATGCGTGTGAGCGACCTAGTTGATAAGACACTCCATCAAAAGTTTAGTGCCGCCGGATCGTAAAAGCTGCGAAAAACTTTGTCAAGGAATCACCACCGGCGCATCCGGCACAAACACAAGGTGTCGAATGTCCGGCGTGCGCAACTCATCCGCCTGCTGTGCCAGCCCCGTGAACATGCCACCCCCATGCTCAGCCGGCGTGCGGAGCAACACCCACCCCTGGGGCAAGGTTTGGGGCTCCCCCTTCTCCGACTGAATGACATCCCGACTCCAGCCTTTGAACGCCCCTCCGAACGACCGAACATCCGAGGCCTCACGGGACGCCCCGCCCAATAATAAATCAAACCCACGCCGGCGCGCCTCGGCGGCATCTTCCCCATAGTTCATCAGCGCAGACGTCGGATTCGATAAGGCTTCCGGATGAATTTCGAGCACCATCCGTAGCCGCGGCACCGCCTTCTGCAAATATTTCTTGAGGCGGGCCAGCGTATCGAGTTCCTGCCGCGCCTTCCATCCGACCCAACGCCAGAGTGTTTTATCAGACGCCGGAACCTCCTCGTTCGGACGGAGTGTCATGCGATCACGAAGAGCTTGGGCCACCTCCGACGAGGGTTGATGAACCTGTGTTTCGAATTGGCGCAACACGCCGTCACTCACCTCATAGGCAAAACTATTCTCGGCGCGACTGCGGAACACCACCCCATCGACACCGGTCTTGAGCAAATCAGCCAGCAACTGAGCCATCTGTTGTTGAACGGGCGGAGCCAACAGGTCGAACTGCGTCCAGGGATGAACCTTGCGCCTGGTTGGATCGTAGAGCAACATCTTCGACTCCGGACGATGGTCGGACAGCGGCGCGTGATAGAGATCGAGGACGGCATAGACGGAGAGGCCGAGTTCATGCGCCTGTGGCACCATCACCCCGTACCAGTCCGTAAGTACGGGACCTTGCGACGTGGCAAACAACGCACCAGCGGGTAAGTTCGGAAGCGGGCTGCTCGTCGGAGGGCCGGTGGGAACCAGCGGACGGGTGAAGGATGACTCCAGACTGGCATCCATCAGAATGGCACTGACCCCCTGCGCGCTCAGTTGTCGCACCCACGATTCGACCTGAGACATCGGCGGCAGGTTGCTAAAAGACACGTACAACGCGGTGTGCCCCGACCTCGCGCCGGCAGGCAACGCCGGTTGATTGCGCAGGGCCTCGATACGGTGCAGGGCTCGTTCGGCATAGACGTTCTGGGTGGACGCCGGCGCGCCCTCAGGGCCGGCCAACAACCGGTACTCCTTGACCGCCGCAGTCACCTCGCCCATTTGGTCGTACGACTGCCCCAACTCCCAATGGGCTTCCATCGCGCGGCGAGATTTCGGATAGGTCGTCAGGTACCGCTCGTACAGATGGATGGCGGCGGAATACCGTCCATCGGAAAACGCAGTGGAGGCTTGATACCAGAGGCGTGTCTCGGCTTCGACGGCCGGATTTTCCGTTGGCTTCAAGACCGGAGCCGCCTGAGGGAGCGGCGACCCAGCACAACCGGCCACGAAGACCAGAAGCAACAGGACCGAGAGAAGCGACGTGTCGGCTCGACGACCCGGCAAGGACCGTCGAGCAAGAACCACATAAGAGACGTCTGCGCTCAACGTGCGCCTACCCGACCAACTCCATTTCGGCAAAGAAATACCCGATCTCGAACTTTGCCGTCTCCGGTGCATCCGAGCCATGGACGGCATTGAATTCAATGTTCGCGCCATGGGCCGCGCGGATCGTCCCCTGCTCAGCCTTGGCCGGATCGGTCGCACCCATCAACTCACGGTTGGCCTTGATGGCGTTGTTGCCCTGCAGCACCAGCACCAGGCAAGGACCGGACGACATGAACGTACAAAGGCTGTCAAAAAACGGGCGCGCCTTGTGCACGGCATAAAACCCCTGGGCAGTGGCTTTGGACATGTGCATCAGACGCATCGCCACCGGCCGTAATCCGGCTTTCTCATAACGATTGATAATGTCGCCGATCGCGTTCTTTTTCACGGCATCCGGTTTCACAATGGCAAGCGTTCGTTCACTCATGGATCGTCAGGCTCCTTCAGCTAAAGAATATCGACAGCGTCTCGGAATGAACATACTACCGACATTATAAAGAAGCAGCGGAATGACTGGCAAGGTATAGGACGACTAAACCAGTTGGATGGCCATTCGAATACCCGACCATCACCTCACGATCACAGAGGCAACATGCCGGTACGACTCATCCTACTTACGATCGAAAATGCGCGGCGAGATCCCCAGGCCTGAAGACGCCTCGTTCGGTGATGATGCCGGTAATCAGGGACGCTGGGGTGACGTCGAAAGCAGGATTCAACACCGCCACGCCCGGCGGAGCGATGGGATGACTGCCATGGATTGCCGTCACTTCGAGAGGGTTCCGTGCCTCAATGGGAATGTCGGCCCCCGATTGCGTCTGGAGGTCGATGGTGGAGTACGGCGCAGCCACGTAGAAGGGGATGTTGTGCGCCCGCGCAAGGACAGCCACCGAATACGTGCCGATCTTGTTGGCCACGTCGCCGTTGGCGGCAATGCGATCGGCGCCGACGACGCAGAGTTGAATCTTTCCCTGGCGCATGAGGGCACCGGCCATGTTATCCGTGATGAGTGTGACCGGAATTTGATCCTGCATCAGTTCCCATGCCGTGAGGCGCGCCCCCTGCAGCACGGGCCTGGTTTCATCGGCTATCACCTGGATCCTCTTCCCTTGCTCCCACGCTGCCCGGATCACGCCCAGGGCGGTTCCATACCCAGCCGTCGCCAGGGCCCCGGCGTTGCAGTGCGTCAGGATCGTCTGGCCACTCTCGATTAACGCCGCCCCATGCTGTCCCATGGCCTTGCAGAGCGCGATATCTTCGTCCAGGATCGCCTGCGACTCCTTGATGAGGTCGGCCTTGATCTCCGCGACAGGTTTCTTGTCGAGTGCCTCCAGCTTCTGTTTCATCCGGGCGATGGCCCAAAATAGATTGACGGCGGTCGGCCGCGATGCCGCCAGATGGGTGCAAATCTCCCCTATCTGTTTGGCAAAGTCGTGGTACTCGGTCACCGTCAGCGCCTGCGCTCCCAGCGCCACCCCCATAGCCGCGGTCACGCCAATCGCCGGTGCGCCACGAACCTTTAGTTCCCGGATCGCCTGTGCCACCGCACGATAGTCACGACAGTCTAGAAATTCGACGTGCATCGGGAGGCGGCTTTGGTCCAGCAGACGAACCGCTCCGTCTTTCCACTCAACGGTGGGCACCATAGGGACATCCTCCGGGGTCGAATGGGCAGGAACCCGCCATCGTCTCAGGGCGGGCTGAAAATCGTGCCCATCATGACGATCAGCGAGGCGCGGGTCAAGGGTCAGATTGCAGCAGATGCGTCGATCGGGCGCGCATCGCACAGCTTGGGTCAGTCGATCGGCAGATCTCGAGGCGAAGGCGACCTTACCGGAGCTCTTCCTGTAGGATCTGCGAGGCCAGCCTCACCTCGTCCTCGCTCAACGACGGATAGATGGGCAGCGAAATTGCGACAGTATCGGCTTCGTCACTGGCGGGGAAATCAGGCAATTCAAGATATCGATGCAAGGGACGAAAGACGGGCTTGCGGCACTGGAGACCACGATGGGCCATGCGCGAGAGGAACGCGGTGAATTCATCGGACGATGGCGCTCCTTGTTGCAGCCGTACAATGAATCGATAAAACACATGGGTTCGCCCAGCCGGAACCGCCGGCGGCGTGAAGAGCTCGATCGGTAGGCTCTCGCGATAGACGGCGGCCAACGCCGCCCGTTTTTCGAGGAACTCCCCCAGCTGGTTGAGTTGCGAGACGCCGATCGCGGCTTGAAGATCCGTCATCTTACAGTTGAACGCCGCCGGATTGAGTGACGGCGCCTGATCATATTCGCGGAGCGCCCGTACCCGTTCCAACAAAGCGTCGTCGTTCGACAGCACCATGCCGCCCTCGCCGGTGCACAACAGTTTTGTGGCATAAAAGGAGCAGACGGTCAGGAGTCCGACGCTGCCGACCGCCCGGCCCTGTTCCGTGGCGCCGAGGGTCTGCGCACAATCTTCGATCAGCGGAATGCCGAGGGATTGTAACGCCGTCAGATCAGCCGGCAACCCGAACAGGTGCGGGACAATCACCGCGCGGGTACGGGAGGTACGGGCCTTGCGCACTTTCTGTGGATCCACATTGTAGGTCGTCGGATCGATATCGACGATTCTGGCTTGCGCGCCGACCCGCTGCACCGCCAGCCAAGGGGCCGAGCACACATAACTCGGCAGGATGACATTGTCGCCATGTCCGACCCCCATGGCGCGCAGCGCGAGCTCCAAGGCGACCGTGCCGGAACTCACCGCCACTCCGCCCTGCACCCCGATGTACGCAGCCATGCCCCGCTCGAACTGCCCGACTATTGGGCCTTCGGCGATCTGACCGGATCGAAGGATCTCGGTGGCCGCACGAATATCGTCCTGTCCAAGGGAAGGCTTTGAGTGCGGAATCATCGTCATCGCGTCATGCGGATCTTCGTACGGGGCCTAGATATCGGAGCAGCTGAGTTGTCGGCAGGAAATTCTACGAGGATGGCCCACCCGATGACAACAGATTCTTGTCGTGCCACCCGGCAGCTATGGTAGGGGCTGGAACGAGGGCCGTCTGGCTGCCGGCATTCGACCGGACTGCGACGCGCGCCGTCAGCAGGCCACCGCCTTCGGAATCAACAGATTCTGATACAACGGCTCCAGCGGCCAGAGGCAGCGGCTCCAGTCATACCAGATCTCTGCCATATGGCGCGCCGCATGGGCAAAGCGCTCTCGATCAGACTGGCTCGACAGTAACGTATGGATCGATTCGATCATATCGACGGGCTGATCGGCGACCAGCACATCACGCCCCGGCTGTACCTTCATCCCCTCGATCCCGACGGAGGTCGTGATGATCGGCAAGCCTGCGGCCATCGCTTCCAGCAGTTTCGTACGCGTCCCCGGGCCGGTAAAATGGGGTGCGACATAGATCGTGGCCGCCCGCAGATGGAGCCGCAGATCCGGAACCGCGCCGGTCACCTCGATGCCCGAGCCCGCCAACCGTCGCACTCGAGGGTCCGGATTCCTCCCAACAAGTCGTAACTCGGCTTTGGGAAAGTCTCGACGAATACCGGGAAACACTTCCGTAGCAAGAAAGACCGCCGCCTCGATGTTCGCTTCTAGCCCCATGTCTCCCGCGAACAGCAAGAGGGGCGACATGGCCACATGATCGGGCTTGGGAAGGATCGTCTGGCAATCAACGCCGTTCGGAACGACCAGCACCCGTTGCCCAGGGTGCGCCCGTTCGCAGCGAATTCGATCCTCGTCCGACACAACCGTCACACAATGTGTGGTGGGCCAATGCATCCGCTCGAAGAGCCGCACCTTCATCAACCGCACTAACTGCTTGGACTGATCACCTGCACCGCTTCCGCCCCTGAGGATCCGCCACGGGCTTGTTGCACCATAGGACCACATGTCCAATACCAGCGGGACCGTCACCTGCGGAGGAAGATAGGGAATCATCGCAGGTTTTTCGAGTTGCACCGCTCCGTACTGCCCACTCGCCAGACGCTCTCGGACCACGCCAGCCAACGCCCGGTCTTTGGCATACGGACTCATCCGGCCGAGCCGATCGAACAAACCGGGACTTTGCGGCGGCACGAAGACCATCTCGGCGCAGACATCCTTGAGTAATCGTTGGGCATCCTCTGTGCCGTCGAGCGCCGGAGCAACCAGGTCAACCTGAAAACGGCTCCCCAGAAACCGCAGCAGATGTACCATCCGCAAGGCTCCCCCACCCTGCCGATCAGTCGGCGGCGCAGGGGCCAGAAACAAGAGACGCTGTGTCATGATCTCGCTGCCTTTTTCCGCATGCACTGTTTTCCACATACACCGTCGAGGTGCACAGGGAACACACTATTAGCTCAGTTACCCTGCTGCCTCAGGCCATGAAGGAACGACGCCGTTCCTCCCTCCCCTAACAGAATGACGAACCCGACAAGTAGGGGCATCCCATAACTGTCGAAAGACATCATGGTCAGCCGATGCAGAATGTCTGCACGTGCTATGCCTTCCCAGAACTCCCCCGCTCCCATGCAAGAGCGTGCAATATTCACAACTTATGACAAGCCCGTCCAGAACCTGTCGGTAAATTGACGGCCTGGTGCCATCAGGCAGGTAGACGCTGCACGCAGCGGAGACGGTTGAGCGGTGGGAATCAGCGCCGGTCCCAGCCGGCAGAGGATCGAAGGCCCACAGCCCGCGAGGGCGTCGGATCTAGCTCCAATTCCAGCGACGCCATAATCGACGGAGATTCTCCTGTTCGACCGACCACAGGTCAGCCGATCGCAGCGTCGGCTGAAACATCCATTCTCGCGTACTGTGTAGAGTGACTTGTTGTCGAGCCAGATCGAGATCGGCCCAGACGGCGCCCTCCTGATCCGTTCGCCAAATCTGTGCATTCACCGCCTGATAGGCCGCCAGTACATCGCCGGCCGGATGACCGTACGGGTTGCGTCGACCGGCGGACACCACCGCGATCTCCGGCCTGATAGTTTCCAGCCACCCGCGGGCCAGCGAACTTTTTGCGCCATGGTGCGGCACCTTCAGCACCGTGATGTGTGCCAGCGTGCCGGATTGGGCGAGCCGGGTGAGTGCCTCCCGTTCGATGTCCCCCGTGAACAACAGGCGCTGCTCGCCGCACTCCAATTCCGTGACCACCGACAGATTGTTCAGCGAATCGCCTTGTGTAGAGCGCGACTCGTTTGGACGAGACTGAGGGTTCCGCACCAGCATGCGGCAAGCCGGTCCGCTGAACAGCACTTGCCCCTCCGTAGCCATCGTGGCGTCAAGTTTTCGCTGCGCGAGCGCCCGTTCGATTCTGCGCCAGAACTCCTCCTGCCGGACCGTCCCGTTGGTCCAAAACGTGCCGACTCGAATATGAGCCAAAATCCACGCCAGCCCTCCGACGTGATCCAGCTGCGGATGCGTTCCGATAACATGGTCGATGGTTCGAATCCCTCGATTCCATAAAAACGGCGCCACCACGCTCCGCCCCATATCAAACCGCTCGTACGTTGCCCCGCCGTCAATCAACACTACGACTCCGTCCGGCAATTCGATGACCGCGCTGTCGCCTTGCCCCACATCGAGAAACGTGACGCGCACCATTCCTTCCCTACTGAACGGACGCGGAGACCACAACCACCAGAGCATGATACCGGTCAGGCTCAACACCATGGCCCCTCTGAGCACCGGTGTCGCTTGCGAAGGCCACCGGCTCATCAACGCCCAACCCAACATGTAGAACAGTGCCATCATGGGGATGGTCGGTGCCGCCACAAACCATTCGGCGCCAGGCAGCGCGGCCAGTCCATGTGTCGCTGCGATGAGCCCTTGCCCCAAGGCGTCAATGAAGGCAGCACCGGGAAGCGTATTGCTGTGGGTCGCGATCACCCAGACTGCGGAGAGCAGGCTGATCGGCAGAAAGATAAGACCAACGAAGGGAACCATGAGCAGGTTGGTGAAGAGGCCCATCCACGACACTTGATTGAAATAACAGGCTACCAGGGGCACGGTGGCCAGCGTCACCCACACCGTGAGCCGCAAGGACTGACGCAGCCAGGAGCGCATGCGTTCGGCAGTGGAAGGCTGCTGCGCCGCCAATTCATCCGCAGGCGTCTCGCGCGAGAGCGCGAGGGCCAGTACCCACACCGACACATAAGACAGCTGAAAAGAGATATCGTACAGCGCCGCCGGATGCACCAGCAGGGTCAGACCGGCAGCTGCCGCGAGCGCATGAAGAAGATAGTGCGGTGAGCCCAGCCAGACCGTCCAGAGCGCGACGGTGATCATAATGGCACTCCGAATCGTGGCCGTCTCTGCACCCGCCAGTACGGCATAGGCCAGCACCGGCACCAGTGTGAGTACCGCGGCCAGTCTCGTCGCGGTCAGCCATCGGGAAAGACTCAGGAGCAGCATGGACGGCAGCAGCAGGCACGTCTTCCTCAGTAACGCGAACGACAGCAAGGCGATGAGACCGAGATGGGAGCCGGAGATCGAGAGAATGTGCACCGTGCCGGTCGTCATGAACCATTCACGGACCTCCGGCGCAAGAAACCCCTGCTCACCGATGGTCAGGCTAAGGAAGAGGCCTCGACTAGGCTGGGGAAGCGACTCGGCAGCGGCTCTCACCCGGCCGCGCCATTCCTCAATGATGAATGGGAACAGCTGAAGCGGCGTATCCTCCGCCGGATCAAGCACCTCAATGGCACCGGCACCGGACACCGATGCGACAGCATCCACACCCTGCGCATCCAGATAAGCGGCATAGTCGAAGCCCCGCGGGTTGAGGGTTCCGGATGGGGCATGCACATGGGTACGGGTACGAATTTGCAACCCGCGGCGGAGATCGCGGTCCGGATCTCGCCAGGTCAGTCGCAGGTGAAACGGCATGGGCTGCTCAGGATCATCGCTCGCCGTCACCTGCACCAGTGTCGTGAGGCGGCCAGGCGCGTGGTGAACGGCCTCCACAATTGTTCCGGTCAGTCTGGCAGGAAGAGCGCCCGGTACATCCGGCACTGCGACATGCGGAGTGAACCAGGCACAGAGGGACCAGTACAGACATCCACCGAATACACAGGCCAGCAACACGCTGCCCTGCCGCGTCGTGAGGCAGCCCCGACGCTCCAGCAGCACGCAACAGGCGATGCACGCTGCCAGGGTGATCCCGATGGTGATAGGAAAATACGTGAAGTAGGAACCAAGAACGAGGCCGAGAATCCAGGTGATCGTAAGAGTCGGTAACATCCGGCGCCTACGACATCGGCTTGAGGCTATCCGATACGAGCGCGAACGATAGCTGCAATATGATCCGCGACCTCACGAATGGTGGTCTGCCGTTCGCCTTCCACCATGATGCGCAAGAGCGATTCGGTGCCGGAATATCGTACGAGAACGCGGCCACTCCCATTGAGCGTCGCTTCCGCAGCCTGAATGGCTTGCTGGATATCGGGGATCTGATTCAGGTCCGGCTTATGCTTAACCTGCACGTTCAATAAAATCTGCGGCACTGCGGTCATAGCCTTGGCAAGTTCGGAGAGCGGAGTCCCGGTGCGCTTCATCAAGGACAGAATCTGCAATGCAGAGATCAACCCGTCGCCCGTCGTGTTGTGGTCGAGGAAAATAAAATGACCGGATTGCTCCCCGCCGAAATTGTACCCATCGGCCAGCATCCGCTCCATGAGATAGCGGTCTCCCACCTGCGTGCGCTTCAGCTGAATACCAGCCTTCTTCATCGCCAGTTCCAACCCAAAGTTGCTCATGACCGTTCCCACCACGGTCTGACAGGCGAGTTGTCCTTGCGCGTGCAAATCGAGTCCGAGCGCGGCCATTACATGGTCACCATCCACGATCTGTCCCTGTTCGCATACAAAGATGGCTCGATCCGCATCGCCGTCCAGCGCCACGCCGATATGCGCCCCATGCCGACGAACCGCTTCCTGTAACCGCTCCGGATGGACGGCGCCACACCCGTCGTTGATGTTTGTTCCGTCCGGCTTATCCCCGATCACGACAAGCTCGGCCCCGAGTTCACGGAACACCGCCGGCCCGACCTTGTATGCGGCGCCGTGGGCGCAGTCCACCACCAGCTTGATCCCCTGAAAATCGAGATCCTTGGGAAGCGAGCGTTTGACGAACTCGATATAACGACCTTCCGCATCCCCGATACGATAGGCTTTCCCGATCGCATCGGCAGTCGGGCGCAGGTGTTTGATCTCATCGGAAATGATGAGCTGTTCAATACGCGCCTCGACCTCGTCAGGCAACTTGAACCCTTCGTTGGAAAAAAACTTAATCCCGTTGTCTTGGTAAGGATTGTGCGACGCGGAAATAACCACGCCGGCATCGGCTCTCAAACTCCGTGTCAGGAACGCGATGGCCGGGGTAGGCAACGGCCCGACCAGCAGGACATCCACACCCATTGAGCAGATCCCAGAGGTCAGCGCCGATTCCAGCATGTATCCTGAGAGACGCGTATCTTTTCCAATCACCACCTGATGGCGGCCTGCGCGTCGCATGAAAATATGAGCAGCGGCGCGCCCGAGCTGCATGGCGATTTCACTGGTCATCGGTTCGAGGTTTGCCACCCCGCGAACACCGTCTGTGCCGAATAATTTACGCATTGGATACCTCTACATATGAACGCGCGTGACGGGAAATGGCTGACACGACAGACACGGTATCTCGCATCGACCGTACGTCGTGCACACGAATGATCTGGGCTCCCTTAAGCACAGCCACGGCAACCGCACCGGCGGTACCGTAGCCCCGTTCATGCACCGGCTGTTGAGTCAGGTTCCCGATGAACTGCTTCCGTGACACCCCGGCCAGCACCGGATACCCCAGCGTCGTAAACGCCTCAAACTCAGCGAGCAGTTGAAGATTATGCTCTTCGAGCTTACCAAACCCGAAGCCGGGGTCAAGAACGATCTGACTTGCTTTGATCCCATGAGAAAGCGCGGCCTGCACCCGCTCACGCAAGAACGCGAGCACCTCTTCTACGACATGGCTATACCGCGGCGCCTGTTGCATGGTCTGAGGAGTCCCCTGCATGTGCATTAACACGACCGCCGCGCCGGTTTGAGCAATGAGCGGCGCCATCAAGGGATCGCCTCGCAAGGCGGTAATGTCGTTCACCATCGTGGCACCCGCCTGAATCGCCCGGCGGGCCACAGCAGCCTTCGTCGTATCAACGGAAAGGGGGAGCGGCACTGCAGCATGAACCGCTTCCAAGACAGGAAGAAGGCGGCGCAATTCTTCCGTCTCATCGATGGGTTGTGCACCAGGCCTGGAAGACTCAGCCCCGATGTCGATGATGTCGGCACCCTCCGACTGCATCTGCTTGGCATGCTGTAAGGCTTGTTCGACTGCGAGATAGGCCCCACCGTCGGAAAACGAATCGGGAGTCACATTGAGAACGCCCATCAAAAGCGGACCTGATTTAAAATTGAACAGGCGGGAGCCTGCAGTCAAAAGAAGGGAACTAGCGGATGAAGCGGTGGGACCGGTCAAGCCAAGCCTTCTCTCATGTCGATGATCACCGAAACTTCAATCGGCGAAATGGGGTAACTGCGGGAGGGAAAGAGAACCAAAGACGATCTTAAATTTCGCTGACTTCCCAACCCGTGGCACAGATCGTACAGGAAGCACCGTTCTCACAGGGCACACGTACGGTGCACCTGTGAGGACAGCAAAACAGGATTTAGGCGGGAACCGTCTGCGACGAGGACCCTTGAATGAGGATTTGATCGATTTCCAACGCGTCCAGCACTTCTTTTTCCAACAAGGCCTCGGCCAGCGCCTTCAGGCTTGTCATGTTGTCGGTGAGAATTCTCTTCGCACGTTCGTAATTTTCCGTAACCAGACGCCTGACTTCGTGATCGATTTCAAGCGCCACTTGCTCGCTGAAATCGCGCTTCGAGCCCATCTCACGACCGAGGAACACTTCTTCTTCCTTACGGCCGAAAGTCAACGGACCGAGCTTTTCACTCATGCCCCATTCACACACCATTTTTCTGGCGAGGTCGGTGGCCCGTTCCAAGTCATTGCCGGCTCCGGTCGTCACATCATGCAGCACCAACTCCTCCGCCACGCGCCCGCCCATGAGAATCGCGAGGTTATTGTAGAGGAAGTCCTTCGAGTAATTGTGGCGATCGTCCGTCGGCAATTGCATTGTCACGCCCAGCGCACGACCACGGGGGATAATCGTCACCTTGTGGACAGGATCCGTCCCTGGCAGCAGCTTGGCCATCAACGCGTGACCGGCTTCATGATATGCAGTGGTGCGCTTTTCCTCATCGGTGAGCACCATACTCTTGCGTTCGGCTCCCATCAGCACTTTGTCTTTCGCCATTTCAAAGTCGATCAATTCGACTTCTTTCTTGTTCCAGCGAGCTGCCCACAAGGCCGCTTCATTAACCAGATTCTCGAGGTCGGCACCGGAGAATCCCGGTGTGCCTCGTGCAATTTTCTCAAGTTGGACGTCGGCGGCCAACGGCACTTTCTTGGTGTGAACTTTCAGGATCTCCGATCGGCCACGCAGATCAGGTCGGTTTACCACAACCTGACGGTCGAAGCGGCCCGGCCTCAACAGTGCCGGATCAAGCACGTCTGGGCGGTTCGTGGCAGCGATAAGTATCACGCCTTCAGTCGTATCGAACCCATCCATCTCCACCAGCAACTGGTTCAGCGTTTGCTCGCGTTCATCATGGCCTCCGCCAAGACCGGCGCCCCGCAAACGACCGACGGCGTCGATTTCGTCGATGAAGATAATGCAGGGGGCATGCTTCTTCCCCTGCTCGAAGAGATCCCGCACGCGCGAAGCACCCACCCCGACGAACATTTCGACAAAGTCCGATCCGCTGATGCTGAAGAACGGAACGCCCGCCTCCCCGGCAATAGCTTTCGCCAACAACGTCTTTCCAGTCCCCGGAGGGCCGACGATCAGGACACCCTTCGGAATGCGGCCGCCCAGTTTCTGGAACTTTCGTGGATCCTTCAAAAATTCAATGATCTCAAGAACTTCTTCCTTGGCTTCCTCAATGCCGGCCACATCCGAGAACGTCACCTTCTTGCGCTCCTCAGTCAACATACGAGCGCGGCTCTTTCCAAAGGAGAGGGCCTTGTTCCCGCCGATCTGCATCTGGCGCATGAGGAAGAACCAGAGTCCGAGGAAGAGGATAAAAGGCCCCCAGGTCACCAAGAACGTGATGTACCACGGGCTCTCATCAGGCGGCCGAGCTTCGATCTGGACATCCTTCTCGCGCAAATGTTTGACCAACTCCGGATATTCGGCTGTGTAGGTCCTGATCCGGCTTTGATCCTTCAAAATTGCGCTGATATGGTTGGCCTTGATCGTCACCTTCATGACCTCACCCTTGTCGAGTTTGGCCATAAAATCGCTGAATATGACTTCATCTTCCGGCGCGTGAGTCGGCACGCTAAAAAGGTTGAATAGCAAGATCATGAAGAGGCCGACCACGACCCAGAACAGCAAATTCTTTACACGTGAATTCATCCACCTCTCCTTTGGGGATATTAGGCAGACCGAAAAATTAGCTAACCCTGCAGAATGTTACCATATGTTCCGCAGGGGGAACAACCTTTCATGCAGACTCCTGTTCCTGTTCCTCACCTTGATCGAGCGCAGCAAGGTACGGCAGATTGCGATACTCCTGTCGATAATCAAGACCGTAGCCGACGACAAACTTATTCGGGATCTTGAATCCTACATACTCGAGATCCACCTCAACCGTTCGACGATCAGGCTTACTCAGCAGCGTGCAGACCTTCAATGACCGGGGCTTTCTCCGGGAGAGCGTCTTTATCAGATATTGCACGGTGAGGCCGGAATCGACGATATCCTCCACCAGCAGGACATCTTTGCCGGCAATCGGCTCCGTGAGGTCCGACACGAGCTTAACCTTGCCGGAACTCTTCTTGCCTGCACCATAGCTCGTCACCACAATAAACTCCACACGCATCGGGATCCGGATCGCCCGCGCCAGGTCGGCATAGAAGGCATACGCACCTTTGAGCACCCCAACCAGCACAAGATCTTTTCCGGCATAGTCAGAGGCAATTTGTCGGCCGAGCTCACGGATTCGAGTCCGCATCTGCTCTTGCGTCACAATGGGGCGACCAAAAATGCGTTCCATTTCTAGAAAACTCCTTTCCGGCGCAGCGGCTGCGTGACACGAGCGAGCACAAATCGAGTGGTCGAACGAGTAGCGGCAAACCGAAGATCCACCCGCTGCCCGACGATCCAGGCAATGCCGTCACGCGAGAGCATCAGTGGTATCCGTTCTCGCACAGACCGACCCAGTTTTGCATCTGTGAAGTAATCTTGCAATTTCTTTCGTCGCCCCGCCATTCCGGTGGGACAAAACCAATCCCCCCGGCGCCAGGTCCGGATCGTTAACGGCCAGGACAAGTGTTCGGCATCGAGCAGGGCTATAGCGGTCGATGACTGCTCCAGCAGCGCCAGTCCCCGCTCCTGGGTCACGGCATGCAACCGAATCACGGCTCCCGTCAATCGCCAAGTAACGATCGAAGGGAGCGAATCGATCGTCACCCCGTCGGCCGCAAATTCCGCGGCACTCGTGTCAGCGCCGGTACTCCCTGCCGCAGGTTCCGTGGACTCGATGTACAATCTGATCAGATCCTGCTCACAAGCCACCGTCACAGATCCGATATTCCAGATCGTTCCCGATTTCTTCGATGCCAGGGAGGTCACCATCGACAGCAGCACATCGCTTCGCGGTGCACCGATCGAGGGAGCCAGCGCGTGCAGGGCCAGACGGAGCATCCGGCGCTGGAATGCGGGCGCCTGTTTCAGCCAGGCTGTGCGATCAAGCAGGATCGTGGCTGAATCGCGGCTCTGAGTGAGCTGCGCCAAACGGCGCGCCGCCATGGCATCCAGCACCCGATCATCCTCACGAAGAAGATCAGCCTGCCGCGCCAACATCCGGACGGCAGCCGGAGCCAACGATTGCATCACCGGGAGCAATTCGTGCCGGACACGATTGCGGAGGTAGATCGATTTAGCATTGCTGGAATCCGTTCGGTAGGACAATCCCATCGCTTCCAGATACGCCAGGATCTCTTGACGTGAACAATTGAGCAGCGGCCGGACGAAGAGGCGTTCCCGGATATGCGGCATGCCGGCCAATCCTCGCAAGCCGGCCCCGCGCAACATCCGCAAGAGCACGGTTTCGGCCTGATCATCCGCCGTGTGCCCGAGCGCCACACGATCGACACCGAGTTCAGCAGCCACATCACGAAACAGCCGATACCGAGAGTCTCTGGCACGTGCTTGCAAGGAACTCGAATCTTCTGCTCCTCCCCGGTCTGTCGTCAGTCGCTTGATGAGACACGGGAGTTGAAGCCGACGACAGAGCGCCGTAACGAATGACGCATCACCGTCGGATTCGGCGCCACGCAGACCATAGTTACAGTGAACGACCGTCAGCGAAAGATTCCAGGCCGGCGCAAGTTGGGAGAGAATGGACAACAAGGCTACGGAGTCCGGCCCCCCTGACACGGCCACCAGAATCTGTTGACCCGGATGCAGCAACGTGCGTGCGCGAATAGCCCGGACGACCTGCTTATGGAGCGGGTGATGGAGACCTGTCGGAGAACCTCTCATGGCTCATGACCGAGGCAGGAGAGTCGAGAGCGGATCGGTGATCACGACGTCGCGCAAGTGTGCCCGAGCCGCCTCTACATCCAACGCAATTTGCTGGGTCAGCGCCTCCGCTGAGGCAAAGACGCGATCCTCGCGAATAAAGCTGAGCAGATCCACTCGAATCACTTCTCCGTACAGATCGAGCCGTTTATCCAGAATCGAGACTTCCAGGAGCCGCTCGCCGGCGCCGAATGTCGGCCTGGTTCCGATGTAGACCACGGACTTCAGGCTCGTCCCCTGCCAGCACACCTGTGCCGCGTACACTCCATCCGGGGGAATCACACGCCCCTCGGGAAGCCGAAGATTGGCGGTCGGCCAACCAAGTTCCGTTCCGCGATGGGCACCGGCGATGACGGTCCCCTCGATACTGTAGGGACGCCCCAACAGGCGGAGAGCTTTTTGCAGCTCCCCCGCTTGGATCAGCTGGCGAATACGCGTAGAACTCACAATCTCATCGTCAATGGTCACAGGCGCCATCGGATGAACGCGAAAGTCGAGCTGAGCGCCGAATTCGAGCAAATCCGCAATCCGTCCGACCCGGCCTTTTCCAAAAGCAAAATGCGCCCCGACATACAACTCCCGTGTGCCGATACCGTCGCACAAGACCTGCTTTGCAAATTGAGCCGGGCTCAGAGCGGCAAACGCCGTGGTGAATTCAAGAAAGACGACTTCATCAATACCCGCGGCTTCGAAGCGAGCCAGTTTCTCCTCCGGCGTGGTCAGAAACATAAGATTGACCTGCGGGGCTAGGATCTTGACGGGATGCGGATCGAAGGTCAGCACCAGCGCCGTGCCGGCCTCGCGGCGTGCTGTCGCCACAACCTGGTCGAGGAGGGCTCGGTGACCATGATGGTGTCCGTCAAAATTTCCGATGGTCACGACCGAATAGGGTCTGGCTGTGGATGGAGTGAGACCGTGGGAAACCTTCATACGGACCGTGTCTGCAGAAGCCTGGCGGCCTCTTTGGCAAAATAGGTCAAGATCATTTCGGCGCCTGCTCGCTTGATCGACAGCAGCGACTCCAACATCGCGCGGCGCTCATCGAGCCACCCTGCTTGAGCCGCCGCTTTGATCATGCTGTATTCACCGCTCACCTGATACGCGGCGATCGGCAGCAGCGTTCGCTCGCGCGCCGCGCTGATGATATCCAAATACGGCATGGCCGGCTTCACCATGATGATGTCGGCCCCCTCTTCGATATCCAGATCGATCTCCCGCAAGGCTTCCCGCTTGTTGGCTGGATCCATCTGATAGGACTGGCGGTCGCCGAACTGCGGACTGGAATTGGCGGCATCACGGAAGGGCGCGTAAAAACACGAGGCGAACTTAGCCGCGTAGGCCATGATGGGAATCTCGGCAAATCCGGCACGATCCAATTCATCGCGAATCGCGGCCACGCGGCCATCCATCATGTCGGATGGCGCGACCATATCGGCCCCCGCCTGTGCATGGGTCTTCGCCATGGTCCTCAGACAATCCAGCGTTTCGTCGTTGAGAATTTTGCCGCCCCGAACGATGCCGCAATGGCCATGACTCGTATACTCATCGACACAGACATCGGTGATCAGCACCAAATCCGGTACCTGCGCCTTCACCGCCCGAATCGCGCGTTGCACGATTCCGTCCGGGTCGAAGCCGGAACTGCCGCGCTCATCCTTCTGATCGGGAATCCCGAAGAGAATCATGGCCGGAATGCCCAGGGCCTTGACCTCCTCCGCTTCCTTGATCAGGAGATCGATGGACACCCGCGACTGTCCCGGCATCGAGGCGATCGGTTCGCGCCGTCCTTGCCCTTCGGTCACGAACACCGGATAGATGAAGTCGTTCGGCGTCAGGCTCGTTTCTCGAACCATCCGCCGGAGCGGCTCCGTCTCCCGCAGACGACGCAGGCGCTGAATCGGAAAGGCCATGCTCCGCTCACTTCCTCGGCAAGTTGGTCAGGAACACCACCAGATCGCGCACCGAAATCATGCCGACCAGCTGCCCGTCTTTGGTGACACCGAGATGCCGAAGATGGGTTTGCGCCATCAAGTCGTTCGCATCCAGCAACGTCTTGTGTTCTTCGATGGTGACGAGCGGCGCGGACATGATCTGCTCGACGGTGGTCTTGGTCGTGTCGGCCCCTGTCGCGACCACCCGCCGTACCATATCCGTGTCGGTCAGAATACCGATGACCTCTTTGCCGTTCGTGACGAACAGACTGCCGATGTTGCGGTCGCGCATGACTCGTCCTGCGGAGCGCACATCCAGGTCACGCTCAACGGTGACGAACTTGTCCTTCGGAACCATGAATGACTTTACTGGAACCATGCCACATCCTCCCTGTTGGTAAGAAACATCTTCACGATCACTGCCATCCGGTCAATGGCTCACCGCCGACGCGGTTCGGCCTTCGGTCGGGCTTACAACAAAATCCACGATGGCCTGTGCTAATGCTGGAACGGTGTTCTGTCCGGCCATCACCTGAACGGTGAGACCTGCTTCGCGGGCAGTCCCCGCAGTAATAGGTCCGATGCACGCCACCGTCGTCGTCCCAACCGACCGCAACAACGCTTCCTTCGTCGGAAACAACTCGACGAAATTCCTCACCGTCGAGGAACTCGTAAAGGAAATCACGTCGATCCCGCCCGTTCGAAGTTGCTCCATGAGGCGATCCGTCGCAATCGCAGGTCTGACCGTGCGATACACCGGCACCACGTCCACATCCGCCCCCTGGGCACGGAGCTGATCCGGAAGCAGCTCCCGGGCCACCAATGCCCGCGGAATCAACACGCGTGCCCCGCGCATCTGCCGCGCGGCCAACATCTCCAGAATTCCCTCGGCTTGAAACTGCTCCGGAATCAGGTCGGCACGTAACCCATAGGCTGCCAGAGCCTCCGCCGTACGCGGTCCGATGCAACAAATGGTGAGGCCGGACAACGCGCGAACATCACGGTGCGTCTCCAACAGTCTGGTCATGAATGGAACAACTCCGTTCACACTGGTGAAAATCAACCAATTGTAAGTCGCCAGACGAGCCAGGGCCCGATCCAATGGAGCCCTGTCCTCCGGGGGCACAATCTCGATCGTCGGACATTCCACCGGTTCGCCGCCTTGAGCCGCGATCAAATCTGAAAACTCCGCCGCTTGCGGCTTCGGCCGCGTCACAAGGATCCGTTTTCCAAAGAGCGGCCGGCGCTCGAACCAATTGAGTTGCTCCCTGAGACGCACCACCTCACCAACCACGATAACCGTGGGCGGTTCCATATGAGCTGCCGCTGCTTTTGCCACAATATCGTTCAAGCTCCCCACCACGGTTCGTTGCGCGGCGCGCGTCCCCCATCGGATCAGTGCAACCGGCGTGGTGCCCTCTTTTCCTTCGGCTTGAAGGCATTGAACGATCTTTGGCAGGTTGGTCATCCCCATGAGAAATACCAGGGTACCATGTACAGTCGCCAGGCGCCGCCATTCAACACCGCTTCGATCTTTCGTGGGGTCTTCGTGTCCGGTCACAAACGTCACGGTGGAGGCCATCGTCCGATGGGTGACCGGAATCCCCGCGTACGCCGGCGCCGCGACGGCGGCTGTCACACCTGGGACGACCTCAAATTCTAACCCTGCGGCGGCCACCGCTTCCGCCTCTTCTCCGCCCCGCCCAAAGACGAACGGATCGCCGCCTTTCAAGCGGACCACGCGTTTCCCGGCCTGCGCATGATCGATCAACAACCGATTGATTTCCGCCTGATCGCGATATTGACCTCGACCACGTCGACCGACATACAACCGTTCGGCCTTGGGAGACACATGCTGCAACAGTGCTTCATTCGCGAGATAGTCGTACAACACCACATCGGCCTGCTCCAGACATTCCTTGCCGCGTATCGTCAGCAGCTTGGGATCTCCTGGACCGGCCCCGACCAGATACACTGTACCTCCACGCGTCGTCATACCACTCACGCCTGCCCGTAAATTTCCTTGAGGATCACATCCCCCCCATCGGCCAGCAACCGTTCCGCAAGCTTCGTCCCCAGAGCCTGGGCGTCACTCGCCGGACCGTGGATTTGATGACGGATCACCCGACGTCCGTCCACACTGGCCACCAGACCATCAACCGTCAGCCTGTCGCCTTCTAGCGCGGCATGCGCCGCAATAGGCACTTGGCATCCGCCCTCGAGGCGATGCAAGAGCGCGCGTTCTGCCGTGACGGTAATACGGGTCTGGCGGTGCTCAAACCGACTCAACAGCTCGCGCACAAAAGAGTCGTCGCTGCGGGCTTCGATCCCCAGGGCACCTTGAGCAATAGCGGGCAGACTGAGCTGCACAGGAAGATATTCGGTGATCTCCGCGTCCCATCCAAGCCGTCTCAATCCTGCCGCCGCAAGGACAATCGCGTCGAATTGCCCCTCACGGAGTTTCCTTAGGCGTGTGTCCAGATTGCCACGCAACATCTCGATGGTGAAATCAGGGCGGTAGTGCAGCAACTGGGCTTGCCGACGCAGGCTGCTGGTGCCGATTCTGGCGCCCGGCTTCAGCTGGTCCAGCCGGGAACCGTCACGCGTGATCAACGCATCCCGCGGATCTTCGCGCGGCGGCACACACAAAATGTCCAATCCATCCGGCAACGCCGTCGGCACGTCTTTCATGCTGTGCACGGCCAGGTCGATCTCTTTGCTCAATAGAGCGTCCTCGATCTCCTTCACGAACAGCCCTTTGCCGCCGATTTTGGCCAACGGAACATCGAGGATCTTGTCGCCCGACGTTTGAATACGTTGCAGCGAGATGGTCAGGCCGGGCGCGAGCTCCTGGAGACGTGCCTGCACCCACTGACTTTGATGCACGGCCAACTTGCTGCCGCGCGTGCCAAGAATAAGTGTTGTGCGATTCATGAGCGGCCGTCACTCGCTCGAGCGATCACGGGTGCCCGGTCAGAAGGGTCAACGAATCTGATCATGAAATTTCTCAGCGGCGGTGTCAGCGGACCCGCCTGCCGTGCTCCTTGCTCGTGTGCTGGACCAGTGATGACTCCGGCAATCGACCAACTCCGTTGCCGGGGATGTTCTCATCCGGAAGCTCCGGGACGTCGGATGGTCCGGGCGGATACACCGCACGAGTCTCTTCAAGATTGAAAAACCGGCGAGCCGCATCGACATACGTCGCGCCGCCCGATGAGTTGGCTTCAGCTTTCAACGTGACCATCGTGCCATGAACCATCTTGTTGACGATGGCCGAGGCCAACGCTTCAACGGAGGCGCGATCCTCGGACGAGAGATGCGACAGTCGCGCCAAGATTTTATCGACCTCACGCCGCTTGATCTCTTCGGTGCGGCTACGTAACGCCACGATCGTCGGCGTGACTTCCAATGACTGCAGCCACTGGCCGAGCACCGCCACTTCCTCCACGACCATGTGTTCGGCCTTGGCGGCTTCCCGCAACCGGTCTTCACGATTCTGTTCGACCCGCATGTGGAGATCGTCGATATCGAAGAGGAAGGCATCATCGATCGGACGGACGGCCGGATCAATGTTGCGCGGCACAGAAATATCGATCAAGAACATGGGGCGACTCATGCGCTGTCGCATGGCCCGCTGTACATCATCAGCCGTGACCAGGTAATGCGAGGCCCCGGTGGACACCAGCACAATGTCGGCTCCCGCCAATTCCGTCTTGTAGTCCTCAAACGGCACCGCCGTGCCATTGAACCGCTGCGCCAATTCCAAGCCATGCTGAAAGTTACGGGTGGTAATCCGCACCTGGCGCACGCCGTTGGCAATCAGGTGGCGCGCCGCCAGCTTCGCCATTTCCCCGGCCCCGATCAGCAGCACGGTCTTCTCGGTCAGATTCGAAAAGATCTTCTTGGCCAACTCCACCGCCGCATAACTCACCGACACCGCCGTCTCAGCAATCTTGGTTTCGGTACGCACCCGCTTGGCCACTGAGATGGCTTTTTTGACGATCTTATTCAGCAGCAGGCCGGAGGCCTTGTGTGTGAGCGCAACCTCAAACGCATCTTTGATCTGCCCGAGAATCTGTGATTCCCCGACGATCATCGAATCGAGGCTGGAGGCGACCCGGAAGAGATGTCCGATAGCGCGGTCCCCGGCGTGCCAATAGAGATGGGGGGTCAACTGGTCCGAGGAGAGGGAGAGATGCGCATCGGCCAGGAACTCCTGCACACGACCATACCCGCTTTCCAACTCCTCGACGACGGCGTAGACTTCCACCCGGTTACACGTCGAGAGGAGCAGCCCTTCGCGCACACCGGGATAGGAACAGAGGCGACTGAGGGCTTCCCTGAGCCGACTTTCAGGCACGGCGAGTTTCTCACGAATCTCGACCGGGGCAGTCTTATGGCTTAACCCAACGACAATGACATGCATGTCAAGACACCGACCCGTGACTTTTCAACACCACACCGATTAGGGTCAAAATCACGCCGGCAAACCCAATGATCGTCAGATATGCGGCTCGTTTGGCTCGCCATCCGATGGTCAAACGCCCGACCAGGACAGCGAAGTAGAAGCCCCAGGTCACCATGGCCCACGTCTGTTCCGGATTCCAGTTCACATACGTACCGCGAACAATCTCCGCTGAGAAGGCGCCGCTGATGATCCCGAGGGTCAGTAGTGGAAACCCCATGACGATTGACTGCTGATTCAAGTGATCGAGATAATCCAGCGCAGGCAGTTTTGCATAGAGCACGTTGAAGCGCTTCGACTTGAGAAGGCCGTCCTGAATGAGATACATCACCCCGGCAACGAATGCGACGGCAAAGCCAACCGTACCCAACATGCTGAGGGTGACATGAACCCACAGCGTTTTGAACACCGGCTGGAGACTCGAAGCCTCGTCGGAACGGAAGGCCGCAGCCGTCACCAATGACACGAGAGCCAATGGTACGATGAAGGAGCCAAGGACATGCAACTGACGCCGAAATTCGACGGCGAGAAACACCAGAATCAGCATCCAGGAGAAAAACGACAAGGCTTCGTGAAAAGTCGGGAGCTGAGCCTGGGTTGTGTCGGTCATTCTGGCGACCAAGGCAACTGTGTGCGTGGCAAACCCGGCAGCCGTGATTCCGAGCGACACCTTTGACAGGGTTTCCGCCCGTCGCAACAGATAGGCCAGGTAGCAGACCGTACTCACGAAATACAGGCCCATCGTGAGCATGAAAAACACCGAAGACATTGTGCTCTATCCTCGCAACATTTCAGCGCAAAGCCACTTTTTTTGATAACTGGAAATTATATCGATGCGACGAGAACGGAGTCAAGGAAAGCGCGCGCAATCTGCCTCTTCGGCAGGAACGTTATTCATCGTCGGCGTGCCGATCGGACATCCGGACGATCTGACGATCCGAGGTCTTGCGACTCTTCGACAGGTTGATCTCATCGCCGCGAAAAATCCGCAGGCCACTCACGTCCTTCTGGCCCACCACGGAATTCACACCACCATCACCACCTATGATCGGAACAATGCCGCCGACAAAGTTCCACTATTGCTGGATCGCTTGAAGCACGGAGATCAAGTGGCGCTGGTGTCGGATTGCGGAATGCCGGTTGTCTACGATCCGGGTCGACTACTCATCGCAGCCGCATCGAAAGCGCAGATTCCCGTCACGGTCATCCCTGGAACTTCCGCTGTGGTAGCGGCAGCGGCCCTCGCCGGGATGGACGGCAATGCCTTCATCTTTGACGGGCGCTGGACCGGTGGCACTAAAACACTCACCACTCGGCTTCACCTGTTACGATCCGAGCCACGCACGATGATCTTCTTCCCGCCGGCACAGAACCTTCGACAATTTCTCGCCCTGCTGCAGCGGACGCTAGGCAACCGGAAGGTAATGGTGGCCATCGACATGACCCGAAGCACGGAACAGATCCTACGAGGACGAGTCCAAGAACTGCTCTCGAACAAACCGAGCCACGAAAGCACGTCTCACGTCGTGCTCGTGGTGGAAGGCGCCAGATTGAGGAGGAAGAACAGCGTCAAGGAGTCGCAATAACTACTCGTCGAATCGTTTACGAATCAGGACACGGTAGGACTGATCGATACGCTCCTGCGAGACCACATCATGCCCGTCGTCACTCACACTCCGAGGCACGTTTCGAATCGGATCACCATCGTCAAGATGGACTAACAGCAGTTGCCCTGGAGCCATGCTCTCGAGCTTGAGCTTCGTCTTCACAAAATTGTAAGGACAAATGACACCGCGAAGATCCAGCTCTTCATCAGGTGAAGGTACAGGAGACGGCGACTCAGACATAAGATTCCTCAAGAGACATGATGGCAGATGGTACCAACCGCCCTGTTGTGTTGCAACAGGGCGGCAAGGAATCGTACAAACAAAAGAAAAGCGGGGTGCCTCTTCCGAAGCACCCCGCTCAAAACCTGCCACAGTCGTGGCGTAAGTCTTAGTTGCTCAAGCCCTTCTGCAAGTTCGGCTTGGCACCATCGGTCCCGTAGTCAGACTTGTTCTGCAATTTGGTTTCCGGAGCGACGGTCTGGTAGCCCCATCCTGGCTGCGGTTCGCAGTTCCAGCACGGTGCCTGTCCGGTAAACTCACCGACGGTGGTGGTGATCACGCCGTTGGTCACGGTACCAGGGAACACATCGTTGACTCGCCCGCCGACAACGGTGGCTGAGCTCGTCTCAATTCCGCGCTCATTCGAAGGGCTAGGTCGCTGTCCAAGACCGCCGAAGCCTGCCAATTTCTCGTTACCGCGAAACACATAGATTTCACGCACAAGCTTATGGCCTACTCCGAACTCGTGGCCCGGTGACGTGGCTTCGACAACCTGCACAGAGATGTCGTCTCCCGTACCCACGGCTCGCATTTGGTCGAGATTGGTCTTATCATCAATATAGAGGGTCAGAGAGGACATTGCACCTGTTCCAGCTCGGCCCTCATCATGCGAACTGCCGCCCGTCTCCAGCCACAATTTGCCGCCGGGAATATCAATTCCCATGACACGACCAAAAACGGTTTCCGCTTGTGCGAGGCGTTCCATGAAAGCGGTCCGATCAAACGCTGTCGTCCGGCCGGAATTCCCCGAAACGTCTCCGACTCCGGTGCCGACTCCGAACCCTGAACCTGCCGAGGACTGTGGCAAACGCTCTTGAGCGCCTGCAACACCAACGGAGCTGATAAAAAGCACCGCAGCTCCAAGTGCCAACACGTTACGCATGTGCTGCCTCCTTAGTGAGTTGGAATTGATAAGAGAGTAATGATGAACGGCGATAAACTAAACAGGCCATAGTAGTTCCAAGCAATTTCGGGCGAACTATAGGCTAACACCCACATCATGTCAAGATGTTTTCAGCCACGACATCCACTATATAGTGTTGTGTCGAAACGCACCGTCTATTTAATCGCATTGCACCTACACCCGTGACAGGCTGCAACGTCTCCACGAATGCGCTGATCGTCGGGATAGAGACAGAGGTGTTGAAATGATGGTGCCCAGAGGGAGGGTCGAACTCCCACTCTCTTGCGAGAACCGGATTTTGAGTCCGGCGCGTCTGCCAGTTCCGCCATCCGGGCACATGTGTCATGCGGCGACAATTCCTTGGTTTGCCATTCGGCTTTGAAGGGACGCATTTTTAACATGAACCCGAGTAGGCGTCAATCCGCACGGCACACTCTTTTTTCTGCGGCACTCGAATGTTAGAATGTCGTAGAACTGATCATTCATGATCCGGCAGACTCACGGAGGCAATTATGGCAGATGTGCAATGTGTCACCTGCGGAGAAGCAGGCGAAGCGATTACGGATATGCTGTTCCTTGGAAAGCTTGAAGCGGAAATCAAGGCCAAAGTCTGCAAGCCCTGCTGGAAAAAGTGGGAAGGGATGCGTGTCATGGTGATCAACGAGTATCAGGTCAATCTTGGCGACGAGAGCGGCCGTGAGCTCGTCAAAAAGCAGATGAAGGCGTTCCTCAAACTGGGAGAACAAACCGACACGTCCAAACTGGAACAGAACTTTCGCCCAGCCGGCTCGTAAAGGTTCCTCTTTCCACTCTGACGACTTCTCCGGTCAGAACCGTCGGTGATTAAGTGCCTGTTCTTCAGATGACGGAGGGACTGTCCTCACGTTTGCGTCTGACGGAGTGGCGATCCTTCGGCGCTCTTCAACGCTGCCCGACCGAATTCATTGACACTCTGATTTCGGAAGTGCTAGAGTGCCCTATTCTTGAGCTTTTTGGCTGACATCGGGAAGGATACTCCCGCCGTGATCACACAAATGCGGGTAAAGGGTCTGATCTTCGACCCCTATAACAACGCCTATATAGTGGTGTTGCGAGACGAAGAGAATTCGGACATGCTCCCGATCTGGGTTGGGAAATCAGAGGCCAGCGCCATCGGCCTTGCGTTGGAGAGTGTCACCGCCCCGCGCCCCATGACCCACGACTTAATGAAGTCGTTTCTGGAAACGTTCGATGCGAAGATTATCAGTGTAGTGATTACTGATCTGAACGAGAATACCTATTTCGCCACGATTCACCTGATGTACGAAGATTCTGAATATACGGTTGATTCTCGCCCCAGCGACGCCATTGCACTGGCCCTTCGCTCTAGCGCGCCGATCTTCGCCAGCGAGAAGGTCATTAAGAAGCAGTCTTCCGAAGAGCTCGAGCAGTGGCTTGAGAATCTGAAGCCAGAAGATTTCGGAAAACTGGATAGCTGAGTCATGGACACGGCCAAGCCGCAGAATGAGTCGCCGGAGCTTGTCGCACTGACTGTGAAACAGGTGCTGGACGACGGCACAACCGATACCCGTATTGTCGTACTGAAAAATGATGACGCAAGTGTGACGCTGCCCATCTGGGTCGGATCTGCCGAAGGGAATGCCATTCGCCTGGCGATGGAACGAGTAGTGACTCCCCGTCCCATGAGCCACGATCTCATTCGAAGTTTTGCGGATCATCTCGGCGTCCGGATAGAGCGAGTGGTGATTACGGATGTGAAGGGCAGTACCTATTATGCCAGCGTGGCCTTCGCCTCGAAGGGTGTGCATCGAACATTGGACGCCAGACCCAGCGACGCCATTGCACTTGCCCTTCGTGCGGACTGTCCGATCTATGCCACACAGGATGTGCTGAGCCGACGTACGGCTGTTCATTTAGATGCTTGGATCAATAAAATCGACACAAAGAATATCGAACCCCAACAGGCGTGAGGCCTGACACCTCACATTAGAATCCTATCGTGCAGGAGTAGATGGAGACCATGACAAAAACGTATCTTGAGAAGCCAGCTGATGTGAAACGGAAATGGTTCTTGGTGGATGCCGACGGCAAGACACTCGGTCGTCTTGCGGCAAAGGTTGCCACCTTGCTTCGCGGCAAACATAAACCGACCTTTACCCCCCACGTGGATACGGGTGACCATGTCGTCATCGTCAATGCGGAGAAGATCCGATTGACCGGCAACAAGATGGAAGACAAGACCTATTCGTATCACACCGGATATCCTGGCGGGCTCAAGACCCTGACCGCCGAGCATATCCATAAAAAAGACCCGACGAAGCTCTTGACGCGCGCCATCGAAGGCATGTTACCCAAGAATCCTCTTGGGAATCAGATGGCCAAGAAACTGCGCGTGTACGCAGGTTCAACCCATCCACATCACGCGCAGCAACTGGAATCACTTTCGCTGTGATCATTATTGTTCGGATTCGATCTGTGAAGGAGGCCGCCTGACATGGCAGCAATTACGCAGTACGCAACTGGGAAGAGAAAGAGCGCGATCGCTCGTGCATGGGTGACCGCCGCGGCTGGTGATATCGTCGTCAACGAGAAGCCGCTGGAAAAAGCGTTTCCTCGCATGACCCTACGGAATGTGATTCAATTTCCGTTCGAACTGGCCGGTGTGGCCGGGAAGTATTCCGTCCGAGCCACCGTGTATGGTGGTGGTCCTGCGGGTCAGGCCGGAGCCTTACGGCATGCCATCTCGAAGGCGCTGGTGATCATGAGCGCGGCATTCCGAAGCCCGCTCAAGAAGGAAGGCCTTCTGACCCGTGACTCACGCGTGAAAGAACGTAAAAAGTACGGCCAGAAGGGCGCCAGAAAGCGCTTCCAATACTCGAAGCGATAAAGAAACACTGGAGCGACAGGGTGTCAAAAGGGAAGGCTCCGCAGCCTTCCCTTTTTTTATGTGGGCGGCGAACTGATTGAGTAATCACTCGCGATTGGCCGGGAGGCATGACATGACGTCGGTACGAGTAGCAGTGGCAGGGGGCAGCGGATACACCGGAGCGGAGTTACTGCGGCTGCTGTCCCAGCATCCCCACGTTCAATTGACCGCGGTCACATCCGAGAAATCGGCCGGCACCGCTGTCTCCACCGTGTTCCCCCATTTGCAGGGCATCGTGCCACTCACCTTCGAGGCCCTGGCGCCTGAGGCCCTGGCCGAACGCGCCGATGTGCTGTTTCTCGCCCTCCCCCACACCAAATCCATGGGTCCGGTGGCGACCTGCATGAAAGCCCGTAAACGCGTAGTCGACCTGAGCGCAGACTTCCGACTCAAAGATCCTCGCACCTATGAAACCTGGTACCAGACCGCGCACGCGCACCCGGACCTGATCGGAAGCGCCGTGTATGGCCTGCCGGAGCTCCATCGATCGGCCATCGCACAGGCCCGGCTCGTCGCGTCACCCGGCTGCTACCCAACGGCTGCAATTTTGCAGTTGGCGCCCCTCATTGCTCATGACCTGATTGTGCCGGATACGATCGTGATCGATGCGAAATCGGGCGTGTCCGGCGCGGGAAGAAGTGCGGCCCTGCCCTACCACTTCCCCGAAGCACATGAGTCCCTGGAACCCTACAAGATCGGCCAACATCGACATATCCCGGAAATCGAGCAGGAACTGACGGGATTGGCAGGAACGCGTGGACCAGCAGGCACGGGACGGACCTCCGGTGTCACCATCGCCTTCACGCCGCACCTGGTGCCGATGAATCGAGGCATCCTGAGCACGGCCTATGCGCGCATGAAAGGCTCTCTTGATGTGGTCGAACTGCGGGCGCTCTACCGGGACTTCTACAAAGGTGAACGATTTGTGCGACTGCTCGAAGGCGCGATGCCGAATCCCCGTCATGTGCGAGGCGCCAACTATTGCGATCTCGCAGTCCACACCGATTCACGAGCCGGATGGGTAGTGACAGTGGCGGCCATCGACAACCTGATCAAGGGCGCAGCAGGACAAGCAATTCAAGCCATGAATCTCATGCTCGGCTATCCCGAAGAAACGGGCCTGGTGGCGCCGGGTATCTATCCCTAACGTGAGGCCTGAGCGACTCCGCGCTACGAACCATTTTCATCACACAGGATCACTATGAAAATCATCTCAGGAGGCATCACCGCACCCCTCGGCTTTCGGGCCGCCGGGATGTATTGCGGCATCAAGAAAAAGCAGAAGAAACAACTCGACTTGGCCTTGCTGGTCTCCGAGCAGGAAGGACCCGTCGCCGGCGTATTTACTACCAATCAAGTCGTGGCTGCACCGGTTGTGCTCGATCGTCTGCATCTGAAAAAAGGTGTCGGTCGGGCCATCCTCGTCAACAGCGGGAACGCCAACGCCTGCACTGGACCAGACGGAATGCGAGTGGCCAAGGAGATGGCACAACTGGTTGCCACGGCCCTCAACACTGCGCCCCACACCGTCTTCGTCGGATCGACCGGGGTCATCGGCCAACCCCTCCCGATCGACTGCATCAAACAGGCCGTCCCGACCCTGCTCACCCGAGTCACGCGCCGCGGTGGAGCTGACGCAGCCCAAGCCATCATGACCACGGACCTGAAACCCAAACAGGCGGCGGTGCGCGCGCGACTCGGAGGGAAGATGGTGACGGTCGGCGGCATGGCCAAGGGATCCGGCATGATCCATCCCAACATGGCCACCATGCTCGGCTATCTCACGACCGATGCGGCCATCAGTCGACCTGCGCTTCAGACAGCGCTGAGCCAGGCGGTCGATCAATCGTTCAACTGCATTACCGTCGACGGCGATACCAGCACCAACGACACGGTCCTCTGCCTCGCGAACGGAATGGCGGGTAATTCGATACTCAAGCCGGGCTCGGCGGACTTTCGTCGGTTCTGCGCCATGGTTGAAACAGTCTGCCGTACGCTGGCCTTAAAGATTTGCTGGGACGGCGAAGGCGTGACCAAGGTCGTCCGGGTGGAGGTCACAGGCGCCCGGTCTACGACGGCAGCCAAACAGATTGCCCAGACAATCGCCACATCTAACCTGGTGAAGACCGCACTCTTTGGCGGTGATGCCAACTGGGGCCGTGTGATGGCGGCCCTCGGCCGCGCAGGGGTACCCATCGATCCCAGTCGGGTCAACCTGCAATTTGGAGAGGTGCCGATGGTACGGAACGGGCAAGGACTGGGACGCGTGGCCGAACAGAAACTGACCAAGGTCTTCCGGGCGAAAGAATTCACCATTCTCGTCGATCTCGCACAGGGCAAGGCCGGAGCACACATGTGGACAACCGATTTGTCTTATGAATACGTGCGGATCAACGCGAGTTACCGATCGTAATTCCCCTCGTGCGGTTGCAAAATAGCGAGGGGTTATGCTAGCGTTCGAACGTTTTCGTGCAGTGAATGGTCCGTCCCATCGTTCACATTTTCGCATCTAAAATCAGGGACGTCTTATTTAAATCCACACCAGCGTGATGCGCACGCTGCGCAGCCTGAGAATAAGGGGGACATCCCCCTCGTCGTTGGCGTTCGCCAGGCGCTCTGCAGGCTTCGGAGGGAGGTGAAGGTATGGGAGTAGTTGCAATTAAGGAATTACTGGAAGCCGGCGTCCACTTCGGACACCAGACGAATCGTTGGAACCCCAAGATGAAGCGGTTTTTGTTCGGGGAACGAAACGGCGTCTACATTATCGACCTTCAACAGACCGTCGAACGCATGGAGCAGGCCTATGCCTTCGCGCGCGACACCGTGGCGGCCGGTGACTCCGTCTTGTTCGTTGGAACCAAGCGCCAAGCGGCGGAAATTCTAGAGGAAGAGGCCAAACGGGCCAATCAATTCTACATCAACCAGCGGTGGTTGGGTGGCATGTTGACCAACTTCCAGACCATCCGTCGCAGCATCGACAAAATGAAGAAAATGGAGACGACGCTCGCTGATCCGACGCACCAGGGTCATACGAAGAAAGAGCTCGGACAGATGCAGAAGGAAGTCGTCAAACTGCAGAAGAACCTGTCGGGCATCCGCAACATGCGCGCCTTGCCCGGCGCGGTGTTCATTTTGGATACTCGCATTGAGCACATTGCAATCCTCGAGGCCAGCCGGTTGGAAATTCCGGTCATTGCCATCGTCGATTCAAACTGCGATCCCGATCACATTCAGTACCCCATCCCTGGCAATGATGACGCCATTCGTTCCATCAAGCTGATTATTTCCCGGATTGCGGACGCGTGCCTCGAAGGCGCCCACCTCCGGGCCCAGCAAGAAGAGAAAGAATTTGCATCGGCCCCAGCCGGTGGCGGCGCCAAACCGACGGCAAGTCTGGCCGGCGCGTCCGCTTCCTAACGGCGGCCTCGCGCAGGATGGCATTGTTCTATTCGACCAACTGAGGAACCCATGGCAAGTTTGAGTGAGCTCGTCAAAGAGTTGCGTGAAAAAACAGGAGCCGGCATTCTGGATTGCCAGAAGGCCCTGACCGAGAACGGAAACAGCATCGACAAAGCCATCGATTATCTCCGGCAAAAGGGATTGGCCGCAGCCCAGAAAAAAGCTGGTCGTGAGACCAACCAGGGCTTGATCCATGCCTATATCCATGCCGGCGGAAAGATCGGCGTGCTCATCGAAGTCAATTGCGAGACGGACTTCGTCGCGCGCAATGAGCAGTTCAAAGCCTTCGTGAACGATCTGGCGCTGCAGGTAGCGGCCGCCAGTCCGTCCTATGTCCGACGGGAAGAGATTGCGGCAGATGTCGTCGCGAAAGAGCGCAGCATCTACGAAGGGCAAGCCAAGGAATTGGGCAAGCCGCCGGCCGCCTGGCCCAAAATCATCGAGGGCAAGCTCGAAAAGTTCTATCAAGAGAACTGCTTACTTGAGCAGGCCTTCATCAAGGATTCCTCCGTCGTGATCAAGGATCTGTTGGCGCAGCAAATCTCCAAAATCGGCGAGAACATGAACATCCGCCGGTTCACACGATTCCAACTAGGCCAAGCATGAGTTCTGCTCACTACCGCCGCATTCTGCTGAAAGTCAGCGGAGAAATGCTGGCCGGTGAGCAGGGCTATGGCGTCCAACCCTCGATTCTCGAAGGGTTGGCAGAAGAAATTGCCGACGTCGTGGCGATGGACGTCGAAGTAGCCGTTGTCATCGGCGGCGGCAATATCTTCCGCGGCCTGGCTGCCAGCGCCCGCGGCATGGAGCGGGCATCCGCCGACTATATGGGCATGCTCGCAACGGTGTTGAATGCGCTCGCCCTCCAAAATGCACTGGAAGGCAAAGGCGTCAGCACCCGCGTCCAATCGGCCATCGAGATGCGTCAATTGGCCGAAGGGTACATTCGCCGCCGCGCCATCCGGCACCTGGAAAAAAAACGGGTGGTGATCTTTGCCGGAGGAACGGGAAACCCCTATTTCTCCACCGATACCGCGGCATCATTGCGCGCGATGGAAATCGGCGCTCAGGTCATCATGAAGGGCACGAAAGTCGACGGTATCTACGACAGCGATCCGGTCAAGAATCCACAAGCCAAGAAATATGCAGAGATTCCGTTCCTGTCGATTCTCACCCAGAACCTCAAGGTCATGGACTCGACGGCCATCAGCTTGTGCATGGATAACCAGTTGCCATTGATCGTCTTCAATTTAAAAGAGAAGGGAAACTTTAAACGTGTCGTCCAGGGAGAACCTATCGGAACCCTGGTCACCGTAGAAAGTCGCTAAGGGAGAGGCTGATGTCGACGGCGCAAGAAGTGAAACAACGTGTCACTGAAAAAATGGACCACGCGATCGAACATCTGAAACGCGACCTGGCCGGACTTCGTACCGGGCGCGCATCTGTGGCACTGGTGGACGGCATCAAAGTCGACTACTACGGAACCATGACACCGCTGAAGCAGGTCGCCAACGTCGCCACCCCCGAAGCCCGGCTCATTACGATCCAGCCCTGGGAGCAGAACCTCATCAGGGAAATCGAAAAAGCGATCCAAATCTCGGACCTCGGCCTGACGCCATCGAACGACGGCAAGCTCATCCGTATTCCCCTTCCGCCGCTCACCGAGGAGCGCCGGAAAGAACTCATCAAGGTCTGCAAGAAACACGGCGAAGAAGTGAAGGTGCAGATTCGTGGCTTCCGCCGGGATGGCAACGAAGAACTGAAGAAGCTGCAGAAAGACACCAAGCTGACCGAAGATGAACTGCGCAAGTCGGAAGCCGAGATTCAAAAGCTCACCGACCAATACGTGCAAAAAATCGACGATGTGATGAAGAAAAAAGAAGGCGAAATTCTGGAAGTCTAGCGCCCATTCTGCCACCACAAGCTGCGTGTACACGCCGTCTCAATTCCCCCCAACCTCCGTCTCAGTCGATCTGAATGCCCTTGCGCAGAATGTCGCTCATGTGCGCCGTCTCGCACCGCATGCTGAGGTGCTCGCCGTCGTCAAGGCCAATGCCTATGGCCATGGGGCGCTCGAACTCACGCGCGCCCTGCAACAACTGGCTGTCCACCGATTCGGCGTCGCGACAGTCGACGAGGGCATCGCGCTTCGTCAGGCAGGCATCCACGATGCGATTGTAGTGATGGGCCCGACGGCCCCGGCACAATTCGCCGACCTAACCACACATCGTCTGACGCCCGTGCTCTATCGAACTGATATGGTCCAAGCCTTTGCCTCGGCCGTCCCACCCGATGCCGCGCCCTACTCTGTGCATGTCAAAATCGAAACCGGTATGGGCCGCTTGGGCGTACGCTCTCGCGAGATGCCGGATCTCGCCGCCTTGCCGGCCTTTCAAGCCACCCTCCGACTTGAAGGGCTCATGACCCATCTGGCTGATGCCGACAATGCCGAGACGACACATACCGAAAAACAACTCGCGGAGTTTCAGCAGACGCTCGAAGCATTGCGCCAAGGGGGGCGGTCATTTCCCCTGATACACGCCGCCAACAGCGCGGGCATCATCAAATATCCCGCAAGCCTCTATTCCCTCGTGCGCCCGGGCATCATGCTCTATGGCTACCATACCCTGTCCGACGCAGCGGCGGCCCCCGAGCTGCGGCCAATCCTCACCTGGAGAGCGACCATCGCGCATGTGCACACCATCCAGCCAGGCGACAGCGTCAGCTACAACCGGACCTTCATCGCCGCGAGGCGATCGCGTATTGCGGTCCTCCCGGTCGGTTATGCAGACGGCTACAATCGCCTCTTATCCAACCGAGGCATGGTGTTGATCGGCGGACGCCGGGTGCCGGTGGTCGGACGTGTGTGCATGGACATGACGATGGTCGATGTGACCGATGTGCCCGGTGTGCAAGTCGGACAGGAAGCGATACTCATCGGGCAACAGGGAGACGAGCGTATCACCGCAGCCGACCTCGCCACCTGGCAACAGACCATTCCCTATGAAGTGCTTTGCGCCATCGGTCAACGCGTCCCACGCCACTATCTCACGCTCCGTTCAATCGACGAAACTTCGTCACCGAAGAAATGACGGCTTGCCTTCCGTTTTTCCTTCCCCCATAGTTGAGCGATATGTTCGGAAGAAGTTCGAGTAGCGACCACCTTCTCTGTCACCAGCATGAGGAGAGAACGATGGGCGGACGGCCCCGATGTGAGCGACATGACCTGCTCTGGTTCGCTGCGGCCATCTTGAGTCTCTGCGCAACCACACCTGCGGCAGCGGCAGGCACCGCTACGGCTCGACACCAGCAGCCGGAAGCCTCCAGCATGACCGTTCATGTACCGATTCCAATGACCACCCTGGCCGAGCCCTACGCCAGCATTCATCAGACGCTCACCGCACATCGAAACTCACACAAGGATTGGGTGGCACTGGGCGGAGGCACCGGATTCTTGAAGTACCGGGTCTGGCCGGGAGAACAGAGCTCGACGACAACCGGAGTTCGCCTCCTGTCCCAATCCAGCTTTCCGTTCGGCGTGGAATATGCCAAGCAGATCAACGGCACGGTGACGAAGATCGCCGACTGCGGCCAACAGGATGCCTCAACGGGCACAGGCCGATTATCGGTGACACTGGCAACCACCTTGACGCAAGGCCGCGCCTACACCCTGTTGCCTGCGAGCAGCGTGACTGCGGTCGAAGCGAACCGGCCCTGCCGGCTCTCCGAACAGGGCGTGGATACAGCGCCTCTGATGGCGCAGGTCTATCGTAGTGAGCTACAGGGAATCCTGCCGACGGTGGACCGGAAGGCCGGCGCCCTCGTGACACTGAAGCCCGCCGTCGCACAGGTGTGGAAGGACTTGCAAGAGCCCTTGCTGTTGGATGAAGCGGAAGGGGTCTGGCTCCAACTGAATCCTGAAGCAATCGGCCCAGCCGGAATCGAAACACTCTCGGGTACGCCAACCGCCGGGTACGGCGTGACGGCCAGACCGACTGTAGTGCGTGGCACCAAGCCCCTGTCACGACCTCTTGCTCTCCCCGACCTGCAGTCTCAGTTTCATGACGATGGTTTTCACGTCGCCTTCGCCCTTCAAGTCCCGATCGAGGAAGCCAATCAACGGCTGCGCGAAGCAGTGGTCGGACAGGAATGGTCACTGGGCGTCGGCACAATCAAGATCGTGGGGGCGACATTGTACCCACTGGGCAATCAAGTGGGAGTGGAACTCATCCTGCGAGGCTTGCTGCCGCTCACACTTCGGTTGAAAGGAACGCCGGCGTATGACGAATCGACGGGAAGAATTTTGTTCCGAGACGTCGACTACACGATCAAGGAACGCACGCCGGCCACGGACCTAGCCGAAGAGTGGTTACATGAGCCTCTGCGTAATGAGTTGGCGGGAAGATTGGTGTTCCCCGTTCGAGAGGAACTGGACCTGATGCGACAGGCGCTGGAGAAGGGATTGAATCGCAACCTGACGGGAGGGCGCTTACGCGGCACGGTCAGCCGGTTGTCCCTCGAGGCGCTGACGGTGCAGACCGCCAGCCTCTCGGTGCGATTCAAAACTGAGGGCATGCTCCACTACGACGCCCATGCGGACATCGCCGCGCCATAATACGCGCCCTAGCTCTTCAGTTTTCGCTTCAGCTGCGACTCCACACTCGACACCTTGCTCGACAAGCGGCCCTTCGGTCCCTTGCGGTAATCGATCTTGATGCTGCAGGACACGCGATTGCAGTCTTTGCGCATGCGCATGTAGCACTTCTTGACGACCGCCATGACCTCGTCCCATTCCCCTTCAAGCACGGTACCCATCGGATTCAGCCGATAGTCCACACCGCTCTTGTCGATAATATCCAACGAGCGTGACACGTATTTGCTCACGCTCTCACCCTTGCCCAGCGGCGACATACTGAATTCCAGCAACACCATGTTCGATAACTCCTGGCTGTCAGTCGACAGCGGTCAGACTTGCGGCGCTTTCTTACGACTCACCTTTCACGCCTGATGCAGCCGTGGCCCGTTGATCCAGCCACACCTTCGGATATTGCACCTTGCCCAAGAGCCGGAATCCATCCAGCGCCTCACGCAGGAGCGCGCGGCGTTTCTCGGCGTCCGGTTCGTTGGCCCTGGCCTGCTCGCGGAGCTGCCCGAGCCAATCGACGAACGCGACGAACTCGCTGTCCAAAATACGCTCGAGATCTTCCTTCATGAATCCGGAAAGCGCCGGCGCCTGCCCGCTCGAACTGATCGCCACACGCACATGACCAGAGCTGACGACAGCCGGCATCACCACGTTCGAGACATCGGGCTGGTCGACCGACCAGATTAGAAACTTCTGTTCGCGAGCCAATCGGATGAGCGAGGTGGAGAGCTCGCGATCATCTCGGATCGTGTTCAAGACCAGAATGACCGCCTCCAGATCGTTCGCGCGGAAGTGGCGTCCACGATGAATGATCTTGGCCGAAGCGGCCAGTTTACGAAGCACTTCGTGCAGGGTGGGACTGATCACCGTCACCTTCGCGCCCGACTCCAGGAGCCGCTGCACTTTATCTGCCGCTTCCTCATCACCACCGATCACCAGGACCGGCCACCCACGCACATCGAGTGAAATTTGAAACCCGGGATTTGCAGCCATTTGAATTCATCCTCCAACAAATCGACAACCACGTGAGTGCGTATCATACAACAGCTGATTTGACAGGGTAAACCCGCTCCGCCATTCCCCTTTGTGACTGGAGCTGGGTATAATGCGCCCGCAGTTCAAGGCAGAAACTCTCGGGCTCATGCTGCGCAACAAAGGAGTCTATTGTGGCTGGATATACAGGACGATCCCTGGCGATGGCCGGAGGGATCATCGGCATCGCGGCCGTCGCGGCCTATTTCGGCATCGCCCACATCGGGGAGCCGGATCAAGGCGGCGGATCGATTGCCGGGCAGGTACAGATTGCGCCCAACCTAGTCGACCAGGTCAAACCGACCGATGTGCTGTTCGTCATTGTGCGGCGGCCGACCGGGCCACCGAGACCCATCGCCGCCAAACGAATCGACGCACCGAAATTTCCGGTGCAGTTTGAGATCACAAGTGCCGATGTCATGGTCCAGGGCACCGAGTTGAAGGGCATGGTGGATGTGATTGCGCGTCTGGATCGCGACGGCCAGGCCGGCCAGGCGCAACCGGGCGATATGGAGGGACGTTACCCGAAGAATCCGACGTTACCGGGAGGAAAGGACGTGAACATTACCATCGACAAGGTGTACTAACCCTGGCGACATATACGAGGCTCACGGTTCAATGCGCAATGGAGAAGAGAAGCTATTGCCCATTGCAAAGTGACCAGTAAAAATCGACGGCTACGGCTCGGCGGGGTCCGCGTCCAGCTCGAGGTTCCAGTAGAGATAGTCCCGCCAGCTTTCCGGCGTATTCCGGATCCCGATGGTAATTGTCACGGTGGGACTCCAGCGCGGCTTCACGGGTTTCTTGATCAGACGCATGTTGGCTTCTTCCGGCGTCCGTCCGCTCTTCCGATTATTGCATCGCCAGCAGGCCGTGACGATGTTCTCCCAGGTCTTCCGTCCGCCTTTGGCAATCGGCACGACATGGTCGAACGTGAGCTCCTCGGTACGGAACTTGTGTTTGCAGTACTGACAGCAATAGCCGTCGCGCGTAAAAATGTTGATACGGGAAAACTTCACCGCGCGATGGCTATCCTTCAGCTTCACCAGCTTCAGAAGGCGCATCACCGAGGGGAGCTTGATCGAGATCGAGATACCGTGGATTTGGCGATCGTAGACTTCGAGGACTTCGACCTTCCCCTGCCAGAGCAGAGTAATGGCCTTTTGCCAATGCAGGACACGAAGCGGTTCATAGGTGGAGTTGAGCAACAAGGTCATTTCCATAGTGGCTCCGGCGATCTCCTATGAGTGCACTATTTAGAGGATAGCAAATGACGGCGCTGTTGTGGTCCTTCCCTGAAAATCCCTGCTCAATCTATGCCATATGCAGCCAATGAAATCAAGCGCTTACGAAATATTCCCACCATGTCACACAATCTTGAGACGACTTGTACCTCGCTGTAACCCGTAGAGGAACCGCATGGATTTGCGCATCGATTATGTCACCGTCGCCCAGGTGGAACAGGTGCCCCCAGGCACGTGTCGCACCGTTGAAGTCGAGGGAATTTTTCTCGCCCTGTGCAACGTCGACGGAACCTTTCACGTCGTCGACAATACCTGCCCGCACGCGGGCGGTCCGTTGGGCGAAGGATGCATGGATGGCGAAGTGATCGAATGCCCTTGGCACGGATGGCGATTCAATGTCCGTACCGGTGAGCGACCTGAAAATCCGGAGATCCGCGTAGCCTGTGTGGAAGTGCGCGTGCAGGGCACGAACGTGCAGGTGAGAACGCCCCTCACATTGTAGGCGGGAACGGAGGGACCTCACCGCCCGGCGCACGCGGGCGTCCACTATCCGGGCCTTCCGGCATCAACCCATCGGCCGGCAAGGAGGCCGCATTGACGCGCTTCGTAGCCAGATCCACATGCCAGATAAAATCCCGTTCGAACCACTGTGTGCTCCCCTGCTCCCGCATGTAGATCCGGACCTCATAGCGCTGACCGTCCTGCTTGATCACCTTCCACTCTCCCAAGCGTAATCCCAACTTCCGGTTCTCCTGAATACGGACCCGCTCGTTGAATGCCTGAAGAATCGTCGGATACCCGGCGGCCCGGTGGGTTTGCACCAACGCAAGGGCCTCGGCCGCCTGCGGATCGATCATCGGATTGAGGCCAGGTGGTTTCATCCACCAGTAGGCCAGCCCTCCAGTCAGGAGAAGCGCGAGCACGGTGTAATGGATCACTTTACTCATAGGTCGTCACACTAGACTGCCGATAGATGGTTGATGAATTTGTCATCATAGGTGGCGTGTGAATTCACTGTCAATCGTCGGACCACAGCGAGAGGCGGTGAAGCCGGCGACACAGAGAGACCGCTGAGCTTGACAAGGTTGCGCAACGCTATGGTACAAGTATCGGTCAACCTTCGCGACATAACCGGAGTCTCACCGTTCAATGAAGTTCTTCTTTTACGCGGACAATTTGAACCTGTCTCAACTCAAGCGTCGCGCCCCGGAACACAAGTTTATTTTTACGGCGTACCTTCCCGACCATAGCGTTCAGTTCTGCCGCTGGTCGACGCAATGGCGATGTGGCCTGGCGAGCGTGATTCCGTCGCCGGGGGAAAAAGTCTGGGGAGCCGTCTTCGAAATCACCGACGAAGATCTCAAGATCCTCGACGAATTCGAGGGCGACGTACCGCAGGGAGCCTACCGGCATCTGCCTGTCACCGTCATCACGGAAGAAGGCGAAAAGTTGTTGGTCACCACCCATGCGGCCACCCCCATCGGCAAATTCAAGCCGAAAGAGCATTACATCGATTGGGTTCTCAAGGGCATCAAGCAGTGGAAGTTGCCTGAAGAATGCGCCGAGCAGTGGAAAGCCTATAAGCCGGCCTGACGAACTCACACAATCTTCACTCACCCCATAACCTTACATTGAGGTCACGATGCCAAAACCGAAGTATCATATCCTTGTGTGCACGAACGCCCGTCCGCCCGGTCACCCGAAACCGTCCTGCGGCGGCCAGGGTTCCGCGCAACTGCTCATGTCGTTCAACATGGGTCTCATGCAGCGCGGCATCATGCCCGGCGAAGTCCTCGTCACAGGCTCCTCCTGCCTGGGCCCCTGCGAGCAGGGACCGACCGTCGTGGTGTACCCGGACAACACGTGGTATTCCAAGGTCACCGAAGCCGATGTTGCTACGATTCTCGATGAACACATCAAGGGCGGCAAGCCGGCCGAAAAGTTGAATCCGAATAGCATCTGGAAGTAACTCAGCAACATCTTTTTCTTTGCGGATGATGAACATGCCTTCCAGCATCGTGCTCAGCTCCTCAAACTTTTCAACGTACCCCTGAGGGTACGCCTCCCGGTTTGAGTTGCCTGCGGCCTTGCTGGAAAAGCATTTTCATCATCCCATTGCCATCATGTCCACCCCAAGCCACAAAGAACACAAACACCACGCCCCACGCTCCATCGGATGCATGGTCATTACCTGCAGCGACACCCGCACACCTGAGACCGACACCAGCGGCCAGTTGATCCAACAGTTGCTCAAGGACAAGGGCCACCACATCGCTGCCTATCATCTCGTAAAAGACGAACCGGCGCAGATCAAGGCGCGGATCGCCGAAGGCATCACCGACGAGTCCGTACAGGCCATCATCATCAACGGCGGAACTGGGATCTCCCGGCGGGATTCGACGTTTGAGGCGGTGGATGCGATGCTGGAAAAACGGCTGGATGGATTCGGCGAAGTGTTTCGCTATCTGACCTATCAGGACATCGGCTCACCGGCCATCATGAGCCGGGCCACCGCCGGCATCATCAAGGGCCGCATCCTCTTCTCCACTCCGGGATCAGAAAATGCCGTGCGCCTGGCGATGGAAAAACTCATCCTGCCCGAACTGGGCCACCTCGTCAAAGAACTCACCAAATAGTCGTGAAGCGTGAAGCGCGCGCCCCGACTGGAGCAGTCCAACGGAGTACGGCGTGAGGATTGTCTTCAGATAAAATCAGACTCGGCGACCTAGAATATTCACGGCTGCTCAAAACGGTGCTCCAACCAAGCGGCAGGAAGAACGGCGACTGAGGCGTACCCTGGCGGCACGTCGCGGGGAGCCGTGCGACCGAGAACGAAGTTGGAGACCGTTTCAGCATCCGCCCGCTGAAGGATGTTCAAAACGGCCTTCCAGCAAGGCCGCAGGCAAAGCAAAACCGGAGGCGTACCCGTAGAGTACGTTGAGGATTTTGATGAGCCGAGAACGATGCTGGAGACCGTTTTCAACATCCGATTAGTCTTGCGAGATCTTCGGCTCAGAATACGTCTGATTCGCCGCGATGTTCGATTGGGCGTATCGCTTGTAGTGCATCAAGAGATCGCGCACCGACACGACGCCAACGATCGAGCCCCCCTTGGTCACCGCAAGGTGACGGACGCCGAGATCGCCCATCATATCCTGCGCGTCATCGACCGACTTGTTGCTCTCGATGGTGCAGAGCGGGGTGGTCATGATCTTATCGACCGTGAGTTTCGAGACGTCCTGGCTGGTCGCCAGTCCCTTGCGGACAAGATCCGTGTCGGTGACAATCCCCACATGGTTCTTCCCCTTCTTGATCAGAAGCGAACCGACACGCAATTCGCGCATCTTTTTCGCCGCACCGCGAATCGACATCGTCGGACCAATGCTCTGAGGTTTCTTGTTCATAATTTGCGCAACGCTTGCCATGTCACATACCTTTCTGCCCGTTGGGACAAGAGAGCCACTAATAAAACCGATTATGAAACGCTCAACACGATCTTACCAAAAAACTTTCGATTCAGAAGATATTCTTGCGCAGCCTTCGCTTCGGACAGCGGGAACGTCCGGTCGATCACCGGCTGCAACCTGCCCTGGCCGACCAACTGAGCGGCCTTGAGCAATTCACTCTGCGTCCCCATGTAGGAGCCACGAATCGTGAGCTGCCTCGAATATACATGCCGCAGATCGAGTTTCACCTCCGCGCCCGTCGTCGCGCCACAGGTCACCAACCGACCGCCTTTGGCCAAGGAATCGATACACTGCACCCATACCTCCGGGCCGATGTGTTCGATCACCACATCCACTCCGCGTCGGTGGGTCAGCTCCCGCACCCGCTGGCTCACCTGCTCGCGAGTGTGATTGATGACCTCATCGGCACCGAGCGCCTTGGCCTTTGCGGCCTTGTCATCACTCCCGACCGTGGTCAGCACACGGGCGCCGGCAAGCTTGGCCATCTGGATCGCCATGTGCCCCACCCCGCTCCCCGCGCCCATAATCAACACGTCTTCACCGGGTTGCAGAGCGGCCAACCCGAACAACATATGCCAGGCGGTGACCGATACCAACGGAAATGCGGCAGCCTGCTCGAAGCTCAACGCACCGGGAATCGGGAACACATTCCGCGCCGGCACCTTCACGTACTCGGCATACCCGCCATGACACATCGCCCCGATCAACCCGTAGGAGCGGCACATGTTGTCGCGCCCGGCGAGGCATTGCTCGCAATGCCCGCAGCCGACCCCTGGAGAGACATACACGCGTTCGCCCTCGGCAACCCCTTCCACATGCGCACCGATCTGCTGTACCACGCCGGCAATGTCCGAGCCGAGGATATGCGGAAGCGGCATCGGATAGGCGGGACTGCCCTGCCGAATCCAGATGTCGAGATGGTTCAAGGCGCAGGCTTTGACCCGCACCAGCACTTCATCGACGCCGATCGTCGGCATCGGCATCTCTTGATACTGCAGCTTCCCCGGCCCGCCATGTTCGTGGAACACCACTGCATTCATGCATCCTCCAAGCAAAGAAGGCTGACTCTGCAACCATCGACGTTCAATGCCTGATTCGTGCGAATCGCACATGAACGATTGAACATGCCTCTAGAAGGTAAGGGTTCCCTCCACCACCATCGTCGCCTGTCCTCCAACGGTCACGGACTGAATCACATCGTCATCAGAATCCACTTGAATGAGGATGCGGGATGGACGATCGATCTCGTACCCCTGCTCGGCGGTAATCTCGGTCGACGGCCTGATATCCACCACACCATGCTGAACCAGATAGGCACCCAACGCGCCACTGGCGCTTCCGGTCGCCGGATCTTCCACGATGCCGATCAAGGGAGCGAACATCCGCGTATGCACGCTGGAAGACTGTTCGACGGTCATCGTGCTGAACACCATGATGCCGTTGGCGCCGTACTGCTGAGACAGGTCCGCAATGGCCGCGACGTCGGGAACGATCTGCCGCACCGCCGTGAGCGTCCGCACCGGCACGATGATGACCGGCAACCCGGTGGAGACAACCTGCACCGGGAAGCGGGTTTCGGAAATCGCAGCCTTCGTAATCCCCAATCCGCGGGCGATCGCAAATAACGCCTCCGGCTCATCGATCACATCCAGAAACTGCGGGCTCGGCTGCGCCATGACCACGCGCTCAATCACGCCATTGCAGGTGTGGATGTCGACAGGGAAGAGCCCGAGATTACATTCCTGCAGCACCCGCGTGACCGGCTCTCGAAGCGCGAGCCGGTCCAAGGTGGCCAGCACAAAAAAAGTCCCGATCACCGGATGCCCGGCAAAAGGGATTTCCTGTGTCGGGGTGAAGATGCGCATCTTCACGACGGCGGCCTTGTCCGTCGGGGGAAACACGAATACGGTTTCGGAGAGATTCATTTCGCGGGCGATCTGCTGCAATTCCACGTCGGTCAGGCCATCCGCATCGGGAAACACGGCGACCGGATTCCCGCCGAACGGTTCATCGGTGAACACATCGGCTTGATAGAACTGCAATCGCCTCGGACCAGGCATACATTCCTCACAAAAGATGTTGGCGGCATGTTGCCCCGAGTCGGTATTTTTTGCAAGGGGGTTAGAGAGCGACGCAGCTCAGCGGAAAGGTATTTCGATGCGAATTTTGAAGGCGCATCGAACGGTGCGCATGTCGGACCACTCCGTGTTACGACCCCATGATTCCCTCCCAGCCCGGCTGCTCAAAACGGCGTCTACCAAGGCCGCAGGGAGGAACGCCACCCAGAACGCCAGGAAATGCTGTCTTCATCTTCTGGTATTCGCATTTCGAAGGCTGGTCAAAACGGCGTCCCGCTAGGCCGCAAGCGAGTTAAAACCGGAGGCGTACTCGACATCCATCCTAACCCGCCCTCAGCCCGGCTGCTCAAAACGGCGTCTACCAAGGCCGCAGGGAGCGTGGCGACTGAGGCGTACCCTTGCGGTACGTCGCAGGGAGACAGGTGACCGAGAACGCAGGGAGAGGGCGTTTTGAGCAGTCGGCCAGCCGGCTAAGCGGGGTGCGGCATAGCCTCATACGAAGCCCTCAACGGATGCTTGATGTATTGCTCGACGTAGTTCTGGAGCGAGCCGTTGCGGTAGAGCTGCTGATTGGCGAATCGGGTATCGATCTTGTGCAACACCTTCACCCGCACACCGGTCTTTTTGGTGAACTGCTCAAGCGTCACGCCGGTAATGTCGGTATAGGGCCCTCTCCCCGACTGCATGATGCACTTGGGCACATGCACCACCTTCTCCTTGGTCAGACGCCGCGCGATGTCGTCGAAAGTCAGGAGTACGGTGCAGTCGGAGTCGCCGCTCAGCAACGCATTGGGCACATAGAGAAACCGCGCACGGTTTTTCCGGTAGAGAGTTAGGATCTTGTGAACGCTGCCCGCCATCACGACCGTGTCCTTCTTTTCCAACTCCAGCGAGTCGAATAGGCTGACGATACGCCGGCGACTCAAGAAGGCAGTGGTGTAGGCTTCCGTGTGGATTGTTTGGAGATTGGGCAGCGCCAGATCGTAGACGTGGGAAGCTTCCTCCGGCAGGAAGGTCCTCCCCTGCCGCATCAGCGCCGCCGTCTCCTCCCTGAGCCCACGCACCGGAGTCAACGTCCCCATCCACAAGACACACTGCTGATTGACCTTGGAGATCGTCGCCGCATCTTTCGACATCGTGTCTTTATCGAACGCGTAAAAATTCGCCGACGACACGGCCGGCCCATCCAGCACCTTCATAAGATGTTTCACGGAGGGCGCATGGGGCATCAACCGCTGCCGGTAGTCGCTCAACGTGATGACCGACAATTCGAAGTTGATCCGGCCGGGGTAGCGCGCCACCAGCTGATGGATCTTGGGTACGTGCACGAATCCCACGGTGAAGAATTGAATACACTTGTCCGTCTCGCGGAGGAAGTCTTCCACCCATTCCATCGCCTTGGGGTGCAGGAACAGATCGGTCCATTCCATGAACTCGTTGCCGCCCAGGCACCAGAATTGTGTGGGATCGGTCGGTTTCTTGCTGATGTAGTTGAGGATGAACTTCCAGTCGTCGTCGGTGGTTTTCGGCGGGTCGAGGGTTTCGCGGTAGGAATGGTCGAGTTCGTAACAGAACTCGCATTTGACCGGACAGTCTCGGCCCAGACTCAGGGGAATTTTCCCCGCCTCCATTTCTTTGATGAGCACCTGTCGGTAGTCCGTACGATCCTTGAAGATCGGGGTGGGCTGAAAAATCGGGAGTGCAGTGGCCATGGTGAAACACCTTGCCTGTTGCCGCGAGGGGCAACGCCTGCTAGATTGACAGTGTCATCATCGACTTGCCAGACTCCGTGACATGACCGAGGATCTCCTCACCAAAGCCCAGGAACTTTTTGCGCTCACGCCTCCCTATACCCGCGAACAACTGGATCGAAAACGCGAGGAACTTCTACACACCTGGACGCCTCGCCGCTTCGCCAACCTGACCAACAATCCCAAGAAGTACATGCAGGCCTACACGAAGGCCGAGGAAATGACCCGACTCGTCGAAGCCTCGTATGCCCTGCTCTCTGCGCTAGTCGTTCCCGACGACGACCACCGTCTCTCGTGAAGCGTCTCGGAAAAAACCGTCGCTCGTCTCTCGTCGTTCGTATCTCGCGAGACAGGCTTCACGTTTCAAGCACCACGCGCTAATTCCAGCAGGACATTCAAAACGGCATCCCGCTAGGCCGCAGGCAAGTCAAAACCGGAGGCGTACCCTCAGGGGTACGTTGAGGATTTTGACGAACCGAGAACGACGCGGGAGGTTGTTTTCAGCATCCGGTACAATCCGCATCTCGCAGGCTGGTCAAAACGCCATATGCCAAGGCCGCAGGAAGCGTGGCGACTGAGGCGTACCCTTGCGGTACGTCGCAGGGAGGCAGGCGACCGAGAACGCCGGGAGATGGCGTTTTCACCAGCCTGCTATCCCACCCCGTGGGAGACGACGCGTGACATCCCCTCTTTCCCCTCATCTCCTTCACCGATAGCCATCGGCCAGGTCACGAGACCGGAGACTCCTTCGGCCGCCGTCGCACCGTCCTTCGTCGCCGCGTAGATCTGCGGCAGCTTGTTCGTGCCGAATTTGGAGATATAGAGGAAGACGTGCTCGCGGCTATTCACCCGCACGGCCCATGGACTGAAGTCGTTCTTATAGAATTCTTCGCAGAGCTGCATGGCATCGAGGCAGGAAATGCCCACCGGCTCGTTCAGCGTGTAGTAATAATCCAGCGGCAGGTCGTATTCCTCCTGCTTGTGGATCGTGATGCCGAATTTATCCGGGTTGCGCACCATCGGCGTGTGGCGGTAGGCCACGAAATAGAACAGCTCCACGGAGTGAATCACCGGCTGGTTCTGGATGACGAACTGTCGCGTCTCAAGCGCCTCGTCGCGCGTTTCGCCGGGGAAGCCGTAAAACGCCATCACGTGGTTCCAGATGCCGGCCTTCGCCGCCTGGTGGAGGTTATTCTGAATCACGCTCTTCTTCGCGTGTTTGTCCATGAGGTTCAGCACGCGCTCGTTCGCCGATTCCATGCCGTAATAGAGCGTGCAGCAGCCCGCCTTTGCCGCGAGGTCCCAGACCGCCTGGTCCTGGAGCGTCTCTTCAAACCGGATCAGAGTCGTCCACTTGATGCCGACGTTCCGGTCCACCAGCAGCTGCGAGACCTTCTTGAACAACGCGGGCGGATAGGACTCGTCGGAGAACAGAAAATGTCTGCACTGGTACTTATCCCGGAGCGCCGTGACCTGCTCGAGCACATGCTGCGCCGTCATCCCGCGGTATTGATCGAAATACCCCTGGCCGTGGTCGCAGAACGTGCAGCGGCCCCAATAACAACCGCGGGTGGCGAGGTAGGGAATGATCCGCTCGGGCACAAAATAGAGGTCCAGCGGGAAGCCATCGAAATCCGGCAGCGGCAGCGCCGCCGTCTTCTCTGTATACACTTCCTTGCTCTGCTGCACCGCACCGGACGCGTAATACATGAGGTTGGGCACCGACTCGATCGCCCGCTGCCCGTTCACCGCCTCGAGGTACCAGAGCAGCGCATGCTCACCCTCGTACAAGATGGCCGCGTCAAAGACGTCGGTGAAGAACCGCTCATGCTTCGCCCATTCTTCCTGCAGCCGCGTCACGACGTTGCCGCCGACCACGACGTGGATGTCGGGAAAACTTTCCTTGATCATCTTGCAGAAGGTGAGGCCCGCCATCAGCTGCATCTGCGTACCGATGGAAATGCCGATCACGGTCGGCTTTTCTTTACTCACGCTGGGTAAGACGAGTTGATTGCAGATATCGCGATAGACGTTTACCTGTTCGTCGTCGAGGCAGGCAAAGACTTCCTTGGACACTCCGGGCCGATAGCCCAGGTTACTTTCCATGGGATAAAACACCAGCGAGGCCGGGTAGTAGGCAGAGGAGATGTACTGCATCGCTTCGCGGAACGTATTCAGCGCCCGCTCCAATTTCTCCGCTTCGTAAAACCGCTCGCCGCGCACAACCAGCTTGGCGTCTTCCGCCCGGTCTGCGAGGTCGAACACGTCCACCGCATAGGCCTCTTCCAGCACCGCCTTCTGAGCGGCTTCCTGCTCCGTCAGCCGCCCCGCCTTATCCTTGTCCTGCAGCGGCTTCAGCTGCATCCCTAGACGACCCTTCACCCAGATCAAAAACTCCATGGTGAAGAAGTGATCGTACATCTCAATGTTGATGTCTCGCTGCACCACGTCATGCCCGGCTTCCCGCAACACGGCGGTCAACGAAGGCAAGGCGAGATACGGCGCCGTCGGCACCCATTCGGGCGGAAACAGCAACATCACCTTGGAGGTCTTCCGTTCCTCCGTCTTGATCGGAGACAAGCCGTCGATTTGGACTAAGCCGCTACTGCTCATGTGTTCCTTCGATGTATCTACTCGCCCTTAGGCCTATTGTTGACAAACCGGCGCTCGTCTTTCGTGCAGCATCTCTCGCGAGAGACGCCCCTACATCTTTCCGGCTAATGACGGCGGCACCGTGGCCACCCTCGCCGACCGGAACTGCAGGTCCGGCAGCTTCTCCAACCCGAAGCGCGCGATGTAGAGAAAGATGTATTCGCGGATGAACAGCCGCAAGTCCCAACCAGGATTGTGGTTGCGCTCGAAGTCTTCGAACACCCGCTCGGCCTCCTCGATGCTCAACCCCTGCTTCACCGTAAAGTAGTAGTCGAGCGCCAGGTCCCATTCAGGATTCTTGTAAGCCGTCACGCCGAACTTCTCCGGATGTTTCGCCACCGGGTTATGCCGGCCGAGGTCGAACGTGCCAAAGCCCAACGAATGCACATAGTCCTTGTTCTGCTCCAGGAACTCCACCGACGACCAGGCTTCCTCCCGTGTTTCACCGGGAAATCCGAAGAAACCCATGCAGTGGTTCCAGATGCCTGCCTCGGCGGTATACTTCAAGTGTTTCGTCATGATGTCCGTCGTCGTCGCCTTGTCCATCAACCGCAACACCCGCTCATTCCCCGATTCATACCCGAAGTGGAGATACTTGCAGCCGGAAGCCTTCGCATCTTGCCAGACCTGATCTTCCAGCAGGCTCTTCTCGAACCGCATGTGCGTTGTCCAGGCAATGCCCATGTTGTTGTCGATCAGCCCCCGCGTCAGCTTGCGGAACAGGGCCGGCGGATACGACTCATCCGTAAAGTGAAAATGCCGCGAGCCGTACTTGTCACGGAGATAGGTCACCTCGGCCAAAATGTCCTGGATCTTCTTGGTGCGGTAACCCGCCGTGTAACCTTCGCCGTGGTCGCAGAACTCGCAACGGCCCCAGTAACAACCGCGGGTCGCCAGGTAGGGCAGAATTTTAGTCGGCACAAAATACTTGTCGAGCGGCAGACCATCGAAGTCCGGCGGCGGCAGCGCGGCCATGTCTTCCGCAAAACTCGTCGTCGAGACATGCACCCCGGTCGCGTCCTTGTAGATGGTGTTCGGCACATCGGCCAAGCTCCGCTTCGCCCCCACCGCCGACACCAGCTGCACGAACGCCGTCTCCCCTTCATACACCACCGCGCTGTCGAAGTATTGAAACAGCGGCGATTGAGGCAGTACGTCGCGCAAGCGCGTGACCGTGTTGCCGCCGATGGTCACATGAATATTGGGGAAGTGCTGCTTGATGAGGGCACAGAAGGTCATGGAAGAAAACATTTGCTGCTGCAAGACGATCGAGATGCCGACCACATCCGGCTGCTCCGCCTCGATTGCCGGCTTCACCAAATGCTCGAACACATCGCGATAGATGTTCACCTGGGTGTCGTTCACCGCGTCCATCACTTCGTGCGACACAAAGACTTTATAGGAGAGGTCCGTCTCCATCGGCGGCATGCAGATCCGCGCCGGAGCATAGACCATTGAAATCACGGACGTGACTTCACGGAATACATGAATGGCCCACTCTAACTGATCGATTTCATAGAACACTTCTCCGCGAATGATCGCCTTGGCCTTCTCGGCTTTCTTGATCAAATCGTCGATGCGTTGACGCGTGAGATCGCAGAGCGTGAGCTGGAGATCCTGCTCCCATTCTTCAAGTTCGCGCTTCTTCGCCAACTTGCGCAACCGGTCGAGCTGCTGCGGCACCCGGCGTAGGACCTTCTTCAAAAAGTCTTCGCTGAAATACCAATCCCACATCTCGAGGTTGATGTCTTTTTGAATGACCGTATGACCGGCTTGACGAAGCACCGCAGTGAGGGACGGGAGACTGAGATAGGGTTCGGAGGGGAACCAATCGGGCGGGAAGATCAACATGACCTTCATCTTCCGGCCGCTGGTGGCTTCGAAACTTTGGCGATTGAGGAGGATCAGTTCTTTGGAGGCCCGCTCGCCTTTGGAATATTCCACTTTCATAACATCTGGTCCTTCTTCTTCCCGGCCGAGAAGCGACAGAAATAATCAGAAAGCCAACGGGTTACGGAGGTATTGTAATGGTGAGAAAGAATGAGATGCAAGAGCGAGAGGGGTCGATTCTGCTAGATACGGCTATCCAGCGAACTACAGAAGATTGGGTGAAATGCCGCGGCTCGTGTGCCACAGCGCGAGGATTTCGACGACTTCAGGATGAGAAATCACGCGATAATAAAGATAGTAACGAACCCGCGGCAAGTGAAGGCGGCGAACACCAGCCAGCTTGACGTTTCGAGCCTGGGAACCGATCAGTGGCTGGGATGCGAGGATTTGAATCGCACGCTCAAGCTCAATCGCAAATGTATCAGGGGCTTTCGGCCGGTTAGAGACCCACCATTCAGCCGCATCAACGATTGCCTGGCCGGCACTGCCGACTATCCGGACAGGGAGTGGATGACTCACGGTCGGCGGATCTGCTTCAGGAGATCAGCCGCGTTCGTCGTCTCTCCCCGCTCAGCCTCTGCAATCGCAGCAAGCAGCTTGGCTTCTTCCTCGGACGAGAGCTCGAAGGTCTCATCGCCCTCCGGAGCCAGGACGGTGACCGTGGCTCCCTCGGGAAGGCTTTTCGCATCGATCTGAATCGTCCCGCCGTGAACTATTCCCGTAGTAATCAGCATAGGAGGATCCTAGCACTTCAGAGTGTGGCCGTCCAAGGTCCAGTGCGATTTTCTTCAGGCTGATTGGAGATAGGTCCGCAGGATGCTCAAAAAGTCTGTCAGCAAGGCCGCAGCCGACGGAAGCACCGGAGGCATAGCCTCGGGCTATGTTGAGGATACTTACGAGGGGAGAACGACGCTGGCAGGCTTTTTCAGCATCCTGCAGGAGGCCCGTTCACCCTTCATATATTCCACACGCATGAAGGTGGCTCCTGTATCGGTCCGGCACTCCGAAACAGTCAGAATGCCAAGGGGTTAGCTTGGAGAACGACATTGTACGAGGGGGAAAGATGGAGATGCAAGCGTGGCTTGATTGCCCCATTGCTCGCGCAACGCGCGGCCTCAGAAGGCCCTCGTTGGACGCGCGCAGTTTGGGGCAAACCAAGCCCCGCTTGCAATGGAGATGGAGGGAAAAAAATAGAATGACGTCTCGCCGACGTGCGCAAACGTGGCGCTCATTATTCTTCGCGCCGTGGACCTCGCAGAACGCGCACGATGAAACGGTGCTCGTCCCATGCGCGCAGGTGAAGGGCAGCCTGGCCATTCCTCTGATGATGCGTGGAAAGCGCAACGCGCGGTCGATGACTCCCCTCGTTGGACGCACGCACGCAGGGAACCCGCCGGGGCGCCCCTTGCCACGAAGTAGCTTATAAGCTACACTTGGATTCGTGGAGACCACGCCGAAAGAGTTGCGGATCTATGTCACGGAAGAAGGCCACGAACCCTTCAGTGAGTGGCTGATATCGCTACGCGATCATAGGGCCCGCGCGAAAATACGGGTGAGGTTGGACCGAGTCAGCTTGGGAAACTTCGGCGATTGCCATGGCGTTGGAGGCGGTGTTCAGGAACTTCGGATCGATTATGGACCAGGGTATCGGGTGTACTTCGGACAAGAAGGAACGACAATCGTGGTGCTCCTTTGCGGAGGAGATAAGAGCACACAGGAGAACGATATTGTTATAGCCCAACGGTATTGGAGCGGATACAGGAGGCGGCCATGAAGAAGAGCAAAGCCTATCAAGCAGATCTCATCGAAAGCCTGCGAGATGCTCGGGAAGCTGAAGAGTATTTGAATGCCGCGCTCGAAGAGGATGATCCGGAATTGTTCTTGCTGGCGTTACGAAATGTGGCGGAGGCACAAGGAGGGATAGCATCGCTCGCCGAGAAAACGAAGCTGAATCGAGAGAGTCTGTATCGCATGCTCTCGGAGCGCGGCAATCCTGAATTTCGAAGCCTCGATGCCCTCCTCCACGCGTTAGGCTTTCGGCTCGCAGTTTCCGTAAATCGTTAGGTGTAACCGCAGGGCAATCGAATGAACATCTACCGCCGACAAAGAATTGACTAAATAAATGTTTGATTACAAGACCTGACCCTCATCTGCTTTCGGAAGACATCACGCGTGGGCTTCTGACATATGCTCAGGATTTAGTGATCGAAGTAGACCGGGAGCTTGGGGATGTGTTTCCAAAAGCTAGGAAGTTGGTGTACGAGTTCTCGGAAGAGAGCTCAGAGTTTTCCGGGGATGAACTTTCTACTTTGGTGCAATGTACGGGGTTAGATGCATTAGATGCTGATCGCGTAATTAATTTTCTCCTGTATTATGGGGTGCTCGGCGTAAAACGCCCAGAAGAAGAAACACAGTACATCTACGATGTAAATTATGATATCGAAATGTTGCGTGTAAGAATTCGGAAATGGGGGCACTCAACGAAATACGTTGTTAATCCAGCTCTTTGGCCTGCCTTACGAGTCAAGAAGTAATTCCGGCGAGCCTACCTATCTCTTCGCTCCCATTCAACTCGTAAGCTCCCCCTAGATCGAGACAGCCATTGGGAGAACATTCTGGCACAATTGTCATCCTAGCCAGGAGGTTCCCATGCGCCAGTCGAAGTTCACCGAATCGCAAATTGTGTCGATCCTCAAAGAAGCCGATGCCGGGCGCCCAGTCAACGAGTTGTGGCGGCAGCACGGCATCAGTTCCGCGACCTACTACAAGTGGAAAGCCAAGTACGGCGGGCTCGAGGCCTCGGACGTGAAGCGGTTGAAGGAGTTGGAACACGAAAATAACCGTCTCAAGCGGATGTATGCCGACCTGTCGCTGGAGAATGCAGCGCTGAAAGATGTCATCGCAAAAAACCTCTAAGGCCTGCTGAGCGGCGGGAGGTCGTGGCCCACCTGGTCATGGCGGGCGGCCTTCCGGTTCAGCGGGCCTGTCGCGCAGTCGGACTGAGTCGGGCGACGTACTATCGGCCACTCGTGGACTGGGCTCGGCGGGATGCGCCGGTGATCGCGGCGTTGACGACGCTCGTCGCGGCGAAGAGTCGCTGGGGCTTTTGGAAATGCTGGGGGCGACTTCGATTGGATGGACAACCGTGGAATCACAAGCGGCTGTGGCGCGTGTACTGCCAGCTCCGCTTGAATCTCCCCCGTCGGACGAAGAAGCGGCTCCCTCTTCGTCCGCGTCAGCCGCTCGTGGTGGTGCCTCAGCCCAATGTCGTGTGGGCCGTGGACTTCATGAGCGATACGCTCTACGGCGGCCGACGCTTCCGGACCTTCAATGTGCTGGATGAAGGCGTGCGGGAAGGCTTGGCCATTGAGATTGATACGTCGCTCCCAGCTGAACGCGTGATTCGCGTGCTGGAGCAAGTCGTGAGCTGGCGGGGACAGCCCCAAGCGATTCGGCTCGATCATGGCCCTGAATTCCTCGCCGACCGGTTCATCACCTGGTGTGCGGAACGAGGGATTCAGCTGTGGCACATCCAGCCAGGCAAGCCGGATCAGAATGCCTTGATCGAGCGGTACAACCGGACCTATCGGACCGAAGTGCTCAATGCGTACGTGTTCGAGTCGTTGGAGCAGGTGCGAGAGATCAGTGCCGAATGGTTGCAGAGTGACAATGAAGAGCGGCCCCATGACGCGTTGGCGGGCCTGCCGCCTGCCACGTATCGGGCCCAAGTGGAAGCCAGAACTTCTCCCATGAAACTGTCTCCTTGACGGGGGAGCTTACGGCATTAGCACACTTCGGTTTACTGCCGTTTTATCTTAGTGGATACATCTTGTGTATCTAAGTTGATGCAATTGTTTCCAGGCGCTTTTGTTTTGTTGGCACAATCCTTTGATATCTGCAACACAATCCCATTGCCCGCAATTGGTGTGATGTATGCATAAACCACATCCATTCACAATTTGAGGAGGCTAATCATGTGGATGAGAACAGCAATCCTTGTGGCATATGTCCTCAGTTTTTTTATCTTCGCTGTGGGTGTCGGGGAAATTTACGCTGGACCCTTTTTTATCCCGAAGGGTAGCCCAAGGATCAAAATCAAACCGAATGCCGGCGGCTATCAGCTGAATCTCTACGATCGAGAAGGAAAACTGTTTCAATCTTTTGAGTCAAAAGCCTTTGCGTCTAAGCCCAAGTACCAGGCTTCGCAGGCTTTTAAGAAGCTTCTCGAACGAACGAGGAAGGAACAAGGCGCTTATATGCTGACCTCTCCTCAGGGAAAGGAAGGGGATGGTAAAGATACACCCGTAGAGATCTGGAGGGCGGAGCCGAATAAGACTCGTGGTGAAAACCAGGCGAGCGAGGGGCCCACTGCGGATAACGCGAATTCGGCAGAGGAAGTGATCGCCTCACTAAATGGCATCACGGCAGCTTGCGCCGCGGATGCAAAACTGTCAACCGATACGAATATATGTGATGAATTAGTTAATGAAATCGATGAGGCTGTGGCCAACTTCTCGACGACCCTTCAGGGCCAGTAATTAAGGATAACAATTTTCTCAATGTGACAGTAGATGAAAGAAGACATTCGAATAAGGTCACCGCTCGCGCTTGGATCTAACCCAGTCGGCAATAACAACGAACAGAGCCGGATGCTCGTAGATTTGACTGTGCTGCAGTGAAAAAGGGAGGGTCGGTTTCAGCCCGCTTGGTCGAAACAATGGCTCAAAGGTGTAACACTCACGCGGGACGGGCGGCTCTTGTTCTGCACTGATGTCTAGAGGAAGGTGTGGCAGAAACCTTCCTCCAGTTGAAACGAAGGAGGCAAGATAGACTCCCAATACTGTATACAAAGCCACTTGCGGACTTGTCTTCAAGAGTAGGACTAAGCTCATGGCGATTCCAAGCGGATAGACACGGGAACGACTGAAATATGCGCGGCCTAGCTTCTTTCGGAGAAAGTTGTCAGGCAGTCCCATGACCTCAAATACTCCGTTCAACAGCCAAAAGACAAGGTGAGCTGTCTTTAGCACATCACTCGCCTCATCGCCTGTTATTTTTGCAACAAGCATCTGGTTTTTTCCCAAGGATGGAGGCCCCATCTCTTGCACCCAGTAGCGAGCATTGTTTTGCCAAGTTTTAAAGAAGAGATTCAAGATTAGCGGAGACAGCACTATGACCAAGGCCACTTTCGCCAATGCTGGAAATCCTGTCCAGAATGGCAAAAAGAAGATACCCAGCCATGTGAGGGTAAGGATGACGGCAGCATGGATGGCAAAAAGTCCCGAATTCGGATCTCGAAGACGTACAAGCAAAAAGGGAGTAGCCATGCAGATGATTCCAGAAATTCTTTCCGCAAGCTCCGGAACTCTGAGGGCATACATCGCTATGTTGCCACCATGGCTATGCGCAACAACGAAATGACGGGCTTCAGGAGACTGGCGGAGGTCTTCAGCCAGTTTCTCACGCAATCTGTAGGCTGCATTCCTTCGTGCACGTAGTCCGTTCAACCCACTCCAGGTAAATTTGGAAACGGTTACTGTAGGTGGGAGACAGCCGGCAACTTGGTAGGACTGTTGAATACTAGCTTCAAGGGCGCGGCAGAAGATCGAATCAGGCATGGCCCAGGATGCGGATCTGGCAAAGGTCCCATGGACCGTGGTGACAGATATGACGTCTCGTCTCGAGGACATATTCCGATCAGGTCACGAGCCTCTAGCATTCGAGACTACCGCAGCTACTCAACCCGTCAAACTTTACATACCTAGATCACAGGTCAAACAGTCCCTCAGATAAGGGTCGAGGGAGACAAGAATTTCTCGGAGCTTGCCACTTAGCTTTTCAATCTCCGGTCTATTTCTGACGCTAGTAAGCCAGTGCTCGAACTTACTCACTGGCCTAGAGAACATATCCCTCTTATCCAAAACGGTGAATCCATCTTTCTGGAAACCAACGATAAAATCCGCAGGTACCACTAGCAGCTGCGTGACTACCTTGCCCACAGGATGTTCCTTAGGAACGTGGGCCAGGATCACATTTCGGGGTTGATGATAGAGAGAAACATGCATTCCTGAATCCACAGCTTGCTTTTGTGGTGCCCGGGCAAGGCGGAATCGCATCAGTTCTGACATACGCAGATCCCTTTATTTCAAAGTGATTGATCGAGCCACAACAACAAGCCTTCTCCGAACTCTGCGTTTACATGATCGCCAATGACCCTCTCGTAATCTATACGCCCATCAAATAATCGTCAAGCGCTGTTTCGTGAGCATATAAGTAAATGGTTGTATTATTACTAGACCCTGATACATGCACGCTACGAAGCGATACAATTAAATTAAATACTTATACATAACAATACTAACTTACATGCATCTCGCCTCAAGTCAAACGGCTCGTGAATCACCAATGAGCGGTGCTTCAGACTCTTCAAAATATATTGATCTGAACTGATCCCTTGAAGCTGGCGCATCTCATGTATTTTGGAGACTCCAAAGGACCCTTCACCAAACCCCACACTTTCCTAAGGCCAGGCATAAGCATAACCAAAACCATCAAAAAAGACGGGTCAGGTCTTGCACTCAAACATTTGCCGACTGGTAGCTGGCCGACTCCTGCTGCTCCCATTGATAGCCAACCGTTCAGTCGATGCTCTACTGCCACGATAGGGACGTATTCTCGCGCCGTCCGGCCTTCCGCCCCCACTCTTTTCTCCCGCTTGGGAGATGACGATCGCTGCTCCATCGCCGAGGAACGCGACCGGTTTGCCTGATCGACTCTCTGTCGTTTCGAAACTCCGGCGCCCTACTCCACGCGCTAGGGGTTAGGATTCCAGTTTCCGTCAATCGTTAGGTGCAGACGCAGAGCAAGTGAATGAACCTCTGTCGACAACCCAGAATTGGCTAACTGCTTGATTACAAGACCTGACCATAATCTGCTGCTCCATCTCGGAGCCCCCTCTTTTCGCCGTTTCGAGAGGGCAAATATCGCGGCCTCAGCAAGAATGGATTTATTCCGCTCTCACTTCTGAGACACTCGTCACTTGACTGTATCCTTTTCTCTCGCATCATGTATCCACTCGGATATTGCCCGTATTTAATGCCGCCACACGCCGATCCGTCATCTACCTGCAATTGTTCGTATTCATTGCCGATCGTACGACGGTGCATTTCTTGCGTGAGGATCATCCTTGTAACGGCGCCGAATCCAGTTCTACACCTGTGTCGTAGCACGAAAACAGATTGAGCGGCGAGTGGCGGCAACCATCCAATCGGAGGAGGAATCGGACATGGCACAGACATTTCGTGAATTACGCGAAGCGGTCGAACATGAATCGTTGACCTGGCAACCACTGACGGATCGGTCGGATACCGACCGCGTGGCACCGAAAAGTCTCGGTGGCGACACCAAAGGACTGCAGAAGGCGGAAGCGGTTCCGAGCATCGACTTCAAGGAGACGCTCGGTATCGGCACAAATCCGCGTCTCGCGATTCGTCGACTCGAACGCGGATTCGTGAGGCGGGAAGCACTCGAGGAACGGTTCAGAAAAAGCGAATTGATGAGGCTCGGGTACGGCGATCTCCCGGAATTATTGCAACGTGATGCACAGCCCGAAGGCGGTGCGGTCGCATCGGTGGATTGGCGCAATCGCTGGGGGACCAATTTCATTACGACGGTGCGTGATCAAAATCCTTGTAACGCCTGCTGGGCCTTTGCCGGTGTCGCCCTGGTTGAATCGATGGTGCGCATTGAAGACTCACTCTGGACGAGACTCTCGGAGGGTGATGTCCACCGCGGGATCGGCGCGCAATGTGCCGACTATGGCAACATTGGTAACGTCTCCAATTTCTTCACGAACAGCGGATTTGCCGACCCCGGCTGCTTTCCGTGGGCAACCAATACCCCGCCCTACACCCCAACCCCCGACCGCAACGGCAGAACGGTTCGAGGGCCGGCCTTTCAATGGGTCGGGACGGTGCAGCAAGCCAAGGACTGGATTGATACAGTTGGACCGCTGATCACCTGGCTGGAGGTTTACAACGACTTCTTCGCCTACGGCTCGGGCGTCTACCGCCGCAGTACTGCCCCGTCGAATACGCTGGCTGGGACGCATTTCATGTTGGTCATCGGCTATAGCGACGCGCTCCAGGCCTGGTTATGCAAGAACTCGTGGGGAACTGGTTGGGGCATGAGCGGCTTCTGCTGGGTAGCCTATGGAGATTCTGGGATCGATCGCTATGCCAAAGCCGGGGTGCGGAACGTCAACCCCGACCCTTGGACCAAGCGCCGGCTCCACAACGGCAACTTGTACGAAAGCGGCAACGGCGCCATGAACCGAAACCTCGAGGTGATGGGCGCGGGCAAAGGTCGAGTCCAGCACCGTTGGCGCGAGGGTGGCCCACCTTGGACCTGGGGCGTGGGTAAGAGTTTCGGCAGCGACGCGGCGGCCTGCCCCACCTTCACCGGAACAACGTTCACCCGCAATATGGAGTTGGTCTATTTGACGACGGCCAGTCGCCTTCACCATTGGTGGGGCCCAAGCGGAGGTACGGGACCGTGGAGCGACGGTGGAATCTTCGGTCCGACGGATTGCCGAGGCGTTCCCGGCTTTATCCAGGGAGACTATGGCGCACCGGGGAATTTCGAAGTGGTGGTCCTGGTGGGCGGTGGGCAACTCCAGCACGTGTGGCGTGATGGAGCAGGCTGGCATAACGGCGTGAAGTTCGGAACCGGCCTCGCCTATTCCGGAGCCACCCTGGTGCAAGGCACTTATGGGACACCGCATGGAAATTTGGAATGCGTCGCAGTTCGTTCCAATGGGACCATGCAACACTTTTGGCGCCATGAGCCGACCTTGACCTGGAACACCGGCATTGTCTTCGGCGCCGGAGTGGCCGGCTCGCCGGTGATGATCCAGGGTCAATACGGCATGCGCGATGAGTCCGGCCCACATGGGAATTTCGAGTTATGCGTGGCGGTCGGCGGACAGGTGCAGCATTGGTGGCGATGGAACGGTGGAGATGCGCAGTGGCGCCACAGTACGACATTCGGGCATGATGTGGCAGCAGTCGCAGGGATGTGCGAAGGACAATGGGGCATGAATTTGGAAGTCATTGTGCTGCGTCGCGACGGCCAACTCCAGCATTACTGGCGCGATGGTGCCGGATGGCATGAAGGTCCGGTGATCGGTCCTGCATGAGCGCGGATCAAGCGATACAGGAAGACTTTCGTCCCGGGCTTCCGGACCGGCTCGACGTTCGAGCCGGGACGGAAGCCCGCTTCCCTCTGCCTTCACGCGCGGGGGCGGGATACCAGTGGCACGTGTTCCTGATCGCGGGAGAGCGCGATGCTGCAACCCTCACGATCGAAACAGGTCACGCCCCGGAACAAGGTGCCATCCCTCAGAATCTGCCGGTGCCCATGCAACTGGTCGTGACCGGGTTACGCGAGGGGACCGCCCGGTGGAGACTGAGGCTCGTCCGTCCCTGGATGCCCGAGAGTCCGTTGGTGGATCAGGAGCTGCAGGTACTTGTGCAGTAACGTGGAATCAGACAGCCCATAGCCGCGACCCGCGTGACGCGCTTGACCCGATGCTGTCCCCATACTACCGGCACAGGACCAGTAATTAGAGTCAGGTCTTGCACTCAAACATTTGTCGGCTGGTAGCTGGTCGGCTCCCGCTCTCCTCATTGATAGTTGACGGTTCAGGCGATGCTCTCCTGCCACGACACGAACTTCTTATAGCGTCGTCTCGCCTTCCGCACCAACTCGTACTCCCCGCGCGCCAAATCAAAAGCACTGCCCCATCGCCGAGGAACTCGGCCGGTTTGCCTGATCGACTCTCCGTGGTTTCGAAACCCCGGCGCCCTACTCCACGCGCTAGGGGTTAGGATTCCAGTTTCCGTCAATCGTTAGGTGCAGACGCAGAGCAAGTGTATGAACCTCTGTCGCCAACCAAGAATTGGCCAACTGTGTGATTACAAGACCTGACCTTAATTTTCTCGAACCTGCTCCGCTTCATTGTCGTCCGACTCCCTTGGTGGGCCGGACTCTACTCAAATCTGGAGGAAATTGCGGTGCTCAGACCAACACGCATGACCCGGCAAAGAGTCGCCACGCGCCATTGGTGCCGCCAGGCATCGATAAACGCGAATCTCATACCCGTTCCTTGGCGAAGAACTGCGTGGCCTTTTTAAGATGTCCCTCTCCTCCTTCAGGATACGGTTCTCAACGCGCAACCGTTCATTCTCCAAAGCGAGATCGGCTTGCGGTGCCGACACCAGGTCAGCAGGACGGTAGACAGCCAACCACTTCCCCAGCGTCGACTTCCCAACCCCCAAATCCGCCGCAACCCGCGCACGGAGCAAACCACTGGTCAGCGCGATCCGCACCGCCTCCCGCTTAAACTCTTCGCTATGCTTGATCACCTCATCGGTCTCCTTGCGCGAGTGTTTAACTCTCAAGTGACCGGCACAAAACCGTGACAAGTCCATATTGAAAATGAATCGTGGAAGCGCTATCTTGAAATGTCGATACTTCGATCGAAAGGATTACAATATGGCTAGTGGCTGGGCACCAGATGGCGCAGTACAAGAGCAGATCGAGGACAGCATCAAGGATGCCGTGGCAGGCGCTCGGGCGCGAATGCCAAGCGGAAAGTCGCTCACACATTGTGAGGATTGCGGTGCTCCGATCCCCGCAAAGCGTCAGGCAGCCTTACCGGGTGTGCGGACCTGCATTACTTGTCAGGTTGAACGTGACCGCCGCCCGCGGATTGGCGGTATTAATAGGCGCGGCAGCAAGGACAGCCAACTGCGTTGATCGAGCAATCGAGTAGCGGCGTTGCACTTCCGAGGCTTTAGCGACCCTCAACTTTCCGGATAGAACCAGAGAGTCTGTATTGCGAGGCGGGTTGGTATCTTCTCAGGATGATCTATCATCACGCGTTTGCGGCAAGCCAAGGTAGGCGGCCAGATATGGGGCGGTACGCCCAGAGCTTCGCGCCAACTCCAACGGTGGTGCTGATGCAACAACTTTTCCGCCATTGTCGCCGGCGCCGGGGCCGATATCGATAACCCAGTCGCTCGCCGCCACCACGCGCATGTCGTGCTCAACCACGATGACGGTGTTGCCCGAATCCACGAGGGAACCGAGCTGCGCGATCAACCTATCCACATCGGCCGGGTGCAATCCGGTAGTGGGCTCATCCATTACGTAAAGTGCGTCACCACGCTGCGCACGTTGTAGCTCAGTGGCGAGTTTGATCCGCTGGGCCTCGCCACCCGAAAACTCGGTCGCCGGCTGTCCAAGCCGCAGATAGCCAAGCCCCACCTCGCGCAATAAGGTCAGCGAGCGGCGTGCCTGTGGTTCATCGCTAAAAAAAGCCCACGCTGTATCGATAGTCATTTCCAACACTTCGGCGATCGACTGGTCGCAATATCTGATCTCAAGGGTCTGGGGATTGTAGCGGGTCCCGTGACAGACCGAGCACGGTGCATAGACGCTGGGTAAAAATAGCAGTTCTACCATCACCGCCCCCTCACCCTTGCAATTTGGGCACTGACCTTTGGCGACATTAAAAGAAAATCGCCCGGCATCATAGCGGCGCGCACGCGCTTCTGGCGTTGCGGCAAACAGGCGCCGGATATGGTCAAACAATCCGGTGTAGGTCGCCAGATTGGAGCGCGGAGTACGGCCGATTGGCTTTTGATCAACGCGAACCATACGCGCGATGCCTCCCATTCCGGAAGCAATCTCGCCGCCCTGAGTCACAACCGCTTCGTGCTCCAGATCATCAACCTCGGGCTCGTCTGGGGAGATCTCGGCCCCTAGCCGCTTAGCAACCAGTTCTACCAGCACTTGGCTTACTAAGCTGGATTTGCCCGATCCAGAAACGCCGGTCACAGCCGTGAGGACACCTTTGGGGAAAGCAACGCTTAGGTTGTCGAGATTGTTACGTGTCACGCCTCTGAGGCTTAGCCAACCCTTGGGCTCGCGCGTAGCGCGCTTCTGCCGTGGAGAATCGCTCTCGAACAGGTAATGGCGGGTCTGTGAAGCTTCTATATTCCGCAGGCCATTTGGAGGGCCACTGTAAAGAATGTGGCCGCCGAACTCGCCCGCTGCGGGTCCGACATCGACAATCCAGTCAGCGCGACGGATGACATCCAAATCATGTTCGACGACAAAGAGTGAATTGCCTGCAGCCTTGAGTTGGTCGAGTGCGATCAACAACGACTCGGTGTCGGCGGGGTGCAGTCCTGCAGAGGGCTCGTCCAGGACGTAAACAACACCAAACAGGTTCGAACGGATCTGGGTTGCTAGCCGCAGGCGCTGCAATTCGCCGGGAGAAAGTGTCGGCGTACCGCGCTCAATTGTTAGATATCCGAGACCCAGCTCGAGCAGTGTTGCCAGACGCGCGTTGAGATCCTCGGTGATCCTCCGCATGACCAGCGCCTTTTCGGGGTGCTCGACGGCGATGATCTTCAGGCGAGGTTCAGTACCGTCGGCATAGGGCCGAATAACTCCGTCCAGTTCCTCAAGCGGCAGGCGCGACAATTCCGCCAAGTCTAGACCCGCAAACTTGACCGAGAGTGATTCCGAACGTAGCCGTTTACCGTCACACAATGGGCACAGATTGCTGAGCATGAACTGGAGCGCCCGCCTCTTCATCGCTTGGCTCTGGGTATTCGCGAACGAATGCAGCACATGTCGGCGCGCGCTGGTGAAGGTTCCCTGATAGCTAGGCTCTTCCTTGCATTTCAGCGCGCGCCGCGTCTCTTTCGGTGTCAGACCAGCATAGACTGGCACCACAGGCTGCTCGTTGGTGAATAGAATCCATTCACGCTGCTTTTTCGGCAGTTCGCGCCACGGGCGATCCACATCGATCCCCAAAGAGACCAGAATATCGCGTTGGTTCTGTCCGCCCCAAGCCGTCGGCCATGCTGCGATTGCACGTTCGCGGATTGTCAGGCTGTCGTCGGGAACAAGTGTTTGTTCGGTGACCTCATAGACGCGACCCAAACCGTGGCACGTAGGACAGGCACCTTCGGCAGTGTTGGGCGAAAAGGATTCGGCGTAGAGTAGCGGCTGATCGGGAGGATAGTCGCCCGCACGGGAATAAAGCATGCGCAAAAGATTCGACAGCGTTGTGACGCTGCCCACTGTTGAGCGGGTTGTGGGCGATCCGCGTTGCTGTTGCAGCGCGACTGCTGGTGGCAGGCCATCAATTTGATCCACTTCCGGCACCGCCAATTGGTGAAACAGTCGGCGCGCATAGGGAGACACGGACTCTAGGTAACGCTTTTGCGCCTCGGCATAGATCGTTCCGAACGCGAGCGAGGATTTTCCAGATCCGGAAACACCTGTAAACACGACCAGTGAATCACGAGGGATGGCTACATCTATGTTCTTCAAATTGTGTTCGCGCGCGCCACGCACGTGAACCATCCCGTCTGAGCTCTTTCGGGAAATGTGGCGCACCATAATAACCCCCAAGAGGATGACTTTCGAACACAGATTTATGCTAGCCTAAGCGAGGAATAGCGTCCAGTAGCGTTGAATGACTGAATAGCCTCTAGTTTTCTAGACGCCTTCCGCTTTCACAATCTGCTGCCGTTCGAACTCGACGGGCGACAACATCCCGTTCCTGACCTGCTTGCGCACCGGATTATAGAACATCTTGATGTAATCGAACATGTCCTGCCTGGCTTCCTCCCGTATATAGGGGTCAGGTCTTGCAATCAAACACATCCCGGTGCGTAGCGGGCTGACTCCCGCGCCTCCATTGATAACTGACCGTTCAGTCGATACTCTACCGCCACGACACAGACTTCTTCTAGCACCGCCCGCCCTTCCGCACCAACTCTTACTTCCTGTGCGCCAAATCAAAAACGCTGCCCACCGCCGAGGAACGCGGCCGGTTTGTTCGATCAACTCTTCGTCGTTTCGAAACTCCGACGCCCTCCTCCACGCCCTGGGCTTTCAGTCCGCGGTGGCGATGAATCACTAGGTTCGGATCGCGGGGCAAGTGAATGAACACCTGCCGCCAACCAAGAATTGGCTAAGTGCTTGATTACAAAACCTGACACTAATATGGTGGTCACCTGTTTGAGTCCGAGCGTGACGATGGTGGCAATGGTTAGGCCAGTCGTTCGATCGATGCCGCCTATCACGACGAAGCCCACATGATCCGTGATTTCGTCAGCTTCGTCGGCTTGCCGCCGACCGCATTCGTTAAGCAGGCGTAACATTTTTCCAAGATTTCAGTTCTGACAAGGTGCAGAGTGTGGCCGAAGGAGATTTGCTATGATCGTGCCGACCGGATTTTCAGCCGTGACTCCATACATCTTCGCGCGAGAAGCCGACGGTTACGTTCGCTTTTTGCGAGAAGCCTTCGGCGGTGAGGAACTTGGACGAAGTGTCGCGCCGAGTGGCCGCATCGCCAATTGCCAAATCAACATCAACGGCGCCACGCTGATAACCAGCGAAGCGAGTGCGGACTTTCCGCCGAGTAGCGCCGCCTTCTACCTATATGTGGCGGACGCCGAGACCGCGATGGCGAAATCGATCGATGCCGGGGCGGCGGAGATCATGGCAGTCGCTGATATGCCATATGGCGACCGCCAAGGTGGAGTACGCGATCCTGCTGGAAACATCTGGTGGATTTCGCAGCGCCTGACCGACGAACCCTATTTCCGTTAAGTGGGATCGGCAACGGACGGTTCCGAGGCGCCCTTTCAGCTTAACTTGCGACGGGCACGGATGGGGCGGCATTGCTGCCCATCGCACGCCACTCTTGTCGGCGCCGCCGCAAGTCTCGAAACCACGGGGCTGCACCAGTCTCATGAACCACATCCTATCGATACTGGCCGCGGCCTGCATAAGGTGCTCAACGAACAGGCCGAACACATGGATGGATGCATCCGACCGATGCTCATCAAGACTCAAACACATCCTGCACCGCGAGGGCCGTCCACACATGGGCCTTGCCTGACTGTCGACCCGCATCGAGTAGCTATGGCCGACCACAGGCAGTGACGGAGTTCGGCCTTATCGTTATTGACGAAAGGTGGCCTTGCTTCTCCGGCAAGAGCAATTTGGGAACCAATGTTCTTCGCATTGCGTCATTTGACTCTGTCCAGGAACGCTTTGATGACAGTGGCCACTTCGCCTTGGCGTGCAACCAGTGCATGGCCTCCGGTTGGGAAAATTACGAGTTCAGACATCGGGTTTTGCTTAGCCCATTCTCTAGCGCGACGGGCAGTCTCGAACCCGTCGTCACGCGCGCTGATAAGGAGTATGGGGCATGCAAGGCGAACCGTTTCGCGATGTGGATTTGCGTTGGCTGTTTCAATGTCAAACACCATCCCCTGTCGTCGCGCAGAAACAGGTAAGAGCCCCTGTAGAAGGTCGGCAATTCGCTGGCGTTCTTTCAAGTCTGCCCTGCCTATCACGTCAGGATCGGTGGCGAGCATCGCTCGCGAGAAGAGGCTCGGCATCAGCGACGTGGAACGAGCGGCGATCCACGCCGCAAAATCGGACCGGAAAACTGCCTCAAAAATCAAGCCGCCTCGCATCTTCTGTCCTTCAGGCAGATAGTCTGCGGGGACTATCAATATTAGTGCCCGGCACTTGTCGGGGTGACGCCGGGCGAATTCAATGGATGACCACGTTCCTGCAGAGACGCCGAGCATCACCACGCGCTCAATCTTGAGGTGCGCCATCAGTGCCGCATATCCATCGGCCTGCATAGCCACAGAAAAATGCTTCGGCATTGAAGAACGAAGATAGCCCGCGCGAGATGGAGCAACCACCCTGAACCCCAACGCAGGCAAACGCTGTGTCATTGCTATGCCTTGGTCAAAGCCACCACCTGACCCATGAGCCACCATGACGACATCGCCTTCGCCCCTGTCGGCAAATTCGATGGTGCTATCTGGTCCTCTCAACAGTTCACTTCCTGTCGCAACACGAGATTTCGCGATCGACAGATCATGCCGATAGACCAAGATGGTCATCGCCAACGCTATGGTGAGAACAAGTAGCAATATAAGGGACAGGTCTTGCAATCAAACACCTCCCGGCGAGTAACAGACCGTTCAGTCGAAGCTCTCCTGTCACGACACGAACTTCTTCTAGCACCGCCCGCCCTTCCGCACCAACGCTTATTTCCTGTGCGCCAAATCAAAAACGCTGCCCCATCGCCGACGAACGCGGCCGGTTTGTTCGATCAACTCTCCGTCGTTTCGAAACCCCGACACCCCCTTCCACGCGTCAGGCCTCCAGTTTTCGTTAATCGTTAAGGAAGATCGCAAGACTTTTAATGGAACCCTATCGCCAAGCAACTATTTGGTAAATGTTTGATTACAAGACCTGGCCTCATTCTGGCGGAAAAATCGGTGGCCGGATCATCAAACACCCTAACGACTGAATAGGCGCTGATAAAGTCAGTAGCTTGTGTATCAGAGAACCCCGCGCTCTTTAGAGCCGTCTTAAGCGCGAACTTGGGGTCAGGTCTTGCAATAAAACATTTATCGGCTGGTAGCTGGCTGAGTCTTGCGTCCGGTCGTCGCCGGCGATTTGCATCACCTGAACGGCTATCGGCACAGCACTACAATCCGTGCCGGAGCTGTGGGCTCGCGCGCCCTTCACCCTCTTAGGGGCGTTGCTCCCCGGCCATCCCTTTACACATTCGGCATCCGCCCGTTGTCTGGCGGTCCGAGGATTCCGCCTCACCCTCAGCCTCGACGATTCGCCTGCCTCCTAACAACCATCCTAATCGTCGGCGCTGCCCGGTGCTTTCAAACAGGGTTGATAATCGTCGGCCGACTGTTCGGCCCGGCGTTTTACCTACTGCACCTGGCACTGCTCTTCTTTGAGGCACCGGCCGTCCTACTCGATCACGCTGAATTCATAGCGGGAACCGGTTAACGCCGCCAGCAATTCCGACGCATGGTCGCGGCCGCGCGTTTCCATAGTTACGTCCAACGCCGCTTCGTTCAGCCCGACGCCATAGTGGGCGCGGTTGTAGGACGTTTCCACGATGTTGGCGCTGGCCTTGGCGATCACTGAGGTCAATCCTTCAAGCGAGCCGGGATAATCCGGAAGCCGCACGCGCAGCCGCAGCCGCCTTCCATCCCTGACCATTCCCCGCTCGATGATGCGGGCCAGCAGATTCACATCCAGATTCCCGCCGGACACGAGCACCGCGATGTTTTTGCCGCGATGACCGGTCTTGCCCTGCAGCAAAGCCGCCAGAGCCACGGCCCCAGCCCCCTCCGCCACGGTCTTCTCTCCCTCAAGCAGCGTGAGGATTGCCGCGGCGATCTCATCTTCATCGACGGTGACCATCTGATCGACGTAGCGTTGCACCAACGGCAACGTACGGAAACCGGCTTTCCTCACCGCGATCCCGTCCGCCAAGGTCGGGCCGGCCGGCAGTTCGACCGGACCGCTGTTCTGGAGCGCGACGGCCATCGATGGGAGGCTGGTTGTTTGCACACCAACGACTTCAATCTTGCTCGCGCGTTCCTTCACTGCGCATCCAACCCCGCCGATCAGCCCTCCGCCTCCTACCGGTACCACGATCACATCCAAGGTCGGATTCTGCCGTAGCAGTTCCAAGCCGAGTGAACCCTGCCCTGCGATCACCTCGTCGTCATCGAAGGGATGGATGAAGGTGGCCTGTCGCTCCAGACTTTGCTCCATGGCCGCCCGGCACGCCTCGTCGTAATTCTCACCGTGGAGGACGACATCCGCGCCGTGATTGCGCGTCGCCGAGAGCTTCACCAGAGGAGTCGATCGCGGCATCCAAATCTGGACGGGAATGTTTCGTTGCGTTGCGTGGTAGGCCACACCCTGCGCGTGGTTGCCGGCCGAGGCTGCAATGACGCCGCGGCGCCGTTCCTGATCGGTCATCATGAGAATCCGATTAAGCGCGCCCCGCTCCTTGAACGACCCCGTCATCTGAAGGTTTTCGAGCTTGAGGAAGATGGTATTGCCGGTAAGCCGGGACAAGGTCCTGGAATGAACCAATGGAGATTCATAGATCGATGGTCCGATACGTGTAGCCGCAGCTGCTATCGACTGAACTGTCACCATGCCCTGCTCTCCTTTCACTGTATCAGCCTGCTTTCGACAACAAAAAATCCCCTGACGGGATTGAATCCGCCCGCGAGAGAATAGTGGGGTCAGGTCTTGCAATTAAATACATCCCAGCGAGTAGCAGGCCGTTCAGTCGCTGCTCTACTGCCACGACAGGGACGTCTTCTCGCGCCGTCCGGCCTTCCGGCCTTCCGCCCCCACTCATTTCTCCCGCGTGGGAGATGACAATCGCTGCCCCATCGCCGAGGAACGCGGCCGGTTTGTTCAATCAACTCTCCGTCGTGCCGAAACCTCGACGCCCCCCTCCACGCTTTCGGCTTGCAGTTACCGTCAATCGCCAGGTGCACGGATCGCGGGACACCTAAATGAACCCTATCGCCAGCCAAGACTTGCCTAAATGCTGGTTGACAAGATCTGCCCTCAGCCAGTGCACTGATTTCTGACGCTGCAGAAAGTGCAGCTCGTGATTGAAGCCCGGCAGAGGGAATACAACGAGGTGCGGACGCACAGCTCCATGGGGAATATGACACCCATGGAGTTCATCAACCACCATCACAACCAGCCTCAGATCGCGCAGGAATTAACTTCGGTGGCCGTGGTGTAACAAATGGGGAACGGTCATTTTGAGCTACGTAGTCGTTGTGCGATTCATCACCGGCCCGAGTAAAGCGATGGAGCAGACCGGTGTATGCCGTCCTTTCGTCAGTCCATGCGGCCAAGTCCACACTATCTGAAGTTAAACACCTCTGCGCTTACTTCTTGACACAACGAAGGTCTGACCGCTGGATCTCTGCGATCTTCTGATCATCGAATGGAATAGGAGCACAGCCGTGCCCCTTTTCGCAGACGAAGTCAAATCTTGCCGCCGGTTGATGGCAACTTAAGCACGTGACCCCTTGGGAACGATTCACCACTTGCTCGCCTCGATCGGCGATCTTGGTCCCTTCCTTGGAGACATCCAGAAAGAAAAACTCCCAGCCGTTCGTATTGGGGAACTGTTCGCGTGGATGTTTCACCATGGCTTCAAACGGAACCAGTTGGAGGATGGTGCCGACTGGATACTCCTTGTCCGGCACGCTGTCTCGGAAGATCTGCATCGCTTCTTTCAATTTCTCCGGATTTGAATGTCTGAAACGCGTATTACGGACCTTTGGCCAGTCGAGGATGCAGCCGAAGGTGTCTTCGGAAACAGTGAGATCTTCAGCGGACGCACTCGAGGGCATGGACAAGCCAAGCCCAGATGCAAGTAGGATCCCCGTGCAGACCCACACAGATAGATGACACCAAACCTTGATGGACTTCCTCATGGTAGATACTCCTTTCACCTGTGAGCCTATCACCAGCTTGGCAAATATATAGAGCGGGCTTGGTTCATTGCAACGAGGAGCAATAGATACGAGAGACAGGGTTAGATTGAGGTGGCCCGGATTTGACAGACACCTCCAAGCTCTGGCACAAGACCCTCGTTGTACGCAGCGCTGACCTCCAGAAGTGGCCATCGGGGCAACGCCACTGCCTTCGAGGGAGCCGAGATGATGGTGATTGGCGACGCGTGATCAGGCAAGACGAACGTGCTACAGAAGCGCCTCGCCAAGGTTGGCTCCCCGTGGTTGAGCCAGAATAGTTTTGACGAGGCGGCCGCCCGCAGGATATCCCAATCGCTCGAGGAATGTGGTACAAGAAAATATGTGTGGTCTCTCTGGATACGTAGCCAGACGAATACGTATTAGGCAGATCCTCTCGCTGCGGAATGGCTTGTTGGGAACGTTGACTGTTCGAGTGTTCCTGGGCCTCGCATTGTTCTCGGCCTGTCTCCCCAATTCGACCCTGGGCGAGACAGGACGTCTCGAATTGCTCCCCGTGCGGCCCTTCGGTATAGATCTCGCCTTCCGCCAGTCTTTCACTCCAGGCGGTCGGGAACTTGGTTTGCAGGCGAGCCTGACCGCGCTGCAGTACAGCGATTTCGAGGTACGCGCGACCTATCAGTATTTCGGCTTCGCATCCCACGAACGTCATGCCGGCGTGCATTCCCTCTATCTCAATCCGCGCTGGAACAACTTTCTGGATATCTTGGACTTTCCGAGCGGCCCGTCAATCGGCCGTCTGCTGCGGCATCTGCTATTCGGGCTGCTGGAGGACCGGGCGGTTCCGTATATCGGTGCGGTGCTGGGTTCGGCCTTGACCGGGCCGGACAACCGCCCCCCAAGCTACCTCTTGGGCGGGCAAGTCGGTGTGCGGTTTCCAGTCGCCCACACCGTTTCGCTTGACCTTGCCCTGTCGTATTTTGCCTACGGAGTGAGCTTCGATGAGCACGGCGACCGAGAGCGCCAATTACTGTTTACAACGGGGTTCGTCTTCTAGCTGCCACATCGATCACACGGTCCGCGTCGATTGTGCCCGGAAAAGGATGGTCTGCCGCATGAGATGGCACAGACGGCTTCACACACTCGCGATTTTGCTGGGCATCCTGGCGGGCGGAGGATCGCTCGCTGGATGTGGGCTGCTAATGGATGCCGCGCAGTGGGTGCGGCCCGTCCCCTCTTCTCTGCCGGATGACCTCGCCGTCATCTGCCGACACGAGCAGTTACATGTCGGCATTGCGAACAATCCGACCCCGCCCTTCGTCTTCCTGCTGGCTGAGAAAACCCCTGAAATCACAGGCCTGGACATCGAGCTGCTCCACGCGATCACAGCCGCGATATCGCGCGAGTGCGGTCGGCCGGTAAGAGCCGTGCCGATTCTCCTACCTGTCCGGGATCTGTTCATCGAACTGACGGAAGGACGCGTGGATCTCTTTCTCTCGGCAATGGCCGCGAACATGCCTCACTTGAACGCGACGGGGATTGGTTATTCCGCCCCCTATTTTTCCCACACCGGCATTATCGCTCTGACGCGGGACCCACAGGTCGCAGAGCGAATCCGAACCACGTTCCAAGAACTGCTGAATGCCGGTCATCATGTGGCCGAAGCCAGAAGGATAGCGTTTAGAGGGCTGACCGTGGCGGTGCAGGAGGGGCGCACAGGCCATCTCCTTGCCAAGGCCCGGCTCACCGACAGTCGCCTGCTGGTCTGCGATACGTTGACGGCGGCGTTCGCCTCTGACCAGTCGCCCGACGTGGTGCTGGGCAAACAGAAGACGTTGGAGTTCTTGGAACAACGTGAACCATCAGTCTGGCAGCCACTTGTTCTGGATCATGCGAAGCCACTGCTGCTGGTGCACGAACAGTATGCGGTCGTCCTGGCTGAAACAAAATACCATCTGCGCTGGTTGGTGAATGATCTGCTGTGGGAGCTGGAAGAATCCGGCCGGTTAGCGGATATGCGCCGTCGTTGGCTGACTCCCAGCTACCCCGACTCTGCGGAAGCGTTAAAGATCGCGGTGCCATGCTCCGAGTGCAAGGAGAGCCGGGTCAAGTCGCCCGGAAGCTGTCGAATTACGCATACCCCCACGACAAAATAACCTGCCCGCTCGCACTCCGCAGGCCTCGTCCATTGATGTCCCTCCTAATATGGTCAGGTCTTGCAATAAAACATTTGCCGGCTGGGAGCTGGCCGACTGCTGCTACTCTCATTGAGAGCCAACCGTTCAGTCGATACTCTTCTGTCACGACACGGACTTCTTCCAGCGTCGTCTCGCCTTCGGCACCAACTCCGACTTCCCGCGTGGCACATAAAAATCGCTGTTCCTACCGCCGAGGAACGCAGCCGGCTTGTTCGATCAACTCTCCGCCGTTTCAAAACCTCGACGCCCTTTTCTACGCGTTAGGCGTTAGTCTTTCGGCTGGTAGTTGTCGTCAATCGCTGGGTGTAGATGGCAGAGCATGTGAATGAATCTCTGCCGCCAACCAAGAATTAGCAAACTGCTTGATTGCAAGACCTTGTATCTTCACAGGAGGTTTCGCATCATGGCACTACGGGAGCGGGACAGATCGCAAAGATCCGGGTCTGGAATCATGAAGACCGACGGGCAGCTCGGGTCGTCCCGTTCCTCCGTTCACCAACCCGAACAGTTGAGGGGGCCTCGAGCCCGCATTGTGCAAGGACGGGAGACACGGAGGTGTACCATGAGCGCCGAGATTTTTGTGGGGATGGATGTCTCGCAAGGCGGTGTCGATGTGGCGGTCCATCCCGGGACCGCCTTCCAGATTGTGCAGGATGAGCGAGGAATTGCGGAGGCCGTCGAGCGGCTTCAGGCCGTGCAGCCCACCTTGATCGTGCTCGAAGCGACGGGTGGTCTTGAAGTGCCCCTCACGGGCGCGCTGGCCGCTGCCGGACTGCCGGTCGTGGTCATCAATCCCCGGCAGGTGCGGGACTTTGCGCGGGCCACGGGACAGTTAGCGAAGACAGATCGGCTCGATGCGCAGGTCCTCGCCCAATTTGCCGAGGCGATTCGCCCGCCCGGCCGCTCTGTCCCGGATTAGCAGACCCAGGGATTGGCTGCCCTCGTCGCGCGCCGTCGGCAGCCGATCGAGATGCTCACTGCGGAAAAGAATCGATTGCGCCTGGGAGCCCGGCCCATCTAGACACGTCTGCGCGTGCACATCACATGGTTGGAGAAGGAACTGCGGCGACGATACGTACGAGTCCGGTCTAGCGCGAGAAGGAAGACGTGTTGCGGAGTGTGCCGGGCGTGGGCCCGGTGCTCACCACGACGCTGCTCGCGAACCTCCTAGAGCTGGGCACGTTGACCAGCAAAGAAGTGGCGGCTCTTAGCTGGCGTCGCGCCGTTTCCACGCGACAGCAGGACGCTCAAGGGGCGACGAACCATTTGGGGAGGCCGTGCCCATGTGCGGGCCGCACTCTACATGGCAACTCTGGTGGCGACACGGAAGAATCCCGTGATTCAGCGCTTGTGTCAGGCGGGGAAGGCAAAGTAGTGGGCGTTGATGGCCTGCATGCGAAAGCTCCTCACGATTCTCAATGCGATGGTGAAGCGTGGCACGCCATGGCGAGGCACGGCTGGCCAGCTTGATTATCAAGACCGTTGCTGACCCCAATCTGGTTGGAGAAAAGACTCCCGCCCCTTTCTTCTCCCTGTGGCCAATGTTTGATTTTTTCGACAAAACTACCTACAGTACGAAAAACCCGTTTGTGTATATTTCAATATGAAACACGGGAAGGCGCGATGAGCAAAAAAGTCTCCGATGTGATTATTGAGATCCTGCAATCTGCAGGTGTTAAACGCTGTTATGGCATCGTCGGTGACACTCTGAATCGTGTCGTGGAATCGATCGAGCAGAGCGAAATTGAATGGGTATCGATGCGCCACGAAGAGGCAGGCGCTTTTGCCGCTTCTGCTGAAGCTCAACTCAGCGGTGAGTTAGTGGCTTGTGCAGGAAGCTGTGGTCCCGGCAGCTTGCATTTCATCAATGGGATTTACGAAGCAAACCGCAATCGCGCCCCAATTGTTCTGATTGCAAGCCAGCTTGCACGACAAGATTTAGGCTTCCAATCAACCCAAGAAGTAGATTTTAAAAGGGTTTACGGCGAGTGCTCGGTTTACTGCGATATGATTCTCAATCCGGAACAGGCACGCCGAAAGACGGTTGCCGCTTGTCAGGCCGCGCTCGCGAAACAGGGCGTGGCTGTCCTTATCGTACCTGCCGACGTTTCCAGCGCCGCTGCCGCCAATGAGCTGCCATATAGTGTAACTATTAGTGCGCCACTTATCCGGCCGAATGATAACGAACTCGATCAAATAGCCGCTATCCTCAATAAAGGCGGCAATGTCACTATTTATGGCGGCTCAGGATGTATGGGCGCACAGGATGAAGTGATGGCGGTGGCTGCAAAACTTGCCGCACCGATTGCGCGTACATCGCGTGGCAAGGACGCGCTCGAACCTCATAATCCATACGATGTTGGCATGACTGGCGTTCTAGGCATTGAATCAGGGTATCGAGCCGTACTGGAATGCGATACATTGCTTATGCTTGGCGCGGATTTCGCGTGGAGCCAGTTCTACCCGTCACACGCGAAAATCGTTCAGATCGATATTGACCCACTCCACCTAGGTCGCCGTCATCCAGTGACGAAGGGGGTAGTAGGAGATATTAAAGAAACGTTAGCGGCACTGTTGCCAAGATTAAAACAGCATGATAACACCACGTTCCGGGACACTTTTGTCACACTCTACAAAAGCAAAGTGCAATCAACCGTTGAAAAAGTTCAGCCTGGCAAGCATGGCGGCGGTATCGCCGGAATTTATCTTGCCAGTCTTATTGATCAATATGCAGCTGAAGATACCTTGTTCTCAGCTGATGACGGAACGGCAGCGGTGTGGGCGTTACAACACATCCGCGCAAACGGCAAGCGTCGGTTCTTCTCGAGTCTACTGCACGGCACAATGGCAGCTGGCATGGCCTCAGCTATTGGGCTTCAAAAGAGATGCCCGGATCGCCAGGTGGTCGCACTATGTGGTGACGGTGGGTTTGGCATGTTGATGGGCGATCTCATGACGATCGTCCAGGAAAATCTGCCGATAAAACTTGTAGTCTTTAATAACGGGAAATTAGGCTTTGTGGAAATCGAGCAAAAAGCCGAAGGCATGGTCGACACCTATACGCATCTGAAGAATCCAGATTTTGGTCAGGTTGCCGAAGTAGTAGGATTGTGGGGCAGCAAGGTTGAGAAAGTTGAAGAACTAGAACAAAGCGTTACCACTTGGCTCGCACAGCCCGGTCCCGCACTCCTTGATGTTATGGTGAACCCGATGGAGCTGGTAATGCCTCCTTTCATTGCAATGGAACCAGCCATCGGTATGGCCCTTTATACAGCCAAGGCCGTGCTGCACGGAAAAGGTGGTGATGTCTGGGAAATGGTAAGGGAAAACTTTCCTTGAGCCTGGGTGTGGAACATAGGGAGCTTAGGGTCAGCAACTGTCTTAAAAATCAACCCGCCGAAGTGTAGAAGAAGTATAGGGTCAGGTCTTGCAATCAAATAGTTGCCCGCTGGGAGCTGGCCGACTGCTGCTACTCTCATTGAGAGCCAACCGTTCAGTCGATGCTCTTCTGTCACGACACGGACTTCTTCTAGCACCGCCCGCCCTTCCACACCAACTTCTACTTCCCGCGCGCCAAATCAAAATCACTGTTCCTACCGCCGAGGAATGCGGCCGGTTTGTCTGATCAACTCTTCGTGGTTTCGAAACCCCGGCGCCATCCTCCGCGCGTTAGACGTTAGTCTTTCGGCTGGTAGTTGTTGTCAATCGCTGGGTGCAGATGACAGGGCATGGGAATGAATCTCTGCCGCCAACCAAGAATTGGCTAACTGCTTGATTGCAAGACCTGTCCAAATTTACCTGAAATTTACGTGCAGCATGCGCGTAAGCTGATCGTCGGCGAATCGATTGTTCCTCATCTGTTGAAAGGATCAGCGGAATCGCCCAGATCCAAGCTCTCAGTCGCATATCTCCAGTGTTCTATTTCTCCACGGCTTTAGCCTTGAATGGGCGGCCCTCGAAAATCGTGCCCCAGACCTTGATATTACGCAGTCCCTTCACGCCCACTTCATAGGGATCTTTGTCGAGTACGGCAAAGTCGGCCAGCTTACCGGCTTCAATACTGCCTAGCTCGGTTTCCATGCCGATCAAGTAGGCGGCATCGATGGTGATGGCACGTATGGCCTGATCCAAGGTCAGCCGTTCGGAAGGAGCGAACACTTTGCCCGACAGGGTCTCCCGCGTTGCCGTGGTCCACGCTAGGAAGAGCGGCTCAGAGGGCGCCATCGGAAAATCTGAGTGCAGCCCCACATTCACATTGCGCCTGACCAAGCCACCCAAGGGCGCAATGCGGGCGGCGCGATCAGTGCCCAGGCCGGTGGCCGCATAGCGGTCACCCAACACGTAAAGGTAGAAAGGATTGGCTGACACCTGGGCACCCAGCTTGGCAATCCGCCGCGAGGTGCCGTCGTCCGCATAACCATAGTGCTCGATGGTGAGGCGGTGATCCACCCGAGGCTTCTCGTCCAGCAACTGTTGCAAGGTATCGAGCACCAGCTTGGCACCGCCGTCTCCATTCGTATGCACATGAATCTGATAGCCTGCCTTCCAGTAACTGCGGGCGAATTCCTCGAACGACGCAGGTTGGGTGATCCACTCCCCGTGATGGCCGTCGATATAGCCCGGAGCACCGATCTGCATAGCCTGGGAGAACATGGCGCCATCTGCAAACAGCTTGATGCCATTGTTGAAAATCAGGTGCCTGGTATTCTGGCTCTTGAGTTCACCGACCCGTTTCATTACCGCTTCGGGGCTTTTCAGAGCGAGGCTAAGCTTGTACACATCAGGGGTCAAACGTACACGCACTGGTGAGTCTGGCGTATCGAGGTTGCGCTTGAGGGCGGCTATTTCGAGATCCCAATTCGTGCCGCCGGTATCCATGTCGGCCACCGTGGTGATGCCGTTGTAGTTCAGGTAATCACGCGCTTTTAGATAGCCTGGATCGGCAGCCGCAGGATCGAGCAGAAAGCCGGCCATATAGGGCACAGCCACACTGAACATGCCGTCCTCCCAGAAGTGGTTCTTCTTCCAGTCGATCTGCGGGTGATCTTTGAACTTATTTTCGTCCATGCCCTTAGCCTTCAGCAGCGCCAGCATCGGCGTGTTCAGGTAGATTTCGTGCATGGAACGTTGCAGCACCAGAATGGGCACATCCTTGGAAATGCTGTCCAGCACCTCGATTGAGAGCTCGCCATGGGTGTCAGCACTAAAGCCCCAGGTCATGAACACAGGTGTGTCCTTCTGGCGGGCAGCAAAGGCCGCCGCGAGGGCATCTCGATAGGCTTTTTCGCCAATGGTTGCGGGTGTCTTCCGGCCCATCACATTCCAGGGCTCCGGGGTGATCCAGAAAGCCTGAAAGGCGATCGCGCCGAGCATGGGGTGCATGTGCGGGTCTATCAGGCCCGGCATCAATACCTTGTCCTTGAACTGAGTGTCGATCTTGTGCGGATGCGCCGTCAACCAGGGCTGCAGATCGGCGAGCGAGCCTACACTCAGGATCTCCCCACCGCGCACAGCCACGGCCGTCGCCGTGGGACGCGCAGGATCCATGGTGACAATCTTCTTGGCGATGAAGACGACGATCTCGCCAGATTGGTCCTGCGCTGTGACCGGGGACACCAGAGCCAAGGCAAGCAATGCGCCAACCGCCGCTCTTCTTATCAGCTTCAATGATCGTGTCATGTTTGCCTCCTATGAGCTCACATCCGCGGGTGATCTACCATTTAAGGATGGTGTTGAGGTAACGCGCACCCACCTTCAGCAACGTCGAGCGCAGACAACCTCCCGAGTAAGTCGTACGTATAGGCCACCTGGTCGAGTCCCGTCTGGGCAACCTTGGCAACGTAACTTGATCGACTCAACCAACAGTGGGTGGATTGGCGTGTGGCACAGCACTTCGATGCTTATCCTTTTCAATGATGCAACGAACCGCCCATGAAAAGGCAAAACTGACTCCAGATCCTAAAAAGTACCCTCCCGCAAATCCTGGAGAAAATGGTAGCATGGCAAACATACCTATAGGGCTTAGACCTATAAAGAATATTCTTAGCAGCTTATTCTGTTTGCTCCGCTCCCACATATGCCCTGCAATCACGGAAACAAACCCTGCCCACAAGCCTACAAGAAAACCAGCAACTTTTGTCCCATCCATATGATCTGTTGCAAACCAGTAGCCCGCTAGTCCCAAGGCTATAGACCCAATAATCATCCCTCCCACGACTTGATCTCGCGTTCTCTTACTGAACATATGCAGGTCCTGCTGAACTAATTGAATCTGAGGTCATGCCACCCACCTATATTCAATGCATAGCGGTTCAGGTCTTGTAATCACACACATCCAGGTTAGTAGCGGGTCGACTCCTGCTGCTCTCATTGAGAGCTAACCATTCAGTCGATCCTCTCCCGCCACGACACGGACTTCTTCCGGCGCCGTCCGGTCTTTCGCACCAACTCCTATTTTCCGCGTGGCAAATCAAAATCGCTGCCCCACCTCCGACGAACGCAGCCGGTTTGCCTGATTGACTCTCCGTAGGTTTGAGACCTCGCCGCCCTCCTCCGCGCATTAGGCTTGCAGCTGCCGTCAATCGCTAGGTATGGCCCTGCAGTCGAGTCCAAAGCGACTCAACCGCAGGGCCACACCGCGGCTGCTACGCCTTGAGCGCCCCGTGCGGGTCGATGATGTACTTCTTCGCCACTCCGTCGTCGAACGCCTGATAGGCGGCCACCGCTTGATCCAGCGACACGACCTCCATTGCCATCACTTGCCGCAGATGATCCAATCGACCGCCGAGGATGGCCCGCATGAGTTGCCGGTTGTAGCTCATGATCGGCGCCATTCCGGTCTTGAGCGTCAACGACTTCACCCACGCCGGCCCGAAGTCGAGAGTGAGCGTTCCCCGCTTGGTAGCAGCGGTCGCTGCACCGGGGTCGTTTGCGTTGTAGACGCCCGGCACACCGATGCCGCCCCCTGCCCGCACCACATTGAGCAGATCGTTCAGCACCGCCTCCGGCACATCCTTGGTGGACGCCGGACCATGGCCGTGAGCCTCGAACCCCACGGCGTCCACCCCACAGTCCACCGTCCGCTCACCTAGCACGGCCTCGATCTGGTCGGCCAGCGGCGTATCCTTCGACAAGTCCACGACTTCGTAACCGGCGCTCTTGACGAGTTTGAGTCGATCCTTGTTCATGTCCCCGACGATCACGCATGCCGCCCCGAGTAGACGGGCGGATGCTGCCGCCGCTCGCCCCACCGGCCCTGCCCCGGCGATGTACACCGTGCTGCCCACCCCTACCCCAGCCTCGATACATCCATGGAAGGCTGTCGGCAACACGTCCGACACGAGGGTGAGGTCAAGGATGCGGGCCATCGCCGCGTCCTTGTCCGGAAACTTCAGCAGGTTCCAGTCGGCGTAGGGGACTAGCACGTACTCCGCCTGCCCGCCCGGCCACCCGCCGAGGTTGAACCCGTACGCCCCGACCGGTGCGTCGTCGTTCACGTTCTCGCAGATGTCGGTGTGCCGTTCCTTGCAGTTTCGGCACCGCCCACAGGCGACATTGAATGGCACACTCACCAAGTCCCCGACCTTCAAGAACTCCACGTCCCGCCCGGCCTCCACGATCTCGCCAGTGATCTCATGGCCGAGGACGGTCCCTTGGGGGACGACGAACCGACCCCGGTAGATATGCTGGTCACTGCCACAGATGTTGGTGGTGAGGACCTTCAGAATGGCCCCGTGGTGGCAAGGCCGCTTGCCGAACTGAAGCTTGGGATAGTCAATTTTCTCGACAGAGATCTTCTTCGCGCTGTGGTAAACGACCGCTCGATTCCCAGACATAACAACCTCCTTGTGTAGTGAGTAACGAGCTGAGGGCATAGCCCTATTCACGGGTCTGCTATTTCCGAGGGCCCTCAACCTCCCCCCTTCTGCTGCCGCGCGCTCCCCTGCGGCATAGACGGCCTTAGCGTGATTCGGACCGACTTGCACACCGGCTGATTGCTCTTATCCGCCACGCTCCTGATCGGTACCAGCACATTGGTTTCCGGGTAATAAGTGGCGGCACATCTCCGAGGAATCTGGTACGGCACCACTTGGAAGTGATGCGCCACTCGTTCTTCCCCTTCGAAGAGGCTGATCAGATCGACCAACTGGCCTGTGCTGAGCCCTGCCCCACGAATGTCGTCAGCATTCAGAAAGACGACACGCCGTCCGCCATAGATCCCGCGGTATCGGTCATCCATCCCGTAGATCGTCGTGTTGAACTGATCGTGGCTCCGGATGGTCGTCATGAGAAACTCTCCCGCAGCCAGGTTGTGCTGTGGAATCGGCGCTGCGATGAAATTCGCCTTGCCCGTATCGGTTTTAAAGTCGCGCGTCCGCGCACCGTTGGGCAAATAGAAGATATTCTGCCGGATGCGCTCGTTGAAATTCTCGAAGCCCGGAATGGTACGGGCGATGTGATCACGAATGAGATCGTAATCCGCTCCGAGCGCTTCCCAATTCACGATGCCTTTTCCGCCCAGTGTCGCCTTCGCCAATCCCGCGACAATCGCGGGTTCACTCAGGAGACCATCGGAAGCCGGCTCCAATACTCCGCGCGAGGCACTAATCACGCCCATCGAGTCCTCCACGGTGACAAATCGCTCCCCCTTGGGGCCGCGATCCTTTTCAGACCGGCCGAGGCAGGGCAAGATCAACGCTTGTTTGCCGGTGATGAGATGTCCGCGATTGAGTTTGGTCGAGACCTGCACCGTCAAGCGACATTGGCGCATCGCTTCAGCCGTGTACGTCGTATCCGGCGTCGCCGACAGAAAGTTGCCGCCCAGTCCGAAAAACACCTTGACCTCGCCCGCATGCATCGCGTTGATAGATTTCACCACATCCAAACCGTTCTTCCGCGGCGGATCGAAATGGAATTCGGATTGAAGGGCATCCAGAAATTCAGGCGGAACCCGCTCCCAGATTCCCATCGTGCGGTCACCCTGGACGTTGGAGTGCCCGCGCACGCAGCAGGCGCCGCCACCGGGCCTTCCGATGTGTCCGCCGAGCAACAGCAGGTTGATGACCTGGCGAATGGTCTCCACTCCGTTTTTATGCTGTGTCAGCCCCATGGCCCAACAGCAAATCACGCGCTTGGCCTTTGCGATCATTTGACCGGCCTCGCGGATCTGGTCGAGCGGCAAGCCGCTCCCCTCCACAATTTCCTCCCAACTCGTGCGGGTGAGATCGGCGATAAAGTCCTCGAACCCGGCAGTGTGTAGGCGGATGAATTCGTGGTCGAAGACCTGCCCGGGGCGGCGCTGTTCTTCTTCCAGCATCTCTTTCATGATGCCTTTGAGCACCGCCAAGTCGCCGTTGATCCGCACTTGAAGCATGAGGTCGGCGAGCGCCGCGCCCTCTCCCAGGAAATCGCCTAGCCATGACAGCGGGTTGGAGTACTCTTGCGGGTTCGGGTTCTTGAAGCGCCGCAACGAGACTTCTGGAAGCGGATTGATCGCGATCATCTTCGCGCCGTGTTCCTTGGCGTGCAGGAGAGCGGTCATCATGCGTGGGTGGTTGGTGCCAGGGTTTTGGCCGATCACGACGATCATGTCCGCGAGCTCGAAGTCCTCGAGCGTCGCTGTGCCCTTGCCGATTCCGATACTCTCGTCCAACGCCGTGCCGGACGATTCATGACACATGTTCGAACAGTCCGGCAGATTGTTCGTTCCGAACTGGCGAACGAATAATTGGTAGAGAAACGCGGCTTCATTGCCGACTTTGCCGGACGTATAAAAGGTCGCTTCATCGGGCGAGGCGAGCTGGTTCAATTCCGCAGCAATGAACGCAAACGCGTCGGCCCATTCGATCGGCTCATAATGCCGCTGCCCGCTCCTCAGGATCATCGGATGAGTCAGACGGCCTTGTTGGTTGAGCCAGTAATCGGATTGCTCCGCGAGCTGCTCAACCGACCATTGTTGAAAGAACTCCGGAGTGACCCGGCTGGTCGTGGCTTCCGACGAGACGGCCTTGGCCCCGTTTTCACAAAATTCCGCGATGTGGCGCTTCCCGTCGGGAGAGGGCCACGCGCAGCCCGGGCAGTCGAAGCCGGTTTTCTTGTTCATGTTGGGGAGCGTTTTGAGGGTGGGGACGACGCCCATCTCACCGAATCCGAATTCGAAGGTTTTGAGAACGGCGGGAATGCCGGCGGCGGCTTCAGAGGCAGGCCCGCGCTTCGCCGGTACCGTCTCTTCCGGAGGTTGCGCGAGCCGCAACGCCGGGTCGCTTGCCCGCTGCGCCTCGGCCGTATCCACTCCGTCTAATCGACCGGCTTGGCGCTGCGGCCGATGGTCAGCATCCCGTCGGTTCGTCTCAGTTTTTCCATTCATGGCGTCATCTGCTGTGCTCATGGGACCCTCGTGGGTAAGATGGTTCACACACTCCTGCGTTGTGGCTGATTCGCTGAGAGGCAGCATAGATGTTAAACCGACGCTCTTTCACAAAACCGACCAACGTGAGATTGGCTGCTCTCGCGAGATCCACAGCAAGGCTCGATGGGGCGCCCACGGCGGCCAAAAACGGAATGCCGGCGGCGAACGCTTTTTGGACCAGTTCGTACCCCACTCGTCCGCTCACGAGCAGCATGCGGTCAGACAAAGGGACGCTCCCGTCGAGAAACTGTCTGCCGACCAACTTGTCGATCGCATTGTGCCGCCCGACATCTTCTTTCACATCGTGCAGTTCCCCCCGCCGGTCAAACAGGGCGGCGGCATGCAACCCACCCGTGGCATCGAACACCGCCTGCGCGTGGCGCAACCTGCTCGAGAGGTCCTGAATGACTGCCGCCTCCACAACGAGACCATCGGATAATCCGGTGCGGGGCAACGCCGGCAGCGCATCAAGCGACGCTTTCCCGCAAAGACCACAACTTGACGTCGACATGAAATTCCGTTCCAGAAGAGCCGGATCGATCGTTGCCTCCGGTCGCAATTCAACGCGCACGACGTTCTGAAGCCCGAGCGGTCCTGCAGGAAGCCCGCAGTGCTGCAGGCTCTGAACGTCCTCGGGACAACGGACAAGGCCTTCAGCGAAGAGAAACCCGACCGCCAGCTCCAGATCGTTGCCCGGAGTGCGCATCGTCACCGTCACCGTCTTGCGTGTACGCTGATCGACGGCCCCATACACCAGACAAATCTCAAGGGCCTCCTCCACAACTACCCGATCGTGGTCCTGCAACAGGTCGGCGCCGCTCCACCGCTCTACCTTCATGTCGATCATTCGCTGTTCGAGCATGTCGAGCCGTGCAGAATGACCGCCGCTGGAGTCATCAAGTATTAGCATCGCTTCTTCTCCTTGATCACGGCTTCGATTCAGGCGGGGAAACGGGAGGAGTGGGTTCTTTCCCCCACAGACAGTGCCGTTGCAGTAGTTTATTTTTATGAACCACGACACCCCGCACGAATATTCTCACAGTGCTGACAGAACGAGCACCCTACACCCTTGCCGCCGCTCACAAAATGCGGCTCAGCTCCAGATGCATGATGCCCACAGCCTTATCCTCACCGAAGCTTCCAGCACAATGATACATGTCAGCCATCGAGTGATGAGATCCCACGGGCTTCATCCTGAGATCAATCATCCAATAGTGACCTACCCTCGGTTGACGCATTGTCTACTTACTCCATGCCCAACACAACCTCATATGACCACAATCTTGCTCACAGGAACGCACGCGCTCCTTGCCGCTCACTATCACCGTATCCTGACGAGCGACCGGAAGCGGCAACTTCGACCACCAACACCCGCACTCGGCCTTCTCACTCTCTGGCCCCATCCCTTGCCCCTCTCATGCCCCCTCCCTATCGTGCCGCAGCATCAGGGTCAGGTCTTGCGATCAAATACTTCCGAGCTGGTAGCTGGCTGACTCCTGCGTCCCCATTGATAGCTGACCGGTCACTCGACGCTCTACTGAGACGACACAGACCTCTTCTAGAGCCATACGCCCTTCCACCGCCACTCCTTCCTACCGCGTGGCAAATGAAAATCGCTGCCCCATCAATGAGGAAGACGGGCGGTTGGTCTGATCAATTCGTGGCACCGCGCCTGCGCAGGTACAGCCACGACCTTGTGATCGATCGCTCCGACTCCGGAGCCATCTTTTGACATTGCAAGGATACCCGAGTAGCCTCGTCGTCACGGCTCCCAATGTAAGGAAGCGTGGGGAGCCTCACAAGGAGAGGCGGAGCATGGATATCGTCTCGCATGGACTGTGGGGAGCATTGGCGTTTGGACGCCGGAACCGCACGAGCTTCTCCCTGGCCTTTGCCATCGGCATGGCGCCGGATCTGTTCTCGTTCGGCGTCCTGTGGGTTGCAGCCACACTGGGTCTGTCGCCGACACCCGATTTCAGTCACGGCACGCCTCCGGAATCCACCATCCCGCTCTACGTCCATCATCTCTACAATCTCACCCATAGTTTCGTGCTGTTTCTCGCCGTCTTTGCCTTGCTCTGGCTGTTGGCAAAGCGGCCGGTCTGGGAACTCGGCGCCTGGGGCTTGCACGTCTTGGTCGACATTCCTACCCATTCCCTCGCCTTCTTTCCGACGCCCGTCCTCTGGCCGCTCTCCGATTGGAAATTCGACGGGTGGCAGTGGAATCAGTCGGCCATTCTCATCCCGAACTTCACGGTACTGTTTCTGCTCTATGCCTGGTTCCTCCTGCAGCAGGGACGTCCCGCCCTCAGGCCAGAACGGGTGCGCGAGTAAACCGAATAGACCCGCAGACCGAACTTCTCGCTCGCGCTCACTTCGCCGAATTGGAATGACGTGGTACGGGACAGGGGTGCCGCCAGGGAGAACAGGTGATGCAGGCGCGCTCGACGATCTCAGATGTATAGCGCGTGAGGCAGTATCAGAAGCTGATTGAGCTGGAACAGCTCAAGATGGGTCCGTTCGTCGCCGCTGAAATGACGCCCCACCTGTGAGCTGCCGGCGTGACGATGACCGTGCTGTTGAGGCAGGTGCTGAAAGATGTCCCGACGAGATATTCCGAAAACGCGCAGCAGACCGTTGGCAGGAGCCTCACCGACAAACGGCTAGGCGGGAGTCGGATCTGTTTGGGCCGGCTTGCGACGCCGTCGGGCAGCCACGAGCTGCGCGCCAAGCAAACTCATCCCAAACGCCGTGCCAACCAGAGCAGGCCACACGAGGGACTTCAGCCAGCCGGAGCTGGACATGGTCGCGGGCCACAACCAGGCCACCCAGGGTAACGCCGAGCTCACGAGCGACAATGCCGCATGAATCGGAGGAAGTCGAAACAGCCACACCAGGAGCGCTCCCGAAATGGCGTACGCGAGAAGCAGCGGCAGCAGGAAGAAAAACACGCCGTTGAACACGGCCGCGAAACTGAGAAAAAACCAGAGCAGGCCCGTAAGAAACCCGACGAAGATTCCTACGCTTGTCCACCTGCCCCGCTGATGCTGTTTTTCCATGGTCCCAGTGTAGCCCGGCACCGAGAGAGCACCAAGACATTTTACGGTTGGCTTCTCTTTCCCCGCGGACGCAGCCCGCTGTTTCTTTCAGCCCGCCCTCTTTCTTGGTCCACCCCTTCTCTTTGCCCCATGAGCGAAGAATCTGGGCTTATCGATCAACCATGACTGAGCGCGAGGCCTATGTGATTGCAAGACTTGCCTCGAGACGCAAGGAGCTACTCCGATCCAAAGTCCACTTCAATGCCGATTCCAGCCGGCGCAACAAAGTCGTAATTCGGATCGAAATCCCTCCGCCACTCCCCATCGCCTTCGTCGATCCCCCAATGCCTGGCATACAGCAACCGAAGCACCGGTTCGTGTCCCCGCTTGACCTTGGACGTGACTCGCCCAGCGAGACTCATTCTCGCCCAATGCTGGTACCCGGGGGGAAGGTGCGCCTTCAGCACCTTGAGCCAAAAATGCCCAGCCTCAGGCCCGTCAGGGTCGATCGGACGGCGAGGGATGTCATCTTCATCCAACGGTCGATTCTTCATCCGTAGCAACACATACTGGTCGTCCTGTTCTTGCTCAACTAACACGCCTCCCATCAGCAGCACTTTTCCGTAGTACTGTTTCGGAGATGCCGTGAGCGCCGTCAAGGTGACATTCGGCTCCGCCATCTTTCGATACTCTCTCGGCATATTGCCGCAGCCGGTCACCATGGCCAGCACCTGAACGGCCGCTCCGAGACAGACAATTCTTTGCACCACCCTCATCGAGATCCTCATGCAACCCCCTCTCACTAGACACGCCAAGGGAAGATACCTCGCACGGCCGACCTTCGGATATTGCTCTCCGCTCGTGACACCACGAGCATGTTCTTGCGCGTGACCGCAACTGCTTGTGCGCAGCGGGGCCGCAGTATAACCAGGCCATTCCAAAAGTCAATTTACAAGTCTCGCTACTCGCATCACGAAGCGTTGAGAACGACTCCGGCGCGATTGGTATGGTTGAGGACCGCGCGGCGATTATGGCGGTCCGGGAGATGTCGATCGATTTGCCGGATACCGTGGACATCCCGACCCAGCTGTTTGTCTTTTTCATGGCCGCACACCTGCTCCAGACCCAGGCCTGAATACCAGATCTGGCAATCCACTGATGCGGCCCACTTCCGCCTCTAGCCGATCGCATATGCGGAGGCAGGACTGAGATAGAGTCCAGTCCTGTAATCAAACCTTCTCTCATGCGGTCCAGATTGAGGCAGCGTTCCAGGCGAAGAGGCGGTTCTCTTTGACGGGTAGTGAGCATTTCGAGCGGCATGCCCAGTCCGGAGCCGAAGCTATCCGACTAACGGAATGAACAGGCGTTTCCAGGCCTGTCACATGGCGGCATCGCCCGCGACGAGCCGCAGGGAGGCGATATCGCGCAGCGGGGGCGCGCCGAATGAGCGACTGTATTCCCTGCTGAATTGGGAAGGGCTTTCATACCCGACCTGAAAGGCGGCAGTGGTGGCATCCAGCCGTTCTGTGAGCATCAACCGCCGCGCTTCGTTCAGCCGCAACCATTTCTGATACTGCAGCGGGCTCATGCTGGTCACCGTGCGAAAATGATGATGAAAGGTGGAGAGACTCATGTTGGCCTCATCGGCGAGGGCATCGACCCGGAACGATTCCGTAAAATGACCCTTCAGCCAGCTGATGGCCCGCGCAATCTGTCGACTGTGACTCCCCGCCGCCGCGATCTGACGCAAGAGCGCCCCCTGCCCGCTCACCAGCAACCGATACAGAATCTCCCGTTCGACGATCGGCGCCAAGATCGGAATATCCTGGGGCTCGTCCAGCAACGCAACCAGCCGTTGAAAGGCCCTGAGCAGCGGCACCGTGGCTTCACCGATAGCCATAGCACGGCTCGACGGTTGTGTCCGCGGCGGAGGAAGCCGGGTCTCGACCACCAACTGTGACAGTTCGTGAAGATTCAGTTGTAAGAGCAGGCTGAGGTACGGCTCCTCCCGGCTCGCCCTGGTCACCTGCACGATCGCGGGGAGATCCACGGAGGTGATGAAGACATGCCGTGCGTCATAATCATAGACCTCATCGCCGAGCACGACGCGCTTGCTCCCTTGCGCGATCACACAGATACTCGGCTCACACAGATAACTGACCGGCCGCGTTGGTTCCTCACGCCGGTAGAGGGACAATCCCTGAATCGCGGTCGTGAGTTGATCTCCACACTCGGTCCATTGGGCAATACTGTTCCCAAGCAGGGTACGCGTGGTCTCCAGGCCTGCGTTCGTGTCGGTCTTTGCCGTCTGTCCTGTCTTCTTGATCGTCACACTTGCAACCCTATCAGAGGCAAGAGAGCCAGACAAGCCGCTCGCCTACAATTCCGGAGGATTAGGCAATAATCGAGGAGGATCGCTCTACCGAGCTCCGCACATATAGGAGTACAACATCGTCATGATCAAGGGCGCTGATTCTCGCCACATGAACTGGTCTAACGGCGAGGCGCCCGGCGCAGCACGCTGCGTTGATCCACCGTATCGTTCCCGGTACTCACGCAACATGACAGGAGGAGATCGCATGAGCAGAATGTCGACAGAACGAATGGGCAAGGCCTTGGAGCAACTCAAAACCATTTCCCAGGAAGATTACGCGAAAGTGAAGGGACTGGCAGCCATCGTCAGGCCGCTACGAAGCGTCCTCTTCAAGACTCCTGACGATTGCGGCATGACCGGCTGGAAGGATCTCGTCATCCCCTCCGACGACGGCACCCCGCTGGAAGCCTGGTACATCCCGGCGAAGGGCGGCGAGAGTAAGAAGCTCGTCATCTTCAATCACGCGTTGCCGATGTGTCGCGCAGGTTTCCCCGGACATCTGGGTGAGCCGTGGAGCCTGTATGACGCGGTCGAGATCGACTTTGTGATCCAGTACAAGCATCTGACCGATGCCGGCTACAACGTGCTCACCTATGACATCCGCAATCACGGCAACAGCAGCGCGGCCAACGGCGGTCTGAGCGGCATCGGACAATGGGAATGGCGCGACTGCGTCGGCGTGAAGACATATGTGGATAACCACCCGACGCTCAGCAAGATGCAGGTGGGACTCTACAGCCAGTGCATGGGCGGCAACTCACAATATCATGCCATTCACCGACGCCCCGACCTGTTTGCAAACGTGCGCTGCATGGTGAGTCCAATGGTCGTCTCCATGGCAGCGATCTACGATGCCTTCTCGGAGTTGCAGGGCGTGAGGCAGTATCAAGAGTTGATCGATCTGGAGCTGCTCAAGATGGGCGCGTTTGTTGCCGCCGAAATGACCCCGCATCTGTGGGCCGCCAGCGTCACGATGCCGGTGCTGATGGTACAGGTACTGAAAGACTCTTGGACGAGAAATCCTGAAGATGCGCAAAAGACCTTCGACCTATTGGGCAGCAAGGAGAAGGAATTACTCTGGATCGAGAACACCACAAGACGCTTCAAGGATGGATACAATTATTTCGGCAGGCATCCGGAAAAAGTCCTCGCCTTCTTCGGCAAACATATGAAGTAAGCGCCGGACGTTCTTTCAATGGGCCGCGACACATGGAAGAAGCCGGCACGTTTTGCTAGAGTACCGGCGATGTTCACTGGAGCCGGTCGGCCGAGACCTCTGCGTTCTGTCTCGACCGACCGGCCGAACCCACTGCCTGGAGCAGAATGGCACCATGCAGGGCTCGAATCGCTTCAGCTCCCGCAGACTGCTTTCCTTTTGGCTGACTTATGCGCAGCGCTTCTTCTGTGCGATCGGATCCGGCAGCCGGACTGCCGATGACGAGACGAGGGGGCCGCTGGGCATCACAACCGCAACTCGATGGTGAGGGATGATGGATGCACAATTTTGGCATGACAGGTGGGCCAAGAATGAGATTGGCTTCCACAAGAGTGAAGCCAACCCGTTCCTGGTGAAGTATGTTCATGCGCTGGCGTTGAGAAAAGGCAACCGGGTTTTTGTCCCCTTGTGCGGCAAGACGCTGGATATCCCGTGGTTGCTGTCTAACGGCTACCGCATTGCCGGATCGGAACTGAGCGCACTCGCCATCGACCAACTGTTCTCGGGCCTCGGGGTGACACCAACCATCACAAAGAACGGTCGCATCGCTCACTACTACGCGAACAACATCGACATCTTTGTCGGCGATCTCTTTGATGTGACGAGAACAATGCTGGGTCCGGTGGATGCGATCTATGACAGGGCCGCCCTGGTCGCCCTTCCGGACACCATACGCAGCCGCTACACCGCACACCTCACGGACATCACCAATCACGCACCGCAGCTGCTCATTTGTTATGAGTATGACCAACGCGCGGCAGAAGGCCCTCCCTTCTCAATCAGCCACGAGGAGGTCCGCCGACATTATGCGGATCAGTACCAACTCACGCTCCTCACCAGCGAAGAGGTGCCCGGTGGACTGAAGGGAAAATGTGCGGCGACCGAACACGTGTGGCTGCTACAACAGAACTGAGGGACGTAGGCAGCACACCACCAGGCTCCGCGCGGGCGGAGGACAGTGGCCGATCCAAGCCAGTTCTCTCTGGTCGGCGGCCGGTTAGCGTTTGGCTGGGCAATGCCCTGTTGGGCTCAGCCTCACGTGGTAGGCGTCGGAGTGATAAAACTGCGGCAGTGTGAACGAGAGCTCATCCGTCTCCACGGAGAGCGTACGATCGAGGGTGACAACTGGCGACTCGAGAGGAGCGGACCCCACATCAGGTATTTGTTCGGCGCACAGATGCACTGTCCTACCATCCGGCGAGGGAAACAACCGCCTGACATTCTTCAGCACGACTCTCGTGTCTTCAGGCGAATCGTCTTCGTATTTCCCCAGCAATAGCCGCAACGTGCCGGACGGCCTGTCCAGCGCCGCGAGGGCATGAAGCCTTGCACGATCCGTCATCGTATAGAGCCTGACGCCCTCCATCTCCGCATAGGCCTTGTAGATGTGCCACCCCGGCCGTGTCTGCTTCCGATCGACATACAACAAGCCGTCCAGCGTGGGGTTATCACAGGTGTTCTCCACGCTGTCCCGGCTCGTATCCTGAGGATCCGGCCAACAGGCACGCATCGCACTGAGGATGTCCGCCCGCTCATACACCGCCAGCACTGCGGCAGTATATCCGGCGATCGTCCAGGACTCCTGCCCCAGGATCTCGTTCACTGAAATCGGCCGCTGAAGCCCGCGGGCCTGCAAGTACTCGCGCAAGTCCGCCACATAACTAAGCGCCTCGGAGGGGTCTGCATATTCATGATAGGCCACCACATCCGGAAAGACCGCGTGGGCGTGACTCCACTCCAGAAACGGCTTGAGTAACCGGTATCGGCTCACGCTCGGACCGACGATCTTCGCACCGGGCATTCGCTGTCTGATGCGCTGATAGGCCAGTCGCCAACCTTCCTTGAGTCGCTCATTGTCATTGAGGGGAAGCGTCGCAAGATCGGGTTCATTATAGATATCCCAGATGACCGACACTTGTCGCTGCAGCACCTGATCGATCACATGGTCCACATGCGCCAGCCAGGGCCCATAATTGTCGTCGAGCCCGATCTGGTTGATATCGAAAATCTGCAGCGCGCGATGCTCGAAGACCAATCCGAGGGTGAGTTGAAACTCCGTCACCCCGGCCTGCTTGAGCCGGTCATAGTTGTGCAGCACGTAGCCGGTGTTTCCGCGAAAACTGGTCGGCTTCAAGGGAAGAATCAGCTCCATCGGCGGGTCTGTCGGTTCGATACTGACCAAATACCCGTTGGCCCGATGATTCATCGGACCCTGCTCGACCCCCAGATCGACCATGATGGTGCCGGCCAGACTCCAGGGTGCGCACAACAAGATGAGGGTACCTATCAGCAGACTGATGATCGAGGCAGATCGCACGGACGCGGCTCCTCCTAGGAGACATTCCACTCAACGAACGCCGAGGATATTCGGTTGTACTGCCGAGAAAGACTGGAGGTCAAGATGGAGTGGATGGGATCACGCGGCGACACACAGATCGCGCCATCGCGGAAGCTGAGGGAGAAACTGCTCACGTGCCAGATAGTGTTCATCGAGACCGGATACTTCGGTCGGATTTTCCCCGGAGCGGGTCTGGGCCTCAGCCATAGCATTCGCCACATGCACGGCAGTCACGGCACAGAACCCGGATCCCTTATAGTCGGCAGGATGGTGATGATAGGCCACCGCCTCCACAATGCCGTCGCCGAGTCCCCAGATTCCAAGCAGATACGCTCCGACATGGGCATGATCGGCCCCGAACACCTCCCGCTCGGCTTCCCAATCGGGTATCTGTTTCGTCTGCATCAATTCCAGCACGCGCGCGTAGTCGTCAGGCTTATTCGCCACCAGTACCAACACTCCCACATCGTGGAGCAAGGCAGCGGTAAACGCTTCGTCCATGACCTGCTGGCTCGCCCCGGCTTCCTTCGCAATCCGGCGCGCGCACGTGCCGACCTGCATCGCGTGCCGCCACAAGTCATCCAGCGAAAACGACGGCAGCTTCGTCTGATCGAACTGCGCAAACACCTGGCTGGAGAGTACGAGCGACTTGATCGTATCGAAACCCAACAGAGCCACCGCCTGCTCGGGATCGGATACGCGGGTACGGAGACCGAAAAAGGCGGAATTTACCAACTGCAAGATCTTCGTGACCATGCCGAGATCTTTGGCCACGATGCGGGACGCCTTCTTCAGCGAAGCCTGCGGGGCCTGCATTTCCTTCATCAATTCCTGGTAGATCGACGGGAGGCTCGGCAGCGTCTTAATTTCGTTCGCCAGACTGCGCAGCGCGGGATTGGCCAGCACGTCCCGTAATGCTTCCGCCTTCTCAATCGTCGCTTTCAGCGTGGCGACATCGAATGGCTTTTGAAGAAACCGATGGGCGACTGAGGCAGAGCGCAGATAATTGGCAGGGCTCTGGTCTCCGGAGAGGATAATGCGGGTCGCCTGCGGACAGACCTTGCGCACCTCGCCGAGAAATTGCGCGCCGTCCATCCCCGGCATCGTCATATCCGACACCACCACATCGCACGGGGTCTCACGGATGGCGGCCAGTGCGGCCGTGGCGGAGGGAAAAAACGCCATTGCCCATTCAGCCTGCATCGGAGCCAAGGTCCGTTGCAGATGCTTCAAGATCTCCGGCGCATCGTCCACAAAGACTACACGTCGCATCATCCCCTCCTCCGACAAGATCTTCCTCCTCTCCTCATCGGTCAGCTTCAAGGGAACCTTAACAATTGCAGCAACTCGAGGGCTGATCTGCCCGGTTCCGCCGCTCCTCCGTGGGCTCAGGCTTCCTATGGTTTCGCTAACAGCCCCATGTGTTGCATTTCCAGACAAAATTCAGCATGGCGCTTATTGGATTCAGCGGCACCGAAACTCATGACCACCAAGGCCTGTTTGGCAGCGTCCCTTGCCTTGTCACAGGCACCGAGATGCGTATAGGCGATACTCACATTGTTCAAGGCGAACGCATAGGCCGTCGACGGAGAGGATTGTGCGATGAAGCGCTCGTAATGTTCCGCCACTTCCCGCCACCGAGGGTGTGTCAGGCCGGCCAGTGCGCCGGCAAGATAGAAATCGTACATGGCATTGCCCGCCGCTGACTCAAACGGTCCTTGCGTCATCCCCCTGGCCTGCTTGAGCACCCTGATGCCATCTTCAATCTCCGCATCGTGGTTTGACCAGTTGCCCGAGGCTATCAAGAGTTTTCCCTTCGCCGCCAGATACCGCGCCGATGTCGGGGCCACCACCAACGCCTGATGAATCTCTCTCAATGCGCGATCATACGCCTTGTAATACCCTGCATGAATCGCCGTGACGTAATGAAGAAACCCTGCTTGCTTTGATTCCTGGATTGCCTGCGTCAGGCGTGAAAACTCTTCAGAAATCTGGGAGAGGGCCTCCACCCGGTCAGACAATGATGAATTTTCCAATGAGGCAAGCCGCAGATAGATAAGCTGCCATCGGGCTTCCAGGTGATCCGGCTGCCGTTCCAGTATTGCCTGTAAGTAGCGCTCGGCCGATGACGTATCTCCGGAGTACCCAGTGGCAGTGAGCTGCTGCATCGCTTTACGCAACAGCTCCTGCGTCTCCTGTTCGGCAACGCAGACGACAGGGCTCCCCAGCAGCAGGAGCAGTAGAACAACTCGTCGGAGCATCATCGTGCCGCTCCCGTGAACACAAACGCGGCCCAATAGAAGGGGTGCCGGTGAGCCCGCGTCTGCAGAAGTGTTCGTTGCGCGTGTTTGAGGGCAGAAATCGCCGGTATGTTTCGATGGTAGGCCTTGTGAAACACGCTCATGAACTCCGCCGTCGCCCGATCGTTCACGGCCCAGAGCGGAGCCACGACCGTTTTCGCCCCTGCAAAGAAGAACGCTCGCTCCAGTCCGAATACATCCCGAGGAACAGCCGGATCGGTCAGCCCTGTCTCGCAACTACTCAACGTGACGAGTTCCACCTCGCTCATTGCCACCGTCGCAATGGCATTGGCATTCCAGTTCTGTGCGCGGACGCGATGTCCGTTTTCCGACGACAGCCAGATCGCTGACTCCATCGCACGGGCAGGATAAAACGTCCCATGCGCGCCAATGTGAAGAAACGACGGATGTCGTGTCCCTTGAATGGCTTGTACCAACCGGCTTTCCGAGCACTCTTTCCCGACCAGCGCCGTCACGTGGGCACCATACAATTGCCTGAGCAAGTCCCCTGTCTCCTGCTGAAAAGGCAGGCGAGCACCGGAGATGTCCGGATCCACACAGGCAATGCCATACTGTACCGGCCTCGCCTTGAGCGTATGAAGCGCCGTGGCATACCGCAGCGAGGGAACCCGATAGATCTCGTATGATTCAGCGACAAAATGCCCGCCATCCATGAGCGCCTCCAACGGGATGCGGGAGAGGAGCCCGTCAGGGCTATAGACCAACGTCTTGATCGTGTTGGGAATCACTTTTACGATCGGTTGAAGCAGATGCGCAAACAGCCATTGAGCCGGCTCGCGATACAGGTCGTTGTGAGGGTTCGTAAGCGTGAGGCGAAGCTGCTGGATCATTCGCCGGCATTCCTCCCCGTCAGCGAGCAACGGAATATGGCGAATTCCTGCCTTGCTCAACACAAACGCCGACACCTCCTCGTGACTGAACAAGAAAGATATCAGGGCCGTGTCGGTCGGTATTCCACGTTGAATCTCTCCGATGTGTTCTGCGGACAGGCTCCCCATGGCCACCAGTTCCTTGAGTTGAAGCGTCACCTGCAATTGTCGCCGCTCATGATCATGCCTCCGACGCATCTCGGTGTAATCACGAGCTCGGTCTGCTCCCGCCATCGGCAATAAATCATCCCCCGGACGTTCCCAGAATTCGATACCTTCTTTGGCCTGCCGTCGCTCCATCGCCGTCCACTCTTCCTGCCTCTGTTTATAGGACGGATCCTCGAAGATATCCTGGAGCGTCCGCGCCTTATTCGATTCTAACAACGCCAGCGAAGCCGCAAGGCTTCCGGTTCGCACAGAGTACCTGACAAAATCATTGATGAACTCCGCGTGCTCCGTATCCAGTCTCGCTTTGGCGTCCTCTCCCGGCTCATTCGCTCGCGTCAACTCATAGTTCGCATACGCGGAATGATAGTACCGCCCGGCCTCCTCGGTATTCTTCAGCGCTGCATAGGAGTAGGCCAGCCTGCGGAGGACACCCGTATAACGATCGGTGGGTTTTTCCGACGGCGTGAAGAATGTTTGGGCACGCTGCAAGACCGCAATGGCCTGTTCGTGCCGATCGGCGCGGGCCAGATCGGTCGCATACCCGTTGGCGGCCTCGGATTTTGTCCACTGATGGGTAGGCTCGTTTCCGAGCCGTTGGCTTTCCTCCCAGGCCTCCGCATACAACTTTGTGGCGCCCTCATGATCGCCCAGGTGGGTCAGGCTACCGGCAAGGGATGGAAGCGCACGGACATAGTCTTCTCGATAGCGGCTGGCTTGAAGATGTTCCCGCGCACGAAGAAGCCACATCACCGACACACCGGGGTCCCGGTCGTGCAACATTCTCGCAAACAGCAGTTCGACCACTCCCATTTCTTCAGGACTTTTCATCTGCTCTGCCACCTTGTACGCAAGTAAGGCGGTCAACAGTGCTTCATCGAGATTCTTTGCGCGATGGGCGACATCGGCCATGATGGTCAATGCGATCCCGATCCCCATGAGATTCGCATGTCGATAGCTGATCGCGAGGACTTGCTGGTAGGTACGATAGGCTTCTCGATATTCTCCGCGCGAAATTTGCGGGCGGCCCACCGCATGGTCTAACTGAATGGCATGCGCGATATTGTCTTCCGCAGGCACGACGGAAACGCCGTCTATATAGTGAAGAATATTGGCCTTGAACGCGTCATCCAGCTCAAGGGAGGCAGGTTGGTCCACCACCACCGGTCCCGGGCCGGCTGAAACGATCGGTCTGGATTGAACCTCACTCGTCACCCGTGATTCTTGGACGTAATAGATGCCCAGTGCGATCAACACGAACAGCAACAACAGACTTCTCGTCTGACGAGTCATAACCGCATGTCCTACGAGTGAATTCCAAACGCCCTGCGCAGTCGACGTGGCGCACGCGCTAAATGAGCCTATTCGTCAATCGACTGGAGTGATGATACAGACTAGCTGCATGCCTCAATAATAAAGCCAACACGGCAGTACTCCAACGCATTCCTCCTTCTCTGCCATGAGGGCTTTAGAAGAAACACGCAACGCGAGGCATGTGAGGGACCGAGCGCAGGAAGACTGAGGAGAGAAGAACGTGCACTGCAGGCGTGGTCAGGAACGGCGAAGGGAGCAGGCTGTCGTGGAAATCACACAGCAAAACTGTCAGTTACGGTCGAGGTCCCAACTCACGATGTCGGCGTTTTTCCCTTCGCCTCCCGGGACCCCGTCGGCCCCGAAGGAGATGATTTCGAACTCGCCACCCTGCGTGGAAGGAGTGGTGTACTTGTAGGGACCGTTCCAGGGATCGACCGGCACTTTGGGAAGATACCCGCCGGCTTTCCAATTGGGGGCGGCAGGACCTGTGACCGGTCGCTCAACGAGGGCCTTCAAGCCCTGTTCGGTCGTGGGAATGTTGCCGTTATCGAGTTTATAGAGTTGCAGCGCGCTTTCGATATTCGAAATTTGGGCCTTGGCCGCGGCCCGTTTGGCATCTTCCGTGCGCCCCATCACCCGCGGAATGAGCAGCGTAGCCAGAATCGCGAGGATCACCACGACGATCATGACCTCGATGAACGAGAATCCCTCGCACGATTTCAGTCGAGGGAGTGGAGTGCTACGAGAATCGGGCATCATCCCGTGACGACGGTAGCTTGAACTGGTCGGATCATGATGCCATTTCATATACACGCGGCTCCTTCTCTCGAGAGAACCTGAGGAGCTTGTACTCCTCACGCTTAATAACGATCAGGAATTGTAACAGGAACCCGTTCCTCGCTGTAGCCCAATTTCTGCCGACCATTCCATCGCGCATCGACAGTAAGCTCTTTCCCGAAAACGTCAGAACACCCGTCTCTTCCCTGCTGTCAGGGCCGCGCAACCTGAAAGAGCATCACGCCGGGCTTCAACTGCGCGCGGGGAAGCACGCTCTGGTGCATACGAAAGGTCGGCAACGATGACACCGGCGTAATGGCCTGGACTTGCATGCCGGCAGCTCGACATCCGTCTGCGACCGTCGCAGGGCCCACAATGAACGCAACGGCACCGGGCATGAGCCGCCGAGCAAGCTGCTGCATCCGTGCAGCCACTGCATCCGGTTTGTCATAGTGACTGAACGGCGTCCACTCGTAGGCGAGATCGTATGGCCCGTTGTTGAGATCGCCCCTCTCATTGGCGCGAACGCGCATGCGTACACGGGAGAGCCAATCCAGTCGTTGTGCGCGGGCCCACAGGTTCCATAACATCTGCGCCTGCCGCTGCGCGAAAGCCGGGTGGTCGTAGAGCACGGTGCAGGCGCGGGGGCAGTCGTTGGCGATACAGGTGGTGATTGCCGCGTCGAAGCCGCTGATCAACTGTTGCCCTGCCCGCCCGACCTGCGCGGCCAACGGGCGATCCTGCTCGATGAGGTCCTGCAGATAGTCCGCCACAAACGGCTGCGTCGGTAACTCACCGATCTCACGTTCATCGTCCGGATAGAGCAGGACTGCACCAAACGCCTCTTCCGGACTCACCACCGGCGCAGCCCCTCCGAACACAGCGGTCCAATCGATGCCGGGCTGCGCAGCGCCGACCAGAGGCGGACCGGTGACAGCCCCCCAGCTGCGGCCCAACGGAAGCACCCGGCGGGTGCCTCGATCCACCAACAGGAGCTGCTCCTGCTCAACGGCCACTCCGCGCTCGCAGGGTGCCATGCCCCGCCGGTCGAACGGTTGATAGGATAATCCGGCCGGATCATCCCAACAGGTGGCTTTCAAGATCCGTGGTCCTTGAATCGTCACGCAGAGCTTTCGTGCCGCCTCGGCATGCCGTCTGGGCGCATCCGATACCGGAAGCCAGGTCACCATGTGCGACCGGGGAGGATCCATGAACAAAGGAAAGGGATCACCTCCACCCGGGATCTGCGGGGAGAAAAAGTTACTGAACAACCGGTAGGCCGCATCCGACGGATACGTAGGGATGCCTCGATACCGCAGCGCGCGTGGCGCGGGTTTTGTCCGGTTCTGGTCGTCATACAGCCCGCGGATTAACTCAAACAGCGCCGAGCCTGTGCCGGGCAGCAACGAGAGAAAGAGCTCCACCACCGGGAGAAAGTCGATCTCCTCCCAATGCATGGCTCCCATACAGGCCATGAATTGTTTGGTGTCGAACGTCCCGTCCGGTAGGACATAGATCGCATCCTTTCGATGCCGGATCGTGGCGACCCCCTTCGCCCCGATGGTCATGTCCTGATCGTTGTAAAAAAACCGGACTTCCTCCAACGGAACCTGCATCGCTTGCGCCGCCATACCACGAAGATCATCCGCCCTGAGTCGCTGCCAACCCGGCTTGCGCGACAAATCCAGGGTCATGACATTCACCAGGCCGCTGGGAGTCAGTCCCACCCAAGCCCCCCAGTCGAGATGCACCCTGGCCCGCAGGAGGCGCAGTGTCCCGTCGATGGTCCCCCATTCACATTCATGCAAGGGATGGCCATCAGGGTCGGTCGCGCAGATGCGGCGACCATGGCTTCCATAGACGACGAGATGACCGGTTGGTTGCTGCGAGACGGATCCTGCCACACACAGCAGGTGCGGCAGGTCCGTCAAATTGGAAGGAAAGGTGAGCGTACCCGGACGTCGGAGAATCTCGTGTACCAAGGAATCAGGCGGCATTTACTCGCGGATCTGACCGCTCCCGAGCACCACAAATTTTGAACAGGTCAATTCTTCAAGTCCCATCGGCCCTCGAGCATGGAGCCGCGACGTGCTGATGCCGATTTCCGCCCCCAGGCCGAACTGGTAGCCGTCATTCAGCCTCGTCGAGGCATTCACGAGGACTGCACCGGCATCCACCTCGCGCAGAAACCGCATGGCGCGGGCGTAGTCATTCGTCACGATCGCCTCCGTGTGCTGGGATCCGTAGGTGGCGATGTGCTCCAAGGCTTCATCCATCGTCTTGACCACTTTGATCGCCAGGACCAGATCCAGAAACTCCCGACCGAAATCGTCCTCAGCGGCCGGCGTCACTTCAGGACAAAGCTGAGCGGTCTTCGGACAACCACGAAGTTCCACCTTCGCCGCTTTGAGCTTCTCCACCAGCGCCGGCAGCCAGGTACGCGCAATGCTGTGGTGGACCAACAGAGTCTCCATGGCGTTGCACGTCGAGGGCCGTTGCACTTTTGCATTCAGACAGATCCGCTCGGCGACCTGGGGATCGGCATCCACATCCACATAGGTGTGACAGACTCCCTTGTCGTGCTTGAGCACGGGGATCGTCGCATGCTCGGCGATCGTCCGCATGAGCGATTCCCCGCCCCTGGGAATGATGAGGTCGATGTACCGGTCCTGCTTGAGCAACAACTGAACGATCTCACGCTCGGCGCGCTCGACAAATGTGATCGCACCCGCCGGCACACCGGCCTTTTCCGCCGACTCACTCAACACCTTAGCGATAGCCACGTTTGAATGCAGGGCCTCGGATCCTCCTCGCAAGATGCAGACGTTCCCGGACTTGAGGCACAAGGCCGCCGAATCCGCCGTGACGTTCGGACGCGCTTCGTAAATGATCCCAATCACGCCGATCGGTACACGCATGCGGCCCACCTGCATCCCGTTCGGCCGCGTCCACATCTTGGGGGTCTCGCCAAGCGGATCCGGCAATCGCGCAACATCACGGATCCCTGCGGCCATCTCTCGAATGCGCTCCGTCGTCAGCCGCAATCGATCCCCCATCGCTTTTCGCTCGGGCGTGGCATCGAATTGCTCGAGATCCTTCTCGTTCTCGGCCAACAGCTCCGCCTCATGCTCTTCGAGCCCATCGGCCATGGCCTCCAAGGCCTGATTTTTAATCGCCGTCGAAAGGGTGGAGAGCCGGCCGGCCGCCCCCTTGGCCTTTTTGACCAGGGTCGCGACATACTCTTCCGGAGTGAGTACTTCAACTGGAGCATCCAGCTCCGGAACCGGGGATTCGGTGAGATCTTGTTCCATGTCGTGGATTCCTGCTGCTGGCGGTACCTGAGACCTACTGCCTCAGCCTCTCCGCCTATTCAAGATGGTGAACGGAAACGCGACGATTTATAGCCAGACAGGATACTGTGGGATTCTGAGTCGGGTCAAGGGTTGCGCGCGGGACCCGGTGTCGGCGGCACGCCTGGAGTAGAACCGGGCGCGCCGGGTTGCATCGGCATCATCCCGGGAGTCAGGCCCATCATCGGCGGCATCAACATCGACTGCGAGGAAGGATTGGGATGTTGAAACATCCAGTCGTGATACGTCTTTCGGCCTTCGAAGTGGCGAACCGCGAGGGGAAAGTCCCGTTCCTTGATCGGTTTGGCCTTGCTTTTGCTCCGGACCCCCATAATCCCGCCGGTCGGCGCACGCAGGTATTCCCAGTCTCCGCCCGTCATCGGATCCTGATAGGCCTTTCGTAAATACGGCTTGTAGGCACGGGTCAGTTCGGCTAACGACTGGGGATACATTTCATTGGGCATCACCCGCCCAACCTGCATGGTGGCTGAATAGAGCGCCAGGGCGTTTTGAATTTCGATCCCCTTGGCTATGAGATCGGCTTCTTTTTCCCGTTGTACCATCACGGTCCATTGACGGGTGGCCGCCGACACAGAGATCCCGATCAGGACGATCGAGAACATCAAGGCCAGATAGGTAATGCCGCGATCAGTCTTGAGAAGACCCCCCACACATCCCTGCCTAGTTGGGTTGCGCGCCCGCACTGGGTGCATCCGTGACGGGAATGACCTGCGTCACCTTGGAGGCGACATCCTGAAGCGTGATCTCGTGCATCGACACATCCTTCACCAGCACCTCACCGGCTATCACTTCACCGACCTGCACCACGTGCATTTCGTCGTTCTTGATCACCACGGCCATATTGCGCTTCTTTTGCGAACCGCCTCCCACCGCCATAAACCCGACATACCGAAAGTGGTTCAACTCCGTCGCGATGCGCAGCCGCGCCACCTCCTCCGGGGTCGGGCCCTGTGGTCCCTCAACAACCGCCTCTCCCTCGGATGATTCTCCCTCGGGGGACTCTTCAGACGTCACCTGCCCTTCAAACGGCAGCGTACCAGGGAATTCCCCTGCAGGGAGCTTGAATTCCCACAGTCCAGATGGATTCTTTTCCTCTCCCTTGGGAGCCCGACGCCGTCTTGGCTGAGGCTTGGGGGCCGGAGGCGTCGATACGGACGGCATCAAACTGGCGAAGATATTCCGGGGCGTGGAAAAGGTTGCCTCGCGCTGGCCCTTGATGGCGGCCAACCGATCCAGATGAACCTGCAGCGGCGAAGCCGCGGGGGCCGCTGAAGTTTTGCCCAGTGGCCGCTGTCCCTTGACATGAGTCAAGGGCACACGCTCCTGCTCGGTGGAATAACCGAATTGCCACATGAGCAACCCAAGCCACAACACCACGAGGACCGCCAGCAGCATCCCTTGATTCTTACTGATTCGATTCATAAGGTCACGGCGCCGGAGGCTGTAACTGTTGCCCTCGTAGATAGGTCGAAATCCGGATATTAAAGGTGAGTTGCTGATCCTGCACATTCCCCGATCGAACCAAATTTAAGTCTTCGATGAACAGCAACTCCTCCGCTGATTCCAAGTTGTAGAGAAACCGACGCAAATCCTCATAACGACCCGTCACCGTTCCCTGCAGGATGGCCTTGGTCGCATCCGCGACCGCGGTCTTTTCTGTCCGATAGGACAGCGCCGGTAAGGTCACCTGGTCTCGCTTTGCCTCCTCCGTCACCCCAAGTGCCAGCGGCGCAAAATCACGAAACAGCGGCAATACCGCCCACACCCGCTGCAGATCCGCCTTCGCCTTCTTGGCCTCCTTATGCCGGCTCAGTTGTTGGCGGGCCCTCATCCAGTCCGCCTCGAGCCGGACCTGCTCCTGCTTGGCCGTGCCCAGGGCTAACGCATGAATCGCATAGCTCATGAGGGCCAGCGTCGCGACAAACGCCAGCCAGGGGAGGATGGGCGCGTAGGGTTGACGCCACGTATGTTGGAGACGGTCGAGGCCAGGCCACATCATGGGTTACGGTTCCGATAACGTAACGAGAGGTCGAACTCCACTAATCCGGTGGCCATCACCCGATGCTGCCCCAACACCGGTTCCTTGAATTGGGGATGGTCTTGAAAGGTCACGGTGAGGGTGGTCACGTCTTCCAGCGCCCTCGCGGAGCCAGTCAGCATAATCGTGGCATTCGTCGGATCAAGCCGAATGCTGTTGACGGCGATGCGTTGCGGAATGGCACGCTCCAACTCCGTCAGAAACCGGGTCCACGAAAAACTCCGCTTCTCGATCAACTGATTGGCGAACTCGATCTCCTTGGGCAAGACCTGCAGGGCCGCCTCCGACAAATCAAGCCCCTCCTGCTGTGCTTCTCGCAACAACTCCTTGTCCCGATCTTGAACCTGGTTCAAGGCCGATTCCATGGATTGCACATCCTGCCACACCAACCAGGCCTGGGAGATATCCCACAAGATGGCCAAGCCGATCGCCCCCGCGAATAACATGATGACGAGTCTCGCCGGAGCCAGATACCAGCGATACCGGCTGCTGAGATTGATCGCGAAAGCGCCGCTTCGTGCCGAGGGTTGCCCGACGCGCAATGCAAAATCACGAACCTTCGAGACAAGCGTATCCAACGACATGATCTACACGACCCCTGCAATCGCGGGTAATGCGGCACTCGTGTGTGGTCCCGCAATGGGCCCCCCGCCGGACTGCTGCACTCGATCCCACTCCACCGCCTGCACCGGTACGCCCAATCCTTTTTCCAACAGTTGTTGCAGTCCGGCCCCCATCGCGTCATCCGCAACGAGGACCGCGTGATCAATCGCCAAATCCGGCGTTTGCTGCTGACAGGCATAGATGGAATCGGCGCACTCCTGCACGATACGGTCCAACCCCACCTGCCCGGCACCCGCTCCCCATGCACTGCCTGACCCGACGCCGCCCTGCAACTTCGAACGGAGAAACACCAAGGTACCCTTATGAAAAATAAACGCCGTGACCCCGCCGTCGGTGGCGTTCACCCAGAGGTAGTCGGCTGTCGATTGAACGGTGCGCCCGGCTCCTTGTGCCCACAAATTAAACATCCGCAGACTCGAGATATCCACTTCCTGCGGAATCAGCCCCGCCGCTTCACACACCGCCTCGTACTGAGCCAGGACGACCTCTTGCACTACCACCGCTAACACGGTGCAAGGCCCCTCGCCCGAAACGCCTGGTTCCGACAGGACTTGAGAAAAGACCTTGACGCCGGCGAGCGACAGCAATTGATCCTGACTCAATCGCCAACGCACAAGCGCCTCGCGTTCCTCCGAGCTCCACGGAAGTTCTTGGAGTTGAAGTACCGCCAGCCGCACGGCCATATCCGGTAAGATGATCGTCGCCGCACGAGGGACTCCCGGATCAGACGACCGAGCGGCGTCTTGAGCGGTGGCCGACGCAGCGATCGCTCGAATGTGCGACTCCAACTCATGCGGGGACAAAATATTTTGCTCGAGCGGCGACAGGCGCACAATTCCCTCGGGTAACGCCGACACCACGCATTGATACCGTGGCCGACCACGCCAATTCCGATGCACCTCGGCCCAGGCAAGATCCCGCGCCCCGATCTTCAAACAATACTGCGGACGACTAGTGATCCAATCCCACATCGGCTATCGCTCTTCGCTGAACGTCACGCGATTGATCTCTCGCAACGTCGTCTCTCCGGCCAATACTTTCTTCACTGCCGATTGCCGCAAGGTAATCATCCCGTCCGTCACCGCACGGTACCGAATTTCCGATAAGGCACGATCGGCCAAAATCATTTCCTTGATCTCATCGGTCAGGTCCAGGAACTCAGTAATACATTTCCGTCCGCGATACCCCGTCTCATGGCATTCAAGGCAGCCTTTACCTTCGTAAAACGGCTCGTTCTTATACTGATCGTAGTCGAGGCCGGATTCTCCGGCCAACGCCTGATCAAGCACCACTTGGTGCCGGCAAGCCGGACAGATGATCCGAATCAGTCGTTGCGCGAGCACGCACGTCAGGGCCGCCAGAAAATTATACGAATCGATGCCCATCGAGGCAAATCGCCCGATGACATCAAAAACGTTATTCGCATGCACCGTGGTAAACACCAAGTGACCCGTCAGCGCCGACTGAATCGCAATTTGAGCGGTTTCGGCATCCCGGATTTCGCCGACCATGATCTTGTCCGGATCGTGCCGCAGAATCGATCGTAATCCCCGGGCAAACGTCAGGCCCTTCTTTTCGTTGACCGGAATCTGCACGACTCCCGGCAGCTGGTACTCCACCGGGTCTTCAATCGTGATCAGCTTGTCTTCCTGAATGTTCATTTCGCTGATCGCGGCGTACAGTGTCGTGGTCTTTCCGCTGCCGGTCGGGCCGGTCACGAGCACCATGCCATAGGGCCTGGTAATTGCGCGCCGAAACCGCTTGAGATCCTCGGCATTAAACCCCAGCCGGTCCAAGCGCAACGTGGAGACCCCGGTCGTGATCGCCTCGCGGTCCAAAATTCTGATCACCACGGACTCGCCGAACACACTGGGAAGAATCGACACCCGGAAGTCCACCGTCTTTCGATCAAGCCGCATGCGGAAACTGCCATCCTGCGGCACCCGCCGTTCGGCAATATCCAGATCGGACATGACTTTGATCCGGGACACCAGCGGCGGGTGCAACTTCACGTCGAGTGGATCCATGGCTGAGACCAGAATGCCGTCCACGCGGAATTTCACTGTTGTGGCACGATCGGTCGCCTCAATGTGAATATCACTCGCCCGGCGTTGCATGGCACTCAACATAATAGTATCGAGCAGCTTGACCACCGGGCTCTGATCTTCGCCGAAATGATCGACGGTCAGGACTTCCTCGCCCCGCTCATCTTCCTTGACGAGCACCGACCGGTACTCCGCTTCCAACTCACGCAACGCCTGACTGGACCCTTCACTTCGCTCCAGCGCAGCAAGAATCGCCGCCCGCGAACTCACGACGTAGTGGAGCGTCCGATTCAACAGGATTTCCAGCTCATCAAGCGCCAGGAGGTTCTGAGGATCGGCAATCGCAATCGTCAGCGCTCCATTCTCCTCTTTGACCGGCACAAACGGGTGCCGCCGCATCAGCTTGACCGAAATGGTGTGATAAAACTCGGAGTCGACCCGAAACCCCGTCAGCGGGTCGTATGGAAGGCCATACTGCGCCGCCAACGCCTGTGCAAGCTGCGTCTCGGAAATGGTGCTTTCTTCGACCAGGGTCTGCCCCAAGGCCGCCATGTTGCCTCCCAGGCGAGCTGCCACCTGGTCCACGGTCCGCCTCGGCAAAATCCCTTCTCGGACCAGCACGTCGGCAAGTGACGGGCGAGTCAAGTGACGTTGCATCAGCATAGTCAGTCCTTCCCAGCCTGATACGGGAACAGCCACCTCACGGGGCCTACGACCCGCGACGGTGCTGGATTATTGGATCGTCCCGGCCATTTGAAAAATGGGCAAATACATGATGATCACGATGCCACCGACGAGCAATCCCATGACGAGCAGTAACACCGGCTCAATCCAGGTGGTGAGCTGGCTGAGCCGGACGTCGAGGTCCCCTTCGTAAAACTCAGCCACATCCCGAAGCATCGGCTCCAGAGAGCCGGTCTCTTCACCCACCGATAACATCTCGATCGCGAGCTTCGGCAAAATCTGCGGGCGCTCAATGGCAGCCGCCAGCGTGCTGCCTTCTCGAATCTCACCAACCGCCGACACTAGCCCTCGCGAGACGAATCGATTAGATACGGCCCCGCGCGCGATATCAAGCGCTTCCACCAGCGGAGTCCCGCCGGCCAATACAGTCGCCAGCGTACGGGTCAGCTGAATGGTGTGGTGTTCCACCAAAATCGTCCCGAGAAGCGGCAACCGTAGGAGCTGCCGGTCCACCGACAATCGACCGGCCGGAGTCTGGTACCATGCACGCCCCAACACGCCAGCTACACCGGCGACGATCGCCACAGGAATGAGCTGCGCCTCTCCCACGCTGATCACGGAGATCAGCCATCGAGTGGCCACCGGAAGTTTCGCCGACGATTCACCGTACACCGACACGAAGGTCGGCATGACATAACTCAGCAGAAACCCAACCACCGCAATTCCGACGACCACGAGAAACGCCGGATAGGCCAAGGCCTTAGAAACCTTCTGGCGGAGCCCGATCATCAGCTTCAGATAGGCAATATACCTCTGCAGCACCTCTGCCAGATTGCCCGACTGCTCACCGGCGCGGATCGTCGCCAGATAGAGATCAGAAAAATAGATGGAGTGCTTGGCCAAGGCCTCGGAAGCCGAGGCTCCGCCGCGAATGTCCTGCTTGATCACCTTGAGTGCTTCTCGAAAGGATGCGCGTTGGGTACGATCAATCAGCAAATCCCACACCCGCAGGATCGGCAGGCCCGCCTTGATCAAGACCAGCAGCTCTTGATTGAAGACGAGGAAATCCTGAAGCGGGAGTTTCCTCCAGTGACCTGCCGCAAGCCCGGATGTTCCAAAGCCCGCTCCCCGCCTCGCCAGACGAAAGACCAGCAGCCCGTCTGATTCGAGCTTGGCTCGCACGAGATGCTCATCATCCCCCTCGATATGGCCTTCAAAGGTGGTGCCATCGGCACGAGCCGCTCTGTATGCGAAGACAGCCATGGGATTAATCGGTTCGACACAACACGTGGTAACAGATGGTCTCTACTGAACGAGTGTGTCCCGGGAGGCCGACTGCAAAGTCGCCTGCTGCAGCCGAGGCTCCGGCAACCGGAGCGTTCGTCCCACGACAATGATGTTGTTCTGTAGTCCGTTGATCGCGCGAAGGGCATTCAGCTGGACCTTGTGACGACGCGCAATCCTCCACAAGGTGTCCCCCGCCTGAATGACAATGGTTCGGATCGAGGCGGCGGACTGAGCCGAGGCCGATCTCTCCGAACGTCGTTCATTACCAAGAACCAACGCAGCCGGATGCGCCACTGCGGCGCCGCCGGTATGGGGGCCGGCACCCGACCGGTCTCGTTCACGATCTAGGGCCGGCCCCATGGCTTCCGGATCAGCTGCTGGTGACGTCTCCTCGGAAGGCGTGCCGGTCATCGGCTGATCCAGCTGAGCAACCTTCTCTCGCTCGGACCGAGCCGAAGCCAATTCTTCCCGCTGCAATTCTATGACTTGACGGGCATCGGCCAGACGCCGCTCAGTCTCCTGCAACATGCCCTGAAGTTGCGCGCGAGCCACGTGTGCATCCGCCAGGTCCTTCCGTTGTTCCTCAAGTTCAGCACGTAGCTCGCTTGCTGTGCGCTGCGCTTCGCGGACAGCCGTTTTAAGAGAATCCGCGGTGATCTGGAGGTCGGATGGGAGCCCGTCAGGACCGGGGGTCACCCGCGCACACCCTCCACCAAACGAGAGCGCCAACACCATCAAGACCCAGCACCCACGTCGCAAGCCGACGACCGTCCGGCACACGAGACCACCTTGATGTATCATGGTATTCATCGCCTTACCATTGGTTGTAGGGTACTCCGTTGGTTCCGACTAAATCAGACCCGGAAAAAACATCGACCATGCCGCCTTCCCCTTCGTCCACCATCTCCTGCCATGTCGTGGTCGAACCAGTCAACGGATCGGTCGGCACCCGCCTCAGATAGCCGGCCGACACCAATGCATCAATGGCCTCAGGGTACTTCCCTTTATCTGCACGATGTTGATCGATGACATCGCGCAGTGAAAACAAATCCTGGCGCAGGGCGCCTTCTTTCGCCTTGATGACGGCTGCGTGGTAGGACGGCACCGCCAGGGTGGCAAGAATCCCGACGATCGTCACCACGATCATCAATTCGATTATTGTAAATCCTGGCGAGGACGAGGCCGGCCATTCGGGCTTACCACTCCCAATATTTCGTACCATTGAGCGCAAGTTCCTGACTGTGACTCGTAACATCGTAGACATCTTCCCCGCACCAGTCCTTCACACTGGGAGGATCTCGATAACAACGCATACGCCAGTCGGGCGCTCCGCTCATGGGGTCCGGAGGGATCGACCGTAAGTAGCGCCTCATCGTCGTCCCACGCACCGTCGCCTGTTCCCCCGTCAGCTTGACTCCCAACAATACATCCAGGGATTTCGGGTAGCCATAGGGCCCGGTGACGTCTTTACAGCTCAACCGGTTCTTGACACATGCCGGCCCCGTCAGGGTATCCCCGTCGCGCGCCCACTCCAAATGAAATGCGTCGATGGCCGCTCGAATGACCCGGAGGTTCTGGCGCAGTTCGATTTCCTTGCTCCGCTTGGAGGAGACCTTTGTGAACGGGAGTGCTACCGAGGCAAGGATGGTGAGGATGGTCAGGGTAACGAGCAATTCAAGCAACGTGACGCCTGACTGTTTCACCGCACTCTCACCACTCCCTTGGCTTCACTCGCGCCTTCCGGGCTGTCGACCTCTCCGTGCTTCACCACCCGCATGCGCAGCGGCGAGACGCCTGGAGCCTTGGCGAGGAACGTCAACCGTAGGAGGCGGCCCTCATCCTTCGCGGCACTCGTGGAACCAGGCAACCGCAGCTCAACGATACCGTCAACAGAGCTCACGGCCACGGCGGCCTTCCCCGACTCAACACCCACTACCTCGCCCATGGTTGCATCCCGAAACTCTAGGATCTTTGGATCAAATTCCAATGCAAAGGTCTCTCGATCCAGCCCCTGCACCTGCTTCGCCAGCACATCCACACGATATTCCTTTCCGGTGTGGGCCGTGGCATCCGCAGGCTGAATCGTCAGCTGCGGGGAAAGTGACACCGAGTCCTGACCGGTAACATCGCCTTGTGATTTCTTCAGCGAACTCTTCTCAGTGACTGCCCCCGGACCACCCGACGCCGGCACGCGCGCCAGCACCTTTTTCGGCTGCGCGGCAAACAAGGGGGATGTGGAGTACACTGATTCCGTCCCTGACCAGAAGGCCTGCCCCTGCGGGCTCGGGAGACGCAAGGAGTTGACGATGTGCGGCGTGATAGTCAAGATCACCTCTGTCGTCACCCGTTGGGTCTTAAATGAGCTCAACAGATTGCCCAGAAAGGGAATATCGCCGATCCAGGGAATCGTCACCCTGGTCCGACGATCTTCTTCCTGCAGGAGCCCGCCCAGCACAATGGTTTCCCCGTCGCGCACATTCAACATGGTCTCGGCGGAACGATTGCCGAATTTGAACTGCGTGATCGGCGGAGACTGCTGCAGCAGAACGGTATCGCCCAGCCGAATCACCTCGATCTTCATTTTCAACGAGAGTTCGTTCGCCAGGTGGATATTCGGCTCCACCGTCAGCTTCACACCGGTGTCGCGAAACTCGATCGACGTGACTGTCGAGGTCGTCGGTACCGCACCGGTCGCAGCTTGTCCGGGCAGCACGTTGGTTGTCGAGAGCAAGATCGGTTGTTTGTCGCCGATATTCACTTCCGCTTTCTTGTTATTGAGGACCCGCACCTTCGGCGCGGCCAGGGTCTTGGCATCAGTGACCTGCTTGAAGAAATCCAGCTGCACGTTTGTCGGGAGCTTGAACAGATAACTGTCCTGCCCCAGACTCGCCAGGTTGCGATAGGTGAGTTGCTGCCCAATATCCCCCGCAATCGTGCCGGCAAATCCGGGAGGTATCACCGCTCCGGCCAGCTGCTTCGGGTAGGATAAGCCATAGGTCTGATCAACGGTACGATTCACTTCCAACACTTCGACGTCGAACAACACCTCTGAATCTTCACGATCGTTCGCCTGGATGATCTTCTCCGCAAGTTCTACCTTTTCCGGCTGATCACGAATCACGATGGTGTTCAACGCTTCATTGCCGTGAATGTGCTTGACCTCCAGCATGGACTTCAGCAGCGCCACCATGTCTTTCGCTTTCGCGGACGATAGATAGAAGGTACGGATCATCAGGTCCTGGTACTGTTCCTGCTTTTGCTTGGTATTGGGGCTGATGATGAACAGGGTCGGACCGGCCTTCTGGGAAAACAGGCTATTGCTGTTCAAAACCAGCGCCAGCGCCTCGTCGAAAGGCTTGTCTTCCAACGAGATGGTAATAGGATCGTTGCGCACATCCTTGTCGAACACAAAATTGACGTGAGCCGCCTTCCCCAGCGCCTCCACCACTTCCTTCAGGCCCGCATTGCGAAACTGCAACGTGACCGGCTGCTTCTGTCGGTCGTCGCGATCGATCGCATGCTGCTCGGCGGAGAGCCTCGCCACGCCTTCCAGCGCCTCTTTATAGGAGGGGTCCAACTCGACGGCCCGCATATAGCCGGTCATGGCTTCACTCACACGCCCCAACTGCGCAAGACGTTCCGCTTCCCGATACCGGTCGCGCGCTTCCTTCAACCGCAAGACCTCCGTCAGGCCGGACTCATGCTCCTTGCTCGTCGGCTCGATCGTCAGGGCGCGCTTGAATTCCTCGGCGGCCTGATCGAACTGACGGTCCTTCAGCAACTGACGACCACGCTCATCATGCGTCGCAGCCGCACGCTCTCGGGCCACGGAATATTTGTTCTGTAGGGAGGGCTCGAACGGATCGTCCTTGAGGGCCTGCCGATAGGCTACCGTGGCTTCTTCCCAGTTGCCCGCTGCCAGATGCTGATCCCCGCGTTTGACGTCAGGGGATACGAATGTCCCGCACCCCGCGCCGGCAAAGCCCCATACCAGACCGAGCGCCGCCGTGAACACCCAACGAGTCCATTGACATGCGGCTGGGATGTGTTTCATAGGGATGGGTGAACGCATAGGTCGGATCAACACAATGATAACCTCTTTGGTATATCAAACTGACACACACGCGACAATCAGTTTCTCGCTTTGAACGGTAGGCGTAATTCCTGCGTCGCCTATCTCTTTCGGCAGATAGGAGACGCGGCATTAATCGATCGGCACATCAAGGCAGCTGGAGAACCGACGAGGCCGGACGCTCCGTCCGGCCTCCGGAGAGAAGATCCATCAACTAAGGTGTTGATCGAGATTCGAGGGTGGAGGGTGGAGGTCAACGATCTCCGTCTGATTACTTCGACGATAGCCTAGAGCCTCCAATACTTGACCGATCCCGGCAAGGTGTCTGGGCTCAGCACGCTCTTCACGTCGACCACCACATTGTTCCGTTGTTTCCGCAATGGCTTCAACAGCTCTGAGATGTCCATCTTCAGATATTCCCGATGAGCCACAGCCAACACAATCCCATCGAGTTGCTTTAGTTGTTCCCAAGGCGAGAGGCGCAGGCCATACTCCCCCACGGCCTCTTCTGGTTCCGCGAGCGGGTCATGGACCATGACCTGAATTCCATATTCTTTTAGTTCGTTCACAATGTCCGGCACCCGGCTATTCCGGAGATCCGGAACATTCTCTTTAAAGGTCAGTCCCAACACCCCGACCCGCAAATCACTGACCGGCCGTTCGACCTGGCTCAACAACTTCATCGTCTGCTCGGCGACATACTTGCCCATGCTGTTATTGATCCGTCGCCCTGCCAGAATCACCTGAGGATGATATCCGACGGATTCGGCTTTCGCGGTGAGGTAGTAGGGGTCGACTCCAATGCAATGCCCCCCGACCAACCCAGGGCTGAACTTCAGAAAATTCCACTTCGTGCCTGCCGCGTCCAGAACCGCTCGCGTATCGATCCCCAACCGATGAAAAATCAACGACAGCTCGTTCATGAGGGCGATATTCAGATCGCGCTGCGTGTTCTCGATCACCTTCGCCGCTTCAGCAACTTTGATACTGGAGGCCCGATGGATTCCAGCCTTCACCACCATGGCATAGGTTTGTGCGACGATCTCCAACGACTCCTCGTCCTGGGCGGAGACCACCTTAATGATTCGCTCCAGCGTGTGTTCCTTATCCCCAGGATTGATGCGCTCCGGCGAGTATCCGATTTTGAAATCAATGCCGCTTTTCATGCCCGACGCTTTTTCCAGAATCGGCAGACAGTCTTCCTCTGTCGCACCGGGATACACCGTCGATTCATACACCACAATGGCACCGGGAGCGAGATTGGAACCGATCAGTTCCGACGCTTTTTTCAGGGCCGTCAGATCCGGCTGAAGGGCGTCATTAATGGGGGTCGGCACCGCAACGATAATAAAGTCAGCCGTCTTGAGGTCGCTCGGCTCGGACGTGTAGCGAACGCGGCTGGATTTTAGGTCCTGCGGTGATACCTCCCCGGTTCGATCCACCCCTTTGCGCAACTCCTCGACCTTGGTCTTATTGATATCGAACCCAATCACCGGCGCAGACTTACCGAACGCCACCGCGATCGGCAACCCCACATACCCCAACCCCACTACTGCGATCTGCCGCTGCGTCTTCTTCGCCATGTCGCTCCCCTCGTCAGTCACCACCACAACACTCATGTCGTAAAAAAGAATGGCAGAATATCATCCATCCGTCAACGATTTCCCACAAGCACAGGGACATGCTATCAACAATCACCTCCTGCCACGCACCACAGGCTGTCGATGACATGCCCTAACAACAGCACGAACCCTGCCCCTCCATCGCTGCACAGACGATCATCGACTAGTGATGTCCAGGGACATGACCAAACACGCCTTCCCCTTCCTGCTCACAGGGAAGATTTGACCGCCGCGCCTGAACATTTCGTCAAGCCGCAGTCCGGCCAGCACCATTTTGACCGGCACTGACCTCTTCTCCACACAGCACTCAGTCCTCAGTGGCCGACAGGTCGTCGTGCAGTCGCGGATCAAGCAAGTAAGAATTGTGAAAGCATTTGCAAGGTTATAAGAGCTATTGTTATGGTAGAACCGCAGCGGGTGTGGCAGGCATCGATCTTGCTGCATGACGGATGGAGATTCACTCGAGGGAGGAAACTGTTCAGCCAAACCATGAGCCCCCACTTCACCAGGGATCTACAGCCGAACAGATGGAGCCACATGATCACAACACCACTCGATACGGGATACACCACCAATAAGAGGGCAATCATGGATGGTCACTCGACACCTCAGGTCTCCCAGCGATTGGCTGCGATTGTGGCCATGCTGACTCTCTGTGCGAGCCTTGTGGCCGTTCAGCAAAGTTATGCAGCAGGAGTCTGGACCAATGAACCGGCTGGATTTTCCCAGCACGTGGATTGCCCCTTCTCGGGAACCGTTTGCAACATGCTGAATGTGTATGGAAATCAGCCTTTCTCTACGGATTCTTCGGGACCAGTATCACCATCCGGCATACTTGACGAGGTGCTGGAAGCAAATGCTGCTACCGGTGGAGGGCAATTTGTTTATTCGTTTCAATCCGGACCGGCACGAGAAGTCTATCTCGGAACACTGTGGAAAACGAATTCAGATTTTCAGGGCAATGCAAATAATGTAAATAAACTTATCTTTATTAAGAGCGACATCGACGCGAACTTCCTAAGTTGGCAGGGGCCCCAGGGCTATGATCAGGCTCGAACACTTCAATGGTACATGCAATCTACACAATACGACAATTGCCATATTCCCTCGTACTATAGCCCCGGATGTGGCAATCCGTCCGCTGGAGCTGGAAGTGGCTGGTTCAATCCGAATGCCGGAAACGGGAACGTGCTACCGGGATCCGGTTGGCATTTCATAGAGCTCTATCAAAAAGCAAGCACCACAATGACCTCTCGCGACGGGATATTGAAATGGTGGGTAGACGGCAGACTTGTCGGCAATTACTCAGGCGTAAATCTCTCTCCAGGTGGTTTTACTGACATACAATATAATCACACCTGGGACGGAACGGCCGTCTACCAATGTTACCCAAACGTTTCACTGGGGCGTGACTGCAGCAAAGCTTGGCATCACATGTGGGACCACCTGCATGTGTCGGTGGGAAGCGGAGGTACCTCCCCTGACCAACCACCAGGACCACCTGCAAGCCCAACCCTACGAGCCGTTACAACGCCTTAAAAGTTGCGCTCCCGGGTTCAAGCGGGGGTCCCCGTAAGCTTCCCCGTCAAGGAGACAGTTTCATGGGAGACGTTCTGGCCTCCACTTGGGCCCGATACGTGGCGGGCGGCAGGCCCGCCAACGCATCATGAGGCCGCTCTTCATTATAACTCTGCACCCACTCGGCACTGATCTCTCGCACCTGCTCCAACGACTCGAACACGTACGCATTGAGCACTTCGGTCCGATACGTCCGGTTATACCGCTCGATCAAGGCATTCTGATCCGGCTTGCCTGGCTGGATGTGCCACAGCTGAATCCCTCGTTCCGCGCACCAGGTGATGAACCGGTCGGCGAGGAATTCGGGACCATAGTATAAGCGGAACAGGCATTCATCGTTTGTTCAGATCTCCCCTAGAATGCCAAGCAGCAACTCACTCTAGGAGGAGGGCATCTTATGATGGCGTGTTCCACAACCACGCAGAATGGTACCTTCGTGGCGATTGATGTAGCGAAATTGGTTCATGAAGTGTTGGTGGAGCCACCGACCGGACGCCGGCAGCGATGGCGGATCAGGAACTGCCAGCCGGATTATGAGACCTTGCGCGACCGGCTCCGCGCGTTCGAGACGCCGGTCCTCATTGGGTTTGAAGCCACGGGCAACTACCATCGCCCCCTGGCCTATTATCTGGGCCAATGCGGCTTCGAGTTGCGCCTCATTTCTTCCCTCGCGGTGGCGCGGACGCGCGATGCGCTCTACAACTCATGGGATAAAAACGATCCCAAAGACACGCAAGTCTTGCTCCATTTGCTCAAAACCGGTGTTTCCCAGCGGTATCACGATCCGCTCGTGCACGCCATGAACGACCTGCAGGAACTCGCCCAGACTCACTACCAGGTCTCACTTCGGAAGGTGCAGGTCCAGCATAGCATCATGATCCATTACCTCCCGCTGTACTTTCCCGAGGCGGAACGGTACTACACGAACTCGCGGGCGCAGTGGTTTACGCAGCTGCTGCATCGGTTCCCCTGTCCCGCCGCCATCACCCGCTATTCCCAAGAAGTGTTTGCGCACGAGGCGTGGACCGTGGTGGGCCGCAAAGTGAATAAGCGCGGTTTCCTCGCTGACCTCTATGCCACTGCTCGTCAGAGCATTGGGCTCGCCGTGGCGGAAGACTCCGAAGCCATTCAGATGTTCCGTGTGATGCTGGCGGAACATCAGCACCTGTGCGCTCTCCGGGCCGCGATTGAGCACCAGGCGGACCAGGTGCTTCAGTCCCATCCCGACTATCACCGGCTCCGAACCTTACCGGGAGTGGGACCGATTCTCGCCCTCACGATTTTGGCCGAAGCCGGGGACCTGCGTCGGTTTCCGCATCACCGACAATTCCTCAAGTTCTGCGGGTTCGATCTCAGCACGCAGCAGTCCGGCCAGTTCCGTGGGATAAGCCGGTTGTCGAAGCATGGGAATGCGCGACTCCGCTATGCCTTCTGGATGGCTGCCAATGGGGCGGTTCGGATGCGGCAGAATACGTTTCGCGAAAAGTATGCGCGGTATATCAAGGCCGATCCTCAGAATCCGGATCGGAAGCGCAAGGCCCTCTGCGCCGTCGCCGCTAAAGTGGCGCGCGTGGCTCATGGCCTGATTAAGACGGGGACCGACTATCGGCCGTACTTTGAGGCACTCCCTCCCAGTGGAGCACTCCGTTCGCGTGGGCCGTCGAGGCAAGCACTGACCTCGTAGATAATGCTCGGAGCTTCCACTGGGGCTGCCTGCTGTGTGGAGTACGGTCAAGGCCTGAGCCAGGACCTTGTATCACTATGGTGAGCAGTGCCTCACAAACCGTGGAAGACCATTGGGAGTGGCTGCCGACAGTGCAGGATGGCCGTTCCGACGGCACGGAGGAGATCTGTCCGCAGTGCGTGTTTGCTTTCCGCCTATAGTACGTTATCGAGCCGAATCGCTTGGGGCTGTCCCCGCCAGCTCACGACTTGCTCCAGCACGCGAATCACGCGTTCAGCCGGAAGCGACGTATCAATCTCAATGGCCACGCCTTCCCGGACACCTTCATCCAACACATTGAAGGTCCGGAAGCGTCGGCCGCCGTAGAGCGTATCGCTCATGAAGTCCACGGCCCACACCACATTGGGCTGAGGCACCACCACGAGCGGCTGACGCGGACGAAGAGGGAGCCGCTTCTTCGTCCGACGGGGGAGATTCAAGCGGAGCTGGCAGTACACCCGCCACAGCCGCTTGTGATTCCACGGTTGGCCATCCAATCGGAGTCGTCTCCAGCACTTCCAGAAACCCCAGCGGCTTTTCGCCGCGACGAGCGTCGTCAACGCCGCAATCACTGGCGCATCCCGCTGAGCCCAATCGATGCCAGGCCGATAGTACGTCGCCCGACTCAGCCCGACTGCGCGACAGGCCCGCTGAACCGGAAGGCCGCCCTCCATGACCAGGTGGGCCACGACCTCCCGCCGCTCAGCAGGCCGTAGAGTTTTTTTGCGATGACATCTTTCAGCGCTGCATTCTCCAGCGAGAGATCGGCATACATCCGCTTGAGACGGTTATTTTCGTGCTCCAACTCCTTCAGTCGCTTCACGTCCGAGGCCTCGAGCCCGCCGTACTTGGCTTTCCACTTGTCGTAGGTCGCGGAACTGATGCCGTGCTGCCGCCACAACTCGTTGACCGGGCGCCCGGCATCGGCTGCTTTCAGGATCGACACGATTTGCGTGTCGGTGAACTTCGACTGGCGCATGGGAACCTCCTGGCTAGGATGACGATTGTGCCAGAAAATTCTCCTCATGGCTGTCTCGATCTAGGGGGAGCTTACGATCATCCGGTGGGGAACCAGAGAAGCGAGGCGATCAAGAGGACGAGACGTAATCACTCCTGCATAGATTCCAATTCGGAAGCGCCGTAGTATTCTGGGATGACACCCTTTCCAATCCGAATAAGCATCGCATTCCCCGATTCAGCAACCAGGTTATGTTCTGCGAGTAGGAATCGCCTGAACTCATCTGACAAATTGTATCCCCACAAATAATCGTACTTAGAAAAGATACTCGACCAGTTGACTTGCTCCATAGAAGTATCCTGCTGTATCTGAGCATAGTCCTGGACAGCCGAGCGTAGATTGAGGGGATGCGCACCCTTCCAGGCATAAATGGTTGGTACAAAAGCATGTCGATAAACGGTGGCATAGTGCGCTGTATAAAAAAAGTGCATGTCCCACAACCAGCGTTGCCCAGAGGACTGGTTGTGGACTACTAGCGGATACAACCGTACACCATCCGGAAGAATGTCAAGCATCCGAACATGACTCTGAACTTCTCTAGCGATTCGGTCGCCAAAGTACCACACCTCTGCTCCTCGCACGAAGGATAGACCAATCAAACCTACCATCGCATACTGTCCTATCTGTCGTGAGAGGTCCAATCGAATTCCCAACAACAGACAGGCAATTGCTGGCAGCAAGAACCGCCTGTCGATATAGCTAGTCTGAACACCACTCATGGGTGAGAGAACGTAAAGAATCAGGAAAACTACGCCAAGAAGAAACAGTTCTGGGCAAACCAAACGAGGTCCTTTCCTCTTGGTGGCCAACGAGACTAAGAAAATGAAAACGAGTCCGAGGCTGAGATCCACTACGAGATCGTAGGTCAAAAACGGATATGCCAGACCTACCAACTTTTTTGATACCAACGGATGCCACCAAGTCATGCCCCCTTTATCATGCAGTATGGCACCGTGAAGAATATGGACACTAACTGGAAGAAGCAATGGTATCAACCCTAGCAGTTGATGAAATTGGGGGAATTTCCCACTTTTGCTAACATTACACCCTATGAAGAATGTAATGGATACTCCTAGAAATACAAAGGCGGAAAGATGGGAGACGTAGCAGATCATGGCAAGCGCTGAAACTGAAACGATTCGCCAGAATGTCCACCTTGAACATGACCATAACCAAACGGAGAAGGTAATAAGATAGGCCCCTAGCCCAAACAAGTAGTTCACAAATCCGTAAGCAAAGGCAAAGTTATAAGTAAAGAATGTGGCAGCCAGAGCATTCCAGTGAGGTCGACCATTGACCGCAAGGCCTAGGCAATGGAAGCCAAAATTGATAGCCCCCACTACCAGTGAAAGGAAGATCTTGCTCGCATATTCAATGCTTACGACGTCCATCAGTGCTGGCACGATTAGGTCCATGGCCTGATTTGGAAGAATGCTCAAGTCACGACTATAGGTAGCCTGATAGGACTCATTGTCACCATATTGATGAAGAATATGTATACGAGCCAGATGGTTCGGGTAATCATGCATAGCTGGATAGGAAATAAACCAGATGGGGCAAAGCTGAAGTAGAAAGAGAAGAACAAAAACTGTGTAGTACGATCGTCGTTGTACTGACACGTCAAAAAAAAGTTTAATCCGAGAATTCGCCTCCCGATTCATAGTCTCAGCCTACCCGTTCCGCATGTGACACGGCATGTATGCGGACGTACATTGCAGGCCAACTATGCTTTACAATGAACAATAGGCCAATCGCAGAAAAAGGTATGATGTAAGGCATCGCCGGAATCATGTAGCGGAATAGGGGCAAAGTGATCCAGTGTAAGAAAGCGAAGTAACCAACCAGGCCGCAGAGAGCCACCGTGATGGCCCTCTTTCTTCTCCAGGCAACAACCACACCGACTAACGCAGGGATGTAAATAAAACTATTAATGGCCAGAGACATGCCATGGTTGCTACCCGACTCTGTCGAATACCACAGCCGAAGAAACTTCTTAACCATAAAAGGTACTATGCTGATGGGATCCTTCGCTAAGCGTTCCCGATAGTTCTCCATAGCTAAACGCACATTAAGCCGGTCTCTTTCAACGAGGCTGGTAACAGATAATTCCGGCACTACCCCTTTTGATTTTGCGGCCTCGAGTAGTAAGGGATATTCTCGACTCCTGGTATCAATGGTCCAAAGCGGTTCAGAAGATCCCCACAGAACAACCGTATTGTTTGCCCCAACCGGGATAATCTCGTGCAGGACAAGATAGTTCCGAACCCCCCATGGCAGGATCACAAGGATGAAGCATGCCAGCGTCATAAGATAATAGCTCCACCAATGCGCGCCTGGTTTTCGAAAGGCTAGTAACACAAACGGCAGCAGTAGTGGCAAGAACTGAGTCGTTCCTCTTGTCAAGGTAGCCAACGCCAAAACGGCACCAGCCCCACAATAAAGTTGCCACTTACCTTCCCTCATAGCACGGGTGGTAAGCAACACCCACAAGGCAACGAAGAACGTAAAAAATGTTTCCGTTCCAATGTATAGGGTTGGATAAACGGCGAAGGGATATAGCGCCCAGATCATGGCTGATAGATATCCAATAGCTCGGTCGAACAAGTCTCTGAAAATTACAAATATTGTCACAGCAGTAAGTGAATCTACTAGCACTTGAATGGCCTTGATACCAACGATTCCGTCCCCACCAAACACAAATGCCACCAACGCAATGCACATGGAATATAATGGAGGGGTATAGAAAGGAAATGTGACATCTGAAAAACCCTCTCCATGCAGCAGGAGTTCTGCCCCGTTCAGATAGGCAAAGACAGCATTGTAAGGCAAATGCGGCTCGGGCAGTAGCCACCACATCAGCAGGCGAACAACTACAGCGGCCCCAAAAATGGAAAGATTTGTTTTCATTAATAGATTTCCATTTTGCTTAACAGACTCATTCGGCAGACGGAGGGTATGGCGCTGGCAGCACTCTTACGACAGTCGCTTGGCAATCCTCAGAGAGTTCGCGGCAGCATATGCATCGCGCAACCGCTGTCCTATGACCTCCCATGCATACGCACTGACTACCACCTCACGGCTAGCCAAGGTCAAATCGGCTCTTTGAGCCTTATCCGACAATAATCGACAGACTTTGCTCACAAAGTCGGCCGGCGTATCAGCCAGAAGCAAATGTTTTCCATCGTACAAACGCAAACCAGATGCCGCAAAAGTCGTACTCACTATCGGCATGCCCATCGCCAAGGCATCGAGTATTTTCAATCGCGTCCCTCCCCCGTCCGTGATGGGGCAGACGAATACCGTCGACTTCTGGAAATAGGGCCGGACATCATCCACAAACCCAGGGACGTGCACTCGAGGATCGTGCTGAGATAGCCTCACTAACCAGGCCGGAGGGTTTTTTCCCACTACGTTAATTTCCACATTTTTCATTCTGTCTGTTAATTGAGGCCAGATCGACTCAAAGAAGTAGGTTATGGCGCCTTTGTTCGCTAGTTGATCGAGGCGCCCGCAAAATAACAACTGCGCTCCTCCTGGATCTGGTCGCGGGGTAAAGTATTCGATATCGACGCCGTTCGGAACGACGCAAATGGCACTGTTCCCACAGGAGGCCTTCACTAACTGTCCTTCATCCTCAGACACCACTAGGTTAGCATCGAAGGTAGGACACCATCGTCTTTCTGCGGCAAGCAGGTGTGCCGATTCCCGTAACCAGAATGCACGCCTCATTGCACTGCGTTCGTTGGACGCACGTCGCTGGACCAGTGCAGACTCAATATCGTGATGATTCAACACCCTCCCTGCATGAGGAACGAGCAATCCATAGGGAGACAATCCCAATGTATCCACATGCACGACATCGAAGCGAAACCTGCTGGCCAAGTTGGTGAGACGAGCGGACATCTCTTCAGAACGCAACCACCGGAACTCATATGGCTCACCACTCACCATAGCACCAAACGCCCTACAATAACGGCCCAGTCCGAGAGAATCCTGTGGAAGAGGCACCCACTCCACACCGGCGCAGAACTTTCGCAACGCTTCGACACAGTCCTGTGGAGTCACACCTTGGGGCCTGGATGCCGGCTGATCAAACACGAGTGCATGCACCTCATGATGTTTGGCCGCTTCCTTCAGCAAGTTGTAATTTCGCTGAAGCGGGCCTCCCTTAGGAGGATAAGCAAGATTATGTCCCAACCACAGAATTCTCATTTCACCCCTTGCACACTGACCGATACATCCCAGCTGTTTGATTTGCCATGGTACTCGCACTGAAGTCAGCCTCAATTCGTGCCCGCCCAGCCACGCCAAATGCAACAGCCGTTACCTGATCATCGATGAGAGCGCCAATCGCTCTCGCCAGTTCATCAGGCTTCGCCGGGTTTACTAAAATTCCAGACTCACCATGTGATACCACTTCAGGAATTCCACCGACTCGGCTCGCAATGACCGGCCGCTTCAGAGCAAAGGCTTCTAATAGGACCATCGGAATTCCTTCATGCAGAGACGGCAAAACAAAAATGTCCATCATGTTGATGAAATCATAAGACTGTTCTTGATGGCCCGAGAATATCACGGATTGATCTAAGCCTAACCGTTTCGCTTCCGTTTCAAGCTGCTCACGCAACGGCCCATCGCCAACAAAAATTAATATCACATTCTGAAAAGACTGAGACAGGATTCGAAAGGCTTTCAATAACAGGGCATGGCCTTTCACTGGAACCAGCCGTCCCACCGTTCCAATCAAAACGGCCTTGTCGTCAATATTCCACTTCCTACGCATATCCGCCCTTTGAGTAGTGACGCGGACCGCTTCCAGATCGATCCCATTGTGTATACAGACGATTCGAGCGGCGTCATAGCTCCTGAGCAAAGCCTGTTCAATGTCGGATGAGACAGCGATCACCCTATCCACCAGCCATCCGGTCACGAATCTGTCCGCAATCGTGTACCCGGCCATCTTCACATTCCTCAGCCCTTTAAATGGTTCGGGCATACCGTGAACCACTCTGACCACATGAGGGACCCCCATGTAGCGGGCGACAAGTGCAGCGAGGATGGAATCTTTGTACTTGTGGGTATGAACGACATCGGGACGAAACTGCCGAAAAACTTTTCCAAGGCGAGAAGCGAGAGCTAGCGGGCCATGGTGTTTTTCGGGAATGACCGTGAGGGAGAGCGGAAGTTTCCGAAGTTCATCCGCCAACCGCCCCTCATTGAATAGAACCACCGCCCATTCGAACCCGTGTAGTCGAACGAGGTACGTCATGAGCGCAAGCAGATGAACTTCCGCCCCTGCCCACAAGTCGCCCATCGCGACATGACATACCTTCACAGCTGATTCGCAACTTGCGTTCTGCTCAATAGAACACCTCACCACCTAGCACAACCGCCTCTCCCTGTTGGAACGCTGAGCGGCACTATACGCTCAACATCGAAGGGTGGCGAATTATTTTCCCAATTCCAGGCACTCCTCATAGAGCGACTGATAGGAAGACACCATGGTCCGCAGGCTGAATTGCCCTTCGGCCCGACGCTTGCCTCTCTCTGCAAAGAGGGCCGCCTGTTGCTTATCGGTCAACAACGTTACTAACCGAGCCGCTAGGGCCTGACTATCACGCGGCGGAACCAGAAAGCCTGTTTCTCCATCGAGAATCAGTTCCGGATTCCCTCCAACCTGTGTCGCGACCACTGGTTTTCCGGCTATCATCGCCTCGAGGATTGCCATTGAAAGCCCCTCCGAGAGAGAGGGCAACACAAACACATCCAGCATGGCCAGGATTCGTGGGATGTCCTGCCTCAGACCAAGAAAGAAAACCTTTCCTCCTACACCAAGCCGATCTACGTGCGCCTTCAGTTCAGTTTCGAGCTGCCCTCTGCCGGCAAACACGAACGAGGTGTTAGGACATTTCGCCAAGACAGAGGGAATCCCCTCAATCAAATACTGATGCCCTTTAACAGGATATAGATTACCCACCACCCCCACAATTTGATGACTCTCTGGCAGGCCCAATTCTTTTCGACACGCCTCCACCTCAGTGCGGTCACACTGAGGCAACATATCCACGCCGTTATAGAGCACCTTGACGCGACTCGGAGAAACTCCGACTTGTTCAACAATGAATTGCTTGAGATTCTCCGATACAGCCACCATAGTTGCCCTGCGACTCACCCAGCGGTATGCCAGGCGACGCCGGAGTCGCTCCCAGAAATAGTTTTTCCCATGGACGGTTGCGACGAGCGGAAGGCCTGTAAGCGCCGCGACAAAGGTCCCTTGTACATTGGCATCAAACTCATGCGCGTGAATCAGATCCACCTGTTCCTGTCGCAGGAGTCGTTTGAATTGAATTGCCCATCGCCAATCGGTCATCCCGTGCGTCGGAATGATGAAGGTGCGGATTCCTCGACTCTCACTTCGGTCCTGGAGCCAGCCAGGTCGAAACAGGCACAGAACGGCTCGATATCTTTGTGGATCCAGCGACGCGGCCAAATTATTGATCACTCGCTCCGCCCCACCAGGCCCGCTGCTAGTCGAAAGAAAGAGAATTGTTCGAATCATGTTGCGTGGTGGCATTCCCACCAGCTCTGCCTGGTGAATGTGGAAAGAGGGGCAACCCCATTCTCAGGGATGGACTGACACGGCAGCAGCGTCAATGTCGCAATCTCACGGTTCGAGGCCGGCTCCAAAGAGAAACCTTCTGTTCAGGGCTCGATGAAGCAGCAATATCCGACTGAGCCACGGCATACAACTGCGTGGTATTTCGAAGGGCGACCGCAAACCCCATCAAAATCCAGAAGGTGGGGTAGTAAAGAGTGGAGATGAAGGCGCTAGTCGTGAGATACCCTATCATGCCGCCTAAAATTGCATTACCGAACAAGGCTGCCCGTTCAAATTCAGGATCGTTTCCTTCTCTATTTTCACGTTTTTGACCCACCCTGTGCGACCCGATGGGAAAGTACTGACGCACCCTCGTGTCTCTATAGTTGAGATAGATCATCGCACCGAAAATGATGATTCCTACAAGCCCGAGTTCTGGCATCAACGTAAAGTAAAGCGAATGCGCCTGACGCCCGGCCAGTGATTTCGTTTGCCACGTACGTCCTCCCATGTACTCGCCGATTGTCCAGGGAAAGTTTCCCTGCCCTACGCCCAAAATGGGATTGGCGAGGAACATTTCCCACCCTATTCCCCAGGTGAACATCCGTTGGCCAGCAGTGCCAGTTTCCACTGTGCTGTCATCGGTGATTGAGCTGATTCGATCCCAGTATTCCTGAGGCGCTGCAATGAGGATCAAGCCGGCAAGGCATACACCGACCAGGAGTGACATGATTTTGCGGGAAGAATAAAACCAGCAGAATGCCCCAATGGCCAGCAAACCCAAAAATGCGCCTCGCGATGACGTAGCTACGACTGACATAACAACGAGGCCCAGCAAGACGATATAGCCGAACTTTGCCCGTTGAGTCGACGCTGCCTGATACATGAAAAATACGACCGGAACAGCCACATTCATTTCCATTCCAAAGTCGTTCTCGTCCCCTAACCATCCACCAACTCCACGCCCTTGATGCAACATGCCGTTAACGGCCAATACGGCATGTACAGCCAACCACGCGAGAATAAGCTTGTGCATACGACTGGTAGAATCGACGAAAGTGACAATCCCTAAATAAAAAAAGAAATACAAAGTCATGTCTTTAAACGTCATCAAGGCGTGGAAATTATTATTTGCAAATGGCACCCATAGTGCCATGAACCCTAATAGCCCCATCCAGAGCCTGGTTTGAATATTGGCAAGGCTAGCTTTACCCGAAATAAGAACGGCTAATCCCAGCGACACATCAATGAGAGAAGGAAACGGAATCACCTTAAGAGGGGGTAAAAAATCTTGCGGTCGCCCGAACTCGAACAAGAGAGCCACAAGGACTAGATAGAAGCCGATATTCGATTCAGGTGGCGTTACACGGAAGCGAGAATTAGCAGAGCGAGTCCCCTCGTGAACACGAACGGAACTGGGTTTCAACATATCGAACCGCACCTCTCCACTGACATTACCACACGACTGACAGTACCAATCTCCACCTCTTGGTAAAACCAGCATGTGCAGGTGGCAGGTTGGTGGATCAGGGTATTCCTATGCCGCTTTCCTCAAGGCCACAATCATATTTGTCCGAAGACTCCTGAACGGCCGCGTCATAAGCAACCGGATCCACAACAACTCTACGGCTGCCAGCGGCGGAAGCATAGCAAAGATGGCATCGGTTGGAATCAAATCAAGCTGCAATACCTCAAAGCCGTTGGCTTGAGCAAGCGTCCTGACCTGAGCTTCAGTATTCGCCTTATAGTGGGTGGGAAACACATCATGCTCCTCGCGACCTTCAAGCAAGTAGATAAGCTTACCCTTGAGCCACTCAGGCACAACCTTGGATAAAATCACTCCATAACCGTATGCGTTTGGGGTGTGAAACAAGAACACGCCTTTCGACTTAAGGATCCGCCCAATCTCTCTAAACTGTTCATCTGGATTATCGAGATGTTCGACAACCATATTGGCTGTCACCAGATCAAAGGCTTGACTTCTAAACGGCAACTTGGTGACATCGCCCCGCAGCTTCTTCGTAATGTTGGGATGTGCCTTCAGTGAAGGCAGGTCATAGTCGATGCCAAAAATGGCCTTGCAGGTTTTCACAAGTTGGCGCTCTTCATTCGCTCGCCAACTGGGAAGGACGGAGTGTCCACAGCCTATCTCCACCCATTCAACTGATGGCGTCACATAGCGCTTCAGCGATTCCTCATACGAATACTGGGAGTATCTCAACTTCGGCACAATGGCGCCCCGCATTGTCCAATAGATATTGAACAGTCTCGTCCGCAAGCTCATGTCGATGCCGGGCCTCCCTTAGTCTTTGCCATCCACGTGCCTCTTCATCCTCGATCCGGTCGCCCTAGCCCGACTTGGCCGCGGGCAACATTCGCATCACTAGCACATCGCAGGCTCGCTTAATCATTGAGAAACAGACCTGAAAATCCTGTAGCGTCCCGCTGTAGGGGTCGGCAACTTCCCGCACAGATTGGTCATAAAATTGCCTGAGTAGAAATACTTTCTGCGTGGCTTGAGGGTACAACTTGATGACCCGATTACGCTGCTCCCATTCCATAACCAGAATGATGTCTGCTCGTTCGACCTGCTCTTTGTGCAGCGGCTGGGTTGCGTGCTTGCCAAGCAAGAGGCCTTCCTGCGTGCCGACGACTTGTGCCAACGGATGTGCAGGCTTTCCGAACGATGTTTCGAGCCCTGCCGACTCAACCACAGTAGTCAACCCATGTTTTCCAACCTGATGCTTAAGATAGGCTTCTGCGAGTGGGCTCCGACAGATATTGCCTTTGCACACCACTAGAATGGCATTCGTAGGATTCGGGAAACTCTGGCGAGTGAGCAACATCCGATAGCGCCACCGATCCAGCACCCCATTGACAGCTCGCTTCACTGAACGAGCGACATCCCGCACAGAGGCGGACACCACCTTTACCTCAGATCGAGCGTCAACCTCCGACATGACCACTCCTTATGCCAATTTGAGATACCGCATCACTTCGAAACGACTCGGGGCCAGATCATCGAACCGCTCAATTTCATAAAACACGTCTCGCTCAAAAAACAGGCAGAAAGACATGAGTGACTGCAACTTCGACGGGGCCCCTGGTGGAAGATTCAACGCGCGATCGCTCTTCCTCACACGCATTAACAACTGATCCAAATCCCCCAACAACCACCTGGACTTGACTCCGATACGATATCCATCTTCAGGTACCATCTCGCCCCGTCCCATCGCCATGTTGAGCAAATGCATCGGAAAATTCACCCCAGCATCCACCGCCAACTGCAATGAACCCCAAAACCGCCCATTAATCTCCATCAACAAGGGACACTGCGTGGCTGCATCTACTTTGAACTCGACCATCGCCACCCCGTTCCATTTCACACGCTGCAACAGCTTGAGGGTAGCCTCAACCATCACTTTCGGCAAGGCAATACTTTCCCGCAACACACTGACCCCACCAGAGGGGGGACGCTCACGAAGTCTCCGGTGAGCGAACATTCCCAACGGCCTTCCCTCCTGCATCAACACGAACAGGCCCTGGCCTTCCCCGATGACGCGCTGCTGAATCAACGAAGGTCGTTGCAGATACGGCCGCTCACGATAGAGTCGAAGGAGTTCCTCGGGCGACTCGGCATAGCAGACGCTCGTCTTCATCCAGCAATTGCCCTCTTTCACCAGTGAGCAACCAGGCTTGACCACCACGGGAAAATCATCGATTTTCGCAATAATCCCCTCGAGTCGTCCATCAGGGACAAAGACAGTGCCCGGGATGGAAACGCCTTCAGTAACCGCGCACTGCATCAATCGGTACTTATCCGAGATTTCCTGAAATGCCTGGGCCGTGGGGGCCGGAAAGTGCGTGTACCGCTCAATCTGGGCCTTCTCCGGCCCAAGGACATGCATGGCGATATCGGACACGGGAAATACAGCATCTACTTGATGGCGCTGTAAGACCTCCATCAAGGCGGCGATGAAACCTTCAGGATTTTGATAAGGAGACGGATAGACGATCCGCTGCCAGCAATAACGAGAAGATCCTGCAAGGGATCGTTGGGACTCCGCCCCAACAATTACCTCCACATGCTCCCGTCCTAGCGCTCTGGTGACGGCAAGCGCCGCTCGCTCATTTCCGTCGGTAACCAAGACTCTCACGAATATGTTCGCCCCCGGGACACAGCCCTCACATCCATTCCCCCGATTACCTTATACCGAACTCGGTTGAGGACCGAACAAACGAAAGGAGAACAGTGGAATGGTGTGTGTGATGTCGTTATGAATGCCCACGCGGCGGATCGCATACCGATTTTCAGGACGGTTCCCTTCCACACCCATCTGCACGGACACTGCAGCCTCATACCCACTGACTCTCACCTGTTCCTGAATGCGGGTATCGCTATTTCCATTGGGGTAACAATAGACCGGCACATAGTTCACACCTTGCTCCAGCAGAATCTGTCGCGATCTCACAAGCTCCTCGGAAACCTCGTCTGGTGTGATGGTGGTCATAATACGGTGTGTACAGGAGTGGGAACCGAATGACACGCCTCCCTGAGACATTTCACGCACCTCGTCCCAATTTACAATCACTCGGCCATGCGGCAATGTCACCTTGAGTTCCAACGCCAACGCGCGAACCAGCTCGCGGATACGATCGATCGGCAGATGCTTGCAACGCTCAATAATTTGGTCCGCTAGCTGCTCATGATTCGCCATCGACTCAGCCGAGAAAGGGAGGCTTCCGCCTAGGAAACCGGACAACACAGCCTCAATCCTTTTTGGAGATATAGTCCCCTCTGTTCTACCAGCAGCAGCTTTGCATAAGGATGCCAACTGATCAGGCCAAAACCACTCGTTGCTTCCCACATAGTCGGTGGGAAGGAAAATAGTCGCAGGCATACGTAATCGCTTCAGAACGGGATACGCATGGCGATAATTGTCCAACCAGCCGTCATCGAAGGTAATTACGCAGTATCGTGCCTGCTCATTCCATGCACCACGGTGCCACTGATCAAGAAGTTCCTGCAGAGACAGGACCGTAAAATTGCTTTTCACAAAAGACATCTGTTGAGCGAATACGGTATCGAGCACGTACATTCCGGCCTGGACAGGATGACAGGAGACTTCGTCCGTCGTCAGCACCCGGTGATACATGAGCACCAGGACCTTGCCTCGGTGCCGCCATCTGTACACCGATGATGTGTGGAGGATCCCCGCTACCGCAGAACGAATCGTCTGCTTGAACCCTCTAACGCCAATGTTCATATCAAGAGAGTCGTCCCATGAATTAGAACAACGTATAGATGAACGGCGCAACGGCGGATCCTTGAGTCAGGACTATCAGGCTACCCAACAAGGCGAGCATCATGATAATCGGCAAGAGCCAGAATTTCTTCCGCTCCTTCATAAATGCCCACAGCTCAGTGAGAAACTCCCCCATACCGATCTCCGTCTCCCTAAAATTGCTTGGTCATATGGGTATGAGGCCTCGCTTGCCGCACGACCCGATAGCTCGCAGCATCTCGGCTCAGCGTTCTGCGCATAGAATCCCAACCAAACATCCGCATCACGACCCCCATCGGCGTGATCAGTCCAAAGTATAGAATCCCCAGGATGATCCTGGTGTTGACCCATCCCATCACGTGGCCAATCTTCATCCAGACTTTGAAGAGAGGCGCGAGGATAGTCGGCGCCACCAATCCCAAGGGTACCAAAATTGCTCCCAACACAACGGCCCAGAGGCGCATCCCATCACCATGCCGGATGAGGGGCCAGATCCCGATCAGGAAAAAGACACCACCAATAATCAATCCAAAATTCCGCAATTCTTTCTTTTCAGCCACCGCATCCATTCAGTACCTCTGGTTTCCATTTCTTACCCGTATTTGTGTTGCAGTCGATACCACCATCCTTGACTTAACGCTTGGACGGCTCCCAACGAAACACCCGGTCTCCCCGAAAATACCGCATCCAGGCATCAAGAATGGACAGGTTCACCACAACAAAAAACGAAGGTAATCGAAATACGTTACTCTTTGGCATCCAGCTGCACCCGGCATAGGCTACGGCGATCATATAAAACAGAACGTGCGCCAGCAAAAGAACCCGGTATGGCACCGAATCGATTGCCAATACACTATTCGAGACCAGTGCGCCAATCATCGCGAATGGCACGAGCCACCGACAGAGCTTATGACTAAACAGTTGCCACGCAAAGATTCCATACCGAAACGGATTTAACATCGGTAAGCTCCGCATCAGCACAGCAATTCCTCTTAAGACGGTACGAACTTTGCGTTGGTACTCCTTTTTCTCATCCGTTAAGTTCTTATAGTAGCCGACACTTCGCGGATCCGACACCCCACGCAGCCCGGTTTTCATGGAATTGAGCAATGTATTAAAGTCGCTTTGGAGATCGTCTGCCCAAGGGCTGCAGACCGTCCTCCGAGCGGCGAAAAATGACCCGCTCAGCCCGACCAATGTGTTCACCTTCGTTTCTAACTGGCGCAGGAGCATTTCATATTTAACATACGCGCCCTCCCCGCTCAGATTTCCCTGGGCATCTACAAATTGGTCTACACTACTGACACAGCCGACCGTTGGATCATTGAACGACTTGACAATATTGGCGATGCCGTAAGGCGGCAAGGTGGTCGCGACATCTGAGAACACCAGTATCTCCCCGCTTGTCTGACTCACCGCCAGCTTTTGAGCGGCCTCTTTTCCTCTTCGTTCCTGGGCGCGGACAAGGCGCACACCCGAAGTTGCATACGATCGCACAATCTCCTCGGTTCGGTCTGACGAACAATCGGAAGCCACAACTATGTCGAGCCGCTCACGCGGATACTGTTGCTGAAGACTATTCTCGATCTTTTCCCTGATCCGTGCTTCTTCATTATAGGCCGTGATGACAAACGAGACCATGGGTTGAATATCGCCGGCCAGCACAGGCCGGTTCCTGAAACAGGAGAGGACCACTAACGCAAGTAAGTAGCCAGCATAGGCATAGATAATGAACACTATCGAGCCCCAGAACATCCATTCCATAAACCACATCGTTAGTTTCCCGGCGTTTTACCGTCCACTGCCACTCGAACCATACTCGCCTAATCCATCAGTTCACTCGAGGTAACCGAGAACCAGGATGCTGACCGTTCGCCACATCCGAAGGACATCTCGTTTCTTCCCCGGCAACTCGCTGAGCCGCTTGAAGTACATCAGAAATTCGAACGAGGTCGGAATCGGACAAGAATTCATGCGTTGGAAGCGTAACCAGTCGTTCCGCTATCGAGGTCGACTGGGGTACCTCCTGGGATGAGAGCGCGTCACGAAGCTCAGCAATATGCTGCAGAGATGATGGGTACATAGAGCTGATTCCCAGTCCCTGCCTCGCAGACAACCGGCACACTGCGTCCTTTTCCTGCTTCGAACGCATCAACACGGGAAATCGCAAATATACCGACTGTCCCCGCACAAACGGCTTGAGCGTCCGCACATCACCTACGGCGAGCGATCGAAGAATCTGCTCGGAATGCGCGACTCGGCTCGCAGTCGATTTGTCTAACCGCCGTTTCCAACGCCGCAATAACCCGGCCCGTATTGGGTCGAGACGGCTAACCGGGAAATCCGTGTAGAACTTTGTTTCGCCCAGCTTTAGAAACGGAAGTCCGGCTGGCAACCAATAGAGGGACGGCTTGATCAACAACTGCGTCACTGCCACTTCCAGCCAATTTCTCAGCATGCCGACCAGCGATATATCAGGAAGCGGTGCATATTCACGCGCCAAGGCTTCACCGATGCGATCATTATTCGTAAGAATGGCACCTCCAGAACCACAGGTAATATTTTTACCTCTCCCAAAACTCAGGAACGAAACATCGCCTATCGCCCCGAATGGAACGGCACCGCAATGGCCACCAAACGCCTGCGCCACGTCCTCTACGACAAAGATCCCTTGTCGGCGGCATAACTCAACCACTCTGGGCACATCAATACCCATCCCAAGCAAATGGGTGGCTAACACGCATAACACGCTCGAATCGGCCATCTTGGAAAGGTGGGCAAAGTCGAAATCCAACGACAAAGGATCCACGTCACACAGTGCCACCGATAGTCTTGCACGCACAACGGCCGATGGCACAGAAAAGCATGTATACCCGGGAAGCACAACTTTCTCTCGTCCAGATAACCCATGCAGCGCCTGGAGGATGAGAGTGAGCGCGGCCTTTCCTGATGACACAAACCACACATGTTTCACGCCAAAGTATTGGCCCAATTCAGCCTGTAGCTGCTCCAGTGTGGATTGCGGATGCAGGAGCCCTAGCAGCCCTTCAACGAGGTCCCTGAATTCGATCGGTGCAGCCGATGGAGGAAGCGTTCGCTGAACCTTCATGGAAGATGTTTCACAATATGAGGCCCAAGAAGGTTCGCAACCGCGACTGGCAAATTTTGCCAGAGACGAATGGCGAGAGCGTATTTCGGATTCTGGGGGTTCAGCTGAGGAACCGGGCGCCCACCTTTCATCCAATAGTACCAGTACAGCTGGTGTGGCTGAGCTCCCCATTGTTCCTTAAACCGATAGGTCCCGCTATCGGGGCTCGAACGGCCAAAGTCAAAGACCTGAAAACCCTGTCGGCACGCATATTCCAATACCGTACCGTAGAGCAACATATTTGGGGCCAGCTTGTTAAATCGCTTGTCCGATGCAGCCCATGGAATCTCCAACGACGATCGGAACCCGTACAAGAAGCCTGCAGCGACTGGAGTCTCTCCGTGAGAAACAACGCAGATGCGCACCTCCTTTGGAAACACCTCAAGAATCTTTGCAAAGAATCCCTTCGCATAGACCGGCGTCCCCAAGTCGCGCATGCAACGAGAGAAAACACAGTAGAACTCATCGAGGCACTCACTCCCGCCGACGCGTGCGGTCATACCCTCTTTTTGAGCCCGGCGAACCTGGCTACGCAGTTTTGAGGAAAACTGCTTTTGAAGATCATCATAGGTGCTTGGAAGCGACAAGCGCATAGACACCTTTCGCTCGCTTCGGACCCATGATGTTTCCACGATTTCCTGCTGCCGCAACTCGACATGATCAACTTCTTTGGAAGTCGCAATCTCTTCGATACACGCTTCTAATGAAGCTCGTGCCTCTTGATTGGTTGCCAGTATGCCACCGTAATTTAGGAAAGGGATCGAGATCAAAAAACGACCAAAGAGTGGGCTCGACAGAGTAACGAGCGGAGCAACGCAAACGATCTCCCTGCTTTCGTTCTTTCCCATGAGATAAATCGTATCGTGTCCAAACACCTCGTTGATGACGCTTTTCCAGGAGTACAGATGGTATCCAGTTCCACATTCGTGACTACGAACAAAGCCATCCCAACCCAGTCGGTCCTCGGCGGAGCTACAATCAGAAATAGTTAATTTCATACCAGTCCCGAGTACGATCTTCAGAGGAAGGGAAAAACAGACTGCATGGTCACTAGCCATTTACGGCAGCGAGAATGACTGCGGAGTGCGAGGCGTTCCCCCCTGACCTTTTATCTCCGCGGTTCGGCCTCCGACCACGTAACCCGACTTGACCATCACGGATTCTGCTATCCTCCGTCGCTCCTCTTTAGACGACTGCGAGGTGATACAGGGGAACACGGGTCCAGCCTGAATATTCTTACGATGTTTATCTAAGTATTCGTCGAGGGAACAGAGAACGCGAGCTGGGTTCCCTGCGCATACTGAATTAGGTGGCAAGGACCGACTAATCACCGACCCAGCACCTACTATTGTACGCGGTCCGATCTCGACACCAGGGAGAATCACTGTTCTCGCTCCAATGTGGCAAGACTCACGTATCCTGACACTACCGACTCTGGCACCATCAAGAAACTCGTCCATCTGCGCATCATGCGCAAGGATAAGGCATTCTTCTCCAAATCCGCAGTGCGCTCCAATGGATATGAGAAAGCAGTAATCCGGATCGATCCAGGTGGAAGCCGGAAGCCAGACATCCGCACCGAGGCCCATTCCACGCTGTCTGAGCTTAGCCCAACGACGATCCAATCTTTTCCGGTCAAACTTCGATTTGATCAGGGCTGCGAAATCTATTAGAAAGTCGATCACGCTCAACACTCCCTGCGCGCTTTCTGCTTCAATCGTTCTATCCCGGACACATACTGCACTAGGCGAGGCAGCGTTTCCGGAAACCCGAAACGCCTTATCTTGTATGGACCAGCACATTCCCGAGCCAGTAAGTCGGGATCTGCAAAACCGGGTTCTCCAACCACGGCTCCAATCAATCCTGCATTCTTCAGAATGTCTGTTTCCCGCGTCCCAAAATCTCCCCAGCCTCCATTTGGATAGCAAAAAATAGGCACCGGGCTATTCAGTTCCTCCCGAACTCGCTTCCATGATTCCATGATCTCATCTTTGGCTTGTACGTCGGTCGTCCTGCTAAGGATTGGATGAGTCACCGTATGAGGGCCAAAGGTCATTCCGATCCGTTCACAATCTCTTGCTTGGTCCCAGGTCATCGGAGAAAATATCTCTGGGGGGACATCAGGAACCAATACTTCCCCCTCAACTGCTAAACTAGCAATAGCAAGATGTTTATCGGAATCTGATACCAACTTACACTTTGCAGTGAAGTCTGCTTGTGCACAGATGCGATCCGCCATGGAGTCCCAGTGGTAGTCAATCAAACGGTCGGCCAGCCGTACACGGATAGCGTGTCGTCTGGTGGAGGCGAATATGAACTCAATTTTATCCCACCAGAACCAGAGCTTGCCGTCGACAAACCCTGTAGCGAGGAACGTCGTCACAGGGCAGTCATAATCGGCGAAGACCTTTGCTGCAACCTCGGCCTGATCAACATATCCATCGTCGATCGTAAAAGCCACTGCACCTCGGAGTGGGGTGCCGCCTTGCATCATGCTCTCTATCACAGAAGCCAGTGAACGCAGATCGTACTTGCGTTTCCGAAGAAACTCCAGACCGTTGCGAAGATGCTCTACATCAAACCCTTCGATTCCTCGCCCCATGTGGCGAAATCGATGCAGCATGAATACCGTCGCACAATTTCGCTGCACCAGGCGACTCAATTTGTCCACACCAGGAAACGTGAGCAAATGATAGTAGAGATTTCTCGCCCAACTCATTTCAGTCGTTGCCCCTTCCATTCCTCAAGATATCGATATCAACTGACGAAGGCATTTGTGCGTGTCTAGTTGATTCTTTCCCCTTACGTACGACCACTCGCCCCATCAAAGACCTTCGCCAACTGGCCGGTGAGGTTCTTATAGTCAAACAGCGCTGTCGCATCTTCCGAAGGAGTGACAAACTTGGCAGAATCGAAAATCAGGTCGGTGAATAGCTGCTTGATCGCAGGAGCTTGATTTGAGCAACATACGCCCAAGCGATGCCGTTGCACCAAATTGAAAGTAGCCCCCGGATCGCCAATCACCACTAATGGACGCCGCGTCGCAATGTACTCATAAATCTTCGCCGGAATCTGCAGCGTTGACCCTGGCTGCATTGTCAGTAACGCATCGGCCCTAGCCATTTGACGCAAACACTCTTGATGACTGACCGGAGGTTCTCGCAATAGCACTCCATGCTTTTCAAGGCCCTGTGCCATACGCTCACACTCGTCGCTTCTTACATCCCAGGTCCCAATGAATCGAAGCCTCAGCTGAGCTTTTCGAATTGTCCCCTCCTCTACCAACTCTAACAGAGCGCGCAGCAATTCCACCGGCGTTCTCATCATGTACATAGTCCCGAAATGGCACAGCTCTATTCCCACTCGTTGTGAGGCTTGATCACCATCAGGAGTAGCGGGCAATGCGAAATCGTCAGCATGAAAACCATTGGGAATGGCTACGCACTTGTCCTGAATTTCTGGATATAGCGCCGTAAGATGCGTTCTTAGTTCCGAAGTGTTCGCGATCACAGCCGCAGCTTCTTGGCAAATCTGTCGTTCAAGCATTTCGGTTTTTCGAATGAGCTGAGGGGAAATGTAGTGAAAACCTGCATTGCTCGCCCAGGGATCACGAAAATCGACGATGAACGGCACTCTAAATCGGCGGCCCAGTTTCCGAGCAATGGCTAAACTTGTCCATGGGCTGCCAGTCGCAAACACTAGGTCGGGTTGCTCATCCTTCGCTAAGGAACCTACATGTTTGAGCACAGGCTCCATCCATGCGCTTTGCGGATCTGGAAACGCGAACATGCGATCGAGAACAAATCTCTTCAACTGACCGATGTGCCCCGAATTCTTCAGCTCATTAGTTTTCACGTTAGAGCCATAATTGACTCCAGCAGCGATTGCGTGATTCCCTCTCCTTCCGATACGATCACGAATCAATTTGCGGAAATGAAGCAACCGATCGAGCGTGCTCGCATAGGGTATCGCCTCCACCTTAATACTCGACGGCAACTTTCCCGAGAGCCGTTCATCGACCGAATGCACCGGATAGACCGAGTCCGGTGTCGTAGTTACAACATGGGGAGTCCATCCATACGTGCTGAGGTATCGGCAAAAGCCAAGCGGCCGCATCGCTCCTGTTGCGGCAACCGGCGGAAAATAGTAGGCGACAATGAGGACGCGCTTCACAGGTTCACCATCGATTCCGTGGCACCTCGATGCCTTCCATGCATACTAGGCAACCCGCTAAATACGACATTGATCAGGGGCAAATGGATGTTACTTTCAATAATGTGGCCGGCACACACGAAAGAAACCACCAGGGTGCAGCAGCGGAAAGCCGCTCCAGACTATTCATCACGCAGCAAGACCAAGGTCTTGGCCCACGAGCTCCGACAAGATCTCAAATTCCGCAACGTGGAATAACCTGTTGGCCAAATCTACTTCACCTCTGCGATGACGCTCCAGATCGTTGATTAGGGCACCCGCGTTATAGATGCCTCGTTCGCGAACCGCCTGACTCCCCAGAATATCGCGGAGAGGCTCGTAGAGATCATGTGCAAACCATTTTTTGCTCGCGGTAGGAAACCCCATCTTATCCACACGCGCTCGCACAGACTCCGGGATCCGTCCCCTCATGCCTTCTCGAAGCACATATTTATTCCACGGTCCACGCACCTTCCAGTCGTCGGGAAGTGCTGAGACAAACGACACCAACCGATAATCTAAAAAGGGAAGGCGCGCTTCGACCGAATGGGCCATGGAATTGCGATCCTCAATCCGCAGGTACAAGGGCAACGGGGCAGAGACTACCGATTGCTTCAACGCATGCGACAACGTCATCTCAACCGGCGAGGGATCTTCATCGATGAAGTACCTGGTGAAGTCCTCAGAAAACCACGGATTCTGGCGAAGCCGTGCCTGGCGACGCGCCTGCGCCCAGGTACGGTACGCGCCGACCTTATACATTTCCCAAGAGAACCCGCGCGCTGCGGCTGCAGTGAAACGTTGCCGCGAATTCCCACCATGAGCGGCCGTGTAGGACGCCACAGCTTGCCAGGCTTCTCGTACCCGTCCCTGTCGAAGAAGCGACACCCAGTAGTCTTGAAAATAGCTGGAATAGCCACCAATGGTCTCATCAGCGCCCTGCCCATTCAATACGACACGAATCCCGTGAGACGCGGCAAGGCGCATGAGTTGATAACCTACTAACGCCGTCATCGTATGCACCGGCTCATCTTGAAACCAGAGCAATCGGCGCAGATCGCTCCATAGCTCGGCCGGGCTGGTTCCCAGCTGCCGGAGCTGAGCATGGGTTTGAGCCAACGTATCGGCAATATACTTCGATTCGTCGAACTCCTTGGCCATGTAGCAAAAGGCCTGGAGAGATTCAGACGTACTACTGCCCGCCTCACCTCGCTGCCTGGCTGCGGCGCAAATGATCGCGGTCGAATCAAGTCCTCCCGACAAGCAGACGCCTACCGGAACATCACTTCGCATCCGAATTCGAACGGCGTCTTCGAACAAATTGGCAAACGTTGTCGCAGGGTCCTCGGATACACTTTGCGGTAACCCATCCAGGGACCAGAAAAACCATTGATGCCACGTACCATCGAGTGTCAGCTCAAACCCGCTCCCTGGAGGAATTTGCTCAATCCCTTCGTAAAACGTTTCGACCTGACTGTCCAGACGTCCATCCAAGAGAAACCTGGAAGCAGTGCGCCAATTGATCTCACCGCGCCGGTATCCAGATGCTCGTAACGCCTTGATCTCTGAGGCGAACTGCATCACGTCTGAAGTACGGCTGTAATATAGCGGCTTGACGCCAAATCGATCGCGCGAGCCAAACAGCCGCCGATGCTGGCGATCATAGATCACAAATGCCCACATGCCATTAAGTCTAGACAGACACTCGCGACCCCACTGACGGTAGGCCGCAAGCAGCACCTCGCTGTCCCCGCTTGACCGAAACTGGTACCCCAATTGCCGAAGTTCGGACCGCAATTCGACATAGTTAAAGATCTCACCGTTGAAGACCAGCACATACCGCTCGTCTTCACTCACCATGGGCTGATGGCCGGCCTCAGACAAATCAAGAATCGAAAGTCGGCGAAATCCCATTCCAACAGCACCATCGACATAGATCCCACTATCGTCGGGACCTCGGTGCAGTAAGCTCTTGGCCATCCGTTCGATCGCCACGCGCTCTATCGGCTGCCCCTTCAACCCTATGGCAACTGCAATCCCACACATAACAACTATCTGAGTCCTTGTTTAACGACGAGGCTCTTCGTGGATGTTCGCTACTTCGCGACAACCTGTCGGAAATAGTCTGTCGCTTTCCTGATGCCATCCTCCAGTTCGACTTTTGGTTCCCAACCCAAAAGACTCTTGGCTCTCGTAATATCCGGCCGGCGTACTTTCGGATCATCGGCTGGAAGCGGGCGCTCTTCGATTACGCTCTTAGATCCGGTTAATTTCAAGATAATCTCGGCAATCCCACGAACCGTGAGTTCCCGCGGATTCCCGATATTGACCGGATCATGAATACTGTCCAGACTTGCGTCGGGCTTTTGCGTGAGGAACTTCGTGCGGTCGGTGCGTTCCGCGACTGACTTGTCAGACTTCACCATCAACAATGCCACGATACCACGAACTAAATCATCGACATAGCAAAAGCTACGGGTCTGAGAACCGTCACCAAAAACCGTCAATGGTTTGCCCTGAAGTGCCTGCACGATGAAATTCGAGACAACCCGGCCATCTTTCGGCCTCATCCTGGGGCCGTACGTGTTGAAAATTCGCACGATGCGTGTATCAACACCATGATACCGGTGATACGCCATCGTCATGGCCTCAGCAAACCGCTTCGCCTCATCATAGACCCCACGCGCGCCAATGGGATTCACGTTCCCCCAATAGGTTTCTGGTTGCGGATTGAGCAACGGATCTCCATAGACCTCTGAGGTGCTGGCCAATAGAAAGCGCGCCCCTTTGGCTTTCGCCAACCCAAGTGCCTTGTGTGTCCCCAAAGCCCCCACTTTCAATGTAGCAATGGGCATCTCGAGGTAATCTTGCGGACTCGCCGGAGACGCGAAATGCATTACTGCGTCCAACTGTCCATCTACGTGCAGGTAATCACACACATTGTATTTCACAAAACTGAATTTTGGATTTCCGATCAGGTGAGCAATATTCTCAGCCCGTCCGGTAATCAAATTATCCAGCGCAATGACGTCATGCCCCTGCCCCACCAGCAACTCAGACAAGTGGCTACCAAGAAATCCTGCTCCACCCGTAATCAATATTCGCATGAATCAATTCCTCCTTCGTGTTCACTCTGCTACCGGTTAGTCGAGCTCAAACTCTTTCTTCCAATTCGAATCGTCTCCCAATGGCTTCTGGTCGGCCTTGCACAGCACACAATTCTCAAGGACGAGCACGTCCATTTCCGTGCGCATAAAACACCGATACGCATCTTCTGGAGTGCTGACGATCGGTTCCCCTCTCACGTTGAAGGACGTATTCACCAGCACCGCGTGTCCGGTCTTGGCTTCAAAGGCCTTGAGCAAGGCGTAGTACCGTGGATTGGTGTCCTGATGAACGGTTTGAATCCGCGCTGAATAGTCAAGATGAGTTACCGCAGGAATGTCAGACCGTGGAATATTCAACAATTCAATCCCCCATAATCCATCATGAGTTGAACTCACTGGAAGACGCCGTTTCTCAACGACGGGCGCCACGAGGAGCATATAGGGGCTGTCGGCATTCAGCTCAAAGTAATCGGATGCTCGTTCACGCAATACTGATGGGGCAAAAGGTCGAAATGATTCCCGATACTTAATCTTGAGGTTCATCACCGACTGCATATCTCTATTACGGGCATCTCCCAGGATACTACGTCCACCCAATGCCCGCGGCCCGAACTCCATACGTCCTTGCAACCACCCCACCACCTTCCCTGCAGCGAGTTCCTCAGCCACACGAGCGTAGAGATGATTCTCATCGAGTCGGATATAGGGGGCGTCTGATTTCTTCAGGTAGGATTCAATTTCTTCATTGGTGTGCGAGGGCCCTAAATACGATCCCTTGATACCATCTTTTCCGGGAGTCACCTTGCGTGGCTGTTTCTCATATTGGTGCCACGCAGTGAGTGCGGCACCCAATGCCCCACCCGCATCGCCTGCAGCAGGCTGTATCCAGAGCCCCTTGAAGGGGCCTTCCCGAAGGATGCGACCGTTGCCAACACAATTCAGAGCGACACCACCGGCCATGCACATATAGTCTACACCGGTCTCTCGATGCAGCGTGCGAGACAGCCGCAGCATGACTTCCTCTGTCACTTCCTGGACTGAACGGGCCAGATCCATTTCGCGCTGAGTCAGTTTTGATTCCGGCTTACGAGGTGGCCCCCCAAAAACATCATCAAACTTTCCTCCGGTCATCGTCAGCCCGGTACAATAATTAAAATAGTCCATATTCAGACGAAAGGTTCCGTCCGGCTTGAGATCCAGCAAATGGTCATAGATCGCTTTCACATATTTTGGCTCACCATAGGGCGCCAGGCCCATCACCTTGTATTCCCCGGAATTCACCTTGAAACCCGTGTAGTACGTGAACGCGGAGTACAACAGCCCGATGGAATGCGGAAAAGGAATTTCCCAGAGAGGGGTCAGTACATTCCCTTGCCCCAGCCAAGCCGACGTCGTGGCCCATTCCCCAACCCCATCCATACACAGTACCACTGCCTTTTCATAGGGAGACGGGAAAAATGCTGATGCCGCGTGCGACTCATGATGCTCTGAAAAGAGAATCTGCGGCAATGAAGTCGTTGTCAGATCCGGGGCATGCATCAAGAATTCCTTCTGAAGCAGGCTCTTTAAGAGCAATTTTTCCTTCAGCCACACCGGCATCGCAGCCACGAAGGATTGGAGACCTCGAGGTGCAAACGCGAGATAGGTCTCCAACAATCGCTCGAACTTGACCAGCGGCTTATCATAGAAGACCAGATGCCGCACATCCTTGAGCTTAATTTGTCCTGCCTGCAAGCAGTAGTCGATGGCTCTGTGGGGAAACCCCGGATCATGTTTTTTCCTCGTAAATCGCTCTTCTTGGGCCGCCGCAATAATTTCCCCATCACACACTAAACACGCAGCGCTATCGTGATAGAAGGCGGAAATACCGAGAATGTTCATCACGACTCTCTGCCAATAGAAGTAGTAGGTCGATACCCCCATCTAGCACCATGTCAGCACTCCCGCAGCACATCTTCATAGAGGGACAGGGCTTGCGCCTCAGTCCAGATGCCTAAGCATCAACTCTAGTGTGAAACCTGGAATTCCTCTATGAATCCCAGATATCGCTCTGCAATTACTTCCCAGTTATACTCGCGACAAGCCCACTCTTTTCCCTGCCTGGCTAGCGTCTCGCGAAACACAACGTCCGAAGACAACCTCATCAAGCCCGTCGCGAGAGATACCGGATCTTCTGCAGGTACCACGATTCCAGTTGTGCCGTCCTGAACGATCTCCGGTACGCCATCAACATTGCTCGCAATGACCGCCTTCCCACAAGCCATCGCCTCCGCAATGACCAACGGCATACCCTCAGCCCGCGACGCCAGGACAAAGGCAAGGCAGGACTTCATCAAACTGAGCACCTGCCTATGAGTTTGATTCCCTAACAACTGTAGTTGATCTGATACACCCTGTTCGTGAGCTTGCCGTGTCAGTTTTTCTCGCTCTGGTCCGTCACCAGCCACAACGAGTTGCAACACCATCCCCCGTTGTTTTGCCTCCCGCAAAGCCGTGATCACAAGGTCGATCCCCTTCCGATGGATCAGATGCCCCGCAGTGAAGAAATAATTTGGGGGTAGAGTTAGACCTGTCTCACCAGCGGAAACGGCCTCGATGACATCTAGTGGCGCACCGTTCGGAAGTAGCCGACGACATCTCAGATGTACGCCTTGCAGCACAGATTCCACTTTCGCCAAGAGTGTTCGAGAGACACCCAACACCAGATCGGCCTGCTCCAGTAGAAACCGGACCAATCGCTGCTCTCTGGGATCCCACAGGGACAAGTCATGAGCATCATTGCCCTGATACGTCACAATCAGGGTGCCTCCAAGCACACGGTGCAATACGCCGAAATAAAACATTGAGGGCAGCGGGTACTGAATTAAAATTGCGTCGAGTCGTTTCCACTTAGCCAACCAGATAAGCTGGACCATTGTAAGCGGGAACCAGAGACCACACATGATCACAGCACGGATAGGATGCGTTGATGACACCGGGGAGCGGAGGTACATGCCGTAGACAGGAATATCATCCAATGCTTCAATTTGACGAAGGCGATTTTCTTTATCAGCGACAAAAATGGTTAGATTGTGGCCTTTCTTCTGAAATTCTCCAGCCAGACGAGCGATAACAGTACTAACCCCGCCGGTTAGGGACGGTCTCCAAGGGGTGACGAGCATAATATTCATAGTTCTGGGGGCACCTACTGATACAGACCAATTACCAATGTTCGTAGCTTGGATAGAACTGATTCAATTGCGTTGAGCCACCTGACGACTGACATAGCTCTTAGCAAAATCCAGATAGAGTTTGAGATCAAACGGCCGTTGGCGGATCAGACTTGAGAGACGCCTCCTAGCGATTGCACCCGAACCTTCCCGCCGCTCAAGATATGCCAGCTGTCGCTGTGTGGCATACAGTTGCGCCTGAACCAGTTCCATCACTTCAGCCCCTTGCGACTGTTCAAGGCCGTACTCCGCCACAATGATTTCGTATATCCTCACAAAATCTTCTACCAACCGACGCTGACTGGACATGAGGCTTCCTGCTCTCCACCGATACTGGCCTAGCGGCTCAGCCAGGTAGCCCACTTCATAGCCACGCAAGACCACTCCGAGCCAATGTAAGTAATCCTGAGCAACCGGTAAGCGCAAATCAAACATCCCCGCATCGTCAAACGCGGTGCGACGCTCCAGTACGGTCAATGTCTGGATATGAGAGCGCAATAACAGCTCTCTGATACAGAGCCCCTGCGGAACAGGTCTGTTAGTCTCGTAATTAAACCGAGTATGCAGCACCTTATTCTGTTCATCGATCACCGACACCTCTGTATGGAGAAAACCACAGGCAGGATGGTCATCCATATACTCGACCTGACGAGATAGCTTGTCAGCAATCCACAGGTCATCGGCATCTAAATAAGCGATAAACTCGCCGCTGGCGATTGAGAGGGCAACATTTCGTGCGGCTGATGCGCCCTGGTTAGACTGATACACGTAGCGGATCGTTTTGCCGTAGACCGCCACCACTTGTTGCGTGTCGTCAGTGGACCCATCATCGACCACGATGATTTCGAAATCACGGTATGCCTGCCTCAACGCCGAGTCGATCGTCTGCCCAAGAAACCGCGCACAATTGTATGTCGGAATCACGACGGATACACGAGGCATGTGAAGGCGATACCCAGAATAAGCGACCTATGTAACCTTGTCGGACAGCCGCGGTCGCAAAGCTGTCAGTGTCTTCTCTGTCGCCGTCTCCCAAGAAAACCATTCAGCGGCGAGCTTGAAGGCACCAATCCGGAGGCGCTCGCGCAGATCCACGTGATCCATCACTTCAAGCAGGAGATTCGCCACGGCGGGATGATCTTTCGGTTCGCAGGTCAGCACGTTTTCCCCATGGACAAATGCCTTATCCATTAAAGGCCCTCGCGTCACAATGATGGGCAGTCCGTGCGCGACCATCGACGCGAAAGAGCTGTTATTTAGCTGAACCCCTTCAAGAAAAGGCAGCACACATACGTCTGATGCATGAAGAAACAGCGATGCTTCCTCCTCCTCAGACTTGAAGGCGCCGGTCCATGTTGTAACTCCGTCTATGCGCAGCTCCTTCGCAAGCGCCTGCATCTCATCGAAATAGGATGCACCACCTTCGACATCCAAGCCAACCTTCCCGCCAATGAACAGGAGACGGGCCTCAGGCCGTTGCGCAGATACGGCCGCAAAAGCCCGCAACAGTGTTTCAATGCCTTTAATCGGATAGAGATATCCGAAAAACGTGACAACAAACTCGGATGACGTCATGCCCAACCGTTTCCGGCCTCGAGCACGCGCCTCTCCTCCTGCATTCGAAGCAATGAACAAGTTCGGCGGCGGCGGAATCAATTCCACTTTCTTGCTGACAGGAGCCCACTCCTCGATCAACATCGTACGGTGACGCTCGCACAATGCAATGACCACGTCACTATCGCGCAGCAATGTTCCTGAGCTATACGCCACATCCTTCGTACCAGCCCATCGAACCATCAGTTTTCTGAACAAACGCGAGACATGACTCGTTTTAGATGGGTCGGCCCCCACGAACGCACTCTCATACCGGGAAACGAATGGTACATCTGGGAATAGCCTCTTAGAGAGCGTGGGCAGGAAGGTCACCATTGGATGAAACCTGTACATAAGGCCGATGTACATCAGAAAAATCGCATCCGGGGCACAGCACTTCAAAAAAGACCGAACCCGGGGCAGCTCTAGCCAACCCCATGTCCGCATGATGGGATGCACATGAATCCGAGGATCATTGGTACCGCCATTCCCGACCGACGTAAGCACATGCACTTCAATCTCGCGCTCAGCCAACTGTCGGCACAAATGATACGTATTCGTCGCTTCCCCCGCATGCATTGGAGGATACGCCGCTGAAATCACCAATACTTTCATTTCGTACGCATCGTCTCGGTGGCTTCGCAGCACAAACCCGTTACACCGCCGAATTGACCGCAGCCGTCCGCTTTACCCACGACTGGTGAATTTCCTCAAAGATATGCTTCAACGATTTCGTAATGCCCCAGCCAGGGTAGTGTGTGGTCATCTTATTGAGATTGCTGATGTAGCAGATATGATCGCCTTCGCGATTCTTGTCGACATACTCATACAGCATCTTTTTACCCGAAATAGCCTCAATCATGTCGAACGCCTCATAAATGGAACAGCTGTTTCCTCGTCCGCCGCCGAGATTGTAGACCTCGCCGCTTCGTGGATTCTCGATGAAGGCGTGAATGAATCGTGCGACATCAAGGGAATGAATATTGTCTCGAACCTGTTTCCCTTTATAGCCGAAGATGCTGTACTTCTTGCCCTCTAAATTGCATTTGACGAGGTAGCTCAAAAAGCCATGTAACTCAACGCCAGAATGATTCGGGCCGGTGAGACAACCTCCCCGCAAACAGCAGGTCTTCATGCTGAAATAGCGCCCATACTCCTGCACCATGACATCCGCGGCCACTTTCGAGGCACCGAAAAGCGAATGTTTCGACTGATCGATACGCATCTGCTCCGTGATTCCATCGAAATCGTTGGGCGACGCATAGTCCCAACGTTTGGCTTGCTCTACGAGAGACAATTCATTCGGCGCGTCGCCGTACACTTTATTTGTGGACATGTGCACAAATACTGCGTCTGGAGCGTGCAACCTGGTCGCCTCGAGGAGATTCAACGTACCCACCGCATTGGTATCGAAATCATCGAATGGTATCTTGGCTGCGAGGTCATGTGAAGGCTGTGCTGCCGTATGCACAATCACACTCGGCTTGAGCTCCTGAATGAGCGCTAATGCGCCCTTGCGATCTCGGATATCGAGCTCGTGGTGGCGGAACTGCTTCAGATCAGCCTGCAACCGACGTTGATTCCAACGCGTGTCCCCTTGTGGTCCAAAAAACGTGGCTCGAGTGTTGTTATCGACGCCATGGATAGACCATCCGTGACCATGAAAGTACGCGCACACCTCAGAGCCGATGAGACCAGAAGACCCGGTGACGAGCATTCGCTTCATGATGTGCTTACTCCCTCCCTATTCTCAAATCACTGTGCCCTGCATCGATCGAGAACCCACCCTAGCAGTTGAGGGGCCTGCTCGTTCCAGCGCAAACCATCGGCAGGGCAAAGATCTTCTTCCCATGATGGCCGCGATCAACCAAGAAATTTTTCGGTCGCAACAGTTACGCAGTCCCGCTCATCGAATCGGAACTTCTCCGCCTATTCTTGATCACAATGCTTAAGCATTCAAGTTCATTGTCATTATCGATATCCACATTTGCCCAATACCATCGGCCCCCTTCTCACTGCAACGCTTTCCCCATCTGGCATTCTGTTTCTCCAAGGTGGATAGAGCAGGGATCGAGGCAGCCGAGCGCAAGCGTTACTGCTACGCCAAGCAGCGCGATATCACCCACCACCCAAGCTATCGCACACCGCCACACATGGCCGATCTTCTTTCGTGGCGGCACGGATATTCCATTTGCGCCATGAGTGACGCGAAACTAGCCAGCCTACGACATTGGGTCATCGCCTGAGGTCAGGCACGAGTCCCAAAGAACGCCTACCCCTTATACATGTGCAATCCAGGCATAGTGCCAATATCAATTTACTCGAATCCTGACGGGGTCATTCAACATATACGGGGAGATCCTGAACCTAGGCACATCCTCAAATAGTAAACGGAACGTCTCTACCCAGACCCAACAGATAGGCAATTTCAGAGGATTATCGCTTGCTTGTCGACAGAACAAGCTCGATAACTGAAACAGGCATGAGCCGAGACTCTCAGCCTGATACACGGGCTCACAACTGTCGCCAGAAAATGCTCAGGTTCGGACTATCCGGACTCCCAGAAGAATTCAGAAGCACAGAGACTCCACTCACAGGCTACTTGGCATCCTCTGTACCTACCCGGTGCCGATAAACAAGGTCACCATCAGCAGAAGTCCCGTCGTCATACAGAGCGACCAACTCTTCCGGCAAGTGCGAAAAGTCTGTCCCCCGCAAATAGTCCCGCATTGTGGTCCCTGTACATTCTTCATCCACCTTCGGGGCGCCCCTCTTTCCTCGCACATCGTCTTCATGAACGACTCTGAAATCAATGCTGAACCTTGTCTTTCCTGAAGTATTGGGAACACTCGAGTGCATCTGTGCCCCTGAAAAAAAGACAATCCCTCCGGCCGGAACGATGAGACGGATCTGGGGATCAAGTTCAAGCGGCTCGGTCGGCTTAGGAAGAGGGCGAGGATCCTCCTTCAAAAACTTTGCAACATGAGCGCCGCGATTCTGCTGATTCCATTGATAGTAATTGTACCCGTTTGAGCTATTCTTGACGGGGCGATTCCAATACTGCGGATGGAAAGCCATCGCATTGTCGGACTGAATATCATAAATTGGAATCCACCAATTTATCTGGCAGGGCGGAGCAGAATACCAAGTATCCCGATGCGGATGCCAGGCATAGGCAATACCGGTCGTCAGGTAATTATCACTCGTGGAGCTGCGCATTTTCGGAACATCAAAGTACGTCTTCTCAAGGTCACACCCCATTTCCAAGAAAATGTTCTGAATCAGACGCTTCGACTCAGGATGGTGAATGAACCCTGGCTTTAACTTCAACAAGGTGTCTGCGTACTGATCTATGGACATGTGGTATTGAGCCGTTTCCGGATCAAGCGGTGCAAACGCTTCCTGAATCAACGTACGGGCAAATCTGATCAGCGCCAGTGTGCTCGGGCGCGGGGTATACACCAAGAGCTGCCCATCAAACAACAGTTGGCGTCGTTGTTCATCGGAGACAGGAGAATCGTAATAAATGGTATTGTTCATGTTCTCCTCACATCAGACGTGATCGGACTCCCCACATTCCTTCAACAATCCGACTTTCAACAGGGCTTCCACCGCGGCATGAACTCGATGAAACGGGACCTCAGCACGCTCGGCAATATCGAGCACAGTATGCTGCCCATCTGAGAGATTTAACACCCACAGAAGCACCAACTCCTTGAATTGCTTATCTTGCTGCCCGGCGATGGCCCGATATAACCCGCGGCGTCCCAGCTGAGGCTCGCACTTAGGATTTTGATTCTGATAAGTCCGATTACATTCCAGCAAGTCGAAGAGCTCGATGCAGCGAGTATAGGAATGAGCCAGGGATTCGGGCTTCACAAAGTCTAGGTTGTCCGCAGAGGAGTGATACTCTGGATATTCGCCATGGGGCGTCCTCATCAAACAGCCCACTGGCAGGTTAAAGCCAGGCGAGCAATACTGTCGTTCGTCATACCCGTATGGAAAGAAATCAATCAATGCGTGGGCGTCTCCCGAATGTTTGAGGATATGGACCATTGCACGATCAATTTCTGCCTGACCCTGACGGCTCCTTTTGTACGTAAGCCCGCCTTCATCACCGATCCCTGTCAGCACCAATCCGTGCTTAATGTGCGGAATGACATTCTCGTTCTTCGCCAGCCACGTGATGGAACCGATCGTCCCAGGAATAAACACAAACCGATAGGAGTAGCGGCGCGGACGAAGCGCCAGCGTCTGAGCCAGCATGACCGCTACAGCAATCCCAGAGAGATTGTCGTTACACAGCGATGGGTGACAGATATGAGATGAAACAAGGACTTCATCAGAGGTCTGACCGGGTAAGTAACACTCACCATATGTGAGTGCGCCGGACTGAAGGCTGGAGTCGATTAATACGTCATACTCCTCATCCACTAATCGTTCGAGATCCTTATGGGGAAGACAAAACCCCCAGTTTTCCTGGTAGTACGATGTACGGTAGGGAATCCACTCCGGATGATCCGGCAGGCTAAAAAGATGCGGCCGTAGTTCATCGAGTCGCATACGCCGCTGAATCGGCGTGCTATAACTCATAAGGTGTAAGTTGTTGACTTTGAAGTCAGCAATCCGTCCCCCATTCTTATCCTTGATACACGCATCTTTGACATTCCACTCCAAAGGAACGGTCCAATCAAAAACTTGCGCTCCGCTCGGCACCTCACACATCGTCAAGGGAATTCGCCGCTGAATTAAACGAAGCGTCTCACGCACCCCGTCACCAGTAATGCTCCGGCACAAGGGATACAACTCAGCCACAAAATCGTGCAACGATCGCCCAACCTCAGAAGCGCCAGATACTTTGTCCCCCTCCACTGTGCTCACGAGTGTGGTCCTCGCTTGGGAGCAAACGTCGGCCAACTTCGATCCCTATCCGACATGTGAGTGATAGACTCCGGCCATTCGATCCCGAATGCGGGATCATCCCATCGAAATCCACGCGCGGCATCTGGCACATGGTACGCCGACATATGATAAAACACCTCTGCTGAATCTTGGAGCGTAATATAGCCGTGGGCGAATGTGGCAGGAATATAGAGCATCCGGCGATTCTCCGCGGACAACACCACCCCGACAGACTGGCAATACGTGGGAGACGCGGGCCTCAAGTCTACCATGACATCGTAGATAGCCCCCCTGATACACTGAACAAGCTTGACCTCCTCGTACGGAGCTGCTTGGTAGTGCATACCGCGCATGGTTCCCTTGTAATGGCTCACCGAAAGGTTATGTTGAACCCAGGCAACCTGAATCCCTTTGGTCGCAGCCTCTTTCTGGCACCACGCTCGGGCAAACATTCCCCGCCCATCTTGCACCGGCTCGAGCTCAATGACAAACGCACCCTTCAGCAGAGTTTCAGTAAAAATCATGGATAGACCGTCACCTCTGGGATCGGGACCACAAACTTCCCTCCCCACTCACGAATAAACGCCATCTGCTGGATGACCTCATCCTTGAGATTCCACGGAAGAATGAGCACATAGTCCGGGCGGGTCTGGCGAATCTGCTCTGGCGCGTAGATAGGAATATGTACTCCCGGCAGGAAATGACCTTGCTTGTGCGGACTCCGGTCAACTGTATAGTCCATCAAATCTGTGCGCACGCCACAGTAGTTCAGTAACGTATTGCCTTTGGCCGGTGCTCCATACCCAACCACACGTTTCCCTTCTTGCTTAGCTGAAATCAAGAACGAGAGTAGTTTCCGCTTCGTCGCCTCAACCTTGGGCGAAAATGAGAGGTAGTGCTTCAATTCACCAAATCCGGCACGCTGTTCCTTCGCTTTAAGGTCTCTCGCTCGGGACTGGGTGGACTTTGATTCATCCTGATCGTGGCACGCGTAGATTCTGAGTGAACCACCGTGGGTTGGTAACTCCTCGACATCGAACAACTTCATGCCGTGACGCGCAAAAACTTGCTCCACTGCCAGGAAGGAAAAGTAGGAAAAGTGCTCATGGTAAATCGTGTCAAACTGATTGGACTCCATGAGCTGAAGCAAATGAGGAAACTCCATGGTAATCAGGCCGGTTGGCTTTAGCAGTATCTTCAAACCCTTCACGAAATCGTTCAAGTCCGGTACATGCGCCAGCACGTTATTACCGATAATCAAATCGGCCGACCAGGCATCGTTCGTTAGGCCTAGCGCCGTCTTTTCGCCAAAGAAGGCCACCTTGGTATTAATGCCATTCTTCTTTGCCACTTCAGCCACATTGGCAGCCGGCTCGACGCCAAGGACCGGAATTCCTCGCGCCACGAAGTTCTTCAGTAAGTATCCGTCATTACTTGCGATCTCAACTACTTTTGACTTCTCACTCAGATGGAACCGATCCGCAATCATGTCGACATAGGCCTTCGCATGTGCAAGCCACGAGTCAGAAAAGGATGAAAAGTACGCATAGTCGGAAAAGATATCATCCGGAGAGGAAAACTGCTCCAACTGCACAAGGAGACACTTTTCGCAGACATAGACATGTAACGGGAAAAATGGCTCCATGCGGTTGCGTTGTTCGGGTTTAATATACGAATTGGCTAGCGGTGACATGCCCAGATCCACGAAGGTATGATTCAGCACCGCTCCGCATGATCGACACAATGATTGCCCCATATGAACCCCCTTCTTCACTACGGTTGCCTTACACCGCCATCTTGAAGAACCTACGCTCCGGCAACGCCCTTGGCGCCTGTCCCGGCGCGCTCAGCCCACTCAAGATTGTCGGTGAGGTGCCCGTTCTCCCGAAGACGCTTCAGCGTCACTAACCGCATGAATTCGCCTGTTCTGAATTGAGGGTCCTGGAACTTCATTGCGGTCAAGCCATTTCGAAGATCCACTACCGCATTCGAAAGATCCACAGCCGGAAGAAATCCTTGAGCCATTTTCGTAAACTTATCAAAGTTTACGCGATAGGAGCGTTTATCAGGTTGGGCATCCTTATTAATCGAGACCTCCACGCCAGGGATCACCTCGGCCACCGCTGTTGCAAGATCCTTAACTTGATAGTTCCAGGTGTCGCTTCCTACGTTGAGGGTCAAACACGTTCCGCCCTCTCGATGATTTCGCTGCAAGGCCCAATCAATTGCACGTGCCATGTCTTTGACGTGAATGAGTGGCCGCCATGGTGTTCCATCACTCAAAATATTGATCCGTTTCGACGCCAATGCACCAGCGACAAAATCATTCAAGACAAGATCCAGTCGCACACGATCACTCATCCCACAGGCAGTGGAAAACCTGAGGCAGGTAGCCGTGAAGGTCTCCGACGCGAGAGACGCGAGGTCACGCTCCGTCGCCACTTTTGACTTCGCATAGGCGGTAAGAGGATTCAGTTCGTCTTCCTCACGACGAGGCCCCCCTTCGGCAAACCCATACACACTACAACTTGACGCAAAGACAAACTTCTTCACACCGGCACGCTTTGCTTTTTTCGCAAGATCGACGCTCGCTCGATGATTAATTGTCATCGTAACGTCTTCATATAACGCCCCCATGGGATCATTGGAGATAGCACACAAATGAACTACCCCATCGACCCCATGAAGAATGTCCTCAGACACCTGTCGAATATCTCCAAAGTACTGCACATCCGCCCGACTTTCAGGAAATCGCGGCGCACCTGTCAAGCAATGAGCGAAGTACCCCATGTCATACCCAATGAGCGTTGCTCCCGGATAGGATTCGCGTAAACGACGCAGCACTAATGGTCCCACATACCCCATATTGCCGGTGACCAAAATCTTCATTGGTACTCCCTCAACTTAAGGTGGCTTTGATCTGCTGACAAACATGTTCGGAAAATGGAAGTGAGCAAGTGAACGCGGGAGACACGGCGTTCAGCACATGCATCGACCGCTTATCACCCTCCAGCACAAAATCCATTTCAAGTTTACGCTTTCTGATGTCGACCAGCTGGGCTCGAATCCCAGGCCTGCCCCAGCTCTGATAGTGTTCGGCCGTCACACCTTCCGCCAATTGACTTGCCAATGACACCATGGTTGCCTTCGAATACTTCGCCATCTCGCGAATCGCGAGGGTTTTGAAATCAAAATTGGAGGTAGCCAACAGCCCAACCCCACGCATGGCCACTTCAAGAAATTCGTTCCAATGAAAATTTGCTATGCCGCCATAATGTTCTCGCCATAATCCCGGAATTGCGGTAGGACCAATCTTCGCTTTTCCGCTCGCCGCCACGGTAAAGTGAACACCGAGGAATGGATTCTTCAAATCAGGAACCGGATAGATGTTTGTTCGAATCGATCCAGCAGGTTCACTGGAGTAGAGGTACAGTCCCTTAAATGGAAGAATTCGGTAGTGTTCTGAAAAGCCAAACTCACGCGCGATGCGATCAGCGTATAGCCCCGCAGCATTCACCACATACCCAACATGATGCGTCCCCTTCGTGGTCACGACCTGCCCGTTCGAGGAAGAGAGATACCGAACCCCGCAGTGCAGTTGCACCCCTTCCTCTATGGCATCTGCTTTCATAGCTCGCATGACTTGAGTCGGATCTACCGTTGACGTTGCGGGCGAGAACAAGGCTCGAGCACACGTCTTAACCCGAGGCTCAATCGCTTTTGCATCTTTCTCAGAAATTTCCTCAAGCGGAATTCCGTTTACACGGCCCCGTCGAAGCAGTTCATCAAGACCAGCATGATCATTCTGGTCTTTCGCGACCACTAATTTGCCGCACTTGTTCAATGGAATTCTCTTCGTGTCACAGTATTCGGTCAAGAGACGATTACCGTTCCACGTAAACTTAGCCTTCAAGCTGTCTGGCGAATAATAGAATCCTGCATGCAACACCCCGCTATTGCGGCCACTTGCGTGCAAGCCACAGTCTTCCTCTTTCTCAACAAGGTGAACTGATGCGCCAGGAAACGTTTGCCGGAGGCGGCGCGCAATATTGAGGCCAATCACCCCACCGCCAATGACGAGAAAATCCGATTGCATACGACCTACCACATTTTCCAAGGAGCCTTACCAGATTGCCAAAGTCCCTCGAGATATTCCTTTTCTTTCAACGTATCCATGCAGGACCAAAATCCATAGTGCTTGTACCCGACCATCTCACCGGCATGAGCAAGGCGCTCAACTGGCTCACGCTCCCACGCCGTCTGATCGCCATCAATATAGTCCAAGGCCTTCGTACTGAGGACAAAAAATCCGCCGTTAATCCAGCCCTCCCCTGCCTCGGGCTTCTCAAAAAACTCCGTGACTCGGTCGCCCTCAAAACCAATACGACCAAATCGCGCAGGAGAACGGACGGACGTCATGGTCGCAAGCTTGCCATGCGAACGATGAAACTCAAGCAACTTGCCGACATTCAAATCTGCCACCCCATCTCCGTAAGTCAGCATGAACGTGTCATCCGGCTCCAGCCACTTTTTTAAACGCTTGACTCGTCCACCTGTTTGCGTTGTTTGCCCTGTGTCTGCGAGATGCACCGTCCATTTTGGCTGATTGCGATCATGTATTGTTGTTTTTCCCGTGGAGAGATCAACGGATAGGTCGTTGTTGATGGCAAAGAAATTAAGAAAATACTCCTTAATCATGTCGCCCTTATACCCGAGAGCGACTACGAACTCCGTGACGCCATACACTGCATGAATCTGCATGATATGCCATAAGATTGGTTTACCACCGATCTCCACCATTGGCTTCGGACGAAGCACCGTTTCCTCCGACAAACGAGTTCCCAACCCACCAGCTAGAATCACGGCTTTCATGTCACTCCCTCCAGCAGTCGATAGTTTTCACAATCAGGCCATTACCGATACCTGCCCTACCAAGACCCCTCAGGCTTCGCTACCGCACGCCATTTAATTCCCCCACAATCCATAAACGGCTCGCCCTCTAATGCGAGAAGAATCCTGGCCCCTCACTATAAGCAAGATAGCCCTCCAGATCTCCAGCATATACTCTCAGATATTTGTTGTTACGGAACATTCTGGCCTGCCCAGTCAATTTCTTTACCATTACATGACCAGGCCCCATGTCGTAACGCAACAGATCACCCCCTGCAAAATCTGTCTATAGTACTAGCAATGCCACATCACAAGAGTAGCACAGCCGATTGCAGGGGATTTTGGTCTCAACACAATCTGCGCCACATCATTGAGCCACAGCAGGCACCTATGAGTCTTAGCACACAAAGGAATGTTCCCCGAACATCACTGCAGCCTGCTCGTCGCAAAAGTTAGACGACTTGAGGGGAGAGCTACATGACTTCCTCAACACCCTCACACGCACAGGAAGCTCATCTAGCATATCGAGATGAATTCTGGTTCGCTGCAATAACTGGCCGGCTCTAACTTGGGCGCTCTTTCGGAATGCGTAACAGCTACTCTCCCTAAAACCTACCCTATAGTAATCGGATCACACGATTGCCCATGCCAACACCTCGTACCGGGTCGACTACTAACTGAGCACCGCCGGAGATACATTTTTCGAGAGGAGTTCTTGCCCTACAACAACTGCAGAAATCGGTCGCCCGCTCTGCGTTTGTTCAATTTGAGGAAACACATGCCGAATGGGAGCGAAGGAAAAATCCTGTAGCAGTTCACACATCCGGCGTTCTGTTTTATCGAGATTCAGGTAGTGTCGCATTCGTGACAGCAGAGAGCCTTCCATTCTTGGCTGACCTGGATCGAACTCCCATGGATGCATATACATCACGAGCGAAGCCCCCTCACCCTCCAGCTTGCGAAGCAGGGTGCGCAATAGCACATATGGATACAACCTAAAATACCCTCCACCGGCAACGGGGACCCGCACTCCCAGACACTTCACAGTTGAGGGAGGCACTTCCCATAGCACACCTGATTCGGTCAACAGTTGATGCACGTCTGGGTTTGCAGAGGGCACACCATACCGGTCATGCAGTACCGGGAAAATACTGGAATCATAAACGTACCCCTCCTCGACCAGGACTGCAGTTGCCCACATCGTATCCTTGGTAATCGAAAAGCTTGGCGCACGATAGCCCAGCACCGGCTGAGAAAGTATGCTCTCTAGAATGGCCTTCGCCCTTCGAATGTCTTCACGAAAAGCATGAGGGGTTTGACTTGTGATGAGTTCATGAGCATACCCGTGTGACGCCACTTCATGTCCACCTGATGCAATGCGGCGAACCAAAGAAGGATAGCGCTCTGCTACCCACCCAAGAACAAAGAAGGTTGCCCGCACACCCCTCTCCGCTAATATCTCAAGCAGTCGCTCGGTATTTGCCTCCACACGACTCTCAAATTGTTCCCAGTGCCGTCTTCGCATCGGAGATTCAAATGCAGAGACCTGAAAATGCTCTTCAACATCGAAAGACAAGCAATGTCTCGGAATGGTACTAGCCATACAGTCTCTACCGTGCTCCTTCGCCCATCAGCATGACCTTCACCGTGTGAATGACGATCCTCAAATCCAGCGCCAACGAGAGATTCTTCACATAGAATAGATCGTATTGAAGTTTCACGTGTGAGTCCTCCTTCGATGCACCGTACCGAAAACGGGTTTGCGCCCATCCCGTGATTCCTGGTCGGACAGTGTGCCTCAGATCATAGTATGGAATGGTATTTCTCAATTCTTGTACAAATACGGGACGCTCCGGCCTTGGACCGACCAAACTCATTTCGCCCTTCACGACATTAATCAACTGTGGGAGCTCGTCCAACCTCCACTTTCGAATCCATCGCCCAACCCTGGAAACCCGGGGATCTTCGCTCGTTGCCCACCGTGCACCACTCTGTTCAGCATCCTGACGCATGGACCTAAACTTCCAGATCATATACGGACGGCCGCGCAGGCCAACTCGCATCTGCCTATAAAAAACGGGACCGGATGAATCTATCTTGATGAGAATAGCGAGAATGCATACCAGCGGCACCAGCGCGATCATCCCTACGACAGCAACCGCCACGTCAAGGCACCGCTTAAGAAGCATCGTGACCAACCGACGGCGGAACCCCGTCGAGAAAATTAGCGCACTTGGCTTGAGATGATCAATCGAAAGGCGTCCAGATTCTTCCTCGTACAGGTAGTGGCCGTCAACGACATCACGGCCCATGGCCTTCATGTCCAAAAGGGTTTGAACTGGTAGAACCGCACGACGATCCTCTAAACACACCGCCACCGTATGGACTTGGTAGCGTTCAGCAATCTCAAACAATTGATCATATGTTCCAATGATGCTTGGGTTCACTAAACGTTCGCCAATCCGACTCGCATCCTTATCAAGAAAGCCCACAACTTCGGCGAAACCGGTTCGTTTTGACAACAGGGTTTGACACAGATCGCGGGCAAGAGGTCCCACCCCAAGAATCAAGATTCGCCGCGTGAATTTAGGGAAACTCACCGACACAGAAACGAGCGGTTGCTGAGAAACCACTGGCTCCAGGTCAACCTCATGTCCAGACTTACTTGAGCTGTTCATGGCGCGCTTCGCGGTAATACTCCTGCTGCATATAATAGGGAGTGGTATGTGCATCTAAGCCATTCAAGATGATTCCTACATTGGCAGTCTCACCGATAGCTTTCAGTGCTTTTTGCACAACATCACGCCCGGTCATGCTTGCCTTCACCACATAGGCTAGCAGATCCCCCATACTCGCTAACACCTGCATGTCAGCAAGTGGCAATACCGGCGGAGCATCAATGATCACATAGTCAAACTTCTCTTTCAGTTCAATAATCAAATCAGTCAACTGATGCATCTTAGATAAGGCGAGAGGATTATCTCCGACCGCCCCGGCAGGGAGAATCCATGGGCCAGCCTCGCCCAGTCGCTGCAAGCAATCCTCAACCACCTTCGTACCACGAAGAACTTCCGCTAGTCCGGGTTGCTGCCAGACTCCAGCGTAAATATGCTGCATCGGACGCTTAAGATCACAATCGATGACTATGGTTTTACGATCAAGGTCTTTGGCCAACACATAACCCAAGTTCAGGGCTGTCGAAGACTTTCCCTCCCCCATGACAGCACTGGTCACAACAATCGCCGTACTCTTTCGATCCCCAGTCATTAATTCAAGCCGGGTCGCCGCAACGCGGTATTGCTCCGCCACGAATGAAAGGGGTCGCCACATTGACACTAATTCTAGCCCAGGAGTCGGATTCTGCAGTTGCCCATTGCTCACCCTGTGCTTGCCGATAGATGTAGCAGGGAGACCACCTGATCCCTGAAATTCGTCATCCCGCCTTGCCTGACCTGGCAGCAATAGCGGGGAACTACGCGCTTTCCCAGAGAGCGCCCGAACGGTTTGCATTGAGCCGCCAAAGGCACTTTCGTAGAGCGGAATAGACGCGATGACGGGCAAGCCCAGAGTAAGTTCGACTTCCTCCGCAGATCGGAACCCTCTCCCCATGAGTTCGAGCCCCACGGCCCCCCCAAACCCCAAAGCACATCCGAGGACAAGACCCGCCGCCATAATCAATGGAATGTTGGGAACAACAGGAACAACTGGAGTGTAGGCGGGATCTACGATGCTAAACTTAGCTCCCTTACGACCCTGAGCCAAACTTTTCTGCATCCCCGCGCTGAGCTTCTTATCCAAGAGGGATTGATAGTTCTTTTGAAGATTTTCATAATCCCGCTCAAGCGTCTTCAGTTTCTGTTCTCGCTCTGGAGTATGCTCCACCCTTCGCTCATACTGAGAAATCTCCCCAGAGATATGCGATTGATGGCGCTTCACGGACTCCAACTCGAGGACGATCTCCTCCCTCTGCTTTAGAAGTTCGGCGTGGTAAGGATCAATTGCTTTGCGCCTGGATTTTTTCCCAGCCACCGGCTCTTCAGCTCCCTCGCTCTCGGGTAACAGATCCCGATATTGAGCTGACGTCATCTCTCGAAGCTTCTTTATTTCTTCCTTCACTTGTACGAGGTCGGGATACGTCTCCTTATACATGGACGAGAGTTCAACTAACCGCCGCTCCAATTCCTTAATTCTCCCCAGGCGCGGATCCTTATTCCGTTTACTCGAACTGCCGACGGGAGAATCAGTACCGACCTCTCCTGTTTCCTCGTAATCTTTAATTGATTTGTCGATTTGAGCCAGGCGATTGGCCAGGTTCTGCGCCTGCTCGCTCTGCGAGCGCATATCGTCCTGAAGCCGATCAAGCTTCCGAAGATTAGCGTCTATTTGCTGCGGCAACTCCCCGAGATGCTGCTGTTTGAACTCCGAAATAATCTTCTCTTTTACTTCAAGTTCTGCCTTTGCATGCTTCAACTCCAATCCAAGAAAATCTTCCGCCGCCTCGACCCCTCGTTCCCGGTCTTTCAACGTCTCCTCAATGAACAGATCACTGAGTCGTGACGTGACATCCCTGGCTATAATGGGATCTTCATTTGAGAATGAGAGTGTTATGAATAGCTTGTCCTTGGTAGGTTCAACCTTGATTGACCCTCGCATGGCTCTAATCGCATTCTCAGATTCTGCAGCCTCCGGATGTTCTTTCTCGTACCCGAACAGCCCAAATTCCCCGGCAATCTGACCGAGCGTTTTTCTCCCCATTACAAACTGCCGCACCTCCATCACTCGATCTTCAAGTGTGGGTATGTATCCGGCACCAGCTGGATTGGGCCCACTCACTATAGACTCTTCTATCTTTGCACCCTCAAACCACATCTTCGTGGCTGATTGGTAGATCTTGGGCATCAGCGCACATATTGCACCAGCGATACTGAGCGACACCAAGATCGCAGAAATAACGAGCCACTTTCGGCTAACAACTGCTCGCCAATAATCCTCTGGTGACAATGTACGCGTATTCATTTCTTTGTATCCACTCCTCCTGATCCAGATTTACCGAGTCCTGACTCAGCAGACGAAGAGCCGCCAGAAGAACCTTCCCAAAAAGCACCTGATCGGAAAAAATCTCCGCGCGGTGAATACGCGTATGTGAAACCTAGCAGAATCACTTGTTTTGCAAATCCGAGATCTGCGGCATTCAAACCATTCGATTGACTTTGACTATCAAACATCAACCATTGATGACTAAGATTGGCCGTAAACATGGGCGCAATGAGATAGTTGAGGGACACTGTCGTACCGTAAGTAGTAAAAGTCGTACCAATGGCATCCGAGGTAAAAGTGCTACGCGCAAAATTGAAAAGCGCCTGGGCACTCAGTCTGTCAGTGATGCCAGCCATGCTTCCCAACATTATGGAGTGTGTATATATAGGTCCCGCAGCTTGAACAAAGCTTGGGAACACGCCGAGATTATACATGAGGGTGAGGCGGTATGATCCGGGCGCCGCGATCCCTCCCGGCATGTTCATCCCAGCAAGGAGGGGAAGGAAGCCTGCACCAGCGGTCGGACTGCCGCCCGTCGTCTCTTGAATTTCACTACCTAACTTCCTGAGAAATGATGAGCCCGCCGCATAACTTAGACTTACACTTCCAGTCGGAAACATCGTCGCAGGAATTCTCCGTTGCCCACCAGAAGAAGAGGTGTCCGGAATTGGCTCAATGAGTGTTAGCCCTCCAGTAGCTGAGGAACTCCATTCCTTACTCCAAGTTCTCCCCCAACCCAGTGTTGCGCCATGTGTCGCATAATCACCAAATTGCGGTTGAGACATTTGAGTGAACGTATACTTCATACTTAACGAATCTATGGCCGAAATCCTTGAGGTTGGTCCAGCGGAAATAGTATGAGTCGTAGTATCGAACACCGTGTTCGATGGTTGCCCGCCAACTGTTGTCGACGGTGTAAATGAGCCACCGAAACTAAGTTGAGAGTACATGTAACTGGTCTGAAAATCCGTGGTCGGTGAAAGCGAGTAGGAGTTCGAAAACCCAACACTGAACATAGTGGTCCTAATCCGTTGAGTAATTAGGCCAGAATCAATTGGGCCCATAAGCCCGATCCCTCCTGCGCCAAATCCCCCTCCTCCTCCCATACCGGCTCCACCACCAAGGCCGCCAGCACCGAAGGCCGGGGCCGAAGGTGTATACAAGTACGTGCCCATGATCCGAAAGCCTCGCATCCGAGGCAACATCCTATTCACAGCCTGTGAGAGGTCAATCCCTGCACTTCCATTGAATCCGACGTTGTCAAGAGCTGAATTATTTACGAATTTCTGGATAATCGCCCCGACTGACAGATTTGTCTTCACAAGGGTATTGCCGTGAATGAAGTTTAGCTGAGGCGTAATCGTCGTGATGAGATCATCAACTTTTGTTCCTGCCGGCAGGAATGATTCGGGAGTAAAGAACACGTTGCTGTCATATCTCTCCGTAACCGATATCGATGGCACTACGCGGATCTGTTGCGCCGCAGAGTCCGAGATACTCCACCACACCACCAGGGCCAACGCTCCCGAGATAACCCGAAGCACCCTCAAACGCTGACTACGGCACAACAATGACATCACCAGCCTTGAGGAAGAAGTTTCCCTCCGAGTTTTTACCCTGAATAATATCTTCATAGGGAACGGGAATCTGAACCTGCTTCGGTTGCCCTTGGCCATTTGGAACAACTCTCAGCACATGGATCTTGTTTCTCGACGCAAATGTTGTGAAGCCTCCGGCAAGCGAGATCCCTTGCAACACTGTCGCATAAGACTTCAACGGCACCTTCCCAGGTTTTGACACTTCACCAAGAACATACACATAGTAACTATTTACTTCCTTCACTTGCACCGAGACGGTTGGATTCGACATGAACTCAGCCAAGCCATCCGCAATTCGCTTGGCCAGTACATTCGACGTCATTCCCGCTGCCTGAACATCACCGATCAGCGGCATTGAAATCTTCCCATCAGGCCGAATGATGACTTCTCGTGAAAGCTCCTGATTCCGCCAAACGTTCACGACCAGAACATCCTCAGGCCCCAGCAAAAATTCATTCGGAGGAATATACGTGACATTGAAGTCTATCTGCTCATTCCCGATCCAGCACCCCGGGAGAGTGAGAAGAAAGCTGACAGCAATACATACCCCCCCTCGTAACCATCTGCAACCGAAAGTTTTCAAGTTCCAACTCCTTTGGCTCGCTCCAGCGACATGCACCCGTACAATTCTAGCAAATGGACTTCACCTTGACGGTAATACAACCATTGTTTCAGAGGGCACAACGATCTGATCTCCCGGTTTTAACTCTATGTTTTGATCTGAGCCATCTCTCAGCACGATGTCGTCATAACTCGCCTTAATCTTGTTCAATCCCTCACCATCTTTTCCGAACCGAAATACCACAATTTTGTTGCGAGCAGCCACCTGTGTAAAGCCATGAGCAATCGTGATTGCTTGCAGCAGTGTGGTCTTACTTTTCAGAGGATACTTACCGGGAGCATTCACCTCTCCCAACACGTAAATTTGATAACTATTGACCTCTCGGACTAGGATCGAAACCGTCGGGTTCTCCATATAGGATTTGAGCCGTGCGGAGATCTCGTCAGTTAATTGTCCCGCTGTCCGCCCCACTGCCGACACATCACCGATAAGGGGGAGCGAAATCCGACCATCCGGACGAACCTGAACTTGCTTAGAAAGATCCGCGTTCTTCCACACCGTAATTTCCAAGACGTCTTCAGGCCCCATAATGTAATCTGGAGTCACCGTAAGGGATGATTTTTCTGCCCCTTCGCCTCCATGCCGTACACTGGCAGGGTTTGTCCCCTGGGATGGGCCTGCCACCAAGGTCAATTTTGGTGCCTGCTCAAATTGGGTAGCATGCGCGATACTTCCCAAGCTCCCCACAAGAACAATAGTGCTAAATAACGCCGTACCATTCATTAGTTATTCTCCTGAAGAAATTCCAACTACCATTTGCAACAACGACTAATCATCTACCTTCCCAGCAAGAACCGAAGTCTCGATCCTGTAACAAAGGGTGCCACGCTTCCAAATGGAGGGGGATTACACTTCTCTGGTCCAGCGGAATAGCTCATAGATCTGAGAGGCTGAGAAGGGACCTTTCATCAAAGAAAGCCTTAACCGCGCAGCAATTGCCCACCAGCATGGGGCTACTCAATCGGTCTTGATCAGCGGATCTGCTCCAAGCTCATCAGATTGCAGCTTGAGAACACTATCCCTTCGAGACACTTAGCAAGCTGTTTCAGTTATTTCACTTACAATTTAATGATTTACGACTTTGATACCCGTACCCACCACCAAAACTAGGGCACTCCGCAAACAATCAACCCCGACTAACGGACTCTTCACAACGAACTACCTCTGAAGCCTTAGCATAACAGCAGTGTCGCACGGGTGTGAGTATACGAGTATAGAAGTACGAACGTGAACGGACAATACCAATGATGTACGGATAGATTCCTCAAAAGTATAATTTGACTACCTCGAAAGTATTATGTAGCATTACTAGTGATCAGCATATGTCTTAGGTTATCAGAAATAGCTCCATTGTCTAGAAAGACCAACGATCCTACGGAGAATCACCGTGACTCAAAACGCTGTCAGCTCTCAGGAACCTGCAGATAACCTCGCTGACCAACGCGCAGGCGCAGGAATCGTCGTTTTATCATCCTCGATGCAGCTACTTCATATGAATCGCCAGGCCGCCGAACTCTCCAAGCTCATCAATATGGCCGAGAACGGAGGCGCGCCTGCCAAGGCCGCGCAAGGAGTGCTGCCCTCGGCCTTGACCGAGCTCTGCGCAGAGATCATGAAAGCCCTCCACGTTCGCACTGAGGCAAAGGATTGGGAGCAATTTGAGGTCAAGCGAATCGCGGGTAACCCAAACCAACCCGTGCTGCTCCGAGGATTTGGGCTCCCAGACAGGGGCGGAATCCAATATGCCCGCCTCGTTGTAACACTAGAAGAGCTTGGACGACGCCAGCAACTCAATACCGATCAAGCCAAGGAACGGTTCCAACTTACCAACAGAGAACAATCTGTTGTCGAAAACCTGGCAAAAGGATGGACTAACAAGGAAATAGCGAATGCGCTGAAAATTACCGAACAGACCGTTAAAGAACACATCAAGCACATTATGCGTAAAACAAACTCCACAACCCGCACAGGGGTGCTCGTTCAGGTCTTTCGATCTTAGCCTTGCGCACTTTATCCTGCCACAAGAAGTTACCTGGTTCAATCTAAATACCTTACGGCCGCGCTCACACCATTCCTTAATGGCGCACCTAGTCCAGGAACGCATCCATTGACGCTGATACTCGGTATCTGCTCATAACCTTCTATGGTGATTTAGCCGCCGCTCGATGACATGGACACCCACTTCCGTACCTTCCCACGGCAGAAGATAGTCCCCCGCATAGCTGGACGGCCGATCCCAACCACATCGCTTCAGGGTAGCTCAACGCTCCACAAAATCCATAAACGCATGCTTGTTCTGAATGGGAGTTGTGACTGGACGCCCAAGATCCTTTCTGGCTCCACAGCGCACTCGGATCTCCAACAAGCTCGGGCCGCTCGATCGCTGCAACTCCACTAGGCAAACGTCAAGTTCTTGCTTCGTTTGAGCGCGAAAGACCGATTCGTACGCGGCAGCACGCGCAAAGCCCTGAATATCGACATCAAGTGCTACCGTTGGCTGCCCGCCGACCGAGTCATGAGCTCCATTATTCAGCACGATATGCTTGAAGTTCCGTGCCTTGCGCACGCCGTTAATGGCCAGCGCCCCCATATGCATGAGAAGCGCCCCGTCACCATCAAGGCAATAGACGGAGCGGTCTGGTTTCTGGAGGGCAATTCCCAGAGCAATCTGGGAAGCATGCCCCATGCCTCCCACAGTTAAAAAATCCCGTTGGTGGCCTTCGCCCCGCTGGTGCCTATACTCATACACTTCTCGAGAGGACATGCCTGTGGTGGAGATGACCACATCGCGGGCACCCAAGAACCCAATCACTTGCTGGATCGCCGCCTCTCGGGAAAGTGAAAAATCCGGTTTATCAGACCTAGGCAACGTGAAGGGCTGAAAGGTCCCTTTCTTAATGACGAGCGCAAACGGTGCGCTGGCGTTTCGAACATGAGCCAGGGCATTCGCGAGCGCAACCGACGACTCGTCTGTCTCCGGCCCCAAGATGGAATAGGGAATTTCCATCGCCTCGAGCATGCTAAGCATTACGCGGCCCTGTTTTTTGTGTTGTGGTTCATCATGGACACCAGGCTCTCCTCGCCACCCAATCACAAGCACCAGAGGAACCGAATACACTTCGGGATCGGCCAACGACAGAAGAGGGTTGATGATGTTTCCCAACCCTGAATTCTGCAGATACACCAGAGGAACCTTCCGTGTCGCGAGATGGTACCCCAGCGCCAACGCCACAGCACCCCCTTCGTTGGCACTGATGATGTGCTGACCTGCACCGGACACATGATCAAGGCAGGCACAGAAATCCTTCAATAGAGAATCCGGCACTCCAGTAAAGAACTCCACCCCATTAGCTTGAAGATGTTGAATAAACTCTTGTGGGTCAATCATGCCGCCAGACCTCCAAAGGCGTACGTTTCGCATAGCCTGACATAATATGTATTTGTACTACAGATAGGATTTTCATCCAACCGTGATCACACCACCAACTCAATGTGGGTGAACACTCAGAAATTGCCAGCCTGAACAACATCCTCCAGACTATTGATATCCAACCAGTGACCGACCGTATACAACACACGAATCGGAACGTCCCGCTTCAGGAGTTCCTGCAACAATTGCGGAATGCCGGCCCGTCGATTCGCTGGATCGGCAAGCATGTCTATCAGGAGCTCATTCACTTGGCTCGCTGCGATGGAAGAGAGCTTCAGAAATCCCATCCAGACTCCATGGATCGACTCTTCAGGTACAGTCCGCCCCAATTGCTTAAGATAGATTTTGGCATTGAAGGCTCTCCGTGAATTCGGAATGGAGCATTCGGCAAAACCACCGAGGCGGGCATAACTGCTTTGATCCTTCCAATTGCTGTCGACGAACACGACGCAGTCATCCTGCTCCTGGCATAATGCCTGCGGAATATACTTATTGAACAGAACGTCCCCATATGAAATTATCGTCGGCTGAAACCGCCCCTTTCTGGATTGCAGCGCCTGGGACAAAGACGCCAATTCGCCGGTCTCAGCGAATTCACGATTATCGATGTACGTCAAATTGGGGAGGGTCACGGCCTCTTTCTTATAGCCGCGGACCACGAGAATGTCTTTAATCCCAACGGCATTATACGCATCGACGATGCGGCTCAGGATCGGAATACCCTGCACTTTCACCATGGTCTTGGGTTGTTCCTCTGTCAACTCCCCCAATTCCTCACCACGGGAGGCCGCCAATACGACCGCTGAGGTACCCTCGGCACCTCGAGGGAGATACCGCTCCTCCGCCTCCAGCAACTCTGCGGCATTCTGCAGTCGAAATATTTCGGAGACCGGCGCAACCTTATCCTCAATGGAGAGGAGATGCTCGCTCTCCTTCAACGCTCGCGCGGTCTTCTGCATGCTGGCCACAGCGGCACGCAGCATATGATTTGCCCAGATCACCATTGAAAAACCATGCTGCCGAAACACATCCGTCGGCGTCGCGTAGTACTTCGTGGGCACAATCACCACGGGGCAGCGATTGCCCCATTCCCGTTTGAACGCCAGGATCTCATCCGGCACCGAAAGCGCGCTATGAATGAGAATGCCGTCGGCTCCCGCCTGATGATAGGCCTCCGCACGACGAAGCGCCTCAGCTAGTCCCCACCCACAGATGAAGGCCTCCACCCTCGCGATAAGACAAAAATCAGGGTCGGTCTGAGCATCTTTCCCTGCCTTAATCTTGCCGCAGAACTCCTGCATATCAGCGAGCGGCTGCGCATCGCCTTTGAGGAAACTGTTGGTCTTGGGAAACAGTTTATCTTCGATACACACCGCAGCAATGTTGCGCTGTTCAAGTTTGCGAATGAGCCGCTGCATGTTGTTGAAGTTCCCATATCCCGTGTCGCCATCAAGAAGGATTGGGATTCGAGTCGCATCGGACATGAACTCCAGGTCTTCAAGCACCTGCGTCCAGCTGGCCTCATTGTTGTCGCGCACTCCGAACTGGGCAGAAATAGAGAGACCGCTTGCCCAGATGCCTGCGAACCCAGCCTCCTCCACGATTTTCGCGCTGAGCCCGTTGTGAGCTTCGCAAATAAATTGCAGTTGATCAGAACACAGCAGGTTTCTGAATTGACGGGACTTGGTCAGTGCTTGTCTCGAATTCATTGGCAGAGGAACCTTTCACCAAAGGATGGCACCCGATACTGTTAAACTGCTGGGATGATCTATCAAAACACTCCGGCAATTGGGTAGCCCCAGTCACACTTCCGTCGCAACAGACCTGCATGACCCAATGCATACCGCGAACTTTCATGGCCAGGCCAATCACAATTGGCTACAGACCTTTCGCGAGTGTGCCCTATCCAATTACCCAGCGCACACTACAATTTGCCGACAATATCAGCCACGCAAAAAATTCGCTAGAGTGACACTTGCTGACCTCGATCCAACCCCTTATTATCGGCCTCCCGGCCCTGCGCATCGCGCCACCGGAAGTTCCAGCCGAACAGCCGAGTCGGCCTCCTGAAAAGGCACACTGCCCCCCCAAATTGGCCAGGCCAAAATCCCCACACATCTCTAATCTTCCGTGCGCTATTCAACACAGTGAAATATTATTGAGACAGGAGCTGCCGCAAACACGAATTTCACGTCAATTATTTCAATAACTTACAATTTCAAACCGTGGCCCGACACTTGCTCAATACCCTATCGTCTCGACAAGGAGACGCGGATTGGAGGAAGTGGGCACATGAACGGTACGCGCGACATGAGAATCGGCATCCTCGCCATTCTAGTCACTGCCCTGTCAATCGCTGGCTGCCAAACAAGCGCTGCGACGACCTCCGTTCGATACGATAATGTCCGGTTCATGGATGTGTGGAGCACCTATACACATTGCTTATCTTCGGACCAAACCCAGTCGGCCGTGCTGGATTCATACAAGTTACGCGAGGTTAGCCAGGCCCACGCCCTCCCATCACCACTTGAAAATCTTCTCCCGACCAAGCTGAAGAGCATGGTGACCCAACCGGCGTCGAGGCTGGCCGTAGACATTCACGCCATGGCCGCAGCCTGTAGTCTGCATGCAGGGAATCTGGCCGTCGCAGTCGGGGAGCATGACCTGGCACGAAATGAGTTCAGGCAGGTACTAGCAAACCAGACACAATCCGACTATTCCTACTATGCGGCGCAGGCTCGGGAACGGCTGTCGTATCTCGAACTCACACTCCAGGCCGCTCTCCGATAACGCACGGCCTCCGCACGGGTGACGCCCTAATTTCCCTGCGTCCGTTTCTCTTGCACCAGCTCCCGGAATACACGCACATAGGTCTCGGCTGATCGAGTCCAGGATAAATCCTGTTCCATTCCCGCCTTGACGATACGGTACCAATCTGCCTTTTTCCGGTAGATCGATAACGCCAGCAAGAGACAGGTCAAGAGTGAAGTCGCGGTCGTATCCGTAAAGCTGAAACCGGTGGCACGTGATCCCTTGAACGTGCTCGGCGTATAGTTGACCACCGTATCAGCCAGCCCGCCCGTCTTTCTGACAATTGGAACAGTGCCATAACGAAGACTATATAACTGACTCAGGCCACACGGTTCGTAGCGGGACGGCATGAGAAACATATCCGCGCCGGCTTCAATCCGATGGGCCAGTCCTTCGTCAAATACGTTGCGGACCGCGAGTCTTCCCGGATACCGTTCCGCCAACTCACGCACCTGCTGCTCATACCCCGTATCTCCGGTCCCGAGAATTGCCACCTGCACATCAAGTTCCATCAGCTCCGGAATAACATCGATCACAAGATCGATACCTTTTTGGCCAATCAGTCTGGCAATCATCCCAAGGAGCGGCCCCTTTTCCGTACGAAGCGTCAGTTCACGCTGAAGCCCTTTCTTGCATCGTGCCTTCCCGGACATGTCGGAAAGAGAATATTGGGTCGGCAAGTGTAGATCCTTGGCAGGATTCCAGAGCTCGGCATCAATTCCATTGACGATCCCATGGAGCACGCGCTTCCGCCCGTTGAGCACCCCTTCCAGACCACACCCATAGTCAGGGGTCTGAATTTCCTGACTGTAGGTGGGGCTCACCGTAGTGAGGAGATCCGCAAAGACGAGTCCACCTTTCAGTAGATTCAGTTTCCCATAAAACTCAAGCGCAGCGGGAGTAAACAACTGGCCAGGCAGGCCGGTGAGAGAAAACTGTTCAGCCGGAAACAGCCCCTGATACCCCAAATTATGGATGGTCAACACGCTGCGGACGTGGGTGAGAGCGGACTTCGGCTGATAGAGTGCCCGCAAATACACCGCACACAAGGCCGCTTGCCAGTCATGCACATGGAGTAGATCCGCCTGCCACCCGTCTTTTTCGCTGAAGTGCACCAACAATTCCATGACGGCCCGGCAAAAAAATGCGAACCGCTCGAGATTGTCGGGGTAGTCGTGACCGGCCTCCTGGTAGAGACCTGACCGGGAAAAAAATGGATCATGGCGAACCGTCAACACTCGCAGGCGGCCGGAACCCGTCACCTGTGCAAATGGACCGACGAGCTCTTGTATTCGCGCCTCAATCAGGCCATGCGCCGTCGGAACCGCTACCCTGGCACAGTCGGTCATCTGATAGCCGAGGGCATCGACCTGCCGATAGGCCGGGAGCAGCACACAAACATCGTGTCCCAGCCTGGCAAACTCCGTCGCGAGGGCTCCGACCACATCGGCAAGCCCACCCGTCTTTGCAAAGGGCACGACCTCAGAGGAGACCATGCAGATCTTCAGGGGACGATAATTGGAGGAGGGCGTCATAGAAAGATCCAGCACCATTTACTTCATGGCGGAGACATTTCGAGTCGCGTCTTGAACTGAGACTCGTATTTCCAGGTTTTGCCGACAGCATGGACCTTCTCAGGCGTCATCGCCTCATGGTACACAAGCGCCTCATCGAGAAATACCAGATACTGGCCACGATCGGCGTAGGCCAGGAACAACGCATCGCCGGCGGCAAGCCCGGTCTCCCACCCTTGCGGAGATTCTCCCAGCGCCATGCGTGACTGGGGAATCAGCCGTCCGTCCTGCATCACGAAGAAATGCGTGAACTGCGGATGGGTATAAGTCGGCTCCCCCCAGATTTCAACAAAGGCTCGCGGGGTCAACTGTTGAATGCGATAGTCACCCTGCTGAACCAACTGTTTTTGACGATCCAGCGAAGGAAGACTCGAACAGCCCACCGAGAGAAGCCCCACAAGCAGCCACCCTCCTACGGCAATAATCCGAGCTGGTTTCATCTGAATGCACCTCCCCTTCCGTCGACACCAGGCGCCTGCGGCTGACCGATCAGAGTAACCGTCTGGATCGCGGTTCCACAGGTTTCACCGGCTGACAGATATCGCACTGGCACATCCGCCGAAGAAACGTATACGAATAGATGCCCGTATCGTGTCCATCGCTCCATGTAAATTGAAACGCATACCGTCCGACCGGTTGCACATCTTGCAACATAATCACCATCGGCACATCATCCGGTTTCAGACGAAGCTCTCCCGTCCATTCGTCCGTGCAGGCAGCGCACGGACAATGCTGCCGGAGATAACGGACAGGATAGAGGGCCTTGTGCCCATCACTCCACGTGATGCCCAAAACGCCCTTCTCCACCCATTCCATATCGGTCGGTTCAAGTACCGTCTCGTTCATAACAAGCAGCGCCCCCTCACTCGGCTTCCGAACACACCTATAACACACAAACCGGACACCCTTTTACGCAGGGCCTCCACTGGTCAAAAAATCGACTGGTGGAAGCCGTCGTCCCGCAACCACCGTGACATAACTTTCAATGGCCGACTCGACTTCAGCCCGTACCTGGCCGGCCGCATGCAATCGAGTCAAGAGCGCCGGCTGTATCTGTAACGCTTGATGAAGAAATGCCACGCTTCCGCGAGACAAGACCGTACAACGAAACGGCTGACGGCTTGCGCACCGCTCGCACACAATCCCTCCGGCCGTCGGTGAGAATTGCGGAAGCGGACTGCGATGCGCTTGGCCACAGGTCGCGCACTGCTCAGTTTGCGGCCGAAACCCCGTAATGCCCAGTAAGCGAATCTGGAACAACAAGGTCGTCCAGGCCGCGTCCCGACTCTCCAAGAGCGTGCGCAACCCCGACGCCAACATCTCAAATACCCGCGGTTCCGGATCACCTTCTGCCATGACGGCACTGACCAGGTTGACCATACGTCCTGCAGCCGTCATCAGTGTCAGATCGTCTCGAAATTTGGCAAACGGCTCATCCAACGCCACCTGCGAGATGCGGTAGAGCGAATCGCCGGGCTTCTCAAACAGATCCAGCTGGCAGAGGGTAAACGGCTCGATCATCCCGCCGAGACGGCTCTTCAAGCGACGCGCTCCGCGCGCAACCCCGCGCAACTTGCCTAATCGCATCGTATAGAACGTCACGATCCGGTCGGCATCGCCCCACTTTCGGCTGTGCAGCACGATGGCAGCAGTCTTCACCAACGGCATCTCATCACCCAGCGTGAAGGAAGACAGGGGAACGAGCAGGCTTGGGCCGCATCGTTATCGAATTTGCTCGAGGAAGATCGTTGCCAGCGTGAGATAAATGGCAATGCCGGTGATGTCATTGGCCGTCGTCACGAACGGACCGGCAGCAACAGCAGGATCCACGCCCATTCGCTTCAACACGATCGGCATCACCGTCGCCATGCTCGTCGAGACCAGGAACGCCGTAATGAGCGACACTCCGACGACCATGCCGAGAAAGACCTGATGCCACAACCAGCCCACCACCGTCAGCATCAAACTACAGGCAATGCCCATCAGGAAGGCAATTTTCGCTTCACGGAAGAAAATCTTCCACACGTCGGTGGGTTCCACCAGACCGGTGGCGAGCCCTCGAATAATCAGCGTGGAGGACTGCAACCCGACATTACCCCCCATAGCTGCGATAACAGGGATAAAACTGACGATGGCCACCACTTCCTGAATGGTATACCGGAACATCCACAACAACATGCCGGACAGGAGGCTCCCGACGAGATTGGTAAAGAGCCACGGCAGGCGAACTCGCGCAGCGGCCATGCTGGAGGACTTGAACATCGCGTCCTCTTCGATGGCCCCGGCCATTTTCAACATGTCTTCGGTCGCCTCTTCTCGGATGACATCGACGACGTCGTCGACGGTGATGATGCCGACCAATTTGCCGTCTTTCTCCACCACCGGAATGGCCAGCAGGTTGTAACTCGCAACCTGGCGAGAGACCTCCTCCTGATCCATGTCCACGGCCACGCTGATCAGATCACGGGTCATGATGTTTTTGAGCGGAGTCGCGGGAGGGACGGTCAGCAATTGACGCAGGGATAACACACCGACCAGCCTATCTTCCTTGTCCGTCACGTAGATGTAGAACACCATTTCCGCATCGGTCGCCTGCTGTAACCGCCGAATGGCTTCCTGCGCCGTGGCATCCTCAAAAAGCGCAAAAAACTCCGTGGTCATGATCCCGCCGGCCGTGCCTTTGGGATACTTCAACAGGTCGGCGATTTCAGTGGAGTCCTCCGTCCGCATCAACGCCAGGATCTCCTTGGCGCGATCGTTCGGAATCACACTTAAGATGTAGGCAATATCGTCGGAACCAAGATCCTTCAACAACCAGGCGGCATCGGACGGCAGCAAATCGGACAACACCAGCGTGATGCTCTCGCCGTCCAATTCGCTGAGCACCTGCCCGCGTTTGACATCCCCACGCACCAGCTCGAAGATTTCGCGTTTTTCTTTCTGCGAGGACAGGTGGTCGATCACGTTGGCGATATCCGCCGGATGCATGCGTGCCAGCATCTTGGCCAAATTGGTGATGGCGCCACGGCGCAAGAGCCGCTGGATGGAGACCAGCCGCACGTCAGGCTTGGCCTGCCCGCCGCCGGCGTCACGAGACGCATCTTTCCCCAGCGGCTCCCGATCAGGAAGTCGCGTCGGCTCGGACGGTTGGATGGTAAGGTCGTTAATAACCTAACTCCGCAAGTGTTTGTTCGTCTTCCCGCCACGATTCGCGCACTTTGACCCAGACCTTCAGAAAGACCTTCATGCCAAACAGACGTTCCATGTCTTCCCGTGCCGCAGTCCCCACCAACTTGAGACGTTCGCCGTGTTTGCCGATCAGAATGCCCTTTTGCGACTCTTTCTCGACCAGCACCACGGCGCCGATCTTGGTCAGTTTCTTGGTCTCGATAAACTCTTCGATCTCGACCGCCACCGAGTGAGGCACTTCTTCGTAGGTCTGCTGTAGAATTTTCTCCCGGATCAGTTCCGCCGCCAGGGTGCGCATCGATTGATCCGTGACCATATCGTCGCCGTAGGTCGCCTCACCTTCCGCCAGAAGCGACACCGTCACTGACAATAGACGATCCACGTTGTCCGCGGTTTCCGCCGACACCGGAACAATTTCCGTCCAGGGGAAAATCCGCAGATACTGCTCCATCAACGGAAGCAACCGCGACTTATTCACGAGATCGACTTTATTGATGACCAGCACCACCGGACGTGCCTGCTTCGCGACGGCCTGTTTCACATGATCGATGACGGCCAAATCACCAGGACCGGGCTGAGCCGTGGCCTCAACCACCACGTAGAGCACATCGGCGTCGTCGAAGGTATCCAGCGTCGTGCGCACCATGCGGCGGTTCAACAAATGGTGCGGTTCGTGAAAACCGGGCGTATCGAGAAAAACAATTTGAGCGCCCTCAACATGCGCCACACCCAGGATCCTCGTCCTGGTGGTCTGTGGCTTGTCGGAAACAATCGCGATCTTTTCTTTCAGCAGACGATTGAGGAGCGTCGATTTCCCGACATTCGACCGTCCGATGATGGCCACACTTCCAAATTTCATGGTGTCCTCACCGTGGGAAACCGCTCTTTCTCTCCAATCGGAGCCATTTGATAGACCGTTTCGCCTTTCCGTACGTACCCTAACCGTTCTCGGGCCAGTTCTTCGATACGAGTCGGATCGTATTGCACGCGATCCAGATCCGCGCGCAGTTCACCGTTCAAGCGTTGAAGTTCGGCCAGCTCCTGATCAAGTTGCTCCGCATGATCACGCAAATGCAAATACCGCGAAATCCCCATCTCGCCGAACAATAGCGTCCCCATCATGAGGAACAGCGCGCCGAGCCCCACCCACTTCCCTGCGGAGCAGAGCTTTCGTTGCCAATCCAACCAATCTCGCCCCCGGTTCGGCTTGATCATCATCACGATTAGGTCCTCGATGGAACAGCGGCACGGCCTCGATAGACGGCCACTGCGCCCAATTCATCCTCAATGCGAAGCAGCTGATTGTATTTTGCAACACGATCTGTCCGGGACAACGACCCAGTCTTGATCAATCCGCTATTTGTTGCCACCGCGACATCGGCAATCGTCGTATCTTCCGTTTCCCCCGAGCGATGGGAAATGATGGCCGTATACCCCGACCGTTTGGCCAATTCGATGGCATCCAGCGTCTCCGTCAACGTGCCGATCTGGTTGAGCTTGATCAAGATTGAATTGCCGATACCCTCTGCGATGCCCTTGGCAAAGATTTCGACGTTGGTGACGAAAATATCGTCTCCCACGAGTTGCACTCGCTTGCCGAGCTTTTCCGTCAGGATCTTCCACCCCTTCCAATCCAATTCACTCAAGCCGTCTTCAATCGAAAGGATCGGATAACGATCCAACAACTTGCCATAATAGGCCACCATTTCCTCGGAGGAGCGCTCAGGATTCTTTTCCGCCTCCAGTCGATACCGTCCCTTTTCATAGAGTTCGCTGGCCGCGCAGTCCAAGGCCAGCGCGATATCCTGACCAGGACGATACCCGGCCGCTTCAATCGCTTCCATAATGAGCGCGAGGGCCTCTTCGTTCGATTGCAGATCAGGCGCAAATCCCCCCTCGTCGCCGACGGCCGTATTCAGCCCTTTTTTCTTCAGGAGCGACTTCAGCGTATGAAACACTTCGGTGGCCATCCGCAACGCATCACTGAAGCGGGGCGCACCCACCGGCATGATCATGAACTCCTGCAGATCGAGCCGGTTATCCGCATGAGCGCCGCCGTTGATGATGTTCATGAGCGGCACCGGCAACACCCGCGCATTCGTCCCACCGAGATAACGATACAACGGTTGACCGGTTTCATTGGCCGCCGCCTTGGCTACCGCCAGCGAAACCCCCAGAATGGCATTGGCGCCCAACTTGCCCTTGGTCTTCGTTCCATCCAGCGCAATCATTTCGTGATCGACGGCCGCCTGATCCAGCGCCTCCATGCCCATCAACCTTGGCGCAATGGTCTTACTCACATTCGCCACCGCCTTGGACACGCCTTTTCCCATCCAGCGTTTCTTGTCGCCGTCACGCAATTCGATGGCTTCCTTTTCACCGGTCGACGCCCCAGACGGCACCGCCGCCCGACCATGCGCCCCGCTCTCCAGGAGCACTTCGACTTCCACCGTGGGATTGCCTCGTGAATCGATAATCTGTCGTGCCTTCACGTTCCTGATTCCGCTCATGCTCGTATCTCCTCCAGGTACTCACACCGAACCATCAACACTGTCGCCTCTCTGACCACTCACTGGATACCGCGCCGACATGCGTGACGCGGCGACCACCGGACACCCGCTTCAGGCCAATGCCTTCTTCAGCAGCTCATTCACCTTCCCGGGATTCGCCTTGCCGCCGGAGGCCTTCATCACTTGCCCGACGAGGAATCCCAGCACCTGCTGTTTGCCTTCTTTATATTGCCCGACCTGCGCAGGATTCTTCGTCAAGACTTCATCAATCATTGTCACCAAGGCCCCTTCGTCGGACACCTGCCGGAGCCCCTTTTCCTGAACGATCTGAGCCGGTGCCTTACCCGAGGCGTAGACATCAGGAAAAATTTCCCGCGCCACCTTGAGACTGACAACCCCTTCATCCACAAGGGTCAACAACTCGACCAGCCGCTCAGGCGTCACGGGCGATCCATCGGCTTCAATCCCGGAGTTATTGAGCTCACGCAGCAATTCGCCCATCACCCAATTGCTCACCGTCTTGGGCTGCGGGTACAGTTTCACGCAAGCCTCGAAATACATCGCCAACGATTTGCTTGACGTGAGGATGCCCGCGTCATATTCGGGCACGCCGTACTCGGAAATAAATCGCTGCTGCTTCGTCGAAGCCAGTTCCGGCAATCCCTCGCGCAAGTGCTCGATCCATTCGGCCGAAATGTCCAATGGAACCAGGTCAGGATCCGGGAAATACCGATAGTCATGCGCTTCTTCCTTGCTGCGCATCACAGCGGTTTCACCACGTTCGTGATTCCAGAGTCTGGTTTCCTGATAAATCTTCCCGCCCTCGTTCAGCACCTTGGTTTGACGCTTGATTTCGTAATCAACCGCGTCCTTCACGAACTTGAACGAATTGATGTTCTTCAACTCCACCTTCGTTCCGAACGCGGTCTGGCCGGCCGGACGCAGAGACAGATTCGGCTCGCAGCGGAAACTTCCCTCCTCCATGTTCCCGTCACAGACATCGAGATACATTAAGAGGTCGCGCAACGCCTTGAGATACGCCACCACCTCTTCAGAAGAATGTAGGTCCGGTTCAGTCACAATTTCCAACAGGGGTGTCCCGGCACGATTCAAATCCACCAGGCTCATCCCGCTGCCGGCCTCATGCAGATTTTTTCCCGCGTCTTCTTCCAAATGGGCGCGCCGGATTCGCACACGCTTGCGACCGCCGCCGGCGGCAATTTCAATCCAGCCATGCTCGCAAATCGGCGCTTCGTATTGCGAAATCTGATACCCCTTGGGCAGGTCGGGGTAAAAATAGTTTTTGCGCGCAAAACGGTTGCGGACGCCGATCGTGCCGTTCATCGCGAGACCGGCACGCACCGCCATCTCCACGGCCTTCTCATTGATCACCGGCAACGTCCCGGGCAGTCCCAAGCACACAGGACAGGTCTGCGAATTCGCCGTGAGACCGAAGGTCGTCCCGCAGGCACAGAACAACTTCGATTGCGTGCGCAACTGCGCATGCACTTCCACACCAATGACGACTTCGTATGCCACGCTCAGCTCGGCTCCCCCTTCGTAAAATGCTCACGCTCCCGACGCATCGCCTCCCGCCCGGCATCGAAGGCATCGCGCAGGACGGTCTTCTTCGATTCGATGAACTCACGACCTTCTTCGACCGCCCCTTCAAACCGCTCACCCGCTTCGCCGACCAGATCCCGCAACTCGTCCTCTGCGCGTCGGGCGTAGCCGCGCAGCATCTCGCGTGATTCCTGCCCGCTTCTCGGCGCCAACAAAATGGCCGCCACCGCACCCAGCGCCGCGCCGCTCAAGAAGCCCAACAACACCGCTGCCGACGATGGACCGTGATTATCTGCCATTGTGAGACCCTCCTTCTTTGAAACGTTCCTTCACCACTTGCTTTGCGGCGCGAAGCCCCGCCACCACGCTGGCCACATTGGCCAACAACGACCCGCCGGACCCTCGCACCAAACTATGCACCTGATTGACCGATTCCCCGACTTCTCCCACCGCATGCAGCAAGACGGCCGCATGCTCAACCCCGTCACGCGCCTGCTCGGTCACCTCATTCAGATTCTGACTCATCGTGCGCAATTCAGTAATCAGCGTCGGCAACTCGACGTTCAGCTTCGTCACCAGTTGTTCCGATTCAATCACCATCTTCCGAACTTGAATCAAGAGCGGGACCAGATAGCCCACCAACACCGCGAAGGCACTGGCGACAAGAATAGCGGCGACATCAACAATCATAGGGCCTCCTTGTCAGGCTCACCGGATCAGCGGCCGTTTTGCTCGCCAGTTCGTCGCCTGCTCGTAGGCATGCGCCCCGCGCAACAGGGTCTCCTCTTCAAATGGCCGACCGATCAGCTGAAAGCCAATCGGCAATCCTGCCTTGCTGAATCCACAAGGAAGCGCAATGGCGGGCAACCCGGCCAGATTCGCCGAGATCGTGTAGATGTCGGACAAATACATCTGGAGCGGATCCTGGGCCTTCTCACCGAACTTAAAGGCGGTGGTCGGAGTGACCGGCGTCACGATCAGATCGACCGTCTGGAAGGCCGATTCAAACTCCTGGCGAATGAGGGTCCTGACTGCCTGCGCTTTCCCGTAATACGCGTCATAGTATCCTGCACTCAGCACATACGTCCCCAACATAATCCGACGCTTGACTTCCGGACCGAATCCTTCCGCTCTGGTCTTCAGGTACATCTCTAGGAGATCGTTGCTCTCCGCGGCCCGCACACCGAACTTCACGCCGTCGTATCGGGCCAGGTTCGAGCTGGCCTCGGCCGTGGCGATGACATAGTACGTCGCGACGGCCGCATCGGTGGTCGGCAATTTGATCTCGCGGATGTCCGCCCCGAGTTCCCGCAGGCCCTCGATGGCTGTACGCACGGCCTGGTCCACTTCCGGATCGAGTCCGTCGGCAAAATACTCGGCAGGCACGCCGACTTTCAGCCGTTTGAGATCTTTCCGTTTAAGCGCCTTGAGATAGTCCGGAACCGGCACGTTCGCCGAGGTCGAGTCGCGCGGATCGTAACCAGCAATGGCACCCAATAGGATGGCCGCATCCGTCACATCTTTGGTGATCGGGCCAATTTGATCCAGCGACGACGCGAACGCCACCAATCCATATCGAGAGACACGACCATATGTCGGCTTCAGCCCCACCACGCCGCAGAACGCTGCAGGCTGGCGAATGGACCCGCCGGTGTCGGACCCCAGCGCCGCCACACATTCATCCGCCGCCACAGCCACCGCCGACCCGCCGCTCGATCCGCCAGGCACCGTCTGGAGGTTCCAGGGATTGCGGCTGGCGCCAAACGCTGAATTCTCGGTGGACGACCCCATCGCAAACTCATCCAGATTGGTCTTGCCGAGCAGGAGATAGTTTTGCGCCCGCAACTTGGCGACCACGGTCGCGTCATAGGGCGGTACGAAGGTGTCGAGCATTCGTGAGGCACAGGTCGTCCGCACGCCTTCCGTGCAGATATTGTCCTTCACCGCCAAAGGCATGGCCATCATCGGCGTGGTTTTCCGCCACCCTTTCAACGCCTGGTCGAGACGTTCCGCCTGTCCGAGGGCCGCTTCTTTGCACTGCGTCAGATAGGCGTTCAGTTTCGGTTCGACCTGCGTCACTCGCAGAAAGTAGGCGCGGACAATCTCCGTCGCCGTGACATCCCCGGCCGTGAACCTCCGCTGCAATTCGGCCAGCGTAAACTTATGTATCAACGTCAGCGACATCAGCGCTTCACAGCCTTACGAGTGATATGGTTTTTCCCATCGACCTGGATGATCTTCGGCTTATGCCGCTTGATCTCTTCGTCGCTATAATACTCGTAGCAAAAAATAATAATCTGATCGCCCACCGCCGCCTTGCGGGCGGTCGGCCCGTTCAGCACGATCTCCCCGCGTCCCCGCTTTCCCTTCATGGCGTAGGTCATGAACCGTTCGCCGTTGTTGAGATTGGAACAGACGATCGCTTCGTAGGGCAAAATACCCGCCGCGTCCAACAGATCTTCGTCCACCGTGAGGCTGCCTTCATAGTCCAGACAGGCCTCGGTCACCGTCGCTCGATGTATCTTTGCCCGCAACATTTGTCGAAACATAGTCGGCTGATGCTCCTTCGATCGCTTAGGATTCTTGGATGATTTTGGGAACTCGGAAACACTGCGCCTCCGCATCGGGAGCATTGCTCAACGCCTGCTCGATCGTCAGAGACGCCTGCACCAGGTCGGGACGAAAAACATTACTCTGCCCCGGCACGGTCGACGTCGGCTCGACGCCCTCCGTGGAAAACGATTTCAACTTCTGCACATAGGCCACGATCTGATTCAGCTGTTGTGAAAAGGCCGTGGTCTCGGCCTCGGTCAACGCCAGCCGCGCCAACTTGGCCACCTTCTCGACGTCCTGTTTCGTGATCTCCATCTCATGCTCTCATTTCTGTAAGGATGTTCAACATGGTCTTCCCACAAGGCCACAGGAAGCTCGACGACGAGGCGTACCCTCTGGATACGTCGCAGGATGCCGGGCGACCGAGAACGCAGTGGGAAGCCAGGTTCAACATCCAACTATTCCACCGTCACACTCTTGGCCAGGTTCCGCGGCTGATCCACATCTTCTCCACGCAAGACCGCAATGTGATAGGCCAGCAACTGCAGCGGGATCGTAAAGAGAATGGGCGACAGTAACGGATGCACGTCGGGAATCGTAAAGACCGCGTCGGCGATCTTGCCCAATTCGCGCTCACCTTCCGCCACGAACGCAATCACCGGGGCCCGACGCGCCTTCACCTCCATGAGGTTACTGACGGTCTTCTCATAGAGCCGGTCCCGGGGGGCCAACACCACCACAGGCATGTTCTTGTCGATGAGGGCGATCGGTCCATGTTTCATTTCTCCCGCGGCATATCCTTCCGCATGGATATACGAAATTTCTTTGAGCTTGAGCGCCCCTTCGAGCGCGATCGGATAGTTGATCCCACGCCCGAGAAACAAGAAATCCGATTTCTTGTAATAACGTTTTGCGATCGCCAGAATTTCCGCCTCCCGGCCAAGCACATGTTTCACCAACGTCGGCACCGTGACCAGGCGATCGAGCCAGGCTTTTCCGTCCGCCACACTCAGGACACCCCGGACCCGGCCAAGATGCAAGGCCAACATGTAGAGGGCCGCCAACTGAGCGGTAAACGCCTTCGTCGAGGCAACGCCGATTTCAGGGCCGCAATGGGTATACAGCACACCATCGGACTCGCGAGCCAAGGTGCTACCCACCACATTCACGATCGAGACGACACGCGCCCCTTTTTGCTTCGCTTCCCGCGCCGCAGCCAGCGTATCGGCCGTTTCACCCGACTGCGAAATCGTGATGAACAGGTCGTTCTTTTCGATCAGCGGGTCGCGATACCGGAACTCGCTTCCGATATCGACCTGTACCGGTGTACGGACCATCTCTTCAAGCAAATACTTCCCGACCAGGCCTGCGTGCCAGCTGGTTCCGCAGGCCACGATCCAAATATGTCCGACTTCGGCAAACTCCTTCGGTGTCAGTCCGATGTCCGGAAGATCCGCCTCACCACTCTCATAGGAGTAGCGCCCCCGGATGGTATCCAGAATCGTCTGCGGCTGTTCGTGAATTTCCTTCAGCATGAAGTGGGGATACCCGCTTTTTTCAGCGGCAGAGGCGTCCCACGTCACCGTCGTCTTCTTGCGCGTGACGGCCCGACCGTCGAGATCCGTAAACGTCACCGCGCCGGCCGTGACTTCGACCACATCGCCTTCATCGAGAAACGTCACGTCCCTGGTATGGGACAACATCGCCATGACATCCGAACCGACGAACGACGCATCAGCCGTGCGGCCGATCACCAGCGGGCAACCGGACCGGGCTGCGACCAGCATGCCGGGTTCGCGCTCCGAAATCACCGCGATGGCATAACTTCCCCGAATCTCCTTGGCCGCCGCACGCACCGCATCCGCCAGATGCAGTTTGTGTGTCTTCATGTGTGTATCGATCAAGTGCGCGACGACTTCCGTGTCGGTTTCAGACTGAAACTTGTAACCGTCCTTGACCAGGCGCTGCTTGAGCTCGACGTAGTTTTCGATGATTCCGTTATGCACAAGCACGCAACTCTCGGAGCGGTGCGGGTGCGCGTTTTGCTCGGAAGGCTTGCCGTGCGTCGCCCACCGCGTATGCCCGATGCCGCACATCCCGCCGATGGCCTTCTGCTCCAACGACTTCTGCAGGTTGATCAACTTGCCGACGCTGCGGCGAATCTCAATCTTTTCTCCCCGCTGAATCGCCACGCCGGCCGAGTCGTACCCGCGATACTCCAGCTTCGACAACCCGTTCAACAAAATCGGTACTGCGTCCTGATTTCCCACGTAGCCAACGATGCCACACATAGGTCGCCGTTACCTCCGTTTTGTACGTTGAACTGCCGGTTGCTTCTTCTTCACGGAACGCGTCGAGGCCGTCCTTGCCTTGGCAGGCGCAGAAGTCTTCGCACGCTTCACGGTCTTGGCAGACGTTGCAGCCTTGACAGGCATGGCACGCGTCGCGGCTGGAACCGCAGGGGGAACCTGCCCGCTCTGTAACGCACGCCGCCTAGCCGCCCAGCCCTCGCGAGTCACCTGAGGCACACGGGCAATCACCAGCGCATCCGCCGGCACATCCTGCGTCACCGTGGCCCCGGCCGCGATCACAGCCCCCTGTCCGACGGTCACGGGCGCAACAAGTTGGACGTCACTGCCGATGAACACGCCGTCGCCAACCACGGTGTGAAATTTCTTATAGCCGTCGTAATTACAGGTGATGGTTCCAGCGCCGATATTCACACCGGCGCCGATCGTGGCGTCGCCAAGATAACTCAAATGGTTGGCCTTCGACCCCTCGCCGAGTTCCGTCTTTTTCATCTCCACGAAATTGCCGACCTTCGCCTTGCGTCGCGCGATCACACCGGGGCGCAGGTGCACGAACGGTCCGAGATGGCACTCTTCCTCCACCTGCGACTCACGCAGAATACAGTGATCCAGAATCTCCACCCTGTTGCCGATGGAGCAATCGGTGATCCGGGTCCCGGAATGCACCACGGTATTCTCTCCGACCACCGTCCGGCCTTCGAGCGTCACGTTCGGATAGAGCAGCGTATCACGGCCGATGGTCACATCGGCATCGATCCAGGTGGACGCCGGGTCCCGCATCGTCACGCCGGCTTCCAGCCATCGCTCCCGAATGCGCTGTCGAATCACCTGCTCAGCCTCCGCCAACTGTACACGACTGTTGATCCCGAGTCCCTCGTCGATGTTGCGCAGCCGCAAGGCCGACACCGTGCGTCCCTGCTGAACTGCCATCTGCACAATATCGGTGAGGTAATACTCGCCTTGCGCATTCCGGGGATCGAGTTTGTCGAGCGCCGGAAAGAGAAATTCGCCGTCGACCACATACGTCCCGACGTTAATCTCACGCACCGCCCGTTCGACGTCGGATGCGTCCTTGTCTTCCACAATGCTCTGCACCGCGTTATCCGCCGCGCCTTGCAGCCATTCATCGCGACGCCGGCGAATGACTCGTCCGTAGCCGGAGGCGTCGTCGAGCACGGCGGTCAACAGGGTCACCGCAGCTCCCTGCGCATCGTGCATCGCGAGGAGTTCCCGCACCGTGGCTTCCGTCAACAAGGGCGTGTCGCCGTTGAGGATCACGTAACGCGATGGTGCACGCTGCGCGTCACCGCCGAACACCGGACGCGCCTGCAACACCGCATGCCCCGTCCCCAATTGTTTGGTTTGCTCCGCGACGGCAACTTGCCCGCCGACCGCTGCAACAACCTTCCTGACGTCAGCCCCCTGGTGGCCGACCACGACTGCCACACCCTGCTCCGCGAGGCCACAGGCGATATCGAGTACGTACATCACCATCGGTCGGCCCGCGACCGGATGCAACACCTTGGCCAGCGCCGACTTCATGCGCTTGCCGAGTCCTGCCGCCATGATGATAACACCGAGCCCAGGAATGGAAGGTGACACGGCCTTGTCCTGCGATGCATGAGTCATTGAGTCTTCACCATAAAAAATCGACGCAAGGTCTGTCGAGTGCATGCGGGATCAACCGACCTGCACACCTGCATCGGGTTGCTTAATAGGCGCCCACGTCTTTCCACCGACCTGCGACGTGCCGCCCGAGGGAGGAGTGGGCGTGTAGAGTCCACCCGAGACGATCAGTTTCATGGCCTCTTCCACCGTGATATCCACGGCGATCACTTCACGCTCGGGCACCAACAGGAAATATCCAGACGTGGGATTGGGCGAGGTCGGTACGTACACGTGCACCAGCGGGTCCGGCGAGAGCTGCTGCATGTCCCCCTTCGTCACGCCGGTGACAAACGCAAAACAATAGTGACCGTTCTTGGGGAACTGAATCAGCACCACGCGGCGATAACTCTCCCGTTCCGCAAACGAGAGAATGTCCATCATCGACTTGATGGTGGAATAGATGCCGCGCACGACCGGTACGCGATTGAGCAATCCCTCCCACTGCCTGACCACATGACGGCCGATAAAGTTCGCGGCAAACAGACCGGTAGCAAAAATGAGCAGAATGAGCGCCACGATCCCCAGTCCCGGCACATAGTAGCCGGGGGTCACCAATCGAGCGGCGGCATCACCGAGAATGCCGTCCAGACTGACGAACAGGGTCTTCAAGATCAGGATGGTCCCCCAGAAGGGGATCATGATCAGCAAACCGGTGAGAAAATAACGTTTGAGTGAAGCTTTCAACATGTGCGGCTGAAGGGCCCTTGGTAGAGCTGCATGATACTGGTCTTTCACCAATCGTCGCAAGCCTTTTCTTGCTATTTTCAATCACTTGGAATAGGATCCGGCCCTCTTTCTCCGTCGTTTTTTCAGCCAGAATCATGACGCCACGCAACCGACCACCCCGGGGCCTGTTCATTACCCTCGAGGGAACCGAGGGGTGCGGAAAATCGACCCAGGCCAAACTCTTGGGTGAGCACCTCCGGAAGCAGGGATATGACACGGTGGAAACCCGTGAACCGGGGGGCACTCCGCTCGCCGAAAAAATCCGCGCAGTGTTGCTGGATCGCGCCGACGAACCGATCGCGCCCGAAACCGAAGCCTTTCTGGTCCTCGCCGCTCGCCGGCAACATGTCGCTCAGGTCATTGCACCGGCCCTCGCGCGTGGCAGCCTCGTGCTCTGCGACCGGTTCACCGACTCCACGCTCGCCTATCAGGGGTATGCGCGAGGATTAGACATCGCCACGCTCGAACGGCTGAACCGCCTTGCCACCCAATCGCTCACGCCGGACCTGACGCTGGTGTTCGATCTCCCCGTGTCGACCGGGCTGGCGCGACGGCGATCCGCCGCCGAAGTGAATCGACTGGATCGCGAGTCCCTCCGGTTCCATCAGAAGGTGCGCGCCGGATTTCTCGATCTGGCGAAACGTCACCCCACACGAATCAAGGTCGTACCCGCACGGGCATCGAAAGAAACGGTGGCCCGCGCCGTCGCTCGAGCCATCACACCGATGCTCGATAAGATCCGCCGGAGCGCAGCTCGCAACAGGCCGGCAACAGGCCGCCCGTCACCTCAGACATCACAGGCTCGCCATGCCATTCGCTGATATCATCGGCCATGACAGCGCCAAAACCTTGCTCCGGTCTGCAATCATGCAGGATCGGCTCGCCCACGCGTACCTCTTCCATGGCGACGATCGCATCGGCAAACGTCTCCTCGCCCTGCGCCTCGCGCAAACGCTGCTCTGCGAAACCATCTCGATCGATCAGACTCCGGACGCCTGCGGCACTTGCCGGGCCTGCCGCCAGGTAGAGGCACGCACCCATCCCGACTTCATGGTGATCGAGCCGGATCGCGAACTCGCGAATCCTCAAATCAAGATCGAGCTCATTCGCGACATCGAACACCAGATGATCTATCGCCCACTGATCGGCAATCGAAAGATCTGCCTGATCGACGACGCGGATCGCATGACGATCGGCGCCGCCAATGCGCTGCTGAAAACACTGGAAGAACCGCCCGACCACAGCCTGTTCATACTGGTCTCGAGCCGACCCTATGCCCTGCCGGCCACGATCCGCTCACGCTGCCAAGCCCTGCGACTGACGGCGCCTGCGCAAACCCAAGTCGAAGCCGCCGTGATCCTCAAACGAGAACTACCGCCGGCCGACGCCCACTTCCTGGCCGTGCTCAGCGACGGGCAATTGGGGCGGGCTCTGGAATGCGATCTTGAACAGGCACGAACCAGCCAGAGAGAATTCGCCGCCATCTTTTCATCCAAAGGCCTCCAATCGTATGCCACCGTCCTCACCGCCGCCGAAGCCCTGTCGAAAGAAGAACGCGGACCGGAAGCCTTCGACTGGCTGCTGCGTTGGCTGCGCGATGTGCTCTTAGTGGCCGTCGGCGCCGGATCCGATCATGTGCTCAACTTGGATCAAAAGGCCGGAATGCAGGCCCTGGCCGAACGCATCGACATCGACGAACTGCTGGACCTGATCAACGATCTCGAAAAGCTGGAGCGGCAGGCCCATCGGAACCTGAACGTACAGATCGCGCTCGAAACCATCTTGCTGCGGGTCCGTCACCTGCTGATACCTCACGACACCGCCGACACGCCGCGATAGGCCAGAAGCCTTTCCGCGCAAATCCTCCTAGCCAGACGAAGAAAATGCCTGCACAGGCAAGGCCGCAGGAAGCACGACGACTGAGGCGCACTCTCCGAGTACGTCGCAGGGAGACCCTCGACCGAGAATGTCGGCGGCGGCCTTTCTCAACAGCCAGCTAGCTTTCATCGCCGGCATCTTGCTATCTTCAGTCGAAAATAGATGAACAAACACGACACCTTCTACATTACGACGCCGATCTACTACGTCAACGACGTGCCGCACATCGGCCACGCGTATACGACCGTGGCCGCCGATGTGCTCGCCCGCTACTGGCGACTCCGTGGGCGCGACGTGTTTTTCCTGACCGGTCTGGATGAACATGGGCAGAAGGTCCAGCAGGCCGCCGCGAAGGCCGGTATCGACCCGCAAGCCCATTGCGACCGCCTCGCGCCACAGTTCACAAACCTCTGGCAACGGTTGAACATTTCAAATGACGCCTTCATCCGCACCTCGGACAAACCACATCAGGCAGTGGTTCAACGATACCTTCAACAGCTATACGACAAACAACTGATTTATAAGGCAGACTATACAGGATGGTATTGCACGTACGACGAACGGTTCTGGACGGAAAAGGATGTCGTCGACGGCCTGTGCCCGGATTGCAAACGTCCCATCGAACAATTGAGCGAACATAACTATTTTTTCAAAATGGGGCAGTATCAGGAACGGTTGATCGACCACATCCAAACCCACGACGATTTCATTCGCCCCGTCTCCAGGCGCAACGAAGTGCTGGGATTTCTGCAGACCCAAACGCTGGGCGACCTGTCGATCTCCCGCCCGAAATCCCGACTCTCCTGGGGCATCGAACTCCCGTTCGACAAAGACTACGTCACCTACGTCTGGTTCGATGCGCTCGTGAATTACATCTCGGCCCTCGAATACCTACCGCAGGAAAAACCGGTCAGCTTACGGTACTGGCCCGCCGACGTCCATCTGGTCGGCAAGGATATTCTCACCACCCACGCCGTCTACTGGTCCACGATGTTGATGGCGCTGGAGCGCCCATTGCCTCACTCGATTTTTGCCCACGGCTGGTGGACGGTGGATGGCGAAAAAATGTCCAAGAGCCGGGGCAACGTCGTCGATCCCAACGCGATGATCGATCAATTCGGCGCGGATGCGTTTCGTTACTTCCTGCTGCGCGAAGTGCCGTTCGGGCAAGACGGAGACTTCTCACACAGCGCCATGGTCACCACCATCAACAGCGCGCTGGCGAACGGCATCGGCAACCTCCTGAGCCGGACACTCACCATGATCGAGCGCTCCTGTGCAGGCGTCATTCCCGATCGTGGCCCTGCGGTCCTGCCGGAACTCGAAGCACGCATCGAAGATCTGGCTCGGCAACTACCCGGCAGGGTGGAATCCGGTTACCAGGCCTTGCTCTTCCGGGACGTGCTGCTGATGATCGAGGAATTGAACAGCGCCTGCGATGAATACATCGACAAAAGCGCACCCTGGAAACTGGCGAAACAGCCGGAGACGCAGCCGCAACTGCACACCGTATTGAATGTGTCCGCACGCGCGCTTCGCCTGCTGGCCATCCTTCTCTACCCGTTCATGCCACAAGCGGCGCAGCAGATGATTCACCAACTTGGATTATCGCTGGAGCTGTCGCAGCCGGTTTCAGATACGGAGAACGGCTGGGACGCGCCTCTAGCTGGAAGCCGCATCCAGAAGGGCGCCTCGCTCTTCCCTCGCATCGAATCCAAACCACAAGGAGCCAAGCACGTGACCGATACATCAGCCCCCGCACAACCGACCCCGGCCGCTCCGGCTCCAGCCGCTCCGGCCGCCGCCACTGCAACCCCAAGCGCAGCCCCTTCGGCCGCCGCCCCCGCTGCCGCGCAACCGGCGCAGATCACCATCGATGAATTCATGAAGGTGCAGCTCAAGGCAGCCAAGGTACTGGCGGCGGAGCGGGTTCCGAAATCCGAGAAGCTGCTTAAGCTCCAGGTGAGCCTCGGCAGTGAACAACGACAGATTGTCGCCGGCATCGGCAAAAAGTACGAGCCGGAAACACTGATCGGAAAAACCATCGTCATCGTGGCGAATCTGAAACCGGCCAAGCTGATGGGCATCGAATCACAAGGTATGGTCCTCGCGGCAGGCGACAGCGAAGTACGCGGCCTCGCCACCTTCATCGAAGACGTGGAGCCCGGCACCAAAGTGAAATGAACCGCGTCCTCCTCACTCGACTGATCGGCACCTGCCTCCTCATGCTCCTGAGCAGTACGGGTGCGGCGTTTACACCGGACCCTTCCGAGTCCGAACTCGAGAGCAAAACCCATTACAACGATCCCCTCCCCACCACCATACTCGTGCGAGTCGTCGCGCACCGCTCCCTCGTGCTCGGCCACGACGTCGGCGGCGCGCGCGTCACCATCACCGATGTGACAACCGGGCAACTCCTGGCTTCCGGCCTTCAACAGGGAGAACCGGGCGATCAGACCCAGATCATGCGCACGCCGCACCTCATGGACGAACCGCTCTACAGCGGCCGTCCGGCGGCGTCCTTCTCCACCACACTCGACCTCACGCGCCCCACGTTGGTTGAAATTGCTGCCGAAGGACCGCTGGCCTATCCCAACGCCTTGCAACGGGCAAGCACAACGGTCCTCCTGATTCCCGGACACGACCTGACAAGCGACGGCATCGTGCTGCACCTCTACGGGTACCTGGTACAGATTGACCATCCGAAACCGGGCGAGCCACTCATCGCCAAAGAAGATGTCATGCTGCGCGCGTCGGTACGTACCCTCTCGGGGGCGTTGGTCCGACCGCATAGCGACTGGGATTCCCGCAAGGTCCACATCTATGCGGAACTCCTGCTCGGCGACCGGATCGTCGAGCGCCTGCAAATGTTTTATGCGGGCGAGAAAAGCCGCTTCGAAGCGCCGTTCTTCGTGCCGATGTCGAAAGACGCGCCCGACGGCATCACGCTGCGCGTCATCGCAGCAGACAACGCGACCGGTAACTTCGGGATGGGTTCTGCTCAATACCCCGTACTCTCCGAACGGCTTCGCCCCACACGGAAACCAACCCCAACCCCCTAGCCTTCCTCTCCCAGTGAGTCCACACACTTTCCTGTAGTCCGCTTTCTTCGTCCACAGCGACCGGAGACCGTCGCGCTTCACCGGACCGGAAAATTTTTGGACAACCGGCAGAGCCCCTGACTCATTCAGAAAATCGACATCCGTTTGACATTTTTGGTCCTTCCGTCAATCCTGAGCCAAGACCACGTCATCGCCCCCTCCAGAGAACAAGCCTGGACCGAGCGGTCCCGTCAGCCGTTCCTAAACCGCAGACACCGATCAAACTGTGAAACTGTCCATCATCATCCCGGCTTACAATGAGGAATCGACCATTGAGGCCGTGGTCAACCGCGTCGCAGCCGTCGATCTCGGCTCGATCACGAAAGAGATCATCGTCGTCGACGATGCCTCCCAGGATCGAACCCGCGACGTGCTGAAAACCCTTCGCAACGTTCACACCATCTCTCACTCGATCAACAGCGGAAAGGGCGCGGCCCTCACCAGCGGAATCAAGGCCGCCACGGGTGACATCGTGATTTTCCAGGATGCAGACCTGGAGTACTTGCCGGAAGATTATCCGGCCGTACTGGAACCGATCTTGGCCGGACGCTGCGAGGCGGTTATGGGTTCACGGTTCCTCCACGAACGCCCTCTATTCTGGGGAAAGCGTCGATCGCCGTACCTGAATCACTATCTTGGAAACCTCCTCATTCTATGGACGACGAACCTCCTCTACGGGAAACGCTTCACCGATTATGAAGGCTGCTACAAAGCCTTTACCCGTGGCGTCTTGCTCGACACCCCGATCGAGGCGAAAGGTTTCGAATTCGACAACGAGCTCGTCTGCAAACTGATGCGGAAGGGCATTCGCATTCTCGAAGTGCCGATTCACTACGCGCCCCGGACCTATGCACAAGGCAAAAAGATCACATGGCGCCACGGCCTCATCATTCTCTGGACCATCTGCAAATGGCGTTTTCGCCCGGCAATCACCAACTGATGGCAACCTCTCGGGAGCGGATGCGGGCGCATGCCGTCCTGAACCGAGTGTGCCTGATCATTCCCCCGTCGATCTTTCTGCTCGACGAACGCGTCTTCATGACCCTGGGCATTTTGAAAATCGCCGCGGTGCTGGAAGCGGCGGGAATCGCCGTTGAATTACTCGATCTCGCCGGAATCGAAAACTATGAAGAGGTGGCGCGGCTGCACGTGGCGCACAGCGAGGCCAACTGTTTCGGCTTGACCGCCACGACGCCTCAGATGCCGGCTGCCACGAAGCTGCAGCGGGTGATTCGGGCTGTGCGTCCCCATGCGCGCATCATCCTGGGCGGACCACACGTCACATTGGTCCATGCCGCCTCCCGGCAAGAACGCAAACGCCAGGTGACCGGTCGCGGCCAGGCCGCTCTTCGGCAACTGGAAGACATGTTCGATGTGCTGGTCGCCGGGGACGGCGAACAGGCAGTGTTCGAAGCGCTCAGCGCTCACCCGCCGAAGCTGGTGGACGGCGACGATCCTTCAACGAGCCTCTTCCTGACCAACGACCAACTGACCGCGCTCCCATTCCCGGCGCGACACCTGGTCGACGTCGACGGCTACCACTATTCCATCGACGGCGTCCGGGCGCTCTCAATGATCGCGCAACTCGGCTGCCCTTTCGGCTGCGGTTTCTGTGGGGGCAGGAAAAGTCCGATGCTGCGCCGCACGAGAATGCGGAGCGCGGCCAATATCGTCGACGAGATGGTCCACATCCATCACACCTACGGCATCAACGGATTTATGCTGTACGACGATGAACTGAACGTGAATCCCGGCCTCGTCGAGTTGATGCAGCTCATCACCTCCACCCAACGACGCCTGGGTGTCGAGTTCCGGCTACGTGGGTTCATTAAGGCCGAGCTCTTCACTGAGGAGCAAGCTCAGGCCATGTATGCAGCCGGTTTCCGGTGGATCCTGGTGGGCTTCGAGTCGGGCCATGAGCGAATCCTCGCCAACATCCAAAAGCAGGCCAGCCTCGCCGACAATACACGCTGCATCGACATCGCCAGACGGCACGGCTTGAAGGTCAAAGCGCTCATGTCGGTCGGCCATCCCGGAGAATCAGCCGAGACCATTCGCGCAACACAAGACTGGTTGCTGGCGGTCAAACCAGACGACTTCGATGCCAGTGTCATCACGACCTATCCCGGCACACCCTACTTCGACGAAGCCGTCGAAACCATGCCGAACATCTGGACCTATACCAGCCCGAAATCGAGGGATCGGCTCCATAGCCTTGATGTCGACTATCGTGAGGTGGCGGAATACTACAAGGGAGTTCCCGGCGAATATCGCGCCTATGTGTTTACCGACCATCTCGATGCCGCACAACTCGTCCAGCTCCGCGACGGGTTGGAACACGAGGTGCGCAGCCGGCTGAATATTCCGTTCAGCCAGGGCGCGGCCTCCCTGCGGTACGAACACTCCATGGGACAAAGCGCGATACCGTCCTCGATCCTCAGAACATCGACGTTCCAGACAAGTAGGCGCGTGCAAACCGGCTAATATGGAACCGCTGCCGCCAGTACCGGCAGCGGCCGTTCAATCCTCTTCTCCTCTTGCCTTATGGAACAGAACGACAGGCTTCCCGCTGATCGCGACCAACGGTTCACCATCCCGCTCATCGCAACGGCGACCATAGGCCTGGGTGTCCTCTTGATCGATCCCGCACGTCTTCCATACCTCTTCATACCGAGCTCATTCCTCCTTGCAGCATCCGGCGCGGCAAGGGCCGTCGAGCGATTCTCGGGCCCGCTCTGTCCCTCCCCTTCAAGCGAACGCCCTCTGCTCCACCTCGCAACCAGCCTGGCTACGGGAACGGCCATCTTGGCCCTGATTGCGGCGATCGCAGCCCTCTGCGGCATCTATCCGGTTGCGGGACTTGTGACAGGCCTTCTCGCCATCTGGACGCTCATCGACTGTGGCCGGAACGTCCGCATGTCCCGGCTCACCCCAATCAGAGGGATGGATTGGCTCAACGGTCTCGTGGTCGGGGCGGTGTGGTTGCTGGTCATTCTATGGGCCACAATCCCACCCGCATTTTATGATGCCCTCGCCTACCACCTCCCTATTCCTCAATATGCGCTGAGCGCAGGAACCAGCCCGACCTTTCCCTGGTCGTATTTCTTCTTCATGCCTCATGCGTCCGACCTGCTGCTTGGATGGGGCATGGCCTTCGCCGGCGCCATCGGTGCACAAGCCATGCACGTCACCGCCTGGCTCACGATGTGTCTTTGTGCATGGGGACTGGCAGAATCGCTGGATCGTTCCGGACAGTGCCACGGAATCCCTGCCGCCATCACCGGCGCACTGGCGTCTTCCGTCACCCTTCTGTTCCTGGGAACGCTCCCGTTTGCCGAAACGTCACTGACGATCGCCGTCGTGGCGGCGGCGGCTCTGCTCCTGCTGCCGCCGACCCGCTCACAGCCATGGCTGGCCGTCGGCCTCTTGTGGGGCTTTGCAGCCTCGGTGAAACTATCCGGCGCCTCCTGGATCCTCGCCGAAGCGGTAGCCGCGCTGGTTATAGGATGGCCCTGGAGATCGGTCGGCCTCGCAAGCCTGGTCGCGGTCGGGGCTTCCGCTCCCTGGTGGGGGCGGGCTTGGATCACCACCGGGAACCCGATTTATCCCATGGGGTATCGATGGCTGGGCGGACAGTATTGGGGCGATGAACAACAAGCGCGGCTCCTGGGGGACCTGCCCTCACTCGGCAGTCCGTACGATCTCTGGGAGATTCTACGACTCCCGTACGACATGGTGATCACCCCCGACCGGTTCGGCTCCGCCTCGGATGCAGGCCCCTTCGCCGTCGCATCCCTCTGCATCGTCCTGATCATCCCGATCGTGATGCGCCTGACGCAGGCCAGTCCCGAATCGCGGAGGATGTACGATGCCCTGGCGATATTTCTAGGATTGGTGCTGGCAAGCTGGGTGAGCACCTCGACCACCACCCGCTTTCTCGCCCCTGCGCTCGTGCTGAGCCTAGTCGTCACGACGACCTTGCTCCTTCGACTGAAACGGTATGCCCGCATTGCGGCCTGTGCCGGCATCCTCTTGTTGGGGATCTGGGGCGGGACTCGGTTTGTCGCACAACACTCGCTGGTCTTTTCATCAGACCAGGTCGCACTTGGCCGAGAGTCTCCCGACAGCTATGCGGCCCGGTACCTCGACCACTATGAGGCCGCACGTTATGTCAGGGAGCAATTGCCCGTAGAGGCGCGACTGTTGTTCATCGGGGAGACCAGGCCTTTTTACTTCGACCGACCGTCGATTGCCCCCTACCCATTTCACGACCACCCCCTCACACAATGGGTGAAGGACGCGGCCTCCCCAGAGGCCCTCAGAGATCGCCTTCGTGCAGAAGGGCTCACCCATGTGATTCTCAATATTCGCGAGTTCAGGCGAGTGCACACGACCTATCATGTCCTGAAATTCGACGGGCCGGAGGCAGAGGTGCTGGATCATCGACTCAAAGACCTGTCTCGTGTCCTCACCCCTCTCTTCTCAAAAAATGGCGTCTTCGTGTTTGCAGTACCCCCTCCATCAGAGGCGTCGGTTGAGCGACCGCAAGGGTCTTAACCCCCTCGTCGCAGACGGTCAGATGCGTCCTAGCTCAGTCCCAGCCTCCCAGGTGCGCCGAACCAAGACATGAAACGCTGGTGTTACGCATGGCGCGGGCCACGCCAGCTCGCTTTCCTCACCTCAACCCGCTTCCCCATTGACTAGTTCGGCTGATTCATGGTCTGGTAAGAGCAGACCTGCGATCATCAAGATCAGATCGCTTCCATACCAACTCGGCACGTCTTCTATGGATCCTAAACAGCGGCAATTTTCCATCTGGTACATGTTCATCGCCCTCTGGGTGCTGATCCTTCTTCAGACGTTTCTCCCCTCGTTCTTCAACCCGACTGAAATCCCCTACAGCGAGTTTAAAGAATCCGTGGCGGCAGGAAAAGTCATCGAAGTCGCGGTCGCGCCGCAGATCATTCATGGGAAGCTGAAAGAGGACAAGGTCTTCCACACCATTCGCATCGAAGACCCGGACCTGCTCAGGAATCTTGCCGAACATCAGGTAAAGGTCACCGGCGTCATCGAAAGCACGCTCTTCCGCGACGTGTTGTCCTGGATTGTGCCGATCGTGCTCTTCTTCGGCGTCTGGTGGTTTCTCTTGCGTCGCATGGGACAAAGCCAAGGCTTCATGACGGTCGGCCAGAGCAAAGCCAAGATCTATGTGGAGAAGGAAGTGAAGGTGACGTTCGCCGATGTGGCAGGCGTCGACGAGGCCAAGCAGGAACTGGAAGAAATTGTCGAATTTCTCAAGACACCCGAAAAGTTTCGCCGGCTGGGCGGCAAGATCCCAAAGGGCATTTTACTCGTCGGCCCACCGGGCACCGGCAAGACCCTCCTAGCCAAGGCCGTAGCCGGCGAAGCCGGTGTCCCATTTTTCTCCATCAGCGGCTCAGAATTCGTGGAGATGTTCGTCGGCGTGGGCGCCGCCCGCGTGCGGGACCTGTTCGAACAGGCCAAGAGCAAGGCGCCCTGCATCATTTTTCTCGACGAACTCGACGCGCTGGGGAAGGCTCGCGGGGCCGGTCCGATGGTCCATGAAGAACGGGAACAGACGCTGAATCAACTGCTGGTCGAAATGGACGGCTTCGATTCACGCGCCGGGGTCATTCTCGTGGCCGCCACCAACCGCCCCGAAATCCTGGATCCCGCCCTGTTGCGCGCCGGGCGGTTCGATCGTCAGGTACTTGTGGACCGGCCGGATAAAATCGGGCGGCTCGCGATTCTGAAAGTCCATGCCCGCAGCATCACCCTCGCCAACCAGGCGGATCTGGAAACGATCGCCGCCATGACACCGGGGTTTGTCGGTGCCGATCTGGCGAATCTCCTGAACGAAGCGGCGCTGCTTGCGGTCCGGCGAAACAAAGACACCGTCACCCTCTCCGAGTTGCAAGAAGCGGTCGAGCGAGTCATCGGCGGGCTCGAAAAGAAAAACCGCGTCCTCAACAAGATGGAACGCGCCCGGGTCGCCCATCATGAGATCGGCCATGCGTTGATGGCCATGTCCATCCCGGGCGGCGATGCCGTGCATAAAATCTCAATTATTCCTCGAGGTATTGCCGCGCTCGGCTACACCATGCAGCTCCCGACTGAAGATCGATTTCTCATGACCGTGTCCGAACTCAAGAACCGGATTGCGGTCCTCCTGGGTGGACGCGCTGCAGAGGAAGTCATCTACGGCGAAGTCTCAACCGGCGCGCAAGATGACTTGCGTAAGGCCACCGATATCGCCAAGAGTATGGTCAAGGCCTACGGCATGAGCGAGAAACTCGGTCAGGTGAGTCTGGAACGGGACCGGCAATCCGTCTTCCTGCAGACCGGCCCTTCGCAGACACCGGGGGACTACAGCGAACACACCTCCCGTGAAATCGACTGTGAGGTCCGCCTGTTGATCGATGAACAGTACGAACGCGCCCGCACCCTCATCACATCCCAAGAGGCCATCCTGCGCAAAGCGGCACAGGTGCTGCTCGAAAAAGAAACGATCAGCGGAGAAGAACTCAAGACACTCGCGGCATCGAACTGAAACCGTCCCGTCTATCGCCACGTCCTCCCGTACCATCCCTCCCACGTGAAGCTGCCCCTCCTCCCGCCCGTAACAAGACCCTGACAACGCCTTGCCCCCGTCGGCCTCTCGTGAGACACTGATGACGATGATTCCCCACACCTACCATGAACTCCGCTCCCGATTGAGGATTGCGCTCGCCCTCAACGCCGTCATCATCGTCGCGGAATTCGTCGGAGGGTTCCTCACGAACAGTATCGGCCTGATCGGAGACGCCGGCCACAACCTCGTCGATCAAGGCTCCCTGTTCTTGGCCTTGTATGCCCATATCCTGACGGCGCGCCCCGCCACCGACAGCCGGACCTTCGGGTATCACCGGGCCGGCATCGTGGCCGCATTCCTCAACTCGTTTCTTCTGCTGCTCACCGCCGCCGGCCTCACGATCATGAGCGCCGAACGTATCCTGACTCCCGTCTCGATCCCCGGCGGCTGGGTGATGCTGATCGCCCTAATCAGCTTCGCCGCCAATCTGTCGATCGCCCTCCTGCTCCAGCACGGCGCGAAAGACGACCTCAATATCCGCAGCGCGTTCTGGCACATGCTGAGCGATGCCTGGGTGTCATTGGGAGTCGTGGTGAGCGGAGGGGCGATTATGTTGACCGGATGGTCGGTCCTCGATCCGCTGGTCAGTCTCTTCGTCGTGCTGGCGATCGTGCGAGGTGCGTGGCCACTCTTTAAAGAATCACTTGAGGTCCTCCTGGAGTCCACCCCGCCCGGACTCAGTCCCGCGCAGGTTGCCGCCACCATCGAGGCCATTCCAGGCGTGAAAAATGTTCATGACCTGCATATCTGGGCGGTTGAACCGCGCCTCATCATGATGACCACACACGTGCAGGTCGATGGGGACGACGAGGCGCTAACGACCGACCTTCTCCAGGCGATCCGAAACCGAGTGACCAGTGAATTCAAGATCAAACATCTGACCATCCAGCTTGAAACGGAATGCTGCCATCCCGAAGCCGTTCATTGCGACTTATCCAAACTCGCCGACCAACATTCACACCCCGAGTTTCTGCACAGCCATCATTAGGCGGATGGTGAAAAAATCCTCCGGCATTGTTCTCGCATCGCTCAGGGCCTCAACGTACCGCAAGGGTACGCCTCGCCTCCTCGCTCGCTGCGGCCGCGCTGGACAGACTTGTTGATCATCCGCCGGAAACCTGGCCTACCATCTGTCCATGATCGCTGCATTCCTTCGTGCCTGGTTCTCGCGTTAGAGCACCAACTAGCCGTCTCACTACCTCAGCAGTTACAATAGCCGCATGACTCAACCGCAGATTCTCCCCGTTCCCTTTTACGTCCTGTGCGGATCGCTGGGCGCAGGCAAGACGACGCTGCTCATGCGCCTCCTGGAATTCTGGAACAGCCAGGGGCACAAGGTCGGCGTACTCATGAACGAGGCAGGCGAAGTCAGCATCGACGGGCCGCGCGCCGGCACCATCGCGGAGCAGGTCCTCAACCTCGCCGGTGGCTGCATCTGTTGCGATACCAAAGACGACCTCGCCTGGAGCATCACTCAACTCGTGCAGGACTACCAATCCACGGTGATCGTGCTGGAATGCTCCGGCATGGCGGACCCCGCGGAAGTGGTCGATGCCGTGACGGATGCCTACGTGTCACGCATCGCGAAGCTTGAGCGGGTCTTTGCCATGTTGCATCCCGTGCCCCTACCCGATAGCGGCATGGCGGAACTCGTGACCCGCAACGCCATTCGTTACGCCGATGACGTAATCCTCAATAAACGGGATCTCTATATTCCCGGTCATTGGGAGCAGTTCCGCAAGATCATCACGCACCACAATCCGTATGGACGGATCTGGGAAACCAACCACGCCAGGCTAGACATTTCAGCACTGCTCGCCGCACCGGCGACACGCACGGTCCCAACCAATGTGTCGTTTGGGGAACTTCCCACGGCAGACGAGAGGCGCGACGCACGCGCACCTCACCACCCCATGGTGACCACGGTGCGGCTTCCGAAGCCGCTCGATCGCACAAAGTTCATGGAATGGACGAAGTCGTTACCGGAGGGAATGGAACGAGCGAAGGGTTTTTTCCGTTTTGCGCAGGAACCTGAATTACAGGAGTTTCAGTTTTTTCCGCCGCGCACCGGCACCGTCTCGCCGGTCATGCTGCTCGATGAACCCGACCACGTCATGGTGCTGATCGGCCGCAACTTCGACCAGGAGAACTGCCGCGCCGCCCTTCTCGCCTGCCTGGCGGAATAGCTGCCTTAGGAAAGTGAGCCGGCCTCGGCCCCCGAGGGAGAGGCCGGCTCAGCAACCGGCCTGAATCGCGACCAGCGGGTGAGTGACCAGGCCACGCCTGCCCCAATCAATCCGCCCAGGACCCATCCGCCGATCACATCCGTCAGGTAATGGGCCCCGATGTAGACGCGCGAAATGCCGATGGCCGCGACCAACGGCCAGCCGATCCAGCCGGTCTTGGGATAGAGCACCTGGAAAAACGCCGCCGCCGCCGCCGTGTTGGCCGCGTGATTGGAGGGAAACGAAAACGCACCGCCGCAGCCCAGCAGTTGGTGCACATCCGCAAGCGTGACACAGGGCCGCGGACGTTGCACCAGCCCCTTGAGTTGTGTCCCCAAGGCATCCGCCGCACCGACAACAGCAGCCAATCCCACCGCGCCGATCAGACATTCCCGGCGATTCGTCCAGAACCAGTACGCCGCGGCGAGCAGAACGGGATACAGCAGATTGCTCGGCTTGGCCAATTCGACCATCACCCAATCGAGCAGGCTCGACTGCCCGGCCACGCCGTTGATGCCACGAAAGAGAATCTCGTCCAAGCCCATGGCGCGACGATAAAGGGTCCGAAGGGATCAGTCAAATGATTCGATACACGGTGAGCGTGAAAACAGGAAGAAGCAATGGCCATCGGGCATTCGGATGCCCGTGTACCAGGTCTGAGAATGGCAATGTGGAGCGTGTCGAGGTGCAGGCGCCTGCATACAATACCGGCACCTGACACCATTCCGCTGCATCTACCCACAGGCCGTCACATTTCACTTCACGCTTCTACACAACCGCACCGTCCCGATTCCCCCACGGCTCGAGCAGCTCGTTATGCGTCACTGTGTTCTCCCGAACCGCTCTTTAAACCCGTCACGTGCTTCGCCGATGAACACGAGTAGTTCATCCTCCGGAACAATGACCACTTCGATGTTGAGGCCAGAGGCTTCCTGACACAACGTATCTGGAATCTGTCCTTTCGCCACGAACAGCTTTGAGGGCCATGTGCCTGCGCGTCCATGCCCTTGCTGCAGCAAACGGCGCGACCCTAGCTCGGACGGCCCCGTGGCGCGGGCGGAATACATTTCCATACCGACAATGTAGCAACTCGCCGCGTCCATCAAGGCGAGGCAATCAAAGTCGCCGTCGTGTTCCGTGACAACAGCCGCATCGTTGAGCCGAAAACCAATCCAGGCATCGTTGACTGTAAATTGATTAGGGTGAAGCATGAGTTGCACTACCCCTGTCGGCTGTTAGCCAGCCTGCTTCAGTCAAAGCCAATGACTCCGAACGCAAGTTCCTCTCGGCCAGGACTGACCGAAAGGAACTCATGATACACGGCCCACACGAAGGTTCAATCGACTTTGATTTCAGCCAGATCTGGAGCATCGAGCACAAAGGCATCGTCATCACGAGCTGTGGAAGTCATCGTTGTGTCGATCACGAAGAAGCTGAGTGCCATCCCGCCTCAAGCCCCGCGTGACTGACTACCTATGTTTAGGCGGATCTGCTTGAGAGCCGGGTCCGACCATTTCAGTCCGTAGAACACGCCGCTCCCCTTCATGAACAATACGCCGTGATGGTTATCATTTCAATGAGTTCCAAGTGCGGATTTCGTCCGACTCTTATGCGGACAGGATCAGAGCCGCCCGTCGATGCCGGTTGCGACCTCACATGGAGATCCATCACCGGATCACGCAGCGGGCGCGCAAGACAGGGAGGAAACCCATCATAAAGGTAGAGCGCAAGCCGCTCAACCATTTCTAGTCCAGGAATCACAGGGTAGCAGGGATAGCCATGAACGCGAATCACCTAAAGGGATCTCCCCCTTTACATCACATGGCATTTTTAGCCTGTGATTGCATATAATCGTACGCTATATTACACGCATAATAAATCATGAGGTACCACATGGCCGTGGCCTACAAGAAGGAAGAAATTCTCAGCGCATCTCGAGTCGCGCGGTCGTTCGGAAAAGTGCTGACCGCGCTGAAGGCCCAGCAGCGGCGGCGAGTCGTCGTCCTCAAGAACAATCAGGTAGAGGCTGTAATCGTGCCGGTGGATGACTATGAAAAAATGGCGGAGGCGCTCGACCTCTTGGAGCATATGGAGATCCATCGCCAAGTGACACAGCGGGCACGCAAGAAAGGGAAGAAAACTGTCACCTTGGAGTCGTTGCTGAAGGAACAGCGCGTTGCGATATAGCGTCGTCCTGACCGTCGCAGCCGCCCAGGACTTTCGACAGCTTGACGGATCGCTGAAAGCACCGGTTGCGAAGCAGCTCAGAAAGCTCGAAACGGCCCCACGGCTCGGCGAGCATCTTGGCAATCGGGCAGGGCTCGATCTCACCGGCTACTACAAACTTTACGCAGCGAAGAAATCAATCCGTATCGTGTACCGGATCATCGACCAAGAGATCCTGGTCGAAGTCGTCGCCATTGGAAAACGGGAAGATCTCGCGGTCTATCAGGAAGCACTCAAACGGTTAACACACCGGAAGCGATAGAAGGGCCGGTCCTCGGCCCTCGCATGCGGCCATCACGGCCTCTGCCTCATCGCCCTACCGCGGAAAATATCTGTGAGAATGGGATGAGTATCCATACTCAACATGGGCCCGGTGAATGACCGCGTCCCGCTGGGCACGGTTGGCACGGAGCCTGGCGGGAAACAGGTCGCTGAGTGTCGGGCGGCCGGCAAAGCGTTGCGCCCGCGGAATCTCTGTGAGCGCCTGCTTGTCCTGGAGATGAGAGTGCAGGCCTTCGACGAATCGTTCGCTGCCAAGCAGCACCTGCCCCTGCTTCTGCTCCCAGGGAGTATCCTGCCCGATTCCCTCGGCGACGAAGGCCCGATACTTCCGCTCAGTAACAGCTCGCTGTCGCCCAAACTGGGCAAGCAGCCACTCCACGTTCAGATAGCGCGGAACAGGCATGAGCCCCGCGGTCGCTCGATAGCTCGACCAAAGATACGTCTCCGGCTTGCGAGTGAGGCGCGCGCACCGGATTCAGCACCACATACCGTGACAGTTCCAGGAGATAGCTGTCCCGCTCCACGACGACCACCTTGAAGCGGCCTTCTAAGACATTGCCCACCCGGCTGTGGCGGCGGTTAAAGGTTTGGGTATAGACACCATTGAGCTGACGCATCGCACTGGAGAGATTAGCCTCGGGTGTTTCCACCAGCAGGTGGAAGTGGTTGCTCATCAGGCAGTAGGCATGCATGTAATGCTCCCCTGAAATCACGCCACCTGAGTTGATTGTTGCACGCGGTATTGGGCCGGGCTCCGATACCCCAGCGCCTGATGCGGTCGCTCGTGGTTGTACCACTGGACACAGTCCCGAATGATCCGCCGCGCCTCCTCACACGTCTGGAACGTGTGTTGCCAGACACACTCCTCTTTCAGGCCCCGAAAAAACCGTTCGATCATTCCATTTTGCTCCGGCGTATACGGCGTGATGAACCCTTGCTGCAGGCGATAGTCACGACAGGCCTGTCGAAACCGCCGACTCTGGAAGATCAGGCCGTTGTCGCTTCGCAGCACGTGAGCCCCGATCGGACGCAGTGTCCCAAACCGTGCCCATTCGCACTGAATCCAAGTTCCGGCACAACTAGGGCTCCTCTTAGGGTCGGCCCTGGACCTCGATGTGGTATGACACTGGTGTACACATCGGGCGAACCCAAGAGGCCTCATATGATCACCACACGCTTTGCACTGATTACCGGATTGCTCCTCAACCTCGGCGGCTGTATGACGAATGCCACCGTCGAGATGACAAAGACGCCGTTCGACGCCACGACCCAATTCACCGACGGCACGACCGGAGCCACTAAGGAGTTTTTCGATCCGACGACCGAATTCACGTCGAGCACGACACCGGGCGTCGCTCGCAGCTCTGGCTGGTGTGTCGGCAGATCGCTGGCCCGACTTTCAAACAACGATGGCAGCGTCCTACTCCACGCTCTTCGATGAGCAGATGTCGGTCGCGCAATCCAGCGAGCGAGTCGTCGAGATTGCCTGGGCACGCGGGTGTGGCATGCAGGCACCTATTGCTCGATGAGTCGCTTGACGCCTGTTCCAGCGGGCTGACGTCTCCCCGAACCGTGCCATCGGTCTCGCTCCGACCCGCATAAATACACGTATTCACACGTGCCTCGACGGTTGACAGGTGCGGGCGACCGGAGTAGTTTTCTCAAGAAATCTCGCACCTCATTCTCCTCCAACGCCTTCATCATGGCCAATACAAGCATCCAGGGGCGAGTCGTATACGCCGGAACGAATCAGGGGATCAAAGGACTCGCGATCGTTGCGGTCGATTTTGATCCGCTCTTCTCCGAGGAGATTCTCAACGAGGACTCCACGCCAGTTTTCAGCGACGACGATGGTTCCTTCAGCATTCGGTACACACCCGACCAATACCGCGTCTGGGTGCTCGATAGGAATCCCGACATCGTGCTCAGGGTCTACGGGCCAGGATTGCGCTTGTTGCACCAAACCGCCGAACACAAGGACGTGACTGACAGTACCCTTACCTTGACCACGATCAATATCCATCGGGCCAACATCGAAGGCTGGTTGGTCACGAACGCGACGCTCGATCCAACTCAGCCTGATCTTCGCGCGGACGGCACTCCCCCCACCTGGACCACCGGCAACGAGGTGGTCATATTGAAAGACGGGGAAACTATGTTTCCCATGTTGACAGACGCCATCAACAATGCGAGTACCTCGATCCATTTCATGAACATGAATTTTTGGCTGGGGAAGGGCCTGGTCACCAAATTCATTCCAGACCCACCTTCGAGCAACGTGCCGGTGAATGGATTGAGGGTGCACGAGATTCTCAAAGTGAAAGCCGCGAGCCTCAGATCCACCAATATCCTCGTTCAGGATATTCCCGTGTTCGGCAGAATATTCGGCGCCGACACAGACGGCCTGGTAGAGGATTTCTTCAAAGGCAGTCGCGCCAGCGTTCGGTCTTTCCCGATCTTTCTTTCTCTGCTGAACCTTCCGTCCTTCATGCATGCGAAAGCGGTCATCCTGGACGGATCCACCGCCTTCGTATTGGGCTCGACCATGTCGCAATCATATTTCGGCGCCCAGGACCACTTGATTCAAGACCGCCGGCATCGCGGCTCTCTGATTCATGACATCAGCGTCAAAGTGGTGGGACCGGCGGTCGAGCATATTGATCGGACCTTTACGACGGTCTGGAACGCGGCGGACTCGTCGTCGTCCGCACTCTCCCCTGCCGTCGCGCAGCCTCCTGCGGTTCAGCCGGGCATTGGAGTGCAGGTCGTTCGTACCCTGCCCGGAGGGACCTTTACGACGTCACACACGGGAGGCCGTGCACTTCCTCACGGGGAAACCGGTGCCCTCGAGGCCTACCAGCGTGCCATCGCTCAGGCCAAAAAGTTCGTCTATCTCGAAGATCAGTATTTTACGGCTCCCGAGATTTTCGACGCCCTGCTTGAGCGGATGCAGATGCCGGAGGCCTCCCAGTTGGAAGTCATTCTTGTGATGAACGCCAAACCCGATGTGTCAGGCTATCCGGAAAGGCAGATCCAACTGATCAGGCAATTTCGCTCGGATCTTGTCACAGCATTGGGCGAGCCGGCGGTCAAGAAACGCCTGGGCATCTTTACTATCTGGAGTTGCCAGGAAGCTGCCGCCAAATACGAGATCATGCCGATCTATATCCACAGCAAGACGGCCATCGTGGATGATCTGTGGGCGACGGTCGGCAGCGCCAATCTGGACGGGGCATCCCTGAACCAGATTCAGCTTGCTACGATTGTGGAACAAAAACTGGCCGACCAGATCGAGGAAGGGAAATGGTGGAAAAGATTGATGATGGGTATCGTCATCTGGCTGTTGACGCCGCTCGTCATCGCCCTCACGACAGCGGTCAAGATCGGAATGGCACGGCCGACGCAACATGCGAATCCAGGCCAAGCAAGGCAGCCGACGAGGTCCACCGAGTTGAACGTGGTGATCTGTGAGAAGCAACCGGACCCTGCGGTTCCCAACCCAACCGTAGTCTCATTCCGTCAATCCCTCTGGGGCGAACATCTCGGCCTCACCTCGCTGTTCCCAGTTCCGGGAACCGGCTGGATCGACTTCTGGAATCAACGTGCCGATGACAAATTGAAGAATCTCCTGAACGAGCCGACCCAACCGGCTGGTCTGCGGGTCAAACACCCAGCGAAGATTCTTGTCTGGCAGCCTGAAAAAGAGGCCGAGCCGTATCTCCGCAGGCTGGGTGTGAAGACGAGCGACCTGAAGATACGGTCAAAGGCGGACAAGTTTGACTTCCAGGCCGGACAATTGGAGCAGTAGGTGGCGAACAAACCTAATACATTCTCCGATGCGGTAATTGGGCTTGGCCAGGTCTTATCGATCCTCAAGGAGGTGGCTCGGAATTCGGGATCGGTCAAAGCCTTTGTCAACTTCTTGGGATGGAAGCTCCCGCCGGGGCTGGACGAGATCGGGCTGACCGGGATTGATCTGACCGACTTTCTCGGAAAGCTGGGCGCTGTTCTGGAATCATCCGAAGCCGAACGGGACGATGAGCTGTTGATGGCGGCTCGCATCGCGGACCTTGCGAGGGCCATGGGCAGACTGGTCCAAGATATCCGCCGTTTCGCCGATGGTCTGCCGACCCGACTCGCCGCGCAAGGCGACTATGTGTCCAGGACCAACATCCATAAGGAACTCCCCCGGCGAACCTTTGATTTATTGCTGACCGGCTATCTCTCGGGTGCCTCTCCGTTCGCCTCCTCCCTGCTCCATTTGATCAACGTATTTGAGTTCAAGCATTTCGACGCCGATGAGAGCCTGTTTCAGGTGGAGCACATTCGCGCCATCATTCATTACAATCATCTGCGAGCGCTGCTGTCCGATCCCCCTCGCTATCTGCAAGAAACGTATGGGTGGGGCACTCCAGATTTTGCCGCTGTGGATCTGCTTAACCGAATCGGTTTGGTCCTTCGTGCGATCGGATCAACGGTTCGATTCGAGCCCATGGACCGCCGTGCCGAAGAAATCCTGCTCGGCCGCGCGATTCCCGAGAGTGAAGCGGCTACGACCTTCCAGCTCTCCACCCGTCTCTATGAGCAGCTAGGCGACATCGGAGGGCTCATTGTTGGGCTGTCGGTATTCGGTGCAAGACAGACTTCACCGAATGCCGCCGACGGCGGGATCGGAGTGCTTCCGATCATACGTGGACAGTTAAACGGAGAAATCCCCCTGCATACATTCGAGAACACGGTCGTTGAGATCTCTGCGGCTGCCAATGTCCTCAGACGAACAGCAATAATCCTTCGGCCGAACAAGCCGTTGGAGGTCCACACCGCCCCCAGTTTGGGTAAGTCGGCGGACGGCCGTGTCATGTTGGCGATCCGTCATGGTCATCCCGACAGTACGCCCGTCTCGCTGGTCTCGTTTCCCGGTGGTGTTGATCTGACCGTCCGCCAGATATCGCTCAGGGGGGGCTACGACAAAACCTCGGAGACCGACTACGAGAGCTTTCTCGAACTCGCTCTGGTCGACGGCAACGTGACGATGTCATTGTCCGAGGCCGACGGATTTCTGGCTGGGACGATCGGTCGGGATCAAATAGATGCGTCTTTCGACCTCCTTCTCGGCTGGACAAGCCAACGAGGCATCTACTTCGAAGGCAGCGGCGGTTTAGATGTGACCTTGACGTTGAACAAGTGCGTAGGGCCGCTGCAGGTGCAGGCGCTGCGTTTGGGCTTTGATGTGCAGGGGGAGGGATTGGATGCGGAAGCCTCCGTAACCGGCACTATCACTGTTGGGCCTATAAGGGCCACGATCGATCGGCTGGGTGTGCTGGTGAACGTGTCCTTCGGCGGGGGCAATCTGGGTCTCTTCGGCCTGTCGCCGCGCTTCAAACCGCCGACCGGCCTCGGCCTGGCGATTAGCGCAGCGGGGGTCACCGGGGGCGGCTTCCTGGGCTTCGATCCGCAACGGGCCGAATACAGCGGCATGCTGCAGCTGGAACTGGCCGAGACCATCGCCCTCAAGGCCATTGGATTGCTCACCACTCGGATGCCCGACGGCAGTCAGGGCTACTCGCTGGTGATTCTCTTGACCGCCGAAGGCTTCACGCCGATCCCCGTCGGCCTAGGCTTCACCCTCACCGGCATCGGGGGATTGGTGGCCCTGCATCGCACCGTCCGCACCGAGGTGCTGCGTGATGGGCTCAAGACCGGCACGCTCAATTCAATCCTGTTCCCCGTCGATCCGCTGCGGAACGCCCCGCAGATCTTTAGCGACCTGCGCCGCGTCTTCCCACCGACCGCGGGCCGCCATGTGGTGGGGCCGATGGTGCAATTGCGTTGGGGGAGTCCGACCCTGCTCACCCTCGACCTGGCCCTGCTGGTCGAATTCCCCGCGCCGATTCGGGTGGTCGTCTTGGGCCGGCTGCAAGTCCTGTTGCCGAACCAGACCCATCCGCTCATTCAGATCCGCATGGATGCATTGGGCGTCTTGGATCTCAGCGCCGAGACCGTCGCCTTGGATGCCACGCTCTATGACTCCCGCATTCTCCAGTTCACCCTGACCGGCGACATGGCCTTGCGCGCGGGCTGGGGGCGAGAGCCCCAGTTCGTGTTGGCCATCGGGGGCTTCCACCCGCGCTTTGCCCCGCCACCGGGATTGCCCGCGTTAAAGCGGCTGGCTCTCCAGCTGGCCGACGGAGACTCACTCCAATTACGCTGTCAGGCCTATCTGGCGGTCACCTCCAACACGGTCCAATTCGGCGCCCGCGTGGATCTGCATGCCGCAGGGGGTGGCTTTAGTTTTGACGGCCTGCTCGGCTTCGATGCGATTATCCAGTTGGCCCCCTTGGCCTTTGAGGTGGAGGTCGGCGCCGCGCTGGCCCTGCGCTATCACGGTCGCCTGTTGATGGGCATCACGTTTCAGGGACGGCTGGCCGGTCCGACGCCCTGGCAGGTGGAGGGCAAGGCCAAGATCAAGTTCCTGTTCTTCTCGGTCTCGGTGTCCTTCTCGCGGACGTTCGGCAGCAAGACGGCACCTCCGCTGCCGGCGGCGGTGGATGTGGTGGACCTAATCGCCGCCGCCCTGGCCGACCAGCGCAATTGGAGCGGAGCCGTCCCACGCAGCAGCGCCTCGGTGGTGACGCTCCGCGAGACAGCCCCCCTGGCCAGTGGTCTCCGCGTGCATCCCTGGGCGGAACTGACGCTACGGGAGCGGATCGCGCCGCTGAACCGACAGATCACAAAGCTCGGGACCGCGCCACTCGTGGGCGGGCCAACGACGGTGACGGTCTCGGTGACCGATCGCGCCGGGGCGCAAGCCTGGCGGACCACGCCGGTCCACGAGCCCTTCGCCCGGGCGCAGTTCGAAGACCTGCGCGAGGACGAGCAGTTGGCGCAACCGGCGTTTGTGCCGTTACAGGGCGGCCTCACGGTAGCGGCCGACGATCTGGCGGTGGATGACGACGCCGGTCTGGCGGCGCCGATTGCCTATGAGACGTTGGTGCTGGATCCCACGCGACCGCCGGAGCGGCCGAAACCGGGGTATGTGCTCTCGGCGGCGGTGTTGGCCCGCGTCGCCCCCTTCGGCGCCGCCGGCCAGGCCCCGGCACGGAAACGGCGGCGAGGGAACACCGTCGCGGTCGCATAATATGGAATCGTGCAGATTCCATCATCGCAATACACGTATTTTCCACGGAGACGAATTTGACAGTTTTTCACGAGCGGAGTACTTTCGGCTCTTCCTGCAGGAACGGTTGTGACCCTGTGTAGCCAGGCAACACGAGGCTAGGTGTTTCATCCATCCGGCAGCACGAATATCGCCACAGACGGTCTACGCCACCATGCCGATAACCGGGATCAGATGGAAAAACAATCGGGAGTACGACATCCACCTCCTGCGCGGCAGAACCTTGCCGGCACTACTCAATACAGTCGATATCGAACTTCCTGACGGTACGACGCAAGACGCCGCGGCTTACCTGGCTGCCAATGCGGACGTGACGATCAACTTTCAACCCTCATTCAGAAATGTGCTCGACCTCACCGTGACGCCGCCGGCCTGCTCCGGATTCGGTATCACGATCAATAATGACAACGGGGAAATCCAAGTGCCTGCGCCTCCCGGCCCGGTCACGACCATTCATAATTTCCTCCTTCACGCCACGGCGCAGGATTCGAGCGACGGTAAGGAATACCGCATCAGCATCCGGATTCATCTTCATAACCGCGTGACCTCCGCCTGGCTCACGCCGCCGATCCTGACCTTGCGGCCGGACGGTTCACCTTTGCCGCAAACCACGTTCAGACGATTCAGTGTGCGCGCGCAGTTCGATGACAATACCGTCGGCGACCTGAGCAATCATCAGGGGCTGACGTGGAGCCCCCTGGCCAACGTGGAACCATCAGGCCGGTTAATCATTTCGGTTGGGAATGGCCCGAGCGACCCAGCCGTGGAGATCACGGCAACACTTCCGGCAGATCTGCGGGATCCCGGCAACCCCACGCCACCAGAGATCAGGGCGAGCGCTCATATTCGCTTCGCATCTGACTGGGCTGTGGAACCCACCATTCGAACCGAGATCGTGCAAATCCAGGACACCTGGCCCGGGACGATCAATCCCGAACTCGTCCCCAATTTCCTCTTCCTGTGCGACGGCTACACCACCGACGACAAACCGCAATTCGAATCTCAAATCAGGAGCCTGTTAGGCCTGATGAAGAAAAGCCGCCTGACACGCCCTTTCGACCTCCTCTCCACGTCGATGAATTATTTTCAGGCCTTCGTGCCTTCAAGCCACCATGGCATTTCGGTGCTCTGTGAAGTCTATCCTTCGCAACGGAACAACGGGGACGTGCGGACCAATGCCGACGACACCGTGGACCTCTACTGCGTGCCCGATCCAGAGGATCCATCGGCAGGAAAACCCTGGGAACTCAACAATCTCCTCTTCAGACTCGGCCTGCCCGTTCCTGGCCAAGGGCTCGATCGGCCGATCAAGGAAATCCGCGACTATTGGGATAGCATCCTCGACGACGTGCCGCATGACAGGATTTCCAATAAGACCGTCCGACATTGGCAAAAGTTGGCGAGACGGACATTTTTCGAGGAAACCGATTCGACCTTCGGACTGGCCTACGGAGACTATCCCAACCTGTCGGACGGCAGCGATACGGAATTGGTGGGATTTCATCCACGACGGATGTCACGCATACGGGTGGATCCGATTTTGAACCGCCTGCGCGACGGCCACGGCAATCCGATCGGTCAACTGTGGGCCGAACGTTCGGACGGCACACTCCCCAACAACTACCCACTGATCTTCCTTTTCTCTTCGCTCAAATGGGATCGAGGGGTGAACTACGGCCGCGGGTACATCGCCATGAACGTCGAAGAGCGATACGAAATCCCGGCCAGACCTGTCTCGGGCAAACCGACCTATCGCATCGATCTCACCGGCCGCATCACCAAGAATATCTCCCACGGACGTCTGATCCGCGGTTGTCACGAGGTGGCGCATTCGTTCGGCCTGGGCGACGAGTACAGCGAAAATAGAAAGGGGACGTTGCCGCAGAGCATCCAGATCGATCAGAAATACGGCAACCTCCAAAAACACAGCGACCTTATCGACGTGTTCAAGGACATCGACGGCGACCTCATCAAATGGCGCTGGCATCGCATCCGCAAAGCCACCGTCGTCATGGGCCCCATCGACCGAGCCACGCCAGGCGTCTTCCGCATTCCGATCCCCTTGGGTCAAAGCCTACAATTCAAGCAGGGCGATACGGTGCTCTTGCGCGCTCGACGATACCCCAATCCACTCCCGCGCAATCCGGATGTCAGCGAACAGTTACAGATCGTCGGCTTGGCGGACCCGGGAGGGGTAGCTGACCTCTCGAAGCCGGAAGGCCCGGACAATCCCCTGGGCGCCGCCATCCTGGTCTCCCCCAAAGCGGGCCACTCGTTTACTGCAACCGACGCAGGAAGGTTCGATGTAGGTTGCGTACTCTACCTACCCGTTGAAGCCAGCGAATCAGCCCGCTCCGAGGACTACCCTTTCGCCGAACTGATCGCCCTGGACGTCAGAGACCACATCACGAACCGCGGCTGCGCACTCAACCAGGACCCCGATAGCAACCAAATCTGCGTGCCGGACGAGAACGACATTCAAAAGCCCAAGAAACTGGATATCGATTTTCCCTGCTGCTTCAAACATAAGAACCGGATCGTCGGCTTGTTTACCGGCGGAAAAACATACCATTGCGGGATCTATCACCCCACGGGCAACTGCATCATGCGCAACTCGGACAGTGACGGGAAGGAGTTCTGCCCCGTGTGCCGATACCTGCTGGTCGATATCATCGATCCGCACAAACATTTCTCCATCGATCTGGATTACGGCGAGATCTATCCGCAGAAATGAGCACCACGGCCGGCACATTCGAACAGGTCGCGCGCGCCATGATCGAGGCTTCGGCGCCGTTGCGTCGCGCGTTGGGGAGTACCGACGCGTTCCGATCCTTCATGCTGCGCCTCGGCTGGGAAACCACTTCCGTCCCTCCGGCCTATACGCAATTGGGGACTGCCATTGCCGAAGCCATGCAGGCGGTAGAAGCCCTGCGAGATGATCCGACTGAGAGCGAGATTCTGGTTCTACTCGGGAAAGCCAAAGCCAGCTATCTCGCAATCAATCGAATCGATCAGGCGCCACCGGACGTGGATGCGAGCGCGTTTCTGAGCCAGATCGGTGAGCGGTTATTTGAGGTCCTGCTGACGGACTACCTCGCCGCTCATCAACCGGCACTCTTCAATTGGCTCTCGATCCTCAATGTCATCGAAACGGAGAGCATCCCGCCCACGGCCCATCAGCGCGGCCATATACGCACGCACTTTCATTGGCACAATATTCCGAAGATCATTCGCGATCCATTGTCTCTCCCGCACACGGTGTACGGATGGGGCACGCAGGACTTGAAGTTTCCATTGCTGCTCCAACACCTCAGCGAACTGTGCTTCGCATTCGGTTTTCCCGTGTTCATCGGCAAGGCAGAAGAATCCTTGGCCAACGGTTACTCAGACGAGGACGAAGAACTCGATGAGGATTCACAGTGGCTCAAGATCCCGTTCTATTACATTACGATCGCCGACCGGGAACTCGAAGCCGCCATCAGCATCGTGGAACTGAAAGGCAAGGGCTCCACCTTGCCCGGCCTTGCCATCCAACCTCACATCCCCAATGAGTTCCCGCTTACCCTGCGCCTGGCGTCGACCATCGATTTGCGGGTGCGCGCGGGCACCAATGCCGCCTCCCAACTCGGCATCGTGCTCCGCCCCGGCGACGCGTCGATCAAGTACCCCTTCCAACCGGGAACGACGCCCCCCTCAGCCGGCATCGGCATCGGGTTCGATTTCAAACCAGCTACGCCGACCTTGCTGCTCGGTTCACCAAAGGGCACGCGCCTTGAATTCCAAGGCGGGTCGGTCGACCTCGGGGCCTCCTCCGTCGACAACGATCTGGATATTCAGTTAGCGGCTCAACTCAAGGGGCTCACGCTCGTCCTTCAGCCGGGTGAGGCCGATTCATTCCTGCACAACCTGCTCGGCGACAGCGAACGCCGCATCACGATCCCGCTCGGCGTTGAATGGTCTCGACGCAACGGCGTGCACTTCGCCGGGAGCGAGGCCTTCGAGACGTTCCTGCCTGCGAATCTCTCGATCGGCCCCGTCACGGTCAAAGGTATTGCGCTGCAACTCTTCGCGCCAACCGACCATTCCGCGGATCTGACCCTGGCAGTCGGGGTACAGATCTCCGGGAAACTCGGCCCGGTATCGTTTGCTGTGGAAGGAATGGGATTCCGCCTGCAAACGACCTTTGCTCAAGGTAATGTCGGTCCGTTCGATCTTGCCCTCGGCTTCAAACCGCCGGCGGGCCTCGGCCTGGCGATTAGCGCGGCGGGGGTGACCGGCGGCGGCTTCCTGGGGTTCGATCCCCAACGGGCCGAATACAGCGGCATGCTGCAGCTGGAGCTGGCCGAGACCATCGCCCTCAAGGCCATTGGATTGCTCACCACTCGGATGCCCGACGGCAGTAAGGGCTACTCGCTCATTGTCATCTTGACCGCCGAAGGCTTCACGCCGATCCCCGTCGGCCTAGGCTTCACCCTCACCGGCATCGGTGGATTGGTGGCCCTGCATCGCACCGTCCGCACCGAGGTGCTGCGTGATGGGCTCAAGACCGGCACGCTCAATTCAATCCTGTTCCCGGTCGATCCGCTGCGGAATGCCCCGCAGATCTTCAGCGACCTGCGCCGCGTCTTCCCACCGACCGCGGGCCGCCATGTGGTGGGGCCGATGGTGCAACTACGCTGGGGGAGTCCGACCCTGCTCACCCTCGACCTGGCCCTGCTGGTCGAATTCCCCGCGCCGATTCGGGTGGTCGTCTTGGGCCGGCTGCAAGTCCTGTTGCCGAACCAGACCCATCCGCTCATTCAGATCCGGATGGATGCGTTGGGTGTCTTGGATCTCAGCGCCGAGACCGTCGCGTTGGATGCCACGCTCTATGACTCCCGCATTCTCCAGTTCACCCTGACGGGCGACATGGCCTTGCGCGCCGGCTGGGGGCGAGAGCCCCAGTTCGTGTTGGCCATCGGCGGCTTCCACCCGCGCTTTGCCCCGCCGCCAGGATTGCCCGCGTTAAAGCGGCTGGCCCTGCAGCTGGCCGACGGAGACTCACTCCAATTACGCTGTCAGGCCTACCTGGCGGTCACGTCGAATACCGTCCAGTTCGGCGCCCGCGTGGATCTGCATGCGGCGGGAGGTGGCTTTAGTTTTGACGGCCTGCTCGGCTTCGATGCGATTATCCAGTTGGCCCCCTTGGCCTTTGAGGTGGAGGTCGGCGCCGCGCTGGCCCTGCGCTATCACGGCCGCCTATTGATGGGCATCACGTTTCAGGGACGGCTGGCCGGTCCGACGCCCTGGCAGGTGGAGGGCAAGGCCAAGATCAAGTTCCTGTTCTTCTCGGTCTCAGTGTCCTTCTCGCGGACGTTCGGCAGCAAGACGGCGCCTCCGCTGCCGGCGGCGGTGGATGTGGTGGACCTAATCGCCGCCGCCCTGGCCGACCAGCGCAATTGGAGCGGAGCCGTCCCACGCAGCAGCGCCCCGGTGGTGACACTCCGCGAGACGGCCCCCCCGACCAGTGGTCTCCGCGTGCATCCCTGGGCGGAACTGACGCTGCGGGAGCGGATCGCGCCGCTCAACCGGCACATCACGAAGCTCGGGACGGCGCCACTCGTGGGCGGGCCGACGACGGTGACGGTCTCGGTGACCGATCGCGCCGGGGCCTCACCCTGGCGGACCACGCCGGTCCACGAGCCCTTCGCGCGGGCGCAGTTCGAAGACCTGCGCGAGGACGAGCAGTTGGCGCAACCGGCGTTTGTGCCGTTACAGGGCGGCCTCACGGTGGCGGCCGACGATTTGGCGGTGGATGACGAAGCCGGTCTGGCGGCGCCGATTGCCTATGAGACGTTGGTGCTGGATCCCACGCGACCGCCGGAGCGACCGAAACCGGGATATGTACTCTCAGCGGCGGTGTTGGTCCGCGTCGCGCCCTTCGGCGCCGCCGGCCAGGCCCCGGCGCGGAAACGGCGGCGAGGGAACACCGTTGTCACGATGTAATTCAACCGGAATGACACACCATGCCTGAACAAACCGCAGCCATCTATCGATTTTACTCTTGGCTCAGACAAGGACTCCTCGCGGGTCTCTCCGGCCCCGGCGCGTCCAGCCAGCCCACGGCGGGGCGCCTCTCCCTACCCGTCCGCCTCAGGGTGAACGACCGTGCGCCCATCGACGTCAACGTGCAACTCTACGGTCCCGGCGACATCACCGGCCTGGACGCGCGCGAGATCATTCGCACCGAACCCCACGCGCACATGACCGACTTCGAGCCGAATTATTTTCCGGCTATCGAATTCGATCACCCCGACTTTCCGTGGCTCTTCACCCCGGCAGCGGCGGATAACGCACGACGCTTGCGCCCGTGGGTCTGCTTGATCGTCGTGCCCAAGGAACGAGCCACGCTCAAAACGAACCCACATCGGCCCTTGCCGACGATCACCTGCGCCCTTGAAGACTTGCCCGACCTCGACCAGTCATGGGCCTGGGCCCATGCCCAGATCGTGGCCGGCCAACACTCGACGCCCGATCCCACGCCTCGCGCCACGCTGCAGCAGATACTCAAGGACCATCCCGATCGCACACTCTCGCGGCTGCTGGCTCCACGCCGACTCGATCCCAATACCGCCTACTACGCCTGTCTCGTGCCCACCTACGACGTGGGGAGAAAGGCCGGTCTGGGCGAGCCGATCAAACCCGAAGAGGAGCAAGCCTTAAAACCAGCTTGGGCGAAAACCGACTCGTCCGGGCCGATCACATTGCCGGTTTTTTTCCAGTGGGAATTTCGGACCGGCCTCGCGGGAGACTTCGAATCACTCGCACGCCGCTTGAAAGCCCAACCCCTGCCGTCCACCGTGGGCTTACGGCCCGTGGACATCCGAACTCCCGGATGGGGCATGCCGACGTTGCCGCACGGCGCACCAGGCAGCCTGTTGGATCTGGGTGGAGCTCTTCTCACTCCCGAGACTCAGCCGCGTGTCTGGCCCGATCCACCGCGTAAGACGTTCCAGCTGGCTCTGGGCGCCATCCTCAACGCACCGGCAGCCATGACCGGCACGAGTGGATCTCCAGCGCTCCTCGGCCCGCCGCTCTACGGACAATGGCACGTCGATCGGGACAACCTGCCGTCCGCCGACCAACCGCCGCACTGGTTCCGCGATCTGAATCTGGATCCACGTCACCGCATCGCCGCCGGCATCGGCACCATGGTGATCCGCAACGAGCAGGAGCCGTTGATGGCCTCGGCCTGGGACCAACTGGAACAACAACGGCGGGATCGGCAGCGGCTCAAGCGCGCACAGTTGGCCGAAGCGGTCGGTGACAGCCTCTCCAAGAAACACTTCGCGGCGCTCGACCCGGCCGGGCTGCTGCAACTCACGGGACCGGCGCTGCGGGCGTTGACCGGCATCGCCACGTCCCTCACGACGCCGCCGACTGCCACGGACAGCCTGTTATCCGGCCATCCGGCCGTGACCGGCGCCTTTCGCCGCCTAACCCGCGCCAATGGTCCGATCGCGTCTCATGCCGCCACATTCGACGCCCTTCGACTCCCGATCACGTCGCCTGCTTCGACGGCTGGCCGGCCGTTTCTCCCGCTCATGGAATTCGCCGTCGCCACCAAACAGCGACAAGTGCCGGCACTGCGCGAATGGTCGGATCTGAAGGTCGAAGTACTGCGACGCCTGGCCTCGAAGGAAACAGTCTTGGCCGCGGTGAAACAGACGATGCCCACCGTCGAGAATACGGAGCTGACGACTTTCGAGCCGAGTTTTCCTCAACCGATGTATGAACCCTTGCGCGACTACGCACCGGATCTGTTGTTGCCCGGCATGGAGCAGGTGCCGTCAAACACCATTGCACTCTTAAAGACCAATCCGGCATTGATCGAAGCCTACCTGGTCGGGCTCAACCACGAGATGAGTCGCGAGTTGCTCTGGCGAGGATTTCCGACCGATCAACGCGGCACCTACTTCCGGCAATTCTGGGATGCCGGCGGCGATGAACTGCCCGCCACCGACGCGCAGCGCGAATCTCGCTTCGACATCACGCGGATCACCTCCTGGGCAGCGGAGAGCCCTCTCGGATCCCACAGTGCGCGCGGCTCAGCGGTGGGCCAGATAGTGCTGCTCATTCGCGGCGACCTCCTGCGACGTTATCCAAGAGCCATGGTCTATGCCCTCGAAAGTGTCTGGTCTGCGGACGGCACCAGGCGTGAGCTGGGCACGACGGAACGTTATCCGATTTTCCGCGCCACGCAGGCACCTGACATCACCATGCTCGGCTTTCCCCTCACCGAGGATCAGGTGCGTGGAGCGGACAACAAAGCCGGAGGACACCCGGGCTGGTTCTTCGTGCTGCAGGAGCAGCCGACAGAACCGCGATTCGGCCTGGACATCGCCACGACCTATGGCGGCACGCCCACCCATTGGCCCGACCTGACATGGGGACACCTGGCACCGGACGAAGCCGCGCTCAAACGGATTGTCTATGTGCCGATAGACGGCCTGTTGAACAATACCGTGGTCGATCAGATTCCCTGGGGGAAAAATTCGGCACATATGGCGACCATCACCAGACAACCGCCGTTCCGCGTGGCGGTCCATGCCAGAACCTGGCTGCCGGGCCGGCAGTAGCGACGGAAAGAGACGAGATCATGCCCTACTTAGAACAAGAGACCACGCGACTCCAGACGGCCCTGCAGGCCTTGGCTGCGCAACAGACGACGTTGACGACCCAACTCTCCACCCAACAGCAGGCGGCGACGGCGGCACAGGCCCAGCGCACCAACGCACAAAATGGGACGACCCAGGCCCAGGCGCGCATTCTGCCGCTGCTGGCCGCCGCCGCCGCCGCAGACGAACAGGTCGCCGAGGCGCAACAGAACCTGCTCGATGCATCCGAACCGCCCGCCGGCATTCCCCCGGCGACCTGGAGAGCGCGTCTGGCTGCGCTGCAAAGAAAACTTGCTCAGGCCAAAACCGCCGCGACCGCAGCCCATGCCAAGGTGACCGACGCGCAGCAGGGGGCAGCACAAGCGCAGGCGCAGGTGCGTGCTGCAGATGCTCAGATTGCGGCGGCAACCGCCGCGGTGCAAGCCACCCAAGCAGCGATCGCCGCCCTGCACCTCCGCCGGCAGGAACTCCACGCCAAGCTCACCGAGATCGAGCGCATGAATGTAGAGATCACGCGCGACCCGATGGCGAGGGAGGCCCTGCAACAGGTGGCGGCGGAACTTTCGGCCCGCACAGCGACGTTGGAAGATTCCCTTCTGACGACGCGGTTCGAGCTGGAGGATGCCGAGACCCTACTCGCCGGCTTACTCACCAGGCGCAACGAACTGACGACGCTTCTCGCCGGCCTGGCGACGCAAATTCCAGAGGCGGAGGCGCAAATGGCGGCGGCCCAACGGGCGCTGGCGGAAGCCGAAGCTGAAGTCACGACACTCTTGCAGGACGGCCCCTAAGTTCATGAAAGGATCAGCTGCGTGAGACCGATCGCTGAAGGACCAGAGATTCCCGAACGATTACCCCCGGCACTTCTTCGGGCATGGACGACCAAACTCCGGCAATTGCAGGCGGCGCACGACCGGGCCGTCGCGAGGGCCCAGGCTGCGCAACGGCGAGTCGCCCTGCTCATCAGGCAACGAGCGCTCCACCAGGCCGAGTTGGCTCGGGTCAATGCCCAAATCACGGCCACGCAGGAGACGGTGGCTCGCAAGAAAGCCGACGTTGCGGCGCTGTCGGCGCAGGTCGCCGAACATCGAACCGCCCGCGATGCCGCAACCGCCCGACTGCTTGGCACGGATCGCCTCAGCGGCACGGTCGCCACGACCCATCCGCTGCTGCTGTTTCCTGTCCGTGTGGAAACCAGGTTTGCCTCGAGACGGCCAGGACCAGGCACCGACCTTCTGCTTCGCGTCTATCCCGACGACATCCATCTCGATAGCCACGAGCCGGCATTGACGGAGGAAGAGGAACGCCGCGGCAAGGAATTTTGGACCCATGCCGCCACTGCCCCAGCAGGCGCAAACCGACAGGAGCATATCAGGCAAGGCTGGCAACGACTCACCGAACAGTTCGGCACCACCCGCGCCGCCTGGATCGCCCATGTGCTTGATCCCGCCCAGGCTGGAACGGTCACCCGTCGCGACGACAGCTGGACGCGCGCGCCACGCACGCAGGTCCTCCCGGACCGCTGGGTCGCCATCGGTTATCGTGGCGATGCGGCGCGCGTCACTGCCTGGGGCAAGTCAATCCCCGAGACCGTGGCGGTCGGGCCGAACCCCGGCAGCACAGGCCCGTTCGGCAACAATGGACTACCGCCCGTCGATGAAGGCATGAAGTGGATCACCGATTTCGAGACGGCGGAGTCCATCGGAATGGGTCTACGTATTCCAATCACGGCGGAAGACGCGCAGGCAGGATTCGATCGGATTGTGGTGTTGGGCCTCAAGGCCTCATGGGATGCCCCGACCACGGCCGGCCGATTGGGCGAACTGTTCGACGCCCACCATTACACCGGCGGCCTCGCCCTCATCGAGCAACACGTGCCGACGAACAACACCGCGGACACCTCCGCAGGCTATCGTTCGACCATGGGCGACGCAGCCGACAGCATGGGCGTCGAGCTGGACGCCTCGCTGATCCGTCCCGGATCCGATGGCGACCTACTGGCGCAAGCCCTGGGCCTGCCGGCGACCGTCTTTGCCCATGTCCGCGGAGCAGGCGGAACGGAACAACATCGGACGTCGCTCATGCAGGCGGCCCTGCTCACGCTGTGCGACAGTCCGCTCTTGCGGCAACTGCTCGGCGCAGCCGGGGCGGAGGTGTTGCGCGACCATTTCACGAAGTACGTCCGTGCTCGCGGACCACTGCCGGTCTTGCGCGTCGACAGCCAACCCTACGGCCTATTGCCGGTGGCGGCGCTCGACCGCTGGACCTCGACGACCGATCAGGACCAGGACAGGGCATTGGCCGCCTGGTGGCATGCTCAACGATTGACGCGTCGCCGCCAGGTTCCCCAAGCCCTCCAGACCACAGTGGAATCCAACCCCGTCGTGCTGTTGGCGCAGGAAGCGAACGCCTGCCGTTACACGTCGCGCGAATTTCCTGAGGTCTCCACCCAACAACCGCCTGTGCCAAATCGGTTGCTTACCTCGAAGTTTCGAACGCTGCTGCTGACACGCGCGCTCTCGACCGCACACGATCCGGCGTGGGAGGAATTGACGACCTTGCCCGAACCGGTCCGACAACAGCTGCTGGCAGAGGCGATGGATCTTCTCACCTATCGCCTCGATGCCTGGGGCACATCCCTCGCTACCCGACGGCTGATCATGATGCGGCAGGCAGCACCCACCGGCCTCAGGCTTGGCGCCTATGGCTGGGTAGAACAAGTCCGGCGTGCGGCCCCGCTGCAACCGGTCCCGACACCGGCCGTCGATGTTGCCGCACCGGTCTCGCGCCAGGCACACAACAAAGGATTCGTCCATGCCCCGTCGCTGGGACATGCGGCGGCAGCAGCCGTGCTGCGGAGCGGCTACCTTTCCCAGGAGTCGAATCGCGCATCCGGCGCTTCACCCTTTGCCGTCGACCTATCGTCTGAACGGGTTCATCGCGCCAAGTGGCTGCTCGATGGTGTGCGCCGAGGGCAATCCCTGAGTGCGCTGCTCGGATATCGATTCGAACGCAGTCTCCACGAACGCGGCTTGGACCGCTACATTCAACGTTTTCGCGCCCTCACGAGCTTCACCGGCACCGACCGGTTTGCCGACATCCGGGAGACACTCACGCGCACCGAACGGTTGGCGCAAGAAGTGACGCTGCTGACGGCGCAGCGCGACCAGGCCTCGCGCAGGGCAGAAGATGCACGCGGATTACAGGCCGAACGACAGCGTCGCGAGCAAACCTACCGCCTCGCACTCGGAACGATCGGCACACTTGCGCAACGGGCACTGGCCGCGCAAGCACACGTGACGCAGACGGCCCAGGTGTTGGCGCAACAACAGGCGGCAAAACCACAGGGCAAGGTGTCCCAATCCACCGTGCGGCGGTATGCCGTGCAATTGTTGGAAGCGCGGGATTTGGATGAGTGGGATACCCGCGTAGAACAGCTGACCCAGGCGCATACCACCGCCATGGCCCAGGCCGCCGCCGCACAGCAGACCGTCAGCGCACTGGATGGCTCGCGCCTGCTCGCGGAACGGGCCCAGGCCACGCTACTCAATGCCGCCGACCCGGATTCGATTCCGGCGGCGCAACAGATGGCGGGACGACAAGAGACTCTGGCGGCCGAGCTCGACCGCCAGGCTCTCGCCAAGGAAGGCGGGCAGCGCGGCAAGGCCATGGCCGACCTTGTCGCCGCGAGAGCCACACTCACAACTCGTCTCGCCGCGCATTGGAATGAAGCACTGAAGTCGCTGCCGGCTGCCGCCGTCGTCGACGGGCTGGCTCTGCATCGACGATGGACCGCGAGCCAACAACGCCAGGCGCCGCAAACTCCGTGGGATGTCACCACCGTTCCGTTCGGCAACGCGACCTTGGGATTTCCACCGCCCGGCAGCCCGGACTTCACGGCGCTGGTGGAAACACTCAAGGCGCTCGACGACCTGGTCGACTCCGTGGGCGACAGTGTCGTGGCCGAAAGCGTCTACCAGCTCGTGCAAGGCAATCCCCTCCGCTCCGGCGCCACACTGGATGCCATCGCCGCAGGTGAAACTCCGCCACCTGACTTGGACGTGATCCGCACACCGAGGAGCGGCATCGGTTTGACGCATCGCCTCTGCACACTCTTCCCAGCGACGGACGGGACGGCGCCCGGCGCCTGGCCGATGACCACGTCGTCGGCTCGTGCCCAGGCCGAACCGGTCCTCAATGCCTGGGTGGCAACGCTCCTGCCAACCCCAGCCCAGGTCCGTTGCAAGGCGGACTACGTCAACCAGCAGGACGGGCAGATCTATCAGACAGTCCAGAGCGCGCTGACTTCGCTCGGACTCGCCCCGCTGGATGCCATCTATCTGGCCGAAGGCAACACTCGGGCACAGCAGGCCGAGTTGGAGCAACGATGGCGGTTCGTGTTGCAGCAGACGCGGCCTGCGACGGTGCCGCCGGATGCGATCATTCGATTGGAATTCGGCCGCGACAGTAGCTGGGGTGCGGATATCGTCAGCGTGACGGAATGGTGCGAAGTCGCGACCACAGTGCGCCGTCTGCTCAGCAACGCCCGATCGCTCGACGGCCGTGACCTGTCACTGCCCGAATCACCTGTCGACTCTGGGCTGGACCATGAAGAGTTTGCCGGCCGCGCGACACGTTCGGTGCAAGCGCTGACCGACGCACACCGTATTCTGAACGGCCTCCTGCCGCCGCCCTCGTCACAGGACCTCACTTCCAATCTTGACGAGGTTCGCCGCGCGCTGTTCGGTTTGGCCAACTTCGGCATACCGAGCGCAGTCCCGATGGACCTCGGCGGCACAGGACCGGAAGCACAATCCGTGCTTCTGACTCAGGCACAGTCGGTGCGGCTCGAAGCCCAACGGCGGCTGAATCGCGCGGCCGAATCCGAGCAGAGTTTTGTGCGCGCGAACGCCACACCGGAAGAACGGCGCGATCACGACCTGGCCCGATTCCGGATCATCTTCGGCCAGGACTTCCTGGTACTGCCGCGCGTGACTGCGGCCAACGCTGCGCAATTGAACGAGACGTTCGCCGCCGGCCTCGCGCTCCAGGGGCAGGATCCGCTGGCTGCCGTCACCTGGTTCCAACGTGCCGCCTACGTCAGACCCGGCGCGACGCGCCTGAACGAAGTCCTGCTGTATGCCGAAACCGTGGGGAGCGCCGCACTTCGTTTCCATGTCGGACAACTCCCCTATCAGTCGCAGGATCGCTGGGTGGCCCTGCCGCCGGCCCCGGACAAACCCTTTCCGCGCGGGCGCGTCTCGTTGGTCGCGCAACTGTCGTCCGCGCAACCGCTCCGTTTCGATCAGCCCTTCGCCGGGCTCCTGCTCGACGAATGGGTGGAGACGGTGCCGAGCCCCAGCGAAACGACAGGCGTGGCATTCCATTACGATCAACCCAACAGCGCACCCCCACAAGCGCTGCTGCTCGCCGTGCCGTCCGACCGACGCACCACTTGGGACCTCAACAGCCTGGAAGCCGTCCTGCAGGAGACGATGGACTTGGCTCGACTCCGCGCCGTGGTGCCCGACAGCGGTGATGAAGTGATCTGGGTGGAGGATCAACTGCCGGAGGGCGCTATTCCCTTCGACGACGGCGAGACCTGGACCTGGATCCGTATGAAACCGGAACCGCTGTCCGGCACGCGCGCCCACCAATCGGCGGCCGCCGCCGGAATGCACCAACATTTTTTTCGAGGTGTCAAGGCGCCGCTGTTCGTTAGTGTCGGAGATCGCCTGTTCGCCCACATCTATCTCGATCCGGCGCGTATGCCGCGACAGGTCATGTTGCAGTGGCATGACGACAGTTGGGAACATCGCGCCTATTGGGGCGAGAACCTCATTCCGTGGGGCCTCGACAATACCGTCAGCCGGCAGTACATGGGGCCGTTGCCGCCATCCGGCAGGTGGGTGCGTCTCGAAGTGCCTGCCGCAGCCGTGGGGGTCGAAGGACGAATCGTGGACGGCATGGCCTTCACCCTGTTCGACGGCACGGCCACGTGGGATTGCGCGGGCAAACGCGCGTTGCAACCGGTGGGTACCGGAGAGCAGGACCCATCGGCACCGGCGCTGTTCTTCACCGGCGGCACCATCGACTTCAACAGCGTCATCGATCCGGCAATAGGAGCATAGGCATGGCCTCCCGAATCAGACTTGACCTCAGCATCAACAACCCCGACTTGCAGGATGGCTTGCAGGCCCGCCTCCACGACCCGCTTTGGATGCTGGGCCGCCAATGGCAGTTCGGCGAATTCAATGGGGCTGACGCCGGTTCGCCTGCCGCCGCGCAGGTGATCGTGGACACAGCCGCGGTGACCCGCTACCAACCGGGGCCACGCTCCGGCCCACATCCGGCCAGGCCCTATGCAGCCGACAACCTGGCGCTGGAAACACTGGTGGAAGCAGAACCAGTGACGGACGACTCGCGCCCCAATTGGCGCCTCGCGGCCGAATCCGGCCGGCATCTGCTTCGTTTGCTGGAGGCCGCCAGACTTGGCCCCACCCGCGCCCAGTGGTTGGCCAGCACTTACGTGCTGGTCGCTCCCGCGGCGGAACAAGCCAAGCAGATAGACGCGGCAAGCCTGTCTTTTATCCACGTACTGAGCGGCCGCACCATCGATGGCCTTCGGGTCGCCGCGCGCCTGAGAGTGCTGCAGGCCGGCAACACCTTGAATGACTTGTTTCGCGAGTCACCATTCGATCAGATTGCCGCAGGAGATCAACCGAAAGTCATCGGCATCCTCACGACCTGGCTGACGTGGCTCGACAGACTGTTCCAACAAGGCGCCGCTCCCTCTGCCTGGATTCCAGAACGAATGGAGTACGCCCTGAGCATCTCGGGCAAGACAGCCGCAGGCGAAGTGGTATTGACTGCGCCGGAATATCTCGATGGACGACTGGATTGGTTTTCGTTCACCACGAGTTCAGGAACCGGGCTCGGGGCCACCGAAAGCCGCGCGTCCCTGTCGGAAGCGTTTCTTCCTGCCCCGGTCTCGTTTCGCGGCATGCCCTCCGCGCGCTTCTGGGAATTTGAAGACGGGGCCGTGAATTTCGCGAGTATCCAGGCCGCCCCGCAGGACCTGGCCCGCCTGCTGCTCGTGAAGTTCGCGCTGGAATACAGCAACGATTGGTTCCTGCTGCCACTCGAGCTGGCTGTGGGCACGCTTTCTCGGATCCGCGCGCTCGTCGTCACCAACACGTTCGGCGAACGTTTCCTCATTCCCCACGCGAACGTGGTGGATGGACCTTCCACACCCTGGCGTATGTTCAGTCTCACGAACGATAACCAGCAACTGTTCTTCCTGCCGCCGATATTGGGGCCGATGTTGGAGAGCCAGCCGGTGGAAGACCTGTCGTTGTTGAGGGACGAAATGGCCAACGTGGCCTGGGCCGTCGAGCAGGTCGTCGAAAGCGCCTCCGGTCGGCCGTTGGACCGCCATGAAGCCTATCAAGAGACATTGGCGGCACAACCGTCTCCACCCGCCGCCGGCAGTGATGGCGCACCGTTGATCTACCGGCTCGGCACCACGGTGCCGGACTACTGGATTCCGTTGCTGCCGGTGAAAGACGGCACCACCCTGCGACTCAAGCGCGGAGCACTCCCGGCATTCGGCGAGGGCGGCATTCAGGGACTGCACCATCCGAAGGGTCGATTGCTTGAACCGAATCGCGAACTCTTGCTGTTCGAAGAGGAAGTCCCTCGCGAAGGCGCGCGAGTCACACGGACGTATCAGTATGCGCGCTGGATCGACGGCTCAACCCATCTCTGGATCGGCCGGCGCAAAGAACCGGGTCGTGGCGAAGGCTCAAGCGGATTGCAGTTCGATGTGGCGGAGAAGGGGACGGAGGGAAATTCGTGAGCGCCCGCTGAATTTTGATCGGCGGGCCGTAGGTTTGCGCCCCACACGGCCAACCAAAATCAACCGCTTACAATCCACAATTTTTATCCAAATCACCGATGCAGACACTGTGTAGCCGAAGAATAGGAAAATATTTTTTCCTACCGCGATCACTCGCCCCCTCTCTCTTACCTTGAGACTCAACCAATCTGTAAGTGTTCTTGCAAAGCCCTTCTCTCTTTGAAAGTTATTGCTGAAATATTTTCAAAGAAAGACCGCGTCGAACACCCTGTATTGAGCAGAAGTCTACAGGATTTGAGCAACGAAAACCTATCCGACTCACAGGATTAGGCTTGAGGTGACCTTCCCCCGTTTGTTACACCACGGCCAACGAAGTTAACTCCTGTGCTGCCTGGGGCCGGTTGTGATGATTGAGAATGAATTCCATGGGTGTCAGATTCCCGATGGCACTGTGCGTCCGCTCT